>Ga0222420_100011_pt1 | contig 659305 bp, 608 predicted proteins | sample 3A2ome_FD_182470 | JGI IMG/M metagenome (GOLD analysis project Ga0222420, IMG submission 182470) | Enriched microbial communities from leaf-cutter ant dump, University of Wisconsin, Madison, United States - 3A200A (version 2) | ecosystem: Environmental > Terrestrial > Nest > Insects nest > Nest... | reverse complement strand
GTGAACCTGTTCCCTGAGAGCGGACGCCAAGAAGCGGGGGTCAAGCTGGGTGCTTGGATTTTCTGGCATAGTCGTTGGGCGACAGATAGCCGAGCGCGGAGTGCAAGCGTGTTGGATTATAGAAGCCGTGGATGTAGCTTGCGATGGCGGAGTGGGCAGCGGCCTTGGTCTTGTACAGGCCGGTGACCTCTTCGTTCTTGAGCGTGGCAAAGAAGCTCTCGGCGACCGCGTTGTCCCAGCAGTTGGCCTTGCGGCTCATGCTCGGCACGAAGCCGTGCGCGGCCAACGTCTTGGCGAAATCGCTACTGGCGTACTGGCTGCCGCGGTCGGAATGAAACAGTACGCCAGCGCCAACCGGCCAGGCCGACCATGCGTTCAGGAAGGCTTGACGCACCAGATCGTCGGGCATGCGCTCGGCCAGGCTGTAGCCAAGCACCTGTCGGGTGCGCAGATCGAGAACGGCGGCCAGATACAGCCAGCCTTCTTGGGTCGGGACGTAGGTGATGTCCCCAACCCAAGCCGGCAGCGGGCTGTCGACGGCGAACTGCCGGTCCAGCCGATTGTCGGCCACCGACCGGCCATGGCGGCTGTCGGTGGTACGGGGCGTGAAGCGGCCTTTGATCTTGCCGGATAGCCCCTCCTGGCGCATCAATCGGGCCACGCGCTTGTGGCCCACCGAGTAGGCGTTGGCGCGTAGCGCCTGCACCATCCGCGGACGGCCGTAGGTGCCACGGCTGCCGGCGTGGATCGTGCGCAAAGCCACCCGCAGCGCCGCCTCCGGATCTGGCTGGCCCTGACGGGACTGCCAAGCGTGCAAACCGGATACCGACACCCCCAACACGCGACACAGCACCCTGACCGGATAGTGAGTCCTGTACCGAGCGACGAAGGCGTACTTCACTTGGACTCCTTGGCAAAGAACGCCGTCGCTTTTTTTAGGATCTCGCGCTCCATCTTGAGCGTGGCGTTCTCGGCCCGCAGCCGGGCCAGTTCGCCCTCCAGGTCGCTAACGGGCTTGCGCTTGGGCGAACTCAGTGGCTGGCCGGCGCGCGAGGCGCTCAGCCAGTTGGCCAGCGTCTTGGTTGACATCTCCAGTTGCTGGGCGGCCTTGGTGGGCCCGATCGATTCGGCCAGCGCGATAGCCTGGGCCTTGAAATCGTCGGTGAACTGACGACGGGTCACATAGTGCATGGGAACCTCCAGAATGCAATGAAAATATCGCTTCCTGGCGTCCGTTTCAACGGAACAGGTTCACTGACACCCTACGGGAGTCAGACACCTGGCAGACACCGTGCGGGAGTCAGACACCTTGATGCTCTGCGGGAGCCACGCAACCGCCTGCATTTGCGTCAGGCCTGCAGAATCACGCGCACGGGTTCGAAGCCGGCGCGTTTTTTCCAGGTCAGCAGGCCCGGGCCGCCGTGTTCGAGCGCGCCGTACCAGACGGCTTGCACGCCGGCCGCGCAGGGTTCGGCCGCATCGAGCAGCCAGCGCACGATCGCGGCATGCATCAGCGGCATCACGCCATGGCCCAGATGGTCTTTATGGCCCATCAGGTCCAGGTAATGCACCACATCGCCGCAGCGCGTGAGCTTCACGTAGGCGACCAGGCGGCGGTCGGTTTGCAGCGCGCCATTGCAGTGCCCGGGTTCGGGCAGGAACACGCCCCACCACATGGTCCAGTGGGTGGCGCAGCCCGGAGGCCGCCATGCGACCGGCATGCGGGCCGGCGTGCCGACGTGGCGCGGCTTGAGCAGCCAGCGCGCCAGTACCGGCCCGCCACTGCGCAGCGCCATCGACGTTTTGACCGCGTGCACGTCGTGCACATGCATGGGCAACGCGAAGCGTTCGACGTAATAACCCTGTCGCTGCGCCTGGCGAATTTTCGGCAGGGTGCGGCGGGAATGACGGCGCAGCAGGGCCTCGAAGCCCGCGCCATCCACGCATCGCGCCAGGTCCAGCATCATGGGCGTGGCGCGGCGGCTGGCTGCGTGGCCGGTTTCGCCCGGGGCGCGCATGTCGTACCGTCGCGCAATGCGCGTGAAGCGCCGCAGCGCCTGGCTGGCCCCCGGGCCCTGGGCCAGCGCCGCATGTATGGCCAGCGGCCTGGACGACAGTTGCGGTCCGGCCGGCCAGTCGCGCAGGCGCGGCCGCTTGCGCAGGCGTACCAGCAGCGGGTCGATCGCCAGGTAGTAGCCGGCCATCAGCACGTCGAACGGAGTCATAAGGAAATCCCGGGATGCCGAGCCGCGGCGCGGCCCCCGGGCCGCCCGCGCAACAACATGCAGCCATCGTAAAGCATCAAGGGGGGCAGCCGGTCGGGTGCGCGCAAGACGGCGTGGCTACTCTAAGATGACGTCTTTCCAAGACTGGGGCGCATCATGGAATTGCGGCAGCTGGAATTGTTCATCGGCATTGCCGAGTCGGGGGCGTATTCGCGCGCGGCCATGCGGCTGTCGATCAGCCAACCCATCCTTAGCCGGCAGATCAAGGCGCTGGAAGACGAACTGGGCGTAGCGCTGTTCCATCGCACCGGCCGCGGGGTCACCCTGACTGAGGCGGGCGCGCTGCTGGAGCAATACGCGCGCGGCCTGGTCGAGACGGCGCGCAGCGCCGCCGCAGCCGTCAAGGCGATCGGCGGGGCGCCCAGCGGGCCGGTGGTGGTGGGCATGCCGGCCTCGATATCCACGGTGCTGTCGGTATCTCTGATCGAGGCATTCCGCCGCGCATATCCGGGCATGTCGCTGAAGTTCATGGAAGGCTACAGCGGCCACGTGCTCGAATGGCTGGCCGCGGGCCGCACCGACATCGCCGTGCTGTACGACGCCCCGCGCCTGAGCATTCCGGCGCTGCCCACCGAGGCCTTGCTCACCGACGAATTGTTCCTGCTGGGGCCGGCCAGCGACCCGGCCGGGGTAGGGCGCGGGCCGGTGCCGGCAGCGCGCCTGAGCCGCATTCCCATGATCCTGCCCAGCCGGCCGCACGGCATTCGCGTGCTGGTCGACGAATCGCTGGACAGCATCGGGCTGGCGCCGAACGTGGAAATGGAAATCGACGCCATGCATTCGATGCTGCGCCTGGTCGAAAGCGGGCTGGGCTACGCCGTCTTGTCGTATTCGTGCGTGGCTGCGCAGATCGCTCAACGGCGCATGCGTATCTGGCGCATCGTGCACCCCACCATCACCCGCACGCTGGTCATCGCCACCTCCACGCAGCGCCCGTCGACGCATGCCGTGCGCGCATTGGGCACGCTGCTGCGGCGCCAGATTCAGGACCTCGTCGACCAGGGACGTTGGGCGCCGGACGCATCGGTATTTTCCTGATGGCGCGGCGCGCAACGCTTCAAGCCAGGCGGCTATGCGCCGCCGCGCTGGCGGATCGGCACGCCGCCCCAGGTCTCGACCACCTTGGCGATGTGGGTGAAATCGGCCTGTTCGCCGCATAGCGCGGTGGTCAGCACCAGCATTTCCCGCACGGCCGCGCCTACGATCATGGGCACCCCGATGGCTTCGGCCTCGTCGACGCACAGCCGCACGTCTTTGTACGCCAGCCGCGCGGCAAAGCCGATGTCGAACGTGCCTGGCAGCACGGCCTTGGGGAATTTGTCCTGCGTAGCAGAATTGCGGCCCGAGCCGGCATTGATCACGTCCAGCATCACTGCCGGGTCCAGGCCGGCCTTCACGCCCATGGCCATGGCTTCGGACGTGACGGCCACGGCCGCCGCCGACAGCAGGTTGTTAGCCAGTTTCATGGTCTGGCCCATGCCGGCCTCGTCGCCCAGGTAGAACACCGGGCCAAAGTGCTTCAGCGTGGGTTCCAGGGCATCGTAATGGTCGCGCGGGCAGGCGGCCATTACCGCCAGCGTGCCGCGCACCGCCCCGCCCACGCCGCCGCTGACGGGCGCATCCACGTACAGGATGCCGCGCGCCGCCAGCGCCTGGGCCACCAGCGCCGCCACGCGCGGCCCGATGGTCGACAGGTCGACCACGCGCTTGGCCCGGGCGCCGCCGATCAGGCCGTCGGCGCCGATGGTGACCTGCTGCACGATTTCCGGGGTGGGCAGGCTCAGGAATATCGTGTCGGCGGCATCGGCCAAGTCGCGCAGGCTGGCGCAGGCGGTGGCGCCGCGCGCCTGCAGGCGCGCCACGGCGTCCTGGTTGCTGTCGTAGACGGCCAGCGCGTAGCCGGCATCGAGCAGGCGGCCGGCCATCGGGCCGCCCATGTTGCCCAGGCCGATGAATCCGTAAGTCTCTTCAGGCATGACTGTTCCTTTGGGTTGAATAGGGGCTTTAGCGCGGTTGCAGGCCGATCTGCCTGGCCAGGTCTGCCACTCGCTTGGAGTCCTGGGCCAGCAGCCTGGCGAACGGATCGGGGCCGCGCTCGGCCGGGCTGGGCGCCTGGGCGGCGAGCTGCTCCAGGCGGCCTTTAAATTCGGGGCTGTCGATCACGACCGAAAGCGCCTGGGCCAGTTTGTCGATTACCGGGCGCGGCGTGCCCTTGGGTGCGACCACGCCGTTCCAGATTGCCAGGTCGAACTGCGGCAGGCTGCCCTCGGCGAAGGTGGGCACGTCCTGCATCTGCGGCAGGCGTTGCGGCGTGGACACCGCCAGCGCGCGGATACGGCCGTCTTTGTGCAGCGGCATCATGGTGACGGTCTGGTCGATCACGCCGTCGATCACCCCGGCCATCAGGTCAGCCAGCGCGGGGCCCGAGCCGCGATACTGGATCAGCTCGCCCTGCGTCTTGGAAAGATGCAGGAACATGCCTTCAGCCAAGTGGGCCGTGGTGCCGGGGCCGCCCGAACCGAAGTTCAGCTTGGGCGGGGATTTCATGCGCGACAGCAGTTCGGGCAGAGTCTTGATGCCGCTTTTATTGCTGACCGACAGCACCATCGGCACCGTGGCGACCGTGCCCACGGTGGCCAGGTCGCGCACCGGGTCTACGCCGGCGTCCGGGTGCAGCAGCGGAATGATGGCCATCGACAGGTTGCTGAACATCAGCGTATAGCCGTCGGGCTCCGACTTCAGCAAGCGCTGCATGCCGATCAGGCCGCCCGCGCCGGTGGTGTTTTCTACCACCACCGGCTGCTTCAGCGTCTTGGACAGCGAATTGCCGATCAGCCGGGCCAGCGTGTCCAGTGTGCCGCCGGGCGCCACGCCCACGATGATGGTGATGGGCTTGGCGGGGAATTCCTGCGCAACGGCCTGCCCCGACAGCAGCAAGGCGGCCATGCAGCCGGCAAAGAATCGCAACATGTCTTGTCTCCTTGGTTCTAGGCGTGCGGGCATGGCCCGTTTCTTGCATCAACCGCCCGCGCCTGAGCGCCGGCCGGCTGATCCCGATACTAGCCATGAGCACCGCAACAAGCGTCCACGGGCACGACATACCAGCCTCGCCATTTTTGGCATAACGGGCAGGCACGCCGTTTGCTTAGCGATGGCGCCATCCACTGCCGAGAACGTCATGAAGCCGATCCGCAAAGCCGTATTTCCCGTCGCGGGCCAGGGCACCCGTTTCCTGCCCGCCACCAAGGCCATGCCCAAAGAGATGCTGCCGATCGTCGACAAGCCGCTCATCCAGTATGCGGTCGAAGAGGCCGTCGAGGCGGGAATCACCGAGCTGATCTTCGTCACGGGGCGCCACAAGCGCGCCATCGAGGACCACTTCGACAGCATGCCGGAGCTCGAGGCCGGCCTGCAGGCCAAGCACAAGACAGCCTTGCTGGAAGCCGTGCGCCACGTCATTCCGCCGCATGTGGCCTGCCTGTACACCCGACAATCCGCGCCGCTGGGGCTGGGGCACGCGGTGCTGTGCGCCGCCCCGCTGGTGGGCGACGAACCCTTCGCCGTGCTGCTCGCCGACGACCTGATCGATGCGGGTACTCCCGCCATCGGGCAGCTCATCGATGCGGCATGCCGCCACGACAGCAGCATGCTCGCCATCCAGAACGTGCCGCGCGCCCAGACCGACCAGTACGGCATCATCTCGGGGCATCGCGTTGACGCGCGCACCGCACGGCTGCAGGGCATAGTCGAAAAGCCGCTGCCGGCCGAAGCGCCGACCACGCTGGCGGTGGTGGGCCGCTATGTGCTCGAACCCCGCATCTTCGACCTGTTGCGCGCCACCCAGGCCGGAGTAGGGGGCGAGATCCAGCTGACCGACGGCATTGCCCGGTTATTGCGCGAGCGCCCGGTGCACGGCTACCAGTACGACGGCGTGCGCTACGACTGCGGCAGCAAGGTGGGGTTTTTCGAGGCCACCATGGAACTTGGGCGCAAGTATCACGGCCTGGGCGTTTCCCGCGAACAAGACGCGGTGCTGGCGGGCGATGATTGAGGCCGAGGCCGCGCCGGGGGTAAGCTGCCGTACGATCCCGGGAAAACCGCATGCAAGCGCTAATCAGGCAGGAAAAACTGTTGCTGTTGGCCATTGCGTCGGCCGTGGTGGCGTATGCCGCGGGCGGCCGCCTGACCGGCAGCGGCGCGTCGACGGCTATCGCGGCCACCGTGCTGCTGGTGGCCGCCATCATCTGCGCTTCGCAGCGCGTGGCCTTCCATGCCGAGCAGCTGGCGCACCGGCTGGGCGACCCGTACGGCACCATGGTGCTGACCTTGTCCGCGGTGCTGGTCGAAGTGGTGGTGCTGGGTATGGTGTTGTCGCACGACCCTTCGCCCACGCTGGTGCGCGACACCATTTACGCGGCGGTCATGCTCGACATCAACGGCATCCTGGGGCTGGCGGCCCTGATGGGCGGGCTCAAGCATGGCGAGCAGGCCTACAACGACGATTCGGGCCGCGTATACACCGTGATGATCCTGACGGCCATGGCCATTTCCATGATCGTGCCCGAGTTCATCGCGCGCGAGCACTGGCATATTTATTCGGCCTTTACCATTGTCATCATGGTGATGCTGTATGCCGTGTTCCTGCGCATGCAGACCGGCCCGCACAGCTATTTTTTCAGTTACAGCTATCCCGACAAGCGGCGGCCGCGTGCGGCGCAGCCGGCGCGCGGCCCTTCCACGCTGCTGTCGGTGGGGCTGCTGGTGGCTGGCGTGGTCATCATCGGCGCCTTGTCAGAGGTCATGGCCAAGACGCTGAACGTATCGCTCGAGCACGTGCAAGTGCCGCCGGCGCTGCCGGCCATCGTAGTGGCGCTGATTTCCGCCAGCCCCGAGATACTGACGGCCTTGCGCGCGGCGCTGGCAAATCGCATGCAGTCGGTGGTGAATATTGCCCTGGGCGCGTCGCTGTCTACCGTCATCCTGACGGTGCCGCTGATGGAAGCCCTGGCGCTTTATACCGGCCAGCCGTTCGAGATGGCGATGACGCCCATCCAGACCATGATGGTGCTGGTCACGCTGATCGTCGCGGCCATCAACGTGAATGACGGCCAGACCAACGCCATCGAAGGCATGACCCACTTCGTGCTGTTTGCCACGTTCGTGATGCTTTCCATACTGGGCCTGTAGCACAGGCCGGCGGCCATCTGCCGCCATTACGCCGCCACTCAGGAGTACACAATGACACACCAGACCCACACCGGCGAACCCCAACAGTCCAGCAGCGGAGTTCACCCCCGGCCCGAGGCGTCGCCCCAAAGCGCCGAGCCGCGCCAACGTTCGACGGTGGCACGTATGTTCGATCACTTCGCCAGCGCCGTGGCCCGCGCCACGGGCTCGCCCATCGCCTTCGGCTGCGCGGCGCTGGTCATCGTGCTGTGGGCCGCGGCCGGGCCATGGGCCGGTTTTTCGGAGGTATGGCAACTGGTGGTCAACACGGGCACCACCATCATCACCTTCCTGATGGTCTTCTTGATCCAGCAGAACCAGAACAAAGACAGCCGTGCCCTGCACGTAAAACTGGACGAGTTGCTGGTGGCCTTGAAAGGGGCCAGCGAAAAACTGGTTGACATCGAAGACCTGGAAGAAGACGAGCTCAACGAAATCGCCGACCGGTACCGCCGCATGGCCACGGCCGCGCGCGGACGGACGCCGCCGAAATAGCGTGGTACGGCAATTGCTGGATCGCCGGCATTGTTATGCCGGAGACCGCCATGCCTCACCCATTCCTTGCCCGTGCCCGCCACGCCGTGCTGGCGCTCTGTCTGCTGGCCGCGGTAGACCCATTGCAGGCCCAATCCTCCGGGGCATCCGAGCCCGCGGCGGCCGAACCGGGGTCGCGGCCGGCGCCGGACAGCAGCCGCGCACCGGACGGCGCGTCCACGACGCGTGGCCAGACCGACTCCAATCCCGACCGCCCCAGCGCCAGTCCGGGAGAGCGCGCGCCGCGCCCGGCGCCGGATACCGACGAGGGCGCCACGGCTGGCCAGCCCCCGGGCCCCATGCCGCGCGGGCAGGGCACTGTCGAGCCGCAGCGTTCCGACGCCATGCCGCAGACACAATCGCCCCCCGCGGGGCGGGCCGGTTCTGGCGGCCACAAGCACGGCTACGGGCGGTGATGCCCGCGGACGGGCATGCGGCTTGCTTGCGCACAGCTCATCTTGCAACGGAGCGCATCATGACAATGTCGAATCATCGCCAGCCGGCCGGACCGCCCGGCGTTCCGCCCGACGACCCCGAATGGCCGCGCGAGCCAAGGCCGGAAGAGCCTACCCCGGATCCCCATCGGCCGCCGTTCGATCCTGATAGTGTGCCGGGCACGCCCCAGGGGCCGAACCCGTCCTCGCCCGACAGCATCGATCTGGCCTAGCTGGGGTGTTGTCGTTCACGTGCAAGTGTCTGGGTTCAGGCACTGGGCGCAAGCGCTTTCAGCCCCAGCCGCCGCGCCAGCTTGTGCAGATTGCTGGGGTCGATTTCCAGGGCGCGCGCCGCGCGCGCCCAATTACCGTCATGCGCGGCCAACGCCGCGCGGATGGCGTCGCGCTGGCTTGTCTCTACGGCCGTGCGCAGCGGCACAGCAGCGGGCAGGGGCGCCGTCACGGCCGGCGCCGCTGGGCCGGAGGCGGCCGGCAGCCCGTCCAGGTCCAGCAGTGCGGCTTCCAGCGTGACGATTTCATTGGTTCGTACTCCGCGCCCCACCGCCTTGATGGCCGCGCGGCTCAGCACGTGCTCAAGTTCGCGCACATTGCCCGGCCAGCGATAGCGGCGCAGTGCATCCTGCGCATCAGCCGACAGCCTCAGGCTGCGCAGGCCCAGGCGGGCGCGGTTGATTTCCAGAAAGCGCCCGGCCAACAACAGGACGTCATCGCCGCGCTCGCGCAGCGGCGGAATGGGAATGGGGTAGACCGATAGCCGGTGGTACAGATCGGCGCGAAAAGCGCCGTCGCGCACCAGGTCGCGCAGGTTGCGGTTGGTGGCGGCGATGATGCGCACATCGACATGGCGCGGGCGGTCATCGCCCAGGCGCTGGATTTCGCCGTTCTGCAGGGTGCGCAACAGCTTGGCCTGCACCGCCAGCGGCAGTTCACCCACTTCGTCCAGGAACAGCGTGCCATGGTTGGCCGCGTCGAAGCGCCCGGGCCGCTCGCTGATAGCGCCGGAAAAGGCGCCCTTGGCGTGGCCGAACAGTTCGCTTTCGGCCAGCGACTCGGGCAGCGCCGCGCAATTCACATGCACCAGCGGCTTGGCGCGGCGGCGCGACAACTGCTGCAGGCGATGGGCGAACAGCTCCTTGCCCACGCCGGTTTCGCCCAGCAGCAGCACGGGAAGTTCGGAATCGGCCACCACTTGCAATTCGTGCAGCAAGTGCGCGATGGCCGGGCTCTGCCCCAGCACCTCGCCGCCCGTGCCCACCTCAGCCGCATCGGTGGCGGCCGCGCCGCGCACCGCGCGCAACGCGCGGATCTCGGCTTCGAGGCGCGTGGTGCGCACCGCGGCCTCGACCAGCAGGGTCACGCGCTGTAATTCGGCGCGCGCCTCGGCATCGAAGGTGCCGACCTGCAGGGCGTCCAGCGTCAGCACGCCCCACGGCTGGCCTTCTACATGCAGGCTGGCGCCCATGCAGTCATGCACGGGCAGCGGCTGGCCGGCGTGTTCGTCGATCAGGCCATCGTACGGGTCGGGCAGGGTGCTGTCGTGATGAAAGCAGGTAATGCCGCGCCGCCCCAGAATGGCCGCCAGGCGAGGATGTTGGCCCACGGCAAAGCGGCGGCCCAGCGCGTCTTGCACCAGGCCATCGACCGCGATAGGGCGCAAGTGATCTTCTTCCAGCTGCAGCAGCGCCACTGCGCCGCAGCGAAAATGCGTGCGCAGGCCGGACACCAGGCGCTGCAGCCGCACCGCCGGGGGAAGGTCGGCCACCAGATCGGCCATCAAAAAGGTCTCCATGGGGTGGATTTTACCCGCATCTGGTTATATCTACCCTGAATGCTGGGGTGGATATCACCATGGCGACCCGTGTGGCCTTGATTTAAAAGAACAATTTTCTGGCATGCGGTTCGCTTTAGTGCAGGTGCATACTTTTCACCGGAGACTTCTCATGAGCCCGCACGCAGCACCTACCCAAGCGGCCACCAATGCGCCTGCAGACTGGCACGAGGCGCCCCTGTCACAGCTGATCGACCACATCCTGCAGCGCTACCACGAGGGCCACCGGCAGCAATTGCCCGAGGCGATCCGCCTGGCGATCAAGGTCGAGCAGGTGCATGCCAGCCATGCCAGTTGCCCCCATGGCCTGGCCGAGCATCTGCACAGCATGCTGCAAGAGCTGGACAGCCACATGCGCAAAGAAGAGCAGGTGCTGTTTCCGCTGATCGCGCAGGGCAGCGGCGCCATGACTGGCGGCCCCATCACCATGATGCGCATGGAACACGACCAGCATGCCCGGGACCTGGCGCAACTGGACAAGCTGACCTCCCGGTTAGAACTGCCGCAAGACGCCTGCAACACCTGGCGCGAGCTGTACGCGCAACTGCGCGCGTTCCAGCAAGACCTGGTCGATCACATCCGCCTGGAGAACACCGTGCTGTTTCCCAACGCGCTGGCCGGCCGGCCAGCCTGAACCCGCCAGCGGAAACCGCCACCATGAACATCGACAAGTTCAAGCAGCAGCACCTGGACATTCTGGAGGGCATCGCCGCGTTGCGGCGCCTGTCTCATGCGGGCGTGGCGCGCAACGCGGCCGCCATCGCGCGCCGCATCATCGCCATGAGCTCCACCATCAAGCTGCACCTGGCCATCGAAGACCGCATGCTGTATCCCGTGTTGGCACGCAATCCCGACGCGGCGCTGGCCGACAAAGGGCGCAGCTTCCAGGACGAAATGGGTTATATCGCCCAAGCCTATGCCGCGTTCGCGCATCGCTGGAGCAATGCCCAGGCGCTTGCGCAAGACGAAGCCGGTTTCAAGGCCGACGCCAACATCGTGCTCAGGAGAGTGCGCGAGCGCATGCTGCGCGAAGACAGCGACCTGTATCCGCAGGTCGAGGCGTTGTAGCGGGGTTGTGCGTGGGCTCAGGTCAGGGTCAGGATGGCCGTAACGTGGCGTTCGGCCCTGGCGGACCTGCCTGAAGCATCACTCTATATTCTGCGCCTGCTCGCGCATCTGCTCGATCAGCAGCTTCAGGTCCATGGCGGCGCGGGTGACGTCCATGCTGCCGGCCTTGGAGCCCAGCGTATTGGCTTCACGGTTCATTTCCTGGAACAGGAAGTCCAGCCGCTTGCCGGCGCTGCCGCCGCCGCGCTTGCTGTCGGACTTGCCTTTGCCGCCGCCGCCCAGCAGATGCCGCAGTTCTTCCAGGTGCGAGCGCAGCCGGGCCAGTTCTTCGGCCACGTCGATGCGCAGCGCGAACAGGTTGGCCTCTTGGGCCAGCCGCTCGGAAAGCTCCGGGCCCGAGATATGGGTGAAGCCGCCGGGGAATGCCGCCTCGACCGACTCGCGCAGCTTGGTCGCCAGTTTTTCGCGATGATCGGCAAGTAATTGGGGCAGGTGGGTTTCGACGGATTCGACAATGCGCGCCACCCCGTCGGCGCATTCCAGCATGGTGGCGGCCAGGCGCTGGCCCTCGCGTTCGCGGCCTTCTTGCAACTGGGCCAGGGCTTCTTTGGCGGCCTGCAGGCAGGCGGCGCCCCAGACCTGCGGATCGAGCGCGTCGTTGCCGCGCTGCCCGGGCCAGTTGAACAGTTCGGCCAGGCGGGGCGGCGCCACTTCGGGCAGCACGCTGCGCGCGGCCTGAAGTTGCTCGGCCAGGTGCTGCAGCCAGGCGGGGTCGAGCCGGGCCAGTTCGGTGCCGGCATTGCGCGTGTAAGAGGCCCGCACTTCGACTTTGCCGCGGCTCAGGCTGGCGGTAAGCAGCTCGCGCAGCGGTGTCTCGGCGTGGCGCAATTCGTCGGGCAGGCGAAAGTACAGGTCCAGATAGCGGCTATTCACACTGCGCAGTTCCAACGCCAGGGAGCCTTGTTCGAGGTCGGCGCGGGCGTTGCCGAAGGCCGTCATGCTGCGAATCATGGGGGGTGTCCTGAAGAAAATCCGGAAATAAGGCGGGCCGCCAGGCGGCACTGTGCACCTTTTGCAGCAGGATACCTCAAGATACTTCAGGCGCCGCCCCCTGACGCGGCCCCACGTACAATGCAGCGCAATGTCCATGTCCGGAGTCAGTCCCGTGTCTTCTTCCACCGCCTCTGCCGTGGCGCGCCCGTCCGGCCGCGCTGTCGATCAATTGCGCCCCTTCAGCCTGCAGCGCGGCTACACCCGCTATGCCGAGGGCTCGGTGCTGGTGCGCGCCGGCGACACGCACGTGCTGTGCACCGCCAGCGTGCTCGACAAGGTGCCGCCGTTCCTGAAAGGGCGGAGCGAAGGCTGGGTGACCGCCGAATACGGCATGCTGCCGCGCGCCACCCACACGCGCGGCGACCGCGAGGCCGCGCGCGGCAAGCAAAGCGGCCGCACGCAGGAAATCCAGCGCCTGATCGGCCGCAGCCTGCGCGCGGTGTTCGACATGAAGGCCCTGGGCGAGCGCACGCTGCACCTGGACTGCGACGTGCTGCAGGCCGACGGCGGCACCCGCTGCGCCAGCATCACGGGCGCCTGGGTGGCGGCTGCCGATGCGGTGGCGCTGCTGATGCAGCGCGGCGACCTGGGGGCCAACCCGATCCGCGACGCGGTGGCCGCCGTCTCGGTGGGCATGGTGGCCGGCCGTCCGGTGCTCGACCTGGACTACCAGGAAGACTCCGCCTGCGATGCGGACGTGAACGTGGTCATGACGGGTGCGGGCGCGTTCGTGGAAGTGCAAGGCACGGGCGAAGGCGCCACCTTCGCGCGCAGCGAACTCGATGCCATGCTGGGCCTGGCCGAGCAGGGCATCGCGCAACTCGTGCGGGCGCAGCGCGAGGCGCTGGCGTAAGCGGTTCGCCGCGCCGCATGGCCGCCAGGCCCGGCGCCCGCCGGGCCGTTGAGCTGCCGAGCCGCTTATTTGGCGGGCAGCAGCGCGTCGACCCGGGCCAGGTTTTCCAGGTTCCAGATGGCGTCGATCAGGCCGCGTATTTCGGCTTCGGTGGCGGCTTGCGCGTAAACGCCCAGCTGTAGCGCTTTTTCTTCGATTTCGGGGCGGCTGAGCGTGTTGCCAGGATCGCCCTTGGGCTCGTCGACGCGCGCGTGCAGCACGCGGCCGTCGGTGGTGCGCACGGTAACCTTGCCGATCCAGCGTTCGGGGTAGGCGCTGTCGACTTCCGGGTCGAGCTCCATGCGGAACTTGCCGCGCAGGCCGGCGACATCCTGGTCGCCCAGCGCGGCGTCGAACTCGGCCAGGCCGGCCCGGCCGCTGCGCGCAATGAGCGCCAGCACCGTGCCCATTGAGAACTTGGACTGGTGGACGGTCTTGGGGTCGACCACGGGGCCCAGCACGTCGATGGCGCCCTGGTGCACATGCGCCACCACTTCGGCCAGGTCGCTGTCGCGCAGCTTGTATTCGCGCATGGCCTGCTGCAGGGCGTCGGCGGCCGGATGCGTATGGCGGCACGAGGCGTGATATTTGAACGAGGTTTCGGCCAGCGCCCAGCGCTGGCCCAGGCGGTCGAGCAGGCGGGCCGGGTCGGCGTCGGTGGACATGCCGGCCGCCATGCCCTGGGCGCCTTCCAGGATGCGGCGCGCGCCGGTGAAGCCTTCTTGCGCCAGGTATGCCGCGGTCAGGCCGTCGGCGGCCGCCTTGGCGGTGTGCAGTTGCTTGGAGTCGGCCGCGTCGCGCAGGAATTCCCATAGCCCCGCCGCCTGCGTGCCCGCCGATCCCAGGGCGTGCAGCATCTGTTCGGCGTTCAGGTTCAGCAGCCGGCCCACGGTGACCGCCGCGGCCAAAGTGCCCACCGTGCCGGTGGTATGGAAGATCTTGTAGTGAGAGCGTCCCAGGTATTCGCCGACGCGGATGCCCACTTCGTAGCCGGCCACCGCCGCCACCAGCAGGTCTTTGCCCGACCGGCCCAGCGCCTGGGCCACCGCCAGCGCGGGCGGGAACACCACCGCGGCCGGGTGGAACACCGACCCATTGTGTACGTCGTCCTGCTCGACCACGTGGGCGGCCGCGGCATTGACCATGGCCGCGAACAGCGGCGTGGTCTGGCGGCGCGTGATCAGCACCTGGGCGGGGCCGCTGGCCGGACCCATGGCGGCCGCATAGCGCTCGATGGCCTGCACCGCGCGTGCGTTGGCGCCCGCCAGGATGGAGGCCAGGCAGTCGAGCAGCAGGTCTTCGGCACGGCGCAGCACCGGCGCGGGAATGTCTTCGAAGCGCAGGTTGGCGGCAAACTCGGCCAGCGCGGCGCTGGGGTGGAGATGGTTGGCGGTCATGGGAATCAGAACGAACGGGGCAGGCCCAGCACGTGCTCGGCCACGTAGGAAAGAATGAGGTTGGTGGAAATCGGCGCCACCTGGTACAGGCGCGTTTCGCGGAACTTGCGCTCTACGTCGTATTCGGTGGCGAAGCCGAAGCCCCCATGGAACTGCAGGCAGGCGTTGGCCGCTTCCCAGGATGCGTCGGCCGCCAGCAACTTGGCCATGTTGGCCTGGGCGCCGCAGGGCTGGTGCGCATCGAACAGGCGGCAGGCTTCGTAGCGCATGAGACTGGCGGCCTCGACGTTGATGTGCGCCCGCGCGATGGGGAACTGCACGCCCTGGTTCTGGCCGATGGGGCGGCCGAACACGATGCGTTCCTTGGCGTAGGCGGCCACCTTGTCCACGAACCAGTAGCCGTCGCCGATGCATTCGGCGGCAATCAGGGTGCGCTCGGCATTCAGGCCGTCGAGAATGTACTTGAAGCCCTTGCCCTCTTCGCCGATGAGGTTTTCAGCGGGAATTTCGAGGTTGTCGAAGAACAGCTCGTTGGTCTCGTGGTTGACCATGTTGGGGATGGGGCGGATCTGCATGCCATGCTTGACCGCGTGGTGCAGGTCGACCAGGAAGATCGACATGCCTTCGGACTTGCGCGTGACCTGGTCCAGCGGCGTAGTGCGCGCCAGCAGGATCATCAGGTCGGAATGCTGGACGCGCGAGATCCAGACCTTCTGCCCGTTGATGACGTAGCGGTCGCCGCGCCGCACGGCAGTGGTCTTGATCTTGGTGGTGTCGGTGCCGGTGGTGGGCTCGGTGACGCCCATGGACTGCAGGCGCAGTTCGCCGTTGGCGATGCGGGGCAGGTATTCGCGCTTTTGCGCTTCGGAGCCATGGCGAAGCAGTGTGCCCATGTTGTACATCTGGCCATGGCAGGCGCCCGAGTTGCCGCCGCTGCGGTTGATTTCTTCCATGATGACCGAGGCTTCGGTCAGGCCCAGGCCCGAGCCGCCGTATTCTTGAGGAATGAGCGCGGCCAGCCAGCCGGCTTCGGTCAGAGCGTTCACGAATTCTTCGGGGTAACCGCGTTCTTCGTCGATTTTGCGGAAGTACTCGCCGGAAAACTGGGCGCACAGGTCGCGGACGGCTTCGCGGATGTCCTGGAAGGCGTGATTGGTGTCGGGCATGGCGGGGTTCTATGATGAGGCTTACAGATAATCCCGGCACTTTGCCGCAACCCGGGCTGGCTTGCCAATTTATGATTGCTTAATACCGGGTTAGCAATTGCCGAAGAACAGAGGAATTCATGGCGGGGCACTTCGATCTGACCGACCTGCAACTGATCGTGCACATCGGCGACTGGCACAGCCTGACCCGCGGTGCCGAGAAAACTCATTTGTCGCTGCCGGCGGCCAGCACGCGCATCAAGAACCTGGAAGAGCACTTCGGCACCCAGCTGTTGTACCGCACCAGCCAGGGGGTCACGCTGACGCCGTCGGGCGAAGCCCTGACGCGCCATGCCCGCACCGTCATGCGCCAGGTCGAGCAACTGCGCGGCGACATGCAGGAATTCGCCCGCGGGGTCAAAGGCCACGTGCGGGTGCTGGCCAACACGACCGCCATGACCGAATTCATGCCGGCGGTGCTGGGGCGCTTCCTGGCCGCCCATCCCGACGTCAACGTCGAGCTGCGCGAACGGCTCAGCTACCTGATCGTGCGGGCGGTGGCCGAAGGTTCGGCCGACCTGGGCATCGTGGCCGGCTGTACGGCCGACCAGGGTCTGCAGTTCATTCCCTACCGCAAAGACCGGCTGGTGATGGTGGCCGCGGCCAGCCATCCGCTGGCCCGCGAGCCCGCCGTGGCCTTCGCCGACACGCTGGGCAACGATTACGTCGGCCTGTCGGAATGGAGCGCCATTCACCCGTTCCTGGTGCAGGCGGCCGCGGCGCTGGGGCGCACCTTCAAGTTCCGCATCGAGGTGGGCAACTTCGAGGCCGTTTGCCGCATGATCGAAACCGGCGTGGGCATTGGCGTGATTCCCGAATCGGTTGCGCTGCGCTTCGCGCGCACTCTTAATATCGCCCTCGTGCCGCTGACCGACGACTGGGCGCTGCGCGAGCTGCAGATCTGCGTGCGCGACCGCGACGCGCTGCCCGCTTTCGCGCGTGAACTGGTCGACATGTTGGTGGCCGATGTGCCCGAGCATGAGCGCGAGGGGGAGGGCGAGGGCAAGCACGTGCCGCCGGCGACCGGTTGAGCGCCGGCAACCGGCCAGGCGCGCCCCGCATGGCGCCCGACTACAATGGCGGCATGACGTCGACGAATACCGAAATTTCCCTGTCCCGGGTCGTGCTGGCCTCGAACAACCCGGGCAAGCTGCGCGAGTTTTCCGCCCTGTTCGCCCCCCTGGGCATCGAACTGGTTCCCCAGGGCGAGCTGGGCGTGCCCGAGGCCGAAGAGCCGCACGTCACGTTCGTCGAGAACGCGCTGGCCAAGGCGCGCCATGCCAGCCGCCTGACCGGCCTGCCGGCCCTGGCCGACGATTCCGGCCTGTGCGTAGCGGCGCTGGCGGGCGCCCCCGGCGTGCATTCGGCCCGCTATGCGCAGCTGGCCAACCCTGCCGCCGTGCGCAGCGACGCCGCCAACAATGCCTTGCTGGTCAGCAAGCTGGCCGGCGTGGCCGATCGCCGCGCCTGGTACGTGGCGCTGCTGGTGCTGGTGCGCGTCCATGACGACCCGCAGCCACTCATCGGCGAAGGCCTGTGGCACGGCGAAATCGTCGAGACGCCGCGCGGCGGCAACGGCTTCGGCTACGATCCGCATTTCCTGCTGCCCGAGCTGGGCCGCACCGCCGCCGAGCTCGACCCGGCCGAGAAAAACCGTGTCAGCCATCGTGCCCGCGCGCTGGCGCAATTACTGGACAAGCTCGCGCCGCGCTGAACCGCGCGCCGCCGTTGTTTCGAAATCGTGGCCATCACCATTCCCATCCAGCAGGCCGGCTCCGGCGCCCGCGCACGCGTCGTGACGCCCGCCGGGGCCAGCCTGACCAGCCTGCCGCCGCTGTCGGTATACGTGCACGTGCCCTGGTGCGTGCGCAAGTGCCCGTACTGCGACTTCAACTCGCATGCGGCGCCGGCCGAGCTGCCCGAGCGCGCCTATCTCGACGCCTTGCGCGCCGACCTGGAACAGGCCCTGCCGTCGGTATGGGGCCGGCAGGTGGTGTCGGTATTCCTGGGCGGCGGCACGCCCAGCCTGCTGTCGGCCGCGGGCCTGGATGAGCTGCTGGCCATGCTGCGCGCCTGTCTGAACGTACTGCCCGACGCCGAAATCACCATGGAAGCCAACCCCGGCACGGCCGAAGCGGGGCGCTTCCGCGATTACGCGGCCAGCGGAGTGAACCGCCTGTCGCTGGGCATCCAGAGCTTTGACGACGCCCAGTTGAAGAAGCTGGGGCGCATCCACGATGCCAGCCAGGCCCGCGCCGCCATCGAGATGGCGCAGCGTGCCGTGGACCGGGTCAACCTGGACCTGATGTTTGCCTTGCCCGGACAGGACATGGCCGCCTGCCTGGACGACGTGCGGCAGGCGCTGTCGTTCGGCACCGAGCACCTGTCGCTGTACCACCTGACGCTGGAACCGAATACCGTCTTCGCCAAGTACCCGCCCGAGCTGCCCGATGACGATGCCAGCGCCGCCATGCAAGACGCCGTCGAGGCCGCTCTACAGGCTGCCGGCCTGCTGCGCTACGAGGTGTCGGCCTACGCCCGGCCGGGCGCTCGTTGCCGCCATAACCTCAATTACTGGGAATTCGGTGACTACCTCGGCCTGGGGCCGGGCGCGCATGGCAAGCTGTCGTTCCACGACCGCATCGTGCGCGAGGCGCGCCTGCGCAACCCTGATAGCTGGATGGCTGCTGCCGTCGCCCGCGACGGCAGCCACATCGCCGAGGCCCGCACGGTCGGCCCGGACGAGCTGCCGTTCGAATTCATGCTGAACGCCCTGCGCCTGAAAGACGGCGTGGCGGCCTCGTCGTTCCAGGAACGCACGGGGCTGTCGCTGGCGGCCATTGCCCAGCCCCTGCAAGCCGCCGCCAAACGGGGCCTGCTCGATCCCGACCCCACCCGGCTGCGCGCCACCCCGCTGGGCTGGCGGTTCCTGAACGACCTGCAGGAAATGTTCCTGTAAACGGGCGGGCCAGGAAAATAGCCGGCGAGGAGACAGGTGGGCCTCCGCAGGTGGGCCTCCCAGGTGGGCTTTCACAGGTGGGCCTCCACAGGCAGGCCTCCACAGGTGTCTGACTCCCGGAGGGTGTCAGACACCGCCGTAATCCGCGAGCCGCCCAGCAGAACAGGAACGGGGACAGAACCACCCGGCTCGCCCATTAAAAAGCACCATATCGGTGCTTGCATGCCCCACATTTTGCACTATTATGGTGCCAATGTGCCCCTCCATGGATGATTCTGGGCGGGCATGCCCCGGGTTGGGTCTTGGCACGCATATTGCTTTCCTCTTTTCATGCCAGCCGGACCTGGGCTCAGCCCCCGGCGCTTTTATCACATGGAGATGACATGGCAAGCCCGAAAGACATCCTGAAGCAGATCGCCGACAACGAAGTGAAGTTCGTGGACTTCCGCTTCACCGACACGGTGGGCCGCGAGCACCACGTGTCCGTTCCCACCTCGGCCGTTGATGAAGACAAGCTGGAAAGCGGCCAGGCGTTCGACGGTTCGTCCATTCCGGGCTGGAAGGGCATCGAGGCTTCCGACATGCTGCTCATCCCCGACCTGGACACCGCCAACCTGGATCCTTTCCGCGAAGAACCCACGCTGATCCTGAGCTGCGACGTGGTCGAACCTTCCGACCTGAAGGGTTACGACCGCGATCCGCGCTCGCTGGCCAAGCGCGCCGAAGCCTACCTGAAGTCGTCGGGCCTGGGCGACACCGCCTACTTCGGTCCCGAACCCGAATTCTTCGTGTTCGACGGCGTCACCTGGAACACCGACATGTCGGGCACCTTCGTGAAGATCAAGTCCGAAGAAGCCTCGTGGTCGACCGGCACCGAGTTCGAAGGCGGCAACATGGGCCACCGCCCGGCCGTCAAGGGTGGCTACTTCCCCGTGCCGCCGGTCGATTCGTTCCAGGACCTGCGTTCCGAAATGTGCCTGCTGCTCGAGCAGATGGGCGTGCCGGTTGAAGTGCACCACCACGAAGTGGCCGGCCCCGGCCAGCTGGAAATCGGCACCAAGTTCAGCACGCTGGTCAAGCGCGCCGACTGGACCCAGATCCTGAAGTACGTTGTGCACAACGTGGCGCACGCCTACGGCAAAACCGCCACCTTCATGCCCAAGCCCGTCGTCGGCGACAACGGCTCCGGCATGCACGTGCACCAGTCCATCTGGAAAGACGGCCAGAACCTGTTCGCCGGCAACGGCTACGCCGGGCTGTCCGAGTTCGCCATGTACTACATCGGCGGCATCATCAAGCACGCCCGCGCGCTCAACGCCATTACCAACCCGGGCACCAACTCGTACAAGCGCCTGGTGCCGCACTTCGAAGCCCCGGTCAAGCTGGCCTATTCGGCCCGCAACCGTTCGGCCTCGATCCGCATCCCGTACGTGGGCAACCCCAAGGCTCGCCGCGTCGAAACGCGCTTCCCGGATCCCCTGGCCAACCCGTACCTGGCTTTCTCGGCCCTGATGATGGCCGGCCTGGACGGCGTGCAGAACAAGATCCACCCGGGCGATCCGGCCGACAAGAACCTGTACGACCTGCCGCCGGAAGAAGACGCGAAGATCCCGACCGTGTGCGCGTCGCTCGATCAGGCGCTCGAAGCCCTGGATCAGGACCGCGAGTTCCTGACCCGCGGCGGCGTGTTCAGCAACGACATGATCGATGCCTACCTGGCCCTGAAGGAAGGCGAGGTTCAGCGCCTGCGCATGACCACGCATCCGGTCGAGTTCGACATGTACTACAGCCTGTGATGTCTCTGGCCTGGGCGTAATAAGGTGTCGGGCTCCGAAGGCGCCCGACACCGCTGCGTGCAGAAGATATGGCCCACTTCGGTGTCTGACACCCAGCCGGGAGTCAGACACCTGGCTGTGTCGGCCCATTTTGCCCTGGTGCCACAATGATGAATGTCGATGCGTTTGATCTCCTGGCTACTGCTGTCCTGCTGCTGAATGAGCGGGGGCATGTCGAACATGCCAATGCCGCGGCCGAAGACCTGTTTGGCCGGTCCCGCAAGCAGTTGCGTGGCCTGTCGGCCGCCACGCTGTTCGGCCACCCCGAGGCCCTGCAGTCGTCTATCGATCGCGCCGTGGCTGGCCAGTTTGCCGATGTGCGTCAGTTGTCGTCCGTGCGGCGCGCCGGCGAATCGGTCGAGGTGTCCGCCACCACCGTCTCGCTGGCTGGCCAGGCCTGGCCGGTGCTGATCGAGGCGCGCGAAATCGAACAGCGCGTGCTGGCCGATCGCAACCACCGGTTGGTGGAAGAAATCGAGGCGCACCGCGAATTGCTGCGCAACCTGGCGCATGAAGTCAAGAACCCCCTGGGCGGCCTGCGCGGAGCCGCGCAGTTGCTCGAAGCCGAGCTGCCCAGCGCGGCGCTGGCCGAGTACACCCAGGTCATTATTTCCGAGGCCGATCGCCTGCAGGTGCTGGTTGACCGCCTCAGCGGCCCCCAGCGCGTGCCGCTGAACGCGCGGGCCGTGAATATTCACGAAGTCTGTGAGCGCGTGTGCGCGCTGATCCAGGCTGAATTCCGCGACAAGGTCACGCTGGTGCGCGACTATGACGCATCGGTGCCGGATCTGCAGGGCGACGCCGCCCGCCTGATCCAGGCCGTACTGAACGTGACGCGCAACGCCGCGCAGGAACTGTCGCTGCAACCGCAGGGGGGCGACGTGCCGCCCGCGCAGATCATCCTGCGCACACGGGTGGCGCGGCAAGTCATGCTGGCGCACCGGCAGCACCGGCTGGCGCTGGTGCTGGCCATTATCGACAACGGGCCCGGCGTGCCTGACTCGATCCGCGACCGCATCTTCCACCCCCTGGTCACGGCGCGGCCGGGCGGCACCGGCCTGGGCTTGAGCCTGGCCCAGGATTTCGTGCAGCAGCACGGAGGCATTATCGAATTCGAATCCCGCCCCAGGCACACTGAATTCCGTCTGGTCTTGCCGATGGAGCAGCCGCTGTGAGCAAACCCGTTTGGATTGTCGACGATGACCAGGCCATACGCTGGGTCCTGGAAAAAGCCCTGGCGCGAGCCGGCATCCCCACGCGCAGCTTTGCGCAGGCCGCGGACGTGCTGGCGGCGCTGGATGTCGAAACTCCCGCGGCGCTGGTGTCCGATATCCGCATGCCCGGCGGCAACGGCCTGGACCTGCTGCGCCAGATCAAGGAGCGCCATCCGCACCTGCCGGTCATCGTCATGACCGCCTTCGCCGACCTCGACAGCACGGTGTCGGCTTTCCAGGGCGGGGCGTTCGATTACCTGGCCAAGCCGTTCGACGTGAACGAGGCCATTTCGCTCATTGAGCGCGCCGTGCACGAAACGGCGCCCGCCGATGAGCGGGCCGGCGAAAGCCAGGGCGGCGAGACCGGGCAAGGCAACGAGCGGTGGATGATGACCCAGTCGTCTTCCACCGCCATGCAGGAAGTCTTTCGCGCCATCGGCCGCCTGGCGCAGTCCAAGGTGACGGTGCTGATCACCGGCGAATCCGGCACCGGCAAAGAACTCGTGGCGCGCGCCTTGCACGGCCACGGCGCGCGTGCCGGCGGCCCGTTCGTGGCGCTGAACGCGGCGGCCATCCCGCGCGACCTGCTCGAGGCCGAGCTGTTCGGCCATGAGCGCGGCGCCTTCACGGGCGCCAATACGCTGCGCCGGGGCCGTTTCGAAGAAGCCCACGGCGGCACGCTGTTCCTGGACGAAATCGGCGACATGCCGATCGAACTGCAAACCCGCCTGCTGCGGGTGCTGGCCGAAGGCAGCTTCTATCGCGTGGGCGGTGCCCAGCCGGTGCGGGTCGACGTGCGCATCGTGGCGGCCACCCACCAGCCTTTGGAGCAGCGTGTCGAACAGGGGTTGTTCCGCGAAGATCTGTTCCACAGGCTTAACGTGATCCGCCTGCGGCTGCCGCCGCTGCGCGAGCGGGTCGAAGACATTCCCGCGCTGGCCAATCATTTCCTGGCCGCCAGCGCGCGTTCGCTGGGCGTGCCGGTCAAGCGGCTGACGCCCGACGCCGTGGCGGTGCTGACGCGCTTCGATTTCCCGGGCAACGTGCGGCAGCTGGAAAACTTCTGCCATTGGCTGACCGTCATGGCGCCTGGCCAGACCATCGAGCGCGCCGACCTGCCGCCCGAAATCCGCGCCATGGAATTGCAACCGCAGGCCGCGGCCAGCGGCATGACCGCGGTGCGGGGCGGTTTTCCGACGCCCGCCGCGCCCGCGACGGTCGGCATGACGTCCGGCCGCACCGATACGGGCCCCGCCGACTGGCAGGCCGCGTTGTTGCGCGAAGCCCAGCAGCGTCTGGAGCGTGGCGAACCGGCTGTCATGGCCACGCTGACGCGCCAGTTCGAACGCATTCTGCTGCAAAGCGCGCTGGACGCCAGCCGTGGCCGTCGCGTCGAAGCCGCATCGCGCCTGGGCATCGGCCGCAACACCATCACCCGCAAGCTGCGCGAACTGGGTATCGAAGAGTAAAAGTGGCCAGCTGCCAGGTGCCCGATAGAGTCGGGCGCCTGGTTTCAGAACCCCAGCAGGCTTTCGCACAGACGCGGCGAGCGCAGCTTCTGCAGCCACCATTTCAGCGCCGCGCCGGGCGCCTGTTCGCGCCAGGCGTAGACCAGTTGCTCGGTCATGGGCACGCCATCGGCGATGGCGCATTGCACCAGTTCGCCGCGCACGATGTATGGCGCGGCCAGTGTCAGCGGCAGGTATCCGCAGCCCAGGCCGCGCACCTGGGCATCGATCTTGGCCTGCATGGTCGGCATCACGATCAGGGGCTGCTTGCTCAGCAGGCCACGCGTCAGCGGCGGCAGATGGCGCGAGGTATCGGCCACCACTATCGCGCAATAGGCCGAAATGTCGTCCGCCCCCAGCGGCCGGCCCAGTGCCGCCAGCGGGTGCCGCGGCGCCACGCAGAAACCGAACTGCACTTCGCCCATCGGTTGGGACCGGTACGCGCCCGGCGCGGCGCCATTGGCATCGGCGCCGATTACCAGGTCGGCACGCCCGGTTGCAAGCGCATCCCAGTTGCCGCTGAGCACTTCGGTGGACAGGCGCAGTGTCGTCACTGATGCCAGTTCGCGGAATTCCCGCATCACGTCGTATAGCGGCGACAGGGGCAGCACGGCATTGACGGCCACGCGCAATTCCAGTTCCCAGCCGGTGGCTACGCGCTTGACCCGGCCGGCCAGGGCATCCAGCGACTGCAGTACCTGGCGTCCGTCGTGCAGCAGGGTTTCACCGGCCGGGGTCAATTGGGCCCGATGGCCGCTGCGGTCGAACAGCAGTACGTCCAGCGCGTCTTCGAGCTTGCGCACGGCATAGGTGACGGCCGACGGCACCTTGCCCAGTTCGCGCGCGGCCTGCGCAAAGCTGCCGTGGCGCGCGATGGCGTCAACCATGAATAGCAGTTCGGGTGTAATGGCTTGCATATCGGAACCATTCAAATGCCGAGATCATTCAAATAAGTTGAATGATCTCATCAAAGCGCTTCAGCCTCAAGGCCTGCAGCAGGGCGCACAATGCTCTTCATCCGCAGTGAAAAACGCCTCGCGTGCCGCCACTGCAAATTCATGAAATTTGAAAGGAGCTCATCATGCTGACCCTGCGCCGTAGCAACGAACGCGGCCACGCCAACCATGGCTGGCTGGATAGCTACCACACCTTCTCCTTCGCCAACTACTACGACCCGGACCACATGGGGTTCGGCCCGTTGCGCGTGATCAACGACGACCGCATCGCCCCCAGCCGCGGCTTCGGCACCCACGGTCATCGCGACATGGAAATCATCACCTATGTGCTCGAGGGCGCCGTGGCCCACAAAGACAGCATGGGCAGCGGCTCGACGATCCGGCCGGGCGACGTGCAACGCATGAGCGCCGGGCGCGGCGTGCTGCATTCCGAGTTCAATCCACTGGACGACGCGCAGACCCATCTGCTGCAGATCTGGATCGAGCCCGACGTGACCGGCATCGAGCCCGAATACGAAGAACAGCGCGTGCCAGAAGCCGACAAGCGCGGGCGCCTGCGTCAGGTGGTGTCGCCCGACGGCGCCGACGGTTCGATGCGCATACACCAGGACGCGCGGCTGTATGTGGGACTGTTCGACGGCGCCGAGCAGGCTGAATTACCGCTGGCCGCCGGCCGCCGCGCGTGGGTGCATGTGGCGCGCGGCAAGGTCTCGGTCAACGGCCAGGCCCTGTCGGCCGGCGACGCGGTGGCGCTGACTGACGAGACCGCCGTGCGCATCAGCGGCGGCGAACAGGCCGACGTGCTGGTCTTCGACCTGCCTTGAGCGGTATCTTGGCAGCATGCAGCATGCAGGCAGCCTGACTCCCGGCAGGGGGCAGGCGCCTGGACACAGATCTTCCATGCACAACACCACCAAGGAGAACACCTTATGTCCGCCGTCGAAACACTGATCGTCCCGCGCTCCAGCGACCTGGGCGGCGGCCTGCAGGTCCGCCGGGCCCTGCCTTCCGCGCAGCGGCGCACCGTCGGCCCCTTTGTTTTCCTGGACAACATGGGCCCGGCCATGTTCGAACCGGGCAAGGGCGTCGACGTGCGCCCGCATCCGCACATTGGCCTGTCCACGGTCACGTACCTGTATGAAGGCGCGATGATGCATCGCGACAGCGCCGGCCATACCCAGGAGATCCGCCCTGGCGAGCTCAACTGGATGACGGCGGGGCGCGGCATCGTGCATTCCGAGCGCACGCCAGACGTGCAGCGCGGCGCGGGTCACCGCCTGTCCGGGCTGCAATTGTGGGTGGGCCTGCCCAGCCGCCATGAAGAAACCGACCCCGGGTTCGTGCACTATGGGCTGGACGCCCAGCCGGTGATCGAAGGCGAGGGCGTGCGCGCCCAAGTCGTGGCCGGTTCACTGTTCGGCCGCACGTCGGCCGTGCAGACCCTGTCGCCGCTGTTCTTTGGCGACATCACCCTGCAGCCCGGCGCCACGTTGGTCGTGCCGGCCGAATACGAAGAGCGTGCCGCCTACCTGACCAGCGGCGCGGTGGAAATCGACGGCCAGGTCTATCAGCCGGGCCAGTTGCTGGTGTTCGCCGCGGGCCAGCCGGTAACGGTGCGCGCGCTCGATGCCGCACGCCTGGCAATACTGGGCGGCGAGCCGCTGGACGGACCACGCTTCGTCTGGTGGAACTTCGTGTCCAGCAGCAAAGAGCGCATCGAGCAGGCCAAGCACGACTGGCAGCACGACCGCTTCAACCAGGTAGTGCCGGGCGACGAAACCGAATACATCCCGCTACCCGCCCCGCGCGCCTGACGGATATCCAGGCCTCGCAGGGCAGGTACCCAGGCGTCCGACCCGACCACCTCAGCCAGGTGCCCGACCCGACCATCTCAGCCAGGTGTCTGACTCCCGCAGGGTGTCAGACACCGTACGACTGAGCTACCTGTAGCACACCGCGGTGTCAGGCACCTTCGGAGCCTGACCCCTGTCCTGCAGCCGCGTATGGCCAGGCGCCCGACCCGACGACCTCAGCCAGGTGTCCGACACGGCCATCTCAGCCAGGTGTCTGACACGGCCATCTCAGCCAGGTGTCTGACTCCCGCAGGGTGTCAGACACCGTACGACTGAGCTACCCGTAGCACACCGCGGTGTCAGGCACCTTCGTGGGGTCACTTCACTTCGGAGCCTGACACCTGTCCTGCAGCCGCATATGCCCAGGCGCAGCCAGGCTCCCGACACGCCCGCCTCAGCCAGGCGTCCGACCCGCCCACCTCTGCGGGCCGTCAGCTACATGCCTCGCGCGTACGCCTGCTGACGTTGCGCGACCAGGGTCTCGCGCCGCACGAAGTCGCGCACGAAGCCGTCGGCGGGGTGGTGGTGCAGGTTGTACGGGGTATCCCACTGCACGATCTTGCCCTCGCTCATGACGCCGATGCGGTCGGCGATGGCGAAGGCTTCAGCCTGGTTGTGGGTTACCAGGATGGCGGTGTGCCCGGTCGATTTGAGAATATCGCGCACTTCGAAAGCCAGCCGCTCGCGAGTGTCTACATCCAGGTTGGAAAACGGCTCATCCAGCAGCAGCAGGTCGGGCGAGGGCGCCAGCGCGCGGGCCAGCGCCACGCGCTGCTGCTGGCCGCCGGAGATCTCGTGCGGATAATTATCGGCCGCGGCGCTCAGGCCCACCATGTCGAGCATTTCGCGCACGCGCGCCGCGCGCTCGGTCTTGCCCAGTTTGCGCAGGCCGAACGCGACATTCTGCGCGGCCGTCAGGTGCGGAAACAGCGCGTAGTCCTGGAACATCATGCCCACCCGGCGCAATTCGGGCGCCACTTGCACGGTCGGCGATGAAATCACCGTGCCGTCCAGCGATATCTGCCCGGCGCGCACCGGCTCGAAGCCGGCGATCGCGCGCAGGATGGTGGTCTTGCCGCAACCCGATTCGCCCAGCAGGCAGCCGATGTGGCCGGCCGGCAGCGCCAGCGACAGGTCTTGCACCACGGGTCGCAGGCCTTGCGGCGTGTCGTAGGCAAGGTGGATATGGTCCAGTTCAAGCAGGTCGGGCACGATGTCAATGTCCCATCTTCAGATTAGTGCGCGCCAGCAGAATAACCGGCAACAGGCCGGCCAGCACGATGGCCAGGGCCGCCACGGCGCCTTCTTCGTAGGTGCCGCGCGCGGCCTCGGCATAAAGCCAGGTGGCCAGCGTCTCGAAGTTGAGCGGCCGCAACAGCAGCGTGGCGGGCAATTCTTTCATGGCGTCGACGAACACCAGCAGCGCGCCGGCGGCCAGCGCCGGGCGCAGCAGCGGCAGGTGCACGCGGCGCAATGTGCCGCCAGCGGTTTCGCCCAGCAGGCGCGAGGCCTGTTCCAGCGACGGCGGAATGCGCGCCAGGCCGGCTTCGATGCCGCCCACGGACACCGCCAGAAAGCGCATGGTGTACGCGCAGACCAGGGCCCCCATCGACCCCATCAGCAGCAGGCCCTGGTTGCCGAACACCGCGCCCAGGTGGCGGTCGATCCAGGTAAACGGCATAAGCAGGCCGATCGCCAGCACGGTGCCCGGCACCGCATAGCCCAGGCTGGCAATGCGGGCGCAGGCCCGGCCGGGGTTCAGCCGCGCGCTTTCCCGCAGCGTGCGTCCCGCCCACGCTACCACCAGGCCGCAGCCCAGCGTCACGATCGTGGCCGTGAACGCCACGATCAGCGTATTCGACAGGCCATTGATCAACTGGTCCGACACCCCGCCCACCAGGTGCAGGCGCTTATAGGTCTCGACGATCAGATAGCAAGCCGGCGCCACGAACCCCAGCACCACCGGAATCCAGCCCAGCGCCACGGCCAGCCATGCCGCGCCGCCCCGCAGGCGCCGCGGCTGCATCGGCCGCATGCGCTGCGTGTTGGCATAGCGCTGGCGCTTGCGGCCATGCCGCTCCAGCAGAATCAGCCCGACCACGATGGCCAGCATGGTCAGCGCGATCTGCGCCGCGCTGGCCAGGTCGGAACGCGTGATCCAGGTGGTGTAGACCGACACGGTCAGGGTCTGCACCCCCAGGAATTCCGAGGCGCCGATGTCGTTCAGCGTTTCAAGCAGCGCCAGGCTCGCGCCCACCGCAATCGCCGGCCGGGCCAGCGGCAGCGCCACGCGCACGAATACGCCCACGCGGCCGGCGCCCAGGGTGCGCGCCGCTTCGAGCAGGCTGGCGGCCTGGGTCATGAACATGACGCGGGTGCTCAAGTACACATACGGGTACAGCACAAAACCCAGCACGAAAACGGCGCCGTAGATCGAGCGCAGGTCGGGCAGGCGGAACTGGCGCGGGCTGTCGTAGCCCAGCAGGGCGCGGATGGCAGTCTGGATGGGCCCGATAGGATGCAGCAGGTCCAGGTAGGCAAACGCAATAATGTACGTGGGCACCGCCAGGGGCAGCAGCAGCGCCCAGGTCAGGATGCGGCGGCTGGGAAACTCGTACGCCGTCACCAGCCAGGCCGCGCCGGTACCCAGCAGCGTTACCAGCACTCCCACGCCGGCCAGCAGCATGGCCGTATTGGCCAGGGCCTGCGGCAGCACATAGCGGGCCAGGTGCGACCAGTGCGACAGGTCGGCGTGCATGGCTTGCCACGCCAGTGCCGCCAGCGGCAACAACACGGCCAGCGCGATCAGCGCGGCGCCCGCCAGCCAGCCCGCGCCGCGTTCAGGGCCGCGCAGCCGCCATGGGCGGGGCATAGTTCGAATGTGCATGCTTCAGATGCGGCCAGATCGGCCCGGTGCCTGGCCCTCGCGGGAGGGCCGGACATCGGGGGCAGACGATGCTGTTCCGTAAAAACAGGTGTAAAAGGCAGGTGTCTGACACCCCGAGGGAGTCAGACACCTGATTATGCACACCTCGTTATCAGCCACGCCTTGCGGCGCCAGGTTTAATTATCGAAACCCACCTTGTCGACCAGCTCGCTGGCCTGCTTGCGGTACTTGGCGATCTCGGCCACCGGCAGCGAATCGACCTTCAATTCGCCGAAGCTGGCCACCACCGGATCCAGCTTCACGCCAGGGCGGATGGGGTATTCATAGTTGGCGCGGGCGTACAGCGTCTGGGCCGGCTCGGAAACCAGGAATTCCAGCAGCTTGATGGCGTTGTCTTTGTTGGGCGCGTGCGCGGCCACGGCGGCGCCGCTGATGTTCACATGCGTGCCGGTGCCGCCGTTCTTGAACGTGGGACGCACCACCTTGATGGCGTCGCCCCACTTGCGGGCGTCGGTACCGGGCTCGGCGTTCTTCATGTGGCCCACATAGTAGGCGTTGGCGATACCGATGTCGCAGATGCCGCCCAGGATGTCGCGCGCCACGTCGCGGTCGCCGCCGGCCGCCTTGCGGGCCAGGTTGGCCTTGACGCCGCGCAGCCATTGTTCGGTGGCCTGCGCGCCGTCATGCGCGATCATGGCCGCCACCAGCCCGGTGTTGTATGGGTGCTGGCCAGAACGGATGCAGACCTTGTTTTTCCATTGCGGATCGGCCAGGTCTTCGTAGTGGAAGCTGTCCAGTTTCACGTCGTTGGCCACGTACAGCACGCGGTCGCGCAGCGACAGGGCATACCACTGGCCATCGGCGCCGCGCAGATTGGCGGGAATCACCGAATTCAGGGCGTCCGATTTAACAGGCTGCGTGACGCCGCCATCGACCAGGTCGACCAGGTTGCCGATGTCCACGGTCATCAGTACGTCGGCGGGCGATTGCGCGCCTTCGGCCTTTACCCGCTCAAGCAGGCCGTCCTTGATGAAAACCGTATTGACCTTGATGCCGCTTTCCTTGGTAAAAGCGTCCAGCATGGGCTGGATCAGCTTGGGCTCGCGAGTGGTGTACAGGCTGACTTCGCCAGCGGCCAGCGTCGGGCTGGCCAGCACGCTGCCAGCCAGCGCCAGCGCGCCCAGCAGCGGGGTCAGGGATAGGCGTCGGATCGACATGAGGGGCTCCGGTGCGTTGCATGAATAACAGACACGAAGCCGCGCCGGAAGGGCAGCGTAGCGCATCCGTTAACGAAAATGATTATCAAGTAGGTGCGACAATACCAGGAAGACGCGAGACGTTCAACTTGGTGTCAGACTGAAGGTTGGCGCCGTGATTTCTATCAAAGAGTTATAAGGGCATTACTGATTAATGAGACAAGTTATCAAGCAGTCACGGTAAAATAGGGATAACCCTTAGCCCCGCGCCCGTCTTTTGCACGGCGCGGCATTCCATCCGGCGCACCTGGTGCGTTGTACCTTTTTCAACGACATGGCAGCTTTCAACACCGAGCGCGTACTCAGCGTGCGCCACTGGAACGATACGCTTTTTTCCTTCACCACCACGCGTGACGCGGCCCTGCGGTTCCACAACGGCCACTTCGTCATGATCGGCCTCGAGGTCGAAGGCAAGCCCCTGATGCGGGCCTACAGCATCGCCAGCGCCAATTACGAAGAAAACCTCGAATTCCTTAGCATCAAGGTGCAAAACGGGCCGCTCACCTCGCGCCTGCAGCACTTGAAAGAAGGCGACACCATCCTGGTCAGCCGCAAGCCCGTGGGCACCCTGGTGGTCGATGACCTCAAGCCCGGCAAGCACCTGTTCCTGTTCGGCACCGGCACGGGCCTGGCGCCCTTCATGAGCATCATCAAAGATCCCGACGTCTACGAGCGCTTCGAAAAAGTCGTGCTGGTGCACGGTGTGCGCTGGGTCAGCGAACTGGCCTATGCCGACTTCATCGAAAAAGAACTCCCCAACAACGAGTTCTTCGGCGACGTGGTGCGCGAAAAACTCATCTACTACCCCACCGTCACGCGCGAACCCTTCCGCAACCAGGGCCGCATCACGGAACTGATCGAAAACGGCAAGCTCTGCCAAGATATCGGCTTGCCGCAAATCAACCCCGAAACCGATCGCGCCATGCTTTGCGGCAGCCCGCATATGCTGGCCGACATCAGCGCCATGCTCGACAGCCGCGGCTTCCAGGTCTCGCCCGGAGTCGGCGAGCCGGGCGACTACGTGGTCGAACGCGCGTTCGTCGAAAAATAAGCCCGGTTCGTTGTTTGCCCAAAAGCCTGTCCGATGTGAACCGGACGGGCTTTTTCATGCGCGCCTGATTTCCGCCCTACGCCAAGCCAGGCGTCCGACTCCCGAAGCCCCCAGCGCCGCCCCGCGCCAAGCCAGGTGTCTGACTCCCGCAGGGTGTCGGACACCGAAGTGTGCAGCGACTCTCTCAACCCCAACGGTGTCTGACACCCTGGCGGGAGTCAGACACCAGCCACATCACCTGCAACCGCGGCATCCCACCCCGGGCCGGCCAACATTTTTAGCCAGGTGTCTGACTCCCTCAGGGAGTCAGACACCAGCCGATTTGCGCCCCGCGCCAAGCCAGGTGTCTGACTCCCGCAGGGTGTCAGACACCGAAGTGTGCAGCGACTATCTCAACCCCAACGGTGTCTGACACCCTGGCGGGAGTCAGACACCAGCTACATCACCTGCAACCGCGGCATCCCACCCCGGGCCGGCCAACATCCTCGGCGCAACCGCGCCTGCCGCCGCTATTTTCCCTGCGCCGACAGGCACGCCGCGTCTTTGTCTGACAGCTTGTTCGCCTTCAGCCAGGTTTGCGTTTCTTCGGCGCCGGCCTTCTTCAGCGCAGCCATGATCGGCTCCGAAGGCGTAGTGTCGAGCGTCATCTTGTTTTCACGCATGCGGGTGTAGTTGGCCTGGATGCGTTGCTCAACGCCAGCCCACGATGCCGCCGACACGTCCTGCGCGGCCTTGGTCAAAATAGCTTGCTGGGCCTTGTCCAGGGCGTTCCAGGCATCATTGTTGATGATGGTGTAGCTCAGCGGAATCGAATAGCTGACCGCGGTGAAATTCGGCAAGTGATTCCACAGGCTGCGGCCCGCGCCGCCATCGCCCGAGGTCAGCACCGCATTCACTTCGCCAGCCGCCAGCTTGGCCGCCAGCGCCGAGTAGGGCATTTGCACGCTTTGCGCGCCCACCCGCTCGAATACCGACTTGCTGGTGGCGTCGTAGGTACGGATCTTCAGGGCCTTGACGTCGGCTTCGGTGCGCAGCGGTTCAACCGACCAAATGCCAGACGGCGGCCACGGCGTCACGTACAGCAGGCGCGCGCCCAGCGCCTGCAGACGTTGTTCCAGCGCGGGGCGAGCGCAGGCGTACAGGGCGTGAGCTTGCTTGAAATCCTTGGCGGCGAAAGGCAGCGACGACAGCAGGAACAGTGAATCTTTATTGCCCAGCACGCCGCCGAACAGCGTGCCCATCTGGGCCTTGCCGTCCAGCACGGCACTGACCTGTTCGTTGCCCTTGTAGGGGTTTTGCTTTTCCTGCAGCGTCTGGACGTCAATGTCGCCCTTTGACGCCTGCTTGACCGCCTCGGCAAATTGCAGATCCGCCGCGGCGGTTATCGATGTGGCAGGATATTCGTTGATCAGCTGCAGCGTGGCCTTGGACCACGCCTGCGGAGCGGCCAGCGCGGCGCACAGGGCGGCGGCCACGGCGGCATGACGTCGTTGAAGGTACATGTGCGATTCCCCCAGGGCTTAGTGTGATGACCCTTCGATTTTTAGCACCGCGGCAGCGCCACGGGTACCAGGGAGAAACGCGTAATATCCGCAGCCCTGCCAGGAGTGGACCCTGCCGGGAGTGCACCCTGCCAGGTGTCAGGCTCCCGCAGGTGCCTGACACCGCCGTGCGCCACGTACGCTTCAGTCAAGCCGTGTCTGGCGCCCTGACGGTAGCCAGACACGTGCAGCAGCACCTGGCAAGCAACTGGCCAGGCGGTACTTGGCAAGTACTCGGCAAGTACTTTGCCAAGTGCTCATGGCCGTGCCGAACTCAGTAAACGGCTCATTCCGCCTTGATGCCCGCCTTCTTGATGATGTCGCCCCACTTCTGCGATTCGCTACGCTGGAAGGCAGCCAGTTCCTGCGGGGTGGACGTCGCGGGGGTCGTGCCCGTGGAGTTGTAGAAGTGCTGGGCGGCCTTGGCCTGGGTGGCCTTGATCAGCAAGTCGTTCAGCTTGGTAACGATGGCGTCGGGCGTGCCGGCCGGTACGTAGGCGCCGAACCAATAGCCCATTTCGTACCCGGGCACGCCGGCTTCCGCAATGGTGGGCAGCTTGGGCGCCAGCGGCGAACGCTCGCTGCCGGTAAAGCCCAGCGCGCGCAGTTTGCCGGCTTCTACTTGAGGCAGGCCCGTGGCGCTATCGGTAACCATCATGTCAATCTGCCCGCCCAGCAAGTCGGTGATTGCCAGCGGGTTGCTCTTGTAGGGCACGTGCAGCAGCGTGATGCCGGTCATCTGCTGCAGCAGTTCGCCTGCAATGCGGCTGCTGGAGCTGCCGCTGCCGAAGCTGAGCTTGCCGGGCGACTTCTTGGCCAGGGCCAGGAATTCGGTCACGCTCTTGGCCGGCGATGACGGATTCACCACCATGAACTGCCCGCCCTTGCCAAGCAGGGTCAGCGGCGCGAAATCCTTCACGGGGTCGTAGGGCAGGCTCTTGTACAAATGCTCGTTGGCCGCCTGCGTGGTGTTGGTGGTGATCAGCACCGTGTAGCCGTCGGCCGGCGCGCGGGCCGCGGCTTGCGCGCCGATCATGGCGCTGGCGCCCGGTTTGTTCTCGATGACCACCGACTGGCCGGTCTGCTCGGCCACGCCCTGGCCGATGGCCCGGCCCAGTTGGTCGGTGGCGCTGCCGGCCGCGAACGGCACGATGAACGTGATGGGCTTGCTGGGGAAGTCTTGCGCGGCGGCGGCCAGCGGCAGCGCGGCGCACAGGGCGGCAAGCAATCGTAGCGGGGTGATGCGCATAGGGAGTCTCCTGGTGTTGTTGTAGAAAATGCGAAAAATGCCGGGTTACCGTGCCGGCGGCACGTCGGCGGCGGGCTGGTCGCCCGGAATGTCCGGCAGGCGCCGGGCCAGCTCTGGGGCGACATCCACCCGCAGATCCAGCAGATGGAACGACAGGCTCTTGCCGTGCGTGTCCAGGTTCAGGGCGTCGTTCACGCCGCCGTCCAGCACGCCTTCGAGCACGAAATTCATGGCGTGCAGGGTAGGGATCAGGTAGCGCGTGACGCGGGCAGGGCGACGATACGCAAACCACTTGGCCACGCGGGCCTCGGTAACCTGTTCGGCCAGCACCGCGTAGCAGTCCGGGTCCCAGGCGATCAGGCTCAGGTTGGAAATATCGCCCTTGTCGCCCGAGCGGCTGTGCGCCAGGCGGTACAGGGGCACGCGCAGCGTGTCGTCGCGGGCATTCATCGCGCGGTCTCCATCATGGTCCAGCCGCTGTGCACGGCGTCGCGGGGAATCGTGCACGACACCATGTTCAGGCGGGGCCGCAGGGCGGTGCGTACGCCGCCGCCGCCGGCCGGGCCGCAGGTATACAGGGCAGTTACTTCACGCAGCAGCCGCTCGGCCACGCGCGCATCGGGGTGCTCGGCGGCCAGGCGCAACCTGACGTCGCGGCCGGCGCCCGCCGGGCGCGCATCCAGCATGGCGCCATCGTCGTCGCCCAGGATGCTGAGCACGCCAATCAGATCCACCCGCAGGGGCAGCGCCCCGCCCAGCCGCCGGCGCACGATGTCCGCCGCCAGGCGTGCGCGCGCCTCGGCCTGCACGCCGGCATACGAGATCTCGGCCTCGGCCAGCCAGCCGCCGCGATGGCAGACATTGACTTTCAGTTCGTCGGGTCGCGCATGGCCCTCGATGCCGTGCACCGCAACCCGGTCGGGGCCCAGCACTTGCACCGACGCCCGGCTGAGATCGGCCACGACGTCAGGCGTCAGATAGCGCGCCGGGTCGTGCACTTCGTACAGCAGTTGTTCCTTCACCGTGCGCGCGTCCACCGCGCCGCCCGTGCCGTCGGCCTTGCCGATCACGAAGCCGCCGTCGGCGTCGATCTCGGCAATGGGGTAGCCCGCCGCGTGCACGTCGGGCACCTCTTTCAGGCCCGGCACACAGAAATAACCGCCTGTGACCTGGGTGCCGCATTCCAGCATGTGGCCGGCCATGGTGGCGCGGCCCAGGCGCGTCCAATCGTCCCGGGCCCAGCCATAATGCGCCAACGCCGGCCCGACGGTCAGCGAGGGGTCCGCCACGCGGCCCGCCACCACGATCTGCGCGCCGGCGCTCAGCGCGTCGGCGATCTCGCCCGCGCCCAGGTATACGTTGGCGCTGACCACATCCATGTCGTCCAGGCGCGGCCCCAGGCGTTCGCGCAGCAGCGCGCGCTGTGCAGGCGTAGTCAGCGCATCGCCGTGCACCACCGCGATGCGCGGCGCCGGCAGGCCTTGCGTGCGCGCCAGGCCGGCAATGCAGCGCGCGGCGGCCGGCGGATTGGCGGCGCCGAAATTGCCCACGATGTCGATGCCCTGGCGCAGGCAGTCGGCCAGCACCGGCGCCAGCAGTTCTTGCAGCAGGGGCTCGTACCCGCCTTCCGGATCGGCGTTGCGCGCCAGCTGCGCCAGGGCCAGGGTGCGCTCGGCCAGGGTTTCGAAGATCAGCGTGCCGCCGCCGCGAGCGGCCAGCGACTGCACCACCGCGCGGGCGCCATCGGTGCGGTCGCCCGAAAAACCTGTTGCGCAGCCAATCAGAAAAGGAGAAGCAGCCATCATGGCTCCGTCAGCACGGCGCCCAGCGGCGCCTCGTATTGCGGCCAATATAGGCAGGCTTGCTTCATAAGTGAAATAGAAATATAAGATCAATTCATCCAAGATTTATATGAATTTATCTGCCCGCCAATTGCGTGCTTTCGTGGCCCTGGCCGACGAAAAGCACTTCACGCGCGCTGCCCAGCGCTGCCACCTGACACAGCCGGCCTTCAGCGCGCTGATCCGCGCGCTGGAAGACAGCGCGGGCGTGCGGCTTTTCGACCGCAATACGCGCAATGTCGAGCTCACCGCCGAAGGCCGGATACTCGACGCCTCGGCGCGCCGGCTGCTGGGCGACTTCGAGCTGGTGGTGGAAGATCTGCGCGATCACGCCGCGCGGCGTCGTGGCCGCGTTACCGTCGCGGCCCTGCCTTCGCTGGCAGCCGGGTGGCTGCCCGGCCTGCTGGCCCGCTTTCATCAAGACTACCCGGGCATCACGCTGCAACTGCGCGATGCGCTGCTCGACCCCTGCCTGGACATGGTGCAGGCGGGCGCCGCCGATTTCGCCGTGGCCGCCCAACGCGCCGACATGACAGACCTGGAAAGCGAATTCCTGCACGCCGACCGCTTTTTCCTGGTGTGCCGCAAAGACCACCCCCTGGCCGCGCGCGCCCAGGTGCGCCTGCGCGATCTCGGCCGCTGGCCGTTGATTCAACTGGCCCGCGGCAGCAGCGTACGGCGCCATCTGGACGAAGCCCTGGGCGCCGCGCCGGCCCAGGCGCTGCTGGAAGTCGAGCACCTGGCCACCGTCACCGGCCTGGTGTCGGCCGGCCTGGGCATCAGCGTGGTGCCGGCCATGACCCTGTTCCACTTCCAGCGCGACGAACTCGCCATCAAACCCCTGGCCGGCAAACCCTTGACGCGGCCGCTGTACCTGGTGCGGCGCCAAGGCCGCAGCCTGTCGGTGGCAGCGCAGACCTTATATGACTTGCTGATGGAGCACCGGGAGCGGATCGGCGGAGAGTAATGGGGAGGCTGTCGGACAGGTGTTCGTTGGATAGATGTTTGTTGGACAGATTTCGTTGGACAGATTTCGTTGGACAGATTTCGTTGGACAGGTGCCGTTGGACAGGTGCCGTTAGCCAGGTGTCTGGCTCCGCAGGTGCCAGACACCGGATTATTGAGACAACCGTTCCCCGCAACGGTGTCTGGCTCCTACGGAGCCAGCCCCGCCGCCACAAGATCCGACACAAAAACGGAACACTGTTTTCGCCCTTATCCTGGGAACTCCTCGCTTTCGCAAATGCCTATTGCTGTTTACACTTCAATAGTCCAGTCTGTTCCGACTGATCTTCCAGGATACGGCCCATGAGCAAGCAAATCATTCATACCGACGAGGCTCCCGCCGCGGTCGGCCCGTACTCGCAAGCAGTTGCCGCTACCGGCGGCAAGACGGTCTATCTATCCGGCCAGATCGGCCTCGAGCCCGGCACTGGCGACCTGGTGTCTGAAAACTTCGACGCCCAGGTGCGACAGGCCTTCGCCAACATGACGGCCGTCATCAAAGAGGCCGGTGGCACCTTGAACGACATCGTCAAGCTGACCCTGTTCCTGACCGACCTCAACAAATTCACGGCCGCCAACGCCATCATGGCCGAACTCATTCCCCAGCCGTTCCCGGCGCGCTCCACGGTGGGCGTGGCCAGCCTGCCGAAGGGCGCGCAGTTCGAGGTCGAGGCCATTTTGGTGCTGTAAGCGGCGGCCCTGCGCCTGCACCGGGCCCCGCCATGCCAGCAGCCACAGCCGCCGCACGCAAGACTTCCGGCGCCGCCATCGGCGCCGGGCGTGCGCTGACGGATGTACAGCGCAAGCTGCACAGCCTGGGGCTGGTCACGGCCGAAGACTGCATCCTGCACTTGCCGCTGCGCTACGAAGACGAAACCCGCATCGTGCCCATCGGCTCGCTGCGCCCCGGCGCCACCGCCCAGGTCGAGGGCGAAATCCTGCGCAGCGAAGTGCTGTACCGGCCGCGCCGCCAACTAACCGCGGTCATGGCGGACGACAGCGGCGAACTGCAATTGCGCTGGCTGAATTTCTACCCCAGCCAGCAGAAGCAATTGGCCATCGGCCGCCGCCTGCGCGCGCGCGGCGAAGTGCGTGGCGGGCTGTTCGGCCGCGAAATCGTGCACCCGCGCATGAGCAGCGCCGAAACGCCGCTGCCAGATGCGCTGACCCCCGTATATCCCAGCACCGACGGGCTGCCGCAGCCATCGCTGCGCAAGGCCATTGGCCAGGCCCTGCAGCAGGCCAATCTGGACGACACGCTGCCGCCGGCGGCGCTTGAGCGCTACGACCTGATGCCGTTCGCGCCCGCCATCCGCCTGTTGCATGCGCCGCCACCGGGCGTTTCCGAACAAGACCTGATCGAACGCGGCCACCCGGCCTGGCGCCGCATCAAGTTCGACGAACTGCTGGCCCAGCAGCTGTCGCTGGCGGCCGCGCGCGCGGCCCGCCGCAGCATCCGCGCCGAACCATTGCCGGCGCAGGGCGGTCCGGGCGGCCTGGTGGCGCGCCTGTACGCAGCCCTGCCTTTCCAGTTAACTGGAGCGCAGCAACGCGTCGTGCAAGAAATTGCCGCCGACCTGGCCAAACCGTATCCCATGCACCGCCTGCTGCAAGGCGACGTGGGCAGCGGCAAAACCGTGGTCGCCGCCATCGCGGCCGCGCAGGCTATTGCCTGTGGCGCACAGGTGGCCCTGATGGCGCCTACCGAGATCCTGGCCGAACAGCATTTCCGCAAGCTGGTGTCGTGGCTGCAGCCGCTAGGCGTGAACGTCGCCTGGCTAAGCGGCAGCCTGACCGCGAAGGCGCGCCGCCAGGCGGCGGCCAGCGCCGCCGACGGCAGCGTGCAACTAGTGGTAGGCACCCAGGCGCTCATCCAGGACCACGTCGAATTCCACCGCCTGGGCCTGTCCATCGTCGACGAGCAGCACCGCTTTGGCGTGGGCCAGCGGCTGGCGCTCACGCGCAAGGGCGAAGCGCCGCAGGGTCACACCGTGCCGCATCAGCTGAACATGAGCGCCACGCCCATCCCCCGCACCCTGGCCATGACGTTCTTCGCCGACCTGGACGTCTCGGTCATCGACGAACTTCCGCCCGGGCGCACTCCCGTGGTCACCAAGCTGGTGTCGGATGGCCGGCGCGACGAGGTCATCGCCCACATCGCCCACGCCGTGCGGGAAGGCAGGCAGGCCTACTGGGTGTGCCCGCTGGTCGAAGAAAGCGAGGCCCTGCAGTTGCAGACCGCGGTAGATACCTACGAGACCATGCAGGCCGAACTGCCCGACCTGCGGCTGGGCCTGGTGCACGGCCGTCTGCCGCAGGCCGACAAAGCCGCGGTGATGCAGGCATTTCGCGACGGCGACATCGACCTGCTGGTCGCCACCACCGTCATCGAAGTCGGCGTCGACGTGCCCAACGCTTCGCTCATGGTCATCGAGCACGCCGAACGCTTCGGCCTGGCCCAGCTGCACCAATTGCGCGGGCGGGTAGGGCGGGGCAGCGCCGAATCCGTGTGCGTGCTGCTGTACCAGACGCCACTATCGCAGGTGGCGCGCCAGCGGCTGCGCGCCATGTTCGAAACCTCGGACGGCTTCGAGATCGCGCGCCGCGACCTGGAACAACGCGGTCCCGGCGAGTTCCTGGGCACGCGCCAGTCTGGCGTAACGCTGCTGCGCTTTGCCGATTTGGAGTCCGACGTAGGCATCGCCGAACAGGCACGCGAGGCCGCGGCCTGGCTGCGAAACGAATACCCCGCCGCGGTCGAGGCCCACCTGGCGCGCTGGATGCGCGGCCGCGAAGACTTCCTGCGCACATGAAACCCTTTTATCACTCCGCTTTCCGCGGCCGCTTCTAGCAAGGTATGTATCGCCATGACTCTGACCGAACTTAAATACATCGTCGCAGTCGCGCGCGAGCGGCACTTCGGCCGTGCGGCCGAAGCCTGTTTCGTCAGCCAACCCACGCTGTCGGTCGCCATTCGCAAGCTGGAAGACGAGCTGGGTGTGACCCTGTTCGAGCGCGGCGGCGCCGAAGTGGGGGTTACCGCCATCGGCCAGCGCATCGTCACGCAGGCGCAAAAGGTGTTGGAAGAAAGCGCCAGCATCAAAGAAATTGCCCGCCAGGGGCACGACCCGCTGGCCGGCCCGCTGCGGGTGGGTGTCATCCACACCATCGGCCCCTACCTGCTGCCACGGCTGGTGCCCATGCAGATCGCCCGCACCCCGCAAATGCCGCTGCTATTGCAGGAAAACTTCACGTTGCGCCTGGTGGAACTGTTGCGCCAGGGCGAAATCGACTGCGCCATCATGGCTTTGCCCCTGCCCGAGGCGGGCCTGGTCACCCAACCCCTGTACGACGAGCCATTCGTGGTGGCCGTGCCGCGCGACCACGAGTGGGCCGAACGCCCGGCCATCAGCTCCGAAGACCTGAAACAGCAGACCATGCTGCTGCTGGGCACCGGCCATTGCTTCCGCGACCAAGTGCTGGAAGTGTGCCCCGAGCTGTCGCGCTTTTCAGCGGCCAGCGACGGCATCCAGCGCACCTTCGAAGGCTCGTCGCTGGAAACCATCCGGCACATGGTGGCTGCCGGCATTGGCGTGACCGTGTTGCCGGTTACCGCTGTTCCCGAGTCGCCCCAGCCCAAATCGCTGTTGCGCTACCTGCCGTTTGAAGGCGTGCCGCCCGAGCGCCGCGTCGTGCTGGCCTGGCGCCGCAGCTTTCCGCGCCTGGCGGCCATCGAGGCCCTGGCGCAGGCGGTGTATGAATGCGGGTTGCCGGGGGTGAAGATGCTGGATAAAGAAATTCAGGTGCCGGCCTAACGAGCGCGCTAGTTCTTGGCCGGCATATGCGAACTGGTCACGATGATGGCGCTGCTTCATTTCATTCGTACGGCAAGGCCAGGGGGAAAAGCCCGTATCCCCCCGCCGACTATCGCTTCGTGATCACGCTGCGCCGTTTCTGGCCTCTTGGGATTTTTCAAGTCGAGCCAGTACGTTTTGGTAGAAACGTACTGCATATACGGCATCAAGCGCGGCTTTCCCCGCGGTGTTCTTGAGCGGGTCGCCAGTCGGTTCTGTTTCCGCTTGGCGAATAGCTCCGCCGGCCAGAGCCGCCTTGACGATTTCCAATGCAATTTCCTGAGCGGTGAGTTCGGTGCGGCTGTTTCGATTTGATGCCATGCTCTCGGACCTCCCTTCGATAAAAAGCAGGCTAAAGCTTAGCTGAAGGTTGTCGCATTCGGACGTTTTGCAGTATTTGATTACCACTCGCGAATTCGCGTGTTTCCCGCGAAGCACTATCCCAAGCCGAATTTGGCGCGAATTTCGTCTCCGCAATTGCGTCCGTCGATCGTGTAGCGATCCCCGATCTCGGCGCAGGATTCGGCGATGGACAATGCAAAGTTCAACAATGCCTCTTGGTCAACCGAGCGAGGCATGCCCGTGCGATCCGCGAACTCTAGAAGCTTGTCGGGTTTCAAGCCAAGGTTATCGGGCTCGGGCATCGATGAGTCGTTCTGCTCCATTTCGGCCTCCTTCCATTCAAATACTGCATCAGCGGTCCGGTTCTTCAGTATCGGCCTTTTCGCTTCCCAAGCCGGCTTTCGAAATAACTCTTAAATGTATTTAAATATATCTATTATTTCCAAAATAAACTCAAATAATTAAAATTCATATAGATCAATGTGGCTATTACAATCCAGTGTATGGGACCCCTGTAGCGATATGTGCGCAAGGTATGATGGGCCGCCGAAACAGCCAGTACCCGCTGCAACACAGATTTACGCGCTCCCTCGCCTTCAGGCAGGCTGGATGCAGCATCACAACATGTACTATCCGTGTGGTTTTCTAGTCGGAGATCTCTGCATGCATGTACAAGTCGAGGGTTTTTTCGACCCCGCCACTGCAACAGTAAGCTATGTGGTCTACCAGTCGGCCGGTGGTGCATGCGCCATCGTTGATCCCGTACTGGACTACGACAGTCGCTCTGCGCGCACCAGCACCTCTTCGGCTGACCGAATCGCCGCATTTGTGCGGCAACATGATTTGCAGGTGCAGTGGCTGCTCGAAACGCACGTACACGCCGACCACTTATCCGGCTCGCCTTATTTGCAACGTCAGTTGGGCGGCACAATAGCTATTGGACAGGGCATCAAGGCGGTGCAGAACGTTTTCAAGCCCGTCTATAACCTTGAACCAGAGTTCCGGCTCGACGGCTCGCAGTTTGGCCATCTGTTCGCACCCGACGAGACTTTTCATATTGGCAGCTTGACAGCGCGTGCGTTGCACGTGCCCGGACACACGCCTGCCGATATGGCGTATCTCATCGAAGACACCGTATTCGTGGGCGATACGCTGTTTATGCCTGACGTAGGCACGGCGCGTTGCGACTTTCCGGGTGGCGATGCTCACGCCTTGTATGGGTCGATCCGCACGCTGCTGTCTTTACCTGACCAGACGCGCATGTTCGTGTGCCACGACTATCCGCCCGCCGGGCGTGACGCGGCGTGGGAGACCACCGTGGCTGAGCAGCGGCGCGCCAATATCCATGTGCGCGATGGGGTTGCCGAGGCGGATTTCGTGGCCATGCGTACGCGTCGCGACGCCTCGCTATCGTTGCCGGCCTTGATGTTGCCTGCCATTCAGGTCAATCTGCGCGCCGGACACCCCCCTCCGGCAGAGGCCAATGGTACGAGTTATTTGCGGATCCCGTTGGATCGTTTCTGAGGCGGGTCGATGATGCATAACCGCAATGTCAAATTGCTAGATTTGCATTCACCAAAATAGGCGCGCGGTAATGGTATCCTTCCCTCGTCTACGTCCGCCTAAAGGAGTATTCCATGGCAAAGAGTTCCAAAACCAGCTCTGCTTCCGCACCGCGCATTAACATCGGCATTTCCGAGAAAGATCGTGCTGCAATCGCGGGTGAGCTTTCTAAGCTGCTTGCTGATTCGTACACGCTCTATCTGACGACCCATAACTTCCACTGGAACGTGACCGGTCCGCTGTTCAATACGCTGCACGCCATGTTCATGACGCAATACACCGAAGAGTGGACTGCATTGGACAGCATTGCAGAGCGGATTCGCGCCCTGGGCCATTATGCGCCGGGAACGTATCGTCAATACGCCAAGTTGACCTCCATCAAAGAACCCGACACCGTACCCGAAGCAATGGAGATGGTGCGGATTCTGGTCGAGGGTAACGAGGCCGTCGCCAAGACGGCCAGAGCCGCCTTCGACAAGGCCGACGCCGCCAACGATCAGCCCACGGCCGACCTGCTGACCCAGCGTCTCGACGTGCATGAGAAAAACGCCTGGATGCTGCGCAGCCTGTTGCAGTAGGGCGCTTGTATTCCTAGAACGGGCCCGGGGAATCCCGGGCCCGGCCATTTCCGGCGCTTGCGCTGGGCGCCAGGCATGAGTTGCGATGAAAACAAAACACCCAGCCTCATCCCGTCTGGTCCGCTCTGTCCTTATCACCGGTGCTACAGGAGGCATAGGCGGCGCGCTCGCCGAGGAATACGCCCGGATGGGCGTCGCGACACTGATCCTGCAAGGACGCAACACCAGCCGCCTGGAGGAACTTTCTGCACGGTGCGGTGCTCTGGGCGCCAGAGTGATCACGGCCGCGTTCGATTTGCGCGACCACGAGCGCCTGATGCACTGGGTGGCGCAGGTCAGCACCCACGAAGCCCCCGACCTGGTAATCGCCAATGCCGGTATAAACATTAATACCGGGCCGCAAGGGCAGGGCGAGCACTGGGAGGACGTGCATGCACTACTCGACGTCAACGTGAAGGCTGCGATTGCCACGGTGCAGGCAGCGCTGCCTGCCATGCGGGCACGAGGTCATGGCCAGATTGCACTGATGAGCTCCCTGGCCGCCTGGCGCGGCTTGCCAGAAACGCCGAGCTATAGCGCCAGCAAAGCCGCGATCAAGGCTTACGGTGAAGCGATGCGGGACAACCTGGCGCCCGAGGGCGTTCGCGTCAATGTCATCATGCCGGGCTACGTCGAATCGCAGATGTGCTTCGACATGCCTGGCCCGAAGCCCTTTCTATGGAAAGCCGAACGAGCGGCGCGGGTCATCCGCCGGGGGCTGGAAGCGAATAAGGCCCGCATCAGTTTTCCGTTTCCGTTGAGCTTGGGTTGCTTTTTATTATCGATACTCCATCCCGCGGTATCTGGCCGCATTCTCGGATGGATGGGCTATCGTGGTTGAGCTGTTGTGGCCGCCGGTGGCGATCTCGTTCTTGATCGGCCTTGCTGTTTCGTGGGCCATGGAGGCGCTGCTACAGCCACGCCCCTTGCCACCCTGGCGCCGCCCGATCGCGACAATAGCCATGCATGCCGGTATCTGGACTGTCGCCTTTGGTATGGAGTTGGCTTTATTCAGACGCCCTTATTTTGCGACGGCCAATGTCCTGATCCTGCAATTGATTATCGTACTGGTCAGCCAGGCCAAGTACCAGGCGCTTCGTGAGCCCTTTATTTTTCAGGACTTTGAGTACTTTGTCGACGCCGTCCGGCATCCGCGCCTGTACCTTCCATTCTTTGGGGCCTGGCGAGCTTGCGTAGCGGCCGCTGTTGCGGCGGCCGCCTTCGCAGCGGGGTTGTATATGGAGGCTCCAATAGCCTTCGGGCTGGTAATTGCGCCTATGTTGGTGGTGGTGGGGGCGCTGTTGGTCTGGCTGGCAGGAAGGCGTCGAATATCCGTTTCTTTTGCCCCTGAGAATGACCTGGAGCGCCTGGGACTACTGTCCAGTCTGCTTTTGTACGCCATATACGAGCGTCAGCCGGTTCAAGACATGATCAAGGATGCGCCGTTTCTGTCGCGACAGCCGGCAACACCCAAAGAAAGTCAGCGGCCGCACGTGATCGTCATACAAAGCGAGTCCTTCTTCGACGTCCGGCGAGAATACCCTGAGGTCCGGGCGTCGGTCTTGCACCATTTTGATGCATTGCGTGCCGGGTCGGTCCAGTATGGCGAACTGGAAGTGGCGGCGCGAGGCGCCAATACCATTCGGTCGGAATTCGCCTTTCTCAGTGGCTTCGGACCCGCCGCCATGGGGGTGCACCAATTCAACCCTTACCGCCGACTGGCCCGGTCAAATGAAATTCCGACCATCGCCTCGTTCCTGAGGACGCAAGGATATCGCACCATATGTATTCATCCGTATCATGCTCACTTCTACGCGCGGAATAAAGTGCTCCCGAAGCTGGGCTTCACTGAGTTCGAAAGCCTTAGCCAATTTGTCGACGCTCCTCGGTTTGGCCCGTATGTGGCGGACGCGGCCATAGCCGATCGCGTCGTCAATTTGCTCAATGAGGACTCCGCCGATCCGCTCTATGTTCATGTGATCACCATGGAAAACCATGGACCTCTTCACTGGGAGGCTGTGGAGGAGCAGGACCGCAGCGAGCTGCTGCGGACACCCCTTTCGGCGGATTGTGATGAGCTTGTGGCATATGCGCGTCATCTAAGAAATTCGGATGCGATGTTCGGCCGCGTAGCACAAGCTTTACAGTTAAGCAAGAGAGCAGGCGGCGCCTTGTGCATTTTTGGGGATCACGTACCCATCATGAGCCAGGCATATCGGAGGCTCGGTGAGCCGTTGGGCACAACCGACTATGTGGTCTGGCGACCCGGCTGCCCCGGCCCTGCTGCTGAAGTTACCGAAAAAATAGAAGATCTTGCTGGAATTTTACTGAGAAATATCGGATTTTAGCGATATTCGAACGTGCGGAGAAACACGGGCTGACGCTATGCCCACGGCGGGGAAGCGGCGCCTCAACTACATTTTGAGATCTTCAATCGGCGTAACAACGGTAGAATCATGCCGCTTATTACCCGCTTGGCAGGAACGGCCTGCTGCAGCTCAAATTGGTAGCTCTTGTGAATACAGAACTCAGAAAATCCAGGAATAGGCGGTTGGCGATATGGCTGATTGGCGTACCAATGGTGGTGGCTGCTATCTACTACACGTTTTTTGCTGCCGACCGATATGTCAGCGCCACTCAAGTGACCGTGCGGCAATCTGGGCATAATGACGTGCCCCAGTTGTCGGGGCTGGCCGTCATGCTGGCCGGCGGGGTCAATCCAGCCTCCCGCGAAGAAACGCTTTATCTTCGGGAGTTCATAACGTCAATAGACATGCTCAATTTCCTTGAAGAAAAGGTTCAATGGAAAGAGCATTACGCAGGCCGATGGCTGGATCCGCTGTATCTTGTTTTCAAGAACGCCTCGGCGGAGTTCTGGCTGTGGTACTACCAGCGCATGGTGACTGCGCAGTACGACGAAGAAACAGGATTGCTACGAGTAGAGGTGCAGGCGTTCTCGCCGGAGTTCGCCCAGCAAAGTCTCAAGCTTATCCTGGCTGAGAGCGATCGTTTCGTTAATGAAATATCGCATCGAATGGCCCGGGAGCAGGTGGCGTTTGCCGAGTCCGAGCTTGAGTCTGCGCGCAAGAATTATGAAAAAAAGCGCGAAGAGTTGCTGCGATTCCAAAGCGAGAATGGCTTTCTCGACGCTCAGGCATCCGCGGAATCGCGAGCAGGCGTCATCTCGGAACTTGAAACCGCACTCATACATGAGCGCGCTAATCTGAAGGGCCTGCTCGGAACTCTGAATCCAAACTCGCCGCAGGTTAGACAGTCGCGCAACCGTATTGCGGCGCTGGAACAGCAATTGGCCGTCGAGAACAAGCGGCTGGTGTCGCCCCCGAATGGCGGCCATCTTAATGTGGTGGCGGCACGCTATAGAAACCTGACCATTGACGCAGGCATTGCAGAAGATGCGTATAAGTATTCGGTCAACGCGCTAGAGGCTGCGAGGATCGATGCGGTGAAGAAAATTCGCAGCTTGGTCACCGTCGTCACGCCAAATGCGCCAGATTTGGCCCTGTATCCCAGGAAAATCTACAACCTGATAACTCTGCTGATTGGCCTCTTGCTTTTCTACGGGGTAGTGAGGTTTGTGATTGCTACGATCGAAGATCATCGAGATTAGGGCGGCGAATAGTGATGACTAGTGATACTGTAAATAAGTCCACGGCACCATTGCTACGGTGTTCCCGGCTCCTTGGCTTGATGCTGTTCAGTGTGCTGTTGACTGGGTGTGGGGGGAGCATTCTGTCGGGCACCGGACCATCTATCCGTGCGATTAACAGCGACGCTGACGAGGCGAATTACACCGTCATCGACCTGTCGGCCGATACGATTCGTCCATATCTCAGACGGCCCGACGCCGCGCCTACACACGCCGTGGCCGCGACCGATATCCCTAACGTCAAGTTGGTGCCGGGGGATGTCATCAAAGTGATGATCGCGGATAGTAACAGCCAGGGATCTATATTTGCGCCGCTGGCATCGGGCGGAACGGTTTTCGGTAATGTGCGCCTGGATTCAAAAGGGCAAATCTCGTTGCCCTACGTCGGACGCAAGAAAATTTCCGGCGCCACTTTAACCCAAGTTGAAGACATCATCCGCAAGAGTTTGAAAGGCGTAGCGACGGATCCACAAGTTTATGTGGAGCTGGTCGGCGATCTTTCCGGCTCAGTTCTGGTCGCGGGAGCGGTGAAAGCGCCTGGCCGGTTTTCCGCGTTGCAAGGCCCGCTTACGCTGCTTGATGCCATCAACAAGGCGGGTGGCCCTACCACTGAACCTTACTTGACCACGGTCACGCTGCGGACGGGCAAGCGTGTTGATACGTTCAACTATGAACGCCTTCTGAATGGGGGCAACAAGATCGTTCCGCCGAATTCCGAGATCGTGCTCGAACGAGCCAGGAAGCGATTTGTGGCAATGGGGGCTGTGACACAACCCGGACTTCACGACTTGCCTTCAAGTAACCCCAGCTTGCTGGATGTCCTGGGGGTCGCCGGGGGATTAAATGATCGTGCGGCTGATGCCAGTGGCGTGTTCGTCTTTCGGTTAAGTGATACTGAAAAGAACGAAGACGGCACACCCAAGGCGGAGGTTTTCAGGTTGGACATGAAGAACCCCGAGGCCATCTTCCTGGCCCGAAAATTTCTAGTACAGCCGGAAGATGCGGTCTATGTGACGAACGCCGCGGTGTATGAGTGGCAGAAAATCATTTCGCCGATCGTGCAGGTGTTGATACTGGGCAGAACTGTAAGCACCGGCTTTTGATGAAAGGGTAACTATGGAACTCTCCAAGCGCCCGGCGACAGACATTCTGAAAGCGGTCATTTTCGCGCTGGTTCTCAGAGAAGCAAGGGCCCGGTTCGGCAAGAATCGGCTGGGCGCCTTCTGGTTCGTCTTCGAGCCCTTGGCTCATGTAGCGGTAATGGTGACGATCTTCACGGTGATTCGACACCGCATGCTGCCTGGCGTCGATGTGCCAATGTTTCTGGTGACGGGCATCGTTCCATTTCTGTTGTTCAAGAACGTGGTGCTCAAGGGGATGGAGGCGGTAAATGCCAACCACGGACTCTTCGTGTACCGGCAAATCAAGCCTTTCGACTGTATCGCTGCGCGAACCATCGTGGAATTCGCGATGATGGCCACTGTATACGTCGCGCTGATTTTCGCACTGAGCTTCTGGGGGCACTCTGCGCCAACAATCTCCTCGCCGTTGAAATGGATCGGCATGCTCATAACGGGAATGGCGCTGTCGTTCGGGCTGGCGTTGATATTTTGCGTCGTCGTGGATGCGTTGCCTGAGTCCAAGTCATTCATCCGCCTGCTGTTCATGCCGCTGTATCTGCTCTCCGGAGTCATCTTCCCGGTTTGGCGCGTTCCGCACCAATTTCTGGAGCTGATTACCTGGAATCCCTACCTACACATTATTGATGGATTGCGCCGTGCGGTGTTTCCCAGTTATCCGCATATCTCTGCAATTGACGAGAGTTACCCGGCCAAACTTGCGTTTGTCGTGCTATTTCTTGGGATGGCGTTATACAGGGCGCGGCGCCTGGATCTGGTGGCGCGATGATAGAACTACGTAATATTACGAAGTCCTATCGTACGCTGAATGGCCGAAATTATATTTTTAGAGATCTGTCATTCACGATTCCGCCCGGACGAAACATTGCGTTGATCGGAAAGAACGGCTCCGGCAAATCCACGCTTATGCGCCTGTTGGGGGGCATTGACATTCCTGATAAGGGCCAGATTACTTCGAATTGCAGTATTTCCTGGCCCGTAGGACTTAGCGGCGGATTTCAGGGCTCCATGACTGGCCGACAGAACGTAAAGTTTGTTGCCAGAATATACGGTGCCGAGGGGGCTGCCCAACAAGAATTAGTGCGTCAAGTAGAAGATTTTGCCGGGCTGGGGAAATATTTTGACCAACCTGTAAACACATATTCCTCCGGTATGAGAGGCCGGCTCGGATTTGGACTGAGTCTAGCCTTCGATTTTGACTACTACTTGGTAGATGAGGCGATTTCCGTCGGGGACAGTCACTTCCGGCGAAAGGCGGTCGAAGCGTTCAAAGACAAAGTAGGGCGCGCAAATATCGTCTTGGTTACTCATGTGATGAGCCAGGTTCGGACATTCTGCGACATGGTGGTCTTGTTGAAAGACGGAAGTCTTACAGTGTACGAAGATATTGAGGAAGGTATTGCTACATATACGCAAGATTGATAACAATATATGCGTATTGTTACATCAATTAGACTTTCCGAAAATTACATCAAACTCCAGGTTATGTATGCTACGCTTCTGCACAACTTTCGATATGCGCTAATTGCTTTGCATTGAATACGGTTGCGAACACTTGGCGCTACTTACCCGTTGACTGATGTCGTTTGATTAAAGGTTCGTTATGCAACAGTATTTCAGCCCGGAAGTGCAGTCTTTTTTTAAAGACAGTGTCGCAGTGGTGACCGGTGGCGTAGGGTCGGTTGGTAGCGAATTGATTGCTCAGTTGCTTCGGCTTGGCGTTAAAGAAGTGCGCTCTTTGGATAACAACGAAAGCGCCTTGTTTGAAGCCGAACAAGAGTATGCGGACGACCCACGCTTCAAGGCGTTCCACGCAGATATCGTAAATGAATGGGAGACGCTGCGTGTATTCTCTGGCGCTGATTATGTGTTCCACGCAGCAGCCTTGAAGCATGTACCGTCATGCGAGCGGAGCCCATTCAGTGCGGTGGACACCAATATTCTAGGTATCCAGTCTGTCATTCGTGCTGCGCAGCGTAATCGCGTAAAGAAGGTTCTGTTTACTTCGTCAGACAAGGCGGTAAATCCGACCAATGTCATGGGCGCCACCAAGTTGATGGGTGAGCGTCTATTTTCGGCCGCGAATTTCATGTCGGTCGGGCCGCGTAGCGACACGATATTTTCCAGCACTCGCTTCGGAAATGTAGCAGGGTCCCGCGGGTCGGTTATCCCGCTATTCTTGAGCCAAATCAAGAAAGGCAAGGCGGTCACACTAACGGATGACCGCATGACGCGCTTCATCATGAATAAGGAACAGGCGTCGTCGCTGGTCATTGAAAGTATCGTTCACGCACGGGGTGGTGAAACTTTTATCACCAAGATGCCCGTGTTGCGTATTGCTGATTTGGCACGCTTGATGATCCAGACTCTGGCGCCGGTTTTCGGGCATGACCCATCCGATATTCGCATCGCTATTACAGGCAGCCGACCGGGTGAAAAGCTGTGGGAGGAACTGAGCTCGGACGAGGAGAGCCGCCGGATTCTCGAGGGCGACAAATACCTGTGTGTGCTGTCCGCTACGCATGGCCGCATTGAGTCTGCCGAGCCGCTGTATGCCGGATTGGGATTGCGGCGTTCCTCATGCATCTATAACTCTGAGTTCGAGCAAAAGATGAGTGATGCAGAGATACTGGATTTCCTGTTTCAGGATGGCATTTTACCAGCCGATGTTAGAACTGAAGCGATGAAAGTGCGTAACCTGCGCAATATGCGGGAAGCCGAAGAAGTCGAAGCCAAGGTCGCATAACGCCACTTCGATATTTATTGAAAATTTTTTTGGAAGCGAATATGAAGGTATTGATTCTGGGCGCAGACGGTTACCTGGGCCGGCCAACGGTGATGCATTTGTCCGCGCAGGGGCATGAGGTAATGGCGGTGGATAATTATTTGCGCCGCGAACTCAGCCGCGCAGAATCATCAGAACCATTATTCGAAGTCCCCAATTTGCATCGACGCGCCGAAGCGTGGAAAGCCAAATCAGGCAAGGCTGTCGACGTGCGTATTGGCGATCTTTGTCAATGGGACTTTATTGCCGAAGTGTTCGAGTCATTCAAGCCTGATGCGGTCATCCATTACGCGGAGCAACCGTCGGCGCCGTACTCGATGAAGGATCGCCGATCTGCCGCGTTGACCATGAACAATAACTTGGGAGTGACGTTCAACGTAATTCAGGCGATGCACGCCTTCACCCCCGAAGCGCATTTGGTCAAGCTGGGTACCATGGGCGAATATGGCACGCCCAACATTGATATCGAAGAAGGCTGGCTGACTGTCCAACATAAAGGGCGTAGTGAAAAGTTTCTCTTCCCCAGGCAAGCCGGTAGTCTTTACCACACCACGAAGGTGTTGGATACCGATTTGCTATGGTTTTATGTTCGCACATGGGGCTTGAGAGTGACCGACCTGATGCAAGGTCCGGTTTATGGTCTCGAAACTTATGAGAATGCCGGCGAAGAGTCGCTCTATCCATTTTTTAACTATGACGAGCTGTTTGGCACCGTCATCAACAGGTTCATGGTGCAGGCGGTGGCGGGTTATCCCTTGACTGTATATGGTAAGGGTGGACAAACCCGCGGCTACCTGAACATCAAGGACACACTGCAATGCTTGCGCCTGTCGGTCGAAAATCCGGCTGATCGCGGCGAGTTGCGAGTTTTTAATCAATTCGTTGAAACCTTCAGCGTCAACGATATAGCCGAATTGGTCCGGCAATCAGGGGCTCGTCTGGGTATCGACGTCAAGGTTCAGAGCCTGCCCAATCCTCGCAAGGAGATGGAAGAGCACTATTACAACCCTGCCCACACTGGCCTTATGGAACTGGGGTTGAAGCCGCATTACCTGACAGAGGACATCATGGACGAAATGATGGATGTCATCCTGCGGTATAAGGACAGGATTCGCACTGATTGCATCTTCCGTGATGTTAAGTGGCAGAAGGCTTGATTTTTCTGCCGCTTCTACCCGCCCGTGTGTAGGCTGGGCGGCTGGCTTCGTACAAGCCATGCTAGCACTGCAGGGCTTGTACAATATTATTCTCCCGCGTTTGACAGCAGCTGAGCTGGACGATAAATGGGCGCTAAGCAGAAATAATGCAAGCGGGAATGTTCTCTCAAAAACTCAAATCTGCCCGGAGTTTTTGTGCCAAAACGCGAAAATTCACTGCCCACGCATGCCGTGAAGCGCGGGAGGCATCGTTAGTTATCTGCCACGATACCTCATCCGCGTTTCCCGCTGCCGTTGCTGCGTTTCGCGCGCGCGCGCCAATTGCCCTGGATGTGTCCGAGATCCCAGATCTCCTGGAGCGCACTTCGAGTTATTTTCGAGCTTTGCCGTCTGGTCTGACGCGTCTATTGCACCTTTTCGACAAATTGGTGGGGCGGCGGTCGGTGGTGGTGACGGCTTCCAGCACTGGTTTTTGTGACTATGCAAGCGCGCGGTATAAGCGCCCTGTTTTGCAAGTGACCAACTACGATAGCTGGAACGTAGCGTCGAGCAGTCAACGACGATCCGACGGGATAGTTACCATTGGTTGGCCGTCCTCATTCAGCAGACAAACCGGGGCCGAGTTGGCTTTACGAGCGTTACAGTCGGCGCCAGAGAATTGGCGTCTTTGCGTCTGCGACGCTGAGCCTGATCTGAGTGATGATATTGCTTTAGGGCAGATGTTGGCTGCATGCCGGTCAAACGTCCGCTTTTTGGGCCGCAAGCCCTACGTAGAGTACATGCAGCAGCTCAGAGGGTGCTCGGTCGGATGGGTGTTGTTTGACTCAGGATCGCGAAACCTGCGTTCTTGCTTACCCAACAGGTTCCTGGATCTTGTTGCTGCAGGGGTGCCCATAGTTTCTACGCCGAACGAGTCCATTCAGCCGATTTTGGCTGGAACAGGTTGGGGCGAGTGCATAGCCTATGGCGATGACCGAGCTCTCGTCCAGGCGACGGCCCGTATTCTGGGCACCGTTTATTCCCCTCCTAGTCAGGAAGAATTCCAAACTCGCGCGCAAGCTGTGAGTTTCGAGGACGCATACGCTGGTATTACTGTAGACGTGGCCGACAAAGGGCGGCCACTGGCTGCGATAGTCGCCATGCGCAATTTGTCGAGCAGGCGAAGAATCACGCTATTGGCATATGCATTGGTGAAACTCGGCTGGCGGGTGGTTGTCATCTGTCGCCACGAGGGCCCCGACATCGCGGCGGAGCGTCCTGAAGCGCTTCACATACAAGTGAAGCCACATTTTCCCTCAACCAAATAGTACGCAAGGCTTTCCATGAGACAACTGATATTCGAATCGCAACGCAAACTCGCTTTTCGCGAAGCCGCAATACCCGTTGTCGGGCCGAATCAGGCATTACTGCGGACGCTCGTCACGGGCATAAGTGCCGGCACTGAGGGCATGTGGTGGAATGGCACTGCGACGGCTTTGCGAACCGGACGCAAGAGCTATCCGTATTTCCCCGGGTACGAGCTGGTGGGAGAAGTCGTGAAGGTGGGCGAAGAGTTTCAAGGGTTGGCTCCCGGCGACCGCGTGTTCGCCATGAAACCGCATGCCGACCATGCCTTGTTGACGCCGAATGATATTTGGTTTCGTTTGCCGGCCGATTTCCCGCTGGAGCGGGCGTTAGGCATCGCGTTGACCGGCACGAGCTTGCACGCGATCCATCGATCGGGAATGACTGTAGGGTCCAGCTGCGCCGTTGTTGGTTTGGGCGTTTTGGGCCTCTGCCTGGTCCAGGTTTTGGCGAGCGGGATGTCCGCTCCGGTTATTGCCGTGACAAACGATGAGCGCAAGCGAGAGCTCGCCCGCACCCTGGGAGCAGTTGCCGCGTTGCGCCATGACGAGGCTTTGCCAGCTCCGTGGGCGAGCGGGGTAAGTACCGCTTTCGATTGTTCTGGCGTGAATAGCGGAGTGGCGACGGCAGTGAAGTTGACTGCGGACCAGGGCACGATGGTGGCGGCCGGCTTCTATACCCAGCCCATGGAGCTTGATGGAGAGGCGTTGTTCTCCAAGGAGATGACTATCCGCGGCGTGCGGGCTACTGGCACGGTCGGAGCGCCTAATCCTTTTAACCCCTGGACACGCGATGCCACCATGCGCCTGGCCGCTGATATGGTGTTCAAAGGGCGGGTCCAGAACGACGCATTGATAACGCATCGAATTCGCGTGGAAGACGCAAGGGATGCATATCAAATGGTGGTCGACAAGACTGAGCCGTATCTGCAGATTATTTTGGATTGGAACGTTCGTTGAAGTGAGAACTCGGAAATGAAAATTGGAATCATTGGTTGCGGAAAACAGGCGGTCAAACATATCGAGGGCTTTCGGGCTAACGGTGTCGACGATTTTGTTTGCTATGACTTGAATCCGATGGCGGCGCGTGCGTTTGCCGAGAAGAACAGGACACAACAGGCGGAAACGTTGGATCAATTGTTTGATGATCCTGACGTACGGGCGATAGATATATGCACGCCGGTCTCATCCCATTTCGAACTGGCGCGGCGCTCGATCAATTCCGGACGGCCTTTCTTCTGCGAAAAACCACTGACTGCCTCTCTCGACGAAGATCGGCAATTGCTGGCCATGTCCGTAGAGGCCAACGTTTGCGGAATGGTCGGATATATATATCGCTTCGTGCCCGCGCTTGAACTAGGAAAAGCCGTCTGCGATGCCGGTGCAATCGGAAATGCACATTCTGCAATTTTCCGGGTCGGAGGGCGTGGCTCGCACATGGCATGGAAGCATCAAAAAGCCAGCGGTGGAGGGGCCTTGAACGAAATGGCTGTCCACATGATCGATTTGGCGTATTGGTACTTTGGGGAGATGGAGACGGTACAGCTGTTCGATATCGATAGACGGCAATCACGGCGCAAGATCGGTGGGCAGTTTGTGGACTGCGATGCGGAAGATTGGATCGTCGCCAAGATGGTGTCGAAGAAAGGCGTCAACATATTATTGCAGGCGGACTTGGTCACTCCGGCGTTTACCCAGTATGTTGAGGTACAGGGCGACGAGGGTTCATTTGCTGGATCAATTGATCCCAACTATGCCGGATACCTTCATCTCGGAAAAGAGTGGAATGAATATAAGACCGGCCGTAACACTATCAACCTTTCTCCTAGCAATTTTTATAAAAATCAGATGCGTATGTTTGTTGATTCAATCCAAGGAGTGACGCCGGATAGAAATACCTTGGCTGATAGTGTCGCGGTCATGACTATTCAGAAAGAACTGCGAGGCCAAGCGTCTGAATTTTTTCGATAGGGCCGCGGAAATATACGCTCGCTAGAATTGAGTGAGCGAGCGACTCTTGGTCATAAGGGTTAACATGCTTTCCTGAGTCGTAGGCCAACTTGCTGTAGATTAATGTTGCTAATTTAAATGAAAAGCTTGCTGGCCTTCCTTAGAGCTCGATTCATTACCAAAAGAATTTTTGGCTGGCAATTCTATCGCTCTTATTTGACAGCGGAGGCTGCTAAAGACAACGCGCCGCTCCTGACCGGAGCCACTGCAGTAATAGCAACCAGTTGGACAACGTTAGAGGCGGCGACAGTCATTGGGAAGCACTGCGGGGCAAGCACGTATTGGATCCCATTGTCTAACAGGGTTGCGTGGCGCCGTGGTGGCGCGGCATTCGTCTCAGCAAACCGCAAAAAAGGGCGAAGAGCTTTTGTTTCTCTTTCTCGTCGACTGAGTCCGGTTATATCTCAGGTCGAAGATGTATATTTAATTTTTAAGCATCCCGATTCTCCCCCCGCAGGCGCGATGCAGGCAGTAGGAGCAACGCAGGAACAAGTTGCTTTCGTTTCGACAATAAATGATGCCTGCAATAGATTGGGCAGCTTACCTGGGAAAGTGCTTTGTCTGGTTGACTCTGCGATAACCCCCACTGGCGGCATTAGTCGTCTACTGCGCCAGTTGCACAAGCGCATTCCGGGCTTGGAGGTCATCTTAATACCAGGACGGCCGGATATTGCCGCAACAAAGACGGTGGCACTTCAGCATATTGAGGCTCCGTCATCTGTGTGGCCGATGGAGCAATATGACGAGCGCTATAGTTGGATAACCGCCTGCAGACTTTTGCTTCAGCACCGAAAGGCTTCTAAAACTCAAGGTGCGGCCTTATCTGTCAAGCAAAATTCTCGTGAAGCGACTGTATACAAAAGAAGCCCGCTGAGCAGGTTGGCGAAGTTTGAACGCCGCTTGATCGACTATTTTCGTAAACGTAATATCTTAATTCTCCTTAAGTGGTATTTTTCCTTGCGCGGGTTCCACTCCTTGGAAGACGAGATTCGCACTTTTCGAACTAATCTGAAGAAAGTGGCTAAGGGCCGTAGATTTGATATTGTGCAGTCCATCGATCTGATTTCAGCTCCCGCTGGCGCTGATTTGGCGGAAAGCATGGAAGCTTGCCATATCGTCGACGTTAACGAATTTGCTTATCTGGAACCTCGCGTGGGTTGGCAATTCAGAACTATGAGCCGTCGGCATTTCTCTCGAGTGTATAGGCAGATCCAACAAGCATTAGATCTATCAAAGGGAGTTATTTCAAACAGTGTCGGCGGCGCTAGATTAACGTTGCGAAAATATGGCAAAAAGACCTTGCCGGTTAGAAATCTGCGGGACCCAGTGCAAATTCAAGATGCATATCCAAGTATACGCTCGGAGTTCTCCATTCCTGAAGACGCTACAGTGATTGTGCACGTATGTACGATTTCCCCTGCGTACAAGAGCGATGTGGCTATCCGGGTGCTGACCTTTCTTCCCGAGAATTTTCACCTGGTGTTTGTTGGGCACGGAAATTCTGTAGACTATTTAAAGAAAGTACATTTGCTTATTGGCAAATTGGGATTGGGAAAGCGAGTCCACTTTCGAGAGGAAATTGCTGATGAGCAGCAATATATTTCCTATATTTCAACCGCGGATGTGGGCCTTGTCATACTTGATATAGATAGCCTATTCGTGAGATTCAATCTTCCTAATCGTGTTTGTGATCTTCTTGCTGCGCGTCTCCCGGTAGTAAGCTCATACTCGTACGAGGTTCAGCACATATTTAACGAGACGGGTACGGGTGTCTCGATCAAGAGCAATGACCCTGAGCAGTTTGCGAAACTCATACTTTCTCAGAGGGAAAAGGTGGTCGCAAATCGCGGGGAAATTGTCGCGTCCGCTGAACGTGCGGCTGCGCAATACACATGGAACTCGGAGATATCAGCATATTTCAAATATGTCGAATCATTGAGAGCGGAGCGCCCCGCCAGAGCGGCCGCGTTTGTATTTCAGCGAGGCTTGGTGCGCAATAGGCGTGTTCTTCGCTTTGCTGAACAGTATCTGAAGCGCGGTTATAAAGTTACAATCTTCTGCGGTGCTATGCCTCCAAAAGAAGTGCGGCTGGCTTATTCCGCTATACAATTTCGCCACGTCCCGACGCGGTACCACTTGGAGGCTAAATGAAATGAGTCATCCTTATAAGAATTTACCTGCAAAGCATTTTTGGGGAAAGGCGGTTGCAAATAGGCATGTAAGCGATCTCCCAGATCTGTTTCAGCCTAAATTTCCACTGGACGCCAACGCCAAGATTGCGGTTGCTGGTAGCTGTTTTGCGCAATATCTCAAACAGTTTCTGGAGGAGCGCGGTGTTGATCTTATGGATGTGGAGCCTCCCCCTCCGATTGGAATGATTCGATCGAAGTTCGACGCGCGAGAGTTTGGATATGGTATTTATTCCGCGCGTTACGGAAATATCTACACTGCCAAACAACTGCTGCAGTTGGCCCAAGAGGCGCTGAGTGGGGAGGGCCGTACCGCTCAGGATATCGCTTGGAAGACATCGGATGGACGTTATATAGATGCTCTAAGGCCTGGAGTAGAGCCGCAAGGTTTTGCCACGGTTGATGAGCTGTTGTTGAGCCGCGCTGATCATATACGCCAGGTTCGCAAGCTGCTTCGGCAGTCCAACGTGTTTATTTTCACTTTGGGACTTACCGAGGCGTGGCGCTCAACCCGTAGCGGGCTGGTGTATCCGCTGGCACCCGGGGTAGCAGGAGGGGAGTTCAACGCAAGCGAGTTTGAGTTTGTGAATTTCGATTATGAAGAGATAAAGTCTGATTTGTTAAAGTTTGCCCGACTCTATCGGCGCAGCGGTAGTGAGAAAAAAATATTATTGACAGTATCACCGGTTCCGTTGGCTGCAACTTACGAAGATCAGAATGTTCTCTTGTCTACTATATATTCAAAGAGTGTGCTGAGATCTGTGGCTGGCTCATTGCGTGCGGCTGACCCACTCATCGATTATTTTCCTTCCTACGAAATTGTAGTAGGGCCAAATGCTCGATACTCTTTTTTCGAAATGGACGCTCGCACAGTGCACAGCTCAGGTGTTAACGTCGTGATGGATTATTTCTCTCAGTCTTATCCGGAGTTGTTTGCACGCCGCCGACGCCGGGCGAAGTCGCCGGTGTTGGAAGATGCGCATTGTGAAGAGGTGCTTTTGGCAGAGGTGAACTAACCATGCGGATACTTTATATAGGTGACTCTCATATTCGCTGCATGATCGATGCCGCTCTTGATTTTCCGCCGGAGAGGAACGTAGAAGAGGTTTTCTATGGGGCGGCCGATCCGCAATTAGCGGAAAATACGTTTTCCACCGAGAGCGGGAAGCTAATACCCTCGTCGCCTAAAGTTCGCGAGATGTTTAAGTACACAGGCGGATCAGAGACGGTGGATCTCGGTTCATTCGATGCTTGCGTACTTGTAAGCTGGTGTGCGACTGCCAGATTCATTTTTCGGTTGTTGGGTAAGCAGGCGTTTTATTTGCCAAAGCACCTTTTTTCACTCGATCAAAAGAAAACACACCTACTTAGTAGTAGCGCGTACCAAGCGTATCTTCAACAGGGCCTTCAAAATTTTCCTTCTCTATATCCTTTGATCGAAAAGAATATTCGCGGCGAAAAATTGGTTGTTCAACAACCGATTAAAGGTGAGGAATCCAACGCTGCGGCTCAAACACAATACGCAGATACAGCATTCATTCGGAAAAACCTCTATAACGATCTCTGCGCAAATTACGAGATTGCCATGCGGGATGCTGGCGCTCGATTTGTTCCTCAGCCGCCGGAGACACTGACTGAGCAATTCGCTACAAAACGGGAGTTCTGCTTAGGAAGTGTTCGTCTTTTTGGTAATGACCCCCATGAGGCCGAGGAGATATTTCACATGAACAAAGATTATGGCCGACTTTGTCTCAGGGGGATTCGATCCATGCTTAACGTGGCAAATGCTTGAGCCGAGATATTTTCGTTATGGCGCTCGGTTGCGGGCGCTCAGTTTCGGCAAACTGTTAGTGACGGCCAATCGTATACCGTCGTTAGAGTAGAAGCCACCATTTACTTGGCAGCGATCGATGACGACATCACGAAAGCTTCTGACGAGATGTCGATCCGGCCCTTCCCCATCCACCCAGAATCTGTCGAGTCCGCCCTGGAAGGTCAAAGAAGGCATGTCGTACAGAGCGGTGCCAAGAGCAACAGTGGGTCTACCATGTATGAGTGATGATCCCCCGACGGTACTATTGACGGTAATCACCCCGGCTGTGTGTGTTAGCAAAAGGGGAAGATTGCCACTTTCCAGGTATACGATGCGGTCAGAGATTTCCAACTCTGTACCCCATTTCGCCATAAGTTGGCGGTAGTCGACCAGCCCCGGATCAAGAGGGTGGATCTTCGCGGCGAATCGAGTATGACGGGGAGCGTGCAGCGCAAACGAAACCATCGCCACTCGTAGCGCCTCTGCCATACTTCTAAACGGCGAATGATGCGTAATTTGCGAGTCGCTGGCCAGTTGTAGCGGCATTAAATAATATGGGTTAGCCGCCGCTTCGGCGATGAGTTGCGCTTCAAGCTTGCGCGAGGTTGCTTCATAACGCTTAATGCGCAAGCCGCGGCGAATGTAGCTAAGATACTCTACGACAGGGTTGGGAGCGTGGCTTTTTACGCCATGATGAAAGATAGGATTGAGGCCCATCCAAAAATGGTAGCCAATATCGTATGCCGCGCGATTCCAGAAGGGCGCCCGGAACGGTGTGCCGTTGTCAAAATGCGGTAGCTTCTTGGCTTCCTCCTTGTACCATTCTGGATCACGCGGAAGGCGGGAGTTGCCATTGACGCCGTCTCGTTCGAGCGTTATCCAATAGGGCCTGAAGTAGCCTTCTTCAAATACATGGACGCGTATGCCTTGTTGACGAGCTACGGCAATGGCGGGGCGATGCACTGGACGGCAATCACCGAAGAGGACTATGTCGGTAATGCCGTGGTCATGATATTGACAGCTATAGAATTCCGGCAATGTATGCATCGGCCCGCGGAAATTCACGGAACCGCCTTGGCGCCAATATACTTGGTCACCAAAAGTGAAGTTCACTTTGCGAACCACATGGCCGTGCTCTTTCAATAGTTTTCCCAGGCGCTGGAAAAATGGCGAGCATACGCTTTGCAGAAAGAGGAATCGCTGCTTCGGACTCATCTTGTTATCGTGAAGCCTGCTTGAATCCACAGAGTGAATTTGCGCCATTGGCGCTGCCAGTAATTTTTTCGTACCGTATGCAGTTTATTGTGCTCCATTAGATCATCGCGCACTCGGGCCAGTCGACGTAGAGTTGCCTCGCAGGTTGTGTAGCCTTTCAGGTCCCAGTCCCAATAAACCGGGTAGTGCAGCAGAGCGCCCGCAATCAGCTCTTCAAGCGTGAGTGTTCGATCCCGGCGGACTATGGTGCCACGGTCGATGGTTAGGCCCCAGCCTGCGTAGAATGGGGTGCCGTACGTCACCACTGTCTTCCCTCTTAGCAGAGCATCGAAGCCGCTCAGCGAGGTCATGGTGTGCAATTCATCACAAGCATCTATACAGTTGACGATCGAGGTTTTCGTTTCGATCGTGTCTGCGTATTGCAACGCCTGGCGGTGGTGTAGCCTGCCCGCACGGTTTCTGGCTATGACATCGGGATGTGGCTTGTAGACCAGATAGGCCTCGGGCCGTTGGGCACGAACCTCCCGCAGAAGACTGAGGTTATCTCTTATTCCGTCGCAGCCGTATTGGATAGACGCGTCATCCTCTACTTGCCCGGGCACCAAGAGAACTGGCCGCTTGCACGGCCGCCACTCTGGCCGTTCAAGTGGATCGATGTTGTATTTAGTCAGTTGATGAGTGACGATGAAATCACGCACGTCGCGAGCGCGGGCTAGGTCCGAGTCGGTGAAGCGGTGTTGATTGAGCAAGGCTTCGAGATCGCTAGGTTGGCGCGCATCAAAATAGAGACCGCGAGAATCCATCACCAGCGCATGAGGCGGCAAGAAATCAGATCCGAGCCCCACGGACCGGATGAAACCGTCTTCCATGTGTATTAGCGTTGCGCCCGTGCCCTCTGCCAGGGTCTGTATGTCAGGTTTTACCTTCGCACCCCACACGTAGATGCGATCTTCGCCTTTCGGTTGCAACGCGGCAGCCTTGGCGGCGTTGGGCACAAAATACGTTGGTTGGCCTGCGCCGGAGAGAAAGGGGCGAAGGTTGTGTGCTTTCCAGCGCCGCAACCCGACCGCAATGTTACGACCTTGGTGGCGACATTGCATTTCTCGCTGGCGCGAAATCCAGTCCATTACCGCGAAAATGGAGCCTCGGTCGCCAGTGGTTGGATCGAGGTAGCGTGTATAGTGGAGGTACGCTGCTGCGAAGAGCTCTGCCACCGTGCGCGTCTTTTGACGCCGAGGAACTTGATGCTTATCGATCGTAGCTCCCCAGCCGGCATACCAAGGCATCCCAAAGCAGGTGACCGGGATGTTTCGCAGTAGGGCTTCGAAACCGATTTGCGAGGTAACCACATAGACATGATCGATCTCTGCCAAGAGGCTGGCGGGTGATATTGGGTGGCGCAATAATATGCAGCGTGCATCTTCTTGAATCTGAGATAGATAGCCTTGTTTGGCTCCCAGATTCACGGCCGGATGCGTTTTTACATATAGGACAGCGTCAGGATGGGTGCGCCGTGCAGTCTCAAACATCTGCATGAAAGTCGTGGCATCTGCCAAGCCATGCTTGATGCTCGCGTCTCCCAGAGTTTGGTCGACAATCAATACTCTGGGCCGACCAGCGTCCCCGGGTAACCCGTCAAGATCTGGCGCAAGGTTGTACTTGCTATATCCTTCCTTCAGGAAGCGCGCCATCGCGACAGCGTGGTGGGCGCCTTCCCCACTCAATAGTTCTGTATCGGACGCCAGTAATGTCTCGAGCGAAGAGGGACGATCAGCCGCATAGTAGATCCCTTGCTCGTCGACGACCATGGACAACGTGGGATATTCAGGCCCGATACCAAACGAGCGCAGGAATCCATCTTCCACGCTGATGAAAGGAACCCCCAGTTCGGCGGCTATCCTGCGCGGCCGCTGGGTGGAGGGGCGCATGCCCCAACCGACTAATGCCCGAATATTGCGGTCAGGAAGTTTGGAGGCCGGTATGTGATGCACCGGCTCGCCGAGCAAGGCTTGTACACCCGGAAGGCGAGACAGCCGATGCGAATATGTTCCTAGCATACCCTGGCCGCCGCGGGAATTAATTTAAAAAAATGCCATCGGCGCAAGCGGTCTTTGTCAAAGGTGCTGATCATTGTTGTGTCCGCTCATGCCCGCCCGAAAAGACGGTGATCGCTATGCCGATCATGTGCTACTGGCCGCAATATTCGGCTATCAACACTCCGTGCTGACCGCCGTTATGGTACTACGCAGTTGTTCTTCAGTATGGGAACACGAGATAAAAAACCGAAGCCGAGCCGACTTTTCCGGTACAGCTGGATAGAGGATCGGTTGTACGTTGATCCCGCGCGTGAATAGGGCGGCCGACAATCTTGCGGCTTTCAACGAGCTTTGGGTGATCGCTGGCACAACGGCCAGTCCTGCACTGAGGCCAGTATCGATTCCGGCGGCTTTCGCCAACTCCAGAAAATACTTTCCCCGCGCTTGCAGAGTCGCCACCCGTTCCGGCAATTCCTGCATCCTCCTCAACGCCGCCAAGGACGCCGCGGCCACGCTGGGCGGCATGCCCACGCTGTACAGGAACCCAGGCGCCAGGAATTTCAGGTGTTCCACCAGCGCCGTCTCACCCGCGATATAGCCGCCGCATCCTGCCAGCGTCTTGCTCAGGGTTCCCATCCAGATGTCGACATCTTTGCCGGCCAGCCCGAAGTGCTCGCGGATGCCATAGCCGCGCTTGCCCATTACGCCGAGCGAGTGGGCCTCGTCCACCATTAGAAATGCCTTGTGGCGGCGCTTGATGTCGACGAAGCGGGGCAGGTCGGGGAAATCGCCGTCCATGCTGTAGATGCCTTCCAGCACGATCAGCACGCGCTCGAACTGGTGGCGCCGGTCTTCCAGGATGGCGTCCAGGGCTGCCCAGTCGTTGTGGGGGAAGGGCAGGCGCCGCGCGCCCGATAGCTGCGTGCCCTGCAGCACGCTGTTGTGGATGAATTCGTCGTGCAGGATCAGGTCGCGCGGGCCGAACAGGTAGCCGATGGTGGATACGTTGGTGGCGTGGCCGCTGACGAAGGTAATGGCATCTTCGACCTCGTACACCTCGGCCAGGGCGCGTTCCAGTTCGCGGTGGATGGGGCGTTCGCCCGATACCAGCCGGCTGGCCGATACGGATGTGCCATAGCGTTCCATGGCCTGCCGGGCCGCCGCCTGAACGGCCGGGTCGCCCGACATGCCCAGGTAGTTGTAGCTGGCGTAGTTGACGTAGGTTTTGCCGCCGATCTGGGTTTCGGCGCCGGCTGTGCCCTCGTGCAGCTTGAAGAACGGGCTGCGCACGCCCATGCGGGCGGCGCCTTCGTTCATGATGCGAAGTTGGCGGTAGCCGGGATGCAGGTCGAAGCGGTAGAACTCTTCTGGAATGGCGCTTTTGCGCGCTAATGCCTGGGGCATGGTGCGCTGGCCGTGTTCCTGTCCGGCCTGCCGCAGCTTGCGTTCCAGGGCTTGTTGGATAAGCTTGTCCTTGATGCTGGCGGACAGGCCCGGCAGCCCTTTCTTGGTGTTGCTCACAGTGTTCAGTGGATCATGCGTTGTTTGGCGTCGACGCTGCCCGATTTCAGGTCGTCGGCGAACTTGGCCAGGGCTTCGGCGGGGACTTCGTCGGTGTGTTGCGAGACCACCTGCTCAACCTGGGCCAGCATGGTGTCTTGCCCGGCGGACTCGCCGTCGTTGCGTAGTAGTTGGATCAGCCGGCCAGCCAGCTTGTCCAGGGTGGGGCTTTCGTTTAGCGCCATGACGGGCAGGCGGATGCCGAATCGGTTTTCGAGGGCGACGACGAGCTCGACGCCCATCAGCGAATCGAGCCCCATGTCGTACACCGACACGTCGGGGTTGATCTTGTCGGCGGGCACGCGCAGGATTTCGCCGACTTCCGTTTTCAGCATGTCGACGAACACGGGATGCAGGGCTTCGTCGTCTAGCGTGGCCAGCAGGTGGCTGACGTCGCGTGCGTCGCCGTCCTCGTCGCCGCTGTCGCTGGCGCGGCGGGCCAGCAGGCTGAACTTGGGCGTGGTGGCGCTGGGCAGGAAGCGGCGCAGGGCGCGCCAGTCGAGCTCGAGCACGCCCAGGCCGCTGGCGTCGGCCTGCAGCATGGCTTCCAGTGCTTGCAGCGCGGTCTCGGAAGCCAGCGCGGCGCCGCCCATGCGGCTTTGCAGGGCGTCCTTGATTTTCTTGTTGCGCGCCAGGTAGCCGACGTCGTCAATGGCGCCCCAGCGTACGCAGGTAGCCGGTAGCCCCACGGCGCGGCGGCGCCGCGACAGGGCTTCCAGCCAGGCGTTGGCCGCCACGTAGTTGGCCTGCCCGGGGTTGCCGAACAGGGTGGTGGCCGACGAAAACGTAATGAAGAAGTCCAGGGGCAGTTGGCGCGTGGCGGCGTCCAGGTGCAGGGTGCCCAGCACCTTGGGAGCGAGCACGCGCTGGATCTGTTCGGCCGTGGCGCTGCGCACGAGGCCGTCGTCGATCACCATGGCGGCGTGTACGACGCCTTTTAGTGGCGGCATGGTGCCGCTGATGTCTTGCAGCAGGGCGTTGACTGCCTGGGCGTCAGTGACGTCGCAGGCCGTGGCGTGCACCGTGACGCCGCGCGTCTGCAGCGCGGCGATGGCTTGCTGGGCGGTGTCGGACGTGGGGCCGCTGCGGCTGACCAGCGCCAGGTGGCGGGCGCCCTTGTCGGCCAGCCATTGGGCGGTGCGCAAGCCGAAGCCACTGAGGCCGCCGGTGACCAGGTAGGTGGCATTTTCGGGCAGGGCCAGCGCGGCCTGTTGTGCGGCGGTATCGGCCTGGGCGTGGTCGGCGCGAACGCCATTGCGATAGGTGATGACGATTTTGCCAATCTGGCGCGCTTGCTGCATGTAGCGGAACGCCCCGACAATTTCGTTGGCATCGAACTCCTGGTACGGCAGCGGACGCAGCACGCCCTGGGCGAACAGGGCCATCATCTCGCCGAACAGCCGCCGCGTCAGGGCGGGGCGCTCGTGCATCAGCTGGTCGGCGTCGATACCGAAGTAGCTGATGTTGTTGCGGAAGGGCCGCAGTCCGATGCGGGTGTTTTCATAGAAGTCGCGCTTGCCCAGTTCCAGGAACCGGCCAAAGGGTTTGAGCACGCGCAGGTTTCGGTTGATGGCTTCGCCCGCCAGCGAGTTCAGCACGACGTCAACGCCTTGACCGTCAGTGTCAGCCAGGATCTCGTCGGCATAAGCCAGCGAACGCGAATCGTAGATGTGCTGCACGCCCAGCAGGCGCAGGAAGTCGCGCTTTTCGTCGGACCCGGCCGTGGCGTAGATTTCAGCGCCGCGCCATTGGGCGAATTGGATGGCGGCGATGCCCACGCCCCCGGCCGCGCCGTGGATCAGCACTTTTTCGCCTTCTTCGAGCTGCGCCAGGTGGTGCAAGGCGTAGTACACGGTGAAGAAGGTGCTGGGGATGGTGGCCGCGGCCTCGAACGAGATGCCCTCGGGAATATGGGCAATGGCGCTGGCCTTGGTGAATACGCGGTTGGCAAAGCTGGCGGGTCCGAAGCCCACTACGGCGTCGCCGGGCCGGTAGTCGCCGCCGGCATCAGGGCCCGCGCGCAGTACGGTGCCTGCGAATTCCAGGCCCAGCGTGGGGCCGGCGAAGCCGTTTTCGATGGCTTCGTCGGACAGCAGGCCCAACGCATACATGACGTCGCGGAAATTCAGGCCGGTGGCGTGCACTTCGATTTCCAGCTCGTCGCCGGCCAGTTCGCGGGCCGGGCAGGCTTCCCAGCGCAAGTTGCGCAATTGGCCGGGGAACTCGAACCCCAGGCGTAAATGTCCGGATGCGGGAGCGGCAGCCTGGGCGTGGGCAGGGTTGGGCATGCTGCGCAGGCGTGGCGCATAGCGCCGGCCTTGCGCGGTGATGATGGCTTCTTGTTCGGCGTCGGGCCATCGCAGCTCGCGCTCGACAGCGTCCAGCACGGTGTCGTCCGGAGCGGCGCCGGGCAGGTCGAGCAGCCGCACGCCGAATTGGGCAGCTTCGTTCATCATGGTGCGGCCGTAACCCCACAGCGTGGCGTCGCCGATGGCGTCAGCGTCGCTGTCGCGCGTCAGGTACTGGGCGGCGTTGGCGGTCAGCAGCCACAGGGTGGCGTTGCTGTTGGCGCGTTCCAGCGCTTGCGCGGCGGCGGCGGCCAGCGCGCAGCGGCGTATCTGGGCCTGCAGCAGGGCGCCAGGGTCGGTAATGTCTTGCACTTGCGCCAGGCCGTCCAGGTGGATGATGCCGTCGATCTGGGTCAGGCGGTTCTTGGCCTGGGCTAGCATTGCGTCGAAGTTGGCGGGGTCGGCATCGCGCACGATGCTGGCGCGGCAGCCGGCGGCGGACAGCCGCGCGGCCAGGGCCTCGGCCAGGGCGGCATCGGCGTGGTGCGCGCCCGCCAATAGCAGCCAACCGGGCTGCACGGCCGGCGTTGCCTGCGGCTGCGAGCCGGGCTGGCTGGGGTCGGCCTGCGCCTGAGCTTGGATCTGGGCATTGGCCTGGGCCGTGGCGGCCAGCAGGTAGGGCCCTGTGAGGGTCTCGGGCGTGAATTCGGTCAACGGCCCGCATGTGCAGCCTTGCTGGGCCAGGGCATCCTGCCAGAAGCCGGCGGGATATTGGCATGAAGCCGGCGCGCCGTCGTCGGCAAGAGCGGTCCACCAGTCGGCCCGCGCGCCGGCCACGAAATCCAGCCATGCTACGGGATGCGTACCCAGCAGCAGCAGCGTGCCGCCGGCTTTCAGGCTGGCGCGCGCGTGATCCAGCATCTGCTGGGTGTGCTCGGCGCTGGCGGCGTCAGCGTGCAGGATCACCAGGTCGTGGGCCGCGGCGTTGGCTTGAGCGCTGTCGGGCTCGATCGGGCCGCAGCTTGCATCGGGATATGCATCCAACAGGCGTTGCGCGCGCTCGCAGGCGGCACCATCGGCCGAGGCATAGCGGTAGTCGGCCACGCTGAAATCCAGCGCCGTGCAGCAGTCCATTGCAAAGGCCGGTGCATGTGCGCTGATTTCCAGTACGCTCAGGCGCGCGCCAGCGGGCAGGGCTGCCTGGGCGCTGGCCAGGACGGCCCGCAGCGCGGCGCCGATGCGCTCGCATGCCTCGGCGCCCAGGATCTGCCGGATCAACGCGCCGGGGGATGCCTCGGGCGGGCAGATTGCGTCCAATGCGATGCGCCCTTGCAGTAGTTCCGCCAGGTGCAGGCCGACGCGGCCTACGGCATGCACGATGTGGGCGTAGTCGGGGTATTCGCGCACCAGGCTGTTCCAGATGTCGATGACATCCGGGGCGCCATCGTCCTGCGCCAGGAAAGTCCAGCCAGACGGCGCGCGCTCGAGCAGGCCGGCATCGGCCGCGCGGGCGAGCAACTGGTCGAGCAGCCCCGCGGTGCCGGGCGAGGCCTGGCGGCAGCGTTCTAGCACGTCGTCGTACAGGTGCTCGGTATGGGGAGCCAGCACGCGTAGCGCGCGCAATACGAAACGGTCGCACAAGCTGTCGAGCAAGGGCTCGATTTCATGAGCGTAGCGCGCGTGCGTGCCGTCTTGGGCGGCGCTGGCGGCGGCGCCGGCCAGTGCATCGGCCGCGGCAGCGGCGTCCAGCGTGCTTTGCCGGCTTAGCGGGTCGTGCGCATGGGGACTGGGCACGCCGCTCTCGGCCAGGAAATCCAGCGCGCCGGCGCTGCTCTTGGACAGGCGGATGCTGCGGAAGCGTGCTTCGCGCACGGTGGCGATCTGTTCCCCCGCGTCGTTGTACAGGAAGAACTCGGCCGTCAGCGAGTGCGGGCCGCGGCGCAACAGGCGCGCGCGCGCGTAGCGCGGCAGGCCGGCGTCAGTGCGCAGTGCCAGCCGGCCGATCTTGGCCGGCACGAAAGCCACGCCGCGCCCCATAGCCGGGTCATCGCGCAGCAGCTGGATAATGAGTTGGAATGTGCTGTCGAGCAACGCCGGATGCAGCAGGCTGTGCGCCAGGCTGTCTTGCAGCGCCGGATGCGGTTCCAGCACTGCCAGCACGGTGTCGGGGGATTCGGCCCAGCCATGCTTGACGGCCCGGAAGGCATCGCCGTACGCCAGTCCGACAGCATGCGTTAGCAGCGCATGGGACTCACTGGTGAAATCGGCGGGGCGGTCGGGGCATTGCACCGGGTCGTCGGTCAGTAGGGAAGAACCGGCTTCACGCAGGATGCGGGCCGCTGCGTGCAGAGTCCAGGGCTCAGCGCTGCCAACGTCTTTGGCCTGGATGCGCAAGCCGCCGTCGGCGGCATCGAGGCTGACGCGCAGGCGCTTGGAGGGGGCCGCGGCCAGCAGCAGCGGCGCGCGGATCTCGAGCTCTTCGATTTCCGCCCAGTTGCCCGGTTGCCATTGCGTGGCCGCCGCCAAGGCGATTTCGGCGAAGCCCGTGCCGGGGAACACCACGGCTTCGCCCACCACGTGATCGGCCAGCCAGGGGTACAGGGCCGTGTCGAGCTGGTTTTCCCAGATGCCCTCGTGTTGTTGCAGCGGGTAGCCCAGCAGCGGGTGCACTTTGGCGCGCTGCAGTTGCCCGAGCGATTCGGGCGTGACGGGATGCCAATGGCGCTCGCGTTGCCATGGATAGGCGGGCAGCGTGACGTGGCGGCCCTCCCATGGGAAGAGATCTTGCCAGTCAACTTGGGCGCCGCTGCATACGGCCTGGCCGGCGGTGTCGCGGATTTTGGCAGGCTCGTCGTTGCCCCGGCTGGCGGTGACCAGCACGCGGCCTTTGCGTTCGGCGGCCGCCAGGCTGTCGTTGACGTACGAGCGCAGCACCGGATGGGGGCCGATTTCGATGAAGATGTTTTCCCCGTGCGCCACCAACGCGTCGACGGCTTGCTGGAAGCGCACGGGCTCGCGTACGTTGCGCCACCAGTAATTGGCGCCGAGCTCCTTGCCGTCGAGCAGGCCGCCGGTAATAGTGGAATAGAACGGCACGTGGCCGGACTGCGGCGTGAGACTGGCCAAGGTTTGCTGCAGGTCGGCCTGTATGGGATCCATGGCGACGCTGTGGAAAGCGTAGTCGAGGTCCAGCCGCTTGTGGAACACCTGGCGCTCGGCCAGCACGGCCTCGACCGTGGCCATGGCGGCCGGGTCGCCGGCCAGGGTGGCGCCACGCCCGCTGTTGTAGCCGGCTACGCACAGCGCGTCGGTCAGTTGCAGTTCGGCCAGCAAGGCGGCAGCAGTGCCGCCGTCGATACCGACTGCCGTCATGCAGCCCTGGCCTTTGGTGGTGCCCTGCAGCCGGCTGCGATGGAAGATGACTTGAACCGCATCGGCCAGCGACAGCGCGCCGCAGGCCCACCCCGCAGCCACTTCGCCCACGCTGTGGCCTACCACCGCGGTGGGCAGGATGCCCCGCTGGGCCAGCATGCGCGTAATGCCAACCTGGATGGCGAACAACGCGGGCTGCGCGATTTCAGTGCGCTCGTACTGGTTGGCGCTGTCGGTGCGCGCCAGTTCATCGGCCAGGCGGTAGTCGGACAGCGGCGCGAAGAGATTGTCGATTTCGTGTACGGCTTCGGCGAACACTGGCTCGGCCAGCAACTGGCGGCCCATGCCGGCCCATTGCGAGCCATTGCCCGAATACACGAATACCGGGCCTTGCGCCCCACCCACCGCGCTGCCCGCGGACACGCTGTAGCGCGGCGCCTCGCCTTCCGAAAACTGGATAAGAGCCTGAGCGACGGCTTCGCTGTCGGTGCCGTAGGCCACGGCACGCTCGGCGTGCCATTCGCGGCGCATGGCGGCGTGGTACGCGACGTCGTATAGCGCGCGCGCGGGTTGGCCTTGCAGCACCCGTGCCAGGTTGTGGGCGGCTGCCTTCAGCGCTTCGGGGGTCTTGCCCGAGATCACGACGGGCACCGCCGCGGTATTGGCCAGCTTGTCAGCCTCGTTGTCGTCGGCCGCAGGCGGGCTTTGCAGGATGACGTGCGCGTTGGCGCCGCCGAACCCGAAAGAGTTCACGCCGATGGTCAGCGGTTTGGCACGGGGCAGGGGATGGTTCTGCGTGGCGACCGCGATGTTCCAGTTATCGAACTCAATGGCCGGATTGAGTGTCTGGATGCCGATCGTGGCCGGCACCACGCGGTGCTGCAAACAGTAGATCGCCTTGACCAGCCCGGCCGCGCCGGAGGCGGCCTCGAGGTGGCCCAGGTTGCTCTTGACCGAACCAATCAGCAATGGGTTGCCAGGCCCGCGCGGCTGGCCCAGCGCGGCGCCGATGGCTCGCGTTTCGATGGGATCGCCGACGGCGGTGCCGGTGCCGTGGGCTTCCAGGTAGTCGATGTCGGTGACCGGGATGCCGGCGCGTTCGTACACTTGCCGCATCAGGGCGATCTGGGCGTCGGCGTTGGGCACGGTGAGGCCTGATTTGCGGCCGTCGGTGTTCACGGCGCTGCCGGCGATCACGGCCAGGATATGGTCGCCGTCGGCCATGGCCTGGTCGTAGTCTTTCAGCAGGAACAGGCCCCCGCCTTCCGAGCGCACGTAGCCGTCGCCCGAGGCATCGAAGACTTTGCAGCGGCCGCCGGGCGACAGCATCGAGGCCTTGGAAAAGGTGATGAAGCCGTAGGGGTGCAGGTGCAGGCTGACGCCGCCGGCGATGGCCATGCTGGCTTCGCCGGTGACGATGGCGCGGCAGGCCTGATGCACGGCCACCAGCGAGGACGAGCAGGCGGTGTCGACCGCCATGCTGGGCCCATGCAGGTCGAACAGGTACGACAGGCGGTTGGCGGCGATGCTGGAGGTGTTGCCGGTGGCCATCGAGGCATCGACAGCCCCGACGTCATCGGACAGGCGGTAGGAATAGTCGGCGCTGGCGATGCCGATATACACGCCGCAGTCGCTGCCGCGCAGCGCCGAGGGCCGCATGCCGGCGTGTTCGATGGCTTCCCAGCACATTTCCAGCAGCAGGCGTTGTTGCGGGTCCATCAGCGCGGCTTCGCGCGGCGAAATGCCGAAAAAATGCGCGTCGAAGCCCGATACGTCGCCGATCGAGCCGGCGGCGAAGGTGTATGCAGTACCGGGGTGCTCTTTGGTGGGATGCAGGTAGGCATCCTGATGCCAGCGATCGGCGTCTACCTGGGTGACCAGGTCGCGGCCGGCCAGCAGGTCGGTCCAGTATCGTTCGGCGTCGGTTTGCGGAAACCGGAACGAAAGCCCCACAACGGCAACACGCTTCGCCATGTATATCTTCCTTCGAACAAACAGCTTTCGAGAGCTTTTCTTGGTTTTCTTCTGCGGATAGACGACGCAGGAGCCGGTTGCCGAGGCAGCGGCAGGCTGTGTCTAACAGGCAATGATCAACGGGGTGGCCGCGAGCGGCCGTATCGGCGAAGTGGAAATCGGGATGTTCCTTGTTTAGTCTGGGCTGCCACGATTTAATAAAAAGAGTTGCGACCCCGGCTTGGCCGGAAGGGGCTTGACCATTATGGGCGGGTTGGCGATGTAGTTCGAGATGGCAGATTTTACAGTTTATTGTGGTAATGCAATCTCTTCACTGTGTCTCGCAAGATGCTGATACAAAACGCTTCGCAATGCGGGATTTTTGTGCCAATAAAGGCAAGTTGTCGCCATGCTCGGATTGTTTTTTGCGGATTTTGCAACCTGCATCGGCGCCATTTTTAAGGCGGAAATTGGCCATTTGGTAACAAAATACATTTATTGGGTCTATTTTTCTTTATATGAAAAATTTGGTTTCGTCGATTGCGAATTCCGCTGGATGAATCTTCGTTTTTTTATTAAGCGTCGAGACGCCGCATTTACCTGCTTGCGTACTCCCTCGGCTTGGCGAGGGCGTGCCTGGCGCCTGTATATACAGCGGTTTGCCTGCCGCGGCGCTCAGCCAGCCATGGCCGGCCGCCTGCGAGTCTGTGGATCCTGCCGGGCGAGCCGCCAAAAATAAAGCCCCGCGGCAGTGGCGCCGCGGGGCTTGTAGGCTGGGTGCCGGCCGGGACTTACTTGAAGGCGGTCTTGCTGCCGTCTTTGTGCCAGGTGAAGACCTGGAATTCAAAGTCGTTCAGGTCGCCTTGTTTGTTCCACGAGGTCTTGCCGATGGGGGTGTCGAACGAATTGGCATGCAGGTATTCGGCTACCTTGGTGGGATCGGTGCTGCCCGAGCCCTTGATGCCTTCGGCGATGACCTGGGTGGCGGCATAGGCGGTGAGCTGGAAGGCGCCGCTGGCGTTGCGCTTCTTGCTCTGGAAGGCCTTGACCACTTCGGCGTTGGCCGGGTTCTGGGTGAAGTCGGCCGGCAGGGTGAGCAGCATGCCTTCGGCGGCGTCGCCCGCGATGGCGTTGATGTCGGGGTTGCCCACGCCCTCGGGGCCCATGAACTTGGCGCTGACGCCCTGTTCGTGCGCCTGGCGCAGCAGCAGGCCCATTTCAGGGTGGTAGCCGCCGTAATAGACGAAATCGACGTTGTTGGATTTCAGCTTGGTGATGACGGCGGAATAATCGCTGTCGCCGGCATTGATGCCTTCGAACATCACGACCTTGACGCCGCCTTTTTCAAGATTGTCTTTGACCGCGGTGGCGATGCCCTGGCCGTACGACTGCTTGTCGTGCAGCACGGCGACCGTTTTGGGCTTGATTTTGTCGAGAATGAACTTGGCGGCTGCGGGCCCTTGCTGGTCGTCGCGGCCGATGGTGCGGAAAATGAACTCGTAGTTCTTGCCGTCGGTGAGGGCGGGCGAGGTGGCCGAGGGGGTGATCATGACCACGCCTTCGTTGTTGTAGATGTCGGCAGCCGCGATGGTGGCGCCCGAGCACACGTGGCCCACCACGAAGCCGATTTCATCGTTGACCACGCGGTTGGCGGCCACCGGCCCCTGCTTGGGTTCGCAGCCGTCGTCGATGACGACCGTTTCGAGCTTTTTGCCGTCGATGCCGCCGGCGGCATTGATGCGTTCGACCGCGGTATCCACGCCTTCGCGCACCATGGCGCCGTACTGGGTGACCGGGCCGGTGGTGGGGCCGACCACGGCGATCTTGATGGTTTGCGCCTGCGCGCCGGCCGAGACAGCCAGCCCGGCGGCCAGGCCAATGGCGGCCAGAACCGGGGTGAGGCGGAACGGGTGTTTCATGGGGAATCTCCTTTGCGTCGTTATATAAGCCGGGCCGGCCAGGCAGGCACGCAGGCTTGTGCAGGCAAGCATACCTGAAAGCCCGGCGGATTTGCGCCGGTCGGATAGACAATCGGGCCAGATCCGGCGGCGTTGTCCTTATTCCCTGGGACGTATATGCAAAAGACGATTTATTCGTTTGCGTTCATAAGCTGGCGGGGCATTATTGACGCCATGAGATTCCAACCGATCATCGTCCCGGGCTGGAAAGACTCCGGCCCCGGCCACTGGCAAACTCGTTGGGAACAGTGCGTGCCGCATGTGCAGCGCGTACGGCAACCCGATTGGGAAAACCCCGATCCCGCAGTCTGGAACGCCACGGTGGCTGCCTGCGTCGACGCGGCTGCATGCCCGGTTTTGCTGATTGCGCACAGCCTGGGCTGCCTGGCGGCGGTCAGCCTGCCGGTGCCGCTGCGCGCCAAGGTGGCGGGCGCGCTGCTGGTGGCGCCCGCCGATGTCGAACAGCCTGGCATGCCCGAGTGCCTGCGCGCGTTTGCGCCGGTGCCGGCGCAGTCGCTGCCGTTCCAGTCGGTGGTGGTGGCGGGTGACAACGACCCGTATTGCCGCCTGGAACGGGCTCGCCAGTTTGCGGCGGCCTGGGGCAGCCGGCTGGAAGTCATTCCGCAAGGCGGACATATCAACGCGGACAGCGGTTTTGGCGAATGGCCGCAGGGGTTGAAGCTGTTGTCGGCCCTGCGGCGCCGCGCCATCTGGCGCGTGGCGGCGCCATTGCCGCGCGTTTCCCCCGTACCCATGTCGGCCGATGTGAAAACCCAGGCGGCGGGGTAGGCGGGTGTAGTGCGCGGGTCGGGCGTCGGGTTGTCTGGGCACGGCAGGTGTCAGACACCCTGCGGGAGTCAGACACCTGGAGAGATTGGCTGTTGTAGCCAGGTGTGGTGTCAGGCTCCCGCAGGGTGCCTGACACCGATGGGGTGAGACTGTCTGGGCGCAATCGCCGCAGGTGCCTGACACCGACGAATTGAGGCCATCTAGGCACCTTGACTGCGGCCCACTGTCACGCGCCGAACGTCCCTGCCTGCACGAAGGCGGCGTAGGCGGCGCGGCGTGCTGCGTCGTCGTGGCCCATGGCCATGTACAGCGGGTGCAGGTCGAGCATCTGTGCCTGAGCTAATCCCATGCGTTCACGATAGCTGGACCAGGGATAATCGCATGCCGCCTGCGCGAGCCGTGCGCGTACGGGATTGAGTTCGATATACCGGCAGCATTCAAGCAGATATCGTTCTTCATCGATGACCCGCGATTTGAAGCGGGCTTCCCAGATCGATCCCATGGTTTGTTTGCGTGCGTTCCAGCGCCGCGTCGCGCCGCGCGCCAGATGCTGCATTAATGTGGACAGCGAAGCGGGATTCTCTGTGGGTGTCAACAGCAGATGGACATGATTGGGCATCAAGCACCAGGCATGTAGCGCCACCGCCAACTGTCGGGTGTGATGGTGCAGGCCCTGTAGGTAGACGCGATAGTCATGTGCGCGCTCGAACACCACTTGTTGCCGATGTCCGCGCTGGACGATGTGGTGAGGGTGGTGTGCAAGAAGAATGCGGCGTGATCGGGGCATGGCTGCAGGTGCGGGAACGAAGCAATGCCGACGATAGCGCCTGGCAAGGCAGCCGGCGCATGCCAGGGACGGATTTGTCTTGGGGGAAACGGAAACAGTTTAGGGGCGGGCCGGGTTGTGTGGCCGCAATCGGTGTCTGACACCCTGCGGGAGTCAGACACCTGAAGCGGTTGGCTGCCGTAGCCAGGTGTCAGGTTCCCGCAGGGTGCCTGGCACCGATGGGGTGAGACTGTCTGGGTGCAATCGGTGTCTGACACCCTGCAGGAGTCAGACACCTGAGGAGATTGGTCGTAGACAGGAGTCAGACACCTGAGGAGATTGGCCGTAGACAGGTATCAGACACTTGGAGAGATTGACTGCCGCAGCCGGGAGCCGGGCGGCTGGCTACGCTTGGCCAACCTGCGTCCGGCTGCCCGGTGGTCAGGTGTTTTCGACGCGGCGGCCGGTGTCGGTTTCGAACCAGTGCAGGGCGTGGCGGCCGTCGGGGCCTACGTTCAGCTGGTCCCCGGGGCGGGCGGGAGTGTCGGCCAGTTGGCGGGTGGCGCAGCGCACCACCACGGCATTCTGGCCGCAGCGGCAGTGCACCAGTTGTTCCGACCCCAGTGTTTCCACCATTTCGACTTCGGCCGTCAGGCCCTGGGCGTTGAGCAGCATGTGTTCAGGCCGCATGCCCATGGTGACCGCGCGGCCGCGCACGGCGGCAGGCACCTGCAGCGGCGAGATGTCGAGCGCATGGCCGTCAGGCGTTTGCAGGGTACCGTCGCCCGACACGTTGACCGGCATCAGGTTCATGGGCGGCGAGCCGATGAAGCCGGCCACGAAAGTGGATGCTGGTTTTTCGAACACTTCCATGGGCGTTCCGATCTGTTCGGGCACGCCCTGGTGCATCACGATCATGCGGTGCGCCAGGGTCATCGCCTCGACCTGGTCGTGCGTGACGTACAGGCTGGTGGTGCGCAACCGGCGGTGCAGCTTCATGATTTCCAGGCGCATGGCCACGCGCAGCTTGGCGTCCAGGTTCGACAGCGGTTCGTCGAACAGGAATACCTTGGGTTCGCGCACGATGGCGCGGCCCATGGCCACGCGCTGGCGCTGCCCGCCCGAGAGCTGGCGCGGCCGGCGGTCCAGCAGCTTATCCAGTTCCAGGATCTGCGCGGCCGCTTCCACGCGCTTGCGGATCTCGTCTTTGGAAAACTTGCGGATCTTCAGGCCGTAGGCCATGTTGTCGAACACGCTCATGTGCGGATACAGGGCGTAGTTCTGGAACACCATGGCGATGTCGCGTTCGGCCGGCTCGAGTTCGTTGACGACTTTGTCGTCGATGAGGATCTCGCCGTCGGTAACCGTTTCCAGTCCAGCCACCATGCGCATCAAGGTGGATTTGCCGCAGCCCGACGGGCCGACGATGACGATGAACTCGCCGTCTTGCACGTCGACGTCGATGCCGTGGATGACGGCGACGTTGCCGGCATAGGTTTTCTTGACGTTGCGAAAGCTCAGGGTAGCCATGGAGTGTTCTTTGCGTGGACGGCTGCGGACAGCCCGGTTATTTCTCGGTGTCGACCAGGCCCTTGACGAACCATTTCTGCATCAGGATCACCACCAGGGCAGGCGGCACCATGGCCAGCATGGCGGTGGCCATGGTGATGTTCCATTCAGTGACGCTGTCGCCGCCGCTGATCATGCGCTTGATGCCGATGACCACGGGGTACATGTTTTCCTGCGTGGTGATCAGCAGCGGCCACAGGTACTGGTTCCATCCGTAGATGAACTGGATGACGAACAGCGCGGCGATGCTGGTGCGCGACAGCGGTAACAGCACGTCGCGGAAAAAACGCAGCGGACCGGCGCCGTCGATGCGGGCGGCTTCGACGAGCTCATCGGGCACCGTCAGGAAGAACTGGCGGAACAGGAATGTGGCGGTGGCCGACGCGATCAGCGGCAGGGTCAGGCCGGCGTAGCTGTTGAGCAGTCCCAGGTCGGCCACGACCTTGTAAGTGGGCGCGATGCGCACTTCGACCGGCAGCATCAGCGTGACGAAGATCATCCAGAAGAAGAACATCCGGCCGGGAAAGCGGAAGTACACCACCGCGAAGGCCGACAGCAGCGAAATGGCGATCTTGCCCAGCGAGATGACCAGCGCCATGATGAGGCTGACGTACAGCATGCGGCCCACGCCGGCGCTGGCCAGGGCACGGGCGTAGTTGTCGACGAAATGCGGGCCGGGCAGCAGCGACATGGGCGCGGCGGCGACTTCCTGCGCGGTTTGCGTCGACGCAACAAAGGTGACGTAAAGCGGGAAGGCCACCAGCGCCACGCCGCATAGCAGGATCAGGTGGGCCAGTATGTCGAGCCAGGGACGGCGTTCAACCATGGTGTCGTAGCCTTATGAATCAGTACTGCACTTTGCGGTCGATGTAGCGGAACTGCACCACGGTCAGCGTTACCACGATGGCCATCAGCACCACCGATTGGGCGGCCGACGAGCCCAGGTCCAGGCCGTGGAAGGCGTCGCTGTACACCTTGTAGACCAGGATGGAGGTGGCCGTGCCCGGGCCGCCCTGGGTGGTGGTGTCGATGACGGCGAAAGTGTCGAAGAACGCGTAGATGATGTTGACCACCAGCAGGAAGAACGTGGTGGGCGACAGCAACGGGAACACGATGGTCCAGAAGCGTCGCACAGGCGAGGCGCCATCGATGGCGGCCGCCTCGATCAGCGAGCGCGGAATGGATTGCAGGCCGGCCAGGAAAAACAGGAAGTTGTACGAGATCTGTTTCCAGACGGCGGCAATCAGCACCAGTGTCAGGGCCTGGTTGCCGTTCAGGCGCGGGTTCCAGCTCACGCCCAGGTCATACAGGGCCACGGCCAGGATGCCCACCGAGGGCGAGAACAGGAACAGCCACAGCACGCCCACCACGGCGGGCGCCACGGCATACGGCCAGATCAGCAGTGTCTTGTACAGGCCGGCGCCGCGCATGACGCGGTCGGCCATTACCGCCAGCAGCAGCGATACGGCCAGGCCCACGAAGGCCACCAGCGCCGAGAACACGGCGGTGACGCGGAACGAGTCCAGATAATCAGGTTGGCGGAACAGGTCGACGAAATTGGCCAGGCCGACGAATTCGGAAGACAGCCCGAAGGCGTCCTGCAACTGCATGGACTGCCACATGGCCTGGCCAGCGGGCAGGAAGAAGAAGATCAGCGTGACGGCGATCTGGGGGGCCAGCAACAGGTACGGCAGGGTCTTGTGTCGGAAGACGACGCGTTTTTCCATGGATGCACGCCCGTGGGAAATCATGAACCGGCGGCTGGCCAGCCGGCGGGGAATGCCGCGCGGACCCCGCCGCCGGCCCGCGCAGGGCGGACAGCGGGGCCCGGCGGTTTACTTGACGCTTTTCTCGAACTTTTCGAGCAGCTCGTTGCCGCGGGTGACCATGACCTTGATGCCGTCCTGGGCAGAGGCCTTGCCGGACATGATGCGTTCCATTTCCTGGTCTTCGATCTCGCGGATCTGCGGCAGGAAGCCCAGGCGCAGGCCGCGCGATTGCGCGGTGGTTTCGACGTTGAGTTGCTTGACGCCGACTTCGGTGCCGGGGTTCTTGTCGTAGAAGCCTTGCTTCTTGGTCAGCTCGTACGCGGCCTTGGTCACGGGCACGTAGCCGGTCTGCTGGTGCCAGCGGGCGGCGATTTCGGGGCTGGCCAGGAAGTGGAAGAACTTGGTCACGCCCTTGTAGGTCTCGGGCGACTTGTTCGCGAACACCCACAGCGACGCGCCGCCGATGATGGTGTTCTGCGGCGCGCCCTTCACGTCGGCGTAGTAGGGCAGGGTGGACGTGCCGAATTCGAACTTGGCGTTCTTCGAGATGTTGGCGCGCAGGCCGCTGGAGCCGGTGATCATGGCGCACTTGCCGCCGATGAACAGCGAGTTGGGCTGGTCGCCGCGTCCGCCGTACATGAAGATGCCTTCTTTGGCGAGCTTGGCCAGGTTGTCCAGGTGACGCACGTGCAGCGGGGTATCGATGGCAAGGCGGGCATCCAGGCCGCCGAAGCCGTTGTCCTGGGTGGCGTAGGGCACGTTGTGCCAGGCCGAGAAGGTTTCAAGCTGCACCCACGACGGCCAGGACGTCGTGTAGCCGCATTCTTGTCCCGCGGCTTTCAGCTTCTGGCCGGCGGCGGCCAGTTCTTCCCAGGTCTTGGGCGGTTGTTCGGGGTCGAGGCCGGCTTTCTTGAAGGCGTCTTTGTTGTAGTAGAAGACGACCGTGGAACTGTTGAACGGCATCGAGATCAGCTTGCCTTCCTGCGACGAGTAGTAGCCCGCCACCGCGCCGATGAATGCCTTGGGATCGAGCGGATCGCCGGCTTCTTCGGACATTTGCTGCACCGGCTTGATGGCGCCCTTGGCGTACATCATGGTGGCCGTGCCCACTTCGAAAACCTGCAGGATGTCGGGCGCATTGCCCGCGCGGAACGCCGCGATGCCGGCGTTCATGGATTCGCCGTAGTTGCCTTTGTAGACGGCGTTGACTTTGTAGTCGGGGTTTTTCTTGTTGAATTCCTGGACCAGCTCATTCACGCGTTCTCCCAGCGCGCCTTCCATGGAGTGCCAGAACTGGATTTCGGTGGCTGCGTGCGCCGAAGATCCGGCGAAGGCCGTCAGCAGAGCGGCGACGGTGAAGGCGAGGCGGTGAGATCGCATGGAAGGTCTCCTTGGTTGCGTTGCTGGGGCGCGGGGTGTCCGGCCACAGAGAACACGACACCTTATGTACGGTTTGTGACAGAGACGTGACTTTTACACCAGCTGCCAGCGCTGTCAAATATCAAATAGCGTACGCCAGTAACGCTTGCTTGGGCGAATGGGGCACGAATGGCCGGTGTGTCAGCGCGCCGGCTGCTCGATGGCGGCGGGGCGCGCCAGGTTCCACATCAGGGCGCGGAAGGGCGCGAGCATGCTCAGGTTGACCGCCAGCTTGATGGCCAGGTCGCCGAACATCCAGGTGACCCATGGCAGGCCGGTGGCGGCGAAGGCCACGCTGAAGAACACCGCGGTGTCCAGCACCGCGCCAACGGTGCCCGACAGCAGCGGCGCGCGCCACCAGCGCTGGTCGCGCAGGCGGTCGAAGACCTGGATATCGGCCAGTTGGGCGCAGATGTAAGCCAGGCCCGAAGCCAGGGCGATGCGCGGCGAAGCCACCCATACCGACACCGCCAGGGCGGCGGCGAAACCCACCCAGGCCACGCGGCGCGCGGCGGCCGGGCCGAAGCGGCGGTTCAGCACGTCGGTAACCAGGAATGCCACCGGGTACGACAGGCCGCCCCAGGTCAGCCAGTCGTTCAGCGGCACCTGGACCAGGATGTTCGAGCCCACCACGATCAGACCCATGCAGAACACCGCCACGGCGAACTGCCGCGCCGTCATGGGCTGGAAGCGTCGAGCCGTGCTCATTTGCCGAACTCGCCGGCCAGCTCGCGCGAGCGTTGGGCGGCGGCCTCGATGGCGTGGCGCACGATGGCCGAGAGGTCGGCCTGCTGGAAGACCTGCAGCGCGGCTGCGGTGGTGCCGCCCTTGGAGGTGACCCGTTCGCGCAACACGGAGGGCGGGTCGTCGGATTGCGCAGCCAGGCGCGTGGCCCCGTCGAGCGTGCCCAGCGCCAGTTGGCGGGCCTGCTCGGGGCTGAGGCCGACGGCGACGCCGCCGGCGATCAGGGCTTCCAGAAACAAGAATACATAAGCCGGGCCGCTGCCCGACAAAGCGGTGACCGCATCGAGCGCGGCATCGTCGTCTACCCACACCACCTGGCCGACCGAGCCCAGCAGGCGTTCGGCCAGCTCGCGGCCAGCGCGGTCCACGCCTGGCAGCGCGGCCAGGCCCGTGACGCCGGCGCCGACCAGGGCAGGGGTGTTGGGCATGCAACGCACCAGGTTCTGCCACGGCGAGCCGGGTTCGCCCAGCCAGACTGACAGGGTGTCGGCGCGGATGCCGGCGGCGACGCTGATGACCAGCGTGCCGGGTTGCAGCCAGGCGCGAGTGGCCGCGACAGCCTCGCGCAGTTGTTGCGGCTTGACGGCGTAGATCCAGACGCGGCATGCCTGCAGGGCGGCATCGGCCGCGCCGGCCGCGCTGGCGCCGCGGGCGCGCCAGGCGTCTTGCACCGCGGGGGTGGGGTCGATGGCGTGCAGGTTGCCGGCCGGACAAGTCTTGCCCGCCAGGCCGCTGGCCAGGGCCGAGGCCATGTTGCCGCCGCCGATGAAGGCGATAGAAAGCTGGGTATCCATAGGGCGCGATTGTAGCTGCCGCGGGACTGACCTGGCGCAAGCGCGGTGTAAGTATGTTGGCAGATACTGCGGGCGCGCGAGCGACCCGGGGCGCCATGGTTATACCTTGGTTGCACCCAGGCAACACTGCGCGTTGGCTGTCCTGGCACAACCTGGGTGGCACCTGAAACCTGGCCCGTAGCTACCCGCTACGGAGTCAGACATGCGTCCCCTTTTTTATAAGGCTCAAAAATATTGGGGATTACACGCAGTGACACCGCGAGGTGCTGCTTTCAGAATACCGCCCACGCTGTACTTTTGCCCAAGAAGCCGGCAATGGTCGCATCGGGCTGCCGGGTATCCCCTGGCAATGCCGGCGCCTCCAAAGCTGCCTATCCCTTTCGCCGGAGAATTCCGAATGAAGCTTCTGCACCGCGTTACCCCTGTCGCCATGGCATTTGGGGCGCTGCTCCTGGCTGGCGCCGCACAGGCGGCCGACACTATCAAGATCGGCATCCCCCAGCCCATGACCGGGCCCAACACTCAATATGGCACGCAGATCCAGGCAGGCGCGCTGACCGCCATCGAAACCATCAACGCCCAAGGCGGCGTCAAGGGCAAGAAGCTCGAGCCCATTCTCATTGACGACGGCTGCGAGCCCAAGCAGGCCGTGCCCGCCGCCAACCGCGTGGTCAACTCGGGCGCCAAGTTCGCCGTGGCGCATGCCTGCTCGGGCGTTACCGTGCCGGCCGTGAACGTGTATGAACAAGAAGGCATCGTCGCCATCACCCCGGGCGCGACTTCGCCGCTGGTCACCGACACCACCAAGCCGCACTTCTTCTTCCGCACCATCGGCCGCGACGACCAGCAGGGTCCGTTTGCCGCGCGCTACATCGCCAATACGCTCAAGCCCAAGAAAGTGGCCGTGCTGCACGACAAGCAGACCTACGGCTCGGGCGTGGCCACCCAGGTAAAAGAAACGCTGGAAAAGAACAAGGTCAACGTGGTGATGTTCGAGGGCATCAACGTTGGCGACAGCGATTACTCGGCGGTCATCACCAAGCTGAAGACGGCGGGCGTGGACCTGGTCTATTTCGGCGGCTACCACCCCGAACTCGGCCTGCTGCTGCGCCAGTCGCGTGAACAGGGCCTGGACGTGCAGTTCATGGGCCCCGAAGGCACGGCCAACCAGGACCTGGTGGCCATTGCCGGCCCGGCCATCGAAGGCTTGCTGGTGACGCTGCCTTCCGACTTCACCAAGCTGCCCGGCAACGAGGGCATCGTGAAGGCGTTCCACGACGCCAAGCGCGACCCCGACGGCGCCTTCCAGATGCCCGCCTACGCGGCGGTGCAGATCCTGGCCAAGAGCATCGACGCCGTGGGCGAAGATCCCGCCAAGGTGGCCGACTACATGCACAAGACCGCGTTCGACACGGCCATCGGCAAGGTTGAGTACGACGCCAAGGGCGATCTGAAGGACTTCGAGTTCGCCGTCTTCAAGTGGGACAAGAGCGGCAAGAAGACCCAGCTGTAACCACGCGCCGCCCCGGCCATCCGCCAGGGCTTGAACGCACGCCCAGGTTTCCGGCTCCGGGTCGTCCTACCGGAGCCGGAACCATTTGGAGCATAGGTACCCATCCATGTCAGACCTTATCCCCCAACTTACCCAGCAGGTCTTCAACGGCCTTTCGCTGGGCGCGATCTACGCGCTGATCGCCATTGGCTACACAATGGTCTACGGCATCATCGGTATGATCAACTTCGCCCACGGCGAGATCTACATGATCGGCGCTTACGTGGGCCTGGTCACCCTGACCGCCATCGGCACCAACAGCGGCCTGCCGCTGCCTTTCATCATTGCGGCCATGCTGCTGGTGGCCATCGTCGTGACCGGCGTGTACGGTTTCAGCGTCGAGCGGGTGGCTTACCGGCCGGTGCGCGGCAGCCAGCGGCTGGTGGCGTTGATCTCGGCCATCGGCATGTCCATTTTCCTGCAGAACTGGGTTGCCCTGGGGCAGGGCGCGCGCGACATGGCCGTGCCATCGCTGATCTCGGGCTCGCTGCAGTTCAACATGGGCACGCAATTCGACGTTACGTTGCCATATTCCCGCATCATGATCATCGTGGTCACCGTGCTGCTGATGGTCGCGCTGTCGCTGTTCATCAAGTATTCGCGCATGGGCCGCGCCTCGCGCGCCTGCTCGCAGGATATGCACATGGCGAACCTGCTGGGCATCGACACCAACCGGGTCATTTCTTTCACCTTCGTGCTGGGCGCCATGCTGGCGGCCGTGGGCGGCGTGCTGATCGCCATCACCATTGGCAAGCTCAATCCGTTCATCGGGTTCCTGGCGGGCATCAAGGCGTTTACCGCCGCCGTGCTGGGCGGCATCGGCAGCATTCCCGGCGCCATGCTGGGCGGCGTGCTGCTGGGCCTGGCCGAAACGCTGGCCGCCGCCTATATCTCGTCCCAGTACAAAGACATTGTGGCCTTCGCGCTGCTGGTGCTGATTCTGCTGTTCCGCCCCACCGGGCTGCTCGGCAAACCTGAGGTGGAAAAAGTCTGATGGCCAACAACACCCTTAAAAACGCCACGATGGCGGCCGTGCTGACGGCCGTCATCGTCACGCCGGTGTTCGGGCTGCAGCTGGTTCGCCAGGGCGCCCGCACCAATATGGAAACCCACTGGGACCTGGTGGCCCTGGCCGCCGCGGTAGTGTTCGTGTTCCAGTTGCTGCGCCCCTGGCTGGCGCGGCCCTTCCAGCAGCTGAAGACCAGCATCCCGATGTTGCCCTCGGCGCCGGCCAAGGGCAACAAATGGATCATCGCGCTGCTGATCCTGGCCGCGGTGATCTGGCCGTTTTTCAGCGGCCGCAGCTCGGTCGACATCGCCACGCTGGTGCTCATCTACGTGATGCTGGGCCTGGGCCTGAACATCGTGGTGGGCTTCGCCGGCCTGCTCGACCTGGGCTTCGTGGGCTTCTACGCGGTGGGCGCCTATACCTACGCGCTGCTGTATCACTGGGCAGGCTGGGGCTTCTGGGAAGCGTTGCCGTTCGCTGGCGCGATGTCGGCGCTGTTCGGGTTCGTCCTGGGCTTTCCGGTGCTGCGTCTGCGCGGCGACTACCTGGCTATCGTCACGCTGGGTTTCGGCGAGATCATCCGCCTGCTGCTCATCAACCTGAACTTCATCACCGGCGGCCCCGACGGCATTTCGGGCATACCCAAGCCCACGGTGTTCGGCATGGAAATGGCGCGGCGCTCCAGCGTAGAGGGCGCACGCACGTTCCACGAGATCATGGGCTGGACGTTCGACAACCAGCACATGGTGAACTACCTGTACCTGATGGCGCTGGCGCTGGCGCTGGTGACCTTGTTCGTGTCCACGCGCCTGATCCGCATGCCGGTGGGCCGCGCCTGGGAAGCGCTGCGCGAAGACGAAATCGCGTGCCGCTCGCTGGGCCTGAACCCCACCCGCATCAAGTTGTCGGCGTTCACGCTGGGTGCCATGTTCGCCGGGTTCGGCGGCGCATTCTTCGCGGCGCGCCAGGGCATGGTCAACCCCGAGTCGTTCACGTTCATCGAATCGGCCCTCATCCTGGCCATCGTGGTGCTGGGCGGCATGGGTTCGCAGGTGGGCGTGATTTTGGCCGCCATTTTGCTGACTGTGTTGCCCGAGGTGGCGCGCGAGTTTGCCGAGTACCGCATGCTGATATTCGGCCTGGTGATGGTGTTGATGATGATGTGGCGTCCACAGGGGCTGCTGCCCATGAAGCGTCCCCACGTGGAGCTGGCCAAATGAGCGAAGCACTATTGAAAGTATCCGGGCTGACCATGCGCTTTGGCGGCCTGCTGGCCGTCGACAGCGTGGGCTTCGAGGTGCAGCGCGACGAAGTGTTCGCCATCATCGGCCCCAACGGCGCCGGCAAGACCACGGTGTTCAACTGCGTGGGCGGCTTCTACAAGCCCACGGCGGGCGACATCATCATGGACGGCAAGCCGATTACCGGCCTGCCCAGCCACAAGGTGGCGCGCCATGGCCTGGTGCGCACCTTCCAGAACGTGCGCCTGTTCAAGCAACTGACGGTGCTGGAAAACCTGCTGGTGGCCCAGCATACCCAGGTGGAAGCCCGGCTGCTGCCGGGCCTGCTGAAGCTCAAGGGCTACCGGCAGTCCGAGGCCGAGGCGCTGTCGCGCGCGGCGCAATGGCTTGATTTCATGGGCCTGCGCCAGTACGCCAACCGCGAGGCCGGCAACCTGGCCTATGGGCACCAGCGGCGGTTGGAGATCGCGCGCTGCATGATCACCAAGCCGCGCCTGCTGATGCTCGACGAGCCGGCCGCCGGCCTGAACCCGCAGGAAAAGCGCGACCTGCAGCAACTGATCGACCAGTTGCGCCGCGAGTTCGGCGTGGCGGTGCTGCTGATCGAGCACGACATGAGCCTGATCATGGGCATTTCCGATCGCATCCTGGTCATGGAGCACGGCAAGCCCATCACCACCGGCACACCCGAGCAGGTGCGCAGCGACGAGCGCGTCATCAAGGCGTACCTGGGGGAAGAATGATGCTGAAGCTGGACAATATCCATACTTACTACGGCGCCATCCAGGCCCTGAACGGCGTCTCGGTCGAGGTGAACCAGGGCGAGATCGTGACCCTGATCGGCGCCAACGGCGCCGGCAAGACCACGCTGCTGATGACCGTCTGCGGCAATCCGCGTGCGCGCGAGGGCACGATTACTTTCCTGGGTGAAGACATCACCCGCCACGATACGCACCAGATCATGCGTTCGGGCATCGCCATCTCTCCCGAAGGGCGGCGCGTGTTCAAGGATCTGACCGTGGCAGAAAACCTGATGATGGGCGGGTTTTTCGCCAGCCGCGAAGCGATCCAGGAGGGGCTGGAACACGTGTACACGCTGTTCCCGCGCCTGAAAGAGCGGGCGGTGCAGCGCGCCGGCACGATGTCCGGCGGCGAGCAGCAGATGCTGGCCATCGGCCGCGCGCTGATGACCCGGCCCAAGCTGTTGCTGCTGGACGAGCCCACGCTGGGCCTTGCGCCGCTGATCATTGCGCAGATCTTCGACATCATCCGCACGATTCGCGAGCAGGGCGTCACGGTGTTCCTGGTCGAGCAGAACGCCAACAAGGCGCTACAAGTGGCCGACCGCGGCTATGTGCTGGAAAACGGCAAGGTGGTGCTGCAGGATACGGGCGCCAACCTGCTGGTGAACGACGACGTGCGCAAGGCGTATCTGGGCGGCTGAGCCCGGTTTCGCCAGGCCGGGGTGGACCGCTGTCGTGAGTTGATTTCAGGTGTCCGACTCCCGTAGGGTGTCGGACACCGAAGTGGGCAGCGGTTTCTCGGTAGTACGGTGTCTGACACCCTGACGGGAGTCAGACACCTGGAGTGACACCTGACTTGGCGGGAGTCAGACACCTGGCGTGACGCCTGACTTGGCGGGAGTCAGACACCTGGCGTGACGGGCTTGAGACGTCCGGGTTCGGGCTTGGCGTTCAGGCGGCCTGGCGGTGTTCCGGGGTTTGTAGCCAGTAGTCGATGGCGGCGCGGGCCAGGGCGTCGATGGAGTCGGTCAGCGGCACGCCCAGGGCCGCGCGCTCGGCGTGGGGAATGGCGAGCGGCAGTTCGGTGCAGCCCAGCACCACCGCATCGGCGCCGCGGACTCGCAGCAGGCGCACGCCTTGCATGGCGGGCTCGACTGCCGCGGGCAGGTCGCCGGCCTTGACCGCACGTATCGGCGCGACGCAATAGCGTTCGATTTCGTCGGCGTCGGGGACGATGCACTGATAGCCGTGCCGCTCCAGTCGCGTCTGGTACAGGCCCAGCGCCAGCGTGGCCGGCGTGCCCATCAGCCCGATGCGCCCGTGCGCCAGACCCAGCCGCCGCAGGTCTTGCGCTACCGCATCAATGATGTGCAGGATGGGTAGCGGCGTGGCCGCGCACAACTGGTCGTACCACAGATGGGCCGTGTTGCACGGAATGGCGATCACGCGCGCGCCCGCGGCATGCAGGAAGCGCAGGCCTTCGACCATGTAGGGCAGCGGATCTTCGCCGCCGCGCATGCGCGCATCGCTGCGGTCGGGAATGCGCGGATCGTTGCGCAGCAGGGTGGGGATGTGCTGCTGGTCGATGGCGGCTGGCGTCAGCGCGGCCAGGCGCAGGGCGAAGGCCGCGCCCGCTAGCGGCCCCATGCCGCCCAATATTCCCAGATAGCCGGTCGTGTCGGGCGTCATGGCCGCACGGGCGCCAGCACCTGGCCGGGGCGGGCGCCGACGGCCTGGCGTCCGTCCCATACCTGGGCGCCGTTTACCCATACCGCTTCGATGCCGCGGCTTAACTGCAGTGGCTGCTCGAACGTGGCCGCGTCGGTAACGGTGTCGGGATCGAACAGCACCAGGTCCGCGTAGCAGCCGGGCTGCAGCAGCCCGCGTTGCGGCAGGCCGTATTGGGCGGCGGCCAGGCCAGTCATCTTGTGAATGGCTTCTTCCAGCGTCAGCAGGTTCTGTTCGCGCACCATGGTGCGCAGCACGTTGGTGAACGTGCCCCATTGGCGGGGGTGCGGGTGCGGGTCGAAGGGCAGCCCGTCCGATCCCACCATGGTCAGCGGATGGCGGAAAATGCGTTGCACGTCATCGGGCGACATCAAGAAATAAATAGCCCCGGCGGGGGCCAGGCGCTCCAGGGTTGCGGCTTCGTCCAACCCCAGTTCGGCCATCACGTCGGCGAAATCGCGGCCGGTGGCCTCCGGATAGCCCTTGGACCAGGTCACCAGGGTGCGTTGCGCCAGCAGCACGCGGTCGAGCCGCAGCATGGTCGACGTAGCCGGATACGGATGGCAGTCCAGGCATACCGGCTGGGCGGCGGCGGCCCGGGTGATCAAGTCCAGCGTTTCGCGGGACCTTCCGTGGTTGCGCGCGCCGGCCAGCTTGTGATGCGAGAACACCACGCGGCAATCCACGGCGCGGCCGATTTCCAGCGCTTCGTGCATGGCGGGCACGATATGGTCGGCCTCGTCGCGCAAGTGCGTGGCGTACACGCCGGCACGTCCGCGCAGCGGCTGGCATACGGCAATGATTTCCCCTGTGGTGGCGGCCGCGGCCGGCGGATAGAAGGTGCCGGTGGATACGCCGAACGCGCCCGCGTCCAGCGCCTCGGACAGCAGCGTCCGCATGCGCGCCACTTCGTCCGGATTGGCCGCGCGGGTGGTGTCTTCCATGGTGGCCACGCGCAGGGTGGTGTGGCCCACCAGCGGCACTACATTGACCGCCGCTGGCGCGGCGCGCAAGGCATCAAGCCAGGCCGCGAAGGTGCCGTAGCGGAACAACGCCTGCGGCCCCAGCAGGTCGAGCGGCTGCGGGATGTCATGGCCCGCCAGAGGCGCCAGGCTGATGCCGCAATTGCCCGTGACCACGGTGGTGATGCCCTGCGATACCTTGGGCGTCATGTCCGGATGCGCCAGCAGGTAGCCGTCGTCGTGGGTGTGCGAATCGATGAACCCCGGCGCCACGGCCAGGCCCGCTGCATCGATGACCGGGATGCCGGCCGGAACGTCAAAATCGCCCACCTGGACGATGTGCTGCCCGGCCACGGCAATGTGGCCGTGGCGGCGGGCCGCGCCGCTACCATCGACGATGGTGGCGTTCTGCAAAACAAAATCGGCGTGCATGCGGGTGAATCCAGTATGCGGTCAGTCGAGTTTCTGGATCCCGGCGTCATCGATGATCTGCCGCCACTTGGCGGATTCGCGATCGATGAAGGCCTGGAAATCGGCGGGCGTACCCTGGCCGGGTTCGGCGCCCAGCTTGGCCAGCCCTTCGCGCACCGCGGGCGCGGTCAGCGCCTTGTTCAAGGCCGTATTGAGCGTGGCGATGGTTTGCGGCGGCGTGCCCTTGGGCGCTACCACCCCGCCCCAGGAAATGGTTTCGTAGCCTTTGAGGCCTTGTTCGTCGAGCGTGGGCACATCGGGCAGCAAGGCCAGGCGCTTCATGCTGCTGACCCCCAGCGCGCGCACGCGGCCGCTCTGGACCAGGGGCGCGGCTTCCGACGAATTGATGAAAATGAAGTCCAGGCGGCCGCCCATCAGATCCTGCAAGGCTGCCGGGCCGCCATTGTAGGGAATGAACGTGACGTCGATCTTGGCCATGTTCTTGAACAGCTCGGCGCCCATGTGGCCGCTGGTGCCCACGCCCGAGGCGCCATACGACAGCTTGCCGGGGTTGCCGCGCGCGCGAGTGACCAGGTCCTGCACTGATTTGTCGGGCGAATCGGCCGGCACGATCAACACGTTGTACAGGTTGAACAGATGGGCGACAGGCGCCAGGTCGGCGTCGACGTCATAAGGCAGTTTCTTGAACAGCGCACGATTCACCGCCAGCGTGTTGATGTTGCCGTAGCCGATGGTGTAGCCGTCGGCGGCGGCGCGCTTGATCTGGATGATGCCGATATTGCCGGCCGCGCCCGGACGGTTTTCAACCACGATGGGCGTGTCCAGTTCTTGCGCCAGCTGGTTGGTGACCAGGCGCGACAGCACGTCGGGCGAGCCGCCGGCCGCCGAGGGCACCACGAAGTTGATGGGCTGGTCTGGCCAGGCATGGGCAGCGCCGGCGAGCCCGGCGGTCAGCGACAAGGCGGCGAGGCCGCGAGCCACGATTTTGTGCATGATATTCCCCTGTGTCGATAATGCCCGGGCAGGTTATCACCGGGCCGGGCGCGGATCCCTATCGAAAAATGTCCCCGTCCTATAATCCGCCGTTATCGAGCGGGGGAGAAAAATCATGGTCGGGCAGCAGCATGAAGACACGCCGGACGCGGTGCCGGCCAGGGATGCGCGAGGCGCGCCGCCGCTCAGCCTGCGCCAGATCGAAGTGTTCCGCGCCATCATGATGGCGGGGTCGATCAGCGGCGCGGGGCGCGTGCTGCATGTGTCGCAGCCGGCCGTCAGCCGGGTGCTGGCCCTGACGGAAAGCCGCCTGGGCTATCCCTTGTTCGAGCGCGCCAAGAGCCGCCTGCTGCCCACGCCGGAGGCGCGGCGCCTGTATCTGGAGGTCGAGCAAGTGTATGGCGGCATCCAGCGCGTCAATGACCTGGCGGCCAGCCTGGGCCGCCGCGGCGCAGGCATGCTGCGGGTGGTGGCCAGCGCCAGCTTCGGACAACGGCTGATTCCGCGGGCGATGGAGCGTTTCCGGGCGCGCAATCGGTCGGCGCGGGTGGATTTCCGGACGGTGACCTTCGACGAGCTGGTGGGTTATTTCTTGAGCGATCGCGCCGACGTCGGCATTTCGATGACTGCGCCCGACCATCCCAACCTGAGCTCCACGCGGGTGGGCCAGGACTCGATTGTCTGCGCGTTGCCGGCGGACCACCCGTTGGCGGCCCGCGAAGTGATACGCGCGGAGGACTTTTCCTCGGCGGCCTGGATCGGCTACCCCGCGGGCACGCCGCTGGACCTGGCCCTGGAAGGTTTCTTCGGCGCGGGCCCGGTGTCGCCGGCGGCGATCGAAGTGCATTCACCCGTGACGGCGCATGCGTTCGTGCAGCAGGGCATGGGGCCGGCGCTGCTGGACCGCTGGTGCATTCCCCCGCAATCCACCGTGGCGCAGCGGCCCATAGAACCCGCGGCGCACGTCGAGATCTGGGCTACGCATTCCAACCTGGCGCCGTTGCCTTTGCTGGGGCGGCGCTTCCTGGCGGCGCTGCAAGAAGTGCTGGCCGAATCATCGAATTTTGTCGGCCAGGCATAACCTGGCGCTATCGAGCGTGCGCCGCCGGCGCGCGGCGCTGCGCGCAAAGCCTTGTTTGGCGCGGCTTTCGGCGTGGGGCGGGGCGATCCGGGCGGCGCGCCCGGACCGGTTTACGCGGCCGCTCGGTGGCGGCATGCTTGCACCTTTTCGAACGGCAGAAAGGAGCAAATATGACCAAGGGGCAACGGAAAATCGGCTTGGCCGTGGCGCAGATGGGGCCCGTGCACCTGGCCGATACGCGCAAGGCCGTGGTGGCGCGGCTGGTGGAGATGTTGCGCGAGGCGCACGCCCGCGGAGCCGAACTGGTGGTGTTTCCGGAACTGGCATTGACCACGTTTTTTCCGCGCTACTGGATGAGCGACGAAGAAGCACAGGCTCGCTTCTTCGAGGCGCACATGCCCAATGCCGAGGTTCAGCCGCTGTTTGACGAGGCGCGCCGGCTCGGCGTGGGCTTCTATTTGGGATACGCGGAACTTACCCCGGAAGGCGTGCCGTACAACACCGCCATTCTGGTTGACCGCGGCGCGCGCATCGTGGGCAAGTACCGCAAGGTGCACCTGCCCGGGCACGACGACCACAAGCCGCAGGCGCCGTTCCAGCACCTGGAGAAGAAGTTCTTCCAGGTCGGAAACCAGCCGTTCGGCGTGTGGGACACCATGGGCGCGAAGATCGGCATGTGCCTGTGCAACGACCGGCGCTGGCCCGAGACCTGGCGTGTGATGTCGCTGCAAGGCGCCGAGTTGGTGCTGCTGGGGTACAACACGCCGTCAGTGAATATTCATTGGCCGGAACCCGTGCATTTGCGCATGCACCATCACTTGATCACGCTGCAGGCCAGCGCCTACCAGAACTGCGTCTGGGCGGCGGCGGCCGCCAAATGCGGCGCCGAAGACGGGCACCACATGATAGGCGGTTCGGTGATCGTGGCGCCCACTGGCGAGATCGCCGCGCAGGCCAGCACCGAAGACGACGAGGTGATCACGGTGAGCGCGGATCTGGGCCTGGCCGAGACTTTCCGCCGCCACGTCTTCGATTTCGCACGGCACCGGCGCCCGGAACATTACCGCCTGATTGTCGAACGCACGGGTCCCGGCGAACCTTTGCCGCGGGATTGAGGCTTGCGGGTGTGCGGGTTCTGCGAAGCGTCGGGTTCGGTGCTATTGAGGGACTGCTGCCCACTTCGTCGGCGCGATTGGGGGGCTGTTGCCCACTTCGGTGTCTGACTCCCTGCGGGAGTCAGACACCTGGCAAGCCTCAGATCAGGTGCGAGCCTTCCCCAAGGTGTCGCCTCAGGTGTCTGACTCCCGCAGGGTGTCAGACACCTGACGTCCTGAAGCGCTGACGTCCTGAAGCGCTGACGTCCTGAAGCGCTGACGTCCTGAAGCGCTGACGTCCTGAAGCGCTGACGTCCTGAAGCGCTGACGTCCTGAAGTGCGCGCCGCTTCGGGGGGGCGGGCGTTAATTCAGTCCTTCGGCTTGCAGCGCAGCCTGCACGGCGGGGTCGGCTTCCATGCGCTGGAAGAAGGCGGCCAGGTTGTCCATGCCGGACAGGTCGATGCTCTTGCCGCGCGCCCAGCGCAGCACCACGTACAGGTACGGGTCGGCAATCGACGGCGCCGTGCCGGCCAGGTAGGGCTGGCCCGCCAGTTGCTGGTCCAGGTGTCCGAACAGGGTGCGCAGCTGGGTGGCCGCCGAGGCCGCCAGCCTGGCCTGCGCGGCTTCGTCGTCGGGCAGGTAGCGTTGCGCGCCGAAGATCAGCGAGAACGTGCGGTGCACGTCGGAATTGATCAGGCCCAGCCAGCGGCGCACCTGCGCCCGCGATGCGGCGCTGCCGTCGCCCAACAGCCGGCTTTGCGGGGCCTGCTCGGCCAGGTATTCCAGGATGGCGGCGTTCTGCGTCAGCTTCAGGTTGCCGTCGACCAGGGCGGGCACCGCGCCCAGCGCGTTGATCTGCAGGAATTCGGGCTGCTTGAGTTCCTCGCGGGACAGCTTTTGCGCCTGGTAGGGCTTGCCTATCCATTCGAGGACGATGTGCGAGGCCAGTGAGCAGGCGCCGGGCATGTAGTACAGTTTCATTGCACGTATTCTCCAGAAGAACAAGACGGTCTGACGCCTTCATGGTACGCCAGTTGCGTACGGCGACCGGCCGCCCCCTTGCCGACAACCCGATCATCGACGCTGCCGGAGGTGCTTCATGCCGAGATTGCGATCGCGTTCATTCATGCGCGCGGCGACTGCTACCGCGCTGGCTGGGCTGCTGGCAGGCAGTCTGCCTGCCGCGTCCCGCGCGCAGACCCAGGCGCCGCCCGCCGCGCAGGGCAAGGCCCGGGTCGCCGAGGTGGCCCGCGGGCTCGAGCATCCCTGGTCGCTGGCCTTCTTGCCTGACGGCAGCATGTTGATTACCGAGCGGCCCGGCCGGCTGCGCCGGCTGGACGCGCAGGGCGCCTTGTCGGCTCCGCTGCAAGGCGTGCCCCGGGTGCATGCCCAGGGTCAGGGCGGCTTGCTCGATGTCGTGCTTTCGCCGGATTTCCCACGCGACCGCCTGGTGTATTTGTCGTATGCCGAGGCCGATGCCGCGGGCGAGCGCAGCGGCACGGCCGTGGGGCGCGGCCGGTTGTCGGAAGACGGCGGGCGGCTGGACGATTTCAGGGTGATCTTCCAGCAACAGCCCAAGCTGTCCAGCGGGCAGCATTATGGCGGGCGCATGGTGTTCGGCCACGACGGCTTGCTGTTCGTCTCGCTGGGCGAGAACAACCGCCGTCCCACCGCGCAAGACCTGGACAAGCTGCAAGGCAAGATCGTCCGCATCAAACCCGACGGCGGCGTGCCCGACGGCAACCCGTTCGCTGGCCGGCCGGACGCGCGCGCCGAGATCTGGACCTACGGCATGCGCAATCCGCAGGGCATGGCGCTGAACCCCTGGACGGGGGAGCTGTGGGAACACGAGCACGGCCCGCGCGGCGGCGACGAGGTCAACATTATTCGCGCAGGCCAGAACTATGGCTGGCCGCTGGCCACCTACGGCATCAATTATTCGGGTTTTGCCATCCCCGAGGCCCAGGGCGAAACGTTGGCATCGGGCCAGGGGCCGTTGTACTGGTGGAAAAAATCGCCCGCGATCAGCGGCATGGCGTTCTACGATTCAGGCCGATATCCGCAATGGCAAGGGTCGCTGTTCATCGGCGCGCTGGCCGGGCAGGCGCTTATCCGGCTGCAACTGGAGGACGGCGGGAAGGTGGTGGCCGAGGAGCGCTTGCTGGGCGAGCGCGGAGCGCGCATCCGCGATGTGCGGCAAGGCCCGGATGGCGCAGTGTATGTGTTGACGGACTCGGATGACGGGATGCTGCTGCGGCTGACGCCGGCCCGCGGCGAAGGAGAGGACAAATGAGTACGTACGAACTGATAGGGTCGCGCGGCTGCGGTTCGGCGATCGTGGAAATGGCGCTGGAGCTGGCCAACGTGCCCTATACCGTGACGGACCTGCCGTATCTCAAGCCTGGGCCCGGACGCGACCGGTTGCTGCGGCTGAACGTCACCGGGCAGGTGCCGACGCTGGTGCTGCCTGGCGGCGAGGTCATGACCGAAAGCGCGGCCATGATCATGCACTTGAACGATGTCGCGCCGGCCGCGGGCCTGGCGCCGCCGGCCGATAGCCCCGAGCGGGTCAGGTTCTGGCATCTGCTGATGCGCCTGATCGGTGCGGTGTACCCGACGTTCACGTATGCGGATGATCCACCCAAGTGGACCACGGCGGGCGAGCCGGCCGAACTGCTGCGCACGCGCGTGCATGGCCGCCGCGCGGAACTGTGGCAGGAGCTCGACCGGCACGTCGGCGCGCCGCACGTGCTGGGGCGCCGCTTCAGCGCGCTGGACTTGTACGCGGCGGTGATGATCCGCTGGCGGCCCGGCCCGCAGTGGTTCAAGTCGTGTTGTCCCGCCCTGTATGCCGCGGCGCAGCAGGCGGCCGGCCAGCCCGACGTGGGCAAGGTGCTGGCGCGCCATTTCGACCCGCCCCTGGAGTAGGCGCCTGGAATCAGGCGGCTGCGCAGCCTGACACCTGATCCGGTGCCGGCGCGCTCAGGCGGAGCGCCAGGCGGCCCAGGCCACCAGCGCCCAGGCCACCAGAAACGCCACGCCGCCGATCGGCGTGATGGCACCCAGCCAGCGCGTGCCGGTGGCGGCCAGCAGGTACAGGCTGCCGCTGAACAGCACGATGCCCGCGAACATGACCAGGCCGGCCGTCGACAGCAGGGTCGAGCCGAAACGCGCGCCCAGCAGGGCGATCACGAACAGGCCCAACGCATGGACCAGGTGATACAGCACGCCGGTCTGCCACACCGCCAGCAGATCGGGGGCCAGCATGCGCTTGAGTCCATGGGCGCCGAATGCGCCGGCGCCCACCGCGGCGATCATGTTCAGAGCGGCCAGGATGGCCAGCTGTCGGTCGGTCATGGGGTGTCCTTTGCAAGAATGCGGGGCCGCGCCCGCGTCGACGGCATTATGCCGCCCCGCGCGCAATGCGTCAGGCGCCGCGCGCCGGACGCCGGATGAGCGTCGATTTGCCGAACAGGCTTTGCACCAGCTCGGTAGCCAGCACCGCGGTCTTGTTGCGCACGTCGAGCGCCGGGTTCAGTTCGACAATGTCCAGCGAGCCCAGCCGGCCGGTATCGGCGATCATTTCCATGCAAAGCTGTGCCTCGCGGTAGGTGGGGCCGCCTGGAATGCTGGTGGCGACAGCGGGCGCGATTTCGGGGTCGAGGAAGTCGACGTCGAAGCTGACGTGCAAGTGAGCGTCGGGGGCGAGATCGGCCAGCGCGGCTTCCATGGCGGCGCGCATGCCGATCTCGTCGATGGTGCGCATGTCGTAGACCTCGACGCCGGCCGCGTCGATAAGGGATTTTTCTCCTTCGTCGACGCTGCGGATGCCGATCTGGCGTATCCAGTTGGGCTGCAGCGCCGGCACATGGCCGGCCAACCCGATGAGCGGCCCGGGGCCGTTGCCGCACAGGCAGGCCACGGGCATGCCGTGCAGGTTGCCCGAAGGAGTGAGCGCCTGGGTGTTGAAGTCGGCGTGCGCGTCCAGCCACAGCACGCGCAGCGGCTTGCCGGCAAGCCGGCAGTGGCGGGCCACGGCGCTGATCGAGCCGATACCCAGGCAGTGGTCGCCCCCCAGCAAGATGGGCAGGCGGCCGCGTTCGAGTTCAGCATGCGCCGCGTCGTGCACCGCCAGGTTCCAGGCCGCGACTTCGGCCAGGTGGCGGTAGCCCTGCTGGGGCGGCAGGCCGGGATTGGGCGGGCCGCTCAGGTTGCCGGCGTCTTCGACGTCATAGCCCAGGGCCTGCAGGGCGGGCCCCAGGCCGGCCACGCGTAGCGCTTCGGGTCCCATCGAGGCACCGCGCGAGCCCGCGCCGATGTCGGTGGGGGCGCCGATCAGGGTCAGGCCGCGCGGCGCGGCGGTGGCGGCGATGGCAGGCACGGCGGGCTCCTTGGCGGCCGGGGCCGCTTGCTGGGGTACAGGTATCTTTATCGATGTGCGGCCGCGACGCAAGCGGCGCCGGCGGTGTCCGGGTCGGCCGCATGGGCATGGCAGGGCTGCCCGGCCCGCTGCGGCACAATGGGGGTTTTCCTTCTTGCCGCTTTCCCAGGGCGGCCGTCTATCTATGTTGCGTTTTTCCAGAATGCGCCGGGCGGGCCTGTGCCTGCTGATGCTGGCCGCCGCCGGCGCGGCCAGCGCCGCGCAAGACAAGCCCTTGCGCATTGCCGTGATTCCCAGCGTGGCGAACGAGGCCACCGAGATCGCCATCGCCCAGGCGCGCAAGCAGGGCCTGCGGGTCGAGCTGGTGGAGTTCAGCGATTGGGTGATGCCCAACATTGCCGTGGCCGAAGGTTCGGTGGACGCCAACTTCTTCCAGCACGAGCCGTTCCTGCAATTGTTCAACCGCAGCCGCAACACCAACCTGGAGCCCATCGCGTATGGGTATTCCACCACGATAGGGTTGTTCTCGAAGCGCTTGAAGCGCGGCGATCCGGTGCCGCAGGGGGCGCGCATCGCCATACCGAACGATCCGGTCAATACCGGGCGAGCCTTGCTGTTGCTGCAGAAAATGGGCCTGCTGGTGCTGCGCCGCGGCGACGACCCGCACGCCAGCATGCAGGACATTGTGTCGAACCCGAAGCAGCTGGCGTTGATTCAAGTCGAGGGCTCGCAGTCGGCGCGCACCTTTGATGACGTCACGGCATCGGTTACTTACACCACGTTCGCCAAGCATGCCGGTATCGACGAAAAAAACGGCCTGGCGTTCGACAATACCGATCCGGAAAATGTGCGGCGCTATGCGATCCGCTGGGTTACCACCCCCGAGCGCGCGCAAGATCCGCGTTTACTGCAGTTCATCCGCATTTACCAGCAATCGCCCGAGGTCAAGGCCAAGCTGCGGCAGCTATATGGCGACCTGATCGATTTTCCGTGGTGAGGAAGCCGCTGCGTCCTTCAAGGACGCGGGCCAGGTGTCTGATTGTCGCGGGGTGTCGGACACGGTGGGCGTGGCAGTTGCTGTGTACTTTGAGGAAGTGGCCAAGTGTCTGACTCCCGTAGGGTGTCAGACACTGTGCGATTGGGGCAGTCACTGCACACTTCGGTGTCTGACACCCTGCGGGAGTCAGACACCTGCCTGGGTTTTTCTGCCTGGGCTTTTATGCCTGGGGCTTTCTGCGTCGGTTCTTCTGTCGGGCGTCTTCTGTCTAGGCCTTGGGCAGGGCGAGCAGTTCGCCCATGCGCACGGGGCCGCGCACGGAGGGGGTGTCGGTCCAGCGCACGCGGCCGGGGCCGAACAGCACGATGACGGTCGAGCCCAGCTTGAACAGGCCCATTTCGGCGCCCTTGTCCAGGTGGATGGGCGCCCGCGCGGCTTCGTCGTAGCGCTGCGCACGGATCTGCCGCTTGTGCGGCGTGACCAGGCCGGCCCAGGCGGTTTCGATGGAGGCCACGATCATGGCGCCGACCAGCACCATGGCCATGGGACCGTATTCGGTGTCGAACAGGCAGGCCACCCGCTCGTTGCGGGCGAACAGCTCGGGGACGTGGGTGGCGGTAAGCGGGTTGACCGAAAACAGCCGGCCCGGCACGTGCACCATTTCGCGCAGCGTGCCGGCGCAAGGCATGTGCACGCGATGGTAGTCGCGCGGCGACAAGTAGATGGTGGCGAAGTCGCCGCCCATGAAAGGCTCGGCGCGGGCGGGGTCGCCGCCCAGCAGGCTGGTCAGGCTGTACGAGTGGCCCTTGGCCTGGAAGATGCGGCCATGTTCTATGGGCCCCAGCTGGCTGATGGCGCCGTCGGCCGGACACAGCACGGCGCCCGGCTCGGTGTCGAGCGGGCGCGCGTCGGCCCTGAGCTTGCGGGTGAAGAACTGGTTGAACGTGTCGTAGGCCAGCGGGTCTTGCACCAGCGCTTCGCTCATGTCGACGCCGTAGCGGCGCACGAACCGCGAGATCATCCAGTTCTTGATGGCGGGCGTGCGGCAGTCGGCCGCCAGCCCCATGAGACGCGACACCAGGCGATGGGGCGCGGCATACTGGCTGGCAAGAAAGAGCTGGTCTTTGAAGAGCATGTGGGTCGTGGAGGGCGTGGCGCTGCGCGGGGCTAAGAATGTTACTTGTTATGGCGGCCCGGCGCCAGGGCGCGCGGGGCCTGGTCCATGGCCCCGCCTAGCGCGGCAACGGCTCGACGGGCACGCCTTCGGGAATTTGCCGCACGCGCTCGCGCTGGATCTGGCGCGAGGTGAAGCCGGTATGGCGGCTGGCCGCGTTGCGCAATAGCACCGACAGGATCGAGCCCTTGTCTTGTATCCAGCGTGTCTTGCCGCGCAGCAGCCTGATGGCGTTTTCCGGGGTGCCCAGCCGGTACCCGGTATCGTTGATGGTGATGCTGTGCTTGCCGTCGAAGGTAGCGGGGTCCTGGTCGGTGATGGCGACGGCATCCAGGTTGTTGGTGCCGTGGTCGATGCGGTACAGGAATGTGATCTGGTTGTACGGGTCGCGGATGGCGATGAGCTTGTCGGCCCCGGACACGTCGGAAATCATGCCTATTACCTGCGATTCGACGAGCAGGCTGCCGCGCTGCTCTTCGGTGTAGAGCAGCACGGTAAGCGGAGTATCGACGGCGGAATCGGGCATGGGCGGCACGGGAATAGACGCGAAGCGCCGATTCTAGCGTACCGGCCCGCCCGCCGTGTTCATGTGGCCAGGCTGATCCAGGTGGTTTTCAGGTCGCTGTACTTGTCCAGCGCATGCAGCGACTTGTCGCGCCCGAAACCAGACTGCTTGACGCCGCCGAACGGCACGGTGATGTCGCCGTCGGCATAGCAGTTCACCCACACCAGCCCGGCGCGCAGGCGGCGCGACAGTCGGTGGGCCCGGCACAGGTCGGCCGTCCAGAGCCCGGCGCCCAGGCCGTATACCGAGTCGTTGGCCAGGGCGATGGCCTGGTCTTCGGTGCCGAAGCGCTGGGCCGCCAGCACGGGCCCGAAGATTTCTTCGCGCACCAGCGAGTTGTTCTGGTCGGCGCAGTCGAAGATGGTGGGTTCGATGTAGTAGCCGCCGCTGTCGTTACGCGCGCGCCCGCCGCCCAGACGCAGCGAGGCGCCCTCGCGCTGGCCGGCCTCTATGCGCGCCAGCACGGCCTGCATCTGCCGTTCGTCGACCATGGCGCCCATCGCGGTGGCGGGGTCGAGCGGATCGCCGGGCTGCATGGCGCGGGCATGGGCAGCCACGCGTTCCATGAACTCGTCGTAGATGCCGTCCTGCACATACAGGCGCGACCCGGCGATGCACACTTCGCCCTGGTTCACGAAGATGGCGGCCGCGGCGGCCGTGGCGGCGCGTTCCAGGTCGGGGCAGTCGTCGAACACGATGTGCGGCGACTTGCCGCCGCATTCCAGCCAGACGCGCTTGAGATTCGACTGGCCGGCATACTGCATGAAACGCTTGCCGGTGGCGGTGGATCCGGTGAAGGCCACGCAATCCACGTCGGGATGCAGGCCGAGCGCCTGGCCGGCCTGGGCGCCCAGGCCCGGCACCACGTTGAAGACGCCGGGCGGAATACCGGCCTGCGCCGCCAGGTCGGCCAGCATGATGGCGCTGAGCGACGACTGCTCGGCGGGTTTCAGGATGACGCTGTTGCCGGCGGCCAGGGCAGGGGCCACTTTCCAGGCCGCCATCATCAGCGGGTAGTTCCACGGCACCACGGCCGCCACCACGCCCAGCGGTTCGCGCGTGATGGTGGCCAGGGCCTGGCCGCCGGTGGGCGCGATTTCGTCGTAGATCTTGTCGATGGCCTCGCCGTACCAGGCATAGCAATGCGCGGTTTCGGGCAGGTCGAACGCCAGGGCGTCGCGGATGGGCTTGCCCATGTCCAGCGTCTCGACCAGGGCCAGTGTCTCGGTGTGTTCGGTGATCAGGGCCGCCAGGCGCTGCAGGCGGGTTTTGCGTTCGCGCGGCGGCAGGTCGCGCCAACTGCCGGCCTCGAAGGCGCGGCGCGCCGCCCGCACGGCGTGGTCCACGTCGGCCGCGCCGCAGGCGGCTACGTCGGTCAGTTTGCGGCCGTCGATGGGGCTGTGCGCGGCGAAAGTGGCGCCGTCGGCGGCGTCGACATATGCGCCGTCGATGTACGCCTGGCCGCGCAATTGCAGGGCGGCGGCCTTGCGGCGCCAGTAGTCGGTATCGTGCAGGGACATGGCGGGAGCTCCTGTGGGTTCAGACACCTGCCTCGCAGGGGAGGGTCAGGCGCCTGCGTTGATCGGTCTCGTGCGCGCTGCGGGTTACGGGCGCGCGGCGCCGGCGCGGGCCAGCATGGCGTCGAGCAGCACGTTGCAGCCCGCCTCCAGGTGATCGGGCCGGGCGTCTTCGATTTCGTTGTGGCTGATGCCGTCTTTGCAGGGCACGAAGATCATTGCCGTGGGCGCCACGGCGGCCATGTAGACGGCGTCATGGCCGGCGCCGGTCACGATGTCCATGCGCGGCAGATCGCGCGCGGCGGCGCCATCGCGGATCTTGCCCACCAGGTCGGGGTCGAACGGCGTGGGCGGGAAGTACTGCACGTCTTTGACCTCGACCGTGACGCCATGGCGCCGGGCCACGTCTTGCGCGGCCTGCCGCCAGGCGTCGTGCATGCGCGTGAGCGTGGCTTCGTCCTCGTGGCGCAAGTCTACTGTGAGGCGCACCTGGCCCGGAATGACGTTGCGCGAGCCGGGGTGGGCGTGGATTTCGCCCACGGTGCCACGGCCGTGCGGCTGGTTGGCGTTCGCGATGTCGATCACCGCCTGCACCAGGTAGCTGGCGGCCAGCAGCGCGTCTTTGCGGATGCCCATGGGCGTGGGGCCGGCATGCATTTCCATGCCGGTGACCACGACGTCGTACCAGCGCAGCCCCAGCGAGCCGGTGACCACGCCGATGACCTTGTTCTCGTGTTCCAGGATGGGGCCTTGCTCGATGTGCGCTTCAAAGTAGGCGTCCACCGGCCGGCCGCCGACCGGATCGGCGCCTGCATAGCCAATGGCCTGCAGCTCGTCGCGCACCGCCTTGCCGTCGGCATCGCGGGCGTTCAGGGCGGTTTCCAGTGAAAATTTGCGAGCGAACACGCCCGAGCCCATCATGACGGGCACGAAGCGCGAACCTTCTTCGTTGGTCCAGATCGCCAGCTCCAGCGGCGCTTCGGTCTGCACGCCGGCGTCGTTCAAGGTGCGCATGACCTCCAGCCCGGCCAGCACGCCATAGCAGCCGTCGAACTTGCCGCCGGTGGGCTGGGTGTCGATATGGCTGCCGGTCATGACCGGGGGCAGGGCGTCGTTGCGGCCGGCGCGGCGGGCGAAGATGTTGCCCACCTGGTCCACCCGCACCGACAGGCCGGCTTCTTTCATCCAGCCCACGACCAGGTCGCGGCCTTGGCCGTCGAGCGCGGTGAGGGCCAGCCGGCAGTTGCCGCCCTTGGGGGTGGCACCGATCTTCGCCAGGTCCATCAGCGACTGCCAGAGCCGCTGGCCATCAATAGAGATCGTGCGAGTCGTCATCGAGCATGTCCTTCTCAAGAGTGGGCCGCCAGCGCGTTCTGGCGGATGGCTGACAGCAGTTGCCCGGGAGCGATGCCGTCGGGGTCGTAGCGCAGTTCCAGCAGGGCGGGCAGGCGTTCGCGGTCGGCAAAGGCGCGGGCCCGCTCGAAGGCCGGCCCGAAATCGGCAGTGTGCTCCACTGCCTCGCCATAGCCGCCGTAACCCTTGATGATCTGCGTGAAATCGGGGTTGTCGAAGCCCAGCGCGATGGGGCGGGCGGGAAACTCGCGTTCCTGGTGGGCGCGGATGGTGCCCCACATGCCGTTGTTGAACACCAGGATGACGATGCCCAGCCGGTATTGCATGGCCACGCCGAGCTCCTGCATGTTCATCTGGAAGCAGCCGTCCCCCGCGTAGCACACTACCGTTTGCTGCGGGTTTTCGAGCTTGGCCGAGATGGCGGCGGGCAGTCCGTAGCCCATCGAGCCCACCGTGGGCGCCAGGCTGGTGGCGGGGCCGGCGAACTGGCGGTAGCGGTGTGGGTACAGCGCGTAGTTGCCGGCGCCTACGGTGACGCAGGCATCGGGCGGCAGTTGCGCATTGACGTGCGCGGCAGCCTCGTCCAGGCTCAGCGCCCCGGGGGCGGGCAGCGGCCGCAGACTGTCCAGGTATTCGGCGTGAGCTTCGCGCACCGCCTCGCCGCGCGCAACGGCATGGCCGGGCCGCAGCGCGTCGAGCGCGCCCGCGAAGGCGGTCACGCTGCTGGCGATGCCCAGGGTGGGCGTGAACACGCGGCCCAGTTCGGCGGGGTCGGGATACACATGCACCAGTTGCTGGCGCGGCAGCGGGCTTTCGATCAGGGTATAGCCTTCGGTGGTGGCTTCGCCCAGGCGGGTGCCTACCGCCAGCACCAGGTCGGCGTCGTGCACGCGCCGGCGCAGCTCGGGCGTCATGGCCCATCCCACCTGGCCGGCCGCATTGGGGTGGCGCTGGTCGTAGCATTCCAGGCGGCGCCAGGCCGTACCCACCGGCAGCTCGAAACGCTCGGCAAACGCGGCCATCTGCTCGATGGCCTGGCGGGTCCAGCCGCTGCCGCCCAGCATCAGGAAGGGGCGGCGCGCCTGGTCCAGCAGTTCGACCATGCGCGCCAGGTCGCCGACGCCGGGATGAATCTGGCTGCGGGCATAGCGAGGCAGGTCGGGCACGCTGGCCGTGCCCCACAGCGTGTCTTCGGGCAGGGCCAGCACCACGGGGCCGGGGCGCCCGCTGGTGGCCACGCTGAAAGCGCGCGCCACGTATTCGGGAATGCGCTCGGTGCGGTCGATCTGCGCCACCCATTTGGCCATCTGGCCGAACATGCGGCGGTAGTCGATTTCCTGGAAGGCTTCGCGTTCGCAGAAGTCATTGCCGACCTGGCCCACGAACAGGATCATCGGCGTCGAGTCCTGGAACGCGGTGTGCACCCCGATGCTGGCGTTGGTGGCGCCGGGGCCGCGCGTCACGAAGCAGATGCCAGGCTCGCCCGTCAGCTTGCCGTAGGCCTCGGCCATGTAGGAGGCGCCGCTTTCCTGGCGGCACACAATGGGCTGGATGGCGCCGGTGTGTTCGTTCAGGGCGTCGATGCAGGGCAGGTAGCTTTCGCCTGCCACCATGAACAGGCGGCGCACGCCGTGGATGCGCAGTTGCTGCACCAGGATCTGGCCGCCGTTGCGCACGGGCGGAGTTGCGCGGGTCATATTGAGTCTCCTGGTTCGGGCGCCGCCTGCGGGGCGGCGTGCCAGTTTTCGAATTCGGCATGGCGCGCCAGCAGGCGGCGGGCCGTGTTGTAGTCGGGCGGATCGATGCGGGCGCCGGCGTCGGGCTCGCCGCGTTGCTGCGCCTCGTAGGCCAGCGTCAGGGCCTGGGCCGAACGCACTTCGGCCGCGTTGGGGGTAAACACGGCGTGGATGTCCGGCACTTGTTCGGCAAACACCGCGCACTTGGATTTCAGGCCGATGCGGCGCGCCCAGCGCAGGTCGGCCGCCAGCGCGCGCGGGTCGCGGTAATTGAAGGGGCAGTCGATGGCCACGCAGCCGGCGGCCGTGCAGTCGACCAGGAAGCGGCTGCGCAGGGCATGCAGCTCGATGCCGTCGGGGCCGCGTTCGGCGCCCAGGTCGGCGGTGAGGTCTTCGGCGGCCAGCAGGCAGGCGCTGATGCGCGGGCTGGCGCCCAGGATATCCAGCGCCCGGCTGACGCCGCGCGCGGATTCGAGCGTGGGCACGATTTCGGTGCGGCCGGCAGGCAGGCCCAGCTCGGCTTCGCAGGCCGAGATGGCCTGGTCCAGCGCCACGATCTGCGCGGCGTTTTCGGCGTGCGGCAGGAAAATCGCGTCGGGCGCGCCCGGCATGACGCCGCGCAGATCTTCCAGCCCGTCGCCGGATAGCGTGTTGATGCGCACGGCCGCCACCGTGCCGCGCGTGCGGCACAGCGCGATCAGTTCCACGATGCGGCGGCGCGCGGCGGGCCGGTCGGCCGGCGCGGTGAACTCTTCCAGGTCGGCGACCAGCGCGTCGGCGCCGCTGTCCAGGCCGGCCTGTTGGGCCGAGGCATCCAGGCCGGGCACGAACATCCAGCTGCGGCGCAGCCGCGGGGGGCGAGAGGGGATAGCGACGGGCTTCATTGGACGTGCCTGGGCAGGTACAGGACCAGTTCGGGGATGAAGGTGAGCAGCAGCATGACCGTGGTCATGGCGAGCATCATCCAGGTCAGCGGACGCAGGGTCTGCATCATGTTGATGCCGCCGATCTTGCAGGCCGCCATCAAGTCCACGCCCACCGGCGGCGTATTGGCCCCGATGGCCATGTTGATGGACAGCAGAATGCCGAAATGCACCGGGTCGATGTGGTAGTGCGCCAGCACCGGCATGACCACGGGCGCCACGATGATGATGACCGGAATGGCTTCCATGAAGGTGCCCAGCAGGAGCAGCACCACGGTCAGCACCAGCAGCACGGCGGTCTTGCTGTCGGTCCAGTTGACCAGCAGCTGGGACAGCGCCTGCGGCACTTGCTCGGCCACGAGTATCCAGGCGAACAGCGCCGAGGCGCCGATCAGCAGCAGAATGGACGCACTGCCTTCGCCGGTGGATTTGAGGCTTTCCCACACCGCGCGCAGGCTCAGCGTGCGATACCAGAAGAAGCCGATCAGCAAGGCGTAGACGATGGCGCTGGAGGCGGCCTCGGTGGCGGTGAAAATACCCAGGCGGATGCCGCCGATGATCAGCACCGGCACCATCAGCGCCGGTATGGCGTCGGCCAGGGCGGCGCGCAGCTCGGCCCAGCTGAAGGGCGCGCCGCCAGCCCAGTTGTGCTTGCGGGCCTGCCAGATGGCCACCACGATCAGCGAGCCGCCCAGCAGGATGCCGGGGATGATGCCAGCCAGGAACAGCTTGCCGACCGAGGTATCAGTGATGGTGCCGTAGACGATCAGCACGATGCTGGGCGGGATGATGGTGGACGCCGCCCCGGCGCTGCCCACCAGGGCGCAGCTGAAGCCCTTGTCGTAGCCGCTGCGGGCCATGGCGGGCAACAGCAGGCTGCCGATGGCGATCACGTCGGCCACGCCCGAACCGGATAAGGCGCCGAACATCAGGCAGGCCAGCACCGCCACCACCGCGAGCCCGCCGCGTATGTCGCCGACGATGGCGGCGCACAGGCGCACGATGCGCTGGGTGAGGCCGGCGCCGTTCATGAGCTGGGCGGCCAGGATGAACAGCGGAATGGCCAGCAGCGTGAAGCTGTCCAGCCCCGACACGTACTGCTGCGCGGCCAGCATCATGGGCGCGGTGTCGTAGACGGCCAGGTAGGCCAGGCACGACAGCACCAGCCCGAAGGCGATGGGCATGTCGATCAGCACCGTGACGGTGAACACGCCCATGAGAAAGAGGGCACCCGTAGACATCTATTTATTCCTTCGGCGCGGCCGGCGCGGCCGCGAACAATTGAGCAAGGTGCACCAGCACGGCGGCCGCGCAGGCCACGGGCAGGGCCAGGTAGACGACGCCGGCCGATACATCGATGGCGGGCAGGGTCTGGTCCATGGTGAGTTGCGCCAGCTGCCAGCCGGCGTAGCCCAGCACGGCCAGCCCCACGATGATGAGCAACTGGTTCAGGCGCTCAATGCAGGCCAGCGCGCGCGGCCCGCGCACGAAGAACGGCAGCAGGCCGGCCATCAGGTGGCTGCGCTCGTGGCTGCAGGTGATGCCGCCCACGAAGGCGGCCCATACCAGCACCAGGCGCGGCAGTTCTTCCGCCCAGTGCGGGGTGTCATGCGTGACGAAGCGCTGGAACACCACATAGGTGATCAGCGCGGCCAGCAAGGCCACCGCCACGGCGGCGATGGCCTTGCTGGCCCACGACAGCAGGTCGGCAAGGCGCTGCAGCATCATTGGCCCTTGCGGTACTTCTGCAGGATTGCCATCAGTTCGGCGCCGTAGATGGGTTCGTAGGTTTTCCATACGGGCGCCACGGCGGCGATGAAGGGAGCCTTGTCGACTGTGTTGACCTGCATGCCTTTTTCTTTCAGCCTGGCCACGAAGTCGTCATCGCCCTGGGTGATCATCTTGCGTTGCTCATCGCGCCACTTGTTGGCGGCCGCCTGCACGATCTTCTGGTCTTCGGGCGAAATGCGGTTCCAGGTGTGCTTGGCCACGATCAGGCTGGCAGGGCCCCATACGTGGCCGGTCAGCGACAGGTATTTCTGTACTTCGAAGAACGACGAGGTATAGATGATGGACAGCGGGTTTTCCTGCGCGTCGAACACCTTCTGCTGCAGGGCCGAGTACAGTTCGCCGAATGCCAGCGGCGCGGGGTTGGCGCCCAGCGCGGTAAAGGTGTCCAGGCGCATTTTGTCGGGCGTGACGCGCGTCTTCAGGCCCTGCAGGTCGGCTGGCGTATTGATGGGGCCGCGGTTGTTGGTCAGGTGGCGAAAGCCGTTTTCCCACCACGACACGATCACCAGGTTCTTGGCGGCGGCCAGCTTGGCCAGCGCCGCGCCCAGTTCGCCGTCGTAGGCGGCGTAGGCCTGCTGTGCGTTGCTCCACGTGTAGGGCAGCTCGACGATGCCGAACTTGGGTTCGATGGGCTGCAGCGAGCCCGAGCCGATGATGGCCGCGCCCTGGCTGCCGATCTGCAGGCCTTCGAGCATGGTTTTTTCGTTGCCCAGCTGGCCGCTGGGGAACAGCACGAAGTTCACGCGCCCGTCGGTCTTCTGCTTGACCTCGGCGGCAAACCCTTCGGCTGCCTTGTTCCAGCTGTGGCTGGGGGCCAGCACGTGGCCCAGCTTGATGTCCAGCGCATGGGCGGCGGGGGCGGCCAGCGCCAGGCTGGCGGTGGCCAGCAGGGCGGCGAGAGTACGGGTCAGCTGCATGTTTTCACCTTGTAATGTCGATGTTGGAATGAATGCCCTTGGGGGATGCCTGGCAGCGGCTACCTGATGCCGCCACTGCCGAAGTCTTCGCGCAGCCGGGCCAGGATGCCGACCAGGTGGTCATGCATGGCGTGGCGCGCGCGGATGGGATCGCGGTCGACGATGGCGGCCAGGATGCGATCGTGCTCTTGCTGGGCGGTCTGCCAGACCTGCGTGGTGACGAAGTGCTTTTCCAGCCGGCTGAATACCGGGCTGGCGATACTGAGCTGCCAGATGTGCGAAATGGCGGCTGCCAGCGCGGCATTGCCGCAGGCGTCGGCGATGGCGCCGTGGAAGGCCCGGTCGTGGGCGCCGGGCGAATCGGTCAGCGACATGCCGGCGTGCGCGGCCTGGATGGCGGCGATCTGGGCGGGCGAGCCGCGCTGCGCGGCCAGCGACACGCACTCGGGTTCGAGCAGCAGCCGCGTTTCGAGCAGGTCGAACGGGCCGATGTCGGTGGGCTCGGCGGCAGGGGCGTCGCCCGACGGCGGCAACCCGTACTTGCCGTCTTCGCGCGGCATGGCCACGAAAACGCCGGTGCCTACCCGCACCTCGACATAGCCTTCGATTTCCAGCGCAATGAGCGCCTCGCGTATGGAGGCGCGGCTGACCTGCAGTTGCTCGGCCAGGTCGCGCTCGGCCGGCAGGCGGGTACCGGCCGGGAAGTCGCCCGCCCGGATGCGGCCGGCGATCTGGTCGGCAATCATGCGGTACAGGCGGGTGACGGCGACGGCTTGGAAGGTGCTCATAGTGCCTGGATGCCTGGTGGCCTAGTGGTCAGGCCAGTGACTCTACAGGAGAGCGGCAGGGCGTCCCACTGGGGAAAACCATAGGTCGGCACAGGGCTTGCGGTCCGAAGCGCATCGCGGCGCATATCGCGCCGGGGTTTTCATCCACAAGGAGACCTCCATGTCCGATTCCCGCACTCCCCAGGCCAGCGACGATGGCAAGCCGCGTCAGCAGGCCCAGCCCGGCCGGCAAGACCGCATGGCGCCCCCGCCCGAAGGCGAGGAGCGCGATTACCTGGCTGCCGGCAAGCTGCGCGGCCGGCGTGCGCTGATCACCGGCGGCGACAGCGGCATCGGCCGGGCCGTGGCGGTGGCGTTCGCCAAGGAAGGCGCCGATGTGCTCTTCACATACCTGCAAGAGCACGAAGACGCGCGCGAAACCGAGCGGCTCGTCGGCCAGACAGGCCGGCGTTGCGTATCGGTCGCCGGCGACCTGGGCGACGAGGCGCACTTGCTACGGGTGGCGGAGCTGGCGCGCAGCGAGTTCGGCGCCATTGACGTGCTGGTGAACAACGCGGCCGAACAGCATGTGATGGAGTCGTTCGAGCACATCACGCGCGAGCAGCTGGAGCGCACGTTCCGCACCAACTTCTTCGCGATGTTCCGCCTGACGCAGGAAGTGCTGCCGCTGATGGAAAAGGGCGGCGCCATCGTGAACACGGCGTCGGTGACCGCTTATCATGGCAACCCGAAGCTTATTGACTATTCGGCCACCAAGGGCGCCATCGTGTCGTTCACGCGCTCGTTGTCCACCGCGCTGGCCGGGCGTGGCATTCGCGTGAATGCGGTGGCGCCGGGACCGATCTGGACGCCGCTGATTCCGTCGACGTTCCCCGAGGACAGCTTGCCGTCGTTCGGCAAGAACACTCCCATGGAGCGGCCTGGGCAGCCGGACGAAGTGGCGCCGTGCTTCGTGTTTCTGGCCAGCGACGACGCCAGTTATATGTCGGGCCAGGTGCTGCATCCGAACGGCGGCCAGATCGTCAATGGCTAGCGGAGGCGGGCCATGGCGGGCATGGCGATTGCGGTGTGCACTGCTCTCACACCGTTTGGAGAATCGACATGAAGCGTGAATTACTTTCCTGGGCCGCGGCGATGGCCGTGATGGGCGCGATGACTGGCGGCGCGCAGGCGCAGTCCACGCCCGATACCGGCGCGCCTTCGAGCACCTCGCCTTCGACCACGCCCAACGATGGGTCGGCTGTGCCGCCCAATACGCCGGTGCCTGCTGGACAGATTCCGCCTGCCGGCGAAACCTCCCCCGCGCAACGCAGCGAGGGTTCGATGGGTTCACAGGGCAGCATGGATGCCGGCACAGGCGCCGGTACCGGTCAGATGGGTTCGCCCGGCAGCGAGACCGGCATGCCGCAGGACCGCAACCAGGTTCCCGATCGCAACGAGCCCGGATCGACCGAGCCGCAGATGCCCAATACCGGCGGCAAATAAGCCATGCCGATGCCAAGGCGGCGCCCCGAGGGGCGCCGCTGGCATGTGGGTCGGTGATGGAATGGCGGGTTCAATACTGCCGGCGCAGGTCGGCGGGCGGCCGCTTGATCTGCGCGCGGTATTTCGACACGGTGCGACGCGCCACCACGATGCCGTCGGCGGCCAGCTTGCTGGCCAGCGCCACGTCCGACAGCGGCATGCGCGGATCTTCGTTGTCGATCAGTTCGGCGATCAGCGCCCGCACGGCGCCTGCCGAGCAAGAGCCGCCCGTGTCGGTGGCCAGCTCGCGCGAAAAGAAATACTTGAACTCCAGGATGCCCATGGGCGTGGCCATGTACTTGTTGGCCGTGGCGCGCGACACGGTCGATTCGTGGATGTCGAGCTCGGCCGACACTTCGCGCAGCATGAGCGGCCGCAGCGCAACCGGGCCGTATTCGAAGAACATGTGCTGCAGGCGCACGATGGCTTCGGCCACGCGCTGGATCGTGCTGTAGCGCTGCTCGACGTTGCGCACCAGCCAGCGCGCCTCTTGCAATTCCTGGGCCATGGGGCCGCGGTCGCGATAGCGCGTGGTGCGGAACAGGTCGGCGTAGACGCGGTGCAGGCGCGGTTGGGGCACCGCGCCGCGATTGCAGTACACGCGCCATTGCCCGCTTTCTTTACGCACGATGACGTCCGGCACGATGTAGGCGGGCGGGGCTTCGTCGTAGCGCCGGCCGGGCCGCGGATCGAGCGAGCGCACGGTATCGCAGGCCTGCCGCAGGCTGCTTTCGTCGCAGCCCAGGGCGTTCTGCAGGGCTTCGTAATCGTGGCGGGCCAGGATATCCAGGTGCTGCTCGACAATGCGGCGCGCCAGGGCGACCTCCGGGCGTTGCCCGTCGAGCGCCTGCAGTTGCAGCGCCAGGCATTCCTGCAGATCGCGCGCGGCCAATCCCGGGGCATCCAGCTGTTGCACCAGGCGCAGCGCCGCGCGCCATTCGCTTTCGTCGGGCGGGGTGCCGAACACGCCCGGCTCGGCCAGCTCGTGCAGCGGCTGACGCAGGTAGCCGTCTTCGTCGAGCGCCTGCACGATGTATTGCGCCAGCAGCCGGTCGCGTGGCGACAGGCGGTAGGTGCGCAACTCCTGGTCCAGGCGCTCCTGCAGCGACACCGAGGCGCCCACCCATAGGCCCATGTCCATCGGCGCCCCGTCGTTGGCGCGGCGCGCGCTGGGGTAATCGCCAGAGTACGCGGCCGGGCCGTGCTCGTCGCCCAACGCACCCGACGACGTTGGCGCGGCTGCCTGCGCGATGGGGGCGTCGGCACCCGCGCCATCCGGCGCCTGGGGCGCCGACGCGGCGGCTTCTTCGTCTTCTTCGAGGAAGGGATTTTCGACTAGCGCCTGCCGCACCTCCTGGTTGAATTCCAGGGCTGACATCTGCAGCAGCTTGACGGACTGCTGCAGGCGGGGCGTCAGCGCGGTTTGCTGGTGCAGGCGCAACTCATGGGCGGCGTGAATCAAAGTTATCTCCTTTCTTGCAACGGGTGTGGCAAAGGGCACTTCCCTGGTTATGCAAAAACCATGCCAGTTGCCTTCCCGCAGGAGCGGACCTGGCTTGGCGAGCTGGCCCGCAGCCTTTCTTACGGTGTCATGTAAGAAGTGCAAAGCCGCGGGCGCCGCTATACCGGTTCTGGGGGCGACGGATCGGGAGACGGCATACCGCTTGCTTATGGACGGCAACGCCGGGCAGGGCCGGGCAGCTTCCGTATGGAGATTCCCCATGAAAAAAATCGCGATAGTCAGTGAACACGCGTCGCCGTTGGCCTCGCCAGGCAGCGTGGACAGCGGCGGCCAGAACATCTATGTGGCGCAGACGGCGCGCCGGTTCGCGGCCGCGGGGCATCAGGTGGATATCTTCACGCGCCGGGACAATGCCTGCCTGCCCGCGGAAGTCGCCTGGCACCCTGGCATTCGCGTGATTCATGTGCCGGCCGGGCCGGCCCGCTATGTTCCCAAGGAAGAGCTTTTGCCGTATATGGACGACTTCGGCGCTTTCCTGTCGCGGTATTTCGGCTTGCAGGCACGGCCATACGACGTGGTGCATGCCAATTTCTTCATGTCGGCGCTGGCCAGCCTGCCCGCGGCGCGGCGCCATGGCGTGCCGCTGGCGGTAACCTTCCATGCGCTGGGGAGGGTGCGGCGCCTGCACCAGCGCGAGGCCGACCGCTTTCCAGACAGCCGGTTCCAGATCGAAAGCGATATCGTGCGCGAGGCCGACATGATCATTGCCGAATGCCCGCAAGACCGGCGCGACCTGCTCAACCTGTACGATGCCGACCCACGCCGTATCAGGGTGGTGCCCTGCGGCTACGATCCGCAGGAAATGTCGGTCATGGACACCGCCGAGGCGCGCCGCCGGCTGGCGTGGCGGCCGGATGAATTCCGGATTCTGCAGCTGGGCAGAATGGTGCCACGCAAGGGCGTTGACAACGTCATCGAGGCGCTGGGCGTGCTGCATCGCCGCCATGGCGTGGCTGCCCGCCTTTGCGTCGTAGGAGGCGATCGGCGCGACAGCGCCGAGCTGGCGCGCTTGCGTGCCGTGGCGGAACGGGCCGGCGTAACGCCGTTCGTAGAGTTCGCCGGGCGGCGCGACAGGCAGGATCTGTGCTGCTATTACTGCGCCAGCGACGTATTCGTGACCACGCCGTGGTACGAGCCGTTCGGCATTACGCCGGTCGAGGCCATGGCCTGCGGGCGGCCGGTGGTGGGTTCGGACACCGGCGGCATACGCAGCACCATCAAGGACGGCAAGACCGGGTTCCTCGTGCCGGCGCGCGATCCCGAAGCCCTGGCCGCGCGGCTGGCGCGCCTGGCCGACGATCCCGGTCTGCGCCGCCAGATGGGTCTGGCCGGCGCGCGCCGGGCGCGCCGCCGGTTTACGTGGCGGCAAGTAGGAAATGACCTGCTGGCCGCCTACGATGAGCTGTCGCCTGTGCAAGCCCTGGATGCCTTCCAGGCGCGGCCGCAGGTGCTGGCCGCCTGATGCGCGAGTGCGGCAGGTGTGAACATCGCGTCAGGCGTCAGGCTCCGCAGGTGCCGGACACCGCTGTGCGCCGCTGGTGTTCCGGGTTTACGGTGTCTGACACCGGCGTTCCGGTTTTACGGTGTCTGACACCCTACGGGAGTCAGACACCTGGCAGGTACATCTTGGTTCTGGGCGTCCGTGGCGTGAGCAGCTATCGCGTCAGGCGTCAGGCTCCGCAGGTGCCGGACACCGCTGTGCGCCGCTGGTGTTCCGAGGTTTACGGTGTCTGACACCGGCGTTCCGGTTTTACGGTGTCTGACATCCTGGGGGAGTCAGACACCTGGCATGTCGCTGGCGCGTGGCGCGGTTGCGGCGCGGGTTACTTCAGCACGCTGATATTGCCATCGGGCTCGATATAGGCCCGGCGGATGTCCGACAGCTTATCGACGCCGTGCTGCCGCAGCTCGCTCATCAGTTCTTCCGGGGTGATGTATTCTCGCCGCATGCTGCGCCGTAGCATCTGGCCGTCGCGCACCAGGCACACCTTGTCCGATTCGAGCAGGCGGCCGAGCCACGGCAGGAAATAGGTCAGCCGATCTATCAGCGCCACCCAGCCCACGATGACGGCGACCAGGATGGCGCCGTCGGTGATCGACTGGTACTGGCCCGCCATGCCATTCTGCGCGGCGTCGGCGATCAGCACCAGCACCAGCATGTCGGCCACGCCCAAGGACCCGACGTCACGTCGCCCGGCCACGCGCAGCAATATCAGTATGCACCAGTACATGAGCGATCCGCGCACGATCAATTCCAGCGGCGGCACGGTCAGCCGGAACAAATCTGGCCAATTGACATCCATGGTCGTACTCCTCGTGGTTGAACCCAACATCGCCTGCCGACCCGCGCCGGCACGCTAGCGCGGCCTGCCGCCGTTGCGCACCGGGTCGGGACGGGAATGCGCCAGGCCGGCGTCGTCTTCGTCGACGATGCGGTCGGCCTCGATGTCGCTGCCGGTGTCGTCTTGCAGCGAGGGCTCCACGCTTTCGCGTTCGCCCGTGCCTTGCGAGTCGGTATCGTGCTCGCCGGCGGTGCCGGGCAGGTCGCTGCCCGAGTCGGATGAATCGCTGGGGCCCAGGCCGGGCTCGCGTGGCACGGCTTGGATGGGAAAGGGCGAAACGCGAAAAAATGACAAGTCCATGGTGAACTCCGTAGTCGGCTGCGGCGCGCCACGCGCGCGCCGCAGCGTGCCCTGCAAGTTTCGTGCCGGGCGTCTGGGCGCGAACAGGGATTGCGGCAAGCAGCGGCTTTTACTGTCATGGAGTCCGTCGACAACCGCTCATGACGCGGGAGCCGTGAGCAGGCCGGGCACGCGGGTTGCTATGTCTTGCTGCCCGCGAGCGGCGGGTTTCCCGGGGGAACGAAATGAGTCCTTGGAAGATGAGCTGGCTTGCCGCGGCGACTGCCGCCGCGGTCATCATGGGAATACAGGCATACGCGTCTTCGGCGGCGCTGGATCACCAGGACCGCCTGTTCATGGAGGCTGCCACGCGCGCCGGCCTGTTCGAGCTGAGGGCGGGCGACCTGGCCTTGCAGCGCGCTTCGAGCGACGAGGTGCGGACGTATGCCCAAACGGTGTTGCGGGACCAGGCGCAAGCCCGCGCCAGCCTGCTGGCCCTGGCCGCGGCCAAGTCGCGCGCCGTGCCCACCGCCGTGGGCGCCGACCAGCATGCCTTGCTGGGCAGGCTGCAGAATGCGCCGCAAACCGCGTTCGACGATCTGTACTTGCAGAAGGTCGCGGTGCAGGGCCAGGCGTCCGTGGTGCGGTTGTTCGAGCGTACGGTGCGCGACAGCGACGATCCGGAGATCCAGGCCTACGCGGCCCGCGTGCTGCCCATGCTGCAGCGCCATCTCGACGAGGCGCGCCGACTGCAGGCGCGGCTGCAATGGCCGGGCGCCAGTCCGAGCATGCTGGCCAGCGCGGATGGGCCGCTGTAGCTCAGCGAGCGCCGGGCGCCCGCGAGCGGCGCCCTTGGCACGCCTCTATGAGCGGTCGAACACGCGCCGCAGCAGGTCGATGGGCACGGGAAATACGATGGTCGAGCTCTTGTCGCCGGCAATGTCGTACAGCGTGGACAGATAGCGCAGCTGCATGGCTTCCGGCGTGCTGGCCAGCGTGCGGGCGGCATCGACCAGTTTTTCGGCGGCCTGCTGTTCGCCTTCGGCGTTGATGATGCGCGCGCGCCGGTTGCGTTCGGCCTCAGCCTGGCGGGCAATGGCGCGCACCATGCTTTCGTCGATGTCGACGTGCTTGATCTCGACCGCGGCTACCTTGATGCCCCAGTCTTCGGTCTGCCGGTCCAGTATCTCGCGCAGGTCGGCATTGAGTTTGTCGCGCTCCGACAGCATCTCGTCGAGGTCATGCTTGCCCAGCACCGAGCGTAGCGTGGTCTGCGCCAGCTGGCTGGTGGCATCCATGTACTGTTCTACCTGGATCACCGCGCGGTCGGCGTCCACCACCCTGAAGTACAGCACCGCGTTCACTTTCACGGATACGTTGTCGCGCGAGATGATGTCCTGGGTGGGAATGTCCAGGACCACGGTGCGCAGGTCGACGCGCACCATCTGCTGCACCACGGGAATCAGGATGATCAGCCCCGGGCCCTTTACGCCGGTGTAGCGCCCCAGGGTGAACACCACGCCCCGCTGGTATTCGCGCAGCACGCGGATCATGGAAATGGCCAGCAGCACGACCAGTGCCGCGGCGATGGAATAGGCGATCAGGGTCATGTCGGTTCCTTTGGGATGGACGAGACGGGGCGCACGTGCAGCACCAGGCCATGGCGCGATTCGATGATGGCCTGTTCGCCGGGCCTCAGGGGCGCATCGGCGCGCGCTTCCCAGGTTTCCGCGCCGGCGCGCACCAGGCCGCCGTGCCCATGCCAGGACAGCACTTGCACCGCCTGGCCGGCTTGCGTGCTGCCGCCTGACGCCACGCGCCGGCGCTGGGCGCGCAGCGCGACAAAGAAGATCAGGAAGAGCAGCAGGGCGCTGGCGGCCGCCGCCGTTGCCACCAGCGGCACCGACAAGGCGAACCCGGCGCCGTGCGTGTCATACAGAAACAGCGAACCGAACGCGAACAAGGCCAGGCCGGCCGCTCCCAGCAGGCCGAGCGTGGGCGTGAACGCCTCGGCCGCCATCAGCGCGATGCCCAGCAATACCAGGCCCAGGCCTGCGTAGCTGACTGGCAGCATGTTCAAGGCAAACAGGGCGGTGACCAGGGCCATGGCGCCCAGCGCGCCGGGCAGAATGGCGCCGGGGTTCATCATCTCGAACAGTATCCCGTAGATGCCCAGCAGCAGCAGGACGTACGCGATGTTGGGATCGGTGATCACGGCCAGCACGCGCGTGCGCCAGTCGGGTTGTAGCTCGAGCACAGCGGCGTCGCGCGTGGCCAATGTGATGACCGATGCATTAATGCGTAATTCGCGGCCATCGGCCCGGCGCAGCAGGTCGTGCAGGTCGTCGGCGACCAGGTCGATCACCTTTTGCTGCAAGGCCTCGCGGGCCGCCAGGCTGGCGGCGCCGCGCACGGCCTGTTCGGCCCATTCCGCATTGCGGCCGCGCATGTCGGCCAGGCTGCGGATAAGCGCCGCGGCATCGTTGACGGCCTTGCTGTCATGGGCGTCGGGCGTGGCATCGGCAGGCTTGCCGCCGGAGTCGGCTTCGGCCTTGCCGTGGTCTTCGTCCCGAGGCCGGCTGTCAGGCCCCAGGGGGATGGGGGTGGCTGCGCCCAGGTTAGTACCGGGCGCCATCGCGGCCAGGTGGCAGGCATAAAGAATGTAGGTGCCCGCGCTGGCCGCCCGCGCGCCGCCGGGCGCGACATAGCCGATGACGGGCACCGGCGAGGCGATGATGGCGCGCACGATATCGCGCATGGACGAGGCCAGGCCGCCCGGCGTATCGATGCGCAGCACCACGGCGGCGGCGCGGCGCGCATTGGCGTCGGCAAGGCCGTGCTGCAGGTATTCGGTGGTGGCGGGCCCTACCGCGCCCTGCAATTGCAACACCACCACCGGCGCAGACTGGCCTGGCGGCGCGGAGGTTGCCTGGGCGCGGGCTGGCGCGGACATGAAAGCGGCCATGGCCAGCCACAGCCAGGCTATCGCGCACAGCAACCCGGCACAACGGCTGGCGCACGGCAGGTGGCGTGACCCGGAATGCGGCATGGCGGCGCTCCTGGAGACGGGCCCGCATGCGAGCCCTGGTATCCATGGTAGTGCCTGCGCCCGCGCGTCACAAGGCGCCGTTGGCCGCCAGCAGCGTGACCAGGTGCGGCACCGTGGTCTGGGGCGGGGCGGCCTGCGCGCCGCGCTCGAACAGCTGCTCGATGGCGTCGGCCGCGCCGTGCGCCGCCCCGGCTTCGTGCGCCATGGTGGTGTAGTAGTCGAGGTCTTTGCGGGCGTTGGACAGCGAGAACCGCAGGCCCGAGTCGTCGCCCGACTCCAGGAAGGGGCGCATGCGTTCCAGGGCTGCGCCGCCGCCGCCACCCTTGGCCAGAATATCCACCAGCACTTGCGCCTCGATGCCGGCGCGTTTTGCGCAGGCGGCCGCCTCGGCAATGATGGCGGCGCAACCCAGCGAGACATAGTTGTGGATAAGCTTCATGCGATGGCCCGATCCCACCGGCCCGGCGTAGGTGATGTTCTCGGCGTAGCAGCGCAGCAGCGGCTGGCAGCGCTCGTACAGGGCGCGGTCGCCGCCCACGAGCAGGTTCAGGCGGCCCTCGGCGGCTTCTTTGGGCGTGCGGGTCATGGGGGCATCGAGGAATTGGCCGCCAGCCTCGGCCACGGCTTGCGCGATGCGCACGGTCGAGGACGGGATGGCGGTGGAGCAATCGATGACCACTGTGCCCGGCCGCAGCCCTTGCAGCAGGCCGTCGGGACTGAACAGCACGTCTTCGACCTGGGGCGTGCCGGTGACGCACAAGATCACCACGTTGGCCTGGCGCGCCACCTGCGCGGGGCTGGCCACTTTGGCCGCGCCGGCCGCCAGCAGGCCATCGACCGGCTGGTTGCCGGGGTGGTCGAGCAGCACCAGGGGATATCCGTGTTTGACGATGTTGCTGGCAATGCCGTGGCCCATCAGGCCTACGCCAATCATGCCGATTGTGTCTTTCCCGGTAGTCATGAGATGGATTCGCGCTGAAATTTGGAAATTGGACGCCGCCGCGGCGGCACGATGACCATCATACAAGTAATGCAATGCCGCCCCGGCAGCCGCACCTGGCCGCCGGGGCGGCTGGCCCCGGTGAACGGCACGGTTGTTAGTGCCAGCGCCGGCCGCGCGCGGCGCCGATGACCGTGCCGCAGACCAGCACGGCCGCGCCGGCCCACAGCAGGCCGCGTCCGCCTGTGGCCAGTTGGGTGTACAGGCTGGTCTTGCGCACGTGCGGCGGCCCGGCGCCATCGCGGGCAGTATCGCCGGGTGCCGGGGCGCCGGCGTCGTACAAGGCGTCGGCCCGCTCGCGGGCGGCGGTGTCGCTGCGCTGGTGGCGGATCAGCCAACCTGCCATGCGATCGGCCAAAGCGGGCATGCGCAGGCCCACGGACGAAATGGCTTTGGCGGCGCCACCCACGAAAATGTCGCGGCGCGGATGCTGGGCGGCATACAGAATGGCCCGCGCGACGGTGTCGGCCGCGTATACGGGCGGCGGCAGGCGCGGCTCTACGTCCATGTAGTTGCGGGCGTGCTCGGAGTAACCGGTGGCAATCGAGGCCGGCTTGATCAACGTGACCGACACCGGCGCGCCTTCGGCCTCGAGTTCCATGCGCAACGCGTCGGTATAACCCTTGACGGCATGCTTCGAGGCGGAATAGGCGCCTTGCAGGGGAATCGCCCGGTCGGATACTTCGCTGCCCACGTTGATCAGGGCGCCGCCATGTTGTTTCAGATAAGCGACGGCGGTGGTCGATCCGTACACCACGCCCCAATAGTTGGTGTCGAATAGTTTCCGCTGGTCTTCGATGGGCACGTCTTCCAGACGGCCGAAAATCGATACCCCGGCGTTGTTCACCCACGTATCGATGCGGCCGTAGTGGTCGATTGCCGCGCCCAGGATGCGGTCGTGGTCGGCCGCCACGCCGACATCGGCGCGCACGGCCAGGGCCTCGCCGCCTTCGGCGCGGATGGCCGCCACGGCGTCGTCCAGCGACTGCTGGCTGCGGCAGGCCAGCACCACCCTGGCGCCCTGGCGCGACGCCAGCCGCGCCGTGGCCAGGCCGATGCCGCTGCCCGCGCCGGTAATGACAATGACTTGGTCGTGCAATTTTTTCAGTCGGACATGCATGATGATCTCCCGTGTAGGACGCATCCGCCGGGCGGGCGGTCCTATACGGGGCCCCGCCAGGGCAGCGAATGGCGCAGTTCGGCTTCGATGCGGCGGCGCCGCTGCTCCGGCACGTAGCGAGCCAGGCGCAGGTGGACGGCGCCGTAATGCAGCCAGAGTGTTTCGGCCGAATCGGCCTGTCGCACGAGCCGTGCCCAGTTGCGGTTGAATATGTGACGCGTCGTGGACCGCCCCATGTGCACCTCCACGATCATGCGGCCGTCGTCGAGCAGCGTTACCGTTTCGCCGTCGCGCACATGGCGGGCGAACGACAGGCCGGCCCCCGCGAGCAGCGCGATTTCGATGGCGCCATAGACGGCCACCGGCCACAGCCCGCGCACGGCGAAAACCAGGCTGACGACGAGGGCGATGGCCGCGGCGCCGCCCATGCCCAGCAGGAACTGGCGCGGCGTGACGCAGCAGTTGCGCTTGAGCACCCACCGCCGCTCGACCCGGGCGTCGGCCGTGCAAGCAGGGGCCGCGTCACAGGGCGGAATCAGCGCCGGCGGCAGCGGCGGCTGCGCACCCGGAAACGCATGGGCGCCGCGCATATGCATGATTTTTCACCGGATATCAGGCGGCACCACGAAGGTGTGATGCGGCGCCGGCGATGGCAGGGTCCATTCCAGCCCTTCGGCCCCTTCCCATGGCTTGGCGGCCGCCGTTGCGCCCTTGCCGCGATAGCACTGCAGGATGACGTACAGGAACAGCAACTGCGAGAGGCCGAACCAGAACGCGCCGATGGTGGCCACCTGGTGGAAGGTGGTGAACTGCGCGGCGTAGTCGGCGTAGCGGCGCGGCATGCCTGCCAGGCCCAGGAAGTGCATCGGGAAGAATGTGAGGTTGAACGACAGCATGGTCGACCAGAAGTGCAGCTTGCCCAGCTTTTCGTTGTACATGCGGCCCGTCCATTTGGGCACCCAGTAGTATGCGCCGCCGAACAAGGCGAACAGCGAGCCGGCCACCAGCACGTAGTGGAAGTGCGCCACCACGTAGTAGGTGTCGTGCACCTGGATGTCGATCGGGGCGATTGCCAGGATCAGCCCGGTGAAGCCGCCCATGGTGAACACGAATATGAAGCCGATCGCGAACAGCATGGGGGTTTCGAAGGTTAGCGAGCCGCGCCACATGGTTGCCACCCAGTTGAACACTTTCACCCCGGTGGGGATGGAGATCAGCATGGTGGCGTACATGAAGTACAGCTGGCCGGCCACGGGCATGCCGGTAGTGAACATGTGGTGCGCCCATACAATAAACGACAGCACGGCGATGGCCGAGGTGGCGTACACCATGGATGCGTAGCCGAACAGCTTCTTGCGGGAGAAAGTGGGCACGATCATGGACACGATGCCGAAGGCCGGCAGGATCATGATGTAGACCTCGGGGTGCCCGAAGAACCAGAACACGTGCTGGTACATCACCGGGTCGCCGCCGGCGGCGGCGTTGAAGAAGCCGGTGCCGAAGTGGCGGTCGGTCAGCACCATGGTGACCGCCGCGGCCAGCACGGGCATTACGGCAAGCAGCAGGAAAGCGGTGATCAGCCAGGTCCAGCAGAACATCGGCATCTTCATCAGCGTCATGCCGGGCGCGCGCATGTTCAGAATCGTGACGATGATGTTGATGGCGCCCATGATGGACGAGGCGCCCATGATGTGGATGGCGAAGATGGCCAGGTCCATGCCGGGGCCCATTTGGGCCGACAGCGGCGCGTACAGGGTCCAGCCGGCGGCGGTGGCGCCCCCGGGCACGAAGAAAGATGCCGTCAGCATGAGCGCCGCCATGGGCAGCAGCCAGAAGCTGAAGTTGTTCATGCGGGCGAAGGCCATGTCGGATGCGCCGATCTGCATCGGGATCAGCCAGTTGGCAAAGCCCACGAGCGACGGCATGATCGCGCCGAAGATCATGATCAGGCCGTGCATGGTGGTGAACTGGTTGAACAGTTCAGGCTGGAAGAACTGCAGGCCGGGCTCGAACAGCTCGGTGCGCAGCAGCAGGGCCAGCGTGCCGCCTTCCAGCAGCATGACGAACGAGAAGATGAGGTACATCGTCCCGATGTCTTTGTGGTTGGTGGCAAACAGCCAGCGACGCCAGCCGTGCGGGGTGTCGTGCCCGTGCGGGGCATCGTGGGTCAGAGTGTCCATGGCGCATCCTGGAATAGGGCGGGCTGGCGCTGACGGCAGCACACAAGCTGCCGCGTCGCCCGGAGACCTGATCTGCACATTGAGCGCCTGCATAGCTGACAATCACCTGAAACCCGACATGCCAATGCCGGCAAATCTGGCGGTTCAGCCCGGCACGTCCGGCGTTTTTGTCACGCGCGCCGGGGCCCGGCCTGGGCGGGGCTGCCGCAGCCGGGCTTCCAGCAACACATAGAACACCAGCGCCACGATCAGCGGGGCAAGGTAATACAAGGCGCGGTAGGCCAGCAGCGTGCCGAGCACCTGGGCCTGCGACACTTGCGGGGCCAGCATGGCCACGAACACGGCTTCCAGCACGCCCACGCCGCCGGGTATGTGCACCACCGCGCCGGCGATGCTGCTGAGCAGCAGGGCCGCCAGCACCAGCGTGTACGACACGCGCTGCTCGAACAGCAAGTACAGGATGCCGGCGATCGCGCCCCAGCAGATCACGGCCAGCACCGACTGCAGCACCGCGATGCGCAATGCCGGCAGCGGAATGTGGCGCCGGCCCACGCGCAGGTGCCGGCGACGCGACAGGGCGCACAGCGCCAGGTAAGCCGCCGCGACGGCCAGCATGGCGGCGCCGGCCAGTTGCAGCGCGAATGGGCTGAGTTGCCAGGCCGTGGGCGCCTGGCGCAGGGCGAACAGCGCGCCGAACAGCCACAGGTAGCCCAGCCAGTTGGTGAAGATGCTCATCGCCAGCACCTTCGAAATCACTGATAGCCGCAAGCCCAGCTTGCCATACAGGCGAAAGCGCAGGCCCACCCCGCCGATCAGCGCGCCCAGGTTAACGTTGATGGCGTAGCTGACGAACGCCACGGCCATGGTCGTAGTCGTGCCCAGTTTGTGCCCGGTATAGGCGCGGCCGATCAGGTCGAAGGCGGTGTAGGCCAGATAGGCCACCGGCACCAGGCAGGCGCTTTCGACCAGCGCCGATGTCGGCATCTCCTGCAGCACGCGCCATACCTCGTGCCATTGCACATCGCGCGCCAGCCGCGCCAGCAGCACGATGGCCACCACCATGAACAGGCCGGTCCAGTACCGCCGCGTGCGTTTCCAGAAGCGGCGGGCGGGGCGCCAGGCGGTGGGCGAAAGCAGGCGGCGTGGCTTAATCATGCGGACGCTCATCGGTAGGCGCGGCGGGTTGGGTAGGGTCGATGCGTTCAAGCCGCGGTCGGCGCACCGGCAAGGTGGCCGCCCACGCGGGGAAGCGGCGCAGCACGTGGAAGACGGCCACGCCGAACCACAGGCGGCTCAGCACCCGTTTCATGCCTTGCTGGGGCACCATGCGGCGGCAATGGTGCTGGATCAACCGGTCGAGGGATGCGCGCAGTTCCGCGGTGAAGACGCGGTCGCGCACCACCACGTTGGCTTCCAGATTCAGGGCCAGGCTGAGCGGGTCCAGATTGCTGGAGCCCACGGTGGCCCATTCGTCGTCCACGCAGGCCACCTTGCCGTGCAGGGGCCGCTCGCAGTATTCGTAGATGATGACGCCGGCCGACAGCAGATAGTCGTACAGCGTGCGGGCCGCCAGTTGCGCGATGGGCATGTCCGGCTCGCCTTGCAGGATGAGCCGCACGCATACGCCGCGCCGGGCGGCGTTGCGCAGGTCGCGCAGCAGCCGGTAGCCAGGAAAGAAATAGGCGTTGGCCACCGTGATGTCGTGCTGGGCGGTGCGGAACCCGGCTCGGTAATAGCGTTCTATGTCAGTGCTGTGCCGGTCGTTGTCGCGCGTGACGAACAAGGCCGAGCCCGCGCCCGTGGCGCCGTGGGCCGAGCCGGCGCGGCGCGGCCAGCGCCGCCGGCGGCTGCGGCCGTGCACCGCGTCGTAGGCGAAGCGGTGAATATCTTCCACTACCGGGCCGCGTAGCTCGGCCGCGTAATCCTGCTTGGCTTCGGGTCCGTACTCGGCCAGATGGTCGGCCGAGTAATTGATGCCCCCCACGAACGCCACCTGGCCGTCTACCACCGTCACTTTGCGGTGCATGCGGCGCAAGGCGTTGACGCGAAAACCCAGCACTCGGGGCTGCGGATCGTACACATGAAAACGCACGCCGGCTTCGGTCAACCCGCCGATGAAGGTTTCGTCCAGGCAATCCGACCCGTAGCCGTCTACCGTGACGTCGACCTCGACGCCGCGCCTCGCGGCCTCGATCAAGACCTGGCGCAGCTCCTGGCCGACCGGGTCGTCGAACAGAATGAAGGTTTCCAGCAGGACTTCCCGCCGCGCGGCGCGTATGGCCTCGAACACGCGCGGGAAGAAGGCCTCGCCGTTCTCCAGCAGGCGCACGGTGTTGCCGGGATGCCAGGCGGCGCTCATAGCCGCACCTCAGCCGCCAGTGGCGCGTGATCAGACAGGTGGCGCCAGACCCGCGACGCGAGCGCTACCGGCCGGGCCGCCGCTACGTCGCGCACATAGATGCGGTCCAGCGCCAGCAACGGCCAGCGGGCCGGGTACGTGCGCGGCTCGCGCCCGAGGGCGCGGCGGAACACGTCATGCAGCCGGCAGCCCGCCAGCAGCGGGGACGCGCGCCTGCGCCAGTCGTTGAAATCGCCGCCGACCAGCACTGGCGCATCGTCACCGAGGCGCTGGACCAGCGCACATAGCTGTCCCAGCTGCGCGCGCCGGTGCGCTTCGCGCAGGCCCAGGTGCACGCATACGGCATGCATGTCGCCGGCCAGGTCCGGATGGCGCACGGTGCAATGCAGCATGCCGCGGCTTTCGTGGTTGTCCACCGAGACATCGTGATTCTTGTGGGTAACGATGGGCCAGCGCGACAGCACGGCGTTGCCGTGGTCGCCGTCGGGGTAGACCGCGTTGCGTCCGTACGCGAAGTCGCTCCACAGGCTGTCGGCCAGGAACTCGTACTGCGACGTGGCCGGCCAGGCCGCCAGGCGGCGCGCATGGCGGTGATGCGTGCCGATGACTTCCTGCAGGAACACAATATCCGGTCCCGCGTCGCGCAGCGCGGCCTTCAGTTCGTGCAGGATGAAGCGCCGGTTGAAGAGCGTGAAGCCTTTATGGACGTTGACCGTCAACAGCTTGATCGTCGTGCCGCCGCGTTGCGGTGATTCTTGATCTGGCGATTCTTGGCCTGGCGATGCTTGGCCTGGCATATGGCTCTCCGGTGAGGCAACGGCCGACACCCAGGCAAGAAGCGTGCCCGACGCTCGCGGGCGGCGCACGCCCCGAAAAAAATGGCCTTTTTTGCCTGCGCCGGAAGAAAATTCCGATTTACCGCACCCCGAGGCCACCCTACTGGGCACGCTATATGCTGGCGCCCCGCCAGCCGGAACGGCGTTGCGTGATGTTACGCCGCCAGGGATGCTGCCCAGGCATACTGGAGCCCTGCCGCACGTATGGCGCGGCGGGTCCGGCCATGTGCCGGCTGTTAAAGAGGACGCCATGTTCACCAAGCGAGACCAGGTGCGCAACCCATGGGCCGATACTCGCGCCCGCCTGGAAGACGAACGTGTCATGTTGCAGCGTATCGCCAGGGGCATGCCCCTGGGTGAAGTCATGGCAGACGTGCTGCGTTCCGTCGAACGTCAATCCAGCGTAGATCTCAAGACGTCGATCATGTGCGTCGATCCCGCCCTGGGGCAGTTGCGCTATCTGGCGGCGCCGGACCTGCCGGCGGAGTTCGTGGCCAAGACAGATGGCGCGCCGATCGGCCCGACGCAAGCGTCGTGGGGCGCCGCCGCCCACCTGGGCTCGCCCGTGTATGTGGGCGATATTGCAACGCACCCCAACTGGAAGCCGTGGCGCGACCTGGCGCTCAGCTACGGCCTGCGCGCCTGCTGGGCCACGCCCATCAAGGGCACCGACGGCAGTCTGCTGGGGGTGGTCTCGAATTACTATCGCGTCGAGCACATGCCGGCGCCGAACGACATCGATGCCATGGCGCTGGTGGCGCGCACCGTGGCCCTGCTCATCGAGCGCCATCGCACCCAGCAGGCGCTCCAGGAAAGCAGTGAGCGATGGCGAAGCATGTGCCAGCGCATGCAGGAAGGTTTTTTCCTGTGCGAGGCCATACGCGATGCCGAAGGCCGGATCGTGGATTTCCGTTTCATCGAGGTGAATCCGGCTTTCGAACAGCAGAGCGGCTTGCAAGCCGGCGACACGCTGGGCCATTCGCTGCGTGAAATGATCCCCGGGGTGCCCGACCTGATTCTGCAGACGTTCGCCAACGTGGTGGAAACGGGCGAGTCCGCGCAGTTCGAGCAGGCCGCGCCACACCAGGGACGCGACGCCTGGTACGAGGCGCATGTCCATAAAGAAGGGCCTGACCGGATAACGGTCTTGGTGCTGGATATCTCGGCGCGCAAGGCCGCCGAGGGCGAGTTGTGGGCCGAACAGCATCGCAAGAACTTCCTGTTGTCGCTCGTGGACCAGATGCGCGAGATCCATCGGCAGCACGATATCGAGCATGCTGCATGCGAGGCGCTGGGCCGCCACTTGCAACTGAGCGTGGCTGCCGTGCTGGAATTCGACGCGAGCGGCACCCGCGCGCGGGCGGCCACGCATTGGGTGTCGGAACAGGCAGAGCAGGAAGGCGAGCGCTTTTCAATGAGCCAGGTCGGCCGGGAATGCGCCCAGGCCTACGAAAGCGGCCGTACCGCGTTTCTGTCGCCCTTGCTGGCCAGCCAGGCAGGCGAGGCAAGTCCCGTGGCCATCGCGATTCCGTTGCGGCGTTGGGGTTGGCCTACCGGCATGTTGTACGTGAGGTCGCATCGCAGCAACCCGCTGAAAGGCACGGATATCGCGTGTGTGGAGGGGGTGGCCGAGAGGCTTTGCGATGCCATCGAGCGCTCGCAGTATGCCCGCGTGCTCGAGCGGCGCGTCGAATCGGCTATCGCGGAACGCGACCGGATCTGGCGCCTGTCGCCCGAATTGCTGGCAGTGGCCAATGCGCGCGGCCGCTTTGTCAGCGTGAACCCCGCCGTGCGCGGCATCCTGGGCTGGACGCCCGAGCAATTCCTGGCCATGCCCATGGAAGACCTGGCGCATGCGGACGATCTGCCGCGCATCAAGGAAAGCCTGCGATTGAACGGCGATCCCGGCCAGCGGGTGCGGCACCTGGAAAGCCGCCTGCTGACCAAGCAGGGCGGCTATAGCTGGATCACCTGGACCATCTCGTGGGCACACGACAACTTCTACCTGGTGGGCCGCGACGATACCGATTTCAAGCTGCAGGCCGAGCAACTGCGGCAGGTTCAGGCGGCCCTGCTGCAATCGCAAAAAATGGAAGCCGTGGGCCAGCTGACCGGCGGCATCGCGCATGACTTCAACAATATGCTGCAAGGCATCAGCGGCGCGCTGTACCTGATCCAGCGCAAATTCGATGCCGGCAAGTACGAGGATGCGATTCGCTTCATTGCTACTGCCATGGACTCCACCAATCGGGCGGCGCGGCTCACGCAGCGCCTGTTGAGCTTTTCGCGGCGCCAGCCGCTGGACCCGCGGCCACTGGACCCGGCCGCCATGCTTGCGTCCATGGATGACCTGTTCCGCCGCTACACGGGCGAAGGGGTCATCTTGACCTGTCGCGCCGAGCCGGGCGTGCACATTGTAAAGTGCGACGCCAGTCAGTTCGAGAGCGCCTTGTTGAACCTGATCATCAATGCGTGCGACGCCATGCCGGACGGTGGTCACCTGACCGTCGAGGCGCTGAATACTCGGCTCGACGAGGATTTCCTGCGCCAGTACCCCGATGTGCGGCCCGGCGAATTCGTCGAAGTCAGGGTCGTGGATCACGGCCGCGGCATGGCGCCCGAAGTACTCGAGCGGGCCTTTGAGCCCTTCTTCACGACCAAGCCCATGGGCGAGGGCACCGGCCTGGGCTTGTCGATGATCTACGGTTTTGCCCGGCAGGCCGGCGGCCTGGTGGCCATGGACAGCACGCCCGGCGAAGGCACCACGGTCAGGCTGTGCCTGCCTCGCTATCAGGGACGCCAGGCCCGCCCCGATGGCCCTGCGGTCTCCGAGACGGTCGAGGCCGGCGCGTTGCCTCCCGATACGGTGATCGTGCTGGTCGAAGACGACACCAATGTGCGCGAAATGGTGCGCGAATGCCTCGCAGGGGTTTCGCTGCGCGTGCTGGAGGCGGCCGACGGCGAGGCTGGCGCGCGGCTGCTGAAGGACGCGCAGCGGGTCGACCTGCTGCTGACCGATGTAGGCCTGCCCGGCCTGAATGGCCGCCAGCTGGCTGACATCGCGCGCGAAATCCGTCCGGGCCTGCGAGTGCTGTTCATGACCGGCTATGCGGAAAACGTGGTCGACGGCAGCGAGTTCCAGGGCGAAGGAATGGAAGTCATCCTGAAGCCATTTTCGCCGGGCAGCCTGATAGACCGCATCCGCAAAATGCTCAGCCATGAGGCGTCGGGCTGGAACATACCGGACGAGCGTACCCGCGACGGCGCATCAGGCCAACTGGATACTGATGGGATGGCCCTGCAATAGCTGGGTGAGGGCCAGGCATCCGCGCGTGTCCGGACGTTGCACGGCGTCCGTGCGCACATCGCGCCAGGCCAGGCCCGCCAGGCCCGCCGGAAGCCGTACGTGTGTGTCGGCCCAGAAATCGGTTGCGCGCGCATCCCGCGCCGGATCGGCCAGCGCCAGGCTGCACAGGCGCGGCACGGCCACCAGCAAGTGCCGGCCTTCATGGCAGCGCACGAACGCCAGCACATGCGCCGCCTTGGCGCCGTGCACTGACAGCGGCAGATATGAGCCATGGCCGAACAGCAAGGGATGCGCGGTCCGCAACTGCAGCAGGCAATGCACGAGCTGCTGCTTGATCTGGCCCGGCTGCCAGGCGGCATGCCGCACGGCGGCGCCGCCTGCCTGAGGGGCTGGCGGATGCGCCAGCGCGGCTGCCCGCGCCGCGTAATCGACCGGGCGCCGGTTGTCGGGGTCCACCAGGCTGAAGTCCCAGAACTCCGTGCCCTGGTACAGGTCTGGCACGCCCGGCACGGTCATGCGCAATGTGGTCTGGACCAGGCTGTTGATCAGCCCCGCCGGCGCCAGGCGTTGCGCGAAGGCGGCGATCTGCTCCAGCCGCGAGCGGCCAGCGCCGTGAGATTCACGCAATTGTTCCAGGTAGGCGTCGCAAGCCGCCTCGTAATCGAGGTCGGGCTCGGCCCAGCTCGAACGCTGCTTCGCTTCGCGCAAGGCTTTGCGCTGCCAGGCGCGGACCCGTTCCAGGAAGTGTTCTACGCCTGGTGCGTCAGCTGGCTCCAGCCCCGCAGGCCAGGCGCCCACGAGCGTTTGCAGCAACATGTAGCGGTCGGCCGCGGCGGGCGGCGCCCCGGCCGGACCCAGCCATTGCTGCGCGTGCTGCAGCCATTCAAGCGGGATTTCCGTCAGCGCCGCCAGGCGCGCACGCACGTCTTCGCCGCGCTTGTGGTCGTGGCTGGCGGTGGCCAGCATCGCGCCGGGAAAGCGGCGGGCGCGGGCCGCACAGGCGCGATGGAAATCGGCTGCGGACAGCGCAAAATGATCCGGCGCGGCGCCCACCTCGTTGCGCGACAGTAACGGACCGTAGCGGTAAAACAAGGTGTCCTCGAGCGCCTTGGCCGCCAGCGGCGGGGTCAATTGCTGAAATCGGCGCAGCGCCAGATCTTGCCCGGGCCGCGGCTCGTCGCCGGCGAGCCATAGCAGGATCTGGTTCAGCAGGTCGATGTCGGCATGCGACAACGCCGGGCCGGGCAACAGCCGGGCGCGCGCCGCGGCGGCCTGGCAGCAGGCCTGGTCGGCGGCGCTGTTGGCGGCGGAGCCGCCATAAGTGCGATACACCGGAAAGGCCGCCAGCAGGCGGGTCAGCACGCGGTCGATGGCGTTTTCGCTCCAGTCGCGCGTTGCGGGGTCGCCGCGCGCGACGTCCAGCAGGGCGCGCACCAGGGCGCGGCGTTCGGCCGCGAAATGGCGCGACAGCATGCGCAGGCGCGCAGCTTCGAGCTGTTCGCGCGGCGGCCGGTCGTCATGCGCCAGCACCTGCCAGGCCTGGACCAGCACCGGGGCCGCGGCCGGGTCGTGCAACAGCGCGCCGGCCTGGTCCATGAAGTCGTAGCCTGTCGTGCCGTCGACGTCCCAGCGTTCATCCAGGGTTTCGCCGGGAGCCAGGATTTTTTCCACCACCAGGTAAGGGTCGCGGGGCAGTCCGGCTGCCAGGCGCGCCTGGCCGGCCGTGCGCAGGGCAGCGCGCAACTGCCTGCAGTAACCGATGGGGTCGGCCAGGCCGTCCACATGGTCGACCCGCACGCCATCGATCAACCCTTCGGCATAGAGCCGCAGCGTCAAGGCATGAACGGCGTCGAACACGTCGGGCCGCTCGACCCGCACGCCCACCAGCGTGTCGACTTCGAAGAATCTGCGCCAGTTGATCTGGTCGGCGGCCGTGCGCCACCACGCCAGCCGATAGTGCTGCTTTTCCAGCAGTTGATGCAGGCGGGCACGGCCGGCCGCGCCTGCCGGGTCGTGAGATCCGGTTGCCGCGTCGGGTGTGGACGAGTCGGGCTCGGTGCCTGGGGCCAGCGGCAGGCGCGCGCCACAGGCTTCGATGGCGTAGGCGCCGGCGTCGGAATCATAGACCAGGCGGATGTCGCCGGCTTGCAGGCTGGCCCCATAGGGGCGCGCGAGCCGGGGCAGCAACAGCTTGCCATGCAGCGCGGCGTCGGGCGGATGCCAATCGATGTCGAGCCAGTCTGCATACTGGCTGGCTTGCCCGTGCATCAGCACGTCGCGCCACCAGGGGTTGGCGCAATCGGCCGCCATATGGTTGGGCACGATGTCGGCGATGAGCCCCATGTCCTGGCCGCGCAGGCCGGCCACCAGCCGGCGCAGGGCTGCTTCGCCGCCCAGCGCCGGATCGACGCGGCCATGATCGGCGACGTCGTAGCCGTGCGTCGATCCGTTGCACGCCGTGCTAAGCGGCGAGAGGTACAGGTGGCTGATGCCCAGCTTCGCGTAGTACGGCACCTGGGCCAGCGCGTCGTCGAGCGTGAAGCTGGCGTTCAATTGCAACCGGACGGTCGCGCGCGGGATCATGCCGATCTCCGGGCGGCGGTGATCGCCTCGACTCGCGCGCGCAGCGCAGGGTCCTGCAGCAGGTTGCCGGAGGTTCGCGGCAGGCGCTGGCGCCAGTTGGGGTGTTCGGTGGTGGTTCCAGGCAGGTTAGGTTGGTCGGCCACGGCGGCCAGGTCTTCCAGCGGCGCCAGCATCAACGGCGCCGGCGTGGCGGCTACGAAACCGAGCATGGCGGCGATGGGCGCCGTTTGGGGTGGCGTGTCGCCTTGCGCCAGGCCGGCTGCGCGCAGGCCGGACCACAGGGACAAGCGCTGGGCCTGGCGTTCGGCCCGGGCCTGGGCGTTGACCGCCGGCGCGGCGCCCAGGCGCGCCCGCCATTGCAGGTCGCGGCCTTCCCACCAGCCACGTAACGTGGGCAGGTCGTGCGTGGTGGGCATGGCAATGGCGTCGGCGGGCCATTCGCCGGGCGCCAGGAATGCCGCGGCCGTGCCGCAAGGCGGGCGCACGGGCGGCGCCTCGGTCTGGAACCACAGCACGCTGGTGCCCAGAATGCCGCGCTCGGCCAGGCGCTCGTTGAAGCCTTCGGGCACGGTGCCCAGGTTCTCGCCTACGATCAGGGCCTGATGGCGCCAAGCCTCCAGGGCCACCAGGTCCAGCAATGGGTTCAGCGGATAGCGCAGATACGCGCCCGCCTCGGGCGAGGCGCCGGCCGGCACCACCCACAGGCGCGCCAGCCCCAGGATATGGTCGATGCGCAGGCCGCCCGTGTCGGCGAGCACGGCCCGCAGCATCTCGATGAAGGCCGAGTATCCGCGCTCCTGCAGCGCATGCGGAGAAAATGCGGCCAGGCCCCATTGCTGCCCTGCGGGGTTGAAAAGATCGGGCGGGGCGCCTATGGACAAGCCTTCGATGATCTCGGCCTGGCGGCTCCACGCATGGCTGCCGCGCGGGTCCGTGCCCACCGCCAGATCGGCAATCAGCCCCAGGCGCATGCCGGCCTGGCGCGCGCGGGCCTGGACGCTGGCCAGACTGGCGCGCGCCAGCCATTGCATGAAAATGTGAAAGCCCACTTCCTGTTCATGCGCCGCGCCAAAGCCCCGGGCGCGGGACGAGCGTGGGTCGCGCAAGGCGTCCGGCCACTGCCGCCAGTCGGTGGCGTGGCGTTCGTGCAGCACTTCGAAAACGGCGTGGTTCTGCAGGGTGTCGCCGCCGGCTTCGCGAAAGCCGGCGCAGGCGTCGCGCAAGGCCGGCGCGGCGCGCTCGAACCTGTCGTACAGTTTGCGCAGCAGCGCCAGGCGCCGCGCGCCGGCGGCCTGCCAGTCGACCAGGCCGGCCTGCTCGAGCGCGGCGGCGCGTCCGGCGGCATCCACTGCGGCCATGGCCGAGCGCACTTCATCGGCGCCGAATACGGCGCCCGGATCGGCATACAGCACATTCAAGAAGAGCCGGCTCGATGGAGAGTAGGGGCTGCAGGCTGCGGGCTGGGCGCTGAACATGGCGTGCATCGGGCTGACCGCCAGCGCGTCGGCGCCGAGCCGGCCTGCCTGTTCGGCCAGCTCGGCCAGCGCGCCGAAGTCGCCATAGTCGCCCGCGGCCGGGGCCGAGGGGTCGGCGCGGCGCAGGCTGTGTATCTGCGCCGCGATGCCCCAGGCTCGCGGCGAATCGTCCTGCAGCAGCTGCGCTGGCGATGGGCATCGCCCGGGCGCGACGGCCAGCGCATACTGGCGCCCATCCAGTTCCAGCAGGTGGTAGCCGGGGCGGTCAGGCGCCTGCAGGCAGGCGTCGTCGCCGGCCCCGGTGGCCTGGCCTTCGTCACAAGTGCCGTCTTCGTAGTGGACGAGATAGCGGCGCGCGCGCACGCCGGGCAACTGCACGCTGTGTCCCGCCCGGACAATGATCAGGGCGGGCGGCTGGTTGGCGGGCAAGGCAAGGCGAGCAAGGCTATCGCGCGCCTGCGCCGGCGTGCCGGCGGGCAGATCCATGGCCGCCAGGACCGCGCGCAGCGTTTCGGCGGGCGTGTCGCGCCGCCGGCCATGCGCATCGATCCAGCGCGGCGCCACGCCGGCGGCTTCGGCCAACGCCGTCAGTGAATCCGCGACAGAGGCGCTGGCGCTCATCGGGGTTCCTCCATGATGCACAGCGTGCACTCGGCTGGCAGGCTGCCGCCGGCCAGCGCGTCGTATGCTCCGGCGCAGCTCTGGAACAGCAGCACGGCGGCTTCGCCCGGCAACGCCGCGTGGACCGGCGCGACATCTTCGTCGCCCAGGTTCACATACAGGGACAGCCGCGCGCCGTCGCCCAGGCGCCAATGCGCGGCCACCGCGGATGGCCCCAGCACGTTGGCGGCTTCGGCGCGAGCGCCCGCCAGGCGCGGCGCGATGAGGCGCTGTCGCACCTTGAGCAGCGCCTGATAATAATCTTGCCAATGCACTGCCTCCGGCTCTTCGACCCAGGGATAGCTGGACGCATAGGTGTCCGGATCATTCGGGTCCGGCAACTGCCAGCCTGTGCGGCGCGGTGCGGCACCGAAACGGAACTCGCGCTGCCTGCCGTCGCGCACGGCCTGCGCCAGGGCAGGATCGGCATGATCGGTGAAATACAGGAACGGCGCCCGCGCGCCGCATTCCTCGCCCATGAAAATCAGCGGGATGTGCGGCGCCAGCAGCTGCAGGGCGATGGCGGCCCGCAGGGCTGGCTGGCGCCGGCCGACGAGCGTCAGCAGGCGTTCGCCGAAGGCGCGGTTGCCGGTCTGGTCATGATTCTGCAGGAACAGCACGAACGCCGTGGACGGCAGGTCGGCGCTGGGCTCGCCGCGATGCCGCGCCGCATCGCGCAGCGTGGATTGACCCTGGTAGGCATAGCCTTCGGACAGGCAGCGCGCCAGCATGGCGGCAGGTTGCGCGGCGTAGTCTGCGTAGTAGCCGTGAGTCTCGCCCGTAAGCAGATGGTGCAGCACGTGATGCGCGTCGTCGTTCCATTGGGCATCGTAGCCCTGCCGTAGCAGCGACGCGCGATTATCGTCGTTCTCGACCACCAGGTGTATGTGCCGTGACGCCGGAATGTGGCTGCGCACGTAGCGCGCCAGTCGGGGCAGCCACTCTGGCGTGGCGATGGCATGCACGGCATCCAGCCGCAGGCCGTCGAAGCGATATTCCGTCAGCCAGTACAGGGCATTTTCTTCGAAAAAACGGCACACTTGCGGTCGCCGGAAATCGATGGCGGGCCCCCAGGGCGTCTGCACGTCGTCGCGAAAGAATTGGCGGGCGTAGGCGGGCAGGTAGTTTCCCGTGGGGCCGAAATGGTTGTAGACGACATCGAGCATCATGCACATCCCCAATGCATGGGCCGCATCCACCAGTTCTTTCAGTTGCCGCGGCGTGCCGTAGCAAGCGTCGGGCGCGAAGGGCAGCACGCCGTCGTAGCCCCAATTGCGCCGGCCGGGAAAATCGGCGATGGGCATGAGTTCCACCACGGTGATGCCCAGCGCGGCCAGCTCCGGCAAGCGTTGCTGCAAGCCGGCAAAGCCGCCCGCGAGCCCGGCGTGCACTTCATAGATGACGGCTTCCTGCCACGGCCTGCCCGTCCAGTCGGGGTGCCGCCAGGCGTAGCCGTCCGCGGCGGAGACGATGCTGTAGCCGTGCACGTCATCGGCCTGCTGGCGCGATGCGGGGTCCGGCACAGCGTGTTCTGCGTCGAGCCGGTAACGGTAGCGCGTGCCGGGCGGGCACGCCACGTCTGCCTGGACCCAGCCTGTCTCGTCGGGCTGCAATGGAATGGGCGCGCGTCCTTCTATTTCGAGCGCCAGGGCAGGCGGCGCGGACGGCGCCCACAGGCGGAAGCGCGTCGTGCCATCCGGCATGGCCTGCGCGCCGAACATGGGCGCGGCGTCGTCCACCGGGGCGTCGAGGCGCCGGCAGGGCTGGCATGCGGCAGGCAGGGTGTTCATGTCGAGGCTCCCGCATACGCCGCCAGGACGACCAGGCTATGGGCAGCCACGTCGAGGGTTTCCGCCTCGACTGGTTGCGCGGCACGCCGGGGTTGGGCGCTGTCCAGTTCCAGGGTCCATTGCAGCGCGGGCGGCGGCAGGCCGAAGCTGGCCGGCTCGTGGCTGGCGTTGAATAACAGCAGCGTCACGTCGGCTTTCCCGCCGCCGGCGCCGCAGGCGCGGCGCATCGCCAGCGTGCGGCGGCCGACGTCGTCCCAGGCGGGCGGGTCCATTGGCAGGCCCGCTTCGGTGAACCATGACAAGGCGCCGATGCCGGGCGCCGCCTCCTGGCCGGTATCGCCGTAGCGGGCCGTGCGCAGGCTGGCGTGGGCGCGGCGCAATGCGCTCAGCCGCGCGACGTAGTCGGCCAATTCGGCGCCATCGGGGCGTTCGAGGTCGGCCCAGTCCAGCCAGCTGATCGGGTTGTCCTGGCAATAGGCGTTGTTATTGCCTTGCTGGCTGTTGCCGAACTCATCGCCCGCCAGCAGCATGGGCGTGCCGTCGGCCAGGAATACCGTGGCCAGTACAGCGCGCTGGATCAGCGCCCGCAGCGCCAGCACTTGCGGGTCGTCGGTCGGGCCTTCGTGGCCCCAATTGGCGCTGAAATTCTCGGCATGCCCGTCATTGCCGCCTTCGCCATTCGCCTCGTTGTGGCTGCTTTCATAACTGACGACATCGCACAGCGTAAAGCCATCGTGCGAGGCCGCGTAGTTGATGCTTGCCCAGGGCCGCCGATGCCGGCGGTCGAACAAATCGCGCGAACCGGCAAGCCGCGCGGCGAGCTCGCCGGTCATGCCGTCGTCTCCCCGCCAGTAGCGGCGCACGCCGTCGCGGAACCGGTCGTTCCATTCGGCGAAGCCCGGCGGATGCTGGCCCAGTTGATATCCGTCCGGTCCGATGTCCCAAGGCTCGGAAATGAGCTTCAGCCGCGACAATTGCGGGTCTTGCAGAATGGCGTCGAAGAAGCCCGATCCCGGGTCGAAGCCGGTGCCTTCGCGCCCCAGCGTTACGCCCAGATCGAAACGGAATCCGTCAACGCGATAGGCCGAGGCCCAGTGCCGCAGCGAGTCCATGACCATCTGCAGCACGCGCGGGTGAGAGATATTGACGGTATTGCCGCAGCCGGTATCGTTGATGTAGCGGCGCTCTTCGCCCGGCACGAGCCGGTAGTAGCTCGCATTGTCGAGCCCGCGCCATGACAGCGTGGGCCCCAGCTCGTTGCCTTCGCATGTGTGGTTGTAAACCACGTCCAGAATGACCTCGATGCCCGCGGCGTGCAGGCGGCGTATGGCCTGCTTGAGTTCGTTCGGCCCGCCCTGGGGCACATAAGCCGGCTCGGGGGCAAAGAAAGACAGCGTGCTGTAGCCCCAGTAGTTGCGCAGTCCCCGTTCGACCAGGAAGCGGTCCTGCAGGAACGCATGCACGGGCATCAGCTCGACCGCGGTGACGCCGAGCCGGTGCAGGTGATCAATGAAGCGCGGGTCGGCCAGGGCGCTGGCAGTGCCGCGCAACGGCGGGCGCAGGTCTTCGCGCTGCATCGTGGCGCCGCGCAAATGCACCTCGTACAGTACGGTGTCGTTCCAGCCGGTCGCCGGCGCGACGCTGCGGCCCCAGTCGAAGTGATCGTCGACCACCATGGCTTTCGGCATCGCCAGCGCGCTGTCGCGCCGGTCCATGCTCAGGTCGGCCTTGGCATGCTGCATGCGGTAGCCGAAAAGCACATCCGACCAGCGCACGCCGCCGGTCAAACGCCGCGCATAAGGGTCCAGCAAAAGTTTGTGCGGATTGAAGCGGTGCCCGTTGCGCGGGTCGTACGGCCCGTGCGCGCGAAAGCCATACACCAGTCCGGGCTGCGCGTCGGGCAGGTAGCCGTGCCACACTTCATCGGTGCACTCCGGCAACGCCAGGCGGCTGAGCTCTTTGCGGCCACGCGCGTCGAACAGGCACAACTCGACGCGTGTCGCGTTTGCCGAAAAGACGGCAAAGTTGACCCCGAGGCCGTCGCTTGTTGCTCCCAGCGGGTATGGGGAACCGGGAGCCAGGCTGGATTGTGCGGAAATGGCCATCATCAGTCCTCGTGCCGCAGCAATAGTGTCGACAGCGGCGGCAGCGTCAGCGACACCGATTGCGCCTGCCCATGGGCCGGCGTGTCGTGGGTATCGGCCAGGATCGGACCGGTCAGGCCGGTGCCGCCGTAGGCCGCGTCGTCGGTATTGATGCGCGCGCGCCAGCGGCCCGGCAGCGGCACGCCGATGCGGTAGTCATGGCGAGCCACCGGCGTGAAATTGCAGACCGCCAGCAGGTAGCGCTGGCCATCGGTGCGAACGAAGGCCAGCACGCTGTTCGTTTCGTCGTCGCCGACCATCCAGGCAAACCCCGACGGATCGGAATCGCGCCGATGCAGTTCGGGCAATTCGCCATACAAGTGGTTCAGGTCGCCCACCAGCCGCTGTACGCCGCGCCGACCCGGGTCGTCCAACAGGTTCCAGTCGATGGCGGCATCATGGTTCCACTCGCTTTCCTGCGCGATTTCGCCGCCCATGAACAGCAGCTTCTTGCCAGGATGAGCCCACATATAGCCGTAATACAGGCGCAACTGCGCCAGCCGATCCGCGTGGCTGCCGGGCATCTTGCCCAGCAGCGAGCCCTTGCCGTGCACCACTTCGTCGTGCGACAGCGGCAGAATGTAGCGCTCGGAGTACGCATACATCATTCCGAAGGTAACGTCGTGGTGGTGGTGACGGCGGTGCACGGGATCGTGGCGCATGTAGCGCAGGGTGTCGTGCATCCAGCCCATGTTCCACTTGTAGTCGAAGCCCAGCCCGCCGTCGCCGGTGGGCGCGGTCACTCCGGGCCAGGCTGTCGATTCCTCGGCCACCATGATGGCGCTCGGGCATTCGCATCCCACGACGGTATTCAGTTCGCGCAGGAAGTCGACCGACTCCAGGTTTTCCCGGCCGCCGTAGCGGTTCGGAACCCATTCGCCCGGCGCGCGGCTGTAGTCGCGGTACAGCATCGACGCCACGGCGTCCACGCGCAGTCCGTCGATGTGGAACTCGCGCAGCCAGTGCAGCGCGCTGGCAATCATGTAGGCTTTTACTTCGTTGCGCCCCAGGTTGTAGACCAGCGTGTTCCAGTCGGGGTGGAAGCCTTCGCGCGGGTCGGCGTACTCGTATAGCGCGGTGCCGTCGAAGCGCGCCAGGCCGTGGGCGTCATTGGGAAAGTGCGCCGGCACCCAGTCCAGTATCACGCCCACCCCGGCGGCATGGCAGCGGTCGACGAAGCGCGCGAAATCCGCGGGCGCTCCATAGCGGGCGCTGGGCGCAAACATGCCCAGGGGCTGGTAGCCCCACGAGCCGCCGAACGGGTGCTCCATGATGGGCATGAGCTCGATATGGGTGAAGCCCAGCGCGCGCGCATAGGCCGGCAAGCGTTCAGCCAGTCGGTCCCAGAGGGGGCCCGGCCCGCAGTCGCCCAGCCACGAGCCCACATGGACTTCATAAATGGCCACTGGCGCGTCGGGCCGTTGGCGCGCCGCGCGGCTTTCCATCCAGGCGGCGTCGTTCCAGGCATAGGGCGCGCGGGCCGGCACGACAGAAGCCGTGGCGGGCGGCACTTCGGTCTGGCGCGCCATCGGGTCGGCGCGCAGCGTGGTCGCGCCGTCCGCGCCCAGGATCTGGTACTTGTAGCGGCTGAGCGGCGCGACTTCCGGCACGAAGATCTCCCATACCCCGGCGGCATGGCGCAGCCGCATGCCATGGCGCAGGCCGTTCCAGCCATTGAAGTCGCCTACCAGCGCCACGCGGCGCGCATTGGGCGCCCATACGGCAAAGCGCACCCCGGGCACGCCATCGATCTCGCATGCGTGCGGCCCCAGGCACTGGCCCGCATACAGCCATGAACCCTGGGCCAGCATGGTCAGGTGGGCGTCGTCCAGCAGAGGGCCATAGGCATAGGGGTCGCCGATCTCTTCGATGCTGTCGGGCCAGCGCACCCGTAGCCGGTAGCAAGGTTGCCCGTCATCGCAGTAGCGGGTGATGTCGGCGGCGTACAGGCCGTCGCCTATCGGCGGCAGCGGCAGCACGGCCCCTCCGGAAAACACCGCCTCCGCCCCGAGCGAGCAGGGCAGCAGGGCTCGCAGCAGCGTGCGTCCGTCTTCGGCATGCGGGCCCAGCACGCTGAAAGGGTCGGGGTGCCGGCCCTCCAGCAGCGCCGCGCGCGTTTCGGGGGCCAGATCCGCGCCGGCGGTCTTTTCTGTTTCGCTCATGGGCGTTGTTCCTCTTGGCCGACGGCCGTTGCCATCAACTGGGTGCGCGCCAGTTCGGCCAGCCCGCACAGCGGGATGGATACCCAATCGGGCCGGTGACGCGCCTCGTAGCAAATTTCATAGGCGGCCTTCTCGATCAGCGCGGCCTGTACCAGGGCCTGCTCGCGCTCGGGCGACAGGCGCAGGGCGGGCTCGGCGGTCTCGCGATAGCCTTGCATGAAGGCCCGGGCGGCGCGCGCGCGGAACCGCTCCAGCAAAGAACGGCGCCGGTCTTGCGGACTTTGGGGCGGCTGTCCCTCTGCTGTGTCGCCGGGCGGCGCCGGGGCGTCCGGCGGCTCGCCGCGCGCGAGGGTGGCAGCCGCATAGTCGAGCGAACGCAGCATTCCGGCCACGTCTTTCAATGGGCAGGTCTTGGCGCGGCGCTCGGCCAGCGTCCGGGCTGGTTCCCCCTCGAAATCGATCAGGTAGGCGTCGGTGTGCGCCAGCAGCACCTGGCCCAGATGGAAGTCGCCATGGATACGCACCTGCAGGGCGCCCGTGGCGGCCTGGGTCAACCTGGCTATCTGCTCGGCCAGGCGATCGCGGTGCTCGCGCAGCCAGAGTCCGCACGCGCGCGTGGTGGCATCCAGCGCGTCGTCCAGTCCCGGCAGCATGGCCAGCGCCCGGTCCAGCATTGCGATGATGGCCTCGCCACGCGCCTGCGCATCTTCCGGGCGGGCGGCCTGCGGGGCGAAGGCCGGGTCGTCGCAGGGTTGCGCCAGCACGTTGTGCAGCTCCGCAAGCCGCCGGCCGATGGTGGCGGCAACGGTGGCGTAGCCGGCCAGGGTTTCGTCGAATTCGTCCAGGCCTGCATTGCGCGGCAGCGCATCGTCCAGCGCCCGTTTCAGGTAGTCGATGGTCCAGGACCAGGCATCGCCCTCATGGATCAGGTAGGCGTGCAGCACCGTGAGAGTGCGCGTCGAGCCGTCGGCGTCGCGGCGGGCCACTTCACCCAGCAAGGCGGGGGTGTTGGCGTAACCCGCCTGGGTCAGGCGCCGCGACATTTCCACTTCGGGCGACAAGCCGGATTCCAGGCGGCGCACGATTTTCAGCACGGCTTTGTTGCCCAGCGCGATCGAAGTATTGCTCTGTTCGCCGGCGTGCCAGTGCAACGGGATGTCGGGCGGAATTTCCAGGCTGCGCAGCCCGGCTTCGGGCAAGAAGCACAAAGCCGACGTCGACTCGCCGCCCGCGGGCTGCTCGCGCCCGGATTGCAGGGCGGCTACCAGCGTGCGCACGTATGACTCCTGACGGGATGCGTCGACCAGTATGCCTACGTCCGCGCCGCGCCGAACGCGCGCCAGAATGTAGTCTTGCGGCGCCGCGGCTTTCCAGGCAACCGACAGCGGCACGTGCAGGCGCGTACGGGCCGCGCCCGTTCCGCTTTCGAGCTCGGTGACCAGGTATTCCTCGGCGCCGCCGCCAGCCAACGGCGTGCTGTCTACCAGCCGCGCCGCGCCAATGCGATGCTCGGAAGGGAACCACCGCTGGCGCTGCAGGAAGGCGGGCAGCACATCTTGCTCGAACGCGCGCCGCGAAGACTCCGTCAGCGCAAGCCCGCTGCGTCCTCGCAGCACGAGTGTGGCCTGGTCGGACATCTGTTCCGGTTGCTGGGCATGCCAGGCGGGCGATGCATGCTCCGTGCTCAGCTCGAACCAGTAGAACCCATATGGCGGCAACGTCAGCAGATAGGGCAGCTTGCCAATATCTGGAAAAGGATTGCCGCCCAGCATTTCCACCGGAACGCGCCCGTCGAACTCGGCAAGATTCAACTCGACCGGCTGCGCAGTGCTGGACAGGTTGGCCACGCACAGGATAGTGCTGTCGTCTGCCTGCCTCAGGTAGGCGAGGATCTTGCGGTTGCCCGGGTACAGGAAGCGCAGCGAACCGCGCCCGAAAACCTGCGACTGCCGGCGCTTCGCCACCATGCGGCGGGTCCAGTTCAACAGCGAGTGCGGGTCGCGCTGTTGCGCTTCGACATTGATCGCCTCGTATCCATACAGCGGACTCATCAGCACCGGCAGGGGCAGGCGCTCCGGATCGCTGCGCGAGAATCCGCCATTGCGGTCGGGCGACCATTGCATCGGCGTGCGCACGCCATCGCGGTCTCCCAGGTGGATGTTGTCGCCCATGCCCAGTTCGTCGCCGTAGTACAGCACCGGCGTGCCCGGCATGGATAGCAACAGGCTGTTCATCAGTTCGATGCGGCGGCGATCGCGCTCGAGCAGCGGCGCGAGGCGGCGCCGGATGCCCAGGTTGATGCGCGCCCGCGGGTCGGCCGCATAGACGTTCCACAGATAGTCGCGCTCTTCGCTAGTGACCATCTCCAGCGTCAGTTCGTCGTGGTTGCGCAGGAAAATGGCCCACTGGCAGGTGGCGGGAATTTCCGGCGTCTGCGCGATGATGTCGGTGATCGGAAAGCGGTCTTCCTGCGCGATGGCCATGTACATGCGCGGCATCAGCGGAAAGTGGAACGACATATGGCATTCGTCGCCATTGCCGAAATATTCCTGGGCGTCTTCCGGCCACTGATTGGCCTCGGCAAGCAGCATGCGGCCGGGGTACTCGGCGTCGATGACGGCGCGGATGCGGCGCAGCACCTGGTGCGTCTCGGGCAGATTCTCGTTGTTGGTGCCTTCGCGCTCAACCAGATACGGCACGGCGTCCAGCCGCAGTCCGTCTACGCCCATGTCCAGCCAATAGCGCATGACCGACAGAATCTCTTTCAGCACCTGCGGATTGTCGTAGTTCAGGTCGGGCTGGTGCGAGTAGAAGCGGTGCCAGAAATAGGCGCCCGCCTCGGGGTCCCGTGTCCAGTTCGATTTCTCGGTGTCGCAGAAGATGATCCGGGTGCCCGAGTAGGCCTGGTCGTTGTCCGACCATACGTAGTAGTTGCGGGCTGCGCTGCCGGGGCGGGCACGGCGCGCGCGCTGGAACCACGGATGCTGGTCGGAAGTATGGTTGACCACCAGTTCGGTGATGACCCGCAGGCCGCGCGCATGGGCGGCGCGGATGAAGCGCCGCGCATCGGCAATGGTGCCGTAATCGGGATGAACGCCCCGGTAGTCGGCGATGTCGTAGCCATCGTCGCGCCGCGGCGACGGATAGAAGGGCAGCAGCCAGATGGTGTCCACGCCCAGGCTCGCAATGTAGTCCAGCTTGGCGGTCAGGCCTTCGAAGTCGCCGATGCCGTCGTTGTTCGAGTCGTAGAACGAGCGGACATGCAGCTGATAGATGACCGCGTCCTTGTACCAGAGCGGGGTGTCTTGAACAGGCGGCAGGGCGGATGGTGCTGGCGACATGAGTACTCCGCGTCTAGTCGTGGGCCGACAGGCGCCACAGGCGATAGGGCCGGTCCGGGTGCAGCGCGACGTCGCGCCATTTGCCGCGCCAGTACTCGCGGCCGCCGTCGAGCAGGTCGTCGGCGCAGAGCCGTCCGTCGTCGGGCAGGCCGAACAGATGGAAAGGCGCTTCCATGCGGGCTTGCTGCGGCCGGTGCGGATCGAGGCTGATGGCGGCGAGCACGACGTTGCCGCGGCAAGGCGTGGCTTTGCAGAAACACAGCACCTGGTCGTTGCCGGCGTCGATAGCCGTGAAGCCGCGATGGGTCTGCAGGGCGGGGTTGGCGCGGCGTATGGCGTTGAGCCGGGATATCTGCGCAGCAATGTTGCCGGGCGCGTTCCAATCGCGCTGCCGCAACTGGTACTTCTCGGAATCCAGGTATTCCTCTTTGCCCGGCAGCGGCTGGAATTCGCACAGCTCGAAGCCGCTGTACATCCCCCACAGGCCCGAAGTCGTGGCCGCCAGCGCGGCGCGGATCAGGAAGCCGGCGCGCCCCGAGGTCTGCAGGAAATAAGGATTGATGTCCGGCGTATTGACGAAGAAATTCGGCCGGAAGAAATCGGCCACCGGCGGCGACGACAGTTCCTGCAGGTAGTCTGTCAGTTCGCGCCAGGTGTTGCGCCAGGTGAAGTAGGTGTACGACTGCGTGAAGCCCGCTTTCGCCAGGCGGTACATCATCTTGGGCCGGGTGAAGGCTTCCGACAGGAAGACGACGTCCGGGTGCCGGTTCTGCACTTCGCCGATGAGCCATTCCCAGAACGGCAGCGGCTTGGTATGCGGGTTGTCTACCCTGAAAATGCGCACGCCGTGGCCTATCCAGAACAGCACGATATCCCGCAAGGCCAGCCACAGCGGCGATTTGCGGGCGCGCCGGCCGCCCGCAGCGTAGAACGATACGTTGACGATGTCTTCGTACTTTTTCGGCGGATTCTCGGCATGCCGGATGGTGCCGTCGGCGCGCCGCTCGAACCAGTCCGGATGTCGCGCCAGCCAGGGGTGGTCGGGCGAGCACTGGATGGCGAAATCCAGCGCGATTTCCAGGCCGTGTTCGCGCGCGCGTTCCACCAGCCGCAGAAAGTCGGACAGCGTGCCCAGCTCGGGATGGATGGCGTCGTGCCCGCCATCGGGCGAGCCAATGGCGTAGGGGCTGCCTACGTCCCCTTCCTCGCTATGCAGGCTGTTGTTGGGCCCTTTGCGGTGCGTGCGGCCGATGGGATGGATGGGCGGAAGGTACAGCACGTCGAAACCCATGTCTCGCACCCGGGGCAGTTGGGCAATGACGTCGTCGAAGGTGCCGTGCCTGCCGGGTTCGGCCGCCGCCGAGCGGGGAAACAGCTCATACCAACTCGCATAGCAGGCCGCGCGCCGGTCCACCCACAATGGATAGGGCGCAGGGCTCAGGTAGTGAAAGGGCTTGTCGGCCAGTGTGCGCATGGCCTGCGCCAGCCTGTCGTCCAGCAGCGCCTCGGCCGCCTCGGACCCGGACGCCGCACCGGCCTGCTGCAACGCCGTGGCGACGCAGGCTGCCGCGGCTTTCCCGCCGGGGAATGCGCCGCCGCGCTCCAGCGCGGCGCGCAGTAACGCGGCGCCGTCGGCCAGGTTCGCCGTCAGGTCTTGCCCGGCCTCGCGCTTTTTCAGGAGGTCGCCGCGAAATGTTTCCCAGGTGTCGCGCCAGGCGCTGACCATGAATTCATGCCGCCCGATGCGAAACGGGCGGATGACGGCTTCCCATCGATCGTTGGGAAGCGCCCGCATGGGCGCGGCGCGCCATTCGGCTTCGTCGGCCGCGCGCCAGAGCACTTCGGCCGCCAGGGCCTCATGGCCGTCGGTGTAGATGTCGGCCTGCACGCATAGCGGATCCTGCGCCACGCATTTCGCCGCATAAGCACCGCCATCGACCGTCGGGGCCACGTCCTCGACCGCGATGCGCCCGCTGCGTCCGGCCCGCGGGCCGGCGCGGCGCCCGACTAGCGGCATTTGCACGGGCGGAGCCGGCTCGATGATGAAGGCGGCCGCGCCGCCGGGCTCGAGCGTATCGCCACGCAGGCGCACGGCGGGCGGCACATGTTCATGGCACGGCGTGCCGGCCGGCAGCAGGCGGCCGATATGGTCCCAGTCGATGCGGGCCGGAGCGTCGGTGCGAGGGTTGGCCAGCAGCACCCGTGCGCCGGCGCCCGATTCGCCTGCCAAGGCGTCGTGGCGCACCAGCACGGTGCACAGGCCGTCTCGCCCGCCGACGGCGCTCAAGGCGCCCGCGGGCCGCTGGCGGCCCAGCCAGGCGTTGGCTTGCGCGTACATGCGTTGCCGCGCGTCCAGTCCGCCCGCCACCATGATGCCGTCGCCGCTGACGACGGCCGCCCAGAGCCCGCGCAAGGCTTGCGCGCCGGAATGCATTTCCGCCGTCTCGGCGGGCATGGCGATGACCGGCGCGACGGCGCCCAGGCGGGCATGTTCTTCGGCCAGCCAGGCCGACTGGAAATCCCACCAGGGCAGCGACGAGAAGACGCCGTCGAACCCCGCCCCGCGCAATGCCATGACCTGGTCTGGGGTCAACCCCGGTGTCCAGGCCAGGAAACGGCGATCTGGAAAGGCTGCACGCAATGGGGCCAGCAAGGCGTGCCAGTCGGACGCTTCGATCCGCTGGGGGGCATCGAAGCGCAAGCCGGACAACCCGGCATCCAGCCAGCGCGCGAGCCGTTCGCTCCAGGCATGGATGAACTCCCGCGGCAACGGGCCTTCGCGCAGGTAGCGCACGCCGCGCGCGCTGAGCGCCATGCGGGGATCGCGGGCCGGGTCATCCGCGGGCGCGCGATACCAGTCCGGATACCGCGCGTTCCGGGCAGGGTCGGTCGCGATGCGGTCCAGCACCAGGTCCATGTAGACCGGCAGGCCATGGCGGGTGCCGTTGTCCGCCACGCGTCGCAACAGCGCGGACATGCAATGGCCCGGGTCCAGGGCGGGGTCGGGGTGATCGGGATCCAGCGGCACTCCTGTCTCGGCGCCGCGGGCAGGGCGCAGCCACAGGGGCTCGATCAACAGGACATTGAAACCGGACTCGCGCACCCGCCGGCACAATGCGTCCCACGGATCGGCGGACTCGGCGTGCAGGCTGTCGATCTCCCTCTTGCGCGCCCAGTAGATGCGCAGCGGCTCCGGCGGCGATGCCGGCGGCTGGGGCAATGGGCTGGGGCGGTAGTTGCTGCTCTCCATGTAGGCCCGCGCCTCAGTAGGCCGCCGGGGCGGGCATGCCGTCCAGCGGGGAGCGTGCATAGGCAGGCAGCGGCGCGGGCCGGATCGTCGGCGCCGGCACCCGGCCGCGGCGCGGCGCGTCGACCATGCTCTCGAACAGGTCCAGATAGGGCTGTGCCGCGGTGTTCCACCCGAACTCGCAGGCCATGCCATTGCGCTGCATCGACCGCCAGATAGCCGGCTGCGCGTACAGCCGCAGGGCGCGGTCGATCGCCTGGCCCATGTCGGGAGCGCCGTCGCCATCGAACAGGATTCCGGTGGCCGCCAGCATGGCGTGGCTGCCCTCGCGTTCGCCCGGATCCACGATGGTGTCCGCCATGCCGCCCACGCGGGAGGCAATGGGCACCGCGCCGTAGCGCATGGCGTAAAGCGGCGTCAGGCCGAACGGCTCGAACCGGCTGCCGTGCAGCAACATGTCGGCGCCGGCATGCAGGCGATGGGCGGTGGCTTCGTCATAGCCGATGCGCACGGCGCAACGCCCCGGATAACGCGCCGCGAGCGCCTCCAGCTCGATCTCGTACCGGCGTTCGCCGCACCCGATGATCGCGACTTGCAGGCCGGGGTGGCGACGCAGCGCGTCGGGCAGGGCTTCGACGGCCACATCGGCCATTTTCTGGCTGGTCAGGCGGCTGCCCATTGCCAGCAGGGCAGCGCCCTGGTCGGGATGCAGGCCGAAGGCCTTCTGCAGGGCGACCTTCGCGCGACGCTTTCGGGCCAGGTTGCGCGCGCTGTAGCAGAGATGGCCCAGGTGAGGGTCGCTGGCCGGATTCCACAATGCGTCGTCGATCCCGTTCGGAATGGGCGCCAGGTCGGCAGCGCGGGCCCGCAGCAGCGGATCGAGGCCGCAGCCGAATTCGGGGGTCATGATTTCGCGCGCATAGTTGCGGCTGACCGTGGTGATGCGGTCGGCGTAGCGCAGACCTGCCTTCAGGAAGTTGATCCTGCCGTGCAGGCGGGCGCCGTCGTCGGTGCAATAGGCGCCCGGCACGCCGATCTGGCCGGCGCACTCCAGCTCAAAGCTGCCCTGGAAAGCCAAGTTGTGCACGGTGAGCACGGTTTTTACGTAACGCAGGCCCGCCGCGCGCACCAGCAAGGGGACGAGGCCGGCGTGCCAGTCCTGGGCGTGCAGAATATCGGGCCGGCGCACTCCGGGCAGGCCGGCCGCCACGCGCATGGCCGCGTGGGCCAGGGCCGCGAAGCGCACGGCGTTGTCGGCGTAGGGCTGGCCCTGTTCATCCAGGTACAGGCCGTCGCGGTCATACAGGCCGGGATTGCACAGCAGGTAGAAAGGCAACCCGGACTCGGGGCACAAGGCGCCCACCAGCGTCGCTTCTCCGCCCGGCATGCCAGCCAGGTGAGCGATGTGGCGTATGCCGACCACCCGGTCCAGAACGCCGCGGTAAGCCGGCATGAGAATGCCGGTATCCACCCCCGCGCGGCTGAGGGCCCGCGCCAGGCCTGTTACTGCATCACCCAGGCCGCCGCTCTTGGCAAGAGGAAAGGCCTCGGAAGTCACCATCAAGCTGCTTGTTCTCGCCATGATTGCTCCAGTACGTGCGTGCTGTCCACCCGGACAGGGACGGGTGCCGGGCGGCCTTACGCAAGCGGCGTACCTGGGGTGGCCGGCGTGCAACCGGCATGCCTGGGCATGGAGCAAAGGCCGGGCCGCGCGGGCCCTTCAAGGCTGGCGGGAAGCTTCCGTGGTTGCGCCATGCGGCCGCTCGCGCGACACGCGCACGCGCTGCTCCGCGACGGCAAATGCGATATCCGCCGCGCCCAGTTCGCGCAGCAGGCCCAGGTTGATGCGCTGCTGGATATCCATATACCGGTTGTAATCCGCGAGCATGACGTAATAGACGGCTTCGAATACCAGGCCGTGCTCGCCGAAGCTGGCAAGATGCGCGCGGTCGAAGCGCGTGTCGTCCTGGGTTTCGATCTGGCGGCGCACGATGCCGGGCACGGCCGCCACGCTATCCGGCGGGGTGCGGTACGACAGGGTGAAACCGAACACGATGCGTCGTTGCTGCATGCGCTTGTAATTCTGGATAGTCTGCTTGAGCAGTTCAGTGTTGGAGCAGACGATCTGCTCGCCGCCCAGGCTGCGGATGCGGGTCGTCTTCAGGCCGATATGCTCGATGCTGCCCGCCACCGCCCCGAACACGATGAAGTCTCCCACCTCGAACGGCTTGTCCAGGCCGATGGCGATCGAAGCGAACAGATCGCTGAGTATGGTCTGCACGGCCAGCGCGACGGCCACGCCGCCGATTCCCAAGCTGGCGACCAACGCCGTGACGTTGACCCCCAGGTTGTCCAGCATGGCGAGCACCGTCATGGCCCACAGCACAATGCGTAGCAGCAGCGCCAGCAGCATCGCGGTCACCGCCCGGCCGCCCGCGCGGTTGACCAACGCGCGCACCAGGCCGACGGCAATGGCGCGGTCGGCCCATAGCGCCACCTGCAGCGCGGCCAGCACGAACCATAGATGAGAGGCCGCCACGGCCCAGGGCGCGATGACCCCGGTGATGCGCGCGGCCAGCAGGACGGCGATCAGGAACAGAACCAGCCAGCTGGTGCGGCCCAGTATTTCCAGGGCGGCTGCCAGGCCGCCCCGGGCAGAGCCCTGCGGGTGTTGCTGCAGACGGGTCCTGGCCAGGCCCAGGAACAGGCGGGCGGCGATCAGCAGCGCCGCCGCGAGCAGCGCGGTAAGCAGCCAGGCCCACAGCGGGCTGCCCGCCAATTCGTGGCTTGTGATCCAGTGCACGCCGCACCTCCGGCCTATGAACGAGGCCGCCATCGCCGCAAGGCGCGTGCCCGCGGTCAGGCTGGGTCAGCCCTGGCGCGTAGCGGAGGGCGTGTCGGCGTTGTAGGCGCCCAGCCGGTTATACAGGGTTTTCAGGCTGACGCCCAAGGTATCGGCGGTGCGCTGCTTGTCGCCATTGTGGTGGGCCAGCGTGGCCAGAATGACGTCGCGCTGCGCCTGGCTCAGCGGCGTGCCTATGGGAAAACACAGGGCCCCGTCGGCACTGTCGCGCGCCTCGGCCGCGCGGGGCCGGCGCCGGAATTCCGCTTCCACTACCGTGTCGGCCATAATGAACGCGCGCTGTACGGCATTACGCAGTTCACGCACATTGCCGGGCCAGTCGTATGACAGCAGTGCATCCATCATGCGGGCCGAGAAACGCTTGCTGGTCTTGTGGGCGGCGTTCAATTCATCCAGGAAGCGTTGCGCAAGGATGCGCACGTCGCCTTCCCGCTCCCGCAGGGGCGGCACGCGCAGCGGCACGACCAGCAGGCGATGCAGGAAATCCTGGCGCAGCTTGCCGCTTTCGACGGCGGCGTAGGGGTCCCGGTTGGTGGCGCAGACGATGCGGGCGCCAGTATGCAGCACCTCGGTGCCGCCCACGCGCTGGTAGGTGCCGCTTTCCAGCACCCGCAGGAACTGTACCTGCAGCGCGTCCGACATTTCGGTGACTTCGTCCAGGAACAGCGTGCCGTTGCCGGCCGACTCGAAGTAACCCGCGGTCTGCCCCAACGCCCCGGTAAAGCTGCCTTTTTCATGGCCGAACAGCTGGGCGTGCGCCAGCGAATGGCTGAAGGCGCCGCAATTAACAGGAATGAAAGGGTGCTTGCTGCGCTCGCTGCCCTCGTGAATGGCGCGTGCGATCATTTCCTTGCCGGTGCCGCTTTCGCCTGTAATAAATACGGTGGCGTCGCTGCGGGCGGCTCGAGCCACCTGCGAGCCGAACTCCCGCATCAGCGGGCACATCCCGGCGAAGGCTTCTTCAATTTGTATCGGCGTGCGTACTGACTGCCCGGCTGTGCCCGGCGTAGTGCCCTGCATGATTCTCCCCGAAGCAAAGCGGAAGCTGACATGCCCCGCACCGATCGAAATGTCGTGTGCTGGCGATGATACGGCAGCCATAATCCCGATATGCAACCATGTGCAAACATTGGCAAACGTTGGTGGTAGTGGGACGGGAAACCGGCCGCGCGCGCACTGCTGCGCGGTATGCTGAAGCAAAGAAGAAACCCTTGCGGCCTTCTGCCGTTGTCTGATTTTGTAACGGAGTAGCAATGCCTCACATGCTCGTTCTGGACGATGACGAAGCGGTGCGCGAAGTCCTGGCCGAAATTGCCCGCGAGCACGGTTTTTCGGTAGCCCAGGCAGCCACCATGAAAGACGCGATGATCCAGCTGCAACGCCAGCAACCCGACCTGGTCCTGACCGACGTGCGCCTGCCCGGCGCCAGCGGCATGGAAATTTTCGGCCGCATGCAGAATTCGGACGCCGAAGTGGTCGTCATTACCGGCCATGGCACCATGGACAATGCCGTCGAGGCCCTGCGCCTGGGCGCCACCGACTACTTGGTTAAGCCGGTGTGCATGGATCGGTTGGCAGAGATCCTGGCCCGGGTGGCGGCCGACCGCGGCGGCGCCGCCAACGACGGGCCGTTCCAGGAGCCCGGGCGGTTTGGCAAGCTGCTGGGCCAGTCCGAGTCGATGGAGCAGTTGTACGCGCAGTTGTCGCGCGTGGCCGCCACCGACGCCACGACCTTGCTGATCGGCGAAAGCGGCACCGGCAAGGAATTGGCCGCGCACGCTATCCATGAGCTCAGCAGCCGCGCCAGCAAGCCGTTCATCGCGGTCAACTGCGGCGCGATCTCGCCGCACCTGATCGAAAGCGAGCTGTTCGGTCACGAGCGCGGCAGTTTCACCGGCGCCGACCGGCAGCACAAAGGGTATTTCGAACGCGCCGATTCCGGCACGCTGTTTCTGGACGAAGTCACCGAGATGCCGCTGGATCTGCAAGTGAAGTTGCTGCGGGTGCTGGAAACGGGCCGTTTCATGCGGGTGGGCACGCATCGCGAAGTTGCGTGCGATGTCCGCATCGTGGCGGCCACCAACCGCAGTCCCGAGCAGGCCATACAAGAAGGAAAGCTACGGGAAGACCTGTATTACCGGCTGAGCGTGTTTCCCATCGAGTTGCCGCCGCTGCGCGACCGCGGCACCGATATCCTGTTCCTGGCCGACCGCTTCCTGCAGGCGCTTAACGATAAATACGGCGAATCCAGGCGGTTTTCCGAGCAGGCGCGCCAGGCTATTGGCGAGTACGCATGGCCGGGCAATGTCCGTGAACTGAAGAACTATGTGCGCCGCGCCTACATCATGGCTGAGGATGGCATCCTGGGCGCGGATGCCTTGCAGCCGCAGATCGCGCCGGATGGCGGGGGTCAGGCGGCGCGGGTGGTCGTGCCGTTGGGCGTGACACTGGCCGAGGCCGATCGCCGCCTGATCATGGCCACGCTCGAACGCTGCGGCGGGGTCAAGAAGCAGACCGCCGCGGTATTGGGCATCAGCGCCAAGACCTTGTACAACCGGCTCGAAGAATATACGCGGGCCGGCCACCTGGTCATGGATGAAGACGACGCGCCGGGCGGGGAGCCCGGCCGTCAAGGCGGCGCCTGACCCGGCGGCGCGCGCCGCCGCCCGCCGGGCGGCGTTCCTGCGCAACCGGGCTTGCAACCTGGCGAGCAACCTGTAGTGAACCGCTGACAGGCACGGTGCTTGCTGCCTTCTGCTCCCATGGAAACCCGCTATGGGAGCAGGCATGCAAACGGTGTCGGATTTTGTCTTGTCGCGTCTGGCGCAATGGGGCATTCAACGCGTCTACGGCTATCCGGGCGACGGTATCAACGGGCTGATCGGCGCCTTCGGGCGCACCCGCGAGCCCCTGGAATTCGTGCAGGCGCGCCATGAAGAAATGGCCGCGTTCATGGCGTGCGCGCACGCCAAGTTCACCGGACAGGTAGGCGTATGCATGGCGACTTCCGGACCGGGCGCCATTCATCTGCTCAACGGCTTGTACGACGCCAAGCTCGACCATCAGCCCGTGGTGGCGATCGTGGGCCAGCAGGCGCGCTCGGCGCTGGGCGGCGACTACCAGCAGGAGGTCGACCTGGTCAGCCTGTTCAAGGACGTCGCTCACGATTTCGTGCATTCGGCCGTCAGCCCGGTGCAGGTTCGGCACCTGGTCGACCGTGCCATCCGCATCGCCATGGAGCGGCGCGCCGTAACTTGCCTGATCCTGCCCAACGATGTGCAGGATCTGCCGGCCGTGCCGGCTCCGCCGCGCGAGCACGGCACGGTCCATACAGGCATCGGCGTCACTTCACACGCCGGCGTGCCGGCGCCCACGGCGCTGCAGAACGCCGCCGATATCCTGAACAAGGGCGAGCGCGTGGCGATTCTGGCAGGCGCTGGCGCGCGCGATGCCGGCGAAGAGTTGCTGCAGGTGGCCGAACTGCTGGGGGCGGGCGTGGCCAAGGCGCTGCTGGGTAAATGCGTCGTGCCCGATGACGTGCCATATGTCACGGGCTCGATCGGGCTGCTGGGCACCCAGCCCAGCTGGCGCATGATGAACGACTGCGACACGCTGCTCATGGTGGGTACGGCATTTCCCTACGGAGAATTCCTGCCGCCCGAAGGCCAGGCGCGCGCGGTGCAGATCGACCGCGATGGCCGCATGATCAGCCTGCGCTACCCGGTGGAGCAGGGCCTGGTTGGAGACAGCAAGGCCACGCTGCGGGCGCTGGCTCCCTTGCTGCAGCCCAAGCAGTCGCGCCGCTGGCGCGACAAAATCGAGAAAGAGGTGGCGCAGTGGTGGCAGACCGTCGAGGCGCGCGCCATGGTGGCCGCCCGCCCCGTGAACCCGCAGCGCCCGTTCTGGGAGCTGTCGCCGCGGCTGCCGGACCGCAGCATCATTACCTGCGATTCGGGCTCGGCCGCCAGCTGGTATGCGCAGCAGCTGCGCCTGCGCAAAGGCATGACGGCGTCGCTTTCGGGCGGATTGGCCAGCATGGGCAGCGGCGTGCCGTACGCCCTGGCGGCCAAGCTGGCCCATCCCGACCGCCCGGTATTCGCGTTGGTGGGCGACGGCGCGTTGCAGATGAATGGCATGAACGAATTGATCACCGTGGCGCATCGATGGCGCGATTGGGCCAACCCCACGCTGGTGGTGATGGTGCTGAACAACGGCGACCTCAACATGGTGACCTGGGAGCAGCGCGTGATGGGCGGTGATCCGCGCTTCAAGGATTCCCAGCTGCTGCCGCCATTCCCCTATGCCGAATACGCGGAATTGCTGGGGCTGGAGGGAATCCGGGTCGACGACCCCGACCAGGTCGGGCCGGCCTGGGACCGCGCCATCGCGGCGGGCCGGCCGGTCTTGATCGAGATGGTCACCGATCCGGAAGTGCCGCCCATACCGCCACATGTGCCGCTCAAGCAGGTGCAGAACTATGTGAAGGCGCTGCGCCAGGAAGATGCGTCCGGCGGCGCGGCCCTGCGCGCCACGATCAAGCAGTGGTGGGCCGGTTGACGGGCCCCCCGCGTCCCTCTATTGCATTGCCATCAAAGGAGTACAGCATGATGCACATTCGTGATTTCGACGCGGCACTCAGCCGCGCCCAGACATATCCGCCCAAGGAGCCCGTTCAGGATCCGCCCGTCCGCCCGGACGATACCCCCGAAGACACGCCGCCACGCAAGCCGTACCCGCCCGACAGCATTCCCAACCCCATGCCCGGCCTGGACCCCCAGCAAACCCCGGGCATCGACCGTTGGCAGGATGACGCGTTCGAGGCGGCGTGGCGCCGCGCGACGCGCGAACTCTGATGCGTGGCGACGCACAGCAAGGCGGGGCCGCTTTTGCCGGGCGGGATGCCGCGGCCCGGGCCGTGGCGATGGTCATGCCGATGATCGCCGCTGCGATGGCCGACCGTCGCGTCGGCGAAAGCGGTTTCCTGCACATCGTGGTCATGGACCCCGCCGCCAGCCCCGCGACGCACGACTTCGAAGAAGCGATTCTTTACGAACAAAGCGTGGGAGACCGTTCGGCCTGGGATGCCGACTACGCCGCCTATGCGCGCGGCAAGGCGGCCATATCCTGGCGCACGGGCCTGGATAGCCATGTGGTCTGCGAGACGCGGCCGCATTTGCTGCGCCCGGCCGACGGCACGGTATGGGGCAGCGTGTGCGTCGAGGGCATCGTGGTTGGCGTGAGCGGCGCGAATCCCTGGTACGACGAGGCATTCGCCGGCGCCATCGCGCATGCGTTCAAGGCCATCGCCAAGGCCCGCGGCCGCCAGGCCGATTGAACCTCGCGGCGCGGCCCCCGGCATGGCATTTGCGTGGGCGCACGCTCACATGCGCCGGCGCGGGCCGGCAGTTGATACAAGGAGTGATTCATGAACCTGCATACCCACCGCAACCGGGAATCGGGCGAACGCATGAAGGGCGGCCTGCGTGAACTGGTCGCCGGCGTCGAAGACTTGCTGCGCTCGACGGCCTCGTATAGCGGCGCGGATATCGAGTCGACCCGCGACCGCCTGAAGCGCCAGTTGGACATGGCGCGCGAGCAGGCCCATGAGTGGGAGCGCTCGGCCGTGGGACGCTACCGGCATGCCTCGGCGGCCACCGACGAGTACGTGCACGACCATGCCTGGAAGACCGCCGGGCTGGCGATCATCCTGGGCGTGGCCATTGGCGCGTGCCTGGGGTCCGGACACTGGCGCCGCTGATGGCGGCATCGACCGGCCGCGTTCGAACCTGAGCCGGGCGAGGGCGCGGCAGCGCCTTCGCCCCTTGCCTGCCCATGCCTGAAGCCAGCAGCGCCGCCCGCGCGCGCCAGGAGGTGAACCGCAGCATACTCGTGGCGTTGTGGAAGCACCGCCGGCGTACCGCCGCCGCGGTGGTGTTGCTGGTTGTCGCCAAGTTGCTGATGGTGGCGGTGCCAGCGGTACTCAAGCGCATCGTCGATGCCTTGAGCGAACCCGCCACGCTGCTGACCCTGCCGGTATTCCTGTTGCTGGCCTATGCCTTGCTGCGTTTCGCCGGCAGCCTGTTCACCGAGTTGCGCGACGTGGTCTTCGTGCGCGTCACGCAGGCCGCGGTGGCCGATTTCAAGGTGCGCATGTTCGAGCATTTGCAACGGCTCGGCGCGCGCTTTCATGGTTCGCGCCAGACTGGCGTGCTGGCGCGCGATGTCGAGCGGGGCACGGCGGGGGTGGGGTTCCTGTTGGGCACCGCGTTGTTCACCTTGCTGCCCACGCTGGTCGAGATTGTGTCGGTGCTCCTCATCCTGGTCGCAGGCTACAGCATCTGGTTTGCCGCCATAGTGGCCGTAACTTTCACAGCATATGCCATCCTGACCACCGTGCTCACCGAAAGGCGGGCGCCGTTCCAGCGGCAGATCAACGATCTCGATTCCCTGGCCAGCGGCCGTATGGTGGACAGCCTGCTCAACTACGAGGCGGTCAAGCTGTACGCCAACGAGGATCTGGAATCGCGGCGCCTGAGCACTGTGCTGAAAGAATGGGTAGGGGTAGGCATCGTCAACCAGCGCTCGCTGTCGGTGCTGCATATTACGCAAAGCGCCATCATTGCGTTCGGAGTGGCCGCGGTGATGCTGCTGGCGGGCAAGCAGGTGGTGGACTTTGACATGAGCGTGGGCGACCTGGTGCTGGTCAACGCGTACATTATCCAGATATGCCTGCCGCTGAACACCCTGGGCCTGATCTTCCGCCAGGCCAAGGAGGCGCTGATCAACGCCGAGCGCGTGGGCGCGCTGCTGCAGATCCCACCGGAAGTTGGCGACGAAGGCACGTTTGCGCCGCTGCGCGTGGACCACGGGGAAGTACGCTTCGAGAAGGTCAGCTTCGGCTATGAGCCGGGACGGCAGATTCTATGGGACGTGGATTTCACCGTGCCGTCCGGGGCCACGGTGGCCGTGGTGGGCGGCAGCGGTTCGGGCAAGTCGACGCTGGCGCGGCTGCTGTTCCGCTTCTACGACCCGGATGCCGGGCGCGTGCTCATCGATGGACAAGACTTGCGTCACGTCGACCAGAAGAGCCTGCGTCGCGTGCTGGGCATCGTGCCTCAGGATACGCTGCTATTTGACGAAACCATCGCCTATAACATCGCCTACAGCAACCCTGCCACGCCGCGCGAAGCGGTAGTCGAGGCGGCGCGCGGCGCCCGTGTGGACGAGTTCATCGCCAGCCTGCCCGCGGGCTACGATACACGGGTGGGCGAGCGCGGAGTCAAGCTGTCAGGCGGCGAGCGGCAGCGCATCGCCATTGCCCGGGCCCTGCTGAAGAATCCGCCCATCATGGTGTTCGACGAAGCCACGTCTGCCCTGGACACCCGCACCGAGCGGGCCATCCAGGCGGAACTGACACGCATCTCGCGCGGCCGCACCACGCTGGTCATTGCCCACCGCTTGTCGACCATCGTGGACGCCGACCTCATCCTGGTCATGGAGCACGGGCGCGTCAGAGAGCAGGGCACGCACGACGAGCTGCTGGCCCGGCAGGGCATCTATGCCCAGATGTGGAACCTGCAACGCCAGCAAAACGCCCTGGAGGCCGAGGCCACGCGCCTGAGCCGCCAACCGGTCAATCTGGTGGCGCTGGTGGCGGGCGTGCTGGATGGCGCGCGCCCGCTGCTAGACGCCAAGGGCGTGAATTTGTACACACAGATCGCCAGCGAAGCGGCCCGCATTACCGGCGACCCGAGCGCGTTGCAACAGCTGATCTGGAATCTCTATGCGCACGCGGTCGCGGTCACGCCGCCGGGCGGCCGCATCGAGCTGCGGCTGGCTCGCGACGGGCCATTGACGCGCCTGACCATCGCCGATGGCCGGCCTTCGCCCGGACAGGCAGCGGCGCAGCAGCCGGCCGCCGACGAGCCGGACGTCCTGCGCAGCATGGCCGCCCTGGATCCCGCCCGCGTGCAGGCTGAAGCCGAGCGGCTGGGCGGCGTATTGCGCGCCAGCGACGCGGCGGCGGGCGGCATGGCTTACACCCTGGAGTTTCCGTTGCGCGCCGTAGATGCGCTGCCCGCGTCGGCCACCGAGACCAGTGGCATCGACCTGTCCGGCGTGTCGATCATGGTGGCCGACGACCAGGAAGACGCGCGCGGCCTGGTGGCCGAGGTGCTGGCCGACCGGGGCGCGGCCGTGCACACCTGCGCCAGCGGCGCGGATGTGCTGGCCGCCCTGGGACAGGCCTCCTGGCCCGATCTGCTGGTGTGCGATATCTCGCTGGGCGACATGGAAGGGTACGAACTCATCGGCCGCATCCGCGCGCTGGAGGCCGAGCGCGGCGCGCCGCTGGGCGAGCGCATGCCGGCCGTGGCGCTGTCGGGGCACACCGGGCCTGAAGACCGCCTGCGCGCGTTGCTGGCCGGCTTCCAGATCCACGTTGCCAAGCCGGTCGACCCGCGCGAGCTGCTTGCCACCGTCTCCGCCATGCTGCGCCCCGACACGCGCCGCGGCGCGGCTTCCTAGCCCGCTCGATTTTCTTACTGGAGGGTGTAAGAAGTGCCGGCGCGCTGCACGGCCCCCCGGCCGGCTGGCCGTGGCACACCGCTTGCTCAGTCTACGCCGAGCGGCAACCCGGATTCTCCGGCGCCTGCCGCGGTATCTGCAGGAGACAGCCATGCCTTATTCAAATCGGCCCCCGCCGCGCCATTATGGCCAGGATCCTGGCCAGGACTCTGACCCCCGGCCGGCCGGGTGGGGCGACGAGCAGGACGAGGGCGAACGCTTTCCGCGTGAGCGCCACACCCGGCAGAGCGGCCGCTGGGGCGGCGAAGAGCCGGCCTATGGGCGGCGCTACGGCGAGCGGCCCGCCGAACCCGCGGGCGGGGGCAACCCTAACGGCCACGGCCCGCAATACGAGCAGGGCGGCCGGTATCCCGGCACCCGGGATGCAGCCGCGTCCGAGGGGTGGCGCAGCGACGCCGCCGCGCAACGCTACGGCTGGCAGGACCCGGCCCTCGCGAGATCGCAGCGCATTACCCCGAAGGGCTATGTACGTTCCGACGAGCGCGTGCGCGAAGACCTGTGCGAGCGCCTGAGCCACAGCGGCCTGGACGTCAGCGACGTGTCGGTGGAGGTCAGCGACGGCACGGTCACCCTGGAAGGGACGGTGCCCAACCGCGCCACCAAGCATGCCATCGAGGATTGCGCCGACGACTGTCTCGGCGTGAACGACATTCAGAACCATATCCGCGTGGGAGGCATGGTCCACCCGGGCATGACGCGGATGGAATGAGCCATGCGGCAATCCATTTTCAACGGAGATCGATCATGAACCATGACACTACCAGCCAGGCCGCCGCGGGCGGCCAGACCCGCATCATCGGCAAAGGCAAGGCCACCGCGGACGGCCCCGGCCCCGAAATCATGGCGGCCGACACGCTGATCGGCAACGACGTCTACAACCCGGCCAATGAAAAGCTGGGTTCTATCCAGGACATCATGCTGGACGTGCCGCATGGGCGCGTGGCGTACGCCGTGCTGTCGCACGGCGGCGTGCTGGGCGTGGGCGACAAGCTGTATGCCATTCCCTGGAGCGCGCTGGTGCTGGACACTGACCGCAAGTGCTTTGTGCTGGATGTCGCCAAGGACCGCCTGAAGAACGCCGAGGGCTTCGACAAGGACCACTGGCCCAGCATGGGCGAAAAGCAGTGGGCCCAGGAACTCTACGACTACTACGACCAGCCTCCGTACTGGTAGGGCGCGCGTCCGATCCTGTCCGGGCGGCGCGCTGCGCGCTGTCCGTCTTCATGCACGGCAACACAGAGAGATCACCATGAGGGAAAATGAAACCCTGGCGGGACGCGTCGTCCTGGTCACAGGCGGGGGCAGCGGGCTGGGCGCCGCGATCTGCGACATGCTGGCCGCGGAAGGCGCCAGCGTCGTGGTCGCGGACCTGGACGAAACCCGAGCCCATGACTGCGCGCGCCGCCTGTCCGAGCGCGGCGCCGCGGCCTGCGCCACCGCGATGGACGTGGGCGACCCGGAGCAGGTCGCAGCGGCGCTGGACCTGGCCATGCAGCGCTATGGCAAGCTGGATGCGGTAGTGAACAATGCCGGCATCGATGTCACCGCCTCCATCGACGAACTCGACGTGGCCGCGTGGGAGCGCGTGCTGCGCACCAACCTGACAGGCCCCTTCCTGGTGGCCAAGCTGGCCAGGAACCGGCTGGCGCCGCACGGGCACATCGTCAACATCGCCTCGACCGCCGCGCGCCGGGCCTGGCCCAACGCCAGCGCCTACCATGCCTCGAAGTGGGGCCTGCTGGGCCTGTCGCACGCGCTGCACGCAGAACTGCGCGGCATGGGCCTGAAAGTCAGCGCGGTGATCGCGGGCGGCATGCGTACTCCATTCTTGCTGGACCGCTTTCCCGACATCGACACCAGCTGTCTGCAGGACCCGGAAAACGTCGCGCGCGCGGTGCGTTTCGTGCTGACGCAGCCCGACGAGACCGTGGTGCCCGAGGTGATGGTGCTTCCCATGAAGGAAACCTCATGGCCCTGATCCCGGCGGTGTTCCTGGATAAGGACGGCACTGTGCTGGCCGACGAGCCCTACAACGTCGAGCCCGCGCGCATGGCCTACGCGGCGGGCGCGCGCGCCGGGCTGCGCGTGCTGGCTGCCAGCGGCGCGCCGCTCATCGTGATCAGCAACCAGCCCGGCGTGGCGCGGGGCCGCTTCGCGCCGCAAGCGCTGGCGCGGGTGCACACGCGCCTGGGCGCGATGTTCGCCGAGGCCGGCGCGCGCCTGGCGGGCTTTTACTGGTGCCCGCACGACCCGCGCGGCACCGTGGCGGCCTATAGCCACGCCTGCGCGTGCCGCAAGCCGCAGCCGGGCCTGCTGTTGCAGGCGGCCCGCGAGCACCGCGTCGACCTTGGGCGCTCATGGTTCATCGGCGACATCCTGGACGATGTCGAAGCAGGCAACCGCGCCGGTTGCCGCACCGTGCTGCTGGATGTGGGCAACGAGACCGAGTGGCGGTCAGGACCCGGCCGCACGCCCACGGTCACCATGCCTGACCTGGAACAGGCGGCCCGCCACGTGGCGCGCGCCATGGCCGAAGCAGGGCGGGAGGCGGCATGAACGACGCGCAGTCATCCTGGGCCGAGGCCCGCCGCATCCTGTGCATCCGTCTGGATAACCTGGGCGATGTATTGATGAGCACGCCCGCCATGCGGGCGCTCAAGACGCTGCCCGCACGGCCCCGCCTGACGCTGCTGGCGAGCTCGGCCGGCGCGGCCGCGGCGCCGTTCCTGCCGGACGCAGATGAGGTGCTGTGCTACGACGCCGCCTGGGTAAAGAACGATGCCGCCGGCAACCAGCACGATATCCGCATGATTCAGCGCCTGCGCGAACAGCGCTTGGACGCGGCCGTGATTTTCACGGTGTACAGCCAGAGTGCCTTGCCGGCCGCCTTGTTGTGCCATCTGGCGGGCATTCCCCGGGTGCTGGCCCACAGCCGCGAAAATCCGTATCGCCTGTTGACCGACTGGGTGCGCGAGCGCGAGCCCGAACAGGGCGTGCGGCACGAGGTCCAGAGGCAGCTCGACCTGGTGGCGTCGGTGGGCGCCGTGGCGGCCGACACGCGCCTGGCATGGCGGGTGCGGCAGGCCGACCGCGCCGCTTTGCGGCAACGCCTGCATGCTGCGGGCGTCACCGAGCCCGGCGGCTGGATCGCGGTGCACAGCGGCGCCAGCGCGGCCTCACGGCGCTATCCGGCCGCCCAGTATGCGCAGGCCGTCGCGGCCTTGCGCCACGAGGGCCGCCGCATCGTCCTGCTGGGCACGGCCGCCGAGCGCGGCCTGGGCGGGCAACTGGCCGCGTTGCGGCAGTCGGTGCCGGGCCTGCTCGACCTGTGCGGCGCATTGTCACTGGGCGAGCTGGCCGCCGCCATCGAAAGCGCCGCGGTGCTGGTGTGCAACAACAGCGGCCCCGCGCATATCGCGGCGGCGCTCGGCGTGCCGGTGGTCGACCTGTACGCGCTGACCAATCCCCAGCATACCCCCTGGCAGGTACCCAGCAGGGTGCTGTACCACGACGTGCCGTGCAAATACTGCTATCGCAGCGTGTGTCCGCAGGGCCACCACGCCTGCCTGGCGCAAGTGTCGCCGCGCCGTGTCGCGGCCGCCGCCCGCGAACTGCTGGCGCACGGGCGGCAGCCGGCGCCAACGGGACTGGCCGCCTGAGCGGCGAGCGAAGACGTTAAAGGAACCCTCATGCATACCCTGGGAATCAATGCCGCCTTTCATGATTGTTCCGCCGCACTCGTGCGTGACGGCGTGGTGCTGGCGGCGGCCGAGGAAGAACGCTTTACGCGCATCAAGCACGGCAAGCGGCCGGTGCCTTTCTCGACCTGGCAATTGCCTTTCCACGCCATCGACTATTGCCTGGCCGAAGCCGGCATCGCGCTGGGCGACGTGGACCACATCGTCTATGCCTTCGACCCCGCGCTGCTGCCGGCGCCTCCGCAGGCCGATGGGCAGATCGTCCTGCCCCTGGAGCCCTCGCGCGTCGCAGCGCGGCCGCATGAGGGATCGCCCTGGGATCCGCTGTTCGTGTCTTATGTGGTCAATGCGCCGCGCCAGTTGCTCGACGGCGCGCCGCACCATTTGAAAGCCCGTTTCGAAGGGGTGACGCTGGACCACATCCTGTCGCGCTGGACGTTCCTGGACCACCACCTCAGCCATGAGGCGAGTGCGTTCCTGGCGGCGCCCTGCGACGAGTCGGCGGTGCTTACCCTGGATGGCCGCGGCGAACGCGCCAGCACCAGCTATGGCCTGTTCAGCGACGGCCGTTACACGCGCCTGAAGCAAATCGAGCTGCCGCATTCGCTGGGCCTGTTATACGAAGACGTAACCCGCTACCTGGGGTTTCTCCATTCGTCCGACGAGTACAAGGTGATGGCGCTGGCCTCGTTCGGCCAACCCGAATACTTGAGGCAGTTGCGCGACATCGTGCGCCTGGATGATCAGGGCGGCTATCGGCTGGAACCGGCCCGGCTGCAAGAGCGCTTCGGTCCGCCGCGGCGGCGCGGCGCGCCGTTCGAGGCGCATCACAAGAACCTGGCAAGTTCCCTGCAGCATGTACTTGAAGAGACCGCCTTGCACATGGCCGGCTGGCTGCATCGGGAAACCGGCGCGCGCCATCTGTCGATGGCGGGCGGCGTGGCCCTGAACTGCGTCATGAATGCGCGCCTGACCCGCGATGGCCCGTTCGACAGCGTATGGGTCCAGCCAGCCGCCGGTGACTCCGGCACGGCGCTGGGCGCCGCGCTGTATGTCGATTACCAGCAGCGCGGCGGGCCGCGCCGCTGGACGATGGAGCATGCCTACCTGGGGCCGGAGTATGGCGACGACGAGATCGAGCGCTTCTTGTACCGGTCCAGGCTGGCATTCCGCAAACTCGACGACGTGGCCGAGGAAGCGGCGGAACTGCTGGCGCAGGAAAAAATCCTGGGCTGGTTCCAGGGCCGCATGGAGTTCGGGCCACGCGCGCTGGGCGCCCGCTCGATCCTGGCCTCGCCGTTGGACAGTGGCATGCAGGCCCGCCTCAATGGCCTGAAAGACCGCGAGGATTTCCGGCCGGTGGCGCCGGTGGTGCTCGAAGACCGCGCCCCGCAATGGTTCGACGCGCGCGGCGCGGACTCGCTGTGCGCACCCTTCATGCTGTTTGTCTATGACGTGCTGCCACATCGTGCGGCCCAGATCCCGGCGGTGCGGCATATCGACGGCACGGCGCGGGTGCAGACGGTACGCCGCGACCAGAACGCGCGCTATCACGATCTGCTGGCGGCCTTCGAGCGCCGCACCGGCGTGCCGGTGCTGGTCAATACGTCGTTCAATACGCGGGGCGAACCGGTCGTGTGCTCGCCGCGTGACGCGATCGAGTGCTTCTGGACCTCGCCGCTGGACGCGCTGGTCATCGGCTCGTATCTGCTGGAGAAGCCCCGATGAGCGGCAGGACGCAGCCCCTCGCGGTGTCGGTAGTGGTACCCACCCGCGGCCGGCCCCAGCTGCTGGAACGTTGCCTGCAGGCCCTGCTGGCGCAACGCTTTCCGGCCGAGGCCTACGAGATCATCGTGTGCGACGACGGCGCCGACCCGCTGACGCGCCGGCAAGTGCAGGCGCTGGATGCGCCGGACGGCAATGGCGTGCGCCTGCGCTACCTGGCGGCCACCGACACCGACGGACCGGCCGCGGCCCGCAACCTGGGATGGCGCAACGCGCGCGGGCCGGTCATTGCCTTTACCGATGACGACACCATGGCCGCGCCGGACTGGCTGGCCGAAGGCTTGCGTGCGCTGCGCCCGGGCGTGCAGGCGGTGGCAGGCGCCATCGACATGCCGATTCCCGAAGTGCCGACGGACTACGAGCGCGATGCGGCCGGACTGGCGCGGGCCGAGTTCGTAACCGCCAACTGCTTCGTGCGGCGCTCGGCCCTGGAAGCGGCGGGGGGGTTCGACCCGCGCTACACCATGGCCTGGCGCGAAGATTCCGATCTGCATTTCGCCATGCTGGAGCGGGGCATGGACGTGGCGCGCGCGCCGCGCGCCCGCGTATTGCATCCAGTGCGCAGCGCGCCGTTCGCGGCCGGACTGCGCATGCAGAAGAAAGTGATGTTCGACGTGCTGCTGTATCGCAAGTATCCGCGGCTATACCGCGCGCGCATACGGCGTGGCCCGCCGTGGTTCTACCTGGCTGGCGTGCTGTCGCTGGCCGGGGCCGTGGCGGCCGGGCTGGCGGGGCGCGGCGTTGCGTGCGCGGCGCTGGGCATGGTCTGGCTGGGCCTGACCGCGTGGTTCTTCATGCGCCGGCTGCGGGGCGTGTCGCGCCGGCCCGCCCACGTGGCCGAACTGGCGCTGACCTCCGCCGCGATTCCTGTCCTGTCGATCGCATGGCGACTGGTGGGAATGGCGCGCTTTGGACTTCGGTTTCCATGAACTCCATCAACACACTGACAGGATCATCTGGGCAGCCTGCTCGGATCGCCGTGTTCCGCGCCTTGCAATTGGGCGACATGCTTTGCGCGGTGCCGGCCTTGCGTGCGCTACGCCACGCGTTTCCGCGCACGCACGTCACGCTGGTGGGTCTGCCCGGGGCGCGCGACTTTGTGCGCCGCTTTGACCGATACATCGATGAATTGCTGGAGTTTCCCGGCACGACTGATTTTCCCGAGCAAGCCCCGCGTGAGCACGACCTGCCGGCGTTCTACCGTCATGCGCAGGCGCACCGGTTCGACGTAGCGCTGCAACTGCATGGCAGCGGCCGGCATTCGAACGCCGTTGTGCGTAATCTGGGAGCTCGTCGCTGGGCGGGTTTCGTGCCGACCCGCGCAGAGGCTGTGCCGGGCAGCCGGATGGTCTGGCCCGATCACTTGGCCGAGCCGTTGCGCTACCTGGCGCTGTTGCGCTACCTGGGCATCCCGGCCTTCGACTCGTCTCTGGAGTTGCCTGTAACGCCGCCCGAAGAGGCCGCCGCGCAAGCCTTGCTGCGGCACGAAGGCCTCGACCCGCGCCGTACGGTGCTAATGCATCCCGGGGCCCGCCTGCCGTCGCGCCGCTGGCCCACGGAGCGCTTCGCCCAGGTGGCGGCGGCGCTGGGCGCACAAGGCTGGCAGGTGGCGCTGACCGGAACAGATGACGAAGCGGCGTTGGCCGCGGCGGTATGGCGCGGCTGCGCCATGCGGCCCGCCAACCTGTGCGGCCGCACCTCGCTGGGTGAGCTGGCGGCGCTGGCCAGCCGTTGCCGGCTGGTGATCTGCAATGACACCGGCATGTCGCACGTGGCGGCCGCCGTGGGCACGCCCAGCGTCGTGATCGCCTCCGGCAGCGACGCGCGGCGGTGGGCGCCGCTGGATGGCAGCCGTCATGCCGTCATTGCCGCCGACGTGCCATGCCGCCCCTGCAGCCACGTGGTGTGCCCGATCGGGCATCCCTGCGCGCTGGCCGTGCCGGCCAGCGAAGTGCTGGCCCGGGCGCGCAGCCAACTGGAGGAATCCCATCATGTCGCATACTGAGGCGGCCGGCGCCGCGCGCCGGCTGCGCATCCTGGTGTGGCACGTGCACGGCAACTATCTGTATTCGCTGACGCAGACCCCGCATGAGTTCTACGTGCCGCAACGTGGCGACGGCCGGCCGGGCTATGGACCGCTGGGCCGCAAGATTCCCTGGGGCCCGAACGTGCACGGCGTGCCTGCCGAACAAGTACGGAACCTGGCCGTGGATCTGGTGGTGTACCAGTCCGGGCACAACCTGGCCGACGCGCCGATGCTGCTGTCGCAGGCACAACGGCGGCTGCCATGCGCATACATCGAGCACAATCCTCCCGCGCCGCTCGCGGCCGAGACGGTGCACGCCTTTCGCCACGAACGGGGTCTGCTCGTGCATGTCACGCCGTACAACGCTGTCATGTGGGATTCGGGCGGCATGCCGCAGCGCGTGGTCGAGCACGGTATCCCCGATCCCGGTCCGTTGTACCGGGGCGACCTGGCGCGCGGCATCGTCGTGGTCAACCACCTGGCGCGCCGGGGCCGGCGCGTCGGCGCCGACTTGTACGCCCAGGCCGCAAGGCAAGTGCCGCTGGACCTGATCGGCATGGGCTCGGAGGAAGCCGGCGGGCTGGGCGAAGTGCCCAACATGGAAGTGGCCCATTTCATCGCGCGCTACCGCTGCTTTTTCAGTCCGGTGCGTTACGCCAGCCTGGGGTTGTCGCTGGTGGAAGCGATGTTGTGCGGGCTGCCCGTGGTGGGCTTTGCCGCGACCGAACTGCCTTGCGTCATTACCAGCGGGCATGACGGCTACGTCGACACGCGCCCCGAGCGGCTGCACGAAGTCTTGCGGCAATTGCTTGCCGACCGCGGCCTGGCCCGCGAATGGGGCGAGGCCGGCCGCCGCACGGCGCTGCGGCGCTTTGCCATCGACCGCTTTGTTGCCGACTGGAACCAGATATTCGCCACGTTGACGGAGGCATCATGACAGACAGTATGACGACATTGCCCAGAGCCCTGGTCGCCGGCGGGGCGGGCTTCCTGGGCGCGCACTTGTGCCGGCGCCTGTTGCTGCAGGGCTGGGAAGTGATATGCGTGGACAACTTTCATACCGGACGCCGCGAGAATCTGGCGGGCCTGGCCGCGCACCCCGGGCTGACCGTGATACGCCAGGACATTGCGCTGCCGTTGCCGGCCGAACTTCACATCGACTGCATCTACAACCTGGCGTGCCCGGCATCGCCAGTGCACTACCAGGCCGATCCGGTGGCCACGTTGCAGACCTGCGTGCAAGGCGCCACGCAGTTGCTGGAACTGGCCGCGCGCACGGGTGCCCGCATCCTGCAGGCGTCCACCAGCGAAGTGTATGGCGACCCGCTCGAGCACCCGCAGCGCGAGGGCTATTGGGGGCATGTCAATCCCGTGGGGCCGCGCTCGTGCTACGACGAGGGCAAGCGCTGCGCCGAGACCCTGTTCATGGAATATGGCCGCCGCCGTGGCGTGGTGGTGAAGATCGCGCGCATCTTCAATACTTACGGACCAGGCATGGCGGCCGACGATGGCCGGGTCGTCTCGAACTTCATCGTGCAGGCCCTGGCCGGCCATCCGCTCACCGTATACGGCGACGGCAGCCAGACGCGATCGTTCTGTTATGTGGACGATCTGGTGGACGGCTTGCTGTGCCTGATGAATAGCCCGGACCAGTTCAGTCAGCCCGTCAACCTGGGCAACCCGGCCGAGATTTCAGTCTTGCGCATGGCCGAGCTGGTGCGCGAGCTGACGGGATCTCGCGCGCCGCTGCAGTTCCGCGACCTGCCGCGCGACGACCCCACGCATCGCTGCCCCGACATCACGCTGGCCCGCGAACAGTTGCGGTGGCGGCCCATCACGCCGCTGTCGGCCGGCCTGGCGCGCACCGTCGATTATTTCCGCCGGCAGGCGCACCGGGCCCCGGCGCCGGCAGCAGCGATGGCGGCGGATGGCATGGCAGGAGCGTGAAATGGAGTCGCAAGGCAGGTTGGTGGTGATTTCGCCGCATTTTGACGACGCCGTGTTCAGTTGCGGCGAGTGGCTGGCCGCCCGGCCCGGCGGCACGGTATTGACGGTGTACTCGGGCGTGCCGTCGCATACCGCGCCGCTGCCCGACTGGGACCGCCGCTGTGGATTCGAGCGGGCCGACCAGGCGGTGATGGCCCGGCATGAGGAAAATCGCGCCGCCATGGCCGTGCTGGGCGCGCGCGGGTTGGGCCTGGGACTGCTGGACGACCAGTACCAGGGGCCCGCCAACGAGGCCGGGCGGATCACCGGCATGCTGGCCGCCGCGCTGACCACGCTGCGGCCCGCGGTGATCCTGGCGCCGCTGGGCTTGTTTCATCGGGACCATCTGCGCGTATCCGATGCCGCACTGACCGTATGGCGGCTGTTCTCGACGCTGGGCAGCAGTTGGCTGATGTACGAAGAAGCGTTGTATCGCCGCAAACCTGGCCTGGTGCAACAGCGCCTGGCCGACTTGCAGGCTCAGCGTGTGCGGGCCACGCCGCAAGCCGGTCCGCGGCCGGGCGGCGACCACAAGCTACGCGCCGTTGCCGCGTATGCCAGCCAGCTGAATGCGCTGGGGCTCACGCCCGGGCAGGGCGATGATGCCGCGCCGGAGTGCTATTGGCGGCTGGAGGCCGAAGCGCCGGGGCACGAATGATGCCGCCCCGTCTTTCCATCGTGGTGTTGACGCACAATCGCCGCGCCGAACTGATGCGTACCCTGCATGGCCTGGCGCGGCTGCCGGGCCGGCATCCGATCATCGTCGTCGACAACGGCAGCGCCGACGGCACGGCCGAGGCGGTGCGGCGCAACTTTCCGGGCCTGGCGCTGGTGCGCGCGTCGGCCAATCTGGGCGCCGCGGGCCGCAATCTGGGCGTGCGCGCCGCGCAGACAGAGTACGTGGCCTTTTGCGACGACGACACCTGCTGGGAACCCCGCGCACTCGAAACTGCCGTTGGCATTCTGGACGCCTCGCCGGAAATCGGCGTATTGACCGCCCGTGTCCTGGTCGGCCAGGAAGGCCGCCTGGACCAGGCATGCGCTGCCATGCAGGAAAGCCCTCTGCCCGAGCAGCCGGGGGTCGGCCCATGCCTGCTGGGCTTCATGGCGGGCGCCTGTGTCATGCGCACTGAGGTATTCCGCAAGGCCGGCGGATATTGGCCGCCACTGCTGATTGGCGGAGAAGAAGAATTGATGGCGCTGGATGTGATCGAGCAGGGCTGGCGCATCGTGTACGCGCCGGCGGTATGCATCCGCCATTGGCCGTCCACTTCCCGCGATGCTCCGCTGCGGCGTCGGCTGTTGGCCCGCAATGCCGTCTGGACGGCCTGGATGCGGTTGCCCGCGGCCATGGCCTGGCATGCCACGGCCCGCGAGTTTCGCCTGCAGCGCTCGGCGCGCGAGCGCCTGCGCCTGGCCCGAGATATCGGCCAAGGCATGGCGGCGGTGCTGGCGCGCAGGCGGGTGGTTTCGCCCCGGGTATGCGAATTGCTGGCCTGCGAAGCACGTCAACGCCACAGGAGGCCGTGATGTCCTTGATTGTCGCCGCCCGCTTCCAGACCTTCGAGCAAGCCGAAAGCGCCGCGCGCAACCTGTATGCCGCCGGGTTCCGCGATGAAGATATGCATACGTTCTACGTCAACATCGCGGGCGAGCACGCCCGCTATCCCATGGGCGGCGACCGCAAGGCCGATCCCGACGCGCATGGCGCCTCGATGGGCGCGGTGGTGGGCGCCGCGGCCCTGGGAATTCTGTTCGCCCTGGTATGCGCCGTGCTGGCCTGGCAGATCGAGCCGTCGGCCATTGTCGTGACAGCCGCCGGCGGGGTGGGCGCCTATATCGGAGCCTTGGCCGGTGCGCTGTGGGTGACCGGCCAGGGGCGCCGCCTGGCCCGCGGCGCCAGGGCCCCCGATGTCCACCCGGAAGTGCGGCAAGCTGGCGTGCTGCTGGCCCTGCACATCCAGCCCGATCAGCAGGCCCGCGCAGTGGCTGTATTGCGCGAGGCGGGCGGTGTCGACGTGGAGCGGGCCAATGGCCGCTGGGCCAATGGCCAATGGCAGGATTTCGACCCCTTGACGCCGCCGCAGCGCGAACCGGAGCCTGCAACGCATTGACCGTCCGGCCGGCCACGCGAGCCCGGCGCCTGCAAGCCCCGCGTCGGCCGTCGGCCAGAAGGAGCATATCCATGCCAAACACGCCAAGATCCGCGCCGCCGCGCAAGACCGCCCGGCCGCAGCCCGCGGCCCAAGGCAAGGTGCTGCCTCCCCGCGATACGGTCGACGTTCCGCGCCAGCCACCCCGGCCGACCACGGATACGCCCGACGAGGCCGCCAAGGACAGCCGGCCAGTGCGCGACAACCGCGACGACTCGAACTGGGCCGACGGCTCCAAGCCCCGGCCGCACGCCAAGAACACGCGCTCGCATCTGCTGTAGCGCGGCAACCTTCACGTGCATTCACGTACGTTCAGGTACGCGGCGCCTGCCAATTGCGCAGGAAATGCCATAGGCGCCGCTCGTCGGCCGCCAGGCCGCGCGGCGTGGCGGCCGGCGCGGTGCAGGCAGGCAAGGCGCCCAGCCGATACGCGTCCAGGATGCTCGGGTGAATATAGCAATTGCGGCAGACCGCCGGCGTGTTGCCCAGCCGCTTGGCCACTTGCCTTACGACCTCTGCCAGCGTGCGCGTGGCCTGGGCATCGTTGTCAACCGGTTGGCCCTGCAGCAGCTTGAAAGCCATCACCGAGCCCGCCCAGGTGCGGTAGTGCTTGGCGGTGAATCCGCTGCCGCTTGCCGCTTTCAGGTAAGCGTTGACCATGTCGGAATCGACCGGCCGGATCTCGCCGTCTTCGGCGCGGTAGTGGAACAGTTGCTGGCCAGGCAGGTCCATGCATCGCTTGACCGTGCGCGCGATCCGTGCGTCGGTCACGGTAACGTCGTGCGCAACCCCGCTCTTGCCCGTGAAACGCAGCCGCAGGCGGTCGCCGGCCACGGCGGTGTGCCGGCGCTTCAGCGTGGTAAGCCCGTACGACTGGTTGGCGCGGGCGTATTCGCGCGTGCCGATGCGGATCAGCGTGATCTCCAGCAGGCGCACCAGCACGGCCAGCACCTTGTCCTGCGTCAGCGCAGGCCGGCACATGTCGCGGGCCACTCTGCGGCGGATGCGCGGCAGGCTGGCCGCGAATTCGAGCAGTTGCCCGTACTTTGCCGCATCGCGCTCGGCCCGCCAATCCGCATGGTAGCGGTACTGTTTGCGGCCGCGCGCATCGCGCCCTGTGGCTTGCAGGTGCCCATTCGGCAAAGGGCATATCCATACATCGGTATAGGCGGGCGGAATCGCCAGCGCGTCGATACGCGCGATGACCCGCGCATCGGAGATCACGCGGCCGCGCGTATCCAGATAACGGAATCCGCCCGATCGGGCGCGCTCGCGGGTGTAGCCGGGGCGGCTGTCGTCTACGTATACCAGGCCCGCCTGGCGCGCCACGCTAGGAACGCCGCGCTCCCGCGCCGCGGTGGCGCTGGCTCTGCTGGTCCTGGCCCGAGCCGACCTGGGTGGCGTGGCCGTCCTTCTTGGACCGGTGCTGGGCGTCTCCGTGGCTTTTCTGCATTTCGCGCGGGGTGTCGTCTTTGGTAGCGGCAGGGCGTTGCGGTTTCATGGCGGGCTCCTTGGCGGGCAGGGCGGCGGCCGGCGGTTCGCCGGCCAGCCAGGCCTGGTAGTAATGAGGCAGGCGCGACAGCGCATAGCGGGCGCTGGCTTCGCGGATGGCATTGCGCGCGCCGGAAAAGCGCCGCGTCTCGGTGTAGACCACGGGGCGCGCATCGGCGGCGCCGGCGCGGAACAGCCATGCATAGCATTGGGTGCCCGGCTCGATATCGTCATCTGTGTCATCGGTGACGCCGGTGTTGGCGATGGCGACCGAGGCCGGGCTGCGTTGGCTGGCGCCCAGGGCCATGGCGCGGGCCACAGGCTCGCTAGTCAGGTTGCAGCGGCGCAGCAGGGCGGCGTCCAGGCCCAGGCAGCGCAGCTTGGCTTCGGGCGCGTACGTCACGAACGCACAGTCCAGCAAGCTGCCCGCGCCGGGCACGTCGGCCAGCGTGGCGGCAATCAGTCCGGCGGTGCACGACTCGGCGGTCACCAGCACCAGCGACTGTTCCGACATGAAGCGCGCAACGCGCTCGATTTCGTTCATTCAGCGACCTCCCATGGCAGGTACGTCGCTATTGCAAGCGGCGTGCCTGGCATCAGTGCTCGACCGGCGCGCCGCCCACCCGGGCGCCGACGATCATTTCCGTGGCCCAGTTCAACAAGATGGACGTGTAGGCCTGCTGCGCCGCCTTGTCGGTCAGCCCGTGGTCGGCGCCGTCCACGATACGGTGTGTCATCGAATGCGCGCGCACGAATGCCGAGCGATAGTTCATGATGGTGGAATGAGGAATGTATGTGTCATGCTCGGACTCCACGATCAGCACGTCGCCGGTAAATGCTTCGCATGCGGCGAGCGCACGGTTTTCGTCGGGACCCACCCGCGTCAGGCGGTAGGCCGCCAGGCTCTCGCGGCTGAGCGAGCCCTTGGGCCGGTCCCATTCTTCGTCGCGATAGAGCGCCGGCACATGCAGCGCCAGCCACCTCACCGGGCGCATCGTCGACAGAATGGCGGCCAGGTAGCCGCCATAGCTGCTACCCACCACCGCGATCTCGCGGCTGTCGATGGAGGGGTGGGCGAGCAGTTGGTCGTAGGCCGCCACCACGTCGCGCAGGTTGTCGCGGCGAGAAACCCGCGAGCGCTGCGCCTCGGTGGCGGCATGGCCGCGCAGGTCGAAGGTCAGGCAGATACATCCGAGCCCGGCGATCCTGCGCGCGCGGGCCAGGTCGAATTTCTGACTGCCGCCCCAGCCGTGGACGAACAGCACGCCCGGGATGCGGGTCTCGGGCGACAGGAAAGTGCCTGACAGCTCCTGGCCCTCTACCGGGATCGAGACCGGATCGCTATGCGTGGCCATGCTGCACGATCCCCGCGGATTTACTGATGCGCCCCACCTGCGGATCGTCATCGTCGTACACGATCGTGGCTTCGGGCGGCCGCGAGTCGTCGCCGCCGTAGCTTTCGGTAGTGCGGGCTCGAACCCTCGTCAGGCCGGGATCGCGGCAGAACGCCTCCAGCGCGCAGGCTTCCGCCATGCTGGCGCCGCCGGCGCGCCACGATTGCTCCAGCACGCCGCTGCGGCAGTCGCCTGCGGGGCCCAAGCCCTGGGCAACGTCATAATTGCGCCGCGACGCGAAGAAACCCGGATAACAGTCCTGCACGGCGGCGTCATAGCATCGTGCCAGTTCGATGGCGTGGCGCAGCGCGGCCGGCCAATGGGAAGCCGCCAGGGCGTCGAAGCCGCCGCGCACGAACAGTATGTCCGAGCCGCCGTATACCGGGTTGCCGTCGTTGTCGCGTGTCAGCTGCTGCGTGCCGACATAGCTCGCCGCCATGCCTGGCAGGCGCACGGTGCCCACGCTATAAGTCACGATGGCTTCCAGGTGTTCTTCCAGCACCAGCCCGAACTGGGCCGTTTCGTTCTCATTCTGGGCGCGCAGCGCGTCGCGCAACTCTGCTTCGTCGCCCACCTTGACCTGGCCGCGCCCGGCCGTCGCCTGCACCGGCTTGACGCGCACTGGGCCATTGCGCAGCAGCAGCGTGCCGGCGAGCAATGCATCTCCGGCCGAGAAGACGGTGTAGCCCGCCAGCACGGCGTCGCGCACCCGCGCGCCCATCTGCGCCGCCCAGCCCGCCGGCGCGGGCGCTCGCGCGCCATCGAGCAGGGCATGCGTGATGGCCTTGCTGGCTACGAAATCATGGGGCACCACGCCGCCGTAGAAGTCCATCTCGCCCTGGATTCCCAGGCGCGCCGCCGCCGGGCTGCCCAGGGTCGTGGCGGGCACGTAGTAAATACGCGGTCTTGCCGGGCCGTCCGAAGCGGGCGCGGGTTCATAGTCCACCGAGCAGGGGCAGCCCAGGAGGCTGGCCAGCTTGCCGGCCAGCGCCCGGTGGCTGGCCGTATCGTGGGCCGAGGCGCCCAGGCGGCGAGGATACGCCGCCACCAAGTCGGGGCGTCGGCCGGGGTAGGGCGGTTGCGGGCTGCTGCGAGGCGGAGTCGGCATGGGCAGGCGTGGTCAAAGGTCGGCGAGCGCTCAGCCACGCACGTAGCGTGCCCGGGCGGCCTCAGCCGTTGAGCCAGCGCATCAGCAGTGCCAGGGCGGCCAGCAGCAGGGCCGCGCCGATCCAGGTGACGGCAATTCGTGTGAAACGCTTCATTCCCTGGTTTCCCATTTCAATTCCTTGATCTACATTGAGTTTTCCTATCAGACGAGGGCGGGCCACCGCCGCATCCGCAGTTTTCGTGCCTGGATGGGCAGCCAGAGGGAACCGAACTGTAAACTGGCTGTCAGGTGTTATTCAGCTTGTTGTAAGAAATGCTAAAACAGCGTTCTTGTCCCCTATTCATCCGGAGATTGCATGCTCGAGTTTTTCCAGACCCTCAGCTGGGCCGCCGTGTTCCAGATCATTCTCATCGACATCCTGCTCGGCGGAGACAACGCGGTGGTCATCGCGCTGGCCTGCCGCAACCTGCAGCCCCGGCAGCGCATGCAGGGCATTTTGTGGGGCACCGCCGGCGCCATCGGCCTGCGCGTGGTGCTGATCGCCTTTGCGTTGACGCTGCTGGCCGTTCCTTACTTGAAGATCGTCGGCGCGCTGCTGCTGCTGTGGGTCGGCGTGAAGCTGCTCATTCCTGAAGAAGACGCGCACGGCAATATCAAGGGCGGCGCGTCGGTCTGGGCCGCGGTCAAGACCATTATCGTGGCCGACTTCGTCATGAGCCTGGACAACGTCATCGCCATCGCCGGGGCGGCGCAGACCGCCAATCCGGACCACCAGATCGGCCTGGTCATCTTCGGCCTGGTGGTCAGCGTGCCCATCATCATCTGGGGCAGCACGCTGGTGCTCAAGCTGATCGACCGCTATCCGCTGGTAGTCACGTTCGGGGCCGGTCTGCTGGGCTGGATCGCGGGCGGCATGCTGGTGACCGACGTGGTCATCGTAGAGCGCGTGGGCGAAGTATCCAGCGCCATGAAGCTGACGGCCGAAGTGGTGGGCGTGCTGTTGGTGGTGGGGCTGGGCCGCTGGCTGGCCGCCCGCAAGAAGACGGCGGCGCCGGCGCCGGAATCCGGCCACAGGCAGGACTGATGCCAGCCTGAGCGCCACTGCGCCGGACGCCGGCACGGGCCATGCGATGTCTGCGGGCATCCCATGGCCCGTGCCGGCGTTTTTTTTTCGCGCGCTTTTGGCCGAGATCCGAGTGGCGCGCATAACTTCATATCGACTAAGTATTTTTCAGCGGCCGGGCGCAGTCCCAGAATCGTTGCTTCCTGATCATCAATGGAGCAACGGTTCCAATCATGCCGATTCTGATGCTGGCCGGCAGCCCCGCGCTGCATTCGCGTTCATCGGCGCTGCTGCGCTATGCGGGCCGGCGCCTGGCGGCGCGGGGGCTGCCAGGCAGCGAACTGGGACTGCACGACCTGCCCGCCGAGGACCTGATCGAAGGCCGCTACAACGGCGCGGCCGCCGGCCACTTGCGGCGGCGCGTTGCGCAAGCGCAGGCGCTGTTGATCGCCTCGCCCGTTTATAAGGCCTCGTTTGCCGGCGGCTTGAAGGCCATCCTGGACCTGCTCGACGAAAAGGCGTTGGCGGACAAGATCGTGCTGCCCATTGCCACCGGCGGCAGCGCTGCGCATCTGTTGGCGCTCGAGTACAGCCTGAAGCCCGTGCTGTCGGCGCTGGGCGCCCGCCACATTCTGGCCGGCGTGTACGCGACAGATCGCCAGGTAACGGTGTGCCGCGACGAGGCCGCCATCGATGCGGACGTGCGGGCGCGGCTGGACGCGGCAGTGGACCGCCTGGCCGCGCATGTGACCACCGCGCCACTGGCGCAAGGCTATGACCTGGCCTACCTGGCCTTGCACGCAAGGTTCAGCATTTGACAAGGAGAACCCGCATGACAACCCGGTTTGCCCGCCTGCTGCACTATGTAATGGCGCTGTGCCTCGCGCTGCTGGCCTGCGCGTGCGCTACGGCGAGGGATGCCGGCACGCTGCGCATCGGCTACCAGAAGTACGGCACGCTGACCATCTTGAAGGCATTGGGCTCGCTCGACAAAGCGCTGGGCGAGCAGGGCATCGCGATCAAATGGGTGGAGTTCCCCGCCGGCCCGCAACTGCTGGAAGGCCTGAACGTGGGCTCGATCGATTTCGGCACCGTGGGCGAAGCGCCGCCCATCTTCGCGCAGGCGGCCGGCGCGCCCCTGGTTTACGTAGGCAACGAGCCGCCCGCGCCCGAGAGCGAGGCGATTCTGGTGCCGCACGATTCGCCGATCCGCAGCGTGGCCGACCTCAGGGGCAAGAAAGTGGCCTTGAACAAAGGGTCGAATGTGCATTACCTGCTGGTCAAGCACCTGGAGAAGGCCGGCGTAGCCTATCGCGACGTGCAGGTCGCCTACCTGACGCCCGCCGATGCACGGGCCGCCTTCGAGCGCGGCTCCGTGGATGCCTGGGTGATCTGGGACCCGTTCCAGGCCGCGGCCGAACAGCAGCTGGGCGCTCGCGTGCTGGCCGACGGACGCGGGCTGGTCAACAACTATCAGTTCTTCCTGGCATCGCGCGATTACTTTCAGCGGCATCCTCAAGTCATCGAGACCTTGCTCAAGGAAATCCGCCGTGGCGACCTCTGGGCGCGCGACAACCAGCAGGCATCGGTCGAGTTGCTGCAGCCCGTGCTGGGACTGGAACGGCCCGTGGTAGAGCTGGCGGCCCGGCGGCTCGCCTACGGTGTCGAGCCGGTCACCCGTGAAGTGCTGCAGCACCAGCAACAGATCGCCGACGCGTTCTATGCGCTGAAGCTGATTCCACGCAAGCTCGATGTGCAGCAGGCGTCGCCGCCCGGCCTGCGTTGACGATAGATACGGAGCACCCCGCATGAATGTATTCTGGTTTATTCCCACCCATGGCGATTCACGCTACCTGGGCACCACGCAGGGCGCGCGCGCCGCGACCCACGACTATTTCCGCCAGATCGCCGTGGCGGCCGACACGCTGGGATACGATGGCGTGCTGTTACCCACCGGGCGCTCTTGCGAAGACGCATGGGTGGTGGCGTCGAGCCTCATCGGTGCCACTCGCAGGCTGAAATTTCTGGTGGCGGTGCGGCCCGGCGTCAGCTCGCCGCAGTTCGCCGCGCGCATGGCGGCCACGTTCGACCGCATGTCCGGCGGGCGGCTGCTGGTCAATGTGGTCACCGGCGGCGATCCCGCCGAGCTCGAGGGCGACGGGCTGTTCGCCAGCCACGACGAACGCTACGCCATCACCGCCGATTTCCTGAATATCTGGCGCGGCATCCTGCAGGCCAGCCACGAGGGCGGCTCCTACAGCTTCCAGGGACAAAAGCTGGCGTCGCACGGGGGCAAGGTAATTTTTCCGCCGGCGCAGCGTCCGTATCCGCCGCTGTACTTCGGAGGCTCGTCCGGGCCGGCGCATGAGCTCGCGGCCGAGCAGCTCGATGTGTACCTGACCTGGGGCGAACCCCCGGCAGCGGTGGCCGCCAAGCTGGCGGACCTGCGCGCCCGCGCCGCGCGGCATGGGCGCGTGCTGAAGTTCGGCATCCGCCTGCATGTGATCGTGCGCGAAACCGAGCAGGCCGCATGGCAGGCCGCCAATGCGCTGATCAGCCACCTGGACGACGAGACCGTGGCGGCGGCCCAGGCGGCCTTCGGCCGCATGGACTCGGAAGGGCAGCGCCGCATGGCCGCATTGCATGGCGGCCGGCTGCACGGCGTCGATGGCGGGCGCGGCCACCTGGAAATCGCTCCCAACCTGTGGGCGGGCGTGGGCCTGGTGCGCGGCGGAGCCGGCACCGCGCTGGTCGGCAGCCCGGAAATCGTGGCCGCGCGCATGCAAGAATATGCCGACCTCGGCATCGACACGTTCATATTGTCGGGCTATCCGCACCTGGAAGAATCGTTCCGCTTCGCCGAGCTGGTCTTCCCGCTGCTGCCGGGCCGGCAGGCCGCGCAGGCCGGGCAAGGCGTGCTGACTGGCCCCTTTGGCGAAGTGATCGGCACCGAACTCGCGCCCGTGCGGGCGGCGGCCCGATGAGCGGGCCCGGGCGTTCCGCCCACGCCTGGCGCCGCCGCGCGTTGCCGTGGCTGGTGCCGGTGCTGGTGCTGGCGGCATGGCAGGTGTCGGCGCAAGCAGGCTGGCTATCCTCGCGCGTGCTGCCCGCGCCCTGGGCCGTGGCGCGCGCCGGCTGGAGTCTGGCCCTTTCCGGCGAACTCTGGGAACACCTGCGCGTGAGCGCCTTGCGGGCCCTGTGGGGGCTGTTGCTCGGAGGCGGCCTGGGCCTGGCGCTGGGCCTGCTCAACGGCGCATCGCGGCTGGCCGAAACCCTGCTCGACACCACGCTGCAGATGGTGCGCAACATTCCGGTGCTGGCGTTGATTCCGCTGGTGATCCTGTGGTTCGGCATCGAAGAGGCCGCCAAGCTGTCGCTGCTGGCATTGGGCGTGTTTTTTCCCGTGTACCTGAACACGTTCCACGGCATCCGCTCCGTCGATCCGGCGCTGATCGAAATGGGACGTTCGTACGGGTTGTCGGGCTGGCGCCTGTACCGCGACGTCATCCTGCCGGGCGCTTTGCCGTCCATGCTGGTGGGCCTGCGCTTCGCGCTGGGGCTGGTGTGGGTCATTCTCATCGTGACCGAGACCATTTCGGCGCAGTCGGGCATCGGGTACATGACCATGAACGCGCGCGAATTCCTGCAGACCGATGTGGTGCTGTTGGGCATCTTGCTGTACGCGCTGCTGGGCAAGCTGGCCGACCTGTGCGCGCGCGGGCTGGAACAAAGCCTGTTGCCATGGAACCCCGCCTACCGGCCGGCCTGATACACCCCCCCCAAGGCGCGTCGCGCGCGCCTTGCGGCGCCTATGCTTGTTTGGGAGCGGAAGATGTTTGTCAATCTCAGCGAATTCGAGTTCCTGCAGTTCCTGGAGCCGGGCCGCGCCGAGCCGGCGCGCGAGCCGGCGGCTGTCGCGCCCGCGCAGCCCGCGGTGCGAGTGACCTTGCGCGATCTGCACAAATACTATGGCGAACGGCATGTCCTGAAAGGGCTGGACCTGGATATCGCCCCGGGCGAGTTCGTGGCCGTGGTGGGCCGCAGCGGCTGTGGCAAGAGCACGCTGCTGCGCCTGCTGGCCGGCCTGGAAGCGCCTTCGGCCGCGCGCGGCCAGCCGCAGGTCCAGGCGGCCGTGCGCTTCGACACCGTGGCGCAGGCCGGCGCTGATGAACGCGTGCGCATCATGTTCCAGGACGCACGGCTGCTGCCATGGAAGCGGGTGATCGACAACGTGGCCATCGGCATGCCTGCGCGCGAGCGTGGCCGGGCGGCCGCCGTGCTGCGGCAGGTCGGCCTGGGCGAGCGCGGCGGCGAATGGCCGGCGGCGCTGTCGGGCGGCCAGAAGCAACGCGTGGCGCTCGCCCGCGCGCTGCTGCATCGGCCCGGGTTGCTGCTGCTGGACGAACCGCTGGGCGCGCTCGATGCGTTGACACGCCTGGACATGCAGCAGCTGATCGAAGACCTGTGGCGCCGCGACGGCTTCACCGCGGTGCTGGTGACCCACGACGTGCACGAAGCCGTGGCCTTGGCCGACCGCATCCTGGTCATCGAAGCAGGGCAGGTCGTGCTGGACCAGCGCGTGGCCTTGGCGCGGCCGCGCAATCGCGGCAGCGCCGCCTTCGCGGCCCTCGAGGCCCGCGTGCTGGACGCGGTGCTCGAACGCCGCGACGAGCCGCCCGGCGCGCGGAACAGGCCGCTGGCGCCGGCCGTCGGCATAGGCCATCTGCGGCTGGCCGTCTAGAACTCCATTTTCTTGCACAAGGAATCCTCATGAGCATCCCGTCCATCAACGCGCGCAACCAGTTCCGCGGCCGCATCAAGGAAATCATCCTTGGTCCCGTGCTGTCCGAAGTCGACGTGGACACGCCCGCCGGTACGGTGACTTCAGTGATCACTACCCGCTCTGTCAAAGAGCTCGACCTGCAGGTCGGTTCGGAAGTGCTGGCCTTTGTGAAGGCTACGGAGGTTTCGGTAGCCAAGCTCTAGGCCGCGCGAGCGGCGCGTGCGCGGCCTGCCAAGGCGGCCGCCACGCTGGTTTGTCGCAGCGCAGCGCGGGGCTTTATCATGGCAACGGCGCCCGCTGCGGGCGCCGCGTTGCCGCGGCCCGCGCATCAGTGGCCGCCCGTCTCGCAGGAGGCCGCCACGTGGCTCGGCAAGCACGTCACACCAGACCCTTGGGCATGTATTTCGAGTCGGCGCTGCCGCGCGCATGGTCGGCTGTTCCATGGGTTCTGCGAGCGTGCCGCACGCTGCTGTTGCTGGCAATGCTGTGCCTGGGCGGTCTCGCCCACGCGTCCCCGGCGGGCCAGGCAGAATCCGCCGCGCCCGAAGCCGCCGCCGGGCTCACGCCCGCGCGCCTGGCAGATCTGCTCGACGACCCGGCCACGCGGCAGCAGCTCATCGAACGGTTGCGCAGCGAGGCGCCCGCACAGCATGCCGCCGCGCCGACGGGCCAGGCCGGCGGCTCCCATCCGTCGCTGCCCACTCGCATCGCGCGCAGCGCCCAGTTGTTCCTGGCCGGCATGGCCACGGACGCGGGCCGCGCGGTAGATGAACTGACCGCGCTGGCCAGCGGCGCCGGCATGCCGCCGCAGCGCCGCGCCGCGCTGGTCGCCGAGCTGCTGGGGCTGGCCGCCGTGGCCGCGGCCACCATCGCGGCCTTCGTTTTGTTGCGTGGCCTGGCATCGTTTGTATACGCTCGCATCGACCGCTGGGTGGCCTATCCGCGCGCCGGGGCGGCGCATCGCGGCGGCGCCGCGTCGGCCATGATGCGGCGCGCCGCCGCCATGCTCGGAGCCCTGGCCATCGACATCGCCATCGTGCTGCTGGCCGGGCTGGCGGGCTATCTGGCGGGGCTGTACGGAACGGGGCAGCGCGGCGCCGTCAGCACCGCGCAGTCACTTTTCGTCAATGCCTTTGTCGCCGTGGAAATCGCCAAGGCCCTGATCCGCGGCGTATTCGCCACGCGCTATCCCATGCTGCGCCTGTTCGCCATGGCCGACGATGTGGCGCGCTATTGGAATGCCCGCCTGGGGCGGGTGGCGGCCGTCATCGGCTACGGCCTGCTGCTGGCCGAGCCGGTGGCGAAGGCGCTGCTGTCGCCGTCCATAGGCGAGCTGCTGGGGCTGGTCATCATGGTGGCGGCCTATATCTATGCGGTGCGCATCATATGGCGCAACCGCCTGGTGCTGCGCGAGCGGCTCGAGCAACGCGCCGCGCGCGGGTCCTCATACTTCGGCACCTGGTTGCGCCTGCTGGCCCGCACCTGGCACGTGCTGGCCCTGGGTTATTTCACTGTGCTGCTGGTGGTCAGCCAGGTCGACACCGAAAGGGCGCTGCCGTTCATGGTCGAGGCTACGGCCCAGTCGCTGGTGGCGCTGGCCGTCGGCGGCTTGCTGATCATGGCGCTGGCCGGCCTGCTGGCGCGCCGCATCAGGCTGCCCGAAGAGGTGCGCCGCAAGCTGCCCATGCTGGAAGCCCGCGTCAATGCCTACGTGCCGGCGGCGTTGCGCGGCCTGGGCGTGCTGATCCGCATCGTGGTCGCGCTATTCGTGCTGGACGCCTGGCGCGTATTCGATTTGTCCAGCTGGATCGCGTCGGATGCCGGCGCGGCCGCGGTGCGCATGGTGGTCAACATAGCCATCATCCTGCTGGTTGCCGCCGTGGTCTGGACGGTGATCGCCAGCATCATCGAACACCGGCTCAGCCTGGGCGAAGGGCGCGGCATGCCCACCGCGCGCGAGCGCACCTTGCTGGCGCTGTTCCGCAACGCCGCGCTGATCGTCATTGTCACGCTGACGGTGCTGGTCGTGCTGTCGCAGATCGGCGTGGACATCGCGCCGCTGATCGCCGGGGCAGGGGTGGTGGGCCTGGCGATCGGTTTCGGCTCGCAGAAGCTGGTGCAGGACATCATCACAGGCGTGTTCATCCAGCTGGAAAACGGCATGAACCAGAACGACGTGGTGCAGGTGGCCGGCATTTTCGGCACCGTTGAAAAAATCACGATCCGTTCGGTGGGCATACGCACGCTGGATGGCGGCTACCACCTGATTCCGTTTTCGTCGGTGGACGTGGTGTCCAACCACATGCGCGATTTCTCGTACCACCTGGGCGAATACACCATCGCGCACCGCGAAAGCGTCGACGACGCGGTGTTCCACCTGCGGCGCGCGTTCGAAGAACTGATGCAAGACGAACTGCTGGCGCCCGAAGTGCTGGAAGAAATCAGCATTCCCGGCGTCACGTCGCTGAGCGAAAAGGGCGTGACCATCCGGGTGCTGATCAAGACCACGCCCGGCATGCAGTGGGCGGTGCAGCGCGGCTACAACCGCCTGGTCAAGAAGCACTTCAACGCGGCCGGCATCGAGCTTCCGTACCCGCACACCGTGGTCTATTTCGGCCAGGACAAGAACGGCTACGCGCCGCCAGCCAACCTGTACATGCAGACCGACCGGCCCGACGAGCACGGCAATGCCCGGGCTGCCGGCCAGATGCGCCGCCGGCTCTCCAAAGAGCAGGGCGCGGCCGCCGAAGACGTGTTGGGCAACGAGCTGGACCGGGTGGCGAACGATCCGGACGCCGATCCCAAACCGGCTTAGGCGGGCAATGACCGGCGTCACGGGTAGCGGCGCCGCAATCCGCTATATTTCCACCGTCCGTCATCATTCCCCGATACGCCGCCATGCCATCGACCCCGCTTTCGTTTCTTCCGGCGCGCCGCCGCCTGCTCCTGGGCCTGGCGCTGGCGCCGGCCGCCGCATGGGCCGCGCCGTCGGCGCCCCTGGTCCAGGTCTGGAAGTCGCCCACCTGCGGCTGCTGCACCGACTGGATCTCCCACCTGCGCGACCACGGTTTCCGGGTCGAGGTGCACGAAGTGTCCAGCACCGCCGAAGTGCGCAATCGGCTGGGCATACCGGCTGAATACGGTTCTTGCCATACCGGGCTGGTCGATGGCTATGCCCTCGAAGGCCACGTGCCCGCCAGCGACATCCAGCGCATGCTGCGCGAACGGCCGGCCGCCATCGGGCTGGCCGTACCCGGCATGCCGCTGGGTTCGCCTGGCATGGACGGCCCCGAATACCAGGGCCGCAAGCATCCCTACGAAGTACTGCTGGTCAGGCGCTGGGGCCTCACGCGGGTCTACCAGGCGTATCTGTAGCGGCCGCGTCCGGCTGGTTCTGGGGCCGTCAGCGCGGCGGCGTATCGCCCGCGCCCAGGTCCCAATAAAGCCCGGTCATCAGGGTCAGGCCTTCGCGCAGCAGTTCCGGCGGCAGGTGTTCGTTAGGCGCATGCTGCGAGCAGCCCGGATACGAGTGCGGCACCCATATGGTGCGCAGGCCCAGCACTTCCGTAAAGATATCGTTCGGCAGCGAACCGCCCAGGTTGGGCAGAATCGCCGCCTTCTTGCCGCTGGTGCGTTCCAGCGACTCCACCGCCCAGCGCACCCATGGATCATCGGGGTCGATGCGGGTGGCGCGGAACATGGTTTCGCGCGTGGTCTGCACCTTCACCATGGGGAAGCCCTGGCGGTCCAGGTGCCGGCGCAGGGCGGGCAGCAGGTCGTCGGGGTCCACGCCCACCACGAAGCGCAGTTGGCAGCGCGCCCAGGCGCGTGGCGGGATCGCGTTGACCGGCGTTTCGGGGTTGCCGGTCTTGTAGGCCAGCACTTCGAACGAGCACCAGCCGAAAACCCGCTCTGCGGGTGACAGGCCAGGCTCGCCCCAGTCGGGCTCGATGACCGGCCCGTCGGCGCCGCCATCCACCTGGCAGTCGGCGAGGGCGCGGCGCACGCTGGCCGGCAGTTCGGCCGGCACCCATTCGGGCACGCGGATCTGGCCGGTGGGCGACACCAGGGTGGCAATGGCATGCGCCAGTTGGATGCCGGGGTTCGAGATCAGTCCGCCCCAGTTGCCCGAATGATGGCCGCCAGCGCGCGCCTCGATGCTCAGGTCGAAATTCAGGCTGCCGCGCGCGCCCAGAAATACCGTGGGGCGCTGCGGACTCAGGCGGGGCCCGTCAGAGGCGATCAGCAGGTCGGCCGCAAAACGGTCTTTGTGCTGCGCGCACAATTCGCGCAGGCCCATCGACCCGGTTTCCTCGCCCATCTCGATCAGGTATTTCACGTTGAAGCCCAGCTTGCCGCGTGTTTCCAGCACCAGGCGCAGCGCCTCCATGTTGACGCTGTGCTGCCCCTTGTTGTCGGCGATGCCGCGCCCGTACCAGCGGCCGTCCTGCTCGGTCAGTTTCCAGGGCGACAACCCGGGATGCCACTCGGGCTCCAGGCCGCGGATGACGTCGCCGTGGCCGTAGCCGAACACCGTGGGCAGGGCAGGATCTTCGATGCGCTCGGCATATAGGAACGGGGCGCGGGCTTTATCGTGCGTGAGCGTGCTGCATTCGAAGCCCATGGCTTCAAATGCCGGCCGCATTTCGGATTCCAGGTAGGCTGCCAGCTCGCCGGCTCGGTCAGGGTTCTGGCTTTCGGTGGGCACGGCCAGCCGGCGGGCCAGCAGCGCGCGAAAGGCGCCGGAGTCAAAACACTGTTCGGCATTGGCGATGGCGGCGGCGCGGCTCATGGCTGTACTGATCCTTGGAAAGACGGCGGATAAAGGTGGCAGGCGACCAGCGCCTGTTCCTGCGGCAGCAGGGCGGGGCGGTCTTGCCGGCACTGCGGCATGGCGTGCTTGCAGCGCGGGTGGAACGGGCAGCCCGGCGGCGGGTTGATCGGGTCGGGAAACGACAGGCCCAGCCCGGTGTCGGGGATGCCCAGCCCCGGTTCGGGCGTGAGCACCGAAGCCAGCAAGGCCTGAGTATAAGGATGGCGCGGCTGGCGGAACAACTCGGCGGCGGGCGCCGATTCGACCACGCGGCCCAGGTACATCACGGCGACGCGGGTGGCGATATGCTCCACCACGGCCAGGTTATGGCTGATGAATACGTAGGTCAGGTTGAATTCCTGGCGCAGCGCCATCAACAGGTTCATGATCTGCGCCTGCACCGAGACGTCCAGCGCCGAGGTGGGCTCGTCGCAGATGACAATCTCGGGGTTCATCACCAGGGCCCGCGCAATGGCCACGCGCTGCCGTTGGCCGCCTGACAGCTGGCCGGGCGTGTTGCCGGCCAGACGCGCCGGCAGGCCGACCCGCTCGAGCATTTCAATGGCCTTGTGCCGGCGCGGATTGGGAATGCCATGCACTTCCAGCGGCAGCGACACGATCGAGGCGATATCTCGGCGTGGATTCAGCGAAGAATAGGGGTCCTGGAACACAGGCTGCACGCGGCGCGCCAGGCTGCGGCGCGACATGCCGCGTATGTCTTCGCCGTCGATGCTGATGGCGCCGCCGGTGGTGGGAATCAGGCCCAACAGCAGGCGGGCCAGGGTGGATTTGCCGCAACCCGACTCTCCCACCACGCCCAGCACGCCGCCGCGTTCGATGCCCAGGTCCACGCCGTTGACGGCGTGCAGGGTGCGGCGCGGCTGGAACATGCCGGTTTTCACGGTGAAGCTGCGGCTGACGTCGCGGGCCTGGATCAGCGCATCCATCAGGCGGCCTCCCGTATGCAGCGCCACTGGCGGCCGGGCGGCGCCTGGCGCACCGGAATATCTTGCAGGCACGCCGGCTGTGCATGGCGACAGCGGTCGTGGAAGGCGCAGCCGCGCAACTCGCCGGTCAGCGCCGGCACGACGCCCGGAATGGTGCCCAGGGGCGTGCCCGCGGGCGTGCGGCCTGGCACCGGGATACAGGCCAGCAGGCCTTCGGTGTACGGATGCCGCGGCGCGGCGAACAGCTCTGCCACCGGGCCCTGCTCGACGATCTGCCCGGCATACATCACCGCCACCTGGCGGGCAATGCGCGCCACCACGCCCAGATCGTGGGTGATGAGCACCATGGCGATGCCCAGCTCGCTCTGCAGGTCGGCCAGCAGGCGCAGTATCTGCGCCTGTATGGTCACATCCAGGGCGGTGCTGGGTTCGTCGGCGATCAGCAGCTCGGGGCCGCACATCAGCGCCATGGCGATCATCACGCGCTGGCGCAGGCCTCCGGAAAGCTGGTGTGGGTACTGGCCCAGGCGCTGCGCCGCCGAGGCAATTCCGACTTTCTCCAGCAGTTCCACCGCGCGGTCGCGCGCCTGCGCGGCCGTGGCGTGACGATGGTGGCGGTAGTGCTCGGCCAGTTGCTCGCCGATGTTGTAGGCCGGATTCAACGCAGTCATGGGCTCCTGGAAGATCATGGCCATCTTGTTGCCGCGCAGCGCATTGACCCGCCGCCGGCCGGCCCGCGACAGGTCTTCGCCCAGCACCTCCAGGCGCGTGGTGCTGCGCCGCGCGGCACGCGGCAGCAGGCCCATGACGGCCAACGAGGTCATCGACTTGCCGCAGCCCGACTCGCCCACCAGGCAAAGCGTTTCGCCGCGCCGCACCTCGAACGATACGCCGCGCACCGCGTGCACGGGGCCGCGCGGCGTATCGATGTCGACGCGCAGGTCCTGCACGTTCAGCACGATCTCGGAATCGGCGGCGCTCATTCCTGCACGTCCTGCCTGTGATGCGCTTGCCTGCTCATGCGCGGCTCCCTGTTGGTTTGCACAAGTCCTAGGCCCTGTCCTCGGGCGTCAACCACTGGTGCAGGCCGTCGCCGGCCAGGTTGATGGCGAAGATCAGCAGCGCCAGCGCGCTGCCGGGTATGGCGATCAGCCAGAACGAAAAGAACATATAGGCCTTGGCTTCCGAGATCATCAATCCCCATGACGGCAGGGGCGGCTGCACGCCCAGCCCCAGGAACGACAGCGCGGCTTCCAGCAGGATGGCGCTGGCCGCCTCGAGCGTGGCGATGACGATCAGGTGCGGCACGACATTGGGCAGCACTTCGCCGCGCACGATGCGCCAGGTGGAGGCGCCGGCTGCCTGCGCGGCCGAGACGTACTCCAGCGAACGCACCTGCTGCGTGGCGCTGCGCATCACGACGGCGAAGCGGTCCCATTTCAGCAGGCCCAGCACCATGATCACGACCCACAGCGAGCCGCCTACGATGGCGACGGTGGCCAGGGCCACCAGAATGACCGGCATCGACAGCCGGGTGGTGACCAGGAACGACACCACCATATCGACGCGCCCGCCGAAGTAGCCAGCCGCCATGCCCAGCGTAGTGCCGATCAGGCCGGAGATCAGCGCCACGCTGGCGCCGATCAGCAAGGAAATCCGCGCGCCGTAGAACAGGCGCGACAGGTAGTCGCGGCCCAGTTGGTCGGTGCCCAGCGGATGCAGCCAGCTGCCTTTGTCGTACCAGACCGGCGGGGCCGTGCGGTGTGCCAGGTCCTGGAAGTACGGGTCGTGCGGCGCCAGCCAAGGGGCCAGCAGCGCCGCCAGGACAATCAGCAGCAGGATCGCGCCGCCCACCAGCAGCGCCTTGTTGTGGCGCAGCCGCCGCCATGTCAGGCGGGCCGGCGCGGCAGGGGCGGGGACCGGGGCGGGCGATTCGGCCAGCACGGGAGGCATCGGCGCGGCCATGGCTCAGGACACCCGGATCCGAGGGTCGAGCCAGGCATTGGCCACATCGGCCGCCAGGGTCAGCAGCACGTACAACACCGAGAGCAGCAACACGATCAGCTGCATGACGGGATAATCCTTGAAGGTGATGCTCTGGTAGGCCAGATAGCCCAACCCGTCCAGCGCGAAGATCGTCTCGATGACCACCGAGCCGCCCAGCAAATACCCCAGCTGCACCGCCGCCAGCGCCACTACCGGCACGATGGCGTTGCGAAGCGCGTGCTTGAAGATGACTTTGCCGGCCGGCAGCCCCTTGGCGCGGGCGGTGCGGATGTAGTCGGCGCCCAGCACCTCGATCATGCCGGCGCGGATCAGGCGCATGAACGCGGGCGCCACGTAATAGCCCAGCGCGATGGCCGGCATCACGAAATGCTGCCAGGTGCCGCTGCCCGAAACGGGCAGCACGCGCCAGGTGATCGAGAACAACATGATCAACAGCAGCGCGAAGAAAAAGTTGGGCAGCGCCTGGCCCAGCACGGCAACCGCCAGGCACAGGCGGTCGGCCATGCTGTCCTTGTACAGCGCCGCCAGCACGCCCAGCGGTATCGAGATCAGCAGCGCCACGCCCAGCGCCGCCAGGCCCAGCATCAGGGTGGTCTGCAGCTTCGAGAAGATCAGCGGCCCGGCATCGGTCTTGAAGTACACCGACGTGCCGAAGTGGCCATTCAGGATGTTCCACAGCCAGTCGGCGTATTGCACGATGACCGGGCGGTCCAGCCCGTACGCCTTGCGGATCATGTCGATGTCGGCCTGGCGCGCGCCTTCGCCGGCCAGCGCCACGGCCGGGTCGCCCGACAAGTGCAGCAGCAGGAAGGCCAGGACCGAGACCGTCAGCGCCACCAGCACCGCCAATCCCAGCCGCCGGATCATGAATGCAAGCATTACCGCCCTCCGTGTTGCTGCCGCACTGTCCGGCTTATTTCCAGCTCATGTCCCAGAAGCGCACCAGCTCATCGGGATAGGGTGTGAAATCGACGTCCTTGCTGGCCACGTAATACACCGGCAGCGACCACAGGGGCGCGGCGTAGGCATGTTCGGCGATCATTGTCAGGGCCTGCTTGTAGGCGGCGTCGCGCGCCGCGCTGTCGATCGTGTGGTCGCCCTTGTCGAGCAGTTCGCGCACTTTCGGGTCGTGCGTGATGTCGTCCTTGCCGAATGAAAAATACACCGGGGTCGAGGCCGACACGTCGTTGACCAGGTTCGATCCCCAGGTCTGGTGCGTCAGCGATGCCTTGCCCCCGCGGATCATGTCGCGCATGGCCGCGTATTGCAGGAAATTCAGCTTGGCGCGTATGCCCACGGCCTGCAGGTAGTTGATGATGGCCTCGGTCTGGTTGCGCTCGCGGTAGGCCACGATGTCGATGTCGAAGCCATCGGGGTAGCCGGCCTCGGCCAGCAGTTTCTTCGACAGCGCGGGGTCGTACTTGTACACCGGCGCGCCTTCGTCGGTGCACCCCACCTGCGACGGCGTGCAGATGGTGTTGAGCACTTCCGCGCCTTCTCCCACGATATTCTTGATGATGGCTTCGCGGTCGATGGCGTGCAGAATGGCCTTGCGCACCCGCTCGTCTTTCAGTTGCGGCGCCGGCGTGTTGTCCAGGATGTTCATCTGCATGAACACGATGCGCATCGTGTTGCCGCTCTTGACCTGCAGCTGGGGCAGCGTCTTCAGCTGCTCCGCCTGGTCCTTGGGTACGTGCATGATGAAATCTTCGCCGCCCGAAATGACCTCGGCCATCTGAGTCTGGCGATCCGGGATGAAGCGGATCACGACCTTGCCGATCTTGGGCTGCGCCTTGGGCGAGTCCTTGAAATAGTCCTTATTGGCTTGCAGCGTGATGGATTTGCCCGGCACGTACTCGGTCACCTTGTAGGGACCGGTGCCCACCGGCTTGGCGTTCATGCCCTGCGGGCCGACCTCGGCGTAGTACTTGGCCGGATGAATGGCCACGGTGGTCGACAGGTACTCTTTGGCGGCCGGGAAGGGCTCTTTGGTGGTCAGGCGCACCTTGTACTTGCCCAGCTTCTCGACCTTGTCGATCCATCGCACGTTCTGTTGCGTGGTGGCCTTGTTCTTCGGGTCGGCCACGAAGTTCAGGGTGTACACCACCGAGTCGGCGTCGAATTCCTCGCCGTTGTGAAACTTGACGCCCTCGCGCAGTTCGAATTCCAGCGTCGTGTCGTCGACCTGCTTCCAGCTCTTGGCCAGTTGGCCTTTGTATTCGTTGGTCAGCGGATCTCGGTACAGCAGCGTGTCCCACACATTGGCGGCGATGATCACGCCAATGCGCACGTTATTGAAATACGGGTCTACGCTTTCGGGAGCCTGGTCGTAGGCCATGCGCAGGGTGTCACCCTGCTTGCCGGCCCAGGCCGGCTGCGCGGCTAGCGCGCCGGCCAGCAACAGGGCGGCGGCGGGGCGCCGAAAAGACAACGATGCAACGAAACTGACGCGACGTTCAGCCATGATTGGCTCCTGTAGACCGTATCGGTTAAGCGGAATACTGCGGTGTTGCGTGGATCGTTTCTCGGCCCGCGAGCCGGTGCCAGTGCGCGGCCATCTACGGCCGCACGCGAATCCGCGGCAGCGGTTTCGCGGTCGGAGTCGCCGAGTATCAGTGGGAGGCTGCTGCGCATTGGTATACCAAATTATTTTGGCCTTTCAGCCACTATAAAGCAGCCAGTAAATTCGCCAGCATGGGGGAATACCCTGGAATTTCAATACAAAACAATGAAATAGGGGTTAATCATGAGAGCCGGTTCATGAGGCGGATTGCCCGCCCAAGATGCGTTGCGTATCATGGTTGCACGGATTTCATTGTTGTATACAAATTTTCTGGCCCCAGGCCGCCGGTTTTTACTTCAACGGACAACACATGCAAGAAGCACTGATGCAGCAGGCGATCCAGTTCGCCCAGGAACACGAAACCGCCTGGGACCGCGAGGTCGGCGGCGTATGGGGCGTGCACCAGCAGGATCCCCCGCCATGGAACCGCCTGCTGGGCCCGGTGCACGATCGCGGCCCCGTCACCGGACTGGTCGTGGTGGATGGGCACACGGTGGCGTCGTGGGGCGAGCCGCAGCGCGCCGACCTGACCTTCAGCGTGGCCAAGATGTACCTGGCCCTGGTGGCCGGCGTGGCGCATGACCGCGGCCTGCTGCTGGACGTCGACGAGCCGGTGCGCGCGCGCGTGCCGGGCATTGGTTTCGACACCGGGCGCAACGCCAGGATCACCTGGCGTCACCTGCTGCAGCAGACCAGCGAGTGGGAAGGTGAACGCTTTGGCGTGCCCGACCAGGTAGACCGCTATCGCGCGGTCACATTCGGCGCGCCGCCTGGAGGCAAGAAAGGCGATGCGCGGCCGTTGCAGGAACCGGGCACCTACTGGGAATACAACGACGTGCGCATCAACCAGCTGTCGTACGCCCTGCTGCACTTGTTCCGCAAACCGCTGCCCGAAATCTTCCGCGAAGCCATCATGCGCCCGCTGGGGGCCAGCGACGACTGGCACTGGGCATGCTACGACAACGCCTGGGTCGAGATCGACGGCGAGCTCATGCCGTCGGTGCCGGGCGGTTCCCACTGGGGCGGCGGCATGTCCATCAGCAGCGAGGACCAGGCCCTGATCGGCCGCATGCTGCTCGACGACGGGCGCGCCAACGGCCACCAGATCATTTCTGCGGAATGGGTGCGCGCCATGCGCACGCCCAGCGACCTGGCGCCGTACTACGGCTACTTGATCTGGCTGAACGAGGGCCGGCGCATTTTCCCCAGCGTCACCGCTTCCAGCTTTTTCGGCATCGGCGCGGGCAGTTCGTTCACCTGGGTCGAACCCGAGCGCCGCATGGTGGTCATTGTGCGCTGGCTCGATTCGGCGCATGCCGATGCGCTGTTCGGCAAGATCCTGGCCGCGGTGGATGCCTAGGCGGGCCGGGCGCCCCCGCCCGCCAGGGCGGGGCGCCGGTTGCGCGCCAGCAAGGGGCTGAACACCAGGCTTGCCACCAGCCACATCAGCGCGGCCGACCACAGGGTCTGGCTCAGGAAGTGCGCGCCCTGAAGAATGCGCACCAGCGAAAAGACCAGTCCCGTTGCAATCCCCAGCCCAAGGCCCCACCAGCGCCAGCGGCCCGCATCCAGCGCGCTTGCGGCGAAATACAGCGAAAGCAGGGCATAGCCCGCGCCCGCATGCGCGCTGGGCAAGGCATGGCCGGCCGCGGCGCGGCTGGCCGCCCACCAGTGCGCCGGCCAGGCGGTGTCGCCGCCGAACTCCAGCAAATTGTAGGGACGCGGCATGGTCGTGTGGTGCTTGAGCTGGCTGACCGCCAGCTGTCCCACCAGGCAGGTCAGCACGATCGCCCACAGCGCGCCGCGGGCCGGCCGCCATGGTGCGTAGCGATAGCTGGCCAGCGCCCCGGCCAGCGCCAGCAGGGCGACGCCGACGGGCAGCGCCACCAGCAGGCGATGCCCGGCAAATTCCAGCAGCGCGGCGTGCCGCAGCGGAAACTGGCCGCCCAGCGGATCGTACAGTGCGCGCGCAATGGCCATGTCCAGGCCGCTGTGCTGCGCCAGCCAGGCCAGCAGGCCGAGCAGCAGCGTGCCGGCCACGACGTGGCCCAGGGTGTAGGCGGCAGGAGCGGACAGGCGAGGGGGCATGGATGCAGACAGCGGGAACCCGGACTACGGCATGCTAGGACGCGCCGCGTCGAATTTGCGTGGAATCCGCGTCCCCCGGGGGCCGCGCGGCGGGGCCCCGGGCTGCTTGACCTTCATCATTTACCGCTCTGACCAGGGGCACTACCCTGGATTGAAGGACGGGCCTTCGCCCGCCATTTTCAAGAGCATCGCCATGTACCAACATATTCTTCTTCCCATCGACGGTTCCGAGCTGTCCCAGGTCGGTCTTACGCAGGGGCTGGCGCTGGCCCGCGCGCTGAAGGCCCGCGTCACCATCATGACCGCCCTCGAGCCGGTCCACATTCCGTCGACGGAAGGCGTGCGGCTGCCCGGCGTGCAGCAACAGCTGCAGCGCCAGGCGCGCGAGCGGGCCCAGGGCTGGCTGGATGCCGCCGCCGCCAAGGCCCGCGATGCCGGCGTGGCGTGCACCACCCATATGCAAGACGGCAGCCAACCCTATGCCGCCATCGTTGAATGTGCCGAGCAGATCGGCTGCGACCTGATCGCAATGTGCTCGCATGGCCGCAGCGGCATGGCGGCCATGGTGCTGGGCAGCCAGACCCAGAAAGTGCTGGCCAAATCGCAGATTCCCGTGCTGGTGTACCGCTAGGCCCGCGTGCGGCAACGCCGGCAGGCGCGGCGCGGGCCGGGCCTGCCGGCCGCAGGGCCCAGGCCCAGGGGGCCGGACTGGATATAATCTCCAGTTCGGCCTTTTTCATGGCCCCGTATCATCCTTCCTTGCGCGCGCCGGCGCGCCGACTCAATATGAAAAAACTGACCGCTGTCTTCCTGGCTTGCGCCACGTCGTTGCTTGCCGCTTGTGGCCAGGGCGATGATCCCGCGCCGCAGGCCAGCGCCCCCGCCGCCCGGAAAATCGTCGTGGGCCTGGACGACAACTTCCCGCCCATGGGTTTTCGCGATGAAAACAACCAGCTGGTCGGCTTTGACATCGACATGGCGCGCGAAGCCGCGCGCCGCATGGGCATCGAAGTCGAATTCAAGCCCATCGACTGGAGCGCCAAAGAGGCCGAATTGAACGGCAAGCGCGTGGACGCGCTCTGGAACGGCCTCACGATTACCGAAGAGCGCAAGAAGAACATCGCCTTCACGGCGCCCTACATGGCCAACCACCAGATCATCCTGGTGGCCCAGGCCTCGCCGGTGCAGAACAAGGCCGACCTGGCCGGCCGCGTGGTGGGCGCGCAAGATGGCAGCAGCGCCGTCGACGCCATCAAGAAAGACGCCCAGGTGGCCGCCAGCCTGAAAGAGTTGAAGCTGTTCGGCGACAACGTCACCGCCCTGATGGACCTGTCGGCCGGCCGCCTGGATGCCGTGGTGGTCGACGAAGTCGTAGGCCGCTACCTGGCCAGCAAGCGGGCGGGGCAGTACCGCGTGCTGGACGAGAACTTCGGCACCGAAGACTACGGCGTCGGCCTGCGCAAAGACGACACCGAACTGCTGGCCAAGCTCGACCAGACCCTCGATGCCATGAAAAAGGACGGCAGCGCCGCCCGTATCGCGCAACAATGGTTCGGCGCCGACATCATCAAATAACCGGCCTGGCCGGCTGACGGGATCGCCGCATGGATTACGTCGTCTCCCTGCTGGGGCCGATGGCGCAGGGAGCCAAGACTACCCTGACGCTGTTTTTCGTGACCTTCGCGCTGGCGGTGCCCCTGGGGCTGCTGCTGGCGTTGGCGCGCGTTTCCCACTGGCGGCTGCTCAGCCAGCTGGTCAATGGCTACATCTGGCTGATGCGCGGCACGCCGCTCATGCTGCAGATGCTGTTCATTTATTTCGCGCTGCCGTTCGTGCCGGTGGTGGGGGTGCGGCTGCCCGATTTCCCGGCCGCGATCGTGGCCTTCGCGCTGAACTACGCGGCGTATTTCGCCGAGATATTCCGCGCCGGCATCCTGTCGGTGGACCGGGGCCAGTACGAAGGCAGCAAGGTGCTGGGCATGAGCTACCTGCAGACGATGCGGCGCATCGTGCTGCCGCAGATGGTGCAGCGCGTGCTGCCGCCCATGAGCAATGAAACCATCACGCTGGTCAAAGATACCTCGCTCATCTACGTGCTGGCGCTCAACGACATCCTGCGCACGGCGCGCGGTATCGTGCAGCGCGATTTCACCACCACGCCGTTCCTGGTCGCCGCCGCGTTCTACCTGTTCATGACGCTGCTGCTGACCTGGCTGTTCCAGCACATGGAAAAACGCTATGCCAAGTACGACCAATAGCGCCCCGGCCCAGGCCGATGCCCGTCCCGTGATGATCGCCGCGCGCGAAGTCGGCAAATCGTTCGGGTCGGTGCGCGTGCTCGACCAGGTATCGCTGACCTTGCGCAAGGGCGAGGTGGTGGCCGTGATCGGTCCGTCGGGATCGGGCAAGAGCACTTTCCTGCGCTGCCTGATCCACCTCGAGACCATCGACCAGGGCAGTATCGAGATCGAGGGCGAGGCTCTCGCCACCGCGGCGCCAGGCGGCGCCAGCCGCTATGCGCCCGACGCCGACGTGCGGCGCGTCTGCCGCAAGATGGGCATGGTGTTCCAGTCGTTCAATCTGTTTCCGCACATGACGGTGCTGCAGAACGTCATCGAGGCGCCGGTCACCGTGCAGGGCGTGCCGCGCGACGTGGCCATTCCCAAGGCCGAGGCGCTGCTGCGCAAGGTCGGGCTGCTGAACAAGCGCGACAACTATCCGGGGCGGCTGTCCGGCGGACAAAAACAGCGCGTGGCCATCGCGCGCGCGCTGGCAATGGAGCCCGACATCATGCTGTTCGACGAGCCCACCTCGGCGCTCGACCCCGAACTGACCGGCGAAGTGCTGCGCACCATGCGGCAGCTTGCCGACGAGCACATGACCATGCTGGTGGTCACTCACGAAATGGGCTTTGCGCGCGAAGCGGCCCACCGCGTCGTCTTCATGGACGAAGGCCGCATCGTCGAAGAGGCACCGGCCGAGGCCTTTTTCCGGGCGCCGCAGCAGGCGCGCGCCCGGGCTTTCCTGGGCCAGATGCTATAAGGGCGCCGCGCGCCACATTGTTACGTTCATTGAAAGAATTTATAAATTAAAACAGCATTTCTCCCGGATCTCACTACCTTAACAATGTTGCGCCACATGCAAAGATTCAATGGCGCCAGGGTGAGCAGACAGGGAGAGAGGAAATGCGTACTTATCGACGCAGGATCGCCGCGTGGCTGGCATGCGGCGCCTTGGCGCTGCTGGCGGGCTGCGCCGCGCCGGGCAGCAAGAAAGACACGATCGACATGGCCGGGCTCTCGCAGCCTGTGGAAATCCTGCGCGACAAGTATGGCGTGTCGCATATTTACGCCCAGAACCAGCACGACCTGTTTTTTGCCCAGGGCTTCAACGCGGCCCGCGACCGGATGTGGCAGCTGGACTTGTGGCGCCGGCAGGGCGAAGGCAAGATGGCCGAGCAGTTCGGCCCGCGCTTCGTTGAACAAGACCGCGCGGCGCGCCTTTTCCTGTACCGGGGCGATCTCCAGGCCGAGTTCGCCAGCTACCATCCCGAAGGGCAGGCCATTCTTACCGCTTTCGCCCAGGGCATCAACGCCTATGTCGATTGGGTGAAGGCGCATCCCGAGCACATGCCGCCCGAGTTCAAGCTGACAGGCACCGAGCCCGGGTACTGGAGTCCGCAGACTTCACTGATCCGCATCTATGGCCTGACCCGCAACGTGGCCAGCGAGGTCAAGCTGTCCCAGCAGATTGCCGCGCTGGGGCTCAATGCAATACAGGACCTGGGCACCTACGAGCCGCCCATTGCGCTGCAGGTGCCGGCCGGCCTGGATGTGCGGCAAGTCACCAGCGCGGTGCTGGCCGATTACAACCTGGCCCGCAAGGGGCAGAAGTTCGAGGCGGCCGACTTCCCGCGCAGCCCGCTTGCCGCTGCCGGGCGCGCCGAGCTGGCGCGCAGCCTGTCGGCCAACCTGCAGGCGTCGCTGGACCCCGATTTCGACCCGCTGGCGCCGCGCTACGAGAGCAATAACTGGACCATCGCGGGGCAGCACACTGCGACCGGGCGGCCTATCCTGGCGGGCGACCCGCACCGCGCGATCGCGATGCCGTCGTTGCGTTACATGGTGCACCTGAATGCCCCAGGCTGGAATGTGATCGGCGCGGGCGAGCCGGCGCTGCCAGGCGTGTCGATGGGGCATAACGACCGCATCGCGTTCGGGCTGACCATTTTCTCGTTCGCCGACGAAGAAGACCTGTACGTCTACGATACCAACCCGGCCAACCCCAACCAGTACCGCTATCGCGGCGGCTGGGAGAACATGCGCACCCTGGACGAGACGATACCAGTGCGCGGCCAGCCAGCGGCCACGCGGCAACTGAAGTTCACCCGGCATGGGCCCGTCATTCACGAAGACCCGCTCCGCCACAAGGCCTACGCGCTGCGTGCCGCGTACCTGGAGTTTCCTGGCACCGCGGCGTACCTGGCCAGCCTGCGCCTGAACCAGGCGCAGAACTGGGACCAATTCGTGGCCGGCATGGAAAAGCACTACACGCCCAGCGAGAACATGGTGTATGCCGACGTGGATGGCAACATCGGCTGGTTCGGCGGCAGCATTGCGCCGATCCGCCCGCGTAAAGACTGGTCGGGCATGCTGCCCGTGCCCGGCAACGGCGATTTTGAATGGAACGGGTTTTTGCCCACCAGTTCGCTGCCCAAGTCGTTGAATCCGCCCGAAGGCTATGTGGCGACCGCCAACGAGTACAACCTGCCGTTCGACTATCCGTACAAGGAAATGGCGGCCCGTACCTGGTCGGAGCCGTACCGCGTGCAGCGCATCCGCGAAGTGCTGGCCGGCAAGAACGGGCTCAGCCTGGAGACATCGCAGCACCTGCAGTTCGACAATTTGTCGATTCCGGCGCGCACGCTGACGGGTTACGTGAAGTCGCTGAACTCGGCGCAACCCGGCGTCGGCGAGGCGCTGCGCCTGTTGCAGGACTGGGATTACCGCACCGAGATCGATTCACCGGCTGCCACGGTGTACGAGTTCTGGCTGCCCGAGGTGGTCAAGCGCGTATCCGACCTGTATATCCCCCCGCAGGGGCGGGCGGTGTTTGGGGACCTTTCCACCCGCAAGGTGCTGGAAAAACTGGCGACCCCGGATTCGGCCTTCGGACCCCGGCCCGAGCAGGGGCGCGATGCGCTGCTGCTGGCGGCGCTGGACGACGGCATGCGCAAGCTGACCGCAACCCTGGGCACGGATTCCCGGCAATGGGAATGGGGGCGGCTGCACCACATTCAGTTCGAGCATGCGCTGGCCGGCCTGATGTCGCCGGAAACCGCCAAGGCCTTTGGCACGCCGCGCTATCCGGTCAGCGGCGATAACGACACCGTGCACCGCGCGACCTTCCGCAAGTCGGATTACCGGCAGATCAGCGGCGCCTCGTATCGGCAAGTGATAGACGTGGGCGACTGGGACAACTCGCGCATGCAGAACATGCCGGGCCAGTCGGCCGACCCGCGCAGCCCGCATTACCGCGACTTGCTGGAAGGCTGGGCCACAGGCAAGTACATTCCCATGGCGTTCAGCCGCGAGAAGGTCGAAAGCGAGCTGGGCGACAGCCTGGTATTGCAGCCGCGGTAAGGGCGCGGCGGCCGCTCGCCAGGCGTCAGGAATGCGTGGAGCCTGGCGCCTGGGCCGCGCCCGGGGTGGCGGACGCGCCGCGCAACCGGCGCGCGTATATCGCCCCCCAGGCCAGGCCCAGCAGCGCTGTCGCCAGCGAGCCCAGCAGCACGCCCAGCTTGGCCGCGCCCAGCATGTTGGCGTCGCCGGCAAAGGCCAGCATGGCAATAAAAATGGACATCGTGAAGCCCACGCCCGCCAGCAGGCCGATCAGCACGATGCCGCCCCACGTGACGCCCGGCGGCAGCCGGCACCAGCCCAGCCGCACCAGCAGCCAGCTCATTGCTATGACGCCCGCCGGCTTGCCGACGATCAGGGCGCCCGCCACGCCGGCCATTACCCAATGCGAGCCGCCGGCCGCGAGGTCGACCCCATCCAGGCTGACGCCGGCATTGGCCAGGGCAAACAGCGGCATGATGGCGTAGGCCACCCAGGGGTGCAGGGCGGCCTGCACGCGCGCCACGGGCGGCAGCATTTCCCGCTGTGCCATGCGCAACTGCCGCAGCGGCTGCGTCGGCGCGCCTGACTCCGCCGCGGGTTGCGCCTGGCGCCAGCCAGCCAGCTCGCGAGTCGCCCGCGACATCATTTCCAGCGGCTGTTCACGCATGCGCCGGGGTACCACGGGCGTCATCAGGCCCAGCACCACGCCCGCCAGCGTCGGGTGCGCCCCGGTCATCAGCAGGCCGGTCCAGACTATGGCGCCGGGCAGTACATAGGCGTAGGCCGTGCCGATGCCGATGCGCTGCAGGCCCAGCACTATCGCGATGCCCAATGCGGCCACCGCAAAACCGCTGTAGTCGAGACCGCCCGAATAGAAGAAGGCGATGATCAGCACCGCGATGATGTCGTCGATGATGGCCAGCGCCAGCAGGAAGATGCGTACGTTGCCGGGAATGGCGCGGCCCAGCAGGGCCAGCACGCCCACTGCGAAGGCGATGTCGGTCGCGGTGGGCACGGCCCACCCCGCGCTGCGCGGAGCTTGGCCGTTGAAGGCCAGGTAGATGAGCGCCGGCGCCGCGACCCCGCCCAGCGCCGCGGCCAGGGGCAGGGCGGCCTGCCTGAAATTGCTGAGCGCGCCTTCATGGATCTCGCGGCGGATTTCCATGCCGACGGCCAGGAAGAACAGGGTCATCAGCGCATCGTTGATCCAGAAGTGCAACGGCTGGGCGAATTCATAACTTCCCAGCCGGAACGACAGGGGAGCGTGCCACAGGGCGTGGTAGCTATGGGCAAAGGCGGAATTGGCCCAGACCAGCGCGATGGCGGCGGCGGCCAGCAGCACGGCGCCGCTGACGGCTTCCACGTGCAGAAAACGTTCCAGGGTGGCGAATGCGCGCTCGGCATACAGTTGCGCGCGCGGCAGGTTCCGGGGAGCGGAATGGTGTCGGGTCATGACGCAGGTATCCTGCGTGGCGGCCCGACCAGCGCAATGAACCTGTCTTGCCGCAGGTTGCGGCCGACACCCAGCCGCCATTCTACACAGCTTGCGGCGCGCGGCTATTTTTTGTGGTTGCCCGCCAGGGCCGCCGTGACGCCCAGTCCGATCAGCATGGCGCCGCCCACATAGCGCTCGAACTGCAAGTAGCCGCGGCTGCGGCGCAGCCAGCGGCCGGCCGCGCTGGCTGCCAATGCATAGCAGGCGTCGCTGGCCAGGCCCAGCAGCGTGAAGACCAGGCCCAGGAAAACCACTTGCGAGGCCACGTGGCCACGGCCCACGTCGACGAACTGCGGCAGGAAGGCAAGGAAGAACAGCGCCGTCTTGGGGTTGAGCAGGTTGACGATGAACCCGTCGCGGAACAGCCGGCCATAGCGCCGTTGCATGCGCGGCGCGTCGATGGCCGCGGCCGCGGGCCGGGTGCAGATTTTCTTCAGGCCCAGCCAGATCAGGTAAGCGGCCCCGGCGTACTTGACGATGCTGAATGCCAACGCCGACGACGCCAGCAAGGCCGACAATCCCAGCGCGGCAGCGACCACGTGCACCAGCGTGGCCGTGTGGATGCCCAGGTCCGACACCAGGCCAGCCTTGCGGCCTTGCTCGACGGATTGCGTAATGATGTAGAGCACCGCCGGGCCGGGAATGACCAGTAGAACCAGGGCGGCGCCCACGAACAATGCCAGGTTGGCAGTGCTGGGAATGATGAATTCCATGGGATGCGGGTCTCTGTTCGAGGCTGTTCCGCGTTCAGCGGGACTGCAGGGCTTCTTTGATTTTCTTGTCGGTGTTGTATTGGCTCAGCGCGTATACCGCCCAGATTGCCGCCGGAATCCAGCCAATGAGCGTGATTTGCAGGATCAGGCAAATGATGCCCGCAATGGGACGGCCGATGGTGAAAAAGCCCAGCCAGGGCAGCAGCAAAGCAATGAGCAGACGCATGGGTTGCCTTTTACGCAAGATAGTCGGGGCAGTTTACACCGCGCCCATCGGCTTTCGAACGCCGTTTCTGGGTGACTCAGCCTTACCTTAATAAAAATTGATCAATTAAAACAAAGAAATAGCGTATATAATTAAAGTAAAAATATTAAAGTAAATTATAACCTAGGTGCCCTGCCAACCGCTGCATAAAAAAATGTAGAAAAACATCGCAAAGCTTGCGCGCCGGCATCGCCGTACTTAAAGTGGTACCACAGTCGATGTACTGCTTCACCATCAGATCAAATCCGCGGGGCATATAAGCAGGTAGGGGCAGGCGCCAGGTATTTCGCAACGGGCCTGCGTCGTTGATCCACCCGTCGAGGATTGCTGCAGAACGTCCGCAAGAATCAAGAATTCAACGTAGCGGGTGGCGGCGGATTCAGCCGCGATATCTATGAAGCTGACGGCCGGGAGCAGGCTACGCGCATGGTTCTCATGTCCCGCAAAGACATCCTGAACGACGTTCCCTTTCCTGGCATCCCGTCCTCGGTATCGGTGCAGTCGCGCTGAGTCGCGCCCTTAGATTCGGCATTTCCTGGAAAGGAAGGCGGAAATGAAAAGGGTGTTGAAGAGAGTTTTCAAGGTCTTCGGATTGACGCTGGCGATCGTAGTGGTGACGCTGCTGGCGGTTCGGGTTTACAACATCCAGCAAAGCCCTCCGCTTGCTCCCTGGCATACCTATGTGCCTGACGAATGGCACGCTGAGAAGCTCGACCACACCTCGTGGCAGCAATATCTTGCGCATGAAGAAAAGCTGTTCGCCATGGTGCGGCAGAACGTCAGCGCCCAGCTCAGCGAGGACGAAAAGGTCGACAGCAACCGGTACTTCGAGGGCTCGCGCGTCAACCCCGATCATTTCGCGCACGATTGGAACCGCTCATATGTGCTGACGCCCGCTGGCGAACCGGCCGGCGTGGTGGTGCTGCTGCATGGCCTGACTGATTCACCCTACAGCCTGAGGCATATCGCCGCGCATTATCGGTCAGTGGGATACGTGGTGGTTGCAATCCGGCTGCCGGGCCACGGCACCGTGCCGGGCTCGCTCACGGATACAGCCTGGCAAGACTGGGCGGCCGCCACGCGGCTGGCCGTGCGGGAAGCGCGCCGCCGGGTGCCCGCGCCTCGCCCGCTGCACATCGTGGGGTTTTCGAACGGCGGGGCGTTGGCGCTGATGTATGCCCTGGAGGCCATCGGCAACTCCGGCCTGGCGCCACCCGATCGCCTGATCCTGATTTCGCCCATGATCGGCATTACGCGGTTTGCGCGGTTCGCCGGCCTGGCCGGGCTGCCCGCCATCCTGCCGGCATTCGCCAAAGCCGCGTGGCTGAGCATCGTGCCCGAGTTCAACCCGTTCAAGTACAACTCGTTTCCCATCAATGCGGCCCGGCAATCGTATGAACTCACCCAGGCGCTGCAGGGCGAGGTGCTGGCGCGCCAGCGCGACGGCAGCCTGGCGCGGCTGCCGCCCATCATCAGCTTTCACTCGGTGCTGGATTTCACGGTCAGCACCCGCGCCCTGATCAACGCGCTGTATGCGCGGCTGCCGGAGAACGGCAGCGAGCTGGTGCTGTTCGACCTGAACCGCGCCACCAAGCTCGGGCCCTTGTTCCGGCGCGGCGTGGAGTGGGCGCTGGCGGGCACGCTGCCCGGCGAGCGGCGCAATTACCGGCTCACCATTATCACCAACGCCAGCCCGTCATCCAACGACATGATCGAGCGCGTCACCGAGGCCGGTACGACCGAGATCACCGACCGGCCCATCGGCATGCGCTATCCGCGCGAAATCTATTCGCTGTCGCACGTGGCGCTGCCGTTTCCGCCCACCGATGCGCTGTACGGGCAGCATCCCGACAACATTGAAGAGTTCGGCATCAGCCTGGGGGCGATGTCGATGCGCGGAGAGGTCGGCGTGTTCGTGGTCGGCATGGATGCGCTGGCCCGCCTGACTTCCAACCCGTTCTATGCGTACCTGCTGGAACGGATCGACGGATTGATTCCGCGATGAGGCGCCTGCTGCCCGCCTGCTTCACGGACCCGCCCGGCGGCGCCGAGCAGCGGCTGTCGTTGCGCGTCATCGCCGGCATTCTCGTGCTGGGCCTGTTGTACCTGGCCAGCCCTGTGTTCATTCCGCTGGCCTTCGCGCTGTTCACGATCGCGCTGGTGGCGCCGCTGCAGCGTGCGCTGGCCGGGCGCATGCCGGCGCCGCTTGCGTCAATACTGACCCTGGCCGTGACCGCCGCGTGCGTGGCGGCGTTCCTATTGCTGGCAGGATGGGGCTTTGGCCTGATCGCCCAGTGGATCTTCGGCAATGCCGGCCGGTTCCAGCGTCTGCTCAGCATGGAAACCGAGGGCATGCATCGCCACGGCGGCATGGTGTTGCGCTTGTTTGTGGACAACGTCAATGCCGCATGGCTGCTGCGCGCCGTGCAAGAACTGGCGCTCAAGATCAACAGCATGCTCGGGCTGGCATTCCTGACGATCATTTTCGTGGCGCTGGGCCTGTTCGATCTGGACGAAGCGCCCGGCCGCCTGCGCAAGGCGCTGGGCGCGAGCCGCGGCCGGCGTTGGACCGCCGCGGCCGCCGAGGTGGCGGCCAAGCTGCGCCGTTACATGATCATCCGCACGGTAGCCAGCGTGCTGACCGGCCTGAGCGTCTGGCTGTTCACGATCTACGCCGGCCTGGAGCTGGCGTCGGCATGGGGCGGGCTGGCCTTTCTGCTCAATTACATCCCGTTCCTGGGGCCGCTGGTCGCCACGGTGTTCCCGGCGCTGTTCGCCTATGTGCAGTACGAGTCGCTGCAGGCCAGCCTGGCGGTGTTCCTGGGCCTGAACTTCATCCAGGTGATCTACGGGTGCTATCTCGAGCCCAGGCTGGCGGGCAGCGCTTTTTCTGTGTCGCCCCTGATGGTGATGCTGGCGGTTTTCTTCTGGGGACTGGTGTGGGGAATTCCCGGCACCTTTATCGGCGTGCCGTTGCTGATTACGGCGACGGCGGTTTTCGGCGCCATATCGCCGGCCGCGAAACGGCAAGGCGCGCTGCCGCGCGCCCGTGGCCGGCGACAGGCCCGCGAGTAGGGGCGGGCGCGCAGGGCGCGCCCATGTCTGTGCTTACTTCTTCAGCCGAGGTGAACGATGGAACACAGTGCCAACAAGAAATTCGGGCTGATGGCCCTGACAGGAATGGTGGTGGGTTCGATGATAGGCGCCGGCATTTTTTCGCTGCCCCGCACCTTCGGCGGCGCGACGGGCGTCGTCGGGGCGGTCATCGCCTGGGGCATCGCGGGCGGCGGAATGTACACCCTGGCGCGGGTATTCCAGAACCTGGCCGAGCGCAAGCCCGACCTGGATGCCGGCGTCTTTGCCTACGCAAAGGCGGGCTTCGGCGACTATCTGGGTTTTCTATCCGCGTTCGGGTACTGGATAGGTAGCTGCATCGGCAACGTGTCGTACTGGGTGCTGATCAAGTCGACCCTGGGCGCGTTTTTTCCGGTATTCGGCGATGGCAATACCGTTACTGCCATCGCCGCCGCGTCGGTGGGCATCTGGCTGTTCCATTTCCTGATTCTGCGCGGCGTGCAGCAGGCGGCGTTCATCAACGCCGTCGTCACTGTGGCCAAGGTGATCCCGATCCTGCTGTTCATCGTGGTGCTGCTGTTTGCGTTCAAGCTCGACCTGTTCCGCGCCAACCTGTGGGGGGCGCAAGGCGGCGGCGGCGCGAGCCTGTTCGAGCAGGTGCGGCTGACGATGCTGGTGACGGTGTTCGTTTTCCTGGGCATTGAAGGGGCGAGCGTCTATTCGCGCTATGCGTCGCGGCGCTCTCATGTCGGGGTGGCCACGCTGATCGGCTTTGTTTGCGCGCTGGTGCTGATGGTGCTGGTATCGCTGCTGCCCTACGCGGTAATGGCGCAAGGCGATATCGCGGCCCTGCGCCAGCCCTCGATGGCCGGCGTGCTGTCTGCCGTGGCAGGCCCCTGGGGGGCCATATTCATCAGCGCGGGGCTGTTGATATCGGTGCTGGGCGCCTATCTGGCCTGGTCGCTGATTTGCGCGGAAGTGCTGTTCGCCGCGTCGAAGAATCGGGACATGCCGCGCATATTCGCCCGCGAAAACAAGAACGGCGTGCCCGCCGCGGCGCTGTGGCTGACCAACATCATCGTGCAGTTGTTTGTGATCAGCACGTACTGGTCCAACGATGCGTTTGCGCTGATGCTCAGCCTGACCAGCGCCATGTCGCTGATCCCGTACTTCCTGGTGGCCGCGTTCGGCTTCATGCTGGCGCGGCGGGGCGAAACCTATGAAGGCGCAGCCGGCCGCAACCGCGACCTGGTGCTGGCCGGTATCGCGGCCTTCTACACCGCTTTCATGATTTACGCGGGAGGCCTGAAGTTCGTGCTGCTTTCCGCACTGTTGTATGCGCCCGGGTCGGCTCTGTACTACTGGGCGCGCCGCGAACAGGGGCAGCGTCTGTTCACCGGATTCGAGCTGGCTGTGTTCGTCGTGGCGTGGATAGGCTGCGTTGCGGCCATCATTGGATTGGTGCGCGGCTGGATCGCGATCTAACAGGGAGTTGATCATGTCTGAAACCATTGAATTTGGCGTTCATTCCGAAGTCGGCCAGCTGCGCACCGTAATGGTGTGCGCCCCCGGGCGTGCCCACGAGCGCCTGACCCCTTCCAATTGCGACGCGCTGCTCTTCGACGATGTGATGTGGGTAGACAATGCCAAGAGAGATCATTTCGATTTCATGACCAAGATGCGGGACCGCGGCGTGAATGTGCTGGAGATGCACAACCTGCTGACCGAAACCGTGGCCAACCCCGAAGCCAGGAAGTGGATACTGGACAACCAGGTGGTGGCTGACCAGGTGGGCCTGGGCCTGTTGAACGAAATCCGCGGTTACCTCGACGGGCTGCCTGCGCGCCAGTTGGCGGAAACGCTCATCGGCGGCCTGTCCACCTTCGAGTTTCCCGAATCCATCGGCGGCGAACAGCTGCAGTTGATCAGGGAAGCGGCCGGCGTCACCGAGTACTTGTTGCCGCCGCTGCCCAATACCTTGTATACGCGCGACACCACTTGCTGGATATACGGCGGGGTCACGCTCAACGCGCTGTATTGGCCGGCCCGTCATGAAGAAACGATCCTGGCGGCCGCCATCTACAAATTCCACCCGATGTTCGCCGGCGCGGTGAATGTGTGGTGGGGCGACCCCCTGGTCGACCACGGGCTCGCCACGCTGGAGGGCGGCGACGTCATGCCCATTGGCAAGCGCAATGTGCTGATCGGCATGAGCGAACGCACTTCGCGCCAGGCCATCAGCCAGGTGGCGGCCAGGCTGTTCGAGCGCGGCGCGGCCGACCGGGTCATTGTGGCCGCGATGCCAAAGCTGCGCGCGGCCATGCACCTGGACACGGTGCTGACTTTCGCCGACCGCGACTGTCTGCTGGTGTATCCGGATATCGTGAATCACATCCAGGCGTACTCGTACCGCCCGGGCAGCAAGCCCGGCGAGCTGGATCTGCACAAAGACAAGGGTTCGCTGACCGAGGTAATTGGCCAGGCGCTGGGCGTGAAAAAAATGCGTGTCGTCGAGACCGGCGGCAACGCCTATATGCGCGAGCGCACGCAGTGGGACAGCGGCGCGAACCTGGTGTGCGCGGCGCCGGGCGTGGTGTTCGCCTATGACCGCAACGTCTACACCAACACCTTGCTGCGCAAGGCCGGCATCGAGGTCGTCACCATCGTGGGGGCCGAACTGGGAAGAGGGCGGGGCGGCGGGCACTGTATGACATGCCCGATTGCGCGCGACGCCTGCGACTAGCATGGAAACCGCCAGGCTTTCCCGCGTGGCCCTGACCGCCATGGTGGTGGGCTCGATGGTGGGCGCCGGGATATTCTCGCTGCCCGGCGTGTTCGCGCGCCATACCGGCCCGCAGGGCGGGCTGGCGGCCTGGGCCATTGCCGGGTCCGGCATGTTGACGCTGGCCATGGTGTTCCAGTTCCTGGCGCGCCGGCGGCCCGACCTGGATGCCGGCATTTTCGCGTATGCCCAAGAAGGTTTCGGACGATACATCGGGTTTCTGGCCGCGTTGGGCTACTGGACCGCGGCGTGCCTGGGCAACGTCAGCTACTTTGTGGTGTTCAAGGCTACGCTGGGCGCGGTGTTTCCATTCTTCGGCGACGGTGACACCGTTTCCGCCGTTCTGACGTCATCGGTATTGCTGTGGGCCACGCATTTCGCCATTTTGCGCGGCATCCGCCAGGCGGCCGGGATGAACACCGTGGTCACCATCGCCAAGATCGTGCCCATCATCATCTTTATTGTCTGTGTCGCATTCGCGCTCGACATGAATGTGCTGAACGAGAACCTGCGCGCGGCGGTCGGCACGGAAAACGGCAGCCTGCTCGGGCAGATCCGCGGCACGATGCTGGTAACCGTGTTCGTATTCCTGGGCGTGGAGGGCGCCAGCGTTTATTCCCGTTACGCCAGGCGCCCTGATGACGTCGCGGTTGCCACGGTTGCCGGGTTTCTGCTGGTGCTGTTGCTGCTGGTCGCGGTCACGCTATTGTCGTACGGGATACTGCCGCGCGCGGAGCTCGCCGGGCTGCGCAATCCGTCTATGGCGGGCGTGCTGCGGGCGGCCGTGGGGCCCTGGGGAGCCGTGTTGGTCAGCTCGGGCCTGATGGTGTCGGTTGCCGGCGCGTATTTGTCCTGGATATTGCTCGCCGCCGAAGTGTTGCACGCGGCCGCCCGCGCCGGCGTCATGCCGGCCTTCCTGGCGCGCCAGAACCGCCACGGCGTGCCCGACCGGGCGCTGTGGCTGAGCAACGGCGTCGTGCAGCTCTTCCTGGTTGGCACGCTGTTCACCCAGGACACCTTCCTGCTCATCAAGACCATGGCCGGCTCGATGAGCCTGGTGCCATATTTCTTCGTGGCGGGTTTCGGCCTGTTGCTGGCCTGCCGCGGTGAAAGCCATGGCGGCTGGACCCGCCGGCGCAAGTTCGAGTTGTGCATGGCGGCGCTGGCCACGGCTTATGCCAGCGCAATGATCCTGGCGGCGGGCCTTGACTACTTTGTGCTGTCGTCATTGATCTATGCGCCTGGCACCGTCCTGTTCATTCTTGCCCGGCGCGAGCAGGGGCAAACGGTGTTCGCGCCGTTCGAGTGGCTCATTCTCGGCATCGTGGCGCTGGGCTGCGCGGCCGGGATGTGGGGGCTTGTCAGCGGGGGAATGCGCCTCTAGCCATTGCGCTATTCCAGGGGCAGCGGCCGCGCACGAACGCGGCGGTCTGGCAAGAGGCTGAGTGATCCATTGTTGTTTTCCCAGCAGCAACGCAGGTTTTTTCAAGGAGCATCGTCCATGAAAAAAATTCTCTTTCTCGTGCCGGCGGCATTGCTGGCGGGCTGCGCGTCTACGGCAGGCTCTCCGGGCGACTCTGCGCGCTATGGAACCGCGCCCAGCGAGCACGATCTGTACGAGTTGATGACGCAGTACCGCGACACGCTGCCTGCCACCCGCTACGTTTCGTATCGCGACAAGGGCTATCAGGAGTCAGTGAAAAAGATCAGCTACACCGACGCGCAAGGACAGCCGAAGTACGGCTGGGAATACGAATTCGAGGTCGCGGCCTACGATGCCATGGACCAGAATCCTATCGGCTGGAGCGCGCGGCGGGCCATATTTTTCAACGGCCGCCCCATACGCATGGAAGACGGCGCGGGCAATCCGATTCCGCTCAGACCAGAGGCCGCGCCCGCCCAGGCCATCGTGCCCACGCCCACGCCTGCCACGATCCGGTCCGGCCGTTAGCCGCGCCGGCCTCGTATGAGCTTTGTCATTATCGTGGAGCGAATCATGTACAAGCACAGCAATGCCAGCCTGGCCGGCGCCGTGGCGCTGGCCGCGGCTTGCGGCCTGGCCGGGTGCGCAAATCACCAGGCATCTTCCAGGGTTTATACCTTCGAGCAGACCCAGCGGGCCCAGACCGTGGTGCTGGCCCAGGTAACTGGCGTACGCCCGGTCGTCATACAGGCAGACAGCACCACCGGCCTGGGCGCCGCCGCGGGCGGCGTGCTGGGCGCGGTGGCGGGCAGCGCCGTGGGCGGCGGTTCGGGGCGGCGGCTTACCACCACCGCAGGCGCCATAGGCGGCGCGATGGCGGGCAACGCGGCGGAAAACGTCCGCAGCCGCAGGCAGGGGGTGGAAATCACGCTGCGGCTCGACAGCGGCGAGACCCGCGTCATCGTGCAGGAAGCCGACGTGCCGGTGTTCGTGGGCCAGCGCGTGCAGGTCATTACGCAGGGCGGCCGTACCCGGGTCGCGCCGGTGTAGCCGTGACGGCATTCATTGCCATCGGCCGGCCCGGGGCGGGCGCGGGCCGGCCGAAGCGCGGGCAGCCTATTGCTGCGGATGAATGCGCGTGATCTTGGTGCCTTCCAGGCCGATGCCCGCCATCAGGCCTTCTTGCCCGAACGGAATGGCGTAGACGTCTTGCGTCAGGGTGGTCGTGCTCATGCTGGCGGCGGCGCCCTTGTTGATCACCACCACGTTCGGCGCCGCGCCCAGGGCCCAGCCGTCGCTGCGGTCCAGGTACTGGAGCGCCTGCTCGTTCATGAAGAAGAGGGCGTAGCTGAAGGTCTGGATGCCGGCCTGCAGCCCGAACGATGCGCCGGAAAGATCATAGTAGGCTTCGACGCGGCCTTTCTTGAACAGCGCGCCGTCGCCGTTTTCGCCGCCTACCAGCATGCCGGCCTTGACGATCTTGGGAAAGACCAGCACCGCCACCGCTTTTTCGGCAAGCGCGCGCGCCTTGGGCTCGGAGGCTTGCAGCCGTTGCAGCGCCTGGGTGGAGTCGCGCGCGATCTCGGCCGCGGAGGCCGCCCGGGCAGCCGGAGACCAACAGGCGGCAGCGCCAGATAGCAGCATGGCGGCAAAGAGCGCGGGCCTCGCGATGGAACCTGACCGGGTGATTTTCATGACAACGACTCCAGGATTGCGCGGACCGGCGCGGAGAAAGGTCGTGCAGAGTATCGGCACCCCCCGGCCGGTTGTCAATCAAAGCCGGGATACGCCCAGTCAGCGCGATGGCAGGGGAGACTTTCCATGCGGAAAAGCCGATAATTGGCGACACATCCATCACATATTGATATTTCTGTATGGATAGCCGGCAACTGCGGTATTTCGTCAAGACGCTCGAAGTCGGCAGCCTCACGCATGCCGCGCAAGCCTTGCACATTGCCCAGTCGGCGCTCAGCCGCCACATGCGCAACCTGGAAGATGAGCTCGGCGTGCGCCTGCTCACCCGCAGCAAGCAGGGCGTGGAGGCCACGCCGCAAGGCGCGCTGCTGCTCGAGCACGGACGCAATATCCTGCGGCAGTTCGAGCAGGCCAGGCAGGAAATCATGTCGCTGGGCGCCGAGCCGTTCGGCGAGGTCGTGCTGGGCATTCCCGCCACGGTCAGCCCCATTCTCATCCGCCCGTTGCTCGAAGCGGTCGGTCAGGCCATGCCCAAGGTGGCGCTGCGCATCATCGAGGGCATGAGCGGGCATCTGCTGGAATGGCTGCACTCGGGGCGGCTGGATATCGCTGTGCTGTTCGACGTAATGCCCAAGGCCGGCCTCAATACCTCGGTCATCGGGCAGGAGCCTATCTACCTGGTCGGGGCGGCGGGCAAGTTCAAGGCGGGCGCGGAAGTTCCCCTGCGCGAGCTGGGCAACTATCCCTTGATCACGCCCGGCGCCAAGCACGGCATCAGCATGCTGATCCGCCAGGCGGCGGCGCGCGAGAACGTCGACTTGCAGATCCGCGTCGAAGTCGACGCCTTCGCCGAAATGATCGACCTGGTGCGCCAAGGCCTGGGCTATACCATGCTGGCCCGCATGGGCTTTCACCGCGAACTGAAGGCCGGCAAAGTATCGCTGGCCCACATCGTGGATCCGCCCATCCTGCGTACCCTGGTCATCGCCACGCCGAAGGCGCGGCCGCAATCGCCGGCCACGCAGTTCGTCATAGACAGCACCATCCTCTTGCTGCAGGCGTTCATCGACGCCGAACCACCCGCGCAGCCCGGGCCGCGCCGCACGCGCAAGCGCGCGTAGGTCACGCCGGGCCGCTCATCGATCTCAATTTGCGATGAGTGCGATGCTTATTATCTGCTTTTCCGCCTGTAGGGCCTTTCCTAGAATCAGCTCAAACCAAGAAAGGCGCTGAGGCCGCGCCGGGCCGGCAGAAACTCTGCATTCCCGGCCGGGCGCGCGGCGCCAGGGAGAGACGACATGAAGGCGCTGGCGGAAGTTCCGGAAGCAGGCGCGCGCGGCAGGGTCGGCGATATCTACGCCGACATTCGCGCCACGCTGCGGGTACCGGTAGTGAACACCATTTATCGCCAGTTGGCGGTCATGCCGGAAGCCCTGGAATGGGCCTGGTTGTCGGTGCGGCCGCATCTGCTGTCGGGCGCCGTGGCGCGCCAGGCCGAGATGCTGCGGCGCGATGTGCAGCGTGTGCTGGATGCGGCCAGGCCGGCCTCGCTGCCGGCAATTGTGGCGGTGCCGCTCAGGCAAAAGCGGGAAGCAGCGCGGGTGGTGCAAAGCTATGAATTCGCCAACCGCATGAACCTGGTGTGCTTCACGCATCTGCTGCGCCAGCCCGGGGTGGGCCGGTCGGCGGCAAACCAGCCGTGGGCGGTCCGCGACCATAGCCGGGCCACCCGCGCTCCCGCGCCGTCCGCGGTCTTGCCGCGCATGCCAGACCTGGCTGACCTGACACCCGAGGTGCTGGCGCGGGTGCGGCGCCTGAACCGGCTGGGCGAATACACCGAACCCAGGACGGTGGCCGGGCTGTACCGGCACCTTGCGGTCTGGCCGCAGTTCCTGGTGGCGGTCGAGGCTTGGTTGACCCCGTGGAACCAGGACGGGCTTCTGCTCAGGTTGCGCGAAACCGCGCTGGACTCGGTAGCCAGGCAGGCGCGCCTGCACCCGCTGCGCATGCAGGCGCCCGATGCCCGGGTCGAGTTGCAGTTCCGCGGGCAATTGCAGCTTTTTTCCGGCGTCGTCATTCCGAAGATGATTCCGGTGGGGCTGTTGCTGGACAACTGGCTGCACCGCAGCGAGAGCCGCAAGATCGCCTGTTGACGCGGCGAGGCCCGCAACACCCTGCACGCTGTTACCCGGGGCCTGTGCCAGCGCAGGCTCCTGGGTACGTGTACTCCGAATGGAATGACCATGCAGCCGAATTTCCTGTTCATCATCACTGACCAGCATCGCGCCGATCACCTGGGGTGCTACGGCAACCCCATTGTGCGCACCCCCCACATCGATTCGCTGGCGCGCCGCGGCTGGCGGTCCGAGCGGTTCTACGTGGCGAACCCGGCTTGCATGCCGAATCGCGCCACCCTGATGACGGGGCGCATGCCGTCGTTGCACAAAGTGCGCTCAAACGGCATCCCGCTGTCGCTGCAGGCCACGACCTTCGTCGAACTGCTGCGCGAGGCCGGGTACCTGACGGCATGCAGCGGAAAAATCCACCTGCAGCCCATGACCGGCGACCTGCCGATTCTGAAGTCCGCCGACGGCGAGGGCGTGCCGCCGCCCGCGCGGCTGGCCGATGCCTGGCATAGCGACGATGGCCGCTACGACCAGGAAAGCATCCTGAAATGGCAGCAGGACCCCGAGCACGATCTGACGCTGCCTTATTACGGATTCGAAGAAGTGCACCTGACCATGATGCATGCGGACGGCGCGCACGGCCATTACGGACGTTGGCGCGAGCAGCGGCATGCCCACGCCGACCGGCTGGTGGGGCCGCGCAATGCGTTGCCGCAACAGGGCATCTCGGCCTTGCAGGCCTGGCGCACGGCGGTTCCCGAAGCCCTGTATTCCACTACGTATATCAAGGAACAGGCGATCAGCTTTCTGGAGCGCCAGGCCGACGCAGGGCAGGGCGGGCGCCCCTTTTTTCTTCAGTGTTCGTTCAACGACCCGCACCACCCGTTCACCCCGCCGGGCAAGTATTGGGATATGTACGACCCGCGCCAGATGCCGCTGCCGGCTGCCTACCGCCCGAACATCGGCGAACCCCCGCCGCCATTGGGGCACTTGCTGAAAGAGCGGGACGAAGGGCGCGCCAACCGGGAATCATGGATGCTGCAGGCGGTAAGCGAGACCGACGTGCGCGAGGCGCTGGCGCTTACCTACGGCTCGATCACCATGATCGACGACGCGGTGGGGGAGATCCTGGCGACGCTTGAGCGGCGCAACCTGCTGCACAATACCGTGGTCATATTCACCAGCGACCACGGCGACTACATGGGCGACCACCAGCTCATGTTCAAGGGACCCATTCATTACGACGGCCTGATCCGCGTCCCGTTCATCTGGTGCGACCCGCAACGCAAGGTGCGTGGCGGGACATCGTCGCCAGCGCTGGCCGGCACTATCGACATCGCCCGCACCATCCTGGCGCGAGCCGGCCTGCAAGGCTTCCACGGCATGCAGGGCTGCGACCTCATGCCGCTGATGCAGGGGCAGGTGTCGGATCTGCGGCCCGCCATCATCGTTGAAGAAGACAACCAGCGCGCCTTCATGGGATTCGACCGGCCGGTGAGGGTGCGCACCCTGGTGACCGAAGAATGGCGGCTAACGGTATATCGCGGCGTGGAGTGGGGCGAGCTGTACGACCTGCGGTCCGACCCGCTGGAGCTGCACAATCGCTGGTCGGATCCCGATGTCGCGCAGGTGCGCGCCGATCTGCTGCTGCAACTGGTGCAATCCATGCAGGAACTGGCGGACGACAGCCCGCTGCCGAAGGCCCGGGCCTGATCGTCATGGCTTGCCGACACTCAGGGAGACTCGCATGACCATACTGGACGAGGCTGGCGCACGGTTTGGCGCGCTGGGCATGCTGATCGACGGAGAATGGCTGCCCCGGGGCGCGGCTGGCATGCAGCCGGTGATCGACCCCGCGACGCTGGGGGTGCTGGGCGAACTGCCACTGGCCGCGGCGGGCGAGCTGGACCGGGCCGCGCAGGCCGCGCATGATGCGTTCAAGACATGGTCGCGCACGCCGGCCATCGAGCGCAGCCGCGTGCTGGCCCAGGCGGCGCAACTGATGCGCGAACGCGCCGAGCTGATCGCGCATATCCTGACGCTGGAGCAGGGCAAGCCGCTGGCCGAGTCGCGCGGCGAAGTCACGGGCGCGGCGGAGATATTCGAATGGTATGCGCAGGAGTCGCGCCGTCTGTATGGGCGGGTGATTCCCGCGCGCCAGGTCCAGACCCGGCAATGGGTGCTGCACGAGCCGGTCGGCCCGGTGGCGGCGTTCACGCCCTGGAACTTCCCCGCGCTGACGCCGGCGCGCAAGATCGCGGGCGCGCTGGCCGCCGGTTGCACATGCGTGATCAAACCGGCCGAGGAAACCCCGGCCACCGCCCTGGAACTGGCGCGCGCCTGCATGGATGCGGGCCTGCCCGCCGGCGTGCTGAACGTGGTGTTCGGCCAGCCGGCAGAGGTCTCCGGGCACCTGATTCGCGCGCGGGAGATACGCAAGATCACGTTTACCGGGTCTACCGCCGTGGGCAAGCAGCTGGCCGCGCTGGCGGCGTTGCATGGCGCCAAGCGCTGCACCATGGAGCTGGGCGGGCTGGCTCCCGCCATTGTGTTTGACGACGCCGACATTGACGAGGCGGCGGCAGTATGCGCGGCATCGCGCTTTCGCAATGCCGGCCAGGTCTGTGTGGCGGCCTCGCGCTTCTATGTGCAGCGCCAGGCCCTTGGGCGCTTCATGGAGCAGTTCCAGGCCCATGTCGCCAGCCTGAAAGTCGGCAACGGGCTGGCCGCCGATACCCGCATGGGTCCGCTGGCCAACGCGCGCCGCCTGGAGGCCATGCCTGGTTTTATTGATGATGCATTGCAGCACGGCGCACAGGTGGCCGCCGGCGGAAGGCGCCACGCCGGGGCGGGCTATTTCTGGCAGCCGACCATCCTGGCCGGCATGCCCGACGCGGCCCGGGCCATGTCCGAAGAAACCTTCGGGCCCATCGCCCCGGTGGCCGCCTTCGATACGGTAGATGAAGTCATCGGGCGGGCCAATGACGTGCCTTACGGACTGGCGGCGTATGCCTTCACGCGCTCGGCCGCCACGGCCATGGCGGTGGCCGACGGCCTGCAGGCTGGCATGGTGGGCATCAACACGCCGGCGATTTCTCTTGCGGAAGCCCCGTTTGGTGGAGTAAAGGAGAGCGGGTATGGCAGCGAGGGCGGCATCGAAGGGTTGGAAGCCTACCTTTGCACCAAGTTCGTGGCCCATCGAGCATAGGGAGCGTACCGGCCATACCAATCGTCAACACAACGAGACAAGGGGTACCAACATGCACAACATGGCGAAGGTGCTGTCCTTACTGGCAATGGCCACGGCCGCTGTACATCCGCCGGCGCAGGCCGATACGTATCCACACCAACCTATCACCCTGATCGTCAATTTTCCTCCTGGCGGCGCCACCGACCTGACCGCGCGCGCCCTGGGCCAGGCGATGACAGAATCGCTGAAGCAGCCCATGGTGGTCGAAAACCGCGCTGGCGCGGGCGGCGCAATTGGAATTGGCGCGATATCCAGCGCCAAGCCCGACGGCTACCATGTAGGCTTCGTGTCGGTGGCGGGCCTGACCACGCTGCCACAGATGCGGCGTGTTCCGTACAGCATGGATTCCGTCACGTATCTATGTCGCGCCTACGATGCGCCGGTTTTCATGCTGGTGACCCAGGGTTCGGAATTCAAGACCGCCAAAGCGCTGGTGGCCTATGCGAAGCAAAATCCGGGCCGGCTGAACTACGCGACGGTGGGCCCGGGCTCGCTGCCGCACCTGGCCGCCCTGGACTTTACCGCGGCAGCCGGAGTCGACATCCGCCACATTCCCTACCAGGGCGAGGCGCCCGCCATTACCGACTTGCTGGGCGGCCATGTGGATCTCTATTTCGGCACCAACGCCGTCGCCACCGCGCACAACCTGCGGCGCCTGGCCGTGGCGGCCGATGCGCGTCAGAACGAGGCGCCCGACACGCCGACGCTGGCGGAGCTGGGCTACCCGGTGCACCGGTCGATCGGCGGCGGGTTGATCGCGCCGGCGGGGCTGGACGGCCAGGCACGGCGCACGCTGGGCCTGGCCTGCAAGACGGCGGTGCACAGCCAGGGCTTCAAGCAGGCGCTGGGCAACCTGAGGCTCAACCCGGCCTACCTGGACGGCGACGACTTCAAGCGCGAACTGCAGGCCGAGGCCAGCGGCAACCGGAAATTGCTGGAACGGGAAGGATTGCTGGCGAAGTAGGGGACCGGCGCAAACCTTGCGCCATCGCCCCGGCACTTTCCATTATCATCCACGGATGGTCCTGCCTGGACGGCCGTGCCTGCGCAGGCACGGCCGTGTTCCGTGCAGCTCATGTTGCAGTTCATGGTGTTCGTGTTCCGTTGAACCTTGATTGGAGAGCCATGATGGCGATGTCGAGTCGATGCCTTGCCCGCTTCCTGCTGCCCGTATTGCTCGGCGTCGGCGGAACTGCCTGGGCGCAGGCCTACAGCGCGTTTTCAACAGACTCGATCTACGGGTCGTTGAAGCGGGCCGAATCCGTGTCGTTCAACCAGGCGGCTTCCAAGGTGCTCGCCAACCCGCAAGACAAGGAAACCACGCTCTGGTCCAGCCCGCTGGCCGGCCGCAATCCGGTTTCGGGCAAGCTGTATGCCGACGGTTCGCGGCAGCAAAACGGCCTGCCGTGCCGCTTGCTGCATGCCCAGCTCGAGCGGGGGCCAAACCGCGAAGAATGGGAGTTCTGGTTCTGCCGCCAGGCCGACGGGCAGTGGAAGGCCATTTCCCAGACCCGGCACTGATCCCGCACTCCGACGCTACCTGGATACCCGATGGCCAAATCCGTGACGAAGCTTTTTTATTTTCCCGGCAACGCCAGCATGGCGCCGCATTGCCTGCTCGAGGAAATCGGGCAGCCCTTCGAGCTCGCGTTCGTCGATCGCGCGCAAGACGCCCACAAGTCTGCAGACTATCTCAAGCTGAATCCCAACGGCCTGATTCCCGTGCTGGTCGATGGCGACATGGTGCTGTACGAAAGCGCGGCCATCTGCCTGCACCTGGCCGACCGGCATCCGGAAACGAACCTCGCGCCCGCATGCGGCACGCCGCAGCGGGCACAGCTCTACAAATGGCTGATGTGGTTCACCAACACCATGCAAGCGACGCTGCTGGCGTATTTCTACCCCGAGCGCTGGGTGGACGAGGGCAACGCGGCAGCAGCAGGGCAAATAAAGGCCCATGCCGAAGCGAAAATTGCCGGCCTGCTGGACCAGATGCAAACCCAGCTGGAAAAGTCCGGCGGCCCCTGGTTCCTGGGCGAGCAGTACACCGTGCTGGACCCGTTCGCCATGATGCTCTGCCGCTGGACGCGCGGCCATGCCCGGCCCGCGCGCGACCTTCCCGGGCTCGGCGCCTATCTGCAGCGCGTGCTGGCCCGGCCGGCTGTGCAACGCGCGCTGCGCACGGAAGGGTTGGCAGCGCCCTGGGTGTAGCTCAGCCGCGATCGGTCCGCAGGTCTGGCATGCGATGGGCGGGTGTTTATTGGCCTGGGGGGCACTGCATGGCGGGAAGGGAAGTTCCGCTCATATCCGTGACTTTACATAATATACATTATGCGTAATTCAGGCGCCGACGCAGACCAGCCGCTCGGCCATGGAATGGCCGTCGATGTAGTCCCTGAAATGCTTCAAGAACGCCATTTCCGCCTGGCTCGGCTGCGCGTCCCGGTGCCACAGCAAATGAAGATCCACGGTGCACACGCCTTCGCCCGGCGGCAAGCGCCACAGGCGCCCTTGTTCGATATCTGCCTGCACGCTGTGCTCAGGCAGGCAGCCGATGCCAAAACCCGCGATCAGCAGCCGCTTGACCTCGTCGTGCTGCGTCGACGACGCCACGATGCGGCCGGAAAACCCCCGCTGGTCGCGAAAAATGGTCAGCGGCGAAAGGCTGTCGCCCAGCGCATCGCTGGCGAAGGAAACGAAGTTCTCTCCCAGCAGATCGTCGATGCGGACGTCCTGTTTGCCGAATAGCGCATGGTTACGGCCGCAGAACAGCGCGTAGCGCTGCTGCAGGAAGATTTTGCTCTCGAGCCGCCTGGGCATCTGGCGGCACAGCGCGATGCCGGCGGTGGCGGCCCGCTGCTGTATCAGCGTGACGATCTCGCTGCTCGGCAACACGTCGAGCTGCACTTCGATGCGCGGGTGCCGATGATGGAAGTCGGCCCAGAAGTTGTCGTACACCGTGGAATGGATCCGGCTGGCAACCAACAGGCGGATGCGTCCCGTGGCTTCGGCTTCCGTTTGCGAGACGTCCGCCAATAGCTGCGACACATTCCCGTGGATGAGTTCAGCCGCCCTGCACGCTTCTTCGCCCGCATTGGTAACCGTAAATGCCACGTTATGCCGTTCGATAAGCCGCCGTCCGAGCTGGTCTTCGAGGCGTTTCAGCGCCTGGCTGACGGCTGATTGGGTCAGGTGCAGCTTGGCCGCGGCGCCGCTGATGCTGCGCTCCTGGACGATGACGAGGAAGGTTCGCAATAGATTCCAGTCCAGCCGCTCGCTGGAGCGCGGATCGGGCACGATGGGAGCTGACATGATGGCAATATCGGCGAATATGGGCGGCGATTGGCAGAAAATGCGGATGTTCGTCCAATAAATCGAGAATATATTAACTATATTTAAGTTAATTATTAGAAAGCATAAATTGACTTAATGTCCAGCCTGGGGGCATAACGCTACCCATTCATTGAAGGAGCTCGGCATGACGCAAAACGGCACTCCCCCCGCGCTGACCGAAGAACAGGTCCAGCGCATTCTGCAGGCGGTCGATGCGCGCTTCGACGCGCAACTCGCCTTTACCCAGGATCTGGTGCGCATTCCGTCGCTGCGCGAACAGGAGCACACGGCCCAGGACTTTCTATATGAAGCGATGCGCAAGCGTGGCTTCACCATGGACCGCTGGCAGATCGACGTCAAAGATATCGAATCGCATCCGGGCTTTGGCCCCGTGACGGTATCCTACGAAAACGCGTTCAATGTCGTGGGCGCCTACCGGCCGGACCAGCAGACCGGCCGCTCGCTGATCCTGAATGGGCACATCGATGTCGTGCCCACCGGCCCGGCCGGCATGTGGAGCCGTTCTCCGTGGGACCCGGCCATTGTCGACGGCTGGATGTACGGCCGGGGCGCCGCCGACATGAAAGCGGGGTTGGTCGCCAACTTGTTTGCCTACGACGCCGTGCGCGCGGCCGGCTACGCGCCTGCCGCGCCGATTTATTTTCAGTCGGTGGTGGAAGAAGAATGCACCGGCAACGGCGCGCTGGCCGCGTTGCTGCGCGGCTACCGGGCCGACGCCGTGATCATTCCCGAACCCGAGGAAAACATGCTGGTGCGCGCCAATGTCGGCGTGCTGTGGTTCAAGGTGCGCGTGCAGGGCCGGCCCATGCATACGCGGGAAATGGGCAACGGCTTCAATGCCATCGACGCGGCCTACGCGGCAATCGAGGCGTTGCGCCGCATCGAGACCAAATGGAACGGTGAGCATCACTGCCACCGCCATTTCGAACATCTCGATCACCCCATCAATTTCAATATTGGAAAGATCGAAGGCGGAGACTGGCCCTCGACGGTTCCGCCCTGGTGTGAATTCGATGTGCGGGCAGCTATTTATCCGGGCACCACGGCCGATGAGGCGCGCGCGGAGATCGATGCCTGCCTGCGCGAAGCGGCTTCCGACCCACGCCTGGGCGGAGTCCCGCCGCAGGTGACCTACACGGGTTTCTATGCCGAAGGCTATGTGCTGGAAGAAGGCAGCGACGCCGAAAACACCCTGCAGCAATGCCACCGGCTGGCCTTCCAGAGCGATCTGGAAAGCTTCACGACGCCGGGCTACCTCGATGCCCGCGTGTTCGTGATCTACGGCAATATGCCCACCCTGGTATATGGCCCGAAATCGCTGGATATCCACGGTTTCGATGAGCGTGTGCACATTGAATCCGTCCGGCTCATTACCAAGACCATTGCACTGTTCATCGCGCAATGGTGCGGCGTGGCGCCCTCCCCGGCCTGAATTTCGCCGGCGCCTACGCGGCCTGCTGCGAGGAACTGTTCAGACGGGCCTCTGCCTTGCGCGCGGCCAGCGTCAGGCCCAGCCGGCGGCTTTCGGCGACCGCCGTCTGCCAGTGTTCGCGAGCCTTGGCGATCTGACCCTGGCGGGCGGCCATGTTGCCCAGCAGGCAAAGGTAATCGCCGCGCATGAACAGGCTGCCGAACCGGTCCATGGCCTCGGCCGCGCGCCGCACGGCGCTGCAGGCCCGCTCGGGCTGGTCCTGCTCCAGGTACGCGCCGGCCAGCAGCAGCTCGAGCGCGGACTGCAGCACCGGCATGCCGGTGCGCGAGGCGTCGATGGCGCGCTGTATTTCGTCCAGCGCGCCCTGCTCGCCACGACGTGCCCGAACCCAGCCCGCCAAGCCGTCGGCCAGGCCGTACCAGAGCGCGAAATCACCGCTGTTCGCCGCGGCGCGCACGGCATCCGCGGCCTGCAGGGCCTGCTCGTCGTCGCCGCGCTGGCGATGGATTTCGCCCAGCATGGCCAGGCAAAGCACGCGGCTGGCCAGGTGGTTCAGCTTGTCCGCGTCGGCCAGGCCGGCAATGGCCCAGCGCAGGCCTTCGTCCTCGCGTCCTTGCAGGGTCAGCACCCAGCCCAGCACCGCCTTGGCCGCGCAGACGCCATCCGCGCCCCAGCGGGCGAAGCGCATGGAGTAATCGGGGTGCCCGCCCAGGCTTTGTATGCTCGTGCGCAGCCACCGTTCGGCGGCGACAAGGTCGCCGGTCAGTAAGTGACTGAAGCCGCATGCGTACTGCGCCCTGCCCAGCAAGGCGTTGTCGCCGGTCTGCTCGGCATAGCGGCACAGACGATTGGCCTGCTGCAGAGTCTCCGCATGCGTGCGGGTGCTCAACGCCACCGTCCACACGCCCCATAGCAATAAGAACTGCGTATTCGGGTCGTCGTTGCTCTGCTGAAGTTCGGCGGTGCGCGCATAGGCCTGCGAAGTCTCGGCCGCCCCGCCCCCCTTGAGCGCGGTGAACACCGAACCGCGCAGCAACTGCACATCCAGTTCGATCTTGCGTCGCATCGACACATCAGCAATGTAGCGCAGCGCCAGCAAGGCGCGTTCGGTCAGCGCGTGCGCCTCGGTCATCCCGGACTGCGCCAGCGCATCGCGGGCGGCCAGACACCACCAGTGCGAAGCGTCGGGATGCTGGGCCATTTCGAGATGCCGGGCGACGTAGGCCGATTCGACGGGTTCGGCGCGCGGCCCCAGTTCGATCAGGTAGTTGGCCACGCTCTGGTGCTGCATGCGCCGCTGGCCGGGGCTGAGAGTGTGATAGATGGCGTCGCGCACCAGCGCGTGGCGGAAATTGGCCGGCATGCCCTCTTCTATCAAGCCGCGCTGGCGCAGCTCGCGCAGGACTTCAGGCATGCCCTCGGGCGGCACGCCGACCTCCTGGGCGGCGCGTGCCATCAAGGCTTCGTCCACGTGCCCCGCCACCGCGGCGAACTGCGCCAGCCTTCGCGTGGCCGGCTCCAGGTCCGACAGGCGGGCGGCGATCAGGTCCGCGATGATGGGCGTGACGCCGATGTCGGCGCCCAGCATGACCTGGCGGACCATTTCTTCCGCGTAGAGCGGTATGCCGTCGGCGTCGTCCACGATGCGCGCGCGCAACTTGGGCGACAGCCGCTGCCCCCGGGCGCGGTGCGCCACCAGTTCGGCGATGGCCTGGCGTTCCAGCGGCTTGAGCACCAGCTCGTGGGCCGGCCAGGCGCAATTGAAGCCGTCCCGCGCGGTCATCAGGATCATTGTCGGCGCGGGTTGTTCCTGCTGCGCCAGCAACTGGATCAGCGCCAGGCTGGAATGGTCAGCCCAGTGCAGGTCTTCCCACGCCAGCAGCAAGGGCCGTTGTGCCTGGCTGCGATGAGTCAGGATGGCCGCCAGCGCCTGCATCAAAGTCGAGCGCGACAGGTCGCTGGATGCCCTGCGCTCTTGTTCCGGAAACAGCACGCGGCGCAGGCTGTCGCGCACCGAGGCCTCCAGCCCCACGCGCTGACAGACCGTATCGACCAGTTGCCCCTGGTACTCGGGCGAATCGAGCGCGCCGTGGATGCCGCCCCATTCCAGCGACAGCCGCCGCATGATGTACTCGCGCACGGCGTAGAACGGCGTATGGTCATGGCCCTCGTGACAGGCGAGCAGGTAGACGTCGCCGCCGGTGTGGCGCACATATTCCGCCATGACCCCCGTCAGCAGCGACTTGCCGATCCCGGCTTCGCCGCGCACCATCATCGCGGTGGGCGTATGGGCGACCGGCAGGCGGGCCCACAGGCGGACCAGGCTGTCGAATTCGCGTACCCGGCCGAACATGCGCCGCACCACCTTGGCCTCGAGCTGGGATTCCAGCACGCACAGATTGCGACCATGGCGCTTTTCGGCGCGCGTGGCGAAGTCGCCGGCCAGGCGGTCGCGGGCCGGCGCGCTGATCAGAATTTCGCCGCTGTCGGCCAGGTAGGCCAGCCGCATGGCGCGCTGGCTTACCAGCGCGCCGGCGTCGGGCCGCACCGTCGACTGCACCAGCGAGATGTCGGCGTGTATGCCCATGCCCACCCGCACGCCGGCGGGCAAGGACAAGGCCCGGATGGCGCAGGCGAGCTTGCCCGCCGCATGGGCCGGCCGCTCAGTCAGTTTGGGATAACCGAACACGATCGCCAGACTGCTGTCGGCGCCCACCAGCACGTTGGCCCCTTCGCTGCGCGCCAGCTCGAGCAAGTGCTTGCGCGCCGTCTGCAGGTTTTGCAGGGACTGTTCGGGATAGTCGTCCGACTCGTCCAGCGATAAAGATACCGCTAACACGGCAAGTGGCTGATACTGGCGCTGCTCGAGCGGCCGTAGCGAGTCGAGTTCGGCCGTGGGCAGCACGGTCTCGACCAGGGCGCGCGTCTGCTCGGCGGGCTCGCTGTCGAAGCGCTCGCGCATGATCCCCACGCAATGCTGGTAAGCCAGCATGGCCGCTTCGCGGTTGCCCGCATCCAGCAGCAGGCGGATCAGGTGGCGATGGGCGCCCTCGTCTTCCGGGTGGATGTGCACCCATTTCTTGGCGGTATCCAGCGCCCGCTCCTGCAGACCCGCCTCAGCCAGCCGGGCCAGCAGCGCGCTGCGGCATTCCGAGACGTCGCGCTCGATGCGCGATTGCCAGCTGGTCTTCCAGGCAGTGAACGATCCGCTTTCCGGCAGATCGGTGTACTCCAGAAAATTGCCACGGTCGTAGTCCAGGCGCTGCTCCAGCGTCAGCGACTCGTAGCCGGTGGCGCCGATGATGGCCAGCACATCCACCATGATTACTTCGGGGTTCAACGCCAGGGTGCTGGCGGTGGATATCCAGGCATCGGGTACCGGCTCGAACAGGCGGCGCAGTACGAATAACGCATGGCGCAGGTTGGCGCGGCCATCTTTCAGGTCGGCCGGCCACAGGATGTTGGCCAACTCTGCACGGGAATAGGGTTTTCCTTGTGCCAGCGCCAACATCGCCAGCAGAAGTTTGGGCTTGCTATAGCTGAGTGCGCGTCGGCCATTGACGTTGGCGACGGCGATGTCGAATTCCCCGAGTAATCGAAGTTGGATGGGCCGGATCAGACTTGGGTGCATAGGCAGATAGAGGGCGAGAACATTGCGACCCCTGCCAGACCGACGCTGCCCGTAGGCACACCCATTCGCCCTGCCGCGTACTGTCTGGGTCTTATTTGTTCTCGGTTGATGTCGATTCGATACAGAAATCACGTTGTAACGCAAAAACCGTTGAACAAACGTTAAATCAATTGCAGACGATGACTAAATTTTTGCGATTTGCATCAACGGTTGATAAACGGTGGATTCCTAAGATGCCTCAACACCCCTTGAAAAGCGATTTTCTTCGCCGAACAAGATACTACAAATGTATGCAAATTAATTCACCTCGTTGTCTCTCTACTCATAAAGGATAAGCCGCCGTGCCAACTGCAGGGTTCGATCGCAATCTGGGCGCCAGCCCTATCCGTGCCGACCGGCCGGTGGGCGACAACCCGCGCGATGGCGAAACGTTTGCGGCCATGCGCGCGCAGATCGACCAGTTGACCGACATCCATGCAAGCGCGGTGGTGGACTGGGAGGCGGTCACGCGGCTGGGCACGCAGATCCTCAATGAAGAAGGCAAGGACCTGTCAGTGGGGGCATGGCTGACCCTGGCCTTGCTGCACACCCGTGCCTTGGCGGGGCTGGCCGATGGCGTGCATGTGTTGCGCGACCTGGTGGCCACGTACTGGGACGAGATGTCTCCACCCGCGGCACGGCTGCGCGGGCGCCGCAACCAGATCCAGTGGCTGCTGGATCAACTGAGCGAGCGCATCCAGGATCCGCAAGCCGAGTTCGCCGCCCTGACGCCGGACGTGCACAGCGAATTGCTGGCTGACTGGGAAGCGCTGGATGCGGCGTGGCAGCAGCACGACGATGAGGCGCCGGCGTTCTATGGCCTACGCGCCGCGCTGATCAACCTGCCGGTGGAACGCCCCGTCGAGCCGGCCCCCGAGACGCCCCCGACGGGCGCGGCCGCCGCTGCTTCCGTCGAGGCAGTGGTGGCGCCGGCTGCCGCGCCTGCGGCCGGCAGCGATCCGGAGGCCGTGGCCGAAGCGGGGCTGGCCGGCCTGCGTCCGCTGATCGATTGGTATCTGCAAGAGCACCCTACCCTGCCCTTGTTGTACAGGCTGAACCGCATTTGCGCCTGGGCGACGTTGGAACAGGCGCCGCCCGTCCAGAACGGCGCAACGCGCCTGCCTCCCCCGCCCGATCAGGTAATGGTCGGGTTCGAGAAAATCGCTCAAGGCGGCGACCCTGAGGCGGTGATCCACTTCGCGGAGTCGCGCCTGATCGGCCACCGCTATTGGCTGGACTTGAACCGCGCCAGCCATGCCGCGCTGAGCCGGTTGGGCGCCAAGGACGCGGCCCTGGCCGTGGCCTTCGAAACCGGCCGCCTGCTGGCGCGCCTGCCGCAGTTGGCGCAAATGAAGTTCAACGACGGCCGTCCGTTCGCCGATCCCGACACCCAGGCGTGGCTGGAAGCACTGGGCGGCGAAGCGCCGCGCGCGGCCGGCAGCGCGGACCCCGTGGCCGAATTGGCCGCGGCCGCCGACGCCGACGCGGTGGCCGGCAAGTTGAACGAGGCGCTGGACAACCTGCAGGCCGCCGCGCGCCACGCCGGCAGCCAGCGCGACAACTTCCGCTTGCGCCTGGCGCAATGCGCCCTGCTCCAACGTTTTGATGCGCGTGCCGACATGCGTCCGCTGCTGGCCACGCTGATTGAAGAACTCGACGCCCACCGCCTGGCCACTTGGGAACCCGATCTGGCGCGGCAAGCCCTGAAGCTGGCGGCGACCGTCGAACTGCGATACGGCGCGCCTGGCGCCGGACCCAATGAATCCATGCTGGCCCGTCTGGCCAGCCTGGATTTGCGGGCCGCTTGGCAACTTTCGCAGTCCACCACCGCCGCCGCCTAATCCATCCGCTACCAAGGAGAACTGCAATGGCCAATGATGGATCCGTAGCCCCGAAAGAACGTGTCAACATCGTCTACAAGCCGGCCACCGGCGACGCGCAGGAGCAGGTCGAACTGCCGTTGAAGCAACTCGTGCTGGGCGACTTCACGCTGCAGGAATCAGATACCCCGCTCGACGAGCGCAAGCCCATCCAGGTCGACAAGGACAATTTCAACGACGTGCTCAAGGCCCAGGGCCTGAGCGTGACCATGGCGGTGCCCAACCGCCTGTCCGAAGGCGAAAGCGACGAATCGCTGCCGGTCACCCTGAAATTCGAGAACATCCGCGATTTCGAGCCCGACGCGCTGGTCGAGCAAGTGCCCGAGCTGCGCCAGTTGATCGAGCTGCGCGAAGCGCTTAAGTCCCTGAAAGGCCCGCTGGGCAATCTTCCCGATTTCCGCAAGAAGCTGCAGGCGCTCATTCAAGATGAAGGCGCGCGCGAACGCTTGCTGTCCGAATTGGGTGTGCAATCGGCCGGCCCCGAGTCCGACCAGTCCAAGGAGTAATCGATGAGCCAGGAATCTCCCCAGCAACAGGGCGCGGCGCAGCCCGCCGAACAGGCCGGTGGCTCGCTGATCGATCAGTTGATCGAATCGACCCGCGTCAAGCCCGGCGACGATGCGTATTCGATCACCCGCCAGGGGCTGGAAGCCTTCGTGGCGGAGCTGCTCGAACCCAGCCGCGCGCAAGAGAAAGTCAGCCAGGGGCTCATCGACGAGATGATCGCCGGCCTGGACCGCAAGCTGTGCCGGCAGGTCGACGCGATCATGCACCAGGAACAGTTCCAGAAGCTGGAATCGGCCTGGCGGTCGCTGAAGTTCCTGGTCGACCGGACCGATTTCCGCGAGAACAATCGCATCGAAATCCTGAATGTGTCCAAGCAGGCGCTGCTGGAAGATTTCGAGGACGCGTCGGACATCACGCGCTCGGGCTTGTACAAGGCGGTGTACACCGCGGAATTCGGCCAGTTCGGCGGCGAACCGTTCGGCACCATTATCGGCAACTATGAGTTCGGCCCCGGCGGGCAGGACGTCAAGCTGCTGCAATCGGTGGCCAGCGTCGCCGCCATGGCGCACACGCCGTTCATTGCCTCTGCCGGGCCGCAATTCTTCGGCATGGATTCCTATGCCGGCCTGCCCAACCTGAAAGACCTGGCCGCGGTATTCGAAGGCCCGCAGTACACCAAGTGGAATGCCTTCCGGCAGACCGAGGACGCGCGCTTCGTGGGCCTGACCTTGCCCAATTTCCTGCTGCGCGTGCCCTACGGCGACGATACGGTGCCTACCAAGCAGTTCCGCTACAACGAGGACGTGTCGGGCGGCAGCAAGGAGTTCCTGTGGGGCAACGCGGCCTTCGCGTTCGCCAGCCGCCTGTCGGAGAGCTTCGCGCAGTACCGCTGGTGCGCCAACATCATCGGGCCGCAAGGCGGCGGCACGGTGGGCGACCTGCCGGTCTACAACTACGAGGCCATGGGCGAGACGCAGACCAAGATCCCCACCGAGGTGCTGATCTCGGAGCGGCGCGAATTTGAGCTGGCCGAACAGGGGTTCATTGCGCTGACCATGCGCAAGAACACCGACAACGCCGCGTTCTTCTCGGCCAATTCAGTGCAGAAGCCCAAGTTCTTCGGCAACAACAAGGAAGGCAAGGAAGCCGAGCTGAACTACAAGCTTGGCACGCAATTGCCCTACATCTTCATTGTTAGCCGGCTGGCGCACTACATAAAGGTGATCCAGCGCGAAAACATCGGAACCTGGAAAGAGCGCACGGATCTGGAATCGGAGCTCAACAACTGGATCCGCCAGTATGTGGCGGACATGGACAACCCGGCGGCCGGCGTGCGCAGCCGCCGCCCGTTGCGCCAGGCCGAAATTACCGTGTCGGATGTGGAAGGTGATCCGGGATGGTACCGCGTGGGCCTGAAAGTGCGCCCGCACTTCAAGTACATGGGTGCGTCTTTCACGCTTTCCCTGGTGGGCAAGCTCGACAAGAGCTGATCCGCCTTCACCCGGAGATGGCGTGCCGGCTGCCACCGGCACGCCGCCGGACCTGCATGTAATGCAGATACTTCTTCAACTGCAAGGAGCAATTTACCATGGCAATGCCGTGCTATCTGACCCTCGAAGGGCAAAACCAGGGCAAGATCGAAGGGTCTTGCGAAGTCAGCGGACACGAGGGAAAGATCCTCGTGCAGGCCGTCGACCATTCCATCGAACTGCCCAAAAACCCGCAAACCGGCCTGCCGTCGGGCAAGCGCCAGCACCTGGGCATTACCCTGGTGAAGGAAATCGACAAATCTTCGCCCAAGCTGTACCAGGCGCTGTGCTCGGGCGAACAGCTGAAGTCCGTGGTGCTGGAGTTCTACCGTATCAGCCCCAAGGGCACGGAAGAAAAGTACTACACCATCAAGCTTGAAAAAGCGGTGATCGTGGCGACCCACCTGTGGGTGCCGAACTGCCTGCAGCCCGACAACCGCCAGCTGGGGCACATGGAAGACATCGGCATGACCTACGAGAAGATCGTCTGGACGTGGGAGCCGGACGGCATCGAATCGGAAGATTCGTGGCTGGCGCCGAAGTAATTGCCTGAGAGCGGGAGCCCGCAAGGGCTCGCCCGCCCCTGCCCATGAGAGAGCTTCGCTTGCTGGAACGCGTGGCCGGCCTGGGCGCCGGTGCGCAGCGTTCGCACATTACCCGCGCGGAAATCCTGGTCGATTCGATCTTGAACCACCTGCGCCGCATATTGAACACGCGCCAGGGCAGCGTACCCATAGACCCGCTGTTTGGCGTGCCGGACTTCACCAACCTGGCGGGGTCGTTTGCCTCGGGCACGACAGGACAAATGATAGAGGACATGAATCGCATGATCCAGCGCTACGAGCCGCGCCTGCGCCAGCCGCGTATTACGTTCGCGGAGTCCCAGGACGAGGTGTTGTCGCTGGCCTTTTCCATCACCGGCATGATCGCCGTGGATGACCAGGAAATACCGATACGTCTGACGTCGCACGTGGCCGCGAACGGCCACGTCTCGCTGAAGAGGCAATAGACCGTGCTGAACCGCTACTACGAACAGGAGCTGGGCTATCTGCGGACGCTGGCGGCGGAATTCGCCGCCAGCAACCCCGCCCTGGCGCCGCTGCTGGGCGCCGGTAGCGCCAGCGATCCCGACGTAGAACGGCTGCTGGAAGGCGTGGCGTTCATGACGGGGCTGATGCGCCACCGCCTGGACGATGACTTCCCCGAGTTCATCCAGAACCTGGCGCAGCTGCTGTTTCCGCACATGCTGCAACCCCTGCCCTGCATGACCATCATGCGCTACCAGCCGCGCGCGGCCCTGGAAGGCCCGGTAACGATACCGGCCGGCACCGAGTTCGCCTCGGTGCCGGTGGATGGCCTGCGGGCAATCTTCCGCGCGTCGTTCCCGGTCAGGCTGGAGCCGGTGGAACTGCTGGGCGCGCAATGGGAAGGCGGCGGCACGCAGCCACGTTCGCTACGGCTGCAGTTCAGCCTGGCGGGCCTGCCCGGCGCGCCCTGGACTGGCGACAGCCTGCGGTTCTTCCTGGGCGACGCGCACGCGGACGCGGCGCGCCTGTACTTGCTGCTGCTGCGCTACGTGCGCGAGGTCCGCATCGGCACCGACGGAGGACCCCTGACAGTGCTGCCGGCCAGCGCCATCCAGCCAGCCGGCCTGCGCCCCGACCTGGAACTGATGCCCTGGCCCCGCGGCGCGCACCCGGCCTGGCGGGTGCTGCACGAATACTTCGCCTTGCCCGAGAAACTGCTGTTCCTGGACATCGCCGGCTTTTCACGCTGGACCTCGCGCGGAACGGGCGACCGCTTTTCGGTGCAGATCATGTTCGACCGGGTGCCGGACTGGGCGCCCGCGGTCGGGGCGTCCAGCTTCATCCTGAATGCGACGCCGGCGGTCAATTTGTTCAGCCACGATGCGCATCCGATCCGGGTCGATCATCTGCAGCCCGACTATCGCATCCGGCCCATTGCCCGGGGCAGCCAGTCGGTAGAGCAGATTTTCTCGGTCGACAGCGTGCGGGCCCGCAACGCCAACGGCGACGAACAGGAGTACCACGCTTTCTCGGCCATGCAGGATGAGGACGCGGGTTCATACCACATCAGCATCCGCGCCTCGGCCCTGCATCGCGGCTACGACCACTTCCTGAGCCTGCCGTATTCCCCCGGCGAGACGCCCCAGCCCCTGACCCTCTCGACGCGGCTGACCTGCACGCATGGCGACCTGCCGCAAAGCCTGCGGCTGGGCGACATCTGCGAGCCGACCGACAGTTCGCCGGCGCGGGTGGGATTCAGCAATATCCAAGGCATTACGCCGCACAGCCCGCCGGTCATCGACAGCACGTTGTTGTGGCGCGTGCTGTCGCACCTGAACGCCAACCACCTGGCCCTGGCAAACGAAGGCCAGCTGCGCGACCTGCTGTCGCTGTACGCGCCGGCGCGCCAGGCGGACGCGCAGCGCCACGCCGCGGCCCGCCGCGCCATAGAGTCGATCGGCCAGGTGCAGGTGGAGCCGGTGCGCCGCATCGTGCATGGCATGCCGGTGCAAGGCAACGACGTGCGCATCGAATGCCGCGGCGACCACTTTCCGGGCCGCGGCGGCCTGTTCCTGTTTGGCACGGTGCTGGACGAATTCCTGGCCGGCACCACGGCCATCAATACCTTCAGCGCTCTGACGCTGGTGGATGTCGTCAACGGAGAAACCCTGCAATGGCCAGCGAAGATCGGCCGCTATCGCCTGCTGTAGCGCCACCGGGCGGCGATCCGCTGCTGGCGCAAGGGCACCGCTATGCCTTCTTCCAGGCGTTGCGGCTGCTGCGCCTGCGCAGCGCCGATGCGCAGGCGTTCTCGCAGGAGGTGCGGGTGCGCCCGTCAGCCACGCTGTCGTTTCCCGATCGCGACATCGAGGAAATCCGGCTCGACGAGATCGGCAAATACCGGATCACCGCGAACTTCTTCGGCCTGTATGGCGTCACCTCGCCGCTACCGACGTTCTACACCGAAGACCTGATCGAAGAGCAACTGCAAGGCGGCTCGACGGCGCGCGATTTCATCGACATTCTGCATGCGGCGCTGTACCCGCTGCTGTTTCGCGCCTGGGAAAAGAACCGCACCTGGCTGGCCGTGGCCGAGCGGCGCGATGCCAATCGCCTGGACCACTTGTACGCGCTGGTGGGCATGGGCGGCGGCGCGGCGGCGCGCCGCCCCGGCGTGCGGCGCCTGCTGCCGCATGCCGGCAATTTCAACCAGTTCCCCCGCTCTGCGCTGGGCCTGGAGTCGCTGGCGGCGGGGTTGCTGGGCGCGCTGGCCGTGGAGGTAGAGCCCTGCGTCGCTGAAGTGGTGGCGATTCCGGAGCCCGCGCGCTGCCTGCTGTCGGAGCAGGCCTGCGAGCTGGGCGAGAACGCCATGCTGGGCAGCCAGATCGCGGATCGGGCCGGCGGCCTGATCATGCATATCGGGCCGATTCCGGCCCGCCGCCTGCAAGAGCTGCTGCCCGGCGCGGCGCTGCACGAACGCCTGGTGCGCGCCATTGCCCTGTATCTGCGCGCGCCGCTGCGCTGCGTGCTGGGGCTGCGCGTCGAACCTGAGCAGCGGCGCGGCGCCAGCCTGGGCGAAGGCTGGTGCCAGCTGGGCCTGGATACCTGGCTGCCCGAGGCGGCGCCGGGGAACCCGGCCAACCCGTGGCCTCGCTACGACGAAGTCTTCCTGCCGATCGACACCGATCCCACCCGTATTTCCAAAGAGGTCCTGCAATGATGCTGGTAGAGCTGAAACCCCTGTTCGCGCGCCTGAACTCCTACTGCTCGGCAGCCCTGGAAGGCGCGGCCGGCCTGACGCTGGCCCGCAATCATTACGAGATTGCCGTCGAGCACATGCTGCGCCGCCTGATCGAAGCGCCCGACGGCGACGCCGCCCGCATCCTCGCGCACTTCGACATCGACGCGTTGCGCCTGACCGCGCAACTGGACGATGCGCTGGGCCAGCTGAAGAACGGCAATCCCGGGCGTCCGGTGTTCGCCGGCCTGTTGACCGAATGGGTGCAGGAATCGTGGCTGACCGCCTCGATCACGTTGGGACAGAGCCGCGTGCGTAGCGGCGCCATGCTGCTGGCCCTGGTGGCGCGGCTGAGCTACTACGGCGCGGGCACGCGCTACGCCGAAACCTTGCGGGCCATCTCGCGCGAGCAGCTGGCGGCCGAGTTCGACAGCATTGTCGACGGGTCGAGCGAAACCGACCTGCGCATCGCCGACGCCGCGGGCGCCGGGGCCGCCACGGGCGCGGCAGGCGGCGCCGGCGCCGGCGAAGCCGCCATCGGGCGCTTCTGCGAAGACTTCACCGCCAAAGCGCGTGCCGGCAAGATCGACCCGGTGTTCGGGCGCGACAATGAAATCCGGCAGATGATCGACATTCTTGCGCGCCGCCGCAAGAATAATCCGATCTGCGTGGGCGAACCCGGCGTGGGCAAGACCGCGGTGGTGGAAGGGCTGGCGTTGCGCATCGTCAATGGCGACGTGCCCGAGTTCCTGCGCGATACGCGCCTGCTGGGCCTGGACCTGGGCCTGCTCGAGGCGGGCGCCAGCGTCAAGGGCGAGTTCGAGAACCGGTTGCGCGGCGTCATCGATGAAATCAAGGGCTCGGTCAAGCCGATCATTCTGTTCATCGACGAAGCGCACATGCTGATCGGCGCCGGCGGCCAGAGCGGCGGCTCGGACGCCGCCAACCTGCTCAAGCCGGCCCTGGCGCGCGGCGAGCTGCGCACCGTGGCGGCTACCACCTGGTCCGAGTACAAGAAGTATTTCGAGAAAGACCCTGCCCTGGCGCGCCGCTTCCAGCTGGTGAAGCTGGACGAGCCCGACGTGCAGACGGCGGTGCAGATCCTGCGCGGCCTGAAAGACCGCTACGAGGCCGCCCATGGCGTCACGGTGCGCGACGATGCCATTGTGGCCGCCGCTGAATTGTCGGACCGCTACATCACGGGACGCCTGCTGCCGGATAAGGCCGTGGATCTGCTGGACACGGCGGCCGCGCGCGTGCGCATTGGCCTGGGCGTCAAGCCGGCCGAGCTGGAAAGCCTGGAAAGCCGCCTGGCCGGCCTGGAGCGTGAGCGCATGGCATTGGCGCGCGACGTGCAATTCCAGCCGGGAACCTACAGCGAGCGGCTGGACGAGATCGAGTCCGAACGCGCCAGCGTGCAGGCGCAGCACGCCGCGCTGGAGGCGCGCTGGAAAACCGAGAAAGAAGCGGCCGAAGCCGTGCTGGCGCTGCGGCGCCAGCTGGGCCAGGCGCAGAATGTGCCCGCCGTGCCTACAGCCCGGGCGCCTGACGGCAGCACGCCGGAGTCCGCGGCCGAACCTGCCCGGGAGCCGGCCACCGATGTGTCCGCCGATACGTCCAAGGACACGGTCACGGACACGGTCACGGATACATCCGCGCAAGCCGCGGCCTCGCCGCAAGCCCTGGCGGCTCAATTGGAAGAAGCCCGCAACAAGCTGAAGAACCTGCAGGCGGGTTCGCCCCTCGTCTTCATTGAAACCGACCCGGACGCCGTGGCGCGCGTGGTGTCGGACTGGACCGGCGTGCCCCTGGGGAAGATGCAGCGGGACGCAGTCAGCAGCGTGCTGGCGTTGGCCGACCGCATCAAGGAACGCATACGCGGCCAGGACCATGCGGTGGACCAGATCGCGGCCACGGTCAAGGCCGCGCAGTCGGGCCTGCGGGACCCGCAGCAGCCCATGGGCGTGTTTCTGCTGGTAGGCCCCTCGGGCGTGGGCAAGACGGAAACCGGCCTGGCGGTGGCCGACCAATTGTTCGGCGGCGAGCATGCGCTGGTGTCGGTCAACATGAGCGAATTCCAGGAAAAGCACACGGTCAGCCGCCTGGTGGGTTCGCCGCCGGGGTATGTCGGCTATGGCGAAGGCGGTGTGCTGACGGAGGCCGTGCGCAAACGGCCCTATTCCGTGGTGCTGCTGGACGAGGTCGAGAAGGCCCACCTGGACGTCGTGAACCTGTTCTATCAAGTGTTCGACAAGGGCACGCTGGCCGACGGCGAAGGCCGCGTCATCGACTTCAGCAATACCGTGGTGTTCCTGACCAGCAATCTGGCCACCGAGGAAATCACCCGGCTGGCCCGCGACGGCCGGCCTGATGTCGAAGCCTTGACGACCGCCATTCACCCCGTGCTGGCCAAGCATTTCAAGCCAGCGCTGCTGGCGCGCATGACAGTCGTGCCCTACTACACCTTGCCGCCTTCCGAGCTGGCCGGCATCGCCGAGCTCAAGCTGAACAAGCTGGCCAGCCGGCTGCTCGCGGCCAACCGCATACAACTGAGCTTCGACGATGCCGTGCGCGACACCATCGCCGCGCGCTGCACCGAAGTGGATAGCGGCGCCCGCAACATCGATTTCATTCTGCGCAAGAGTCTGATGCCCTTGCTGTCGGATACGGTGTTGTCGGCGCTGGCGGATGGCCGCGCCCTGAGCGCCATACGCGTGGCGCCGGACGATAACGGCGGCTGGACCCTGACGACGACGGAGGCTTGAGTTCATGACGGATGCCGCCTACGACTATCGCCTCGAGTGCCCGGCGCTGCGGAATCTGGCGCCCGGCCAGGCTGTTCACGTCACGCACTGGCGAGGGACGGAGGCGGTTTCGCGGCTTTATCGTCTTGAGGTGACGGTTGCGGTCCGCAAGGCGGACCTGCCCCTGGAGCAGCTGCTGAACCAGCCGGCCACGCTGTTGGCCCGCAAGCCGGATGGGGCGTTGCTGCGCTGGCACGGCATCGTCACGCAGGGCGCGCAACGAGGCTGCGACGAGACTTACGACTACTACCAGATCGTACTGGAGCCGCGCCTGGCGCGGCTGCGCACCCTGCGATGGTCGGACATCTACCTGAACCAGCAGCTCGACGACATTATCCGGCAACTGCTGCGCCTGGCTGGGCTGGACGAACCCTACAGCAGCCCGGGAGCGCCGTACGACTACCGTATCGCGGCCAGCCAGTTGGCACCGACGCGCACGCCATTCACCTGCCAGTTCGAGGAAAGCTGCCTGGATTTCCTGATGCGCAAACTGGAGTACTACGGTGTGTACTTCTGGTTCGAACAGGGCGAACAACAGGAGTCCGTCGTATTCGCCAACAGCGTGGAGCAGCAACCCACCGACCTGGACAGCGTGGTTTATTACCCCAAGGGCGTGATCGATCCCGACGCCACCGAGGTCGCGGTCACGCGCCTGAACCGGCTTGTCAGCTTACGACCCGGCACAGTCACGCTGCACGACTCGAACGACTGGGGCAACACGGCGCTGTCGCTGGTCAGTACGGCAAGCGCGTCTGGCCCCATTGCGGCATTTGGCGAAGTGCATGACATGAGCAGCCATTTCGAGAGCCTGAGTGATGGCGACACCATCGGCGGCGAAACACTGGCGACCTGGCGCAGCCAGGAACTGGCTTGTGAGCGCCTGCGCATCGAAGGCGAGGCGCGCACCCCGGGTGTGCGCGCCGGCCGGTTGATCGAAGCCTCGGAGTACCTGCGCGGCGTCGACCCTGCCCAGTATTACGTGATTGAAGTCGCGCACGAGGGCACGCAGACCCTGGAGACCGCGCCGGAAACGGATGCCCCCGCCTACTTGGCCCGTTTCGTGGCCCTGCCGCGCTGGCTGGATTCCGACGCGCCGGACCAGCTGCCCCTGCAGTTCCGCCCTGCCCGCGTGACGCCGGTGCCGGTGGTGACGCACATGGTCAATGGTTTTATCGATATCGACACCCCCAATCAACCGAAACAATATGCCCGGCCGGATGAAGACGGCCGCTACAAAGTGCGCCTGACGTTTGCCCGGCAGCGCTACGGCGGCAACCAGAACTCTGCCTGGCTGCGCATGGCCACCCCCTACGCGGGCGGCAGCTCGGCCTCCGGCCTGCACAATGCCGGAATGCACTTTCCGCTGCGAGAAGGCACCGAGGTGCTGATCACTTTCCTGAACGGCAATCCCGACCGGCCGGTGATCATCGCCGCCCTGCCCAACGTGGAGGCCCCCAGCGTGGTCACAGCGGCGAACCCGGGCGACCATTTGATCCAGACCCCGTCAGGCAATGTGATCGCCATCCGGGACGCCGCCCGGCAGACCACGCAAGACGGTTCCCAGGACAGCTCCGGGGACTACAGCGTCAGCGACAAATCGGCCATCTTGTTGAGCACGACCACACAGAATACGTCGCTGAACCTGGGCGCTACCAATGATCCCTCTTTGGCGGATGGCTTCAACCTGACCACCGACGACAACGGCAACATCCACGCGGGCACCAGCATGGTGATCGAGGTGCCGGGCCACATGCGCATGTCGGCGGGCAGTTCGGGCTGGGCGGGCCTGGTCAGCATGCAGTTGCCCAATATGCCTGCCGGCGTGACGATCGGCAGCAACGCGGGCCTGGTCGTCCAGAATTTCATGGGCGTGAAGATGGAGACCGTGGAAGCGATAACGCTGGGCAACTTTTTGGGCGGCAAGATCAGCGCCACCGAAGCAATAGATTTCTCGGTCACGGTGGGCGGCAGGGTAGGCGTGAAATGGGCCGGGGAAAAGGACATCAACCTGGCCACCAAAAAATATCTCGCGCCCCAGTTCAGGAGCACCTACGGGGTCGTGAATGCGATTGTCAACGAATGGAAAGGCGTGGCCGTGCAAAAAGAAGAGACGGCCGTGAATTATTCGGTCAGCACCATCGCGAGCCACAAGGTGAATACCAAGGGCTTTTACAAGGTGAGCGCCGTGACCAGCACCTTGGCGGTCAGCACCGAGTCGATCTCCATGGCTACGCCAGTCTTCAGCGTGGGCGCCACGGCGGAGGCGACGATAACCGGCTCGTCCATCGAAGTCACCGCCGATATGGATCTGAGCCTGACGGGCGGCGCCAATGCGACGATCTCCGCCATCGGCGTACGCATGGTGTCGGAAGGCGATATCCACTGTAACGCCCCGGCCATCACCATTGGCGGCGGCACCGTCCTCGTAGGCTGAATCATCGATGAAAGTCGCTAAGTCCACCGATGTTCTTTTGCTGCTTGGCCGCCAATCGCCTGGCGGGCGGCCCAGCCTGAACGTTACGGTGGGCTATGCCTGCGGCATCGACGGCACGCGCCTGACCGAGCAGCAGACGTGGGCCTGGCTGGCGCCGATGTTCGACAAAGAGCCGTTCGACCTGGGCGAGAAGAAAGCGCGCGGCAGTTATGCCGTGGCGGGCATGGCGTGCGCGCCGGCCGGCCAGGCCGTCACAGGCATCACTGTGCGCGCCGGCGTAGGCGAGCTGCATAAAAGCCTGCTGGTGCAGGGCAACCGCTATTGGACGCGCGGCATCGTCGGCTGGCAGGCCAGCGCCCCGCAGCCGTTCGAACGCATGGCGCTGGACTTGCCGCACGCCTATGGCGCCTCTGGCTGGCTGCATAATCCGCACGGCCGCGGCTATTGCGCCGACCCGGATCAGGCCGAAGGGGTAGCTCTGCCCAATGTCGAGCATCCCCGGCTCCCCGTGCTCAAGCCCTCCGATGTGCCGCCGCTTGCCACGCTGGGCCCGTTGCCCCAGGGCAGCCCGGAACGCGCGCGCTGGCTGGGGGCGCTAGATGAAAGCTGGCAGCGTCGGCGGTTGCCATGGCTGCCCGACGATACCGATCCGCGCTGGTTCGACCGGGTGCAGCAGGACCAGTGCCGGGAAGGCTACTGGCGCGGCGACGAGCCGTGGTTTGCCGAGCACATGCATCCGCGGCAGCCGGTGCTGCGGGGCAAGCTGCCGGGCCTGCGCCCTCGCCTGTTGCTGCGCGCCGCGCGCGAGCCCGAACAGCGCTTCGAGGCGCCGCTGGACCTGGATACTGTGTGGCTTTTTCCCACGGATGAGCGCGTGCTGGTGCTGTACCGCGCCAGCGTGGCCGTTACGCGCGAGGATGCCGCCGACTTGCTGGGACTGGCCGTGTTCACCGAGACGCTGGACCAGGCGGCCTTGTCCACCGAGCACTGGGCCGCGGTCTGGCGCCAGCAGGAAGAAAAAGTCGCCAAGCCGCCGAAGCCCGCGGCACCCGCCGCGCCGGCGGATGCCGACGCCGCTGCCGCTGCCGCGGCCACCTCCCAGGCCGCGAACGAACATAAGGCCGCCATACTGAAAGAGCTCGCTGACGGCCAGAAGGAATCCATCGGCGAAGCCGACCGGATGATGAAGGCGCTGGGCCGCCCGCCCGTGAGCGGCCGGTTCGCGAATGCCGGCATGCAGGCGGCGGAAGACGCCGATCCCGTGCCCATGGCCTGGCCGCAAGAACCCGTGGCGTTTGCGCAAGCCGTGCGCGCCTACGTCAAGGCGGAACTGGAGGCCGGCGAGGCCGAGGCCCGCGCCACCATGAAACGCTACGGGCTGGACGCCGACGCCATGCTGGCGCGCTCGCAAGCCAACCCGGCCAGCCAGATCGACGACCCCGCCCAGCTCTTTGCCAGTCTGCCCGTGACGCCCGAGAAAAGACAGGCGCTGCTGAAGGAGTACCAGGCATTCATGGCACAGATGGATGCCCTGGAAGCGCGGGCGGCCGATATACAGCGGCAAGCCGATGCCATGCAGGCGGAGCCAGCGCCGCCGCCTGGAATCGATGAGCCGCTGCCCGCCGGGGCGCGTACGCCGCTGGACAGAGAAACGCTGCTGGCGCGCCACGCGGCTGGCCAGTCCTGCGCCTGGGCCCTGCTGCAGGACCTGGATCTATCTGGAGTGGCGCTGCGGGGCGTGGACCTTTCGCACGCGCTGTTGCAGCGTTGTGTCTTGCGGCAGGCCGACCTGGAAAGATCGAATTTTCTGGAAGCCGAACTGCAGCAGTGCGATCTGGCCGAAGCGCGGCTGGAGCAGGCCCGTTTCAGCCGGGCCATGTTGACTGGCTGCACGCTGGATGGCGCGGCGGCGCCGGGCGCCGATTTCTCGCAGGCCCGGCTGGAGAAGAACAGCCTGGCCAAAGCGCGGCTGAGCAAGACCCAGTGGCGCAACGCGCAGGTGGCGCAAAGCGGTTTTGAACAGGCCAGCATGCCGGACGCGCAGGGAGACCGCGCGCAATTCAAGTCTTGCCGGCTGCCTGGCGTCAATGCGGCGCGAGCGCAATTCCAGTGGGCCACTTTCGACCAATGCGACCTGGCGGCGGCGGTGTTTGACGAGGCAGTGCTGGCCAAGGCCACGCTGATCGCCAGCCAGGCCGGCGGCGCGACATTCGCGGGCGCCCGCATGCCCGGCCTGCGCATCCTGAAAGGCACCGACCTCAGCGGCGCGCGGCTGGATCGCGCGCAGATGGACGGCGCCAGCCTGCAGGATAGTTGCCTGGCGCAAGCCACATTGCGCGAAGCCCGCCTGGATCGCGGCCTGCTCAAGAACTGCGACCTGACCGGCAGCGACGCCTGGCACCTGGTGGCGCGGGCGGCCAACTTCGTCGGTAGCCGTGTGGCCCGGGCGAGCTGGCGCGGCGCCAATCTGATGCAGTCGCGCTGGGGCGAAGCCGTGCTGGAAGACGTGGATATGACAGGCGTGAACCTGCACGCGGCCGACACGCGCCGGGTAAGCGCGCAAGGCGTGCAATTGGCCCAGGCCCTGCTGACTCGCTGTCGCCTGCTACAGGACTATGCCCGTGACTGACGCCGCCATGGACACTTTGCTCGTGCAGTTGCGCGCCGGCCGCCCGATTCCCGCGGATGCCCTGGCCGGCGCCGACCTGTCCGGCATCGACCTGGCCGGCATGCGCTTGCGCAACCTGGATTTGCGCGGGGCGCGCCTGAACGGGGCAAAGCTGGCGCGCACGATCTGGCAGGGGTGCCGCCTGGACGAGGCGCGCTTCGATCAGGCGGTGTTGACCGAAGCATCGTTCACCGCATGCCGGGGGCGTGGCCTGTCGTTGCGAGGCAGCAAGGCCGATTGGGTGTCGATGCGGCAATGCGTGTGGGTAGACGGCGATTTCGAGCAAGCCGACCTGACACGCCTGATGGCCACCGGCACCAGCTTTGCCGGCTGCCGCCTGCAATCAGCCACGCTGGTCAAGGCGCTGTTCTCGGAATGCGATCTGTCAGGCCTGGACTTGCGCCGCGTGACCTGGGCGCAGTGCCATTTTCCCGATTGCCGGCTGCGCGGCACGCGCTTCGAAGGCGCGGCCCTCACGCAATGTTCATTCCACCGGGCCGACGCCAGCGAGGCCGATTTCAGCGGCGTCCAGGCGCCCAGCGCATCGTTTCATGCCGCGCGGCTCAATGGCGCGCGATTCGACGGCGCGCTGCTCGATCGCGCCATCCTGGATCAGGCGCGGCTCGATCACGCCAGTTTCGCCCAGGCATCGCTGAACGGCAGCCGGTTATATGGCGCCGCGTCGCTGGGCGTGACATTCGCCGATAGCAAGCTGGCTCGGGCAGATCTGTCGCATTTCCAGGCGGCTCACGCGGATTTCTCGCGCGCCGACCTGACGGGCGCGCTGCTGCATGCCGTGCAGTTGCCGGATGCCTTGTGGCGCCAGACCGTGCTGGACGACGTGCGCCGCGACGATCCCGAACTGCGAGCCGCCGAATTATGGCTACCCCCCGTATAACCCGGAAGACTCACGCTATGTCCTATCCTCTTTCCGCCCCCCTGCCCGATGACGCCGCCGCCGCGCCCTCTGCCAACCAGGAACCCCATGACCAGGCCAGCTTGCAGCATGCCCGCCTGGTCATGGGCGACGGCAAGCGCTATGCGGCGCTGACCCTCCAGGGAGCCATCTGGGTAACACCCGCCGCCGGATGCCTGCTGCAGCCCGCCATCGGCGACCTGGCGCTGGTCAGCCTGATGAACGGCCAGGGCTACATCCTGACAGTGCTTGAGCGCGCGGCGCCGGACCGCCCTGCCGAGGTGGCGCTGCCGGGCGACCTGCATCTGTCGCTGCCGCAGGGCCGCCTGGCGGTGACGGCCACGCACGGTGTTGCGCTCGACGCGGGCCCGACGCTGGATGTCGCCGCGGGGCGGCTGACGGCGGCGCTGCAGACCGCCGATGTGGCCTGCCAGACCTTGCGGCTGACAGGCGATGAAGCGTTCTCGCAGTGGAATACCCGCACCGACATGGCGGGCAGCCGGCTCGATATCGCGACTCGCAGTGAAAGCCATGCCGAGCACAGCGTGCGCCGCATTGCCGGCCACGAAGAAGTCTGCGCGCAATCGATGCGACACCTGGTCGACCAGGACTGGTCGGTGCACGCTGATACGGCCGATCTGAAGGCATGCGACCGCGCCGCGGTCACCGCCGCGTCGGTACAACTGGGCTGAGGAGCGCGCGGCCATGTTTCTGCTGAATACGGGTGGCGCCATGACCACCGCTACCGTGCCCGATGTCTGCATGACGCCCGCGGCGCCTTCTCCTGTTCCGGTTCCCTACCCCAATTTCGCCATGAGCGATATGGCCGACCCGGCCAGCATCGTGGAAAACGTGCTGGTGGTGGGCATGCCCGCGCTGAACATGGGCAGCTCGCTGCTGCTCAGCCAGGGCGACGAAGCAGGCAGCGCGGGCGGCGGCGTCGCCTGCGGGCAAATCATGGGCAAGGCGGACTTCGTCGACGGCAGCATGACTGTCATGGTGGGCGGGATGCCGGGCGTGTGCCTGACCGGCATGACGACCCAGAACGCGAACAACACCGTCGGCCTGGTGGCTAGCCCCAGCCAGGTCGTGGTGATTCTGCAGGGATGACGAACGCCATGACCGCCATGACGATCTTGCGCCACCCTCTTCCGCGCCACCGGCTGTTGCGCCGCCTGCTGCCCGCGGCGCTGTGCATCGGTGTCCTGGCATCGTGCAGCTCCCTGAACAGCATGATGGGAGGCTCATCCGAACAGGATGCGCTGAAAGCCCTGAAATGGACTTATGCCGCCGATGGCGTGCAGATTGCCGTGATGGCCGATCCGCACCTGAACCAATCGACCGACCAGCCCCACACCCTGGCGCTGACGGTCGTTCAGATGGCCGACCCCAATGCCTTCACGGCCGCCACCGCGAACTCCGCCAAGCTGACCACGCTGCTGCTGGCCGACAGCCCGCCGCCCGGCATGCTGGCATTGAATCGCGTGTTCGTGTCGCCAGGCGAGCAGCGCACCATCACCCTTGCGCGCGTCGAGAAAGCCCAGTACGTGGGCCTGGCCGCGGGCTACTACCACCTGGACCCGGCGCGTAGCGCCCGCCTGTACCGCATCGGCGTGGAAGTGGATTCGTCCGGCATCATCGTCACCACCCGCCAAGCCGCGCCTGAGCCTCTGAAGATCGATTTGCGGCTGGGCGCCAGCGGCATCCAGGAATCGCCGGGCGCAGGCGCTCCGCCCGTGACGCTGACCAAGCCCAAGGCGGGGCCTGTGCCCCCGCCCGCCCCGGCCCCGGCCCAACAACCTTGACCCCTTTCCCATTTCATTGTGCGTATGACACAGCCACTTAACCAACCACTGTTCTGGCACCAGGGCCTGTTCCTGCAGCCGCACCATTTCCAGTACCAGGACGCCTGGACCGCGCGCAACCTTGCGCGGCAACTGGACCTGATCATGCCGTGGGGATGGGGCTTCGGCGCGCTACAGATCGACGACACCGCGCTGGCGGCGCGTCATCTGGTGATTGAACAGCTGACGCTGCGATGGCCCGACGGCACGCTGACCGAGGCGCCCGGCAATGCCCGCATCGAATCCGTGCGCTTCGAGCTGGCCGATTTTTCCCAGGGCCCGCGCACGCTGTATGTGGGGTTGCGCCGCCATGTCGAAGGGCAGCCCAATGTGCAGAAGTTCGAAAACCTGGACGACGCCGGCCAGGCCAATACTCGCCTGGCGGTGCCCGCCGACCCGCAACAAGTGCCGGACCGTTATACGCCGGGCCCTACTGGCCGGGTCACCTTGATGACTTATGTGTTGCGCCTGTTCTGGGACGACGAGCTGGATCATCTGGGCGACTACGACCTGATGCCGGTGGCCCAACTGGAACAGGATGGCGAGGTAGTGCGCATGATGCCACGCTTCGTTCCGCCTTGCCTGAACCTGGCGGCCTCGCCTCAGTTGCAGCAGATGCTGCGCGAGCTGCGCGACGAGGTGATCGGCCGAGCACGGCAGCTGGAGGTGTTCAAGCAGCCGGTGGCCAGCCGCTCGGACGATGCGCAATTTTCGCCTGTGCTGGCGCTCTCGGTGCTCAATCGCTACGGGCCGCTGATCACGCACCTGGCGGAATCGCTGCAGACGCATCCCTGGACGGTATATGGGGTGTTGCGGCAACTGGCCGGCGAGCTGAGCACATTCTCGGAATACTGTGACCTGCTGGGCGAGACGCGCGACAACCAGTCGTTATTGCCTCCGTACAAACACACCGACATCGGCTCGGCCTATGCCGCCGTGACCGAGCTGATTCGACGGCTGCTGAACGAAATCACCGTCGGGCCTGAAATGATGGTGCATTTTGAGCAGGACAGCATGGCCCCGGCCTTGTACCAGGCCGAGATGCCGGCCAGCTTCTTCGGCCCGCGGCATCGGTATTACCTCATGGCGCGCAGCTCGGCCGCGGATCCCAAAGAACTGGGCGAGCTCGTCGCGCTGGAAGCCAAGCTGGGCATTCCGGACCTGATCGAGACGCTGGTGACGCGCTCGCTGCCGGGGATCGAGATGCTGCCGCTGCAGACCCTGCCGCTGGGCATGCCCCGCCGTGCGGGCGCGGCGTACTTCCGCCTGGAAAGCCTGTCGGACAGCTGGGACGACGTAGTGCGCGACGGACGGCTGGCCTTCTTCATGCCGGACGCGCCTGCCGACCTGCGGTTGGAACTCATTGTGATCAAAGGATAATCCGTGCGCCTGAGCAACTTCTGGATTCCCATCATCGATTCGGCCCGCGTGGCCACGACGCAGGCCGACCAGGATGCGGCCTCGCTGTCGGCGCAGTTGAAGGCGACGCTGGACGCGACCGCCGCACGCGCGCAGGACGCCGGCTTTTTTCCAGACGATGTGCAGCTGGCGCTGTTCGCGGTGGTGGCCTGGATCGATGAACTGGCCATGTCGCGTCAATGGCCGGGCGCCGATTCCTGGCGGCTGGCGCCGCTGCAGCGCCACTATTTCGGCACGACCCGCGCGGGCGTGGTGTTCTTCGAAAAACTGGAGTCCCTGCCGGACGAAGCGGTCGAGGTGCGGGAAGTGTATGCCCTGGTGCTGCTGGCCGGCTTTCATGGGCGCTACACCCATCGGCCAGCGGGTGAGCTTGCCGAATATCGCCGCGCCTTGCTGGAACGCGTGTCCCAGGAACGCCAGATGGACCCGCTGAGCGCGGAACAGCCCTTGTTTCCGCTGTCGGGCGCGGACTCCAGGCGGCCGGTGCGCCTCCATCGTGGCCTGGCGCCATCGCTGGCCAGTCTGCTGCTGATCGTGCTGCCCCTGTGCGTGCTGCTGGGCCTTTATCTGTTCCTGGACTATCGCCTGGCTCATGCCGCCGCGCAGTTGATCGCGCCACTGACAGGCCGTCTTTGAATTCAATTGGGCAATGCCCCTGATTCCATGATGTTCAAGAAACTACTCGTGCTGATTGCCTGGTTGCTGGGCCTGCTGTTGCTGGCGCTGGGGTGCTGGTTGGCCGGCCTCTACTTTCAGTGGCCGCTGTGGCAGTCGGCCGCCTTGTTTGCCGGGGTGCTCGTGGCCGGGGCGCTGCTGGCCTGGCTTCGGCGCCGCTGGCTGGCCTGGCGGCTGCGCCGGAAGCTGGCGCAGCCGGTCAATGGCGCGGCCTTCGACACGCGGCGCCTGGACGCTGACTGGCGCGCCGGTCTGCGCGCCCTGAAGCAGTCGCGCCTGTCGCGTTTCGGCTCGCCTTTGTATGTGCTGCCGTGGTACCTGGTGCTGGGCCCGCAGGAGGCGGGCAAGTCTGAACTGCTGCGCCGCGCCGCCGGCGCCAGCCCGGTACAGGCGCAGGGCGATGATCCGCCCGTCCTGCAATGGTGGCTGCTGCGGCGCTGCGTGGTGCTGGACCCCGCGGCAGCCATGGGAGAAGAGCATCTCGCGCCCGCCTCGGGCAACTGGCGGCGCCTGCTGCACTGGATGATGCGGACTCGCCGGCGTGAACCGCTCAATGGCCTGATCCTGGCGTTCAGCGCCCAGTGGCTGATGCAAAGCGACGAGACGCAGCGCAGCGAAACCGGCCGGGGCCTGCGCACGCGGCTGGACGAACTGGCGCGGGTCTATGACGCACGCATTCCCGTGTATATCGTGCTGACCGACTGCCAGACCTTGCCGGGATTCGCGCCATGGGCGGCCGGCCTGGGGCCTGATGTCAACGGCCAGGCCATGGGGTTTCTGAACGCCTCGCCCGGTGCGGGCGTGGGCGAATTCATTGGCGATGCCTTCAACAGCATCGTGCACCGCATGTTTGATTTGCGCGTGCTGCAGGGCACCCGCGAGCGGCCTGACGACGAGGCGTTCGCCCTGCCCGAACGCATGGCGCCGCTGGCGCTGCGGCTGGGCAACGTACTGCGGCCCGCTTTCCAGGCTACGCCCTATGCCGAGACCCCGCTGCTGCGCGGCCTGTACTTGACAGGGCAGCCGGGTGGCGCCGACCGCACCGCGCCCGCCTGGTTCGGCCCTGGCCTGTTCGAGCAGGTATTGCCCGGGCAGCGGCATGCCTGGCAGCCGCTGGAGCGCTGGCGCCACTGGCGCCGGCTGTTGCGGCACGCCGTGGCCGTGGCCTGGCTGCTGGCATGCGTCGGAGTGGGCGTCTTCCTGGTCCATTCGAGCCGCGTGGCGCAACAGGAGCTGCATGCAGCCAATCTGCCGGGGCTGGACCAGAAACTGGATGCGTCGGGATCGGTTTCCAGCAACCTGCACGCGCTGCAGGCCGTACGCGGCGCCGTGCATAGCCTGCGGCAGCGCCCGCGCTGGGAGCAGCGCTGGCTGCCCTTCCAGCGCCGGGTCAACCATGTCCAGGACATGCTGGCCAACAGCTATGTGCACAATTTCCACCAGGCCGTGATTGTCGGCCATCTCGATCCGCTGCTCAGCACCAGCCTGCCGCAGCTGGATGCCAAGCAGGACGACAAATTGCTGGCGGCCTGGGTTCAGACCCTGGTGCGCCGCATCAACCTGCTCGATGCCGCCCTGAACGGCAAGGATGTCTACGCGCTGCCGGCGCCGGGCGGTGAAATGACGCTACTGTTCGCCAGCGCCAAGAACCCGCCGCCCAATCCTATCGACGGCGCGCTGTTGGGCGAGATGTATCAGGATTACCTGACCTGGCAACCACACCGCGAAGTGCTGCTTTCCGAGCAGCGCGCTTTGCAGCAAGTGCTGGCCAGCCTGAACCTGACCGAGCGCTCGCGAGGATGGCTGTACGCCTGGGTCGACTTGCAGGGCAACCTGCGGCCGGTGCGGCTCACCGATTTCTGGGATATCGCGGCGCAACCCGGGCAGCCCTACGTGCCAGCGGCCCTGACGCCCGCCGGCGAACAGGCCGTGTCGAGTTTCGCCGCTGAGCTGGGGCGCGCATCGGGCAACAGCGAGCTGTGGGCCGAGCGCAGCAAGGAGTTCCGCCAGAATTACCTGCAGGCGGGACTGGACGCCTGGTACGCCTTCGCGGACGCCTTCGCGTCGGCGCCGAACCAACTGGCCGACGGCACGGCGCGCCGCGAGGTCATGTCGACCTTATTCACCGCCAATGGCCCGTACCGCCGTCTGCTCGGTTTGCTGGCGCAGGTCGGACAGCTGTGGCCCGCCCAGTCGCGTCCCGACTGGATGCAGCAAGCCATCCAGATCAATGAACTGCAGGCCCTGGCCGCCGAGCAAAGCCAGCAGCGCCCTGGCGCCGCCGTGGGCGTGAAGCAACGCCTGCAAGTCGTGCAGCAGTTCGGCAGCAGCATGATTCAGGAACTGCCCGCGCGGGGCGGCTCGATATCGGACGGGTTGGCCGAGCTGCACATGGACAAGGATGCCCTGAGCTTGCTGGCGGCCTATCGCAAAGACGTACTGGCGACGATCGTGCCGCTGCAGCAAGGCGATGGCAACGCCATGAAAGCGGCGATAGACATCTGGTCGTTCGGGCATGACCCTAATGTGAAATCGCCGCCGCTCATCGACGCCGGCACCGCGCTGGACAAGCTCAGGAAACTGGCCGGGGGCAAGGCCGGGCCGCGCACCAGCGTCGTCTGGAAGTTGCTGTCGGGGCCACTGGATTTCACCCTGGACTACGCGGGCCGCAATGTGGCCTGCCGCCTGCAGCAAAGCTGGGAGAACTCGGTACTGAGCGTTATACAGGGCGTTGACGACGCCGACCTGGCCAACGATATGTTGTTTGGCGACCGCGGCCAGGTAAAGGCATTCATGGGAGGCGATGTCAAGAATTTCATTGAACAGAACGGAAATCACTACCAGGGACGTGGCGCCCTGGGGCATGTGGTTCCGTTCAATGGGCAGTTCTATGCCTTTGCCAGCCTGTCGCAATTGCGGCAGGTCACGCTGGCCAGCCAGCAGATGCAGTCCAAGCGCTCGCAGGATGAGGCCCAGGCCCTGGGCAAACAGCAACAGGACCTGGACGCCCAGATTGCGAAGCTCGAGGCCACCACGGCCAACGTGACGCTGAGCACGGTGCCGCCGCAGACCAATCCGGGCGCGCGCGCCCTGCCGGAAAGCATTACGCTCAGCCTGCAATGCGCCAGCGGCCGCATCACGCTGGAAAACCTGAACTTTCCCAACAAGGCCGTGTTCCCGTGGGCGATGGCCAATTGCGGCGATACGGCGCTCAGCATCCGCTATGCGGGCTTTGAGTTGAACCGGCAATGGAGCGGCGCGCGCGGCTTCATAGACTTTCTGAAGGAGTTCTCCAGTGGGCAGCGGCGTTATACGCCCGCCGATTTTCCCGACCAGGCTGCGTCGATGCAGCAGGCCGGCGTGCAGTGGATTGCGGTGACCTATCAGCAGCAAGGGCAGGCGCCTCTGGTCGCGGCATTTGCCGACGCGGACAAGCTGGCCGCCCAAGCCGGCGAGGTCAAGGCGCGCCTGGAAAAACTGCAACCGGGCACTGCGCCTGGCTCGACCGTGCCACCGCCGCGGCCCGCTCCCGCCTTGCCGCGGCAGATCGTATCGGTCTGCATGGGCCCGACCGCCAGCCTGATGCCGGCACCCGAGCCCGCGCCAGCCCCAGCGCCGGCGCCGTCAACGACGGTCCCGGCCGCACCGGCCGCGTCCGAGGACAGGGGCTACGCCGTGCAAGTGGGCATCTTCGCGCATCCCGATCCTGTACGCGCGCAATTGGCGCTCAATGGGTTCGAAGCGACTGAAGCGGCCATCACGCTGAAGGGCCATGCCTACACGCGCATTCGCGTCGAGGGACTGGCCAGCGAGCAGGCGGCGCAGGCGGCGGCGGAAAAAATCGGGCGCCTGCTCAAGCTGAAGCCGGCGGTGCTGCATAACGGAAAGGTGCTGGACTGAACGGCCTTCGAAGCGTCCATAGGTAGCTGCCGTCCAGCCCCTGGAAACCGGCAGCCGATCTGCGTCATGCCCAGTCCAGTTCGCTGGGCAGGGGCAGCATGGCCCGATTCTGCTCGACTTGCCGCTGGCTCCGCTTAGGACCAGGGCGGCAGGCCTGACAGGAAACCCCACCTAGCGCACCGCTACCGCGGTAATCCGCGCGCCGCCCGGCGCCGCGCAAGCTCTCTCTACGCTGTTTTATTTCAAAAATAAACAAAATAAATCTTTTCACTACAGGGTGAAGGATAGCGCGGAGCGCGTTTAACGGACGTTTAACCGTTCGCGGGGAAAAGCCCCAAATTTCGCGATTCGCTTCAACGGCCCATAAATATCGAGTTCCTAACATGCTCCCAAGCACCGACCAAACGTGGTTCCGGTGCCCGGTTCCACCCCGCGGCCCAGCCGCAATTAACCTCGCGGCGATGCCGCAACCTACTGGAGAAGTTCATCATGAAGAAGACCGTGATCCGCGCAGTGTCCATGTCCCTGGCCCTGGCTGCCGGCGGCGCCCATGCCGCCGATAGCGTTGCCCAGAGCAACCTGAAAAATGCCGGCCCGGCCAACGGCGACATTGCCAAGGCGGAAATGAAGAAAGCCAGCCTGGCCCATCCCGATGCGGCCCTGGCCAACAATATGCCCAAGGCCTACATGAAGAAGGCCCGCCTGGCCAACCACGCCCCGGCTCTGGCCAACCACGCCCCGGCTCTGGCCTACAACATGCCCAAGGCCTACATGAAGAAAGCCCGCCTGGCCAACCACACCCCGGCCCTGGCCTACAACATGCCCAAGGCCTACATGAAGAAGGCCAGCCTGTCCCCCGACGCCATGCCCAAGCCGGAGATGAAGAAAGCCTGAAAGCATCGCCGTCCTGGCAGCATCGCGGCGGAGCCTGTCCGTACAGGCTCCGCCCTTTTTTATGGGCAGGTGAAACCGCCGGGCCGGCTCCGCCTGCCGCGGGTATGGGCAACGGCCCGATTCTTGCTGGTGAACGAGTCTTCGGCTTTCCCTGTGTACATTCGCCATGACCTCTTCGGTTCGCCACGCCAGCGCCATCCGCATCGGTATTTCGGGCTGGCGCTACGCGCCCTGGCGCGGCATGTTCTACCCGCCCGGGCTGCCGCAGGCGCAGGAACTCGCCTATGCGTCGCACCAGGTGCCGACCATCGAAATCAACGGCACCTTCTATTCGCTGCAACGGCCGGAGTGGTTCGCGCGCTGGCGCGACGCCACGCCGCGCGGGTTCGTGTTCAGCGTCAAGGGCACGCGCTACATCACGCACCGGCTGCGGCTGCGCAACATCGAGACGCCCCTGGCCAATTTCCTGGCCTCTGGCTTGTTCGAACTGGGTGACAAGCTTGGGCCCATCTTGTGGCAATTTCCGCCTTCGATGCGCTTTGATGCGGAGCGCTTCGGGCAGTTCCTGGCATTGCTGCCGCAGGACACCGGTGCCGCGGCGCGGCTGGCTCGCCGCCACGACGCGCGCATGAATGGCCGCACGGCCTTGCCGGGCGGACAACCCCGGCCGCTGCGCCACGCGGTGGAAATTCGCCACGACAGCTTTGCCTGCCCCGAATTCGTCGCCATGCTGCGCGCGCACGACGTGGCGCTGGTAACGGCCGACACCGCCGGCAAATGGCCGCTGCTGGAGGACGCCACCGCCGGTTTCGCGTACCTGCGGCTGCACGGCGACAAGGCCCTTTATTCCAGCGGCTACACCGACGACGCGCTGCGCCGCTGGGCTGCCCGCATCAGAGCCTGGTCGCGCGGGCACGAGCCGGCCGATGCCCACCGCGCCGGCCCCCGGCCCAAGCGGGCCTACGGCCCGCGCGACATCTATTGCTATTTCGACAACGACATCAAGGTCAAGGCGCCCGGCGACGCACGCAACCTGGCCCGGTTGCTGAAGCTGCCGCTGGCGCCGGTCGAGCCTGGCGCGGATCCCGAGGAATCAGGCGCCGCAGGCGCCTAAAGGGAGACCCGCGCGCTCAGCGCCCCGCCGGCAGCAGGAAGCGGAACACCGCGCCCTGCCCCGGCTCGTCGAGCAGGCTGATCTCGCTGCGGTGCAGCTGCAGGATGCGCTGCACGATTACCAGCCCCAACCCGCCGCCGTCGCGCCGGTGCTGGCTGAGGGCCGAGGCGCGCGTGAACAGCCCTTCGCGCAGCTCGGCCGGGATGCCGGGGCCGGTATCGCTGACGAGCACCTCGACGGCCTGGTCAGCGCTGCCCAGCCGGACCTGGATGCCGGTGCCCGGCGGGCTGTGGCGGATGGCGTTGTCCAGCAGGTTGGTCAGTACGCGCTCGATCATGGCCAGGTCCGCGTGCACCGGCGGCAGTTCGCGGGGGAAATCGGTGCTCAGGCGCTGGCGCCGCGCCTCGGCCGCCAGCTCGAACTTCTGGATCACGTCTTGCACCAGTTCAGGCAGCGCGAAGGTATCGAGCTCGGGCTGCACCAGTCCGGATTCGAGCCGGGCCAGTTCGAACAGCTCTTGCGCCAGCCGGCCGACCTTGCGGCTTTGACCCAGGGCGGTATCCAGGTAGCGGCGGCGCTCGTCGGGCTGCAGCGACCCGTCTTTGAACCGCAGGGTTTCGAGGTAGCCATGCAGCGATGTCAGGGGCGTGCGCAAGTCGTGCGAGATGTTGGCGACCAGGTCGCGCCGCTGCTGGTCCTGGCGCGTGAGTTCGCGCCATTGGTCGGCGATGCGGCGTCCCATCTGCGCAAAGGCGCGCCGCAGCACGGCGATTTCGTCACCGCGTTCGTCGGCGTCGCCCGCCCGGTACAACGCCGCCGCGGCGGCGCCGTCACCGTCGAAATTGCGCACCGCCTGCGTCAGCGAGCGCAGCGGCCGGGTGATCAGCGCGAACGCCACCAGGCCGGCAGCCAGCCCCAGCAAAGCCACCAGCGCGATCGACCACAGCGTGGCGCGCAGCACCGCGCTGGCCGATATGGTGGAGGCCAGCGCGTCGTGCGCTTCGCCCTGCAGCACCACGTAGACGTAGCCGCGATCCTGGCCGTTGATGCGGATCGGCGCGGCACTGAAAACCTTGCGCGCGCCGCTGTTGCGCGGGTCTACGCCCAGGATGGGCAGGGCGTCGCCGGCCAGGAAGCGGCGCACCGGTTCCAGGTCGACCCGGTCGAGCTTGACGTGTCCGGGCGGCGCGGCGTCGGCCTCGACGCGGCCATCGTTGCCCAGCAGGTAGACTTCGACCGCCGGGTTCACGGCCATCAGCTGGTCGAACAGCATGCGCACCGAGTCGGGCTTCCAGCCGCCGGCGTCCATCAACGGACGGCTGCCGGCAATGTGCGCGGCCAGGCCGCTGGACAGGCGCTGCACGACTTCTTGCTGATAACGTTCGTTGGCGGCCATGTGCAGCCAGGCCGAGGCTCCGCAGCAGGCCAGCAGCAACAGGGCGAACACCGCCGACAGGCGCTGGGTGAGGGTCAGGCGCTTCATGTGGGCTCTCCGGAGGCCGGCGCGGCAAACTTGTAGCCGCGGCCCCATACCGTCAGGATGCGGCTGGGCTCGGAAGGATCGGCCTCGATTTTGGTGCGCAGCCGGTTGATGTGGGTGTTCACCGTGTGCTCGTAGCCTTCGTGCTGGTAGCCCCACACCTGGTTCAGCAAATCCATGCGCGAGAACACTTTGCCAGGATGGCGGGCGAAGAAATACAACAGGTCGAATTCACGCGGCGTCAGGTCCAGCGGCTGACCGTCTACCATGGCATCACGCGTCACGGGGTCGATGGAAAGGCCCGAAACCTCGAGCCGCCCGGCATCCAGGCGGGCATTGCGTTCGAGCGCGTCGGTCCGGCGCAGCAGCGCCTTGATGCGGGCCACCAGTTCCAGCATCGAGAACGGCTTGGCCAGGTAGTCATCGGCGCCCAGCTCCAGCCCCAGGATGCGGTGCACCTCGCTGGAGCGGGCGCTGGTGATGATGATGGGCGTATACCGCGCCATGGCTCGGGCCCGCTTGCAAATCTCCAGGCCGTCGATGCCGGGCAGCATCAGGTCCAGCACCAGCGCGTCCCAGCGTCCGGCTCCCAGCTGGCGCAGGCCGGTTTCCCCTTCGGCCGCGTGGGTGACCTCATAGCCTTCGTCGCGCAGGTGCAATTGCAGCAGGTCTGCGATGTGGACGTCGTCTTCGACTATCAGGATGCGCTTGGACATGGCGGTGACGGGAATGCGGGCGGTATGGGGCTATTGTCGCCAATTGCGGCGGGCCAGTTATCACATTTAATTTAAATCTGCGTGAGGACTTCGCCATGCGGCGCGGGCAAGAATGCGCCCATGGTTACTCCTCTGCCCCCCTATCCGCACGCTGACGCCGCTGCAACCGGGCCCATTCACCCGGGCTGGCTTCGCGTCACGCATTGGCTGAACGCCCTGGCGGTGCTGGTCATGATCACCAGCGGCTGGCGCATTTATAACGCGTCGCCCCTGTTCGACTTCGATTTTCCGGCCGGCATCACGCTAGGCGGCTGGCTGGGCGGCGCGCTGCAGTGGCATTTTGCCGGAATGTGGCTGCTGGCCGGCAATGGGCTGCTGTACCTGGCCCTGAACCTGGGCAGCGGCCGGCTGCGGCGCCGTTTTTTTCCCCTGTCGCCACGCGGCGTCGCCGCCGACCTGGGCGCCGCGCTGCGCGGCCGCCTGTCGCATGCCGATCCGCGCCACTACAACGCCGTGCAGCGGCTGGCCTACCTGTTTGCCATGCTTGATATCGCGGTGCTGGTGCTGTCCGGCCTGGTGCTCTGGAAATCGGTGCAGTTCGAGACGCTGCGCATGCTGATGGGCGGCTATGAGGCGGCCCGCCACGTGCATTTCATCGCCATGGCGTTGCTGGCCGCGTTCGTGGCGGTGCACGTGCTGATGGTGGCCCTGGTGCCGCGCACCCTGGCGGCCATGATTCGAGGCAAATAGAAGGACACGCCATGACTTTGCGTAGACGCCCCGCCCTGCCCGGCCTGGATGGCCCGGCCATCGTACAAGAAGCGCGCAGGCTGATTGCCCGGCGCGTCGAACAGCCCGCGCGCCGCGCGTTCCTGCAGCGCACATTGAGCCTGGGCGGACTGGCGCTGCTGTCGGGCTGCAGCCTGAGCGACAACGAGAGCGTCGAGCAGGCCCTGACCGCTGTGTCGCGTTTCAACGACCGCGTGCAGGGGTGGATTTTCGATCCCAGCCAGCTGGCGCCCACCTATCCCGAATCGATGATCACCCGGCCGTTTCCCTTCAATGCCTATTACGGCATTGAAGATGTGCCGCAGGTGGATGAAGCCGGCTACCGGCTGGAACTGGCCGGCCTGGTGGCCGACAAGCGTCCGTGGCGCCTGGACCAGCTGCGCGCCATGGCGCAGGTGGACCAGGTCACGCGGCACATCTGCGTGGAAGGCTGGAGCGCCATCGGCAAATGGGGCGGCGTGCGCTTCTCGGATTTTCTGCGGCGCGTGGGCGCCGACCTGCAGGCCAAGTATGTGGGTTTCAAGTGCGCCGATGACTACTACACCAGCATCGACATGCCCACCGCCCTGCATCCGCAGACTTTGCTGGCCCTGACCTACGACGGCCAGCAGTTGCCGCCCGAATACGGTTTTCCCATGAAGCTGCGCATGCCGACCAAGCTTGGCTACAAGAATCCCAAGCATATCCAGGCGATCTACGTGACCAACACGTTTCCCGGCGGGTACTGGGAAGACCAGGGATACAACTGGTTCGGCGGCAGCTGACAAGTTTTCAACCCGCGGCCGAGCCGCAACACTGGAGCTATCACCATGAAGAAAAGCGCGATTTATGCAGTTTCGATGTGTCTCGCCCTGGCCGCGGGCGGCGCCTATGCCGCGGACAGCATGAGCAAGGACAGCATGAGCAAAGACGGCATGGCCAAGAGCTCGATGTCCAAGGACGGCATGTCGCGGCACCAGGGCATGTCGAAAGATGGCATGTCGAAAGACAGCATGGCCAAGGACTCGATGTCGAAAGACGGCATGAAGAACGACGGCATGAAAAAAGACGGGATGTCCCACGACGGCATGAAAAAAGACGCGATGTCCCACGACGGCATGAAAAAGTAGCCCGCGCAGGGCGGTACGGCCGGACCCCGCTCGCGCGGGCGCCGCCGGCCGGATTATTGTGGAGCAGATCATGAAAACGACTCGCAGGCTTTTCCTGGCTGCCGGCGGCGGCGGCCTCCTGGCCGGCATGCTGGGCGCGCTGGCCGGCCCGGGCGGTCAGGCTCGCGCGGCGCAGGAGACCTACGCGGTCATGCACAGCGATGCCGAATGGCGGACCCTGCTGACCCCGGCGCAATACGCCGTATTGCGTCAGGCCGATACTGAGCGCCCCTATTCCAGCCCGCTGGATCACGAGCATCGCGACGGCACGTATGCCTGCGCCGGTTGCGCGCAGCCGCTGTTCTCGTCGCAGACCAAGTTCGACAGCGGCACCGGTTGGCCCAGCTTCTGGCAGCCGCTGCCGCACGCGGTAGGCACGACGCGCGACCGCAGCTACGGCATGGTGCGCACCGCGGTGCATTGCGCGCGCTGCGGTGGCCACCTGGGCCATGTATTCGACGACGGGCCCCGCCCCACCGGATTACGCTATTGCATGAATGGCGTTGCCCTGGCTTTCAGTCCGGCGGCCTCTTGACAGGTTTCTCTACAGGAAATTCATCATGAACTCTACACGCGCCACGCCGGCTGCCAAGTCCGGATTCCTGTCACACCGCGCCAGCTTCCGCCTGGCGGGCGCGGCCCTGCTTGCCGGCGCCGCCTGGTTCACTTTCCAGACGCCAGGCCGGGCCGCCGAGGCCGTTTACCGCATTCCGCCTCCTGCCATCGACCTGCCGGCCGGTAACGCGCACACGGCGACCGCGGTGCTCGCTGGCGGCTGCTTCTGGGGCGTGCAGGCGGTGTTCCAGCACGTGCAAGGGGTGACGCAGGCCCTGTCGGGCTACGCCGGCGGCAATGCCGGCTCCGCCAACTACGACACCGTCAGCAGCGGCCGCACGGGCCATGCCGAGGCCGTGCAGATTACCTACGATCCCACCCGCGTTTCATACGGGCAGCTGTTGCAGATTTATTTCTCGGTGGCCCACGACCCCACCCAGCACAACCGCCAGGGCCCGGACGTGGGCACGCAGTACCGGTCGGCCATCTTCCCGGCCAGCGATGACCAGCGGAAAGTCGCCGAAGCCTATATCGCACAGTTGAACCGCTCAGGCATTTATCCCAAGCCGCTGGCGACCACCGTCGAGAACCTGCAGGGTTTTTATCCTGCCGAAAAGTATCACCAGGACTACCTGGCGCATCACCCCGACAGCCTGTATATCGTGATCAACGACCTGCCCAAGATAGAAAATCTGGCCAAGGAATATCCCGCGCGGTTCCGGCAGACGCCGGTCCTGGTGGGCGGCTGACTCTACTCGGCGGGCCGCCCTGCTTGACGTTGCCCGCCGGGCAGGCATAACCTCGAACCCGGGTTCAGGTTATGGAAGGGATAGTGTCTTCGACATCGGCGGTGCATCACTGCGTGGGCGTATTGTTGGCGGCGGGCGAAGGCCTGCGCTACCGTGCCGCGCGCCGCGCTTTGCGCGACGCCGCCCACAAGCTGCTGGCCCGCCTGCCTGACGGGCGCCTCGTGGCCCAGGCCAGCGCCAGCACGCTGCTGGCGGCCCTGCCCGACACCATTGCCGTGGTGGGCGACCGGCCGCCCGAACTGCCCGCCCTGCTGTCGCGGCTGGGCTGCTCCATTCTGAATGCGCCCGCGGCTCCGCGCGGCATGGGGGTTTCGCTGGCCGCGGCGGCCCGCCACCTGCTGGCTCGCCCTGCCCCGGCCGGACAACTGCCCGGCTGTGTCGTGGCGCTGGCCGACATGCCGTGGTTGCGGCCCGATACCCTGCGCATGCTGCTGCAGCAGGCCGCCAGCGACCGCATCGTGGTGCCCGTATGCCAGGGCCGGCGCGGCCACCCCGTGGTGTTCGGCGGAACTTACCTGCCCGAGCTGGCCGAGCTCGATGGCGACACGGGCGCGCGGGCCTTGCTGCAACGGCATGGCGCGCTTGAAATCGAATGCGACGATGCCGGCGTGCTGCAAGACATCGACACCCCCCAAGACCTGCTCACAGGAAACCCTACCCCATGAATCCTCTAGAGATGGACGTGCTGCGCCAGGCGCGCGACTGGATCGCCCAGGGCCATGCCGTGCATCTGGCCACGGTGGCGCAAACCTGGGGCTCGGCGCCCCGCCAGGCCGGCGCGCTGATGGCCTTGCGCGGCGACGGGCGCATAGCGGGATCGGTATCGGGCGGTTGCGTCGAAGACGACCTGATCGCCCAGGCCAAGGCCGGCCGGCTGCCCGGCCGGCCCGAGCGCATTACCTATGGCGTGACCAGCGACGAGGCCGCGCGCTTTGGCCTGCCTTGCGGCGGCACGCTGCGCCTGGTGATCGAACCGTTGGCGCAAGCCGAATGGCTGCAAGCCGTGCTGGCCGCCATCGACGCACAGCAGCTGGTGGCCCGCACGCTCGACTTGCAGACCGGCTCTTGTACGGTGGCGCCGGCCAGCCCGGCGGATGGCCCCGACTTCGATGGCCGCATACTGCGGGCCGTGTATGGACCGCAATGGCGGCTGCTGATCATCGGCGCCAACCAGACGGCGCGCGCCCTGTGTGGCATCGCCGCCATGCTGGATTTCCGCGTGCTGGTGTGCGACCCGCGCGAAGAGCTGTACGCCGGCTGGGACGCGCCGCATTGCACCCTGCTGACCAGCATGCCCGACGACGCCGTGCTAGAGATCGGCGTGGACGCGCGCACGGCCATCGTGGCCCTGACGCACGATCCCAAGCTCGACGACATGGCCTTGCTGGAAGCCCTGAAATCGCCGGCCTTCTATGTCGGCGCGCTGGGGTCGCGCCCCAACCAGGCCAAGCGCCGCGAACGCCTGCGCCAGTTCGACCTGGACGACGCCCAGATCGCGCGCCTGCATGGTCCGGTGGGCCTGCGCATTGCCAGCCGCACGCCTGCCGAGATCGCGGTGGCCGTGGCGGCCGAGCTGGTGTGGGTGCGAAATTCCCTGGGCACCGCCCAGGCGTCGTCTTATCTGGACGTTGGCAGCCTGCCTGACGGCACGTCGCGCATCAACGCCGACCCGGCCGCATAACCGCGCCGGCGCGCCGCGCGCCGCCGGCCTGGAATGCCACCCTCAGGAGTGCCGCATGAGCCTTGCCAATCCGTCCCGCCGTTCGTTCCTGAAGACAGTCGCCATCGGCGGCACGACTCTCTACATTGCGCCGCTGGGCAGCAAGGCGTACGCCGCGCTGTTCGAGCAGCAATTGCTGACGCCGGTGCAATGGAACGCGGCCGACGGGCGCGCCCGGTTCCGCATCGACGGCATCGCCAAGGTGACCGGCTCGAAGATCTTCGCGCGCGACATCCGCGCGCGCGACCTGCCCAACTGGCCGCACGAGCAGTCACATGCGTTGATCCTGCGCGCCACCCGGGCCGACCGCCAGTATGCCGGCCTGGACCTGGCCGTGCTGGGCCTGGACCTGCAGCCCGACCGGCTGGTGACCGCGCAAGATCTGGAAAGCGACGGCATTGCCTTTCCGTCGTTCTATGGCGACGACATGCTGCTGCCTGAAGGCAAGACGCCCGCCTACCTGGGCCACGCCGTGGCCATCCTGATCTATCACGATTTCGCGCGTTTTCGCTATGCCAAGAACAAGCTGCAGTTCCGCGACGACGTGGTGCGGTATGGCGAGCACACCGGGCCCTTGCAGCGCGATCCGTGGGGCACGTTCCGGTTCGTGCGTATCGGAGGCGCCACCGGCTACGACGAAGATGTTTATTCCAGCCTGAAAGATGCGCCGGTGTTTCCCAGCACCATGCGCAAGCATTTGCCGGTATGGCCCGACGGCATTGACCACGGCAAGCTGGGCGAGCAAGGCATGTACTACGCCGCACGCATCGCCGCCGAGCTCGACCAGCCGCCGGCCGACTGGCTGGTCATGCAGCGCGACTATCAAACGCAATCGGTGGACACGGCCGCACTGGAGCCCGACAACGCCAACTGCTGGTACGACGCCGGACAGCAGGCGCTGCACATGGTCGTGCCCACCCAGTCGCCGCAAGAAGTGGCGGAGAGCACGGCCGAAATGACCGCCAAGGGACGTTATCCGGTGCGCAAGGTGTTCCTGCACCCCTGCTATACGGTGGGCTACGGCTCAAAAGACCACTGCAATATGCCCTTCTATGGGGTGGTCTGCGCGCTGTACGGCGAGGGCCGCCCGGTGCGCATCGCCAACGACCGCTACGAACAATTCCAGACATCTCTCAAGCGCCACGCTTTCGACATGCGCTACCGCATCGCGGTGGATCGCAAGACAGGACTGATGCAGGCCTTCCAGGGGCACCTCGAGGCCAATGGCGGCGGACGCGCCAATTTTTCACCGTCGGTGGCGATGGTGGGCGCGACGGCCGCGCAGTCCATCTACTACTTTCCCAAGAACGACCTGACGGCTGTCGCCAACGCCAGCCGCGCCATCGATGCCGGCTCGGCGCGCGGCTACGGCACGTTGCAAAGCATGGCCGCCACCGAAATGATGGTGGACGAGATCGCGGCCGAACTGCAGCTCGATCCCATCGAGTTCCGGCTGCGCAATGTGCTGAAGTCGGGCATGAAGAACACCCAGGGCGCGGTGCCGGCTGGCGCCGTGCGGGCCGATGAAATCCTGCGCAAAGCGGCGGCTCATCCATTATGGACCGGGCGCGCCCGCAAAAAGGCCGATTACGAGAGCGACCATCCGGGCCAGCGCTACGGCGTGGGTTTCGCCTGTGTGCAGAAAGACTTCGGCACCGGCGCCGAATCGTCATTTGCGCGCGTCGAGGTCGACGCGCAAGGCCGCATCAGCCTGTTCCACAGCGGCACCGAGATCGGCACCGGCATGAGCACGTCGCAGGCGCTGGTGTGCGCCCGGTGGCTGGGCATGCCGGCCACCCAGGTGACGACCTCGGTGGTCGACTGGCCCGAATTGCCCATGCACACCAGCGGCGACCCCTACCTGATGAGCCAGCAAGAGCAGGACCGCCTGTCGCGCGATCCCGCCTGGACGCCGGCCTATGCGTCGCCGTCCAGCGCCACCAACTCGGCCTTCTATTTTGCGCACACGACCCGCGAGGCCGCGCGCGTGGTGTTCCTGCACGGGTTGTGGCCCGCCGCGCTGGACTTCTGGCAGCGCGGCCTGGGCGGCGGGCAGGCCGCGCCGCTGGTGGTGCGGCCCGAAGATGCGCGCTGGGAACAAGGCGCCCTGACCTGCGCGGGCATGCAGCCGCTGCCCCTGGCCCAGCTGGCGCAACGCGCCCACGAAATGGGCCTGGTGACCGGCGCGGTCGTGCACGCGTTCAACCGTTGGCAATGGACCGAGGCCGAATTTCCCATCGATGGCCAGGCGCAGCGATTGCCATTGGATGGCCTGGCGCTGCGCCACGGTGCTGGCGCGGCGGGCGCGCCCCGCGATGCTCATGAGCCCGCGGCTGGCGATTACCGGGTCGTGCCGCGCACCCAGGTGTTCATTCCGCCGGTTCAGCGCAACAACGCGGCGGTCACCTACTACACCGCGGTGGGCGCCCTGGTTGAACTGGCCGTGCACGAAGCCACGGGCAAGGTCGAGCTGCTGTCGCATCATTCGCTGATGGAATGCGGCAACATGATTTCGCCCGAGCTGGTTTCCAGCCAGCTGCAGGGCGGCCTGGCCATGGGCATCGGCCATGCCCTGCACGAATACCTGCCGCTGTACGAAGACGGCCCCGGCAATGGCACCTGGAACTTCAACCGCTATCACCTGCCATTGGCCAGCGAGGTGGCCTTGTGGAAGCAGACCGCCGACATCCTGCCGCCGCTGTCTGAAACCGACCCGCCCAAAGGCGTGGCCGAGGTCGTGATGATTCCCGTCGTGGGCGCTATCGTCAACGGCCTGGCACACGCGATCGATCACCGGTTTACCGCTTTGCCCGTCACCCCCGGGCAGATACTGGAGGCCCTGGCATGAGCATCCCCACCGAATCTCTCAGCCTGACTATCAACGGCAAGGCCATCGGCCCGCTGCAAGTGCCGACCGACCTGATGATGATCGATTTCCTGCACGAGTATGCGGGGCTGACCGGGTCGCGGCTGGGTTGCGGCCAGGGCATCTGCCACGCCTGCGTGATCATCCTGGACAAGCCCGACGGCACCAGCGAGGAAATCCGCACCTGCATCACCGGCGCGCTGTTCTTCCAAGGCAAGCGCGTGCGCACGGTCGAGGCGCACGGCCGGCGCAACGCGCAGGGGGAAACCGTGGAGCTGTCGCCGATCCAGCAGAAATTCCTGGATCACTACAGCTTCCAGTGCGGCTACTGTACGCCCGGCTTCGTCAATGCCGCCACCGTGCTGGTCGAGCGGCTGCGGCGCCAGCCGATCGAGCGGGCGCAGGTCGAAGAGGTGGTCACCCAGGCCCTGGATCACCACATTTGCCGGTGTACCGGCTATGTGCGCTACCACCAGGCAGTCAAGGACGTGGTGCTCAGCACCCCCGGCCTGACGACCGGAGTCTGACCATGGCCCCGCTACTGTTCATGCGAGCCATGCTGGCGGCCGCTGGCTTGGCGGCCCTGGCCGCCTGCAGCCAGGGCGATGATGCGCCCCCGCCGCCCGAGCCGCCCATCGCGGCCGGGCAAGACACGCTGCTGCGCGGACGCTACCTGGTGCAGGCGGCCGACTGCGCCGCCTGCCATACCGCCGAGAACGGCGCGCCCTTTGCCGGCGGCGTGCCGCTGGCTTCGCCGTTCGGAAAGTTCTATGGCACCAATATCACGCCCGACGCCGAGCACGGCATCGGCAAGTGGAACGCCGACGACTTCTACGCCGCCCTGCACGATGGCGTGGCCCCGGACCGGCACCTGTATCCAGCCATGCCCTATACCTCGTACCGGCAACTGAGCCGCGCCGACAGCGACGCAATGTTTGCGTACCTGCGTAGCGTCAAGCCGGCGCCGGTGCCCAACCGCGAGCCGGAGCTCAGTTTTCCGTACAACCTGCGTTTCGGCGTGCGGTTCTGGAACTGGCTGTTCCTGGAAGACAGCCTGCCAGACGCCTCGCGGGGCGACTCCCAGGCCTGGCTGCGCGGCCGCTATCTGGCCGGCGCGCTCGGCCATTGCGCGGAATGCCATACGCCGCGCGGCAAGCTGGGCCAGCTCGATGCCGAACGGCCCTTACAAGGCGGCGCGCTGGGCCGCATCAAGGCGCCAGACATCTCGCCCGAGGGACTGGCCGCGCGCGGCTGGACGGCCGGCGACCTGAACGCCCTGTTCGCCACCGGCATCGCGCCCCAGGGCGCGGTATTCGACGAAATGTTCCCGGTCGTGCACTTGAGCACGCAGCATCTGACTAAAGAAGACATTGCGGCGCTGAGCACCTACCTGCTCGGCGACGCGCCGGCCGCGCCCACGGCGGTACGGCCAGCCGCAATGGAACCCCGGCTGCGCGACAGCGGAAAACGCCTGTATACCGCGCTGTGCGCCGGCTGCCATGGCTTCGAGGGCGAAGGCAAACCGGGCGTCGCAGTGGCCATGCAGGGCAGCGCCGCGCTGCGCGACGCCGATGCGCATAACCTGGTCGCGGTCATGCTGGATGGCATCAAGGCGCAGGATTTCCCCGGCACCGCCGCCATGCAGGCCATGCCCGGTTTCGCCGGCACGCTCACCAACGCCGAACTGGCCGACCTGGCCAATTACCTGCGCGCCCGCTGGGGCGGACAGGCATCTGGCGTTACCGCGGAGTCAGTCCAGGCGCTGCGCCAATGATCCGGCCACGAAGTTGATGTAGATCAAAAGGAATCCTGTCTGAGTCGCTATCCTGGAATAGAGAATTCAACTCGCAATTCAATATCACGGAGCGCTCCATGCAGAAAATCCTGGTCCCCATCGATGGTTCCGAATGCGCCCTGCGCGCCTTGCAAACGGCCATAGCCATGGCGGGGCGGCATGGCGACACCGAGCTGCATTTGCTGAACGCCCCACTGCCCATTCTGTCGGGCCACGCGCGCATGTTCCTCAGCAAGCAAGATGTGCAGAACTACTATGACGACGAAGGCGACAAGGCCCTGGCCGACGCTCGCCAGGCCGCCGAACAGGCGGGCGTGCCGTTCGTTACCGTGGTGCAGCCGGGGCATTCGGCGCAAATCATTGCCGACTACGCCCGCACCCACCAATGCGCCCACATCGTCATGGGCACGCGCGGCCTCAGCGCCCTGCCCGGCATACTGCTGGGTTCAGTGGCCAGCAAGGTCATCCACCTGGCCGACGTGCCCGTCACGCTGGTGAAGTAGTTCTCCCCTGCCCGCCGCCTACGGGCGGCCCGGGCTGCCTTTCCAGAGGCGCAGCAGGGGTTCGGGCGCACGCGCCTCGGGTACCTGGAACCGCACGGCGGGCGCCGCGTCCACGAACCAGATCTCAATACTGAAATACCGCTGGTCGCCCCCGCCCGGCTCGTCCGCGCCGGCCGCCAGCGGCGCGGCCTGGAGCAAGGCCTGGCACACTTCCTGGCGGGTATCTTCGGGGCACGAACGCAAATCGATGTCGCGCGGCGCCGCGCGGGCTGGCAGGTAGGCCACCCCACCCTGGCGCGACAGCCGCACCAGCGTGGCCTGCGATAGAGGCGGCAGTTCGATCATGGCAGCACTCCTACCTGGCGCCAGGCTTCGCGCACGGCCTGCCGGGTGGCCGCGTCGGCGCTGGCGGCCTCGATGGTCAGCGTCGCAAAAGACGCGAAATCGGCCTGCGCGCCCAGGCGCTTGTCGCGCAAAGCGTCGTACCACACGCGCCCCGCCCGCTGCCAGGCCGGCCCGCCCAGCGCCGTGGCGGCCAGGTAGAAGGCCCGGTTGGGAATGCCCGAATTGATATGCACCCCGCCATTGTCATCGGTGGTGTCGACGTAATCCTGCATATGGGCGGGCTGCGGGTCTTTGCCCAGCGCCGGGTCGTCATAGGCGGAGCCCGGCTGCGCCATCGAGCGCAATGCGCGCGCGTTGACGGCCGAGGTGAACAGGCCGGCGCCGATCAGCCAGTCTGCCTGGTCGGCTGTCTGGCCGGCACGATGCTGCTTGACCAGCGACCCGAACACATCCGACAGGGACTCGTTCAACGCCCCCGACTGCCCCTGGTAGCGCAGGCCGGCTTCGTGGTCGATGACGCCATGGCTGAGCTCGTGGCCGACGATATCGACGGCCACGGTAAAGCGGTTGAAGACCTCGCCGTCGCCATCGCCGAACACCATTTGCGCGCCGTTCCAGAAGGCATTGTCGTAGTCCTCGCCGTAGTGCACGGTGCCCACCAGCGGCAGGCCCGCATTGTCGATGGAATGGCGGCGATACACCTGCCAGAACAGGTCGTAGGTGGCGCCCAGGTGCTCATAGGCCTCGTCGACCGCCGGGTCGCCGCTGGGCGGCTGGCCTTCTGCGCGCACCAGCAGGCCCGGCAGGCCGGTGCCATTGGCGGCGCTGTGCACCGCGCGGCTCACCCGGCCGGGAGGCGAAGCCGCGGTTGCCGGCGCGCGCATCCCGGCGGGGGCGGCCGCGGCGGTGGCGCGCAGGCTGCGCACCTGCGCTTCCAGGCGCAGGGTGCTCAGGGCGCGCTGGCGCACGCGCGGGCTGGCATGGCGCGTCAGGCGGTCGAGCATGTAGGGCGGAATCACGCCGGAGCACCAGGGATCGGACATGACACGGGACATGAACGGGCCTCCTTGGCCGGATGTGGCCGGCTACGCTTTCACATTAGCAGAAAAGCGTGGCGCCGGCCTCGCATGCTCGCCGCCCGGGCCAAGCCCCAGGCTTCTTGCTATTCACAAAGGATTTGCAATAATGACTGCGCTCGCGGCGGGGGAACCAAGCCGGTCCGACGGGCTCTTACAGCGGGCCATCCTTCAAACAACACAAGAGAATCACCATGATCAAATCTGATGATACCGGCAAGCTCATCCTGCGCCTGAGCCTGGGCATACTGGTGCTGATGCACGGCCTGGCGAAACTTTCCGGCGGCGTGGGCGGCATTGCCGGCATGTTGTCCGGGCACGGCCTGCCCGGCTTCCTGGCCTATGGCGCCTACGTCGGCGAGGTTGTCGGGCCGTTGCTGGTCATTCTGGGCCTGTACAGCCGCCTGGGCGCGCTGTTCATCGTGATCAACATGATCGTGGCCATCCTGCTGGCGCACATGGGGCAATTGTCTTCCGTTACGCAGCAAGGGGGCTGGGCCCTGGAACTGCAAGGTATGTATCTGTTCGGGGCGCTGGCCGTGGCGTTCATGGGCGCGGGCCGTTTCGCCCTTGGCGGTTCCGGCGGCCGCTGGAACTGAAGCCCGCTTCTCCTGTAGCGAGAGCCGCGCGTCCTGCCGGGCGTGCCGGCTTGTTGGTGGGGCCGCGCGAGCGGCCCTGTTTGTATTGGCGTCAGGCATTGGTGCTAGCATGAACCCGTGCATCAGCAGCGGCACGCCCCGACGCTGCCCGGAGACCGCCATGAAACACGCTCTTGCCCTACTGGCATTAGCCGCCTCGCTGGGCGGCCCGCTGGCCGCGCGGGCCGAATTGCCCGTAGGCGCGCCGGCACCCGATTTTTCGGCCCCCGCCTCGCTGGGCGGCCAGGTCTATACCTTCAAGCTGACCCAGGCGCTGGCGCAGGGGCCGGTGGTGCTGTACTTCTATCCCGCGGCTTTCACGCAGGGATGCACCATCGAGGCGCGCAATTTCGCCGAGGCTACCGACGACTACCAGGCGCTGGGAGCCAAGGTCATTGGCGTGTCGGCCGACGATATCGACACATTGAAGAAGTTCTCGGTCAGCGAATGCCGCAGCAGATTCGCGGTGGCCGCCGATGGCGACCAGTCCATCATGAAGGCCTACGATGCCGTGCACGATCGCCGGCCCGAGTACGCCAAGCGGGTTTCTTACGTGATCACGCCGGATGGCAAGATTCTGTACGCCTATACCGACATGAGCCCGGACCACCACGTGGCCAATACCCTGCAGGCGCTGCGCCAGTGGCGCGCGACGCAGTCCCGGGCCGGCCGGTAGCCGGCGCGGCCACGCGACAGGCTCAGCGAGTAGCGCCGGGCAGGATTTCCAGCACGCGCTCGGTCGGGCGGCACAGGCGGGCGCCCTGCTCGGTGACCACGAACGGGCGGTTGATGAGGATCGGATTCTCGACCATGGCGTCGAGCAGTTCGTCGTCGGATACGCCCGCCGCGTCCAGGCCCAGTTCCTGGTAAGCCGGCTCTTTGGCGCGCACGGCCTCCCGCACGCTTAGCCCCGATTGCTGGATGAGGCCGGCCAGCGTCTGGCGGGACGGAGGCGATTTCAGGTATTCGATGACGGTGGGTTCGATTCCCGCGTCACGGATCATCTGCAGCACATTGCGCGAGGTGCTGCAGCGCGGGTTGTGATAAATGGTGGCGGACATGCGAGCTCCTTGGCCAAAGCCACAGTCTACCCAATCGGGCCGCGCGGCGGCAGGCCGGCCCTAGCCGAACGGCCACACCGTGGGGTGCGTGCCGGGCGGCATCGAGGGCCGCGCCCAACGCGCCGGCGTCAGCGAGAACTGCGCCGCATGCCGCACCGCCGCCAATTGCCCGAAGCCCGACGATTCGCTTTCCAGAAAGCCCTCGATCGGCGGCGTGGCGCGCCGCAGGCCATCGGGAACGCGGCCCAGCGAGCGCAGCCAGCGCGCCGTCTGCGCCAGCGACACGCGCACATGCCACGACCCGCCTTCGATGGCCTGGCGCGCCAGGGCCGCCTGCGCCCCGTAGGCCATCAGGTAGCCCGACGCGTGGTCGAGTATCTGCATGGGTAGCGGCTTGGGGGCCTGCGAGCCGGCGGCCTGGGCCTCGGCGTGATTAAAGCCGGTGGCCGTCTGCACCAGTGAATCGAAACCGCGCCTTTGCGCCCAGGGGCCGCTGTCGCCATACGCCGACAGCGACACATAGACGATGCCCGGCCGCAGGCGGGCGGCTTCCTGAGGGCCGAAGCCCAGCGCCTGCATGGCCCCGGGCCGGTAGCCCTGCACGAACACATGGGCGCTGCGCAGCAGGTTGGCCAGCGCGATGCGGCCATCGGCGGTTTCCAGGTCGGCATGCACCGACAGCTTGCCCCGGCTGGTTTCCGCGATGGTCTCGATGTTGGGCAGGTGTGGCGAGTTGATCAGCATGACATCGGCGCCGTAGGCCGCGAGCGCGCGCCCGCATACCGGCCCGGCGATGATGCGCGTCAGGTCCAGCACGCGTATGTCTTTCAGCGGCCGGGCATCTTGGCCGTAGCGCGGCAGCGGCCGGGGGGCGGCTTCGCCGATGCGCTCGACCGCGAGGGCCGGCTGGCCGGCCAGCGCCAGCCCTTGCGGGTGGCGGTCCCATTCGTCGAAGCTGCGCATGGCGGCGACCACCAGCCCCGCTTCGGCGGCCTGCTGTTCGAAATCGAGCGCGCGCCATTGCGACAACGCCTGCTCGACCTGCGCCCGCGTGGTGGCGGCGCCAGTGGGGCAACCCAGCAAGGTCAGGGCGCCATCGCGATGGTGGGCGAAATTGGCATGGATGCGCACCCAGCCGCCGTCGCCGCAGCGGTACGCGCCCGTGATCTTGTCCCGCACCTCGGGCGCCACGCCGTCCAGCGTGAAATAGCTGCGGCATTCCTGCGCCGCGTGCAGCATGTCGACCGCCACCCGTTGCCGCGCGCCGCCGCGCAGGTGCCACAGCTCGGCGGCGGCCAGGGCTGCCGCCGCCATGCTGGCCTGGGCGGCCGTGCCGACCGGGAAAGATGACGGCAGCACTGGCTCGGCGCCCGACAAATCTATGTAGTCCATGGCCTCGTCGGGCATGTCGAGCGCGCGCCACAAGCCCTGCAGCGCATCGCGCGCGGTCTTGTTGCTGCGGGATTGCCCGTCGGGATATAGCGGGCGCGAGTCCATCAGGTTTGCCATTTCACTGCCACATCATCGTTTGGTTGTTCGATTACAGGGCGGCCCACAGACGGCGTCAATACGCCTGCCAGGCGCGCCGGGCCACCGGACACAACTTCTTGTAGGTTTTACATGTGCCCGGCGCGGTCCAGCCGCCGCAAGAAGACCTGCAGTTCCTTGATGACCTGCTGATCGCCCCGCGCCTGGGCCGCTTCGATGCCGCGCTGCCAGGCCGCGCGGGCGCCCGACGCGTCGCCCTGCCCTTGCAGCGCCTTGCCCAGCCACTTCCAGGCCACTGAATAGCCCGGGTCGAATGCCAGCGCGGCCCGCAGATGCGGAACGGCCGTGGCGTGTTGCTCGCGCTCTACGTAGGCCTTGCCCAGTGAAAAGCGCAACAGCAGGTTGTCCTGGCCTTTGGCCAGCATGGTTTCGAGTCGTTCAGTCAGGCCTTCCATAAGGTACACCTTTGTTGGCTGCCTTTAAAAAGCTGATATTGCCAAGCCGTTGTAGAAACGATGTGCAGACATTTTAAGTGAAGCAAGACCAACTGTTTCGGCGCGTATCAGTTCGCTGTCTGCCGAATTTCGCTGCGCTATTCTGGTCAAATCGACAATGCCCTTTCAGCAAGGAGTCGGGCTGTGCGCTTCCGCTTTTTCCTGTTTTCGCTCGCTTCGGCAGCGCTCATGTCGGCGGCCACGCCCGCCAATGCGGCACAATCCGAGGCCGCAAACTTGCCGCTACCCGCGCTGGTAGAGCGGCTGACATGGGGAATTACGCCGGCTGAACTCGACCGGGCCCGTAAACTGGGGGCCAATGCATACATCGAGGCTCAGTTGCACCCGGAGCCGGACGCTTCTTTGCCCGCGGATGTGCAGCGTCGCATCGACGCGATGTCCATTTCACGCCAGCCGGCCGAGGCTGCACTGGTCGAGGCCACCCGTACTCAACTGGCCATACGCCAGCTGGCTGACGAGGCAAAAAAGGCGCAAGCGCGCAAGGCCGCGAGAAAGCAGATGATGCTGCGGGCCGCCGAGAGTAGCCAGCGCTTTACCTGGCGAGCCTTGTATTCGCCGAATCAGTTGCAGGAAAAAATGACTTGGTTCTGGCTCAACCATTTCAGTGTGTACAAGGGAAAAGGAAGCGTCGCTATCGCCCTGGACGACTATGAGGCGGGTACCATACGTCCCCGGGCGCTCGGGAAGTTCCGCGACCTGCTGGAGGCCACCATGCGAGCGCCGGCCATGATGATGTACCTGGACAATCAGTACAACCGTGCCGGGCATATCAACGAAAATTACGCTCGCGAGCTCATGGAGCTGCACACCCTGGGGGTCAATGGCGGCTATACCCAGAAGGACGTCCAGGAACTGGCGCGCGTGCTGACCGGGCTGCAGGTAGACCGTGGCACGAAGCTGCCAAGAATGAAGCCTTCGTTGAAAGATCAGGTCGTGCGAGAAGGTGGTTTCCGGTTTAACCCCGCCTACCATGACTATGGCGAAAAAAACTTGCTCGGCCATCGCATCAAGGGCGCCGGCCTGGCGGAAATTGACCAGGTAGCCGACCTGCTCGCGCGCCAGCCCGCCACCGCGCGCCATATCAGCTTCAAACTTGCTCAGTATTTCGTGGCTGACCAGCCGCCCCAGGCCCTGGTCGATGAAATGGCCCGCACGTTTCAGGAGAGCGACGGAGATATTGCTAAAACGTTGCGTACGATGTTCGACTCCCCGGCGTTCGCCGACTCGCTCGCCAAAGGAAAATTCAAGGATCCCGCGCACTACGTATATTCGACCCTGCGTCTGGCTTATTCGGAGATGCCTCCGGTAGCTCGGGCAGATCTGGTCGATGGCTGGCTGTCGCGAATGGGACAGCCTGTGTTCGGCCGCCTGACCCCTGATGGGTATCCGATGACACAATCAGACTGGTCGGGGTCGGGACAGATGACCACGCGCTTCGATTTTGCCAGGCAAGTCACCTTCGTTCCCCAGAGCTTCTACCGAAGCGACGGTAACCCCAAACCGGAACTGCCTTCCCTGCCGCGACTGGCGGCCGTGTACAAAGAGCAGAACTTGTACAACGCGCTGGCGCCGGCGACCCGTGAGGCGATCGAACACGCAAAGACGGTGAAAGACGCCAACCTGTACTTGCTAGCGTCACCGGACTTCATGCATCGATGATTCCTTGAACCACGCGATTTGATCATGCAAAGACGCCATTTTCTCAGGCTAGCCGCAAGTGCGCCTCTGGCTTTATTGTCTACCCGGTTGCTGGCTGCGCCTCGCGGTACTCCACGGCTGCTCGTCGTATTCATGCGCGGCGCCTACGATTGCAACAGCCTCTTAGTGCCTGCGGCCAGTGATTTCTATTACGAATCGCGCCCGACCATTGCAATTCCCCGGCCCGGGCAGGCTGCCGATTCCGCCATATCGCTGGTCGACGGTTGGAGTCTGCATCCCGGGATGAAAGATACCTTGCTGCCCATGTTCAAGGCGGGCGAACTGGCCTTTGTGCCGTTTGCCGGAACCGGCGACCTTAGCCGCAGCCATTTTGATACCCAAAACGGCATCGAACTGGGGCGCCCCGCTAAATCCGACAACAGCTACAGGTCGGGCTTCTTGAACCGGCTCGCCAGCGTGTTGAACAAAAACAGCGTGCTGCCGGTGTCGTTCACCGGCGAATTGCCGCAGATATGGCGCGGTGATTATCGCGTTCCCAATGTGGATCTGGGCGGCTCGCGCCGACGGCCGGCGCTAGGCAAGAGCCGAACGCAAACCATCGAGTCGATGTATCGCGACACTGAACTGAGCGCGGCGGTGCAGGAAGGAGTTCAGCTCAACGCCATGGCGCAACGTGAACTGGAACAGGAAATGCAACGCGCCAATGGCAAGGCCGTACCGGCCAGCTTGCTGGAACGCGAAGCCGCGCGCGTGGGCCGCTTCATGGCCGACCGCTATAACCTCGGGTTCATCGACGTGGGCGGATGGGACACCCATGTGGCGCAAGGCGGTGCGAAGGGGGCTCTGGCAAACAAGCTGGCCCAGTTGAGCCGCGCCCTGGTCTCGTACAAGACCGCGCTGGGTCCGGCGTGGCGCGATACCACCGTAGTTGTCATCAGCGAGTTCGGACGCACATTCCGGGAAAACGGCAATAAAGGTACGGACCATGGTCATGGCACTGTGTACTGGGTACTGGGCGGCTCGGTGCAAGGCGGCCGGATCGCCGGTCGCCAGGTTGAAGTGCGCCGCGAAACATTGTTCCAGGACCGGGATTATCCGGTGTTGAATGATTACCGCGCTTTGTTTGCTGGCTTGTTCTCGCGTCTCTACGGCCTGGATTCCAAACGATTGGAACAGGTATTTCCGGGCGCGCGGGCTCAAGACCTCGAGTTGGTATAAAGCCGCCCCGGCGCGGCGCTACACTCGACCCATGGGCTGCCCGGGCAGCATGGCGGCCCGCCACATGAGGGTTAGGCCATGAGCACGATCTACGATTTTTCCGTCCTGGACTTGAACGGCGAAGAGCAGGCGCTGGACGCGTTTCGCGGCCAGGTGCTGCTGGTGGTGAACGTGGCCTCGCAGTGCGGGTTCACGCCCCAATATGCCGGGCTGGAGGCGCTGTACCGCGATTACCATGCGGCCGGCCTGACGGTGCTAGGGTTCCCGTGCAACCAGTTCGGCCACCAGGAACCCGGTGACGAGGCTGCCATTCGCGATTTCTGCACGACGCAATACGGCGTCACGTTCCCGATGTTCGCCAAGATCGAAGTCAACGGCCCCGACGCCCACCCGCTGTACCGCTGGCTGAAGGGTGAAAAACCCGGCGTGCTGGGCACCGAGGCCATCAAGTGGAACTTCACCAAGTTCCTGGTGGGCCGCGATGGCCAGGTCATCAAGCGCTACGCGCCGACGGACAAGCCTTCGGCCCTGAAAGACGACATTCTGCGCGCCTGCGAGGCGGACACCTGAGTCTGCTACGGCCGCGCCGACTGCAGCGGCGGCAGGCGCCGCCGCACGGGACTGGACTTGACGATGGCGGTGTTGGTTTCGGCAAATTCGGTGATGCGGTCCAGCACGCTGTCGAGCTGCGAGATGGATTTCAGCAGCAGCCGCGCGATGAAGCAGTCGTCGCCCGTCACCTTGTCGCATTCAACGAATTCGCCTATGCCGGCAATCAGCTTTTCGACCTTGCGCAACTGCCCGGGCAGCGGGCGGATGCGCACGATGGCGGTCAGCGTGTATCCCAGCGCCACCGGGTCGATGTCCAGCGTATAGCCCCGCACTACCCCGGACTCTTCCAGCCGGCGCAGGCGGTCGGCCACGCTGGGAGCCGACATGCCGACCTGGCGCGCCAGGTCGGCGGTGGTGGTGCGCGCATTGGCAGTCAGCAGCTGCACCAGGCGGCGGTCGATGCCGTCCAGGGCGCCACTTTCAATAGTTAGGTTGTTTGCCATATAAATATTAAAAACAAAGGCAAATTAAAAAAAATGCTGCTGTTTGAATATACTATGGCGCAAACCTGCCTGGGATAATTTCTTCATCGGCGTCGATCCTCGATGCGCACTCTAAAGGTGATGCGATGAAGGCCAACAATGAAGCGGGCGGGCTGGCGCAAATGGCCGCCGCCATGGCGATCTCGGGCACGGTGGGCGTGTTCGTGCTGGAATCCGGGCAAAGCGCCTGGAACGTGGTGTTCTTGCGCTGTGCATTCGGCGCGCTGGGGCTGCTGGCCTACTGCCTGGCGCGCGGCCTGCTGCGCCCGGGCATCTTCACGCGCGCCACGCTGGGCTGGACGCTGTTGGCCGGCGTGGCCATCGTGTTGAACTGGGTGCTGCTGTTTTCGTCGTATCGGCTGGCGTCCATTTCGCTGGCCACGGCCGTCTACAACTTCCAGCCCTTTTTCCTGATCGCGCTGGGCGCCATGTTCCTGGGCGAACGCCCTACCCTGGGCAAGCTGGGCTGGTCGGTGGCGGCCTTCGGGGGCCTGTTGCTGGTGCTGCGCATCGAACCCGCCGAACTGGCGCAAGCCGGCGGCTACCTGCACGGCCTGGCGCTGGCCCTGGGCGCCGGCGCGCTGTATGCGGTCACGTCGATCATCGTCAAGCGGCTCAAGCACATTGCGGCGCACGTGCTGGCGCTGGTACAGGTCAGCCTGGGCGCGCTGCTGCTCTTGCCCATGGTGGACTTCGGCGCCTTGCCCACCGCGCCGGCGCAATGGGGCATATTGGCGGCCATCGGCCTGGTGCACACCAGCCTGACCTATATCCTGCTTTACTCCGCCATCCAGAAACTGCCCACCACGTCGGTGGCGGCGCTGGCGTTCATTTACCCCGCGGTGGCCATCATGCTGGACTACACGGTGTACGGGCAGCGCCTGGCGTGGTCGCAGGTGGCGGGGGTCAGCCTGATCCTGCTGGCCGCCGCGGGCGTCAGCCTGAACTGGCGCCTGCCCCGGCGGCGGGGCGGCGCGGGCCGCGACGCCTGCGCGGCGAGGGCCAGCCGGGCCTGACGGCCAGCGCCCGCGGCCGGCCGCAATGTCCCCACGGCCGGCCAGGCTTGCTGCGTTGCGCCGCGGCAAGCCGCTATCATGGATGCTGAAGTCGCCGCCCGTTGCGGGCGGCTCCAGCACAAAGGATACGCGCCATGATCGATCTCTATTACTGGACTACGCCCAACGGCCACAAGATCACGATGTTCCTCGAGGAAACCGGCCTGCCGTACCGGATCATCCCCGTCAACATCAGCAAAGGCGAGCAATTCCAGCCCGATTTCCTGGCCATCGCGCCGAACAACCGCATTCCCGCCATCGTCGACCAGGCGCCCAAGGACGGCGGCGCGCCGGTGTCCTTGTTCGAATCGGGGGCCATCCTGCTGTACCTGGCGGAGAAAACCGGCCGCTTCATTGCGCAAGACCTGCGCGGGCGGGCCGATACCCTGCAATGGCTGTTCTGGCAGATGGGCGGCCTGGGGCCCATGGCTGGCCAGAACCACCACTTTTCCGCCTATGCGCAAGAGCGCATTCCTTATGCCATCGATCGCTACGTCAATGAAACCAATCGCCTGTATGGCGTGCTGAACAAGCGCCTGGCCGACCGGGAATACGTGGCCGGCGAATACTCCATTGCCGACATGGCCGCCTACCCCTGGATCGTGCCGCACGAACGGCAAGGCCAGGACCTGAACGACTTCCCGCACCTGCACCGCTGGTTCCAGGCCATCCAGGCGCGGCCCGCCACGCAGCGCGCCTACGAAAAGGCCAAGCAGATCAACAGCGCGCCGTCGGTGCACACCGACGAATCGCGCCGCATCCTGTTCGGCCAGACTGCCCAGAACGTGCGCTGAGGCCGCCATGTCCGATACTTCCCTGCAGTTCCGGCGGGCCCGCGCGGCGGATCTGGACGCCATCGTGGCCCTGCTGGCCGACGACGTGCTGGGCAGCGGCCGGGAAGACCCGTCCGTGCCGGCCGCCGATTGCTATGTACGAGCGTTCGACGCCATCGACCGCGATCCCAACCAATGGCTGGCCGTGGTCGAGCGCGGCGGCGCGGTGGTCGGTTGCCTGCAGCTGAGCTTCATTCCCGGCCTGTCGCGGCGCGGCCTGTGGCGAGGCCAGATCGAAAGCGTGCGCGTGGCTGCCGGCGAGCGCGGAGCCGGCACGGGCCGCGCCATGTTCGAATGGGCCATCGGACAGTGCCGCGAGCGCGGCTGCGGCCTGGTCCAGCTTACTACTGACAAGGCGCGCGTCGATGCCCGGCGCTTTTACGAATCACTGGGGTTTGTCGCCACCCACGAAGGCATGAAGCTGGAACTGGCCGCCTGACCCGGAGTCTTATCCCTATGCATGGTGAATACAAAGTCCCTGGCGGCAAGCTGGTGGTGGTCGACCTCGAGGTCGAAGCCGGCCGGCTGGCGCGCGTGCGCCTGAGCGGCGATTTCTTCCTCGAGCCGCCCGAGGCGCTCGAGGCCATCAACCAGGCCCTGTGCGGCTTGCCCGCAGACGCCGATGAAGCCCGCCTGGCCGAGGCCGTGCAGGCCGGCCTGCCGGGCGGGGCCGAACTATTCGGCTTTTCGCCGCAGGCTGTCGCGGTCACCGTACGAAGGGCGCTGGCATGAGCACACGCACGCATTGGAACGACTATGCCTGGCAACTCATCCATGAAGGGCCTCAGCCGCCGGCGCTGCACATGGCGCTGGACGCTGTCATTACCGACGAAGTGGGCGCGGGCCTGCGGCCGCCCACGCTGCGCATCTGGGAATGGTCCGAACCCGCCGTCATCATCGGGCGCTTCCAGTCGCTGAAAAACGAGGTCGACCCCGACGGCTCGCGGCGCCATGGCGTAACGGTGGTGCGGCGGGTCAGCGGCGGCGGCGCCATGTTCGTGGAACCTGGCAATACCATTACGTACTCGCTCAGCGTGCCGCAGGCCCTGGTTCAGGGCCTGAGCTTCCAGCAGTCGTACGAGTTCCTGGACGGCTGGGTAATCCGCGCGCTGCACGACCTGGGCATCAAGGCCTGGTACCAGCCGCTCAACGACATCGCCTCGGAAAGCGGCAAGATCGGCGGCGCGGCCCAGGCCCGGCGCGCCGGCGCGGTGCTGCATCACGTCACCATGTCGTACGACATCGACGCCGATAAAATGGTGCAGGTCTTGCGCATCGGCCGCGAGAAGCTGTCCGACAAAGGCACCACCAGCGCCAAGAAGCGGGTCGACCCGCTGCGCAGCCAGACGGGCCTGGCGCGCGACACCATCATCGAACGCATGCTGCAGACTTTCCGCAGCCTGGCGCCGCTTACCCCTGTGACCCTGGCCGACGCCACGCTGCAAGAGGCGCGCCGGCAAGCCCAGGAAAAGTTCTCCAGCCCCGAATGGACAGCCCAGGTACCGTGATGCGATTTCTTTGCCATTTTCCCGATGCCCCGCGGTTCACGCGTGCCTGCCTGGCGGGCGCCGCCCTGGCGGTGCTGGCCGGCTGCGCCAGTTCGCCGTCCGACACGATCAGCCTGCCGCCCTCGACGCCGCAGCCTACGGCCACCGAAGCCCAGGTTCGCGGGTTGAACGTTGAAAAACTGCAATGGCAAGGCGCCAAGCCCGGCTGCCAGGGCCAGTGTCCGCGCATCGAGATCGACAGCGTGGCCTTTCCCGATATTCCCAAGCTGACCGAACTGGTCGACCATGTGCTGGCATACATGACAGGCGTGGACCCCAACCGCCCTCGCCCGTACCGCACGATATCCGAGTACACGCAGTATTTCTGGCAGACCGCGCAATCGCGCGACACCACCATCTTCAAGGCCAGCGTGAAAGCCGTGGTTGGCAATATCGTGGCCGTGGAGTTGCACACGGGCCAATACCTGACCGGCGCCGCGCACGGCATTCCCGCCACCCAGTACCTGAACTGGCAGCGCGACCAGTCTCGCGTGCTGGCCCTGGACGAAGCGCTGCAGCCCGGCGCGCGCCCCGCATTTGTCGAAGCCCTGCGCCGCGCCCATGCCGCCTGGCTGGCCACGAATCCCGACGCGCAGCGCGATCCGCAGGCCTACGGCCGCATGTGGCCGTTCCAGGAAAGCAATAATTTCGCGCTGACGCCCGAAGGCGTGGTGGTCAAGTACGACGCGTATTCCATCGCGCCCTACTCACACGGCGAACCCGAACTGCTGATCCCGTACGCCGAGCTGCGCGGCATCCTGCGGCCGGAGTTCATGCCGCCCGCATAGGGGGCAGTCCGCATAGCGGGCAGCTCGCATAGGGGCCGCCCGCCCTGCCTGGTGTTTCGCCGCGCGTTACGGATACAGGCCGCGCACCTGGCGCGCTTGCAGGATGCGCGTGCAAGCCACGATGAAGGCCGCGGTGCGCAGCGTCACCTTGTGTTCCTTGGCCACTTGCGACACGGCCGAATAGGCTTCGCGCATGAGGCGTTCGAGGCGGTGGTTGATTTCGTCTTCGCTCCAGAAGAAGCTGGAGAAATCCTGCACCCATTCGAAGTAGCTGACGGTCACGCCGCCAGCGTTGGCCAGCACGTCGGGCACGACGTACACGCCGTTTTCGCGCAGCACGTCGTCGGCTTCCGGCGTGGTGGGGCCGTTGGCGCCTTCCACGACGATCTTGGCGCGCACCTTGTGGGCGTTGGACTGGTTGATCTGTCCTTCGAGCGCGGCCGGGATCAGGAAGTCGGTTTCCAGCTCCCAGAACTGGGCATTGTCCAGCGCCTCTGCGCCGCTGAAGCCCCCCACGCCGCCCTTTTGCGAGACGTGGGACAGCAGCTTGTGCACGTCCAGGCCGGCGGGGTTGTACACCGTGCCGGTGTGGTCTTGCACCGCGATGACCTTGGCGCCGGTTTCATGGAACAGGCGGGCCGCCGTGCCGCCCACGTTACCAAAGCCCTGCACGATGACGCGCGCCTGGCTGACATCGATGTTGCAGTCGCGCGCCGCTTCGCAGGCGGTGACGAACACGCCGCGGCCGGTGGCCTCGACGCGGCCCAGGCTGCCGCCCAGCGCGATGGGCTTGCCGGTGACCACGCCCGTGGCCGTGGAGCCCTCGTTCATGGAGTAGGTGTCCATCATCCACGCCATGGTCTGCGCGTTGGTGTTCACGTCGGGAGCCGGAATGTCTTTCGACGGCCCGATGATGACGCCGATTTCAGAGGTGTAGCGGCGCGTCATGCGCTCGATCTCGGCCTGCGACAGCTGGCGCGGGTCGACGCGGATGCCGCCCTTGGCGCCGCCATACGGCAGGTTGACCGCGGCGTTCTTCACCGACATCCAGGCCGCCAGGGCCATGACCTCGGACAGCGTAACGTCCTGGTGAAAGCGCACGCCGCCCTTGCCCGGCCCGCGCGACGTATTGTGCTGCACGCGGTAACCCTCGAAGTGGGCGACGCTGCCGTTGTCGAGTTCGATGGGCACGTCGACGATCAGGGCGCGCTTGGGCCGTTTCAGCGTTTCCACCCAGCGCGCCAGCGGGCCCAGGTAAGGCGTGACGCGGTCGACTTGTTGCAGGTAAATCCCCCAGGGGCCAAGGTGTGCGGCATCCAGGTACGACGGCAAGGCATGGGTGGGGCTATCGGACATGAGAAGAATCTCCAGGCTAGGACTGACGTCATTGTAGCCAGCAAAATTCATGTCGTCCCCATTAAATTGAAAGATTATTAAATAGGGACGCTTTGTCGGCCGACGCCACGGGCGGACGCAGAACTCATCTTACGGCGCAAGCAGCTGCCACGCCAGCCGGGCGGCCACGCGCGCCGTGCGGTTGTCCAGATCGAAGGCCGGATTGCATTCGGCCAGGTCGGCCACCCGCAGTTTGCCGCTGCGCCTGACCCGCAGCGCAATCTCTTCCACCACAGACAGCGGCACGCCGTAGGCGGCGGGCGCCGACACGCCCGGCGCGACCGCGGCGGGCAGCACGTCGATGTCGATTGTCAGGTACACATGCGCGGCCGCGTCCAGCAGCCCGTCGATTTCGGCCAGGCGCGCGTCCAGGTGCCGCTCCTGCAGGTCGCGGTCTTCCACCCACACCGCGCCGATTTCGGCGGCGCGCGCATACAGGGCCGCCGTATTGCCCAGCCGCGATACGCCATAGCACGCGTACTGCCAGGCGTGGCCCGCGGCGGTGCAGTGCTCGGCGATCTGGTCGAACGGCGTGCCCGAGCTGGCGGGCCGGCCGGTGCGCAGGTCGAAATGGGCATCCAGGTTCAGCACCAGCACCGGCCCGCGGTCGCCCTGCCCGTCCAGCCAGCGGCGCAACCCCTGGAAGCTGCCCCACGCGACTTCATGGCCGCCGCCCAGCACCAGGGGCCGCGCCCCGGCCGCCAGGGTCTTGGCCACGCAGGCGGCCAGGCGGTCTTGAGCGTCTTCGAGATGGCCATCGTCGCAGGCGATGTCGCCCGCGTCGACCAGGCGCCGGAACCCATGGGCCGGCAAGCCGGCCAGCATGCGGCGGATGGCGGCCGGCGCCGCGGCGGCGCCAAGGCGCCCCTGGTTGCGGGCTACCCCGGCATCGCAGGCAAAGCCGATAAGCACCGGGTCGCCAGCGCCGATGCCATGCCCCGCGGCGCTGGCCACATGCGCCAGCCGGCGGGTGTCGCCGCGCTCGGCGCTGTCGTCGCGCGCCCGCCAAAGAGCGGGATCGAGCCGCGCAATCATGCAGCCCCCTGCGCCGAGGTGTTGAGCACCGCCTGCAGGAAGGCGCGGGTGCGCGCTTCGCGAGGCTGGGTGAAGATTACATCGGGCGGACCCGATTCGAGGATGACGCCGCCGTCCATCACCGCGACCACGTCGGCGACGTCGCGGGCGAACCCCATTTCGTGGGTTACGACCATCATCGTCATGCCTTCTTTGGCCAGCAGCTTCATCACCTGCAGCACTTCGCCCACCAGTTCGGGGTCGAGCGCCGAGGTGGGCTCGTCGAACAGCATCACTTCAGGCTCCATGGCCAGCGCGCGGGCGATTGCCACCCGCTGCTTCTGGCCGCCGGACAGGCTGGCCGGCATGGCCTGCATCTTGTCGCTCAGGCCAACCTTGGCCAGCAACTGCGCGGCCTGCGCCTCGGCTGCCGGGCGGCTCATGCCGCGCAGCGTGCGCGGGCCGACCGTGACGTTGTCCAGCACCGACAGGTGCGGGAACAGGTTGAACGACTGGAACACCATGCCGACCCGCATGCGCAGGCGGTTGAGCCCGGCCTGGGTCATGGGCGTGCCGTGGTCGAGCACCGACTGGCCGCAGATCTCGATGGTGCCGCCCTGCGCCACTTCCAGGCCGTTGCAGCAGCGCAGCAGCGTGCTCTTGCCCGAGCCGCTGGGGCCGATCACGACGACCACCTGCGAACGCTGCACGTCGAAGTCGATGCCGCGCAGCACCTCGACCTCGCCGAACGATTTGCGCAGCCCGCGAATGCGGATCATGTCTTGTGGGTTCATTGCACCATGCCTCCGGCACGCAAGCGGTGTTCGATGCGACGCAGGACGGTGGTCGTCGCCGTGGTCAGCACCAGGTAAATCAATGCGATCACCAGATAGGTTTCCAGCGAGCGGTACGAGACACTGATGATCTTCTGGCCTTCGTGCATCAGGTCGTGAATGGTCAGCAGCGACACCAGCGCCGAGTTCTTGATCAGCGCGATGAACTCGTTGCCCAGCGGCGGGATCATGCGCACCACTGCCTGCGGCAGGATGATGATGCGCATGGCCTGCCCGCTGGACATGCCCAGCGAACGCGCCGCCTCGGTCTGGCCGCGGTCGACGGACTGGATCGCGCCGCGCACGATTTCGGACACGTAGGCGCCCGAATACATGCCCAGGCCCAGCACGCCGCAGGCAAACGCCGGCAGCATGATGCCGAACTGCGGCAGGCCGAAGAACCAGATGAACAGTTGCACCAGCAGCGGCGTGCCGCGAAAGCACAGCAGGTACAGGCTGCACAGGCCATACAGGCCGCGGCGTTGCGGGTTGAGCCGGCCCACGCCGACCAGCAGGCCGATCACGCAGCCCAGCAGCAAGGCGCACGCGGTGACCTCGACGGTGACCGCGGCGCCGCGCAGCAGCGCGTCGAAATCGGCGAAGACGGGCGAAAAGTCCAGGTTCATCGGGGCGCCGCCTCGAACCACTTGCCCACCACCTTGTCGTAGGTGCCGTCAGCCTTGAGCTTCTTGAGCGCCGCGTTCAGCGCGGCCGTGAGCTCGGGCTTGCTCTTGGGCACGGCAATGCCGTATTGCTCGGTGGTGATCTGCTCGTCCAGCACGGTCAGTTCAGGCGTGTTCTGCGCGAACAGCTTGGCGGCGGGCTTGCCGGTTACCGCGGCATCAGTGCGCCCGACCTGCACCAGGTTGAACATTTCCTGGTTCTTTTCTACTTCCACGCGCTGCACCTGGGGATAATGTTCCTTCAGGTAATTGACCGACTTGGTGCCCACCTGCACCGACACCTTGCGGCCATCCAGGTCTTTCAGGCTCTTGATCGGCCCGTCTTTGCGGGTGAGCACGACCAGGCCGCCGGCGTAGTACGGGTCGGTGAAGTCCACCACCTGCTTGCGCGCATCGGTGATGTAGATGGCCGATACGGCCATGTCGGCGCGGCCGGCCTGCAGGGCCGGGATCAAGCCCTTGAAATCAATGTCGATCCATTCGATTTTCTTGCCCATGGCCTGGCCCAACGCCTCGATCAGTTCAATGTCGAAGCCCGTGCGCTGGCCGTTCTTGACGAACTCCATGGGCGGAAAAGTGGCGTCGGTCACCACGCGCAGGGTTTCCTGCGCATGCGCCGGGGCGGCGCCCCAGGCCAGGCCCAGGGCCAGAACAGTGGTCAGCAGTTGGCGGCGTGTCTTCATCGGGTTTCCTTTGGGATGGTAAGAATGTGAAACTACGGGAACGTCAGCCTGGGCCTTCAACTGCACTGCAGTCGGGCCGAAATCCGCCGGGCGGCGGCAATTGTCATATCGATCAGGGCGGGCGCGCGCAGCGCGGCGCGGGTAGATGGCGCCATCAGCGTGATGGAGGCCACCGCGAGGTGCGGACGCTGGAATACCGGCACGCTCACGCCCCAGACGCCCGCATCCAGTTCACTGTCAGTCACGGCATAGCCGGCGGCGCGGATGGGCTCCAGGCTGGCGGCCAGCTCGGCCACGTCGACGCCTGAAGCCCGCAAGTCGTCGAGCAAGGCCTGCAGGCGCGCGGCCGGCATGAACGCCATCAGGGAGCGCGCCGAAGCGCCGCGCACCAGCGGCAGCCCGCGGCCCTTGACGAACGAGCAGCGCAACGGGTGCTGGCTTTCGATCATGTCCAGGCACACAGCCTGGTCTTTCACCGCCAGCAGCAGACCTACCGTTTCGCCGGAATCCTCCGCCAGGCGCGCCATGTCGGGCTGCGACTCGCGCACCAGGAACGACGACTGGTCAAAGCCCCAGGCCAGTTGCACGCACAGCGGACCAGGGCCGTATTCGCCGCCCTGCTCCGCCACGAACCCCCAGCGCTTGAGCAATGCCACCTGGCGGTACAGCGTGCTTTGCGCCAGGCCCGTCTTGTCGGCCAGGGCCTGGATCGACAAGGGGCCGCCGTGACGGGCCAGCGAGGCCAGCACGTACAGCACGCGGTCGGCGCCTCCGGCGATGGCATGGTCCTGCATGGGTCGGGCTCCGGGTGGCTGTTTGAACGGCGGCAGATTAGCGGGGTTTTCTCATTTTCTGCTGCTGGTATTCCCAAAAAATGAGAATTCTCCGGGAAAATCCCAACAAAAAAGGCTGCCCGCCCCCTGCTGTCCGGGCCTGCGCAAGCATGCCCGACCGGTTTACATCGTGTTGCGTCCCGAGGCTGTCCTGCAATATTCCCCTCGATAGAATGAATTCCCTTGTCCGGGCGCATGCCCATATCGCACTTTTGTCTTGCGCGAGGCGATACATGTCCACTGGCCTACTTTCCCCTTCGGTGGTGCTGCGGCACTCCAACGATGTCCTGACGCTCACGCCCTGGCAGGCAGGCGGCAAGCGCGCCAACCGGTATGCCGACCGGGCCGGCGCCGAATCCATGCTGCGCCTGTTCATGAACGACGACGGCAATCGCCTGGCCGTCATGCGGCTTTGCCATGCCATCGAGCCCGGCTACACGCTGGCCGGCTCGCAAACCAGCGCCGGCGCGGCGCGCCACATGGCGGGCCTGATCGCTTCGGGCAAGGTGCTGGCCGCGCGCACCGGCGAAGCGGCCGAGTACGTCGAGGGACAGTTTCCGTATACGATGCGCCAGCTGGCCTACCTGCCGGCGCGCGGCACCGGCGTCAACGGCTCGTATTTCCTGCGCGGGCACTACGTCGTGGATGGCCGCGACATTACGGTCTCGGCCATGGGCTTCACCTCGGTCATGCGCGCGGGTTCGGTGCGCTTCTTCGCATCGGCGCGCCTGTCGATCGACGGCCAGCAGGGCGAGCCCCGCCCCTTGACCCAGGACGAACCCGGCTACTGGCCATCGGACGAGTACGCGCCGATCGGCGCCGCGCAGTGGGAACTGCCCGAGGTGCGGCACGGGCAGTCGATCGCGCTCGTGATCAGCGCGGGCTACGTCTTTGAAACCGTCTCGGGCCGGGCCAGCCCCATGCCTGCCACCACCGAGCGCGAATTCCCGTTGGCGCTGGCCTGAGCCCATGATGGCCGCCCGTCTGTTGGCAAGCACGCTCCTGGCCGCCGCGGCGCTGCTGCCAGGATGGGCCGCCGCCAGCCCGGCCGCAGCCGGCGACGCCGGCCAGCAGGCCCTGGCTGCCTACCAGGCCGCCCAGGGCGACCCGGGCCGGTTGCGCCAGGCCCTGGCGCTGGCTGACCAGGCGCTGCGGGAAGCGCCCGGCGACACCGGACTGCGCCTGCTGCGGGCCGATATCCAGACCGGCCTGCGCCAGTACACGCAGGCCCTGGCCGACTACCGGCAACTGCCGGACGCCGGCCTGGCGGCCGAGCGCAAGATGTTGCAATGCATGCTGCGGGAACGAGTGCAACCGGCGCCGCTGCCGCTGGATTGCTACGCCGAGGCAAGCCGCCGTTTTGCCGCCGGGCAAGCCGCGCCGGGGCGAGATCCGAACTATGTGATGGCCCTGCTGCTGGCGCGCGACCCTCAGGGCCCGCGCCTGGCCGCCGAGCTGCTGGCCGCCACGCCGGCTGGCCCGCAACGCGAGATCAACGCCATGCTGTTTCAGGATTTCGACCGCGACCGCTACCTGCGATCGGTCCTGCCCTGAGCCGCGGCCCCGGGCGGCCGCAGGCCCAGTGTCTGATCAGCTTCAGTACTTGTTCAATCTGACGCCGGATACCCCCGACAGGCTCGGCGCGTCGGATTCGGTTTGCGCAGATGGCGGCGCGGGATCCGCCTGGGGCTGCGTGGCGGCCGGCGCGGGCGCTGGAGCAGCCGGCGCGGCGGCGGCCGGCGCTTGTCCGCCACGCTGGGCATCGCGCCGGTGCTCCGCCTTGGCGATGAGGGTGCCCAGTTCGGCGGCCAGCTTGCCGGCCTTGCCCTGGTAGGCCCAGTCCGCGGCATTCTGCCCCTTGAGGTTGCGCGTCGTGACGTCGGCGCCGGCGTCCAGCAGCAGCTGGACTGTCTCGCGGCTGCCCGACAAGGCGGCCATCATCAGCGGCGTGGTGCCGTCTGGAGACGGGGCATTGACCATGGCCTGGTGCGCCAGCAGCAGCTTGGCCGTGTCCAGGTGCCCCTTGGACGCCGCGTAATGCAGCGGCGTCCAGCCCAGGCGATTGACCTTTGCCCCGCGCGCGATCAGGGCGCGGGCGCGTTCGGTCTGCCCCGCCACCGCCAGGTACATCAGCGCCGTTTCGTTGGCGGGGTTGACGGCTTCCAGATCGGTGCGCGGATCGGCGGCCAGCGCGTCGAACACCTGCCAGGCGCCATCCACGACGGCGCGCATCAGGGCGGGCTGGCCGTTTTTGTAGCGCACGTTGGGGTCGGCGCCGCCAGCCAGCAATTCGCGGATTTCGGGCGCATTATCGTTGTGGACGTACACCCACCAATTATCGGGCGAGGCCGCCGCCAGGGCGGCGGGCATGGCGCAGGCGGCCGCCACGGCCAGCATGCCAGCCGCCAGGGTGCGGCGGGCCAGCATCGGGGCAGATCGGAAATGTCTCATGGCGCACCTTCTTGAGAAAACGCTTTAACTGTTTTACATCAGATAATTTACTTTAAATATTCAACATAAAATTATCTTTCTATCTTGTTGAATAATTTAAAAAAATTCTCTGTAGAAGCGGATGCCACCTGGGCGACATCGATGCCCTTGAGCTGCGCGATCTTCTCGGCGACGTGGATGACTTTCGAGGGATCGTTGCGCTTGCCCCGGAACGGCACGGGCGCCAGGTAAGGCGAATCGGTCTCGATCAGCAGGCGATCCAGCGGCATGCGAGTGGCGACCTCGTGGACGATCCCTGCGTTCTTGAATGTGACGATGCCCGACAGGGAAATATGGAAGTTCAGGTCCATTGCGGCCTGCGCCATGTCCCACGACTCGGTGAAGCAGTGCATCACGCCCCCTACGTCGGCGGCGTTCTCTTCGCGCAGGATGCGCAGCGTGTCGGCTACGGATTCGCGGGTATGGATGATGAGCGGCAGGCCCGCCTGGCGCGCCACCCGGATATGGCGGCGGAAACGCTCGCGCTGCCAGTCCAGCGGCTCGCTCAGGCGATAGTAGTCCAGGCCGGTCTCGCCTATGGCCACCACCTTGGGGTGGCGCGACAGTTGCAGCAGTTCAGCCTCGGTGGGGTCGGACGTGGCTTCGTAGTCGGGATGCACCCCCACCGAAGCCCACAGGTTGCGATGCGGCTCGACCAACTCAACCAGGCCGGGCCAGTCGGGCATGTCGACGCTGACGACCAGCGCATGCGTGACCTGGTTGGCGGCCATGCGTTGCAGGATATCGGGCAGTTCTTGCGCCAGCTCGGGAAAATTCAGATGGCAGTGTGAATCGACGTACATGGAAGACTGTTCGGTAAGCAGGATGGACCTGCGGCCGGCGCTGCGGCCGGGCGCGGGCGCCTTATCCCTGGCAGGATAGCACCACGCGCTGCAGGGTCGCGTGGGCGAGCAACTTGGCGTTGAGCGGATGCGTGGCCAGGCGCCGCTGTTGGGTCAGCCAGCGCGCCGCTTCAGCCAGGCGCACCGCGCTGGCGCGCGCCGCAGTCTGCCCCACCGGCTTGGCCAGAGCGGGAAAGTACCGCACCGGCTGGTTCGCGCTGGCCAGCATCAGGTCGGTGTACAGGCGCTGCAGCGCGTCGATCCATTCAGGCGGGGCGAGCTTCTCGAGCCCTTCGGACAACGCGCCGATATCCGGCGCCTGTCCCTGGGCCAACGGGGTTACCAATTGCGCCAGCCACTCGGGGCACGCCTGCTGCCCTCCCTGTGCCAGCCGCAGCGCGGCCAGGGGCGCGCCGCCGGCCGCCGCCAGCCAGTCGGCGGCGCCGTCAACGCCCTGCTCTTGCAGCCACTGCAAGGCTTGCGCCGCGTCGGGGGCCGGCAGCGGCAGCCGACGGCAGCGCGACACCAGCGTGGGCAGCAGGCGGTCGGGGGCGTCGGCCACCAGCAAGAACACCGTATGCGGCGGCGGCTCTTCCAGCACCTTGAGCAAGGCATTGGCCGAAATGACATTCAGCGCGTGTGCCGGATACAGCAGCGCGACCCGCCAGCCGCCGCGATGGGTGGCCGTGTTGAACCACGATTCCAGCGTCCGGATCTGGTCGATGCGGATTTCTTTCGATGGCGCCCGCTTGGCCGCCGCGCCGCCACTGGCGGGTTCGGCCTCTTCGGCGCCCTCGGCGGCCTCGGCGCCTTCTCGCAGGGCAATGGCCTCGGGGCGGATGCGGCGCAGGTCGGGATGGTTGCCGCTGGCCACCCAGGCACAGGCCGGGCATTGCCCGCAAGCCAGGTGATCGCGGGGCGATTCGCACAAGAGGCTGGCGGCCGCGGCAGCAGCGAACTGAAGTTTGCCGATGCCGGCCACGCCATGCACCAGCCAGGCGTGGGCGAAGCGTTCGCGCCCGGCCAGCCAGCTGCGCGCGATGTCTTGCTGCCACGGCAGGAAGGCCGCCGCGCCATCTTTGGAGGCGCTGTTTCCGTCTCCGCCCTTCGGGCGCCCTGCCGGACTCATGGCATCTCCGCCAGGGCTTGCAACTCGGCGTGCAGTTGCGCGCGCACCTCGGCCACGGGCCGGCTGGAATCGACGATGCGGATGCGGCTCGGGTGAGCCTGCGCGCGCGCCAGGTAGGCCGCGCGCGTGCGCTCGAAAAACGCCGCCTCTTCGCGCTCGAACCGATCGGGCTGCCGGGCATCGGCCAGGCGCGCGCGCGCCAGTTCCAGCGGCACGTCGAACAGCCATGTGCGGTCGGGTTGCAGCGCCGGGCGCATCCATTGTTCGAGCACCGCGACGCGGTCGGCCCCCAACTGGCGCCCGCCTCCCTGGTAGGCGTAAGTGGCGTCGGTGTAGCGGTCGCACACGACCCAGTCGCCCCGCGCCAGGGCGGGCTCGATGACCCGCGCCAGGTGCTCGCAGCGCGCCGCGAACATCAGCAGGGTTTCGGTGTCGAGCGTCATGGATTGAGACAGCACCAGCCCCCGCAGTGTCTCGCCCAGGGGCGTGCCGCCCGGCTCGCGGGTCGAGACCACCGTGCGCCCCATGTCTCGCAGTGTGTCGGCCAGCCAGGCGGCGTGGGTGCTTTTACCGGCGCCATCGACGCCTTCGAGGGTAATGAAACGTCCGCGTGCAGTCATGTGTTGATACTGAAAGGAGCCGTGCATGAACAGGCGCTAAAACAGGCGCTAATCACGGCCCAGAATGTAGCGCGCCACGTTGCGGTTATGTTCGGAGAGGTTAGCCGAAAACTCGCTGGTGCCATTGCCGCGCGAAACAAAGTACAGGTATTTGTGGCGCTCCGGCTGGACAGCGGCCAGCAACGAGGCGCGCCCCGCCGCGGCAATGGGCGTGGGCGGCAGTCCGGCGCGGGTGTAGGTGTTCCAGGGCGTGTCGGCCTGCAGGTCGGCGCGCCGGATGCGGCCCTTGTAGCGTTCGCCCATGCCGTAGATCACGCTGGGATCGGTCTGCAGCATCATTCCCAGGCGCAGACGGTTGATGAAGACGCCCGCCACGCGGCTGCGGTCGGGGCCGTGTCCGGTTTCCTTCTCGATGATGGACGCCAGCACCAGCGCTTCGTAGGGCGAACTTAGCGGCAGGTCGGGCTGGCGCTCGGCCCAGGCCTCGGCCAGCACTTGCTGCTCTTGCCGGTAGGCGCGGCGCAGCAGGTCGAAATCGGACGTGCCCGGCGTGAACACATACGTGTCCGGGAAGAACATGCCTTCGGGCTCTTTGATGGACGAACCCAGCCGGGCCATCAGGGCCGCGTCGCTGATGTCGCCCAGGGTCTGCTTGACGTCGGGGTTGGCGCGCAGGGCCTGGCGGAATTGCGCGTAGGTCCAGCCTTCCAGGAAGGTGATCTGCCGCTGAACCATGTCGCCGCGCGCCAGGCGCTCGAGCAGCACCCACGGCGAATCGCCGGCGCGCGCCTCGTAGCCGCCCGCCTTGATCAGTTTGTCGCGCTCGGACAGGCGCGCCAGCCAGGCGAAGCCGTCTTCCCAGATGGGGATGCCGGCTTCGGCCATGGCGCGCGCCACCGCGCGCGGCGTGCTGCCCGGCGCCACGATGAACTCGACCTTCTCGGCGGGCAGGTCCAGCGAGCGGTTCATCCAGGCCCAGGCGCCGCCCGCGGCCGCGGCCGCCAGCAACGCCACGGCCAGACAGACCAGCAGGAAATAGAGGCAAAGCTTTTTCATAAGTGTGCGCAGTTTAATGGATGATGGCGAACCGGGCCGGCGCGTCGCCCCTGCTGCGGGCAAGGGTTTGGTTCCGGCGGCATGCGGCGGCGGGTATCATGAGCCCATCAGGCGCCGTGCCGGCGCCCCGCCCTCTCTGCTGTTTCGCTATGCAATCATTTTTCGATTCGATTCCTGTTCGCGCCGATGGTTCGGCGCATTGCGCGGCGCTGCCCGATTACGCCGTGGTGGCGGCATCCGGCGCCGACGCGCTGACATTCCTGCACGGCCAACTGACACAAGACGTCGCCGGCCTGCCCGCCGACGCCGCGCGGCTGAGCGGCTACTGCACCGCCAAGGGCCGCCTGCTGGCCACGCTGGTGCTCTGGCGCGCAGAAACCGTGCCCGCGGCCCCCGACGCGGCCGAGGCCGCGCGGGTGTACGCCCTGACGCGGCGCGACCTGACCGACGCGCTGGTCAAGCGCCTGTCGATGTTCGTCCTGCGCGCCAAGGTCAAGCTGGCGGTGGCGCCGTTGCAGGCGGCTGGCGTCTGGTGCTCGCCGGAACGCCTGGCCTCGCTGCAAAGCGCCGCTGGCGGCGCCCTTCCCACGGCTGCCTGGCAGCGCGCCGAACTGGCCACGGGCACCTGGATTGCCGCGCCTTCGGCCGGCGAGGCCCTGCGCTGGTGGTGGATCGCCTCCGAGGCCCAACTGCAACAAGCCGGCGCCCTGGCCGCGCAACTGGCCCGCGGCACCCCCGACCAATGGCGCGGCGCCGACCTGGCCGCGGGCCTGCCTTGGGTGGCGGCGGCCACGCAAGACCTGTTCATTCCGCAAACGCTCAACCTGGACCTGCTCGAAGGCGTCAGCTTCACCAAAGGCTGTTATCCGGGCCAGGAGGTGGTGGCGCGCAGCCATTACCGCGGCACCGTGAAGCGCCGCGCCGCCTACGGGCGGCTGGACGGCCAGGCCGATCCCCCGCCGCCCGGCACCGACATTTACGATGCCACCCAGCCGCAAGAGCCCTGTGGCCGGGTCATCGAGGCATCGCGCGACGGCGTGCTGTTCGAGATTGCGTTGGCCGCGCTGGCGGCAGGCGAATTGCGCATAGGCGCGCCCGACGGCCCGCATATTGCGGTTGCGCCGTTGCCCTACGCGCTGGCCGAAGGCGCCTGAACGGCGCGCGCGGCCCGTGCGCGGCTACACCGCCACGCCGAACAGCGCGCCCACGCCGGCGGTTAGCAACATGGCCAGGCCACCCAGCACCATGACGCGCAGCGCCGCCGGCACTGCCGGTGCGCCGCCGGTGCGCGCCGCCACGGCGCCCAGCACGGCCAGCCATAGCACCGACGAGGCGGTAACCACTGCGACCATGTTGGCCACCGGGGTGATGGCCGCGGTGATCAACGGCAAGGCTGCGCCGGAGGCGAACGATACCGCCGAGGCCAGCGCCGCCTGCACCGGCTGGGCCCGGTTGTGCACCGAGATGCCCAGTTCGTCGCGAGCGTGCGCGTCCAGCGCGTCGTGACGGGTCAGCTGAACGGCCACCTGCCGTGCCAGCTCGGGTGCCACGCCGCGGTCCACGTAGATGTCGGTGAGCTCTTGCAGTTCCTGGGCCGAATTACCTGTTAGCGAACGCTGCTCCAGCCGCAGGTCGGCGGCTTCGGTATCGGCCTGCGACCGTACCGACACGTACTCGCCGGCCGCCATCGACAGCGAGCCGGCCACCAGCCCGGCCAACCCGGACGTCAGTACGGTTTCGTGGGCGGCGCTGGCCGCCGCCACGCCGGCGATCAGGCTGGCGGTGGACACGATGCCGTCGTTGGCGCCCAGCACGGCGGCGCGCAGCCATCCGGCGCGAAAAATACGATGGTGCTCTCTAGCGGGCATGTTTCAAGAAAGATCGAAGGAAATTCAGCGCGGCGCCACGCGCACGGCGGTCATCAGGCCCACCAGGCACAGCGTGGACTGCTGGCCGCGCCAGGCCTGCACCTCGACCTGGCACACCGTAAGGCGGCGGCCCGGCTTGACGACACGGCCAGTGGCCAGGAAACGCTCGCCGTCGGCAGGCGCCAGGAAATTCATTTTGAATTCAGAGGTCAGCACGTCTTCGCCCGCTTCGAATAGCGAAAACGCCGCATAGCCGCCGGCGCTGTCGGCGATGGCGGTGGAAATGCCCGCATGCAGGTACCCGTTCTGCTGGCACAAGTCGGCCCGGAACGGGAGTTCGATGTCGACCTGCCCGGGCTGCACCCGCGCCAGCCTGGCGCCGAAGGCGGCCATGACTGTCTGGCGCGCGAAGCTGTCGTGCACGCGCTGCAGCGCGGCCTGCGCCGCGCGCGGGTCGGGGGCGACGCTCATGTCTTGTGGGTATAGAGGTTGACGATGCTGGAAAAATCGAGCTTGCCGCTACCCCCCGTGCTGTGCAGCGAATACAGGTTGCGCGCCAGTTCGCCCAGCGGAATGGACGAGCGCGACGACAGCGCCGATTCGGCGGCCAGGCCCAGGTCTTTGAGCATGAGGTCGACGCCGAAGCCGCCCGCGTAGCCCTTGGAGGCCGGCGCGTGGTCCATGACGCCGGGCCAGGGGTTGTAGAGTTCGGTGGCCCAGTTGCGGCCCGAGCTCTTGGCGATGATGTCCGACAGCACCTTGGGATCGAGGCCATTGGCCACGCCCAGCGCCAGCGCTTCGGAAGTGCCGGCCATCAGGATGCCCAGCAGCATGTTGTTGCAGATCTTGGCCACCTGCCCGGCGCCCGCCGCGCCCGCGTGGAAGATGTTCTTGCCCATGTTCTGCAGCACCGGCATGGCCCGCTGCAGCGCATCGGGCTCGCCGCCCACGATGAAGGTCAGCGTGCCGGCGGCGGCGCCGCCCGTGCCGCCCGAAACCGGCGCGTCGATCATGGCCAGACCGCGCGCCTGCGCGGCGGCAGCAACCTTGCGCGCCGAATCGGGGGCGATGGTGCTGCATTCGATCACCAGGGCGCTCGGGTCGATGCTGGACAACAGGTCGTTGTCGAGATAGAGCGCTTCGACGTGCTTGCTGGCCGGCAGCATGGATATGACGACTTCGGCGCCGCGCACCGCTTCGGCGGCCGAGCCGGCCGCGCGCGCGCCGGCGTCGGCCAGGCCCTGGACCGCGGCGGGCACCAGGTCGAACACGGTAAGTGAGTGGCCGGCCTTGATCAGGTTGTGCGCCATGGGTGCGCCCATGTTGCCCAGGCCGATGAATGCGATGCTGCTCATGTGTAGTCTCCGGGTGTTGTCGTGGGAATGGTGGCTGGCGTCCCGCCGGGCCGGGCAGCCGGGCCATGCCCGGCGGCGGGCCCGCGGGCGCGATGGATCAGTTTTCCGCGGGGCCCAGGTCGGCCAGTGGATGCGCCTGGCCGGCGGGCCAGGGCGCCTCGAAGTAGCGCTGCACCCAGGCTTCGTCAGCCTGTTCGAGGGTGGCCGGATTCCATCTGGGTTGCTTGTCTTTGTCGATGAGTAGCGCGCGTATGCCTTCGGCGAAGTCGCCCTGCACCGTGCACGCCAGTGCGGCCACGTATTCGGTACGGAAGACGTCGGCCAGCGAGCGCAGCCGCGTGTGCTGCTGCAAGGTGAATGCCAGCCGGGCGGAACCGGGACAGCCCGCCAGCATGGTGGCGGCTGCGCGCGCCAGCCAGGGGTCGGCGTGATCTTTCAGGTCGGCGATGGCGCGGTAGATTTCGGGCAGGTTGTTGCCGCTGCACAGGCTGTTGATCTGGAAGGCATGCTGGCGCAGCGGCCCGGGCTGCAGCGGGGTGGTCGGCTCGTGGGCCAGCAGCGCGCGGCGCAGCAGGCCGTCGTTGATGGCGCGCGGCGGCGAGGAACCGTCGCCCGGGCCGCCCGCCTGCCCCGCCCAGGGTGTTTCGAGCAGGGCTTCGACCAGGCGTGGCCAGTCGGCGGATTCCAGGCGGAAATCTGCCACGCCGGCGTAGAAGGCATCGGAGGCGTTCAGTTGCGCGCCGGTAAGCGCCAGGAACAGTCCGGTGCGCCCCGGCATGCGGTTCAGTAGCCAGCTGCCGCCCACGTCGGGGAACAGGCCGATCGAGATTTCGGGCATGGCGATGCGCGTGGTTTCGCTGACCACGCGGTGGCTGGCGCCCATCATCAGGCCCACGCCGCCGCCCATGACGATGCCGCTGCCCCAGCACAGCACGGGCTTGGGATAGGTATGGATGCGGTAGTCCAGCCGGTATTCGCGTTCGAAGAAATCGCGCGCGTGCTGATTGGCCCAGGCGCCCTGCCCCTGGTGCTGCTGCATGCTGCGGTACAGGCCGTGCAGGTCGCCCCCTGCGCTGAAGGCCTTGCCGCCGGCGCCCTGCAGCACCACCGCGGCCAGCCCCGCGTCATGCGCCCAGGCATCGAGCTGGGCGGCCAGCAGGTCGACCATTTCGAGCGACAGCCCATTGAGCGTTTGCGGCGCATTCAGGGTGGCAAAACCCAGCCGCATGCCGTTGGCGGCGGTTTTTTCTTCGAACAGCACCGGGGCGTTCATCGGATGTCGGCTCCTTTTTCGAGCAGTTGGCGGGCCACGATCACGCGCATGATCTCGTTGGTGCCCTCGAGTATCTGGTGAACACGAGTATCGCGCACCAGGCGCTCGAGTGGGTAGTCGCGCAAGTACCCATAGCCGCCGTGGATCTGCTGGGCGTCAAGGCAGACCTGGAAACCCATGTCGGTGGCAAAGCGCTTGGCCATGGCGCAGTAGGTGCCGGCGTCGGGCGAGCCGGCATCGAGCTTGCAGGCCGCCAGCCGCACCATCTGGCGCGCCGCCACCAGGTGCGTGGCCATGTCGGCCAACTTGAACTGCAGCGCCTGGAACTCGGCCAGCCGGCGTCCGAACTGGCGCCGTTCGTCCATGTAGCGCCGCGCGGCATCCAGCGCGCCCTGGCCGGCGCCTACGGAACAGGTGCCTATGTTGATGCGGCCGCCATCGAGTCCTTTCATGGCGATCTTGAAGCCCTCGCCTTCGCTGCCCAGCATGTTGGCCGCCGGCACGCGCACATTCTCGAAGGTGATGGGGCGGGTGGACTGGCTGTTCCAGCCCATTTTTTCTTCTTTGCGGCCGTAGCTGATGCCCGCGCTGTCGGCTGGCACCGCGAAGGCGCTGACGCCGCCCGGGCCTTCGCCGCCGGTGCGCGCCATCACGACCAGCAGGTCGGTGTCGCCGCCGCCGGAAATGAACGCCTTGGCGCCGTTGAGCACATAGTGGTCGCCGTCGCGCTGCGCGCGGGTGGACAGCGAGCCCGCGTCGGAGCCGGCGCCCGGCTCGGTCAGGCAGTACGACGCAAGCTTCTGGCCGCTGGCCAGCAGCGGCCCCCAGGCTTCGCGCAGGGCCGGCCGGCCCCACTGCCCGACCATCCAGGTGGCCATGTTGTGTATGGTGAGAAAAGCGGTGGTGGACGGGTCGACGGCGGCCATTTCTTCGAACACCAGGGTGGCGTCCAGCCTGGGCAGGCCCAGGCCGCCGATGTCTTCGGCCGCATAGATGGCGCAAAAGCCCAATTCGCCCGCCCGCGCGAAGGCCTCGCGCGGGAAGATGCCTTCGGCATCCCAGTGCGCCGCATGGGGCGCCAGTTCGCCCTGGGCGAAATCGCGCGCCGCCTGGGCAAAGGCGCGCTGCTCGTCGGTCAGTTCCAGATCCACGGCTTTGTCTCCTGTTGGGTCGGTCTTGATGGCGCCGCGGCCGCCTTGTGAGCCGCCGCGCCTGCCAAGCGCCGATTTTGCATGACGTTAACGTAAACGTAAATCTATCGGTGCCATCTTACGCCGGATTCGCGTCGGGATTTTGTCTTGCCGGTGACAATGCGCCCACCGGCCGGCTGCCCTACAGCAGCCCGGGCGGGCGCTCGCGCCCCTGCCGGGCGGCCTTGGCCCGCCGGTGCTCGGCGCGGCGGCGGCGCGACTCTTTCGGGTCGAAGTCGAGCGGCCGGTAGATTTCGACCCGGTCGCCATCGGTCAGGGGCGTATCCGCCCGGCAAAGCTTGCCGAACACCCCTACCCCCAGCTGCCAGGCGTCTTTGCCCGGAAACCGCACCGCGAAGCCGCTGGCTCGCACGGCATCGCCCACAGTGGCATGCGCTGGCAGCTCCAGCGAGCATTGCCACGCCGATGCCGCGGATTCGGCATGGCACACGCACACGCGCAACGGGGCGTCATTCGCCATAGACCGCCTGTGCCCGCTTGGTGAAAGAATCGATGAAACTGGTGGCGATGCGGTTGAACACCGGCCCCACCACCATTTCGAGCGCCCGGTTGGAAAAGGCGTATTCCAGGGTGAACAGCACCTTGCAGGCGTCTTCGGCCAGCGCCTGAAACTGCCAGTGACCCACCAGCATCGAAAATGGCCCATCGACCAGTTCCAGGTCGATGCGCTCGGGGTAATCGTGGGTATTGCGGGTGGTAAAGCGCTGCTTCATGCCGGCGAAACTGATCATTATCGAGGCCTGCATGCCGTGCTCGGTGCGCGACTGCACCTCGGTGCCGCCGCACCAGGGCATGAATTCAGGGTACTTTTCCACGTCGGCCACCAGGTCGAACATCTGCGCGGCGCTGTAGGGAACCAGGACGGATCGCTGTACTTTGTGCATCGGCTATCGCAAATCGCTAGAATGACCAGATTTTACCGGTAGCGCCGCTACCGGCGGATTTTCCCGCCGCATACCGCCTCATGAGCATCATCGACAATCGCAAGGCCACGCACGACTATTTCATCGAAGACCGCTTTGAAGCCGGCCTGGTCCTGCAGGGCTGGGAGGTCAAGGCGATTCGCGAGAACCGCGTGCAACTGAAGGAAAGCTACGTCATCGTGCGCGATGGCGAGCTGTTCCTGCTGGGTATGCACGTGAGCCCGCTGCCCACGGCATCCACCCACGTGCATCCCGACGCCATGCGCACCCGCAAGCTGCTGCTCAAGGCCGAGGAAATCAGCAAGCTGATCGGCAAGGTCGAGCAGCGCGGCTACACGCTGGTGCCCCTGAATCTGCACTACAAAAACGGGCGCATCAAGCTCGATTTTGCCCTGGGACGCGGCAAGAAGCTGTACGACAAGCGCGATACGGCCCGCGAAAAAGACTGGCAGCGCGAAAAAGAGCGCATCATGAAGCACGACACGCGCAACAAGTAAGTTTGCCTCCGAAGCGCGTCGCGCTTCGGAGCTTGTTTCAGGAAGCCTTGCCGGTTTTCACGATGGCCATGGCCGACGCGATCAGGCCGCCCACATCCGACAGGTTTGACGGCAGGATCAGCGTGTTGCCTTCCTTGGCCACGTTGCCGAAGGCGTCTACATAGCGCTCGGCCACTTTCAGGTTCACGGCTTCCATGCCGCCGGGCTGGCGCACCGCCTCGCCCACCTGCGTGATGGCCTTGGCCGTGGCCTCGGCGATGGCCAGCACGGCCGCGGCCTCGCCCTGCGCCTGGTTGATCTGGGCTTGTTTCTCGCCTTCAGAACGGGCAATCGCGGCCTCGCGCTCGCCGGTGGCGATGTTGATCTGTTCCTGGCGGCGACCTTCGGAGGCGGCGATCAGGGCCCGCTTTTCGCGTTCCGCCGTGATCTGCGCCTGCATGGCCCGCAGGATTTCATTGGGCGGGGTCAGGTCTTTGATTTCATAGCGCAGCACTTTCACGCCCCAGTTCAGCGCGGCTTCGTCCAGCGAGCTGACGATCGTGCTGTTGATGAACTCGCGTTCTTCGAAGGTGCGGTCGAGCTCGAGCTTGCCGATGACCGAACGCAGCGTGGTCTGCGACAGCTGGGTGATGGCCGAGATGTAGTTCGACGACCCGTAGGACGCGCGCATGGCATCGGTAACCTGGAAATACAGCACGCCGTCGACCTGCAGCTGTGTGTTGTCGCGCGTGATGCACACCTGGCTGGGCACGTCCAGCGGGATTTCTTTCAGCGAGTGCTTGTACGCCACCCGCTCGATGAAGGGAATGACAAAGCCCGCGCCCGGCGACAGCACGCGGTCGAACTTGCCCAGCCGCTCGACCACCCAGGCATGCTGCTGGGGCACGATGGCGATGGCCTTGATAATGATCAGCAGCGCCAGGACGACCAGTACGATCAGGACGATGGTGGATGTATCGAGCATCATGAGGATTCCTGCGTGGGTAATGGAAGCGGGCCGGCTCAGGCGCGCTCGGCGGTTTCGCGGGGGACCAGCACCAGGCGCGTGCCCCGCAATTCGGCGATGACGTGCGGGCCGGGCTGGCGCGGCTGCCCGGCGGCCAGCTCGGCCTGCCAGTGCGCGCCCCGGTACCAGACCCGCGCCAGGCCGGTCTCGGACCAGGACTCGACTTCGACCGTCTGGCCGATGTCCATGTTGACGTCGGCATTGCGGCCGGCGTCGATTTCACGTTTTTTCAGGACTCCGGTGCGGCGCAGCACCAGCAGCCCGGCCAGCGCCACCACCGCGCAGGCCACCAGTTGCCATTCGAGGCCGGCCGCCAGCCATGCGGCAATGCCCCCGGCGGCCAGGCCCAACGCCACCAGCAGTAGATAGAACGTGCCGCTGGCGACTTCGCCGATGAGCGCGGCTGCCGCCAACCCGAACCAGATCCACATCGTCTTATGCCTTGTTCAAGCCGAGTACCGCGTCGATTGTACGGATTTCCGCCCTGCCCGGGTGCGAAATCGCCGCATGGCGACTATCATGATGCGCATGAACGCATGCGATACCTCCGCGTTGCCGGTCCTGATCCTGCACACCGGCGACCCCGACGACACCCTGCGCGGCCGCCACGGCGATTATGCGCAGATGCTGCGCCACGCGGCGGGCCTGGCCCCGCAGGCCGCGCACATCGTGCGCGCCCATGCGGGCGATCTGCCGAGGGCGCCGGCAGACTACCGCGCCGTGCTCATCACCGGTTCGCCCGCCATGGTCACCGACCGCGAGCCCTGGAGCGAACAGGCCGCCGGCTGGTTGAAGCAAGCCGCTGCCGCCGGCCTGCCCATGTTCGGCGTGTGCTACGGGCACCAGCTGCTGGTCCATGCATTGGGCGGCGAGGTGGGCTACAACCCGCGCGGGCGCGAGTTGGGCACGCAAGCCATCGAATGCCTGCCAGTCGCCGCCGGCGACCCCCTGATGGCCGGCTTGCCGGTGAATTTTCCGGCGCAGCTGCTGCACGCCCAGACCGTCACGCGCCTGCCCGCCGGCGCCGTGACCCTGGCGCGCTCCGCGCTCGACGACCACCAGTTGATAAGGCTCGCGCCGGGCATTTATTCAAGCCAGTTCCACCCCGAATTCGGCCCGGAATTCATGCGCGATCACCTGCTCGCCCACCAGGCCGACTACGCGCGAGAAGGCCTGGACGCCGGCGCATTGGCCGACGCCCTCAAACCCACGCCCACCGCGGCCAGCCTGCTGCGGCGCTTCCTCAAGCTGCGGCAACCCGCCGCCACGGCGCAGCGGTAAGGGTGGATGGCGCCATAGCGGGTGGTGTTACCCATAAAAAAACCCCTGCCTCGCTTGAAACAGGGGTTTTTGCCATGCCCGCCGGACGCGCCGGCCAGGCATGGATCATTTAGCCAGGCGCTGCCAGGTGTCGACCACGGTATCCGGGTTCAGCGACATGGACAGGATGCCTTCGTCTTTCAGCCACTGAGCAAAGTCGGGGTGGTCGCTGGGACCTTGGCCGCAGATGCCCACGTACTTGTTGGCCGCCAGGCAGGCCTTGATGGCACGGCGCAGCATGAATTTCACCGCGTCGTCGCGTTCGTCGAAATCGGCCGCCAGCAGTTCCATGCCCGAATCGCGGTCCAGGCCCAGGGTGAGCTGGGTCATGTCGTTCGAGCCGATGGAGAAGCCGTCGAAATACTGCAGGAATTCGTCGGCCAGCAGCGCGTTGGACGGCACTTCGCACATCATGATGAGCTTCAGGCCGTTTTCGCCGCGCGCCAGGCCGTGCGCGGCCAGCAGGTCGACCACGCGGCGCGCCTGCCCCACGGTGCGCACGAACGGCACCATGATTTCGACGTTGGTCAGGCCCATTTCGTCGCGCACTTTCTTCAGGGCTTCGCACTCCATGCGGAAGCACTCGGCGAAGTCGGCCGCGATGTAGCGCGAGGCGCCCCGGAAGCCCAGCATGGGGTTTTCTTCTTCGGGCTCATAGCGCGAGCCGCCCACCAGCTTGCGGTATTCGTTCGACTTGAAGTCGGACATGCGCACGATGACCGACTTGGGCCAGAACGCCGCCGCGATGGTGGCAATGCCTTCGGCCAGTTTCTCGACGAAGAACGCGCGCGGGCTGGCATAGCCGCGGGCGGCCGATTCCACCGCCTTTTTCAGCTCGCCATCGACATTGGGATAATCGAGCACCGCCTTGGGGTGGATGCCGATATTGTTGTTGATGATGAATTCCAGGCGCGCCAGGCCCACGCCCGAGTTGGGAATCTGGGCAAAATCGAACGCCAGTTGCGGATTGCCGACGTTCATCATGATCTTGACGTCGATGGGCGGCATTTCGCCGCGCCGCACTTCCTCGACCTCGGTTTCGATCAGGCCGTCGTAGATGCGGCCTTCATCGCCCTCGGCGCACGACACCGTGACCGACTGCCCTTCTTTCAGCACGTCGGTGGCTTCGCCGCAGCCCACTACCGCCGGGATGCCCAGCTCGCGCGCGATGATGGCCGCGTGGCAGGTGCGGCCGCCACGGTTGGTGACGATGGCCGAGGCGCGCTTCATGACCGGCTCCCAGTTGGGGTCGGTCATGTCGGTGACCAGCACGTCGCCGGGCTGGACCTTGTCCATTTCGGAAATATCGGCCACCACCCGCACCGGGCCGGAGCCGATCTTCTGGCCGATGGCGCGGCCGGTTATCAGCACCTGGCCGGTGGCCTTCAGGCGATAGCGCTGCTGCACGTCGGTGCCGCTTTGCTGCGACTTCACGGTTTCGGGGCGGGCCTGCAGGATGTAGATCTTGCCGTCGATGCCGTCGCGGCCCCATTCGATATCCATGGGGCGGCCGTAGTGTTTTTCGATAATGACCGCGTAGCGCGCCAGTTCGGTGACTTCGTCGTCGCTGAGCGAATAGCGGTTGCGCTCGGACACCGGCACGTCGACGGTGCGCACGGCGCGGCCTTCGGGGCGCTCGGGGTCGAATTCCATCTTGATCAGCTTCGAGCCGATGCGGCGGCTGACGATCGGATAGTGGCCTTGTTCAAGCGTGGGCTTGAACACATAGAACTCGTCGGGGTTCACCGCGCCCTGCACCACGGTTTCGCCCAGGCCGTACGACGAGGTGATGAACACCACGTCCTGGAAGCCGGACTCGGTATCGATGGTGAACATCACGCCCGCGCTGCCCTTGTCGGAACGCACCATGCGCTGCACGCCCGCCGACAAGGCCACTTCGGCATGCGCGTAGCCCTTGTGCACGCGATACGAGATGGCGCGGTCGTTGTACAGCGACGCGAACACGTGGCGGATCTTGTCGAGCACGTCATCGATGCCCACCACGTTCAGGAAGGTTTCCTGCTGGCCGGCAAACGATGCATCGGGCAGGTCTTCGGCGGTGGCCGACGAACGCACGGCGAACGAACCCTTGCCGTCGGCATCGAGCGCGGCAAAGGCGGAGCGGATCTGCTGTTCGAACTCGGGGGAGAACGGGGCCTCGACGATCCATTGGCGGATCTCGGCGCCGGCCGTGGCCAGTTCGCGGACATCTTCGGGGTTGAGCGTGCTGAGGCGGGTGGCGATGCGCTGATCCAGGCCCGACGCCTTGAGGAAATCGCGGAAAGCCTCGGCGGTCGTGGCGAAGCCGCCCGGCACGCGGACGCCCGCGCCGGACAGCTGACTGATCATTTCACCTAGCGATGCGTTTTTGCCTCCTACCGAGTCCACATCCGTCATGCGGAGCTGCTCGAACGAAACGACATACGACATTGAAGTCACCTTTTACAATGGAGAGAAAGCGAGTTTGGTCAATGCATCCGGATGCGCTGACCAAACTGGCCTTGGACCGCTCTTGGGGTGACTTATATCGGGGTCAGATTGTACCCGGTCGGGCACCATGGCTTTCCCCTTTGGTTGGAATATTTTACATATGGCTTCGCCCCCTATCGAACGGACTGTCTACATCGTTTCGGACAGTACCGGCATTACCGCCGAGACCTTCAGCCACTCGGTGCTGTCGCAATTCGAGGAAGTGCATTTCAGGCCGGTACGCCTGCCTTTTATCGACACCGTCGAAAAGGCCCGGGAAGTCGCCGCCCGCATCAACCGCAACGCGCTGGAAACCGGCGTGCCGCCCATTGTGTTCAGCACGCTGGTCAACCCGGCCAGCATGGAATGCGTGCGCAACGCCAACGGCATCTTCCTGGACCTGTTCGGCACCTTCGTGGGGCATATCGAGCAGGCCCTGGGGCTGAAATCCAGCCACTCGATCGGCCGCTCGCACATGGCGGCGAATTCCGAGCAGTACCGCAACCGCATCGACGCGATCAACTTCAGCCTGGCGCACGATGACGGCCAGTTCATCACCCAGCTCGACCAGGCCGACGTCATCCTGGTGGGGGTGTCCCGCTGCGGCAAGACGCCCACCAGCCTGTACCTGGCCATGCAGTACGCCATCAAGGCGGCCAATTTCCCATTGACCCCCGACGATTTCGAGCGCGGCACCCTGCCCTCGACGGTGGCGCCGCACCGGGCCAAGCTGTTCGGTTTGTCGATCCAGCCCGAGCGCCTGGCCGAAGTGCGCAACGAGCGCCGCCCCAACAGCAAGTACGCCAAGCTGGAGCAATGCCGCTACGAGGTGGCCGAGGCCGAGCGCATGATGCGCCGGGAAGGTATTTCGTGGCTATCGACCACCACCAAGTCGATCGAGGAAATCGCCACGACCGTCATGCAGGAAGTGGGGCTGGACCGCTCGAATTGAGGAAGCCGGGTGAGCCACGAAGCGAGGTAAGGCGGGTAAGGCAGGTAACGCAGGTAAGCCAGGTGTCTGACTCCCGGAGGGTGTCAGACACCGATGCCCGGCAGTGCATGTTCCACGGTGTCTGACACCCTCCGGGAGTCAGACACCTGCCAGACACCTGCCAGACACCTGGCAAATACCTGCCAGACACCTGTCGGATGCCCGCCAGCCGCCACCGGCCGGATCTACGCGTGCTGCATCTGCCGGCGCTGCTCGAACAGGCACAGGGCGGCGGCTACGGCCACGTTCAGCGATTCGACCGCTGGCGCGTGGTCGATGCGCACGCGCAGCGCGGCTGCCTGCTGCAGCGCGGGCGCCACGCCCTGCCCTTCATGGCCGAATACCCAGGCGCACGCCGGCGGCAGCCGGGTGGCGTACAGGTCTTGCGCGCCCTCCAGGGTGGTGGCCGCCAGCGGTATTTCAAGCCGCTGGGCACAGGCCTGCAGGTCGGCGTGTTCGTGCAGCGCCAGCGCAAAATGCGCGCCCTGCCCGCCGCGCAGCACCTTGGGCGACCACGCTGCCGCGCAGCCCGGCGACAGCAGCACCCGCCCGATACCGGCCGCCGCGCACACGCGCAGGATGGTGCCGACATTGCCCGGGTCTTGCACCCGGTCCAGCCACACCATGGGCTCGTCCAGCCGCGCCGGCAATGCGGGCGTGGGCGGGTCCACCACAAACAGCACGCCTTGCCCGGTTTCCACGGTTTCCAGGTGGCGCAGCAGGGGGGATTCCAGCAGCAGCGCCTGCCGCGGCGGCACCGCCGCGAGCAAGGCGGCCAGCTCGGGTTGCTGCACCCGTCCGGCGTCGAACACGGCCCATGCCGGCGGGCCAGCCTCGGCGAGCCAGGCCTGGCACAGGTGCACGCCTTCCAGGATGGCAGGCTCGCCGCGCCGGCCGGCGTGCTGCGCCAGGCGCTGCAATTGCTTGAACTGGGGGTTGTCGCGCGAGGCGATCTGCTTCATGGCAGGATGGCCAGCCGCTCTCGCACGGGCGCGAAACTGCGCCGATGCTCGGGGCAAGGGCCATGTTCGCGCAGCCGTTGCATGTGCAGCGCGGTGCCGTAACCCTTGTGCTGGTCGAAGCCGTACTGCGGGTACAACGCATGCAGGCGCTGCAGGTCGGCGTCGCGAGCGGTCTTGGCCAGGATGGACGCGGCCGAGATGGCCGGCACCAGCGCATCGCCCTTGATGACCGTCTGCACGGTGCAGCGCAGCGTAGGCGCCTGGTTGCCGTCGACCATGGCTACCTGCGGCGCCTGGCCCAGTCCCTCGACGGCGCGCTGCATCGCCAGCAGCGTGGCGCGCAGAATATTCAGGGTATCGATCTCGAGCACCGTGGCGCTGGCCACGCACCAGGCCAGCGCCCGCTCCTGGATGTGCGCGGCAAGTTCTTCGCGGCGTTCGGCGGTCAGTACTTTGGAGTCTGCCAGCCCGTCGACAGGCCGGCCCGGATCCAGGATGACGGCGGCGGCATAGACCCCGCCCGCCAGCGGCCCGCGCCCGGCCTCGTCCACGCCGGCCATCAAGATGCCGGCGAAGTCGGGAACCTCGGCGAACAGGCTAGGCTGCTCCATGGGCAACCTCGAGAATGGCGCGCGCGGCCAGCGTGGCCGTGTCGCGGGTCAGGTCGCGGTGCATGGCGGCAAAGCGGGCCTCGACGCGGGCCGCCTGGGCGTCGTCGGTCAAGGCCGCCCAGGCGGCCTCGGCCAGTTTATCGGGCGTGGCATCGTCCTGCAGCAGCTCGGGCACCGCGAAATCGCGCAGCAGCACATTGGGCAGCCCGACCCAAGGCAGATACGGACGCTGCTGGCCCGACTTCCAGGCCATGATGCGCCGCATCCAGGGCGAGAGATAGTACGAGATCACCATGGGCCGCTTGAACAGCGCCGCCTCGAGCGTGGCGGTGCCGCTGGCGACCAGCACGGCGTTGCTGGCTTCCAGTGCGCTCCAGGCCACTGGCAAGCCGCCGCTGGCGGCGTCTTCGGCGGTCAGGCAGCGCAGGCCGGGCACCGGGTACTGCGCCAGGATGGCTTCGAATTCGGCGCGCCGCTGCGCATTGACCATCGGCACCACGCACACCAGGCCGGGATCGCGGCGCTGCAGCTGCTGTGCCGCCTGCAGGAAACGGGGCGCCAGAATGCGGATTTCAGACGAGCGGCTGCCAGGCAGGATGGCCAGCACCCGCGCATTGGCGTCCAGCCCCAGCCGCTGGCGCGCCGCGGCGCGGTCGGGCTGCATGGGAATGGCATCGGCCAGCGGGTGCCCGACATAGGTGACCGGTATGCCCTCTTTGCGGTACAGCTCTTCTTCGAAGGGAAACAGCACCAGCATGTGCGAGACGGCCTCGCGGATCTTGTGGATGCGCTCGTAGCGCCAGGCCCAGATCGAAGGCCCCACGAAATGGACCGTGGGCGTGCCGGCCTGCCGCAGCGCCAGTTCGAGCTTCAGGTTGAAATCAGGCGCATCCACGCCCACGAACACCGAGGGCGGGCTGGCCAGCCAGCGCCGCTTCACGTCGCCGTAGGTGCGCAGCAGGCTGGGCAGGCGCTTGAGCGCGTCGACATAGCCGAACACCGTCAGCGCATGCATGGGATGCCAGGCATCGAAGCCGGCGGCCTGCATGGCGGGTCCGCCGATGCCCTGGCATTGCACGGTTTCGTCGCGCCGCAGGCCGGCGATTACCCGGCTGGCAAGCAGGTCGCCCGAAGGCTCTCCTGCCACCATGCCTATGGACAGGCTCATGACCGGATGATGCCCCGGCTGGAGGCATCGAGGAAGTCCAGCAGCACCTGCAGCGCATCTTTGGCGTCGGGGTGCGATTGCTGGCGGGCGCGCAGCTCGGCGCGCGCTTCGTCAAGCGACAGGCCGCGCCGGTAGACGATCTTGTAGGCTTCGCGCAGGCTGGCGATCACCGGGGCGCTGAAGCCGCGCCGGCGCAGGCCTTCGACGTTGATGCCCACCGGCCGGCACGGGTTGCCCGCGCCCAGCACGTACGGCGGCATGTCCTGCATCAGCGAACTGTTGCCGCCCGTCATGCTGTGAGCGCCGATCTTGCTGAACTGGTGCACGCCGGTCAGGCCGCCGATGATGGCCCAGTCGCCTACATGCACGTGGCCGCCCAGTTGCACCGAGTTGGCGATGATCGTGTTGTTGCCAATATGGCAATCGTGCGCAATGTGCACGTAGGCCATGATCCAGTTGTCATCGCCCAGCGTGGTGACGCCGCCATCTTGCACGGTGCCGGTATTGAAGGTAGTGAATTCGCGCACCGTATTGCGGTCGCCGATCACCAGGCGCGTGGGCTCGCCGGCATATTTCTTGTCTTGCGGCATGCCGCCGATCGAGCAGAACCGGTAGAAACGGTTGTCGCGGCCGATGGTGGTGATGCCGTCCAGCACGCAATGCGGGCCGATTTCCGTTCCGGCGTCGATGGTGACGCCGGGGCCCACGACACAATAGGGCCCGATGCGCACGCTGCCGTCGACTTGCGCGGCCGGGTCGACCAGGGCGGTGGGATGGATGTTTCCTGACATATTGAGCACAGGCCCTAGGCTTCCAGGCTGCGGATGGCGCACATCAGCTTGGCTTCGGCCACGATCTGGCCGTCGACCAGCGCGCGGCCCTGGTACTTGCAGATGGCGCGGCTAAGGCGCTCGGCCTGCACTTCCAGGCGCAGCTGGTCGCCCGGCACGACCGGGCGGCGAAAGCGCGCCTCGTCGATGCCCACCAGGTAATACGCCGTCTTGGCGCTGTCGCACTTCAGGCCGCCGTCGTCGTCGGTGAACGAGAACAGCGCGGCTGCCTGGGCCATGGCTTCGGTGATGAGCACGCCGGGCATGACGGGATGATGCGGGAAATGGCCTTCGAAGAACGGTTCGTTGATCGACACGTTCTTGATGGCGACAATGGATTTGCCGGGCACGATATCCAGCACGCGATCGACGAGCAACATCGGGTACCGATGCGGCAGCCGCTCCATGATCGCCTTGATGTCCAGTTCCATTTCGTAAAGTTTCCTACCGTTTTGAATTATGTTGCCGCCCTGTTGCCATCGGGCGGCGCGGATCAGGCTTTTTCCAGCGCCCGCAGGCGCCGACGCAGCTGCGACAGTTGTTGTAGCACGGCGGCGTTGCGCTGCCATTCGCCGTGTTCGGCGTAAGGGTACACGCCGGTATAGCGGCCCGGCTGCAAAATGTTGGACGTGACCGCGGTGCCGCCCGAGATGTGGACGTCGTCGCCCAGCGTCAGGTGGCCCGACAGCATGGCCGCGCCGCCGATGGTGCAGCGCGACCCGATGACGGTGGAGCCCGCCACGCCCACGCAGGCCGCCATGGCGGTATGGGCGCCCACGCGCACGTTGTGGCCCAGCATGATCTGGTTGTCGAGCTTGACCCCGTCGCCGATGTCGGTGTCTTCGAGCGCGCCGCGGTCGATGGTGGTGTTGGCGCCGATTTCGACGTCGTCACCAATGCGCACTCCGCCCAGTTGGGCGATCTTGCCCCAGGCGCCCTGCCCCAGGGTGGGATCGGGCGCGAAGCCGAAGCCGTCGGCGCCCAGCACCACGCCGCTATGCAAGATGGCGCGCGCGCCGATGCGCACATTGGCATACAGGGTGACGCGTGCGTGCAGCAGGCAGTCGGGGCCCAGGCTGGAGCCTTCGCCGATGACGCAGCCCGGCCCCAGCGTGCTGCCGCGGCCAATACTGGCGCCGGCTTCCACCACGCAGTGCGGGCCGATGCGCACGTCATCTTCGATGACGGCATCGGGCGCCACCACCGCCAGCGGGTGCACGCTGGCCGGCAGCCTGGGCTGCCGGGCGGCGTCGAACCACTGCGCCAGGCGCGCGTACAGCAGATAGGGATGCGGGCACACCACCCGCGCGCAGGCAGGGGCGTTGGGATCGTTGGCCAGCGCCTGGGCGGCGTCGGGCGTGACGATGACGGCGGCCGCCCGCGTGCCGGCCAGCTGGCTCTGGTAGCGCGGGTTGGTCAGGAAGCTGATTTCTTCCGGCCCGGCCGAAGCCAGAGTGCCAATACCGCGGATCCGGGGCAGCGTGGCGTCTGCAGCGGCTTCGATGCGCCAGTCGAGCCCCTGGGTATTGGCGGACGCCAGCAGTGCATCGAGGGCCGGCGCGCGGGCGGGATCCAGGAGGATCGGCATGCGTTCGGCGCCAGCGATTATTTGCCGAGGGCCTGGATCACCTTGTCGGTGATGTCGACGCGCGGGTTGACCGTGACCGCATCCTGCACGATCAGGTCGTAGTTTTCCTGTTCGGCGATGCGCTTGATGGCCTGGTTGGCCTTGGTGACGATGGCCGAGAATTCTTCGTTGCGGCGACGGTTGAAGTCTTCCTGGAACTCGCGGCGCTTGCGCTGCAGTTCGGTATCCAGGCGCGACAGTTCGCGCTGGCGGTTGGTGCGGTCGGACTCGGACAGCACGGGCGCGTCTTTGTCGAACTTCTCGGCCTGCGCGCGCAGGTTGCTGCTCAGGCGCTGGAGTTCGTCGTCGCGCTTCTTGAATTCGGACTCGATCTTGCTTTGCGCAGTCTTGGCCGGCGCCGACTCGCGCAGGATGCGCTCGGTGTTCACGAAGCCGATCTTGGTGCCTTGCGCATTGGCGGGCAGCGCCACGGCGGAACCCAGGAGCAGCGCACCCGCCAGTGCCAGCGCACCGCGCAGTTTGCCGATGCGCTTGACGCGTGCCGGGCTCGAGGTGTTGAGTGCGAAATCAGACATCATGAAAATCTCACCTTCCAATGAGGTAAAGCAAAGCCATTATTGTGCCACTAAACGGACTGGACGCCGGGACGCGGCGCCCTGCCCGTGTGATCAGGCGTAACCGTCAGGCGGTTAGAAGCCCGTGCCAATCTGGAACTGGAAACTCTGCCGGTCGTCGCCCGACTTGGCATTGAGGGGACGGGCATACGACAACTGCAGCGGGCCCAGCGGCGATTGCCACGACAGGCCGACGCCCGCCGAATAACGCCAGCCGCAGGGATCGTCGACCTCGTTGCCGGGTTCGCCGGCCGTGCACTTCATGCCGCTGCCGGCCGCCACCTGGCCCGCGTCGGCGAACAGGAACCAGCGCAGCGTGCGGTCTTTCGAGGCGCCCGGGAACGGCAGGTACAGCTGCGCGTTGGCCACGATGCGCCGCGAGCCGCCCAGGTAGTCGCCGGTGAGCGTGTCGCGCGGGCCCAGCGAGGCGCCGTCGTAGCCGCGCACCGTGCCAATGCCGCCTGCGTAGACGTTCTTGATGACCGGGTAGTCCAGGCTGCCGTAGCTGCGCCCGTAGTCGACCATGCCGTTCAGGGCCAGTGTGTAGCTGCGGCCCAGCGGAATGTAGTACTGCTGCTGGGCGGTCAGCAGGTAGTACTTCAGGTCCATGGTGGAGAAGTCGCCCTTCAGGCGCGTATACGAGCCCTTGGTGGGCGCCAGCGCGCTGTCGCGCGTGTCTTTCGACCAGCCGACGTTGAAGATGAGCGCGTTGGTGCTGTCGCCGTACTGATCGACGAAGTCGCGGTACGCCTGCGGCGAGTTGTCGTACAGGTCGATCTGGTTGCGCTCGAACGTGGCGCCCAGGAATACGCGGTCGTATTCGGAGATGGGCACGCCGAAGTTCATGCCCAGGCCCATGGCCTTGACGCGGTAATCGCCGTCGTTGTTGTCCCAGGGCTCGGTGACGCGGTAGTAGGCCGACGTCGTGCGGCTGATGCCGTCTTTGGTGAAGTACGGATCGGTGTGCGACAGCACGGCCGCGCGGTTGGTCTTGCTGGTGTTGAACTGCAGCGTCAGGTTGGTGCCGCTGCCGAATACGTTGTCTTCGCTGATGCCGGCCGACAGGATGGCCTTTTCGGACGAGCCGTAGCCCACGCCCAGGTTGATCATGCCGGTGGGCTTTTCCTTGACGTCGACGTTGACGTCGACCTGGTCGGGCGAGCCCGGCACCGGGTCGGTGGACACGTTGACTTCGCTGAAGTAGCCCAGGCGATCGATCCGGTCGCGCGAGATTTTCAGGTCGCCGGAGTCGTACCACGCGGCCTCTTCCTGGCGCATTTCGCGGCGCACGACTTCGTCGCGGGTGCGCGTGTTGCCGCCGATCTGGATGCGGCGCACGTAGACGCGGCGGCTGGGGTCGACGTAGAACGTGACGTCGGCTTCATGCTTGGCGCGGTCGAGCGTGGGGTTGGGGTTGACGTTGGCGAACGCGTAGCCCAGCTCGCCCAGGTAGTCGGTGATGGCCTTCGCGGAATCGTTGGCCTGCGCCGCCGAGAAGGTTTCGCCTTCCTTGACCTGCACCAGGTTGTTGATTTCCTTGTCGAGACCCAGCAGGTTGCCGGCCAGCTTGACGCTGCGCACCTTGTACGGCTCGCCTTCGTGCAGCGTGACCGTGATGTAGATGTCTTTGCGGTCGGGCGAGATGGTGACCTGCGGCGGCTCGACCGAGAATTCCAGGTAGCCCTGGTCGAGGTAGAACGAGCGCAGGCGTTCGATGTCGCCCTCGAGTTTTTCGCGCGAGTACTTGTCGGTGTTGGTGTACCAGGTCAGCCATCCCGGCGTGGTGAGGTCGAACAGGTCGAGCAGCTCGCTTTCCGAGAAGGCCTTGTTGCCCACCACGCTGATCTGGCGGATCTTGGCGACCTCGCCTTCAAAGACGTCGAAACTGACGCCTACGCGGTTACGCGGCAGCGGCGTGACCGTGGCGGTGACTTCGACGCCGTACTTGCCCTTGCCCAGGTACTGTTCCTTGAGCTCGAATTCGGCGCGCTCGAGCATGGACTGGTCGAAGATGCGCCCTTCGCCGAAGCCCACCTGCATCAGCGATTTGGTGATTGCCTTCGAGTCGAATTCGCGCATGCCGTTGAACGTGACCGACGCGATGGTGGGACGCTCTTGCACGACCACCACCACGACATCGTTGTCGGTCTGGATCTTGACGTCGCTGAAGAAGCCCGTGCCGTACAGCCGGCGCACGGCTTCGGTGGCTTCGGCCTCGGTGAATTCTTCGCCGACCTTGACAGGCAGGTAGCCGAACACGGTGCCCGCGTCGGTGCGCTGGATGCCTTCTACGCGGATATCCCGCACGACAAAAGGGTCGAACGCATGAGCCAGGGCCGGCATGAGCAGCGCGGCGAGCAGGCTCGGCATGACGCCCTTTTTGTGATGAAACATCCGAAAAGACATGTCCTTGGCTATCCTAGGTGGAGCAAATGGCGGACGATTTTATTCGATCGCCAGTCAGGTGAACAGACGGGCGAAATCGTTGAACAGCGCCAGTCCCATGAGCCCCGCGAGCAAACCGATGCCGGCGCGCTGGCCGATGTCGATCCAGCGGTCGGGTGGCGGGCTGCCCCGCACAATTTCGACGAGATAGTACAGCAGATGCCCGCCGTCGAGCATCGGAATCGGCAACAGGTTAAGTACGCCCAGGCTGATGCTGATGAGCGCCAGGTAGGCCACGTAGGCGGCGATGCCCAGGCGCGCGGTCTGGCCGGCGTAATCGGCGATGGTGACCGGGCCGCTGATGTTGCGCCAGGAAACCTCGCCGATCACCATGCGTCCCATCATGCGCAGCGACAGCCAGGCCGTGTCCCAGGTGCGGACCGCGGCGCGCCCCATACTCTCGAACAGTCCGTAACGCACCGTCACCATGGGCAGGTCGCCGCCCAATTGCACGCCGAGGCGGCCGATGGTGGCGCCCTGCGCGGTTTCGGCGCGCGGCACTACCGTCAATGTGACCGTCGCGCCGTCGCGTAGCAGGGTCAGCGCCAGGGGCTGGCCCGCATGGTGCTGGATGATGTCGACCAGCTGGGCCGTGCCCGGTTCGAGGGTGTCGCCGGCGCGGACGATGCGGTCGCCATTGCGCAGGCCCGCGTGCTCGCCCTCGCCGCCCGGGATGACTTCGCGCACCACCGGCCTGGGCTGAGCCAGGCGCAGCCCGGCATCGGCCAGGGGATCGCCCTGGGCCGGATCCATGCGGTTGCCGGGTACTTGCAGGGCGCGCAGCTGCGTGGCGCCGCCGGAGGCGCGCACGTCGACACGGGCCTGGCCGCCGGCCGACAGCACGTCGAGCAGGCGCCAGCGCGCGTCGTTCCAGGATGCCACCTGGCGCCCGTCAATGGCCACGATGCGGTCGCCGCCCTGGAAACCGGCCTGGGCAGCCGGGGTGCCGGCGGCCGGCGGGGCGATGACGGCGGCGGGCTCTTGCGTGCCGGCCAGGTTCAGGCCGGCATAGAGCAGAACCGCCAGCACCAGATTGAAAATGGGGCCGGCCGCCACGATGGCGATACGCCGCGCCACCGGCTGGGTATTGAACGACTGCGCGGCCACGGCGCGCGAGGCGCCCGGCGGCGGGTCGTCCTGCATCTTGACGTAGCCGCCCAGGGGGATGGCCGACAGCGCCCACTCGGTGCCGTGCCTGTCGGTGCGGCGCAGCAGCACCCTGCCGAAGCCCACCGAAAACCGGAGCACTCGCACGCCGCACAGGCGCGCCACCCAGTAGTGCCCCAGTTCGTGGAACGTGATGAGTATGCCCAGGGCAACGATGAAGGCAAGCAGGGTGAAAAGCATGAGTGGATATCTGAAGGCGGGCCGATTCAGGCCAGGCCGAGATTGCCCGCGTAGGCGCGCGTTGCGGCATCGAGGGCCAGGACGTCGGCCAGGCTATCGAGCGTAACAGAAGACTGGCGCTGCTGCCATTCGAGGGCGGCGGCGATCACCCGGGAAATCCACGTATAGCGCAGGCGGCCCGACAGGAAAGCGTCGACCGCGACTTCATTGGCGGCATTCAGGGCCACGCAGGCGGCCTGCCCGGCGCGCAGGGCGTCGAAGGCCAACTGCAGGCACGGAAAGCGCCGCAGGTCCGGGGTTTCGAACTCGAGCCTGCCCCAACGCGCGAGATCAAGCGGCCCTACCCCGCTGGCCAGGCGTTCGGGGAACCCGAGGCCATACGAAATAGGCGTGCGCATGTCCGGCTGGCCCAGTTGCGCCAGCACCGAGCCGTCGTCATATTCGACCATCGAATGCACCACGCTTTGCGGGTGGATGAGCACGTCGATGCGCTCGGGCGGCATGGCGAACAGCCAGTGGGCCTCGATGACTTCGAGCCCCTTGTTGAGCATGGTGGCCGAATCGACCGAAATCTTGCGCCCCATGCTCCAGTTGGGATGGGCGCAGGCCTGGTCAGGGGTGACGTCGTGCAGGTCGAGCGGGTCGTGCCGGCGGAACGGGCCGCCCGAGGCGGTAAGGATCAGCCGCCGCACGCCCCGGGCCGGTTGTTCCGGCGCGCGGGCCTGCCCCTCGTGAGGCAGGCACTGGAAAATGGCGTTGTGCTCGCTGTCGATGGGCAGCAGTTCGGCGCCATTGGCGCGCACGGCCCGCATGAACAGCGCGCCGGCGGCCACCAGGGCTTCTTTGTTGGCCAGCAGCACGCGCTTGCCGGCCTGCGCCGCCGCCAGCGCGGCCGGCAGCCCGGCAGCCCCGACGATGGCGGCCATGACCGTGTCGCAGGCCGTGTCGGCGGCCGTATCGGCCAGCGCCTGGGCGCCGACGCGGATCTCGGGCGGCGTGCGCCCGGACGGCCAGGCGGAGAGAAAACGTTGGCGCGCAGCCGCGTCGGGTACCACCACGACCGCCGCGGCGCTGGCCGCGGCCTGTTCGGCCAGGCGCTCGATGCGGCTGTGGGCCGACAGGGCGAATACCGCCAGCCGCTCGGGATGGCGGGCGATGACATCCAGGGTGCTTTCGCCGATGGAACCGGTGGAACCCAGGACAGCAACGCGTTGGAAACGACTCAAGACAGGACTCCAGACAACAGCAAGGCAAACGGCGCCACCGGCAAGATGGCGTCGATGCGATCGTAGACCCCGCCATGGCCCGGCAGCAGCGCGCTGGAATCTTTGCGGCCGGCGCGGCGCTTGAGCAGGGATTCGAACAGGTCGCCCACGATGGAGATGGCGCCCAGCAGCGCGGCGGCCGGCAGCGCCAGCCACAGGGAGCCACGCTCGACCAGCGCGTGGCCGAAGCTGCCCGTCCACAGGCTGGACAGCCAGATCCAGGCCACCGCCCCGGCAATGCCGGCCACGGCCCCTGCGACCGTCTTGCCCGGGCTGACCCTGGGCGCCAGTTTACGCTTGCCGAACGCCCGTCCGGCAAAGTAGGCCGAGATGTCGGCGACCCAAACCAGGGCCAACAGCGACACTACGAACCAGCCGCCGCGCGCCATGAACATGAGCGCCAGCACCGACCAGGCCGCCAGGACGGCCGGCACGCTAAATAGCGACCAACCCAGGCTGGCGGCAGGCGCATCGGAGCGGCCGCGCGCCACGGCCGTGGTGACGGCCAGCAGCCACACCAGGGCCACCGCCGGGGTCAGCCAGCGCACCACGGCCGCGTGCAGCGCGGCGGCGGCGGGCGCGCCCGATAGCCAGGCCCAGGCCAGCCACAGCATGGCCGCCAGCAGCACGGCGGCAACCCCTACGCAAAGGATGCGCGATGGCGGCTGCGGCACGGTCAGGCGCAGCCATTCCCAGGCGGCGCAGGCGGCTGCGGCGGCCAGCAAGGCCACGAACCACCAGGGATTGCCCGAAGCCAGAGCGGCGGCCAGGACGGCCAGCAGGACGGCGGCGGTAAGGACTCGTTGGCCGAGCATGGTGTCTCCGGTGGCCTGGGGCCTGTTTCACGCTAGCGCGCGGCGTCTTCGCGCAACTGGGCGCTGGTGCGCCCGAAACGGCGCTCGCGGGTGCGGTACCACTCGAACGCGGCATCCAGCTCGGCCGCGCCGAAATCGGGCCAGTATTGGTCGGTAAAGTACAGCTCGGCGTAGGCCAGCTGCCAGATCAGGAAATTGGAAATGCGCTGTTCGCCGCCGGTGCGGATGAACAGGTCGGGTTCGGGAGCCCATGCCATCGACAGATGCTCGGCGAGGTGGGATTCGTCGATGCGCTGGGGATCGCGCGCCAGTTCGGGGTGCTGGCTGAGCATGGCGCGGGTAGCCTGCAGGATGTCCCACCGTCCGCCATAATTGGCGGCCACCGACAGGTGCAGGCGATCGTTGGCGGCGGTGCGGACCTGGGCGTCGGCGATGAGCGCCTGCAGGCGCGGCTCGAAGCGCGACATATCACCCACTACGTGCAGGCGCACGCCCTGCTCGTTGAGTTTGTCGACCTCGCGCTCGAGCGCCTGCACGAACAGGCGCATCAGCAGCGAGACTTCTTCGGGCGGACGCCGCCAGTTCTCGGAGCTGAACGCAAACAGGGTCAGGTAGCGCACGCCACGCCGCCCGCAGGCCTCGACTACGCGCCGCACGGCCTGCACGCCCTTGGCGTGGCCCGCGGTGCGAGGCAAGTGCCGGCGCGTCGCCCAGCGCCCGTTGCCATCCATGATGATGGCAACGTGCTGGGGCACGGCCTGGGTGGCGGGAATCGCCTGGGTGGAGCTGATAGCCATGAGCAGGAAGCGTCGCCCGGTACCTGGCCGCGCTTATACGGTCATGATTTCCGCTTCTTTCTGGGTGATGAGCTTGTCGATCTCGGTGACGTTGCGATCGGTGAGCTTCTGGATGTCGTCCTGCGCGCGGCGCTCGTCGTCTTCGGAGATTTCCTTGTCCTTGACCAGCTTCTTGAGCGATTCGTTGGCTTCGCGGCGCAGGTTGCGCACGGCGATCTTGGCGTCTTCGCCCTCGCCCTTGACCACCTTGGTGAGGTCGCGGCGGCGCTCTTCGGTCAGCGCGGGCATAGGCACGCGAATGCTGTCGCCCAGGCTCATGGGGTTCAGGCCCAGGTCGGATTCGCGAATGGCCTTCTCGATGGCGGCGGCCATGGGCTTTTCGTAGGGCTGCACGCTGATGGTGCGCGCATCGACCAGGTTCACGTTGGCAACCTGGCTCACGGGCACCGGCGAGCCGTAGTACTCGACCTGGACGTGATCCAGGATGCCGGTATGGGCGCGCCCGGTGCGGATCTTGGACAGGTTGACCTTCAGCGTGTCAAGCGACTTGGCCATCCTGGTTTCGGCGGATTTGCGGATTTCTGCGACGCTCATGAGGATTTCCTTTGCTTAAACGTGTACCAGGGTGCCTTCGTCTTCGCCGCTGACCGCGCGTTTGAGCGCGCCGGACTTGTTGATCGAGAACACCTTGATGGGCAATTTCTGGTCGCGGCAAAGCGCGAACGCGGTGGCATCCATGACTTCGAGCCGGCGCACGATGGCCTCGTCGAAGCTGATGCGCGCATAGCGCGTGGCGGTGGGATCTTTATTGGGGTCGGCGCTATAGATGCCGTCGACCTTGGTGGCCTTGAGCACGATTTCGGCGCCGATTTCGGCGCCGCGCAGCGCCGCCGCGGTATCGGTGGTGAAGAACGGGTTGCCCGTGCCGGCCGCGAAAATGACAACCTTGCCTTCTTCGAGGTAGCGCAGTGCCTTGGGGCGAATGTACGGTTCGACCACCTGGTCGATGTTCAGCGCCGACTGCACGCGGGTGTCGACGTCTTTGTGCTTCAGGGCGTCTTGCAGGGCCAGGGCGTTCATGATGGTGGCCATCATGCCCATGTAGTCGGCCGTGGCGCGATCCATGCCCTGGGCTCCGGGAGCGACGCCGCGGAAGATGTTGCCCCCGCCGATGACGATGGCCAGTTCGACGCCCAGCGCCACCACTTCGGCGATTTCATCGGTCATGCGCACGATGGTGCTGCGGTTGATGCCAAAGGCATCTTCGCCCATCAGCGCTTCGCCGGAAAGTTTGAGAAGAACCCGTTTGTATGATCTGCTGCTCATAGGTGATGTCCCAAGGACCGATCCGACGAAAGTGTAAGACAAGAAATAGGGCCGGACTAGATGTTTTCTAGCCGGCCCTGGGTACTACGACCGATCAGGCGCGGCCGGCAGCGGCAGCGGCGACCTCGGCGGCGAAGTCGCTGGTCTTTTTCTCGATGCCCTCGCCCACCACGAACAGCACGAACTTGTTGATCGAGGCGCTCTTTTCCTTGAGCATCTGTTCAACCGTCTGCTTGTCGTTCTTGACGAAGGGCTGCGACAGCAGCGTGACTTCTTTCAGGAACTTCTGCACCGAGCCTTCGACCATCTTGGCCACGATTTCGGCGGGCTTGCCCGATTCGGCGGCCTTCTGTTCGGCCACCGAGCGTTCGGCAGCGATGTCGGCGGCCGGCACGCCGTCGGCGTTCAGGGCGCGGGGCTTGGTGGCGGCGATGTGCATGGCCAGGTCTTTGCCGACTTCTTCGGCGCCGGCATATTCGACCAGCACGCCGATCTTGCCGCCGTGCACATAGCTGGCCAGGGCGTTGGCGGTTTCGATGCGTTCGAAGCGGCGCACCGAGATGTTCTCGCCGATTTTGCCGACCAGGGCGGTACGGGTGGTTTCAACCGTGCCCTCGCCCAGCGGCAGGGCCGACAGCGCCGCCACGTCGGCGGGCTTCTGGGTGGTGACCAGTTCGGCCAGCTTGTTGACGAAAGCGACGAAATCGTCGTTCTTGGCCACGAAGTCGGTTTCGCAGTTGACTTCGATGACGGCGCCCTGCTTCGCGTCGGCCGAGATGTACAGGCCGATCAGGCCTTCGGCGGTGACGCGCGCGGCGGCCTTGCTGGCCTTGTTGCCCAGCTTGACGCGCAGGATTTCTTCGGCGCGGGCCAGATCGCCCTCGGCTTCGGTCAGGGCCTTCTTGCACTCCATCATGGGCGCGTCGGTCTTTTCGCGCAGTTCCTTGACGAGGGCGGCGGTAATTTCAGCCATGATTGCTCCAGTTTCGCTAAGACATGCCCCGGCGGGCCGGGGCACATGAATTGATTCGACAAGACACCCGCTCTGGCGGGCCATGAGACGGGAGCCCGTCTCGAGACTTCCGGTCGGCCCGGACGCCGGACGGGATGCCCGCCGCGCCCGGCCTGCCGGATCGGGCTATCAGCCCTGGTTGTCCTGCACTTCGACGAACTCTTCCGAGCCTTCGCCGGCTTCTTCGACCAGGCCGTTCAGGTTCTGCTCGCGGCCTTCCAGCACGGCGTCGGCGATGCCCTTGGCGTACAGCGCGATGGCCTTGGCCGAGTCGTCGTTGCCCGGAATGACGTAGTCGATGCCGTCGGGCGAGTGGTTGGTGTCGACCACGGCGACGACCGGGATGCCCAGCGTGCGGGCTTCAGCCACGGCGATCTTGTGGTAGCCGACGTCGATGACGAACAGCGCATCGGGCAGGCCGTTCATGTCTTTGATGCCGCCGATGGACTTGTTCAGTTTTTCGAGCTCGCGCTGGAACAGCAGGCCTTCTTTCTTGATCATGCGCTCGGCGCCGCCTTCGGCGACCACGGCTTCCATGTCTTTCAGGCGCTTGACCGAGGTCTTGACCGTCTTGAAGTTGGTCAGCATGCCGCCGAGCCAGCGGGCGTCGACGTAGGGCATGCCGCAACGGGCGGCTTCGGCCGCGACCAGTTCACGGGCGGCGCGCTTGGTGCCGACGAACAGGATGTTGCCGCCGCGGGCAGCCAGCTGCTTCACGAACTTGGTGGCGTCCTGGTACTTGGCAACTGTTTGTTCCAGGTTGATGATGTGGATCTTGTTGCGATGGCCGAAAATGTACGGGGCCATCTTGGGATTCCAGTAGCGGGTCTGGTGGCCGAAGTGGACGCCAGCTTCCAGCATTTCACGCATGAGGGACATGAATTTCTCCGAGGGTTGGTTCTTGCGCTACGCCTGTACCGGCCCATGCATGGCACAGTTCGGCACCCTGGGTGGCATAGCGCGCGATTTCCTGTCGCCCGGATCGATCTGCTCGATGCCTGGCGCCAGGATGAAAAGCCCGAAAACCGGTGGCCGATCGCTGCGGCAGGCCGGGCATATGAGGCATATAAGCCCACATAACCCCGTACCACCCGCGCACGAATGCGTGGCGCAGCGAATAAACCCAGACGGCCGAGGCGGCCAGGGCCTACAATAAAAGCACCCCTGGCTTTGCCCCCGGTTTTTAGGCAAGCCTATAATTCTACTATTTTTCCACCCAGTTACTCAAGCCACCTACATGGGCCTCGTTACCAATCCCGCCGACCTGGACAAGATGCGCGCCGCCTGCCAGGACGCCGCGAAGATCCTCGATTTCATCACCCCTTACGTCAAACCGGGGGTCACCACGGGCGAACTCGACCGCCTGTGCCTGGAATACCTGACCGACGAGCTGAAGGTGAAATCGGCCACGGTCGGCTATGCGCCCCCGGGCTACCCGCCCTTCCCCGGCGCGATCTGCACGTCGGTCAACCACCAAGTCTGCCACGGCATTCCCGGCGACAAGGTGCTGAAAAACGGGGACGCCCTCAATATCGACGTCACCATTATCAAGGACGGCTGGTTCGGCGACACCAGCCGCATGTATCACGTGGGCGAACCGTCGATCCAGTCGCGCCGCCTGGCCGAGATCACGTTCGAGTGCATGTGGAAAGGCATCCAGCAGGTGCGCAACGGCGCCACCCTGGGCGACGTCGGCCATGCCATCCAGAAGCATGCCGAATCCAACGGCTATTCGGTGGTGCGCGAGTTCTGCGGCCACGGCATCGGCCAGCGCTTTCACGAAGACCCGCAGGTGCTGCACTATGGCAAGCCGGGCAGCGGCGTGCGCCTGACCACGGGCATGATCTTCACCATCGAGCCCATGATCAACGCCGGCCGCCGCGAAATCCGCCAGCTGGCCGATGGCTGGACGGTCGTCACGCGCGACCACAGCCTGTCGGCGCAATGGGAGCACACCATCTGTGTCACCGACACGGGCTATGAAGTCCTGACCCTGTCGCCGGGCGTGCGCCAGCCGCCGGCGTTCATTACCGAGCCCCTGACGCTGCCCGCCACCTGATCCGCCAGCACCATGACCACAGCCGCCCCGCCTTCGCTTCCTGACCTGCGCCGGCGGCTGCAAGCCGCGCGCGGCGAGGCCATCGCCCAGTTCCGGCAGCACCGCCGGCCGGACATCCTGTTGTTCGAACTGCGGCGCGTCGTCGACCAGACGCTGCGCGACCTGCTCAAGCTGCACCCCCTGCCCGCCGGCGCCACGCTGGCGGCCGTCGGCGGCTACGGCCGCGGCGAACTCTACCCGCATTCCGACGTCGACCTGCTGATCCTGCTGCCGCACGCGCCCTCGCCCGGCGATGCGGGCGCCATCGAGACCCTGGTGGCGGCGCTATGGGACCTGGGTCTGGAGCCCGGCCACAGTGTGCGCACGCTGGCCGACTGCGAGCAGGAAGCGCAGGCCGACATCACTGTCGAGACTGCCTTGCTGGAATCGCGCTGGCTGGCCGGCAGCCGCAGCCTCATGAAGCAATTCGAGGCAGCCATCCAGGCCCAGCTCGATGCTCCGGCGTTTTTCCAGGCCAAGCGCGTCGAGATGCAACAGCGCCACGCGCGCTACCAGGAAACCCCGTACGCGCTGGAGCCCAACTGCAAAGAGTCGCCCGGCGGGCTGCGCGATCTGCAGGTGATTCTATGGATGGCGCGCGCCGCCGGCTTTGGCCGCACCTGGCGCGAGGTGGCCCAGGCCGGCCTGCTGACGCCGTCCGAAGCGCGCGACCTGCGGCGCGCCGAGCAGGCCTTCAAGCGCCTGCGCATCGAGCTGCACCTGCTGACCGGCCGGCGCGAAGACCGCGTGCTGTTCGATTTGCAGCCCGGCCTGGCCGAGGTCTACGGCATCCAGGCCACCGCCACCCGGCGCAGCAGCGAACTGCTGATGCAGCGCTATTACTGGGCCGCGCGCCTGGTGACGCAGCTCAACGCGATTCTGGTGCCCAGCATTGAAGAACGGCTCTTCCCGCGCCCCGACACGGGCGCGCGCGAGATCGACGACGATTTCCGCAACCTGCGCGACCGGCTCGACATCGTGCGCGACGACGGCTTCGAGCGTAACCCTACACTTTTGCTGCGCGCCTTCCTGGTCATGCAGCAACGCGCGGAACTTACCGGCCTGACGCCGCGCACCCTGCGCGCCATGTGGCACTCGCGCCATCGCATCGACGCGCAGTTCCGGCGCAACCCGGTCAACCGCAAGCTGTTCCTGCAGATTCTCCAGCAGCCGCGCGGCATTGTGCATGAACTGCGGCGCATGACGATGCTGAACATCCTGCCGCGCTATTTGCCAGTATTTCGCCGCATTGTCGGGCAGATGCAGCACGACCTGTTCCATGTGTACACCGTCGACCAGCACACGCTGGCCGTGGTGCGCAACATCCGGCGCTTCACCATGCCGGAACACGCGCAGGAATACCCGCTGGCAAGCCAGCTGATCGCCAACCTCGAACGCCATTGGCTGCTGTATGTGGCGGCCCTGTTCCACGACATCGCCAAGGGGCGCGGCGGCGACCATTCCGAGCTGGGCGCGCGCGAAGTGAAGCGTTTCGCGCACGAGCACGGGCTGGAGCCCGATGATGCGGAGCTGGTCGAGTTCCTGGTTCGCCAGCACTTGCTGATGTCGGCCGTGGCGCAGAAGCGCGACTTGTCCGACCCGGAGGTCATCAAGGATTTCGCGGCTACCGTGCGCGACGAACGGCGCCTGACGGCGCTGTACCTGCTGACGGTGGCCGACATACGCGGCACCAGCCCCAAGGTTTGGAATGCCTGGAAAGGCAAGCTGCTCGAAGACCTGTACCGCCTGACGCTGGCCGCGCTGGGCGGGTCGCCTGCCGACACGCACACGGTGCTGACCGAACGCAAGGAAGAGGCGGCCCGCCTGACCCGCCTGGCCGGCCTGCGCGATGACGCGCGCGATGCTTTCTGGAACGAGCTGGACGTGGCGTATTTCCTGCGGCACGACGCGTCGGATATCGCCTGGCATACCCGCCACCTGTACTACCAGGTCGCTCCCGACAGTCCGGTGGTGCGGGCCCGCCCCACCGAGCATGGCGAAGGGCTGCAGATCATGGTGTACACCCGTGACGTGCCAGAGCTGGTGGTGGCCATTTGCGCTTATTTCGACGCCAAATCGCTGGGTATCCAGGATGCCCGCATCCATACCACCCGCCATGGCTGGGCGCTGGACAGTTTCATCGTGCTGCTGCCCGAAGGCAGCACCGACCTGCGCGCGCAGGCCACGCTGGTCGAACACGAACTGGCGCAGCGCCTGCGCGACCCGCAGGACGCCACTGGCGCGCGCGGGGCCTACGACGCGCCGGCGCGCCGCCGGCAGTCTCGCATTTCGAAGGTCTTCCCGGTCATGCCGCAAGCCGAACTGCAGCCCGACGAGCGCAGCCAGTCCTGGCGGCTGTCGGTTACCGCCACCGATCGTCCCGGGCTGCTGCATGCGCTGACGCGCGTGTTCGCCAGCCATGGCGTCAGCGTGAGCATGGCCAAGATCATGACGCTGGGCGACCGGGTTGAAGACGTGTTCATTTTGACTGGATCGGCGCTGGAGCGCCCGCGCACCCAGATGCAGTTCGAACGAGCCGTGCTGGACGCCCTGGCCGGCGACGAGGCGCGGCAACAGGCGGCGTAACCGGCGAATTGCGGGCGTTGCTGCGGCGGGGTGTCTGGCCGGTGTCTGACACCCTGCGGGAGTCAGACACCGGGTCAAGTTGTGGGTGTCGCACACCCGCGTTGGGCAGCGGGAGTCAGGCACCTGACTCGAGCTGCGAGCCTCAGGCGGCCTGCCGCTGCGCCTGGCGGGCTTCCTGCAGGCGCGCCGCGGCGTCGCGCAGCGCGGTGCGCAGCCCCTCTTCCACCACCGGATGGTAGAACGGCATGTCGAGCATCTGGGCCACGGTGAGCTGCTGCTGCGCGGCCCAGGCCAGCAGGTGGCCGATGTGTTCGGCCGCCGGGCCGACCATTTCGGCGCCCAGGAACTGTCCGGTTTCGTTGTCGGCATACACGTGCAGGATGCCCTTGTTCTTGAGCATGACGCGCGAGCGGCCCTGGTCGCCGAAGTCGACTTCGCCGGTCACGAAGCCGCCTTGCGGCAGGCGCGCATAGGGCGTGCCAACCATGGCGATCTGCGGATCGGAAAACACGACCGCCAGGCCCGCGCGCCGCAGCCCGGGCTGCACGTCCGGATAACGCGCCGCGTTGGTGCCGGCGATGCGGCCTTCATCGGCGGCCTCGTGCAGCAGCGGCGCGTCGGCGTTGGCATCGCCAGCAATGAAGATCGGCGCCGCGCCAGCCTGCAAGGTGTTGCGATTGAATTCGGGCACGCCGCGGGCGTCGCGCGCCAGGCTGGTGTGATGCAGGTCGAGCCCGTCCACGTTCGGCCGCCGGCCGGTGGCCACCAGCGCGTAGTCGAACAGTTCAGTGCGTTCGGTGTTGTCCAGCGCCACGTAGCGGACTTCGACCTGGTCGCCCACGCGCGTCGTGGACAGCACGCGCGCGTCCGGGTCCAGGTAGAACTCGTCCTGGAAGCTGCGGCGCGCGCGCTGGCGCACCACCGGGTCGCCCAGTCCGCCCAGGCTACCGCTGACGCCGAATACCCGCACTCGCACGCCCAGCCGGGCCAGCGCCTGGCCCAGTTCCAGGCCGATGACGCCGGGGCCGAACACAGCCACGCTGCGCGGCAGGTCTTGCCAGGCGAATACGTCGTCGTTGACGACCAGGCGGTCGCCCAGCGCAAGGAACGGCGGCGGCACCGAGGGCCGCGATCCCGTGGCGATGACCACGCTGTCCGCGCGCACTTCGACGCGCTCGTCCACGCGCAGCACGGTATCGGATACAAAGCGCGCATAACCGGCGAGCTTGTCTTCGGCCGGGATGTTCTCCACGCCTTCCAGCACGAACCCGACAAAGCGGTCGCGCTCGCGGCGCACCCGCTCCATGACTGCGCGGCCGTCTACGCGCACCGCGCCGTCGATGTGCACGCCGAACGGCGCCGTGTGGGCGGCAGCATGCGCCGCCTCGGCCGCCGCGATCAGCAGCTTGGACGGCATGCAACCCACCCGCGCGCAGGTTGTGCCGTACGGGCCGCCTTCGATCAGCAGCGCGCGCTTGCCGGCGGCGCGGGCGGCGCGGTAAGCCGCCAAACCAGCCGTGCCGGCGCCGATGACGGCGATATCGGTATGCAGAATATCCATGACTGTCCCATGCTGGACCAGCGCCGCGTGGCTGCGCCGGCAGAGTAAACCGTAAGGTAAGAAGTGTGCTGGCATCCGGCGTCCTCGTGACGCCGGATGCCGTGCGGGCAAGGCTGTGCCTGTCCGCTGCGGGGAACTACAGGTATGCCTTCAGGTCTTCCAGGCCGCCGACCAGGGTGCCGTTGATGAAGACTTGCGGGGCCGTGCCCTTGCCCGAGATCGCGCCGATGACCCGGCCGCGCACCTTATGCTCGAGCGGAATCTCGATCGGGTCGTAGCCCTTGTCGGCCAGCAGGGCCTTGGCTTCGATGCAGAACGGGCAACCCGGCTTGGAAAACACCACCACCTGATCGGGCTTCTTCGCCTGCGGGGCGATATAGGCCAGCATGGTGTCGGCGTCCGAGACTTCGAAGGGGTCGCCTTCTTTCTGCGGTTCGATGAACATCTTTTCGATCACGCCGTCTTTCACCAGCATCGAATAGCGCCAGCTGCGCTTGCCGAAACCGAGGTCGCGCTTGTCGACCAGCATGCCCATGCCTTCGGTGAAGTCGCCGTTGCCATCGGGCAGCAGCGTGATGTTGCCGGCTTCCTGGTCCTTGGCCCATTCGTTCATGACGAAGGTGTCATTGACCGACACGCATACGACCGCGTCCACGCCTACGCTGGCGAACGTCGACGCCAGCTCGTTGTAGCGCGGCAGGTGCGTCGACGAGCACGTGGGGGTAAAAGCGCCTGGCAGCGAGAAGACCACGACGGTCTTGTTCTTGAACAGGTCGTCGGTGCTGACCTGCTTCCATTCGTTGCCCTGGCGGATGGGGAAGGTCACGTTGGGGACCCGTTGGCCTTCGCGATTCTGCAGCATTCAATCATCTCCTTGAGGGGGGTGGCGGCCTCGCCACCATGAAAGAGATGATAAATGCCAACTATCAATATAGCAAATTTAATTATTTAAATTAATTGATAGCCAAGGCCAATCGGGCCACCCGCCGGCGTCTGCCTCATGCCAGCGGCTGCGCCTCGTAGCCCGCCTGCTCGATGGCGGCGCGCACCGGATCGGCGGCCGGCGCATTGTCGACCGTGACGCGGTGCGCGGCAAGATCGGCCGTGACGCGGGCGCCGGGCACGGCTTGCTGCACCGCCTGGGTGATGGTGCTGACGCAATGACCGCAGGTCATGTCGGGAACGGTGAATTGGAAAGACATGGCAGCTCCTGTAGAACGAAAGCATAAAACATGGGCCGCAGCCCATGAGACGGAACCAGCTTAAACCTTCCCATCATGGCAAAGTCAAGCGTAAAATAAGCTTGACCTTCCCATCATGGGAAGGATGAAACTGTCGGCACATTCTCTTGCCGGAGCCGCAGCATGACTGCCCCTACCCTAGTCCAGACTGAACTCGCCATCGAAGGCATGACCTGCGCCTCGTGCGTCAAGCGGGTGGAAAAAGCCTTGTCGGCCGTGGCTGGCGTGGGCGCGGCCAGCGTCAACCTTGCCACCGAGAGCGCCCGCGTCGAACATGACCCGGGCGCCGACGCCCAGGCGCTGGTGGCCGCGGTGGCGCGCGTGGGCTACACGGCCCACCCCATTGCCGCGCAGGACGGCCACGAGGCCCGCCAGGAACAGGCGCGCGCCGACGAGGCGCGCGGCTTGCGCCGCGCCTTCACCATAGCCCTGGTGCTTACCCTGCCCGTGTTCGTGCTGGAAATGGGCTCGCATATTTTTCCCGCCATGCACCATTGGGTGGCCATGCGGCTGGGCACGCAAAACAGCTGGCTGCTGCAGTTTGCGCTGACCACCGCCGTGCTGGCCTGGCCGGGCCGGATTTTTTTCACCAAGGGGCTGGCCGCGCTGTGGCGCCGCGCACCCGAGATGAACTCGCTGGTTGCGGTGGGCGCGGGCGCGGCCTGGGCTTATTCCGTGGCGGCTACCTTTGCTGCGCAATGGCTGCCCGCCGACGCACGCTATGTCTATTACGAAGCCGCGGCCGTCATCGTCACGCTCATTCTGCTGGGACGCATGCTGGAAGCCCGCGCCAAGGGGCGCACCGGCGCGGCCATCAAGCGCCTGATCGGCCTGCAGCCCCGCACCGCGCGCGTACTGCGCGACGGCCAGGCGCACGACGTGCCCATTGAGCAGGTGCGCCGCGGAGAGCATGTCGTGGTGCGCCCCGGCGAGAAGATCCCCATCGACGGCGAGATCATCGAAGGCAGCTCGTACGTCGACGAGTCCATGCTGACGGGCGAGCCAATGCCCGTGGAAAAGCGCGCCGGCATGCGCGCCACCGGCGGCACGCTGAACACCTCGGGCAGTTTCACCCTGCGCGTCACGCACACGGGCGCCGACACCATGCTGGCCCGCATCATCCACATGGTGCAGACTGCCCAGGGCGCGAAGTTGCCTATCCAGACATTGGTGGACCAGATTACCGCCTGGTTCGTGCCCGCGGTCATGGCGATCGCGTTGCTGGCTTTCGCGGCCTGGCTGGCGTGGGGCCCCTCGCCGGCGCTGCCGCTGGCCCTGGTCAATGCGGTGGCCGTGCTGATCATTGCCTGCCCATGCGCCATGGGCCTGGCCACCCCCACTTCCATCATGGTGGGCACGGGCCGCGCCGCGGATCTGGGCGTGCTGTTCCGCCAGGGCGACGCGCTGCAGGCGCTGCGCGATGTCGAGGTCGTGGCGTTCGACAAGACCGGCACGCTGACCCTGGGCAAGCCGGCCCTGGTGGGCCTGCAGGCCGCGCCGGGCTTCGACGGCGACCAGGTGCTGGGCTGGCTGGCCGCGGTGCAGGAACGTTCCGAGCACCCCATCGCCCGCGCGATCGTGGCGGCCGCGCGCTCGCGCGGGCTGCCCGCCCTGCCCGCCGACGACTTCCAGGCCGTTACCGGCGCCGGTGTGCAGGCACGGGTGGACGGCCGGCGCATCGTGGCGGGCGCGGCGCGGCTGATGGCTCAACACGCCGTCGACCTGGCGGTGTTCGGCGACCAGGCGGCAGACTGGGGCGCCGAAGGCAAGACGCCCGTGTACGTGGCGGTGGATGGACGCGCGGCCGCGCTGGTGGCGGTGAGCGACCCGCTCAAGCCCTCGGCGGCCAGCGCCATCAACGCACTGCATGCGCTGGGCATCAAGACGGCGATGATTACTGGCGACAATGAACTGACCGCGCGCAGCGTGGCGCGGCAACTGGGCATCGACGAGGTGCGCGCCGAGGTGCTGCCCGATGGCAAGGTCGCGGCCATCGAGGCGCTGCGCGCCGGCGGCCGCAAGCTGGGCTTCGTGGGCGACGGCATCAACGATGCGCCGGCACTGGCCGCGTCCGACGTGGGCATTGCCATCGGCACCGGCACCGACGTGGCAATCGAAGCGGCTTCGGTCGTGCTGATGGCCGACGACCTGCACGGGGTGCCCAACGCCATCGAACTCAGTCGCGCCACCCTGGCCAACATCCGCCAGAACCTGTTCTGGGCCTTTGCCTACAACGCCGCGCTGATTCCGCTGGCGGCCGGGGCGCTGTATCCCGCGTTCGGCCTGCAACTGTCGCCTATTTTCGCGGCGGGCGCCATGGCCCTGTCCAGCGTGTTCGTATTGGGCAATGCGCTGCGCCTGCGCGCCTACCGCCCCGCCCGTCCGCCTGCCCATTCACCAGCCCGCGAAGGCCAGCCATCATGAATATCGGACAAGCCGCCAGCGCCACGGGCATCTCGGCCAAGATGATCCGCTATTACGAAAGCATCGGCCTGATCGGCCCGGCCACGCGCACCGAGTCCGGCTACCGCGTTTACAGCGAGCACGACCTGCATACCTTGCGGTTCGTGCGGCGCGCCCGCGACCTGGGCTTCTCGGTAGAACAGATGCACGAACTGCTGGCGCTGTGGCGCGATCGCGGCCGCGCCAGCGCCGACGTCAAGCGCATCGCGCTGAGCCATGTAGAAGGCCTGGAGCGCAAGGCCGCGGAACTGCAGCAGATGGCCGACAGCCTGAGGCACCTGGCGCGCCATTGCCACGGGGACAGCCGGCCCGACTGCCCCATCATCGAAGAACTGGGCGGCGGCGCGGGCTGAGCGCGCCGTACCGCGCCGCCCGCGCAACCGAGGCCGCGTTGCAAACCGGGTAGCGATTACGCGGCCGCCTCGGTGTCTTTCTGCCGGGCTTTTTCCTGGGCCGCCAGCACCTCGGCGGCAGGCAGCGATTCGAACACCGCAATCGATTCCACGTGGCCAGTGTGGGGGAACATGTTGATCACCCCCGCGCTCTTGAGCACATAGCCGCCTTCATGAACCATGATGGCCGCATCGCGCGCCAGGGTGGCCGGATTACAGGACACATATACGATGCGACGCGGCCGCTCGTCCGGACCCAGCAGCGCCAGCGCCTGCGCAACCGCCTGCGCGCCCTCGCGCGGCGGGTCGATCAGCATGCGGTCGAAGTATCCCAGGCCGCGCAACCAGTCCACGTCGACCTCGAAGAGGTTCAGCGTCGCGAAGCGGGTGCGGCCGGCCAGGCCATGCCGGTCGGCCGCGGCCAGGGCCCGGTCGGTCAGGGCCTTGCTGCCCTCTACCCCTACGGCTTCGCGGCCGCGCGTGGCCAGCGGCAGCGTGAAATTGCCCAGCCCACAGAACAGGTCGGCCACGCGGTCTTCGGGTTGCACGTCGAGCAGCATCAGCGCGCGCGACACCATCGCGCGGTTGATGGCGTGATTGACCTGGGTGAAGTCGGTGGGCCGGTACGGCATGCTGAGGCCGAACTCGGGCATGGCATAGGACAGCGTGTCGGCATGCTCGGGTTCGAGCGGATGCACGGTGTCGGGGCCCTTGGGCTGCAGCCACCATTGCACGTCGTGCTGCGCGGCGAACTGGCGCAGCACGGCCAGGTCGCCATCGGTCAGGGGTTCGAGGTGGCGCAGCACCAGCACCGTGGCCCGATCGCCCAGCGCCACTTCGATCTGCGGCATGCGGTCGGGCGCCGACATCGCGGCGATCATGGCGCGCAGCGGCATCAGCATGGCGCTGACGTGCGGCGGCAGCACGTGGCATTCGCGCATGTCGGCCACATAGCTGCTCTTGCGCTCGTGGAATCCCACCAGCACCCCGCCCTTTTTGGGCACTACGCGCACCGACAGGCGCGCCCGGTAGCGGTAGCCCCAGGTGGGGCCGTGCAGCGGCGGCAGGACGCGCTGCGGACGCAGCTTGCCGACGTGCCAGAAGGTGTCTTCGAGCGCGCGCTGCTTGATGGCCACTTGTGCGGAAGGCTCCAGGTGCTGCATGGCGCAGCCGCCGCACACGCCGAAGTGCGGGCAGCGCGGGGCCACCCGCAGCGCCGAGGGGCGCAAGATCTCTTCCACGCGGGCGATTTCATACGAGGGCTTGCGCCGCACCGTTTGCGCGGTGACGCGCTCGGTGGGCAGCGCGCCCTCGACGAACACGACCTTGCCGTCGCGGCGGGCGATTCCCCGGGCTTCGAGGTCCAGGGATTCGATATTCAGTACTTCGGCCATCTCTTGTGCAATCCAGGCTGATACGGGCAACCGGGCATTGTAAAAGAGGAAGCCGGGGCACGCCGCCGCGGCCGCAATGCCCTAGAACGACCGGGCTACCGAAAACACCGCGCCCAGGCGGCCGGACGGATGGCCGTTCTTGGTGGGCAGCCAGTTGTCCGCGCTTGCGCCCACGGCGGCCAGGCCCAGCACCCAGCCGTTCAGGTCCTTGGTGACGCCAAGCTTGTAGTCCACGTAATGGCCGAGCGAATCGCCGTCCATGTCGACCTGCTTTTTCAGCCTCTGGTAGCCCACGTGCGCCTCCAGCCCCCAGCCATCGCCCAGGTCGAAATTGGCGGTGCCGTCCAGGTACCAGGTACCCTTGCTGTCCGGCGTGCTGAAGAAATCGCTGGGCGTGTACGAGTACTTCAGCGAGTAGTTCTCGTAGCTCAGGCCCACGTACAGGTCGGTGTTGTTGTAGTTGCCGCCCTTGGGCGACTTGGAGCCGGGATAGTAGTAGTACAGCGCGCCGACATCCAGGCCCAGGCCATGTCCCAGGTCGCCCTTCCAGCCGCCGTAGAAATCCATTTCCAGGTTGCCTTCGGGAAAGACGAAATCGGACACGTTGGAGTTCCAGTTGCCCAGATAGAAACCCGAGGAGTGCTCCAGGTCGATCCCCACCTGCACGGCGGGCCGGAAGTTGGTTTGCGAATAGCCGCGGAACCGGTAGTCGCTGACGATGGCGGCGTTGCCGCTGAGCGAAAAGCCCGCGCCCAGGTCGGTGGGTTCGGCGTGGGCAACGGCGGCGAAACCGGCGCAGAGCGCCAGGGGCAAGGCAAGCAGCGTGCGTTTCATGGTGCGGATCCTGTGAGCGGGGAAGACGCACCGGCGGGACTGCCGGCGCGGGCCGGCTTCTTTTCAACGGAATGACACCGGCTCGATCTGGCTAAAGCAGCTTTCGTGCCAACTTTTCATGGCTCGGCGCAGCCCTGGCGATGGGCCGCGCCCGCGCACCACTGCGGTGCCGCGTGCGCCAGCGGCGCACGGTTTCGGAGCGGCGCGCGCCGGCATGCGCCAGATCGAGGCATGAAAAAAAGCGCGGCAGCCTGCCGCGCTGATACGGTGTCTGACCCTGCGGAGCCAGACACCTGGTCAGCCGGACGATCAGTTGGCCGGAGCGGTTTGTGCTGCGGCGGGAGCCGACTTGCCGGCGCGGCGCTCTTGCATCTTGGCGACGCGCTCTTTCATGCGGGCCTGGCGCGCCTTGACCTGGTCGGTAATCTGCTGGCGCTGGCCGTCATTGAGGGTGTCCCAGGCCGCCAGCCATTTGCCGCGCACTTGCTCGGCCTGCTCGCGGAACTGGTCGCGCCCCTGGTCTGCGCGGGCGGCCAGCGCGTGCGGGTCGAGCTTGCCGCTGGCGAGCTGGCTGTCGAGCAGCTCGTGCCGCTTGGCGCCCGCGTCGCGCATGGATTTGTGCAGTTCGCCCTGCGCCTGCTTGGCCGCGTCGAAGGCGGCCTGCTGCTTGGCATCGAGCTTGAGCGCTTCGACCTGCTTCTTGGACAGCGGGCCCACGCCGGGAATCAGGAATCCGTCGTGCAGGCGCATGCTCATGTGGTGGCGGCCATGCTTGCCGCCATGGTGCCAGCCCTGCTGTTGGCGCACGGAATCGGCGTCGGGCGCCGCCAGGGCGGTGCCCGACAGGCCGGTGGCGGCCATGACGAAACCCAGGGCAGCCAGGGAAGAACGGATCGCGTATCGGGACATAGTGGTCTCCTGAAAAAGTAGAACGCGAGACCATTGTGGGGGTGAGACCGTTACGCACGGATTTCTCGGCCCCGGCCGATATTTCAGTCGGTTGCAGCGGCGCGCCAGCGGCTCAGGCCGCGTCCCAGGCAGCCAGGTATTCGCGCCAGTGCACGGCGTCGCTGGCGGCCAGCGTGTCGCGCACCAGGTCGACTTCGGCCTGGTAGGCCGCCGCGTCGAGCTCGCCGCGCAGGAAGCGGAAACGGCAATACACCAGCCAGGTGTTGACGACGTCGGTTTCGCAGTAGGCGCGCACCTCGTCGGCCTTGCCTTGCTGCCATGCCGGCCAGACCTGCCCGCCGTCCATGCCCAGCTTGCCCGGAAAGCCGCAAAGCTTGGCCAGTTCGTCGAGCGGCGCATTGGCGCGGCCGTTGTACTTGGCCAGCAGGTCCATCAGGTCGATGTGGCGGGTGTGGTAGCGGCTGATGTAGTTGTTGAACTTGAACTCGCGGTCGTCGTCGCCCGTGTCCCAGTAGCGCGGCGCCGGCACGCCGTGGATCAGGCTGCGGTAATGCAGCACCGGCAGGTCGAAGCCGGAGCCGTTCCAGCTGACCAGCCGCGGCGTGTAGCGCTCGATGGTCTTGAAGAAGCCGCTGATCAGCGCGGCCTCGGGGTCGTCGGGTTGGCCCAGCGTCTTGACGCGAAAGCCCTGGTCGTCGCGGAACACGCAGCCGATGACCGCGATGCGCTGCAGGTGCAGCGGCAGGAAGTCGTGCCCGACCGCCTCGCGGCGGGCCTGGAAGGCGCGTTCGGCGACTTCGGCGTCGGGCACGTCGGCGCCCCAGCCGTTGAGCTTGCGCAGCCCGTCTACGTCGGGCAGTGTTTCCAGGTCGAAGACCAGTGTGGGCGTCATCGCGGCGGCAGGTATTGCAGCGGATCGACCGGCGTGCCCTGGCGGCGGATTTCGAAATGCAGGCGCGGCGAGGTGGTGTCGGTCTGGCCGACCTCGGCGATTTTTGCGCCGCGCTTGACCGTCTGGCCAGTCTTGACCAGCAGCTTCTGGTTGTGCGCGTAAGCGGTGATGAAGCCGTTCTGGTGATTGATGATGATCAGGTTGCCCAGACCGCGCACGCCGTTGCCGCTGTACATGACCTTGCCGTCAGCGGCAGCGGCGACCGGATCGCCCAGGGCGCCGCCGATGTCGATGCCCTTGGTGCTGCTGTTGAAGGTTTGCGTGACCGGTCCGCTGGACGGCCAGCCCCAGCTGATCAGGGTGGCGTCGGAGGCGCGCGGCGGCGTGGGCACCGGGGCGGGCGTTTGCGCGGGCGGCGTGGTGGCGGCCGGCGGGGTTTCAGGCTCGCCCAGCGGAATGGGCTTGGCCTCGGCGACGGGCGCCGGCGCGGGCGTGGCCGCAGGCGCGGTGGCGGCGCCGCTGCCCGACAGCTTCAGCACCTGGCCCACGGCCAGCTGGGTGGGATCGCTGATGTTGTTCCAGCGCTTGAGTTCGTTGACGTCGACGTTATTGACGCGAGCGATCTGGTACAGCGTGTCGCCAGGCTTGACCACGTAGGTGCCGCCGGGCTGCGCGGCGGCCGGCTGGTTGGACAGGTCGACGACGGGAGCGCGGTTCTTGGTGAACGAGCACCCGGCCAGCAGGGCCAGGCTGAATATGCCGGCCAGCCAGGCGGCTCGCGGCAAGTGTGCGGCGCGCGCCGCGGCAAAAGAAAAATCGGTCAGTGGCAACTGCCCGTTGAGCATGTGCTTCTCCTGGTTGCTCAAGATTGTATTCCTGCCCTTAGCGGTACGAAACGCACGGCTTCGAGCTCGGTGCGCTTCCAGCTGGCAGTGCCGGTGCGCTCGATGAGCACCAGCCTCTGGTTGGAGGCACCTTCAGGGGCGATCAGGCGTCCGCCCGGCGCGAGCTGGTCCAGCAGCGCTTGCGGAATGGCCAGACCGGCCGCAGCCACAACAATAGCATCGAACGGCGCCACGCCGGGCAGGCCCAGCATGCCGTCGCCGTGGATCAGGCGCACCCGGGTGGCCAGCCGCAGGGCGCGCAGGTGGCCGCGCGCCAGCTCGAACAAGCCCCGGATGCGCTCGATGGCGTGCACTTCGCGCACGAACTGGGCCAGCACCGCGGCCTGGTAGCCGCAACCGGCTCCGACCTCGAGCACGCGCGTGGGGTTGCGGTCTTCGCAGGCCGCGGCGATCATGCGCGCCACCACCCAGGGCTGCGAAATGGTTTGAGAATGGCCGATGGGCAGCGCGGCGTCTTCGTAGGCCCGGCTGGCCAGTGCCTCGTCGACGAACAAATGGCGCGGCACGGCGGCCATGGCGTTGAGCACGCGCTCATCGACGATGCCCTGGGTGCGCAGCCGCTGCACCATGGCGTGGCGCAACCGGTCTGAGTTCAGGCCCAGGTTGCCGCCCTGCCCGCCTGCGCCCGCTGCCGGCGCAGGCCGCGCCAGCGTGGGGGGCGAAATGCGCGTATTGCTGTTGGCGGCGGTGACGCCGGGCGCCAGGGACGTGGAGCCGTAGCGCGGGCGCGGCGGGTTGGCGGGAGGCGTCACAGGCTTGCGCATAGCGGCTCCGCCCAGCGCCGGATTTCGTCCAGCTGGCTGTGTTGGGTCAGGTCGAGCCGCAGCGGCGTTACCGATACGGCGCCTTGGGCCACGGCGTGGAAGTCGGTGCCGGGCGCCGCGTCGGCGGCCAGGCCCACCGGCCCGATCCAGTAGACCGTGTCGCCATAGGGCGTGGTGGTGCGCACCACGGGCTCGGACGGATGGCGCTTGCCCAGGCGGGTGACCTGCAGGCCCGCCATGGCCTCGAACGGCCGGCTGGGAATGTTGACGTTAAGAAGCACCGGCGCGGCCAGCTGCTGGGCGACCTGGCGCTCGACGACCTGGCGCGCCACGCGCGCCGCGGCCTCGATGTGCGCCCAGCCCTTTTCCGCCAGCGAGAACGCGATGGCCGGGATGCCGAACAGATAGCCTTCGGCGGCCGCGGCCACCGTGCCCGAATACAAGGTGTCGTCGCCCATGTTGGCGCCGTTGTTGATGCCGGACACGACGAGATCGGGACGCGTGTCCATCAGGCCGGTCAGCGCCACGTGCACGCAGTCGGACGGCGTGCCATTGACGCATATGAACCCGTTGGCGGCGGTGCGCACGGTGAGCGGCCGGTTGAGCGTGAGCGAATTCGAGGCGCCGCTGTGGTTGGTTTCGGGCGCCACGACGGTGAGTTCGCCCAGCCCCTGCAGGGCCCGCACCAGCGCCTCGAGGCCCGGGGCGGTATAGCCGTCGTCGTTAGAAACCAGAATTCGCATTGTGCATCCAGAAGAAAGGGCGCTCGATGAAAACGCGACCGATTGTACCGCCCTAACCCCGCCTGCTTTGCATGGCGGCGCACCGCCCTGCCCGAGTTGTCCTATGGATAACCCGCAGACGCGGCGCAGGCCCGCGCGGTAGAATCCGCAGCCACGATCCCTTACACAATGGACATTACCCATGGTGCAGACCGCCCCTTCGATTTTCCTCAGCGCCGCGCTTATCGCGCTGGCCTACTTGATCGGGTCGATTCCCTTCGCGGTAGTGGTCAGCAAGCTGATGGGCCTGCAAGACCCCCGCAGCTACGGATCGAAAAATCCCGGCGCCACCAACGTGCTGCGCAGCGGCAGCAAGGCCGCGGCCGCGCTGACCCTGCTGGGCGATGCCTTCAAGGGCTGGTTCGCCCTGTGGCTGGCCCAGATGCTGGCGCCCGGCCTGTCGTGGACGGTGTTCGCGCTGGTGGCCCTGGCGGCCTTCCTGGGCCACCTGTATCCGGTGTTCCTGGGCTTCAAGGGCGGCAAGGGGGTTGCCACGGCGCTGGGCATCCTGCTGGCCATCCACCCTGGCCTGGCGCTGGCCACGGCGGCCACGTGGGTCATTATCGCGGTGTTTTTCCGCTATTCGTCGCTGGCCGCCCTGGTGGCGGCATTCTTCGCGCCGGTTTACTACCTGTTCGGCTCGGGCGTCGCCTGGTATGCGCAAGGGCCGGTGGGCGTGGCGCTGGCCATCATTACCCTGCTGCTGTTCTACCGGCATCGCGCCAATATCGCCCGCCTGCTGGCCGGCACCGAAAGCCGCATCGGCGCGAAGAAAAAATAGCCCGGCCCGCGCTAGGCTGGCGTGCCCGCGCAGATGTCGGCAAGATCCCAGCGCGGCCTGACCGTGAACGCATGCTGGCCGGCCTGCAGCGACGCCAACCCGGCCTTGACCCGCTCGGCAGCCGCGAATGCGATCATGGCTCCATTGTCGGTGCACAGCGCCAGCGGCGGGAAATAGGCTCGCGCGCCCAGCGGCCGCAGCGCCTGCGCGAGCAGTTCGCGCAGGAACTGGTTGGCGCCCACGCCGCCCGCCACCACCAGCCGCTTCAGCCCGGTTTGCTTGAGCGCCCGTACGGCCTTGGCCACCAGCACTTCGACAATGGCCGCCTGGGTGGCGGCGGCCAGGTCGGCGCGCGCGGCGTCGCTCAGGCCACCATCGCGCTCGGCTTCTTTTACGCGCGTCAGCACCGCGGTTTTCAGGCCACTGAAGCTGAAATCGAGGTCGCCGCTGTGCAGCATGGGGCGAGGCAACGTGTAGCGCCGCGGATCGCCGCTGGTCGCCAGGCGCGACAGCGCCGGACCGCCCGGATAGCCCAGGCCCATCAGCTTGGCCGATTTGTCGAAAGCCTCGCCGGCGGCGTCGTCGAGAGTTTCGCCCAGCAAGGCATAGCGTCCTACTCCATCGACCCGCATCAGTTGCGTATGCCCCCCGGACACCAGCAGCGCCACGAACGGGAAATCGGGGCGCGGGTCGTCGAGCAGCGGCGACAGCAGGTGGCCTTCGAGGTGGTGAATAGGAATGGCCGGCAGCCCGCGCGCCCAGGCAAACGCCTGCGCCACGCTGGCGCCCACCAGCAGCGCCCCGGCCAGGCCTGGCCCGGCGGTATAGGCCACCGCGTCGACATCGTTCAGGCCCAGGCCCGCCTCGGCCAGCACCTGGCGCGCCAGCGGCACCGCGCGGCGGATGTGGTCGCGCGAGGCGAGTTCGGGCACCACGCCGCCATACTCCTGGTGCATGGCGATCTGGGTATGCAGGGCGTGCGCAAGCAGGCCGCGTTCGGTGCTGACGGCGGCCACGCCGGTCTCGTCGCACGAACTTTCGAAGCCAAGAATGATCATGGGCGGAAGTTTACATCTGGTGCGAAAATGGCGGCTTCATAAGCACACACCGTTCAACCACCGGGGAACTGAAAAATGCTGGAGAAGCTATTCCAATTGCGCGAGCACGGTACAAACACCCGTACCGAAATCGTCGCCGGCCTGACGACCTTCCTGACGATGTCGTACATCATCTTCGTCAACCCGGACATCCTGTCCTCGACCGGCATGGATCGCAACGCGGTCTTCGTGGCCACCTGCCTGGCGGCGGCGCTGGGCTCGTTGATCATGGCGCTGGTGGCCAACTGGCCCATCGGCATGGCGCCGGGCATGGGCCTGAACGCCTTCTTCGCGTTCACCGTGGTGAAAACCATGGGCTACACCTGGGAACAGGCGCTGGGCGCGGTGTTCATTTCGGGCGTCATCTTCTTGCTGCTCACCGTCACCGGCGTGCGCGCCTGGCTGATCAAGGGTATTCCGCATTCGCTGCGCAGCGCCATTGCCGCCGGCATCGGCCTGTTCCTGGCCATCATCGCGCTGTCAAACGCGGGCATCGTGGTGCCGCACCCCGCCACCAAGGTCACCCTGGGCGACCTGCGCGGACATGCGCCGCTGTTCGCCATTCTGGGCTTCTTCATCATCGCCTCGCTCGATGCGCTGCGCGTGCGCGGCGCCATCCTGATCGGCATCCTGGCGGTCACACTGCTGTCCATGGCCCTGGGCTACAACGAATTCCACGGCGTGTTCTCCACGCCGCCCAGCCTGGCGCCCACCTTCATGCAGCTGGACATCATGGGTGCCCTGCACACGGGCTTCGTGCACGTCATCCTGGTGTTCGTGCTGGTCGAAGTATTCGATGCCACCGGCACGCTGATGGGCATAGCCAAGCGCGCCGGCCTGGTGCCCGAAGACCGCCCCAACCGGCTGGGCCGCGCGCTGTTCGCCGACAGCACCGCCATCGTGGCGGGCTCGATGCTGGGCACCAGCAGCACCACGGCGTACGTCGAAAGCGCCTCGGGCGTGCAGGCCGGCGGCCGCACCGGTCTGACGGCCCTGGTGGTGGGCCTGCTGTTCCTGGCCGCGCTGTTCATCTCGCCGCTGGCCGGCTCGGTGCCTGCCTATGCCACCGCGCCCGCCCTGTTGTATGTGGCCGGCCTGATGATGCGCGAGCTGATCGAAATCGACTGGAACGACGTATCCGAAGCCACGCCGGCCGCCCTGACCGCGCTGGTCATGCCGTTCACCTACTCCATCGCCAACGGGCTGGCGTTCGGTTTCATCAGCTATGTCGTGCTCAAGACCTGCACTGGCCGCGGCCGTGAAGTGCACGCCGCCACCTGGCTGGTGGCCGCGCTGTTCGTGATCCGTTACGCGTTCTTTCCGGGGTAGCCGGGCGTTGGGGGAACGGGACCGGGTTCGCCAGGCGCATGCGCCGCGGTATTGCAGGAAGGCGTGCCGGCCTGATGGTGCCAGGCGCCCTGCGGGAGCCTGGCACCTGGCCATGTGGCAACGAATCTGCGGCTTCCGGCACGCCGCTTGCGGGGGCCATTGACTCAGGCTATCGACCCGATCGACCACAAGGTTGATCCGGCAACGGATTGATTTCGCCGATACACTCTCCATGTATAGAGCAGGCGCCCGTCGATCCGGGCGCTTTCTTGTCATGACCTGGAGACCGACCCCATGACCGAACTGGCCCGCGTGCCGTTTTCCGTACTCGACCTCGCCCCCATCGTGCAGGGCGGCGATGCCGCGGGCGCCTTCCGCAATACGGTCGACCTGGCGCGGCATGTGGAGCGCTGGGGCTACCGCCGCTTCTGGCTGGCCGAGCACCACAACATTACCGGCGTGGCCAGCAGCGCCACCGCGGTGCTGATCGGCCAGGTCGCGGCGCACACCCAGACTCTGCGCGTCGGATCTGGCGGCGTCATGCTGCCCAATCACGCGCCGCTGATCATCGCCGAACAATTCGGCACGCTGGAAAGCCTGTTTCCCGGCCGCATCGACCTGGGGCTGGGCCGCGCCCCCGGCAGCGACGGCGCCACCCAGCAGGCCCTGCGGCGCGGCCCGCGCAGCGGCCTGGAATTCCCGGCGCTGCTCGACGAACTGCGCGCCTTGCTGGCCCCCGAGCGGCCCGGCCAGCCGGTGCGCGCCATCCCCGGCGCCGGCCTGGACATCCCGATCTGGCTGCTGGGCTCGAGCGATTTCAGCGCACGCCTGGCGGCCGAGCTAGGCCTGCCGTTCTCGTTCGCGGGCCATTTCTCGCCCGAAGGCATGGCCGCCATGCGCCTGTACCGCCATCTTTTCAAGCCGTCGGCCGCGCTGCAGCGGCCGTATGCGATGATCGGCGTGCCAGTCATCGCGGCCGACACCGACGAGCAGGCCCAATACCTGGCCACCACGCAGCAGCAGAAATTCTTGTCGCTGATCCGCGGCAACCGCCTGCCGTTGCAACCGCCCGTGGACAGCATGGAGGGCATCTGGAACGAATGGGAGCGCCAGGCCGTGCACCAGAAACTGGCCGCATCCATCGTGGGCAGCGCCGAGACCGTCAGGCAAGGCCTGCAGGCGCTGGTCGCACAGACGGAGGCCGATGAAGTCATGATCGTTTCCGACTTTTATCACCATGCCGATCGCCTGCGGTCGTACGAAATACTCGCCTCGCTGAAGAACAGCGCAGGCACGGCCACCCAGGCCGCCTAGGCCTGTACAGCCCGCCCGACCGGGCGGGGAACCGCGCGGGCCACACCCCCGCCCAACCGGCCGATCCGGCCATCGACGCCGCCCACCCGGCGGCAAGGACGCCAAACATGAGCAGCATCGTTGAACTGACCAAAGATTCCTTCCAGGAAGCCATCACGCCCGACAACACCCTGATCGTCGACTTCTGGGCGCCCTGGTGCGGCCCTTGCCGCGGCTTCGCGCCGGTGTTCGAGCAAGCCGCCGAACAGAACCCCGACGTCACCTTCGCCAAAGTGAACACCGACGTCGAGCAAGAACTGGCCGGCGCGCTGGGCATCCGTTCCATTCCCACCCTGATGGTGTTTCGCGAGCAGGTCCTGCTGTTCTCGCAGCCCGGCGCCCTGTCGGCCGGCCAGCTCGATGAGCTGCTCGAGAAGATCAAGGCAGTGGACATGGCCAAAGTGCACCAGGAAATCGCCGCCGCGCAGGACGGCAGCGAGAAGTAAGGCCCGCCCGGTATGGGCGCGCTATGACGCCGGCGGGTCTTGCACCTGCCAGCGGGCGCGCCCGCGCGTGATGTCGGCCACGGTGCCGGCCAGCCCGTCCAGCGCTTCGCGCGGGACGGCCAGCGCCAGCGCGACCCCGCCGCCGTCGAACGATTCGGCCTGCACCGAGGCGCCCGCCTGGGCGATGCGCGCCCTGAGCAGCGGCAGTTCGGCGTAATCGCAGCGGCACGTGACGGCCACGGTTTCGATAATGGGCACGCGCGGGCCGAGGCGCAGGCATTGCGCCGCGCACCCACCGTAGGCGCGCACCAGGCCGCCCGCGCCCAGCTTCACGCCGCCGAACCAGCGCACCACCAGCACCGCGACCCGGTCCAGCCCCTGCCCTTCGATGGCTTGCAGGATGGGACGCCCCGCAGTGCCGCCCGGCTCTCCGTCGTCATTGAAGCGATACGCCTGCCCGATGCGATACGCCCAGCAGTTGTGGGTGGCGGTCGGGTCGCTGTGCGCGGCAAAGAACGCCATTGCCTCGGCCACGCTGGCCACCGGGCCCGCATGGGCTTCGAAACGGCTTTTCTTGATGTCTTCGTGGTAGGCGCACGCAGCGCCGAGTGTGTCGCTCATACGCCGTGATTGTAGGCGGCAGGCACGCGGCCGCGCGCCTCAGCCGTGGCAGTCGGGCACTTCCTGGTCCAGGTAGACGTCAAAGGCGACGTCGCGCGCCCATTTGCGGATCATGGCCTGCCAGGCGCCCTGCTGGCGCCACTGCTGCATGGCGGCGGCCAGCCAGCGCACCGAAGCCTCGTCGCCGGCGCGCGCCAGCCACACCCGTTCGGCCACCGGGCCGTCGGCCGGCAACGTGGCCGAGAATTTCTTCCATTCGGGAAATTGCATCAACGGGCCCCATGCGGCATCGTCGATGAGGCCGATGTCGCAAGCGCCCTCGCGTACCGCCACCAGCGCATCGGACGGCACCCGGAAGGTGCGTACCGTGGCTCCCCAATGCGCCGCCAGGGCCTGGGCCTGGAAGGCGGCGCTGGACATGCACACACTGCGGCCCTTGACCTGCGACCAGCGGCGCAGCGCCGTGTCGCTGCGAATGACCGCCTTGGGCCGGGCCTGGTAGCCGGCCGGCACCAGCGCCACGCCTGGGTCATCGAGCCCCGGGTCCGACTGACCGGCGATGCGGTCGGCCAGCAGCAGGTCGACCGTGCCGTCGGCCAGCGCCGCGGCGCGCTGCTGCGGCTCGACCTGCACCACCTTGACCGGCAGGCCCAGCCGCTCGCCCAGCCGTTCGGCCAGCACCGTGTCCAGCCGCTCGGGCGTGCGCACCTTGGCGCCCGCCGCGGCGGGCGGGGCCAGGTACGGCAGGCCCACCACCAGGACGCCGCGCTCGCGGGCCTGGGTAAACGGCTGGCCGGAGGGTTGGGCCGCCGCCGGCGCGGACATGCCCAACAGGCCGGCCAGCGCGGCCAGGGCCAGGGCCGGCCGGCCACAACGAAGAAGGAAGCGCAACCAGGGCTTCATGGCTTGCGGCGGGCGCGGGCCCGCCGTTCCTTTTTAGACGTACTGATACCGCAACAGACGGTGCTTGAGGTTTTCGAGCACGAACTGGTCGATCAGCGCCGCCAGGATGGCGATGACCAGGATATTGGCCATGACCCCCGTCATGTCGGCGATTTCGCCCGAGTAGGCCAGCGAACGGCCCAGCCCCTTGCCGAAGCCGATGAGCATCTCGGCCGAGATCAGCGCGCGCCATGCGTTGCCGAACGCCAGCTGCGCGCCCGTGATGAGCTCGGGCATGACGGCGGGCAGGTACACGCGCTTGATCAGGCCCCACGGCGTGGCGCCCATGACGCGGGCCGCCGACACGTGCACGCGCTGCACCGACTCGGTGGCGTTCATGACGCTGAGCGCGGCGGGGAAGAACGCCGCCAGCGCCACCACCACGATGATGGGCGTATTGCCGAAACCCATCACGATGAGAAACAGCGGCACCCAGGCAATGGACGGGATCGACTGCAGGATGACGATGGCGCTGCGCAGCACTTCACGAAAGAAGTACAGCACGGCCGCCACCAGGCCGAAGCCGATGCCCGCCAGCAGCGCCAGGCCATAGCCGGCGCCCAGGCGCCCCAGCGTGCCCACCAGGCTCTGGTGGAACGACGCTTCGCCCAGGTCCCGCACCAGCCGGCCCACCACGGTGGGCACGCCCGGCATCAGAAAATCGGGCAGCGCCCAGGCGGCCGCCTGCCACAGCAAAAAGATGAAGGCCACGCCAAGCACCCCGGCGAGGTGCTTGCGCAGGCCGGTTACACGGGTAGAGGAGCTCAAAGCTTGCGCGCCTCTTGCCAGGACAGGTCGACGATGCTGGACACGTCGTACGGCTTGCCGTCACGCGTCTTGAGCGAGCCCTGGTCTTGCAGGATGCCGGCGATTTCCTGCATGCGCGCGGTGTCCTTGTCGGTGAGCTTGGCGGTGAAGACCTGGGTCTTGATCGCTTCGGTGATCACGGTTTCGCGGGGCAGTTCGCCACGTTCGAGCGTCTTGAGCGTGGGTTCGGCGATGAAGTACGACGCGATCAGCTTGGCAGCCTGCTCGGGCTTCTGCTGCAGCAGGTCGATGGCGGCCTTCTGCGCGTCGAGCGCCTTCCAGACGTCGTCTTTGCGCTTGTCGAGCACCTCGCCCGAGGTGATGACGACCATGCACGGGAACGGCCAGGCCTGGCCCACTTCGTAGATCTGCTTGACCGGGGCCACCAGCTGGGCAATGCGGTCGTAGGGCTCGAACAGGAAAGCGGCGTCGACGCGCTTGCCCACCAGCGATTGCACCGCCACCGCGGGGCTGACGCCCATGATGTTGACATCGGACGGCTGCAGCTTGCCTTCTTTCAGCACCACGCCCTTGAGCACCACGTCGGCGGTGCTGCCTTCTTTCTGCGAGGCCAGGGTCTTGCCCTTGAGGTCGGCGATGTTCTCGATACCGGCATCGTCACGCACCACCAGCGAGTGATAGCCTTGCTGCGCGCCGCCCACCACCTTCAGGTCGGCGCCCTTCGAGGCCCAGGCCACCGCGTTGGTGAAGCCCAGCACGCCGATGTCGGCCTGGCCGCCCACGATGGCCTTGATGAGGTCGGTACCCGACTTGAATTCGATGAGCTCGGTGTCCAGCCCCGCTTTCTTGTAGAACTCGCCTTCTTGCGCCACGATGGCCTGAGCGTCGTCCATGACGCGCAGATAGCCGACGCGGAATTTCTCGGCGGCCATGGCCGGGGCGGCCGCCACCAGCGCGGCAGCCAGAGGCAGGGCCAGCCATTGCTTCAATTTCATGATGTGCTCTCCAGTGCTTGGAATAATGGGTATGTAGATCGGGAACGGGGCCGGCCGCGCCGGCGGCGGGGTCGCCGAGCGCGCGGCGGGCGCTCAGGCTGCCAGCGCCACGTCGCCTTCGGCGACCTGGATGCCCAGCAAACTCAGGATTTCGCGTTTTTCGCCGGCCAGATCGGACAGGTCGTGCGTCTTGCGGCGATGCTTGAGGTTGAACTCGCGCAGCACCCGCGCCGGACGCGGGCTGAACACCACGATGCGGTCGGCCAGGAACAGGGCCTCGTCGACGTCGTGGGTCACCAGCAGCACCGAAGGTTTTTCCTGCTGGATCAACTGGCGCAGCACGTCTTGCAGGCTGAGGCGGGTGAGCGCATCGAGCGCGCCAAAGGGCTCGTCCATGAGCATAGTCTTGGGTTGGGCGATGAAGGCGCGCGCCAGCGCGGCGCGCTGGCGCATGCCGCCCGAGACCTGTTGGGGGTAGTAATTTTCGAAGCCCGCCAGGCCCACCCGGGCCAGCCAGGCCACCGCCTTCTCGCGCGCCTCGGCCTTGGCCACGTTCTGGAATTCGAGCGCCAGCGCCACGTTGTCGCGCAGCGTCAGCCAGGGGTACAGCGCGTGTTCCTGGAACACCAGCGTGCGGCTGGGGTGCGGCCCGGCCACCGGCTTGCCGTCGGCCAGCACCTGCCCCTGGCTGGGTTTTTCCAGGCCGGCGGCCATATGCAGCAGGGTCGACTTGCCGCAGCCTGACGGCCCCACCAGGGCGACCAGCTCTCCGGTCTTGAATTCGCTGGAGAACCCGTCCACGACTTGCAGTGCGCCGAAGTTCTTGTGGACGTGGTCGAAAGTAAGGTTCATGTGATGGGCTCGCACGCGGGCGTGGGATAGAGAAAGCCTAATCTACCAACCCGTTATATGAATCCAAACTATATTTTCATAATTCATTAACAACTAATGGTTATATGAAAATACGAATGGCCTGCCGTTTTTCAACCTTCGATGCCGCGCGAGGCCAGGTAGTCTTCGTAGCCGCCGCGGTAATCGACGATTTCGCCGCTGGGCAGGATCTCGATGACGCGGGTGGCCAGACCAGATACGAATTCGCGGTCGTGCGACACGAAGATGAGCGTGCCCTGGTACTTTTCGAGGGCGAACTGCAGCGACTCGATGGATTCCATGTCGAGGTGGTTGGTGGGCTCGTCGAGCAGCATGACGTTGTGGCGGCCCAACATCAGGCGGCCGAAGGTCATGCGGTTTTTCTCGCCGCCCGACAGCACCTTGGGCGCCTTGGGCAGGTCGTCGGCCGAAAACAGCAGGCGGCCCAGCACCGAGCGGATGGATTGGTCGTCATCGCCCGGCTGGCGGTATTCGCCCATCCAGTCGAACAAATTGATGTCGGTTTGCTGGAACTGGTCGGACACGTCTTGCGCCATGTAGCCGAGGTCGGCGTTATCGGACCACTTGATAGTGCCCGAGTCGGGCGCCAGGTCGCCCGCCAGCATGCGCAGCAGCGTCGTCTTGCCCACGCCGTTGGCGCCGATGATGGCGATTTTCTCGCCAGCGTCGATCATGGCCGAAAAATCGCGGATGACCGGCGCGTCGTACGACTTGGACAGGTTCTCGATGGTGGCGGCCAGGCGGTGCATGACCTTGTTCTGCTCGAAACGGATGTACGGGTTCTGGCGCGACGAGGGCTTGACCTCGACCTGCTCGGCCTTGATGCGGTCGATCTGCTTCAGGCGCGAAGTGGCCTGGCGCGACTTGGACTTGTTGGCCGAGAAGCGGCGCACGAAGTCCTGCAGCTCGGCCACGCGCTCCTTGGCTTTGGCGTTGTTGGCCACCAGGCGCTCGCGGGCCTGGGTGGAGGCCAGCATGTAGTCGTCGTAGTTGCCGGGATAGATGCGGATTTCGCCATAATCCAGGTCGGCCATGTGCGTGCACACCTGGTTCAGGAAGTGGCGGTCGTGGCTGATGATGATCATGGTGCTCTGGTAGCCGTTAAGCACCGTTTCGAGCCAGCGGATCGTGTTGATGTCGAGGTTGTTGGTGGGCTCGTCGAGCAGCAGCACGTCGGGGTTCGAGAACAGCGCCTGCGCCAGCAGCACCCGCAGCTTCCAGCCCGGGGCAATTTCGCGCATGGGCAACTGGTGCTGGTCGACGCCGAATTCCAGGCCCAGCAGCAGTTCGCCGGCGCGGGCTTCGGCGGTATAACCGTCGTACTCGGCGAACTTGGCCTCGAGTTCGGCCGCGCGCATGTAATCGTCTTCGGTAGCCTCGGGGTTGGCGTAGATGGCGTCGCGCTCGGTCATGGCGGCCCACATTTCAGTGTGGCCCATCATCACGACGTCGAGCACGCGCTGGTCTTCGAAGGCAAACTGATCCTGGCGCAGCTTGCCCAGCCGCACGCCGGGTTCCAGCGAGACGTTGCCGGCGGACGATTCGAGGTCGCCGCCGATGATTTTCATGAAGGTCGACTTGCCCGAGCCGTTGGCCCCGATCAGACCATATCGGTTGCCTTCCCCGAACTTGACGCTGACGTTCTCGAAAAGGGGCTTGGGGCCGAACTGGATAGTGAGATTGGCGGTAGAAATCACGGGTTATGTATATAAGAAGTCGAAACGCCCGCAATGCGCGGGCTAAACCCGGTAGTGTAGCAAGCCCCCGGTTTCCCGGCCCGGCCCCGCGCGCCAGCCCGCGTGCATTGACCCGCGCCGTTCCTGTCCGGTGGGGTCGGCCAGCGGCGCCGGCGCGTTGGCCGGCGGGGCAGCCTGCGCAGCAGGCCGAGGGCGCGTGGTTGCGCCCGAGCCCGACGGACGGGCGCCAGCGCCGCTGGCCGACCCCAACGGACAGGAACCACCCGGAACGAACCCGGAACCGCCCCAAAACAGACGCCATACCAGGCCTCCGAGCCCCCCAAAAACCCAACCTTCAAACCTCAAGCAACAAGCACAAAATCCCCTCCCCGCCCCATAGGGGTTATTCCCGACCGTCAGACAATTGTCAGAATACGTTCAGCACGGTTTAATCCGGATGCGTCCTATGTTTGCGCTATCAACGTATTAACGCCGCCTGCGGACGCCCTGCTACATGCATTGCGCTTTGTCCTTGCTTCATGCTGCCCCACACGTTGTTCACAACAAGCTGGTTCATGCAGTTCACTCTGGAGACAACAAGCCATGCAACACCCCGCCTCTTCCCGCCGCCGTTTTATCGCCGGCGCCACCTCGGTCGGCGCCGCCGCGTTGGGATTTCCCGCCATCAGCCGCGCCCAGGGCTCGCCCATTTCCCTGCGCTTCCAGAGCACCTGGCCTTCCAACGACATTTTTCACGAATTCGCGCAAGATTACGCCCGCAAGGTCAATGACATGGCCGAAGGCCAGCTCAAGATCGAAGTGCTACCCGCCGGCGCGGTGGTAAAAGCCTTCGACCTGCTGGACGCCGTGTCGGCCGGCACACTGGACGGCGGCCATGGCGTGGTGGCCTACTGGTACGGCAAAAACACCGCCGTAGCCCTTTGGGGATCGGGCCCGTCGTTCGGCATGGACGCCAACATGCTGCTGGCCTGGCACGAATACGGCGGCGGCAAAGAGTTGCTGGCCGAGATCCAGCAAGCCATGGGGGTCAACGTCGTGTCGATGATGTACGGCCCGATGCCCACGCAGCCCTTCGGCTGGTTCAAGAAGCCGGTCACCAAGACGGACGACGTCAAGGGCCTGAAGTTCCGCACCGTGGGCCTGGCCATCGACATGTATTCGGCGATGGGCGCGGCGGTGAACGCCCTGCCTGGCGGCGAGATCGTGCCGGCCCTGGACCGTGGGCTGCTGGACGGCGCCGAATTCAACAATGCCTCGTCCGACCTGGCCCTGGGCTTCCAGGACGTATCCAAGATCTGCATGCTGCAGAGCTTTCACCAGAGCGCCGAGCAGTTCGAGATTCTGTTTAACAAGAACAGATACGAAGCGCTGCCCAAGCATCTTAAGCACATCCTGGCCTACGCGGCCCAGGCCGCCAGCGCCGACATGTCCTGGAAAGCGGCCGACCGCTATTCCTCCGACTACGTCAAGCTGCAGAAAGAGCACAACGTCAAGTTCTACAAGACGCCCGATGCGATTCTGCAGCAACAGCTCAAGATCTGGGACGACATGATCGAGAAGCGCTCGGCCGAGAACCCGCTGTTCAAGAAAGTGCTGGAGTCGCAGCGCGCGTTCGCCCAACGGGCCGGACGCTGGCACAACGATACGTCCGTGAATTACCGGATGGCGTTCAACCACTACTTCGCGCGCAAACCCGCGGCCTGACCCGCCGCCGGCTGATGCACCGCCGCGGCCGCGCACCCGCCTGCCCCGGGCCGGACCCTGTTTCCGGTCCGGCAGGCGGGTGCGTCGTTGCCGCCGCCCTATTTCCCGACCTGGATCGCGCCCGATGCTCAAGCTGATACGCATGGTGGACCGCCTGTCCACCTTCGTGGGCCAGGCCTTCGCCTGGCTTATCGTGGTACTCACCGTACACATATGCTGGGAGGTAATGGCCCGGTATTTGTTCAACACCCCCAGCGCCTGGGCCTTCGACCTGCAACTGATGTACTACGGCGTGCTGTTCATGATGGCCGGCGCCTACACGCTGGCCAAGAACGGCCACGTGCGCGGCGACATCCTGTACGGTTTCCTGCCGGCGCGCGTGCAGGCCGGGCTGGACATCATCCTGTACATCGCGTTCTTCATTCCCGGCGTGGTGGCCATGGTGTGGGCCGGCTGGTATTACGCGGGCGAATCCATCGCGATTCGCGAGCATTCCTCGCTGATGGCGAACGGGCCGCCCATCTATCCCTTCAAGGCTTTCATTCCGATCGCTGGCGCGTTCCTGCTGCTGCAGGGCCTGGCCGAGATCGCGCGCTGCGTGCTGTGCCTGCGCCACGGCGCCTGGCCGTCGCGGGCCGAAGACGTGGAAGAAGTGGACGTCGACAAACTCAAGGAAATGGTGCACGTCAAAGACGAAGACATCGCGCGGCTCGACCGCTACGTTATCGACGAGGAGAAGGCGCGATGAAGATCCACAAGGCACTGTGGTTCGGCCTGACTTGCATCGCCATCGTGCTGGCGATGATCGGCTTCCTGACGCCCTGGCACGATATCACCACCGGCCACCTGGGGCTGCTGATGCTGGCGCTGATCGTGGTGGCGATCATGCTGGGCTTTCCCACCGCGTTCACGCTGATGGGCATGGGGGTGATATTCACCTTCCTGGCCTATTACCTGCAGAACCCGAACATCCAGCATTCGGTGCGGCAGACCCTGGACCTGATGGTGCAGCGCACGTACGCCACCATGACCAATGACGCGCTGATCTCGGTGCCCTTGTTCGTGTTCATGGGCTACCTGGTCGAACGCGCCAACCTGATCGAGAAGCTGTTCCGTTCCATGCACCTGGCCCTGGCCCGGCTGCCCGGCGCGCTGGCGGTGGCCACCCTGGCCACCTGCGCCATCTTCGCCACTGCCACCGGCATTGTCGGCGCGGTGGTGACGCTGATGGGGCTGCTGGCCATGCCGGCCATGCTGAAGGCCGGCTACAGCGTGCGCCTGACGGCGGGCTCGATCACCGCTGGCGGCTGCCTGGGCATCTTGCTGCCTCCTTCGGTGATGCTGATCGTCTACGGCGCCACTACCGGCGTGTCGGTGGTGCAACTGTATGCGGGCGCCTTCTTTCCCGGCCTGATGCTGGCCGGCCTGTACGTGGCGTACGTGATGATGGTGGCCAAGCTGCGGCCGGACATGGCGCCGCCGCTGACGGCCGAAGAGCGGCGCATTCCCCTGCCCGGCGACGCCGAGGCCTTGTCGCGCCAGGGCTATACACACGCCATGGCCGGCATGCTGGCCACACTGTTCAAGGGCCGCCGCAACAGCGCCGTGTCGATGCGCTTCCTGTCGCGCAACATGATGCTGGCGCTGGCCCCGCTGCTGGCCTTCGCCGTGCTGACAGGATCGGTGTACTACATGGTGACCGAACCGCCGGTGGTGTATGAGATACCCGATGAACTGCGCCTGGGCGGCGGCGACGACTACAGCAGCGGCCTGGCCGAGCCGCCCACGGAAGAAGGCGGGCTCGCCGAGCCGCCGGCCGCCGACGGTGGCGTGGCCGAACCGCCCGGCGCGCCAGCCTCGCAAGCGGACGCCGGCGTGCAGGCCCCGGCCGAATCGGTCGCCGAGTCCGGGCCGGTCCGCCAGCCCGCGCCAGGCGGCTACTGGATATTCTTCGGCGTGTGCCTGGCGCTGCTCGCGGTGTTCTATGCCTTGCTGACCTGGGCGCGCCTGGAAATCTTCAAGATGCTGATGGGCTCGTTCTTCCCGCTGGCGCTGATGATCGCCGCGGTGCTGGGCTCTATCACCTTTGGCCTGGCCACGCCCAGCGAGGCGGCGGCCATGGGCGCGATGGGCGGCGCGCTGCTGGCGCTGGCGTACCGGCGCCTGAACATGCCCATCCTGAAAGAATCGGTCTTTCTTACGGCCAAGACCAGCGCCATGGTGTGCTGGCTGTTTGTCGGGTCGTCGATTTTCTCGGCCGCGTTCGCGCTGCTGGGCGGGCAGCGCATCATCGAGGAATGGGTGCTGTCGCTGGGGCTGACGCAAATCGAGTTCATGCTGCTGGCGCAGGTCATTATCTTCCTGCTGGGCTGGCCGCTGGAATGGACCGAGATCATCGTGATCTTCATGCCGATTTTCGTGCCGCTGCTGATCACCTTCGATATCGATCCGCTGTTCTTCGGCCTGCTGGTGGCCCTGAACCTGCAGACCGCGTTCCTGTCGCCGCCGGTGGCCATGTCGGCCTTCTATCTGAAGGGCATATCGCCGCCGCATGTGACGCTGAACCAGATTTTCCTGGGCATGATGCCGTTCATGGGCATCCAGGTGGTGGCGATTTTCCTGCTGTATGTGTTCCCGGAAATCGGCCTGTGGCTGCCTACCGTGTTGTACCGTTGAGCCTGATCCGTTCTTGAAGGAAGCTGCGAATGCTGCAAACGCTGGAAGTCGCGTACGGCCCCCAGACCGCGGTGGTCTGGCTGGCCAGGCCCGAGGTGCGCAACGCGCTGGACGCGCGCCTGATCGCCGAGCTGACCGAAACCTTCATGACCCTGGGCGACGACAGCGAAGTGCGCGCCATCGTGCTGGCCGGGCGCGGCAAGGCTTTCTGCGCGGGCGCCGACCTGAACGCCATGCGCCACAGCGCCCAGGCCGGCGAGGCCGACAACCGCGCCGACGCACTGGCCATGGCCACGCTGCTGCACACCGTCCACACCTGCCCCAAGCCCACCATCGCGCGGGTGCATGGCGCCTGCATGGCGGGCGGCATGGGGTTGGCGGCGGCGTGTGATATTGCGGTGGCGGCCCGCGAGGCGCGCTTCGCCCTGACCGAGACCCGGCTCGGGCTGATACCGGCCATGATCTCGCCGTACGTCCTGCGGGCCATCGGACCGCGCGCGGCCAGCCGCTGGTTCCTGAGCGCCGAAGTCTTCGAGGCCGCCGAGGCATGGCGCATGGGCCTGGTGCACGAATTGTGCGAGGCCGATGAACTGGACGCCCGCATCAACACGCTGCTGGGGCATTTCATGCTGGCCTCGCCGCACGCGCTGGCGGAATCGAAGCGCCTGATCCGCGAGCTTGCGGGCCGGGCCATCGATGCGGAGGTATTGGAAGATACCGCCGCCCGCCTCGCCGCGCAGCGCGCCACCGAGGACGGACGCGAAGGCATTGCGGCGTTCCTGGAAAAACGCGCGCCGCGCTGGGTGCCGCGGGAAGAATAGGCGCCCGGGGTGTCAGACACCCGGGGACACCTGGTTAATGCTGGTGTTCGTCGATAACCAGGTGTGCCATGCCTGGCTCGGTGGCCAGGCCCACTTTCTTGCCAATCGGCAGGGTCGCCTTGGTGTCGATGTGCCCGTACGGCAGCCCCGTGACCACCGGCACCTTGACCGTGCGGCGCAGCCACTTCAGCACTTCGGGCATGTCGTAGCCGGCGTCGTGCGGCGCGAGCCGGTAGTTGGTGAAGTAGCCCAGCACGATGGCCTTCTGGCGTTGCAGCACGCCTGCCTGCCATAGCTGCGCCAGCATGCGCTCGACGCGGTACGGGTGCTCGGCCACGTCTTCCAGGAACAGGATGCCGCCGCGCACGCGCGGCATGTAGGGCGTGCCTAGCAACGACACCAGCGTGGCCAGGTTGCCGCCCCACAGGATGCCCCGGCAATCCACCGGATCGGCGTCGGGCGTTTCGAAACTCAGGATTTCAAGCTCGCCGCGCATCAGTTCGCCGAACAGCGCGGCGGTCAGATCGTCGACCTGGTCGCCGCCGAAATCGGCCACCGCCGTCGCACCCGAATAACTGACAGCCCCGGTCTGCGCCAACAGCGCCAGGTTGAACGCGGTGAAATCGCTCATGCCTACAAAGCGCTTGCCGCTGTCGGCCATGGCACGCCAGTCGATGTCGGGCAGCAGGCGGCTTAGGCCGTAGCCGCCGCGCGTGACCATGACGATGGGGTGATTCTGGCGGATGGCGCGCGCCAGACCGGCCAGGCGCTGCTTTTCGGTGCCCGCGAAGCGTTGCCGCACCGCCAGCGCGGCGCGGTCGACGGTGGTCTTGAAGCCTTCTTGCGCCAGCCGCTGGCAGGCGCGCTGCACGGTAGCCGGGTCGCGCACGGCCGACGATGGCGAAATCAGGTAGATGCCGCCGGCGGCGGGCGGCTGGCCGTGATCATGGCCATGGTGGTCATGGTCGCAGTCGTCGGCGCAGACATGGCCATGCTGCCCATGCGCGGGGCGATGCGGAGTGTTCATGTGGGGGATTCCTTGGCGCGGCGCGCGCGGAAGAACTGCCGCAGCAGATTGCCGCAGGGTTCGGCCAGCACGCCGCCGGTGATGGTGGTTTGATGATTGAGCCGCACGACCGCGCCCACGTCGAGCACGCTGCCGCAGGCGCCGGTCTTGGGATCGGCGGCGCCGTAGACGACCCGCGCCAGCCGCGCGTGCAGCATGGCGCCGATGCACATGACGCAGGGTTCCAGCGTGACGTACAGGCTGACGCCCGGCAGCCGGTAATTGCCCAGGCGCCGCGCGGCGGCGCGCAACGCCACGATCTCGGCGTGCGCGGTGGGATCGCTGTCGGTGATGGTGCGGTTGTAGCCGGCGCCCAGCACCTGCCCCTGTGCATCGACCACCACGGCCCCGACCGGCACTTCGCCGGCCTGCCAGGCGGCTTCGGCCTGTTGCAGCGCCAGAGCCATGAAGTCGGCGTCGCCGGGCTGCGGCGCAGCCGGCAGCGGCGCCATGCCGGCGTCAGCCACGGTACACCCGCGACTTCAGCGCGATGCGCCCGGCGAGGCTGGTGACGGCCTCTTCAAGCCACTGGTACAGCTCGGCATCTTCGTCGTAGCGCGCCTGGTTCAGGTTGGACACCCGCCCTTCCTCGATGAAGCCCCAGGCCCGGCTGCGCTTGTCGCGGTGCTTCGGGTCCCAGACGCCGAAGGCGAAGCCGCCGGCGCGGCGGATCAGCGAAAAACACGGAATATCGGTATAGCCGTCGCCCACGAAGACCATCTGGTCGAACGGCACGCGCAGGCGGTCTTCGGGCACCTTGCGGTTGACCTCGAACGGCTTGTTGCGGAACTCGCGTCCGATGATGCCCTTCTGGATGTGGAACAGGTAGCGGGTCTTGTCGGTAAAGCTGACCAGCCGGCGCGGGAACGCGATGCCGCCGTCGGGGCCATAGACGAATTCGGACGACCAGATTTCGGTGAATTCGTGCGCGATGGGCGTGGCCCGCACCACGTCGCCGATGCCGCTGGAAATGAGGTAGAACTCGAGCTGCACCTGGGGATGCTCGGCCCGCACCGCGGCGCGCAGCCGCTGAAACAGCGTGGGCACGCCGTCGTGCAGCGGCAGGCTGGCGCCCCATTGGGCGAGGCGCTGCTGCGTGATGAGCCCGTGCGCGCCACTGCGCGAGAGTTCGATCATCTGGTACAGGTAGGCCGGGACCGGGTCCCAGTCGTGGTCGGACAGCAGCGGGCCGACCTTGTCTTTCCAGAACGCAGCCGTATCCACCCCCATGCTGTCCAGGAAGCCGGACGTGCTGTCGGGGGCCAGCGTGTCGTCGAAGTCGAATATCAGGGCGATGACGTCGGACATGAATGCGGCGCAAAGTCGTCAATAGGCGACATTTTGCCTGATTGCGGCCGCGGACGTTGCCGCGGCCGCTGTCCGGCCCGCCGCCCTAGCGCACCGGCACGGGCGTGGCGGGCATGCCCGGGGCCGTCGTGCCAGGCGCGGCGCCCGGCGGCACGGGGGCAGGCGTCACGGCGCCGGGCATCGCCCCGGGCGCCGTCGTGGCCGGCATGGCGCCAGAAGGCTGCGCCGGCACGGGGATCACGGTCTCGCGCAGCACGCCGCCGCTTTCGACGCTGCCCCGTACGCTGGTGGGCGACGACATCTGGCGCAGGCAATCTTCGCGCTGGGTCTGCGGCAGTTTGTTGCATCGGGCCGTGGCATTGGCGTCGTAGTTGGCCGACTGGCCGTTATCCAGGCGCTTGCGCTGTGCTTCTTCGCGCGCCGCGCCGGCTTCGCGCAGGCAGGTGGCGCGGTCCTGGTTGGTCTGGCCGCTGTTGCAGCGCTGCACATCGGATTGGTACTGGGCCTCGATGGAGCCGGACGCCGCCGCGCCGGCTGCCTGGGCGGCCGGCATGCCGGCCACGCCCGCGCCCAATGCCAGGGCGCAGTACAGTTTTTGCATACGTCGCATGTTCATCTTCCGCTCCTTGTTGCTATGCCGCGCCAGGCGCGGCCGTTTATTTACGGTACGGGAAAGACGGTGCCGATGACGAATGCAGATGTTACAAATCCGTCCGGCCGTAACGGGTGCGGGGCGACGTAGCGGTCGGATACGATTCGCCGCGCTGGCGGCGGCCGCGATAGACCGCGGCGCGGATCAGCAGCATGGCGGTAACGGGCGAGGTAATGAACAGCAGCAGCGTGATAAGCACCTCATGCACCACCGGCCGCTGCTGCAAGGCCGAGAACACCAGCATCGACGCCACCAGCACGCAGCCCGCGCCCAGGGTGTTGCCCAGGGTGGGCGCATGGATGCGGCAGAAGAAATTATTGAAGCGCAGCAGGCCGGCCGAGCCGACCAGCGCCAGCAGGCCGCCCGCCACCAGCAGGATGCTGGCGGGAATGCCCGCCCACAGGGGGATGTCGGCGCTCATGGTTCGATGACCTCGCCGCGCAGCAGGAACTTGGCCATGGCCGTCGCGCCGACGAACCCGAACAGCGCGATCAGCAGCGCCACGTCGAAATACACGGAGGTGCCGGACCGCACGCCAAAGGCCAGCATGGCCAGCATCCCATTGATGTAGAGCGAGTCGAGCGCCAGCACGCGGTCTTGCGCGGTCGGCCCGCGCACCAGCCGCACGGTGCCGCAGGCCATGCCCAGCACAAAGCACAGCAAGGCGAACGACGCGGCCCAGTACAAGACGAGGTTCATTCGAAGATCTCCTTCAGGGTGCGCTCGTAGCGCTGCTTGATCAGGTCGATCCAGGCCTGTTCGTTTTCGAGGTCGAGCACGTGCAGCGTCAGTAAATCGTCGGACACGTCGACCCATACGGTGCCGGGCGTGTACGTGAGGATGCAGCCCAGCAGCGCGCGCGCATGCGGGTCGTGCAGGTCGAGCGGAACATGCACGTAGCCCGGCGAAAATTCGCGCCGGAAATCGATGATCAGCCGCCCCACCGCGATATTCGATCGCACGATGTCGACCGCCACGCGCCAGAGCAGGCCCGGCAACAGCCACAGCTTGTGCGGCCGGCTGCGCAGCGGCCGCAGGCGGCTGGACGCGAAACCCAGCCACAGCGCCAGGGCCAGCCCCAGCACCGCCTGCCCGGCGGATAGCGACTCGTTGAGCACCAGCCACAAGACCAGCAACACGGCGGGCAACAGCAGCAGATAGGCGCGCCGCATTATCGTGCCTCCAGGGTACGAGCCGTGTCGGCCGACAGCACGGCGTCGATGTACAGGGCCGGCTGGTCGAGCGTGCGCGCGGCCTCGTCGAGGTAGGTCGACACCGGCCCTGCCCCGGCCGCCAGGCCCACGCACAGCAGGATCAGCACGGCCACGGGGCCGGCCTCGCTGATGCGCAGGCGCGGCGTGCTGCGCTCGTCGGCGCTCCAGAAGATGCGGATGCCGGCCCGGCCGAACGCCACGATGCCCGCCAGGCCCGACACCAATACCGCGGCCACGAGAATCCAGGCGTCGGCCGGCTGCGCCGACGCATTGGCGGCGCTGACCGCCGCGGACAGCAGCGAGAACTTGGCCACGAAGCCCGACAGCGGCGGCAGGCCGGTAACCAGCAAGGCGCAGGACACGAAGGCCAGCCCCAGAAAAGCCATGGCGGCGGGAATGGCCACGCCCACCACGTCATCGGAACGGTTGGGCGTTTCGGGATCGTCGAGGTCGAACATGTCCATGGTGACCGCCAGCACGTTCGCGCCGAACGTGCGGGTGCGCTCGACCAGCTCGACCAGGAGGAAGAAGGCGCCGGTGGTAAGCACCGAACTGAGCAGGTAGAACAGCGCCGGCCCGGTCAGCGTGACGCCGGGCATGCCCAGCGCCGTGAGCAGCGTGCCGGCCGAGATGATGACGCAATAGCCCACCATCTGCTCGAGCTGCTGCGTGGCCAGCAGGCCGACGGCGCCAAACACCAGCGTGGCCAGCCCGGCGGCGAACATCCAGTCGAGGCTGAAAGCCGCCGGCGCGCCGGTGGGCAGCAGCAGCGACCCAATGCGCAGCAAGGCGTAAATGCCGACCTTGGTCATGATGGAGAACACCGCCGCCACCGGCGCGCTGGCCGACCCGTAGCCGCGCACCAGCCAGAAGTTCAGCGGCCAGGCGCCCGCCTTGACCAGGAAGGCCAGCCCCAGCACCGCGGCGCCGGCTTCGAACAGCAGGCGCTCGCTGCCGTGCAGCGTGCCCGCGCGCACGGCCAGGTCGGCCAGGTTCAGGGTGCCGGTCACGCCGTAGATGAGCGCAATGCTGATCAGCAGCAGGAACGACGCCACCAGGTTGACGGCAATGTAGTGCAACCCCGCGCCGACCCGCGCCACGCCGGAACCGTGCAGCAGCAACCCATACGACGCGGCCAGCAGCACTTCGAAGAACACGAAGAGATTGAACAGGTCGCCCGTGAGGAAGGCGCCGTTCAGGCCCATGAGCAGGAACTGGAACAGCGGATGGAAATGCACGCCCAGGCGGTCCCAGCGGGCCAGCGCGTAGATCAGCGCGGCCAGGCCCAGCACCGCGTTGAGCGCCAGCATGATGGCCGACAGGCGATCGACCACCAGCACGATGCCGAACGGCGCGGGCCAGTCGCCCGGCAAGTAGACGCCGACGCCCGACGGCCAATGGCCCCCTGCCCCGGCCGCCAGCGCCAGCAGCGCGACCGCGGCCGCCAGTTGGGCCAGCCCCGAGGCCACCGCGATGCCGGCCCGCACGCCGCGGCGGCTGTCGCCCAGCAGCAGCATCGCCGCGCCGGCGAGTAGCGGCACCGCGATGGGATACATGGGCGCATGTTGCAGCCAATCGATCAAGATTCGGACTCCCTGCCATCGACATGATCAGTGCCGGTAAGGCCGCGCGAGGCCAGCAGCACCACCAGGAACAGCGCGGTGGTGGCAAAGCCGATGACGATGGCGGTAAGCACCAGCGCCTGTGGCAGCGGATCGGCCAGCGTGGACGGGTCGGGCGCGACCGCCGGGTCGACAACCGGAGGGCGGCCGACCGTCAGGCGGCCCATGCCGAAAATGAAGAGGTTGACGGCGTACGACACCAGCGTCAGCCCCATGATGACCTGGAACGTGCGCGGGCGCAGGATCAGCCACACGCCCGATCCGGCCAGCACGCCAATGGCGGCGGCGTATATCAGTTCCATCAGGCGGTACCTCCTTGTTGCGCGGCCGCCTGGGCTTCGGCGGCTGCCTTGCGTTGCGCGCGCAACGATTGGTGAGCCAGCGCGACCAACATCAGCAGCGTGCCGCCGACCACCAGCATATAGACGCCCACGTCGAACAGCAGCACCGTGGAAAGATGGATGTGCCCGAGCAGCGGCACCGGGACGTCCCAGGCCAGCGCCGACAGGAACGGCCGCGAGGCCAGCCAGGCCGACATCGCGGTGAGGCCCGCGCACAAGAGGCCCAGCGCGATCCAGTGCTGCGGGTTGAGCCGGCTGCGCGATTCGACCCAGTGAACCCCGCCCACCATGTATTGCAGGATCACCGCCGTGGCCATTACCAGCCCGCCGACGAAACCGCCGCCCGGCTGGTTGTGGCCGCGCAGCAGCAGGTAGGCCGAGACCATGGCGGCAATGGGTAGCACCAGGCGCACCAGCACGGCCGGCAGGGCCATGGGGCCAGCGGGCAGATCCGCCCGGATGTCGGGCGCGGCGCTGGGCGCGCTGGCCGGGTCGCGCTGCTGCACCGGGATGTCGGCGCTTTCGGTGGCGGGCCGGAAGCGCCGCAGCAAGGCATACACCGTGAGAGCAACGATGCCCACCACGGTAATTTCGCCCAGCGTGTCGAAACCGCGGAAGTCGACCAGGATGACATTGACCACGTTGGTGCCGCCGCCGTCCGGCAAGGCATGGTCGACGAAGAACGACGAGATGGTGTGGCCCGGCGTGCGCGTCAGCATGGCGTAGGCCAGCGCCGCCACCGACGTGCCCGCCACTGCGGCGATGATCACGTCGCGGGTGCGCCGCAGGCGCGCGCGGGTTTCGTGCCGCTCGCCATCGAGGCTGCCCTCGATGCGGCGCGGCAGCCAGCGCAGGCCGGACAGCAGCAGCACGACGGTGACGACCTCGACGGCCAGCTGTGTCAGGGCGAGATCGGGCGCCGAAAACCAGACGAAGGTCAGGCAGGTGGCCAGGCCCGCCCCGCCCGCCAGGATGAGCGCGGCCAGACGATGGTACTTGGCCTGGAACGCCGTGCCGATGGCGCAGATGCCGCCCACGACCCAGAGCGCGGCAAAGGCCGGATCGAGCGCCAGGATGGGGGTCGGCGCGTCGTTCCAGCGGCCATGGTGCAGCGGCAGCCACGCCACCAGCAGCGCGCCAACCACGATCAGCACCATCTGCACCTGCAGGCGTGGCGAGGCAATGCGGTTCAGCACCCAGCCAGCCGCCACGCTGGAATGGTCGAGCAGGAATTCGAACGAGCGGCGGCCATCGAAGCGGTAAATGAATGGCACCTTGCCCGGCTGGGCCTGCTGGCGCGCCCGCAGCGCCAGGTACAGCAGGATGCCCCCCGCCATGGCCACGAAACTCATGAGCATCGGCAGGTTCAGGCCATGCCACACCGCCAGGCTGTACTCGGGCATGTCGGCGCCCAGCACGCTCTGCGCGGCGGCGTGCAGGAAAGGCCCGACGGTAATGCCCGGGATCACGCCCACCACCAGGCACATCAGCACCAGCAAGGCGCTGGGCACCAGCATCCAGCGCGGCGGCTCGTGCGGCGCGCGCGGCAAGTCGTGCGCCGGCGGGCCAAAAAAGACCTGCAGAATGAAACGCAGGGAATAGGCCACGCTAAAAGCGCTGGCCAACACGGCCATCGCCGGCAGGCCATACTGGATGAGCGGGTCGCCGCTGACGAAGGTGGTCTCGGCGAAGAACATTTCTTTCGAGATGAAGCCGTTGAGCAGCGGCACCCCGGCCATGGCCGCCGCCGCCACCATGGCCAGCGTGGCGGTGATGGGCATGGCGCGCCGCAAGCCGCTCAAGCGGCCGAGGTCGCGCGTGCCGGTTTCGTGGTCGACGATGCCGGCCGCCATGAACAGCGACGCCTTGAACGTGGCGTGATTGACCATGTGGAAGATGGCGGCCACCAGGCCCAATGAGCTGTTCATGCCCAGCAGCAGCGTGATCAGGCCCAGATGGCTGATGGTGGAATACGCCAGCACGCCTTTCATATCCTGCTGGAAGATGGCGGCGTATGCCCCCAGCACCAGCGAGCACAGCCCTGCCCCGCCGATGATCCAGAACCATTCTTCGGTGCCGGCCAGCACCGGCCAGAAGCGCGCCAGCAGGAACACGCCGGCTTTCACCATGGTGGCCGAGTGCAGGTAGGCCGACACCGGCGTGGGCGCGGCCATGGCGTTGGGCAGCCAGAACTGGAACGGAAACTGGGCGCTTTTGGTCAGGGCCCCCAGCGCGAGCAGGATGAGCACGGCCGGGTACCACGGGTCGGACCGGACCAGGTCGCCGGCGGCCAGCACGCGGTCGAGGTCGTAGCTGCCGACGATATGGCCCAGAATGAGCACGCCGGCCAGCAGGCACAGGCCTCCGGCGCCCGTGACGGTAAGCGCCATGCGCGCGCCGCGCTTGGCGTCCAGCCGGTGGTGCCAATAGGCGATCAGCATGAACGAGGCCAGGCTGGTCATTTCCCAGAACAGCACCAGCTGGATCAGGTTGCCCGACAGCACGACGCCGAGCATGGCGGCCATGAAGGCCTGGAAAAACGAGAAAAAACGCGGCACCGGGTCTTCGGGCGACATGTAGTAGCGTGCGTACAGCACCACCAGCGCGCCCATGCCCGAGACGATCAGCGCGAACAGCCACGCGTAGCCGTCCATGCGCAGCGTGAATTGCAGGCCCAGCGCCGGCGCCCATGCCAGGTCGGCCCGGATCACGCCGCCTTCGGCCACCTGTGGATACAGGCCGGCCACCAGCACCACGCATGCCAGCGCCGTCAGGCCGGCCAGCCAGGCCTCGGCGTTGCGGGCGTTGGACGGCAGCAGCGCGGCACACAGGCTGCCGGCAAACGGCAGAGCGAGGATGAGAATCAGCGACATGGTGTTCCGGGAGGACCAGCGGCTTGTCTCGTGGGCGTGAGTCAAGCATACGGCCGGGTGACGTTACTCGGAAGCCTGGCGTGGCGCGCCGTTGCAGCGACGCCGCGACCGCGACGCCAGCGCGTCGAAGAAGCCCGCCAGGAATCCACCCCGAAAAATATCAGATTCTTGTAAGGTTCGCACGACGCTTGGGGTTGCCGATGCAATAATGCGCCCGCGCCCGCCCTGTCGTGGCGGGCGCATACAGGAGACCTCATGTTAAAGAAGAACCCGTTTTTCAAGACCGCCCTCCTCGCCGCGGCCTGCCTGATCGGCGCCGGCGCGCATGCCCAGGGCTACCCAGAACGCCCCGTGCGCCTGCTGGTTCCCTTTGCCGCCGGCGGCACCACCGACCTGGTGGCCCGCATCGTGGCCGACGGCCTGAGCCGCGAACTGGGCCAGCCCGTGGTGGTCGAGAACCGCGGCGGCGGCGGCGGCGCGATCGGCGCCGAAGCCCTGACCAAGGCCGCGCCCGACGGCTACACTATCGGCGTGGCCACCGTCAGCACCATGGCCACCAACCCCGCCACCAATGCGCAGACCCCATACGATCCGCTGAAAGACTTCACGCCGATCACCAACCTGGTCAACGTGCCCAACGTGCTGACGGTGAACCCGAACACGCCGGCCAAGACCCTGAAGGAATTCATCGCCCTGCTGAAATCGCAGCCCGGCACCTACAGCTATGCCTCGGCCGGCACGGGCAGCATTTCGCACCTGGACGGTGAACTCTTCAAGTCGCTGACCGGCACCGACATGATCCACGTGCCCTACCGCGGCTCGGGCCCGGCGCTGAACGACACGCTGGCCGGCCAGGTCAGCGCCCAGTTCGACAACCTGCCCTCGTCGATTTCGCACATCCAGGCTGGCAAGCTGCGCGCGCTGGCCGTGGCGGCCCCGGCCCGCGTGGCCGGCCTGCCCGATGTGCCCACGTTCGCCGAAGCGGGCCTGCCCGCCATGGACAACATGGCCTGGTACGGCCTGGTGGCGCCGGCCGGCGTATCGCCCGCCATCGTCAAGCGCGTGCACGACGCGGCCGTGAAGGCGCTGCAAGAGCCGGCCATCCGCCAGCGCCTCGAAGAGCGCGGCGCCCTGGTCGACGGCAATACGCCCGAGCAGTACGCGGCCCAGATCAAGCGCGAGCTCGAACTGCGCAAGCGCATCGCCGATGAGCAGCACATCCGGCTGAACTAAGCCGCGACCGCCGGCCGCCCGCTCAGGCGGCCGGCACTTCCCGCACCCCCACTCCCATGTCCTGCCAGGCTTCGGCGTGGCAAGTAAAGAGCAGCACCTGGTGGCGCGAGGCCGCGTCGTACAGGGCCCGCTTCATCAGTTCGCGCCGGCTGTCGTCGGCATGGACCAGAGTGTCGTCCAGCACCAGCAGCGTCGGGCGGCCTGCCTGCTGCAGCAGATCGGCATAGGCAAGCCGCGCCAGCACGCCCAGCTGCTCGCGCGTGCCGAAGCTGAGCATCTCGATCGCATCGTCGCCATTGCCGCGCGCCAGCGCCGCGGGCATCAGCGCATCGTCCAGGCGCCATTGCGCGCCAGGAAACAACAGGCCCACATAATGCTGCAGCCGGCGCGCCAGCGGATCGAGCAGGCGCTGCGTGGCCGCCGCGCGCCGCTCGCCGACCAACTGCCACAGCAGGTCGAGCGCCTGCGCCCGCATGGCGAATTCGTCGCGCCGCCGCGCCAGCCGCTGGGCATCGGCCTGCGCCTGCAGCAACTGTTCGCCCAGCCCCTGGGCCTGGGCCTGTTCAAGCTTGCCCTGCAATTGCAGCAGCTCGGCATGGCGGCGCTGGTGCGCATCGCGGGCCAGCGCCGCCGATTGTTCAAAGCGCCGGGCATCCTGCTCGATGATCTCGGGCTGATGCGCCTGCAAGGCCGCCTGCGCGGCCTGGGCGCGCTGCGCCAGCGTGTCGCGCCGCGCCCTCGCCTCGACCAGCCTGGCGCCGCGTTGCTCGCGCTGCGCCGCCCGCCCGGCGGCGTCGAACTCGCCCTGCCGCGCCGTCCACTGGGCTTGCAGCACCTGCGTGCTGGCCTGCTGCGTATCGAGCGCGGTGCGCGCCGACACCACCTCCTGGGCGGCATGTCCGGCCTCGGCCGTGGCCGCGCGCAAGGCCTGCTGCGCCTGCTCCAGGCTCACGGGCGCGGCGGCGTCGGGCAAAGCGGCGCGCAGCGCCTGCAGTTGCGCGCGGCGCTCATGAGCCTGGCGCTGGGCTGCCCGCAATGCGTCGACGCCCTCGGGCGCCTGGATCCGCAAATGCTGGCGCGCCATGTCCAGGTCGCGGCGCGCCCGCTCGTGGGCGGCGGCGCGCGTCTCGGCTGCGGTCAGGCTGGCGGCGCCCAGTCGCGCAAGCAGACCCTGCCGCTCGGCCTGCGCCGTGTGCAACGCCGCGAGCACCGCCGGCAGGTCGCGCCCGCCCGGTTCGATGCGCAAAGTGCCAACCCCGGGAATGCGCAATTCGGTCGCCTCGGCCAGCAGCACTTCGCCCGAGTCCGTTAATGCCGACTCGCCCATATCGATGCGGCGGCCGGCTTCCAGGCGATGTTCCAGCCGGGTCGCGCCCGCGCGTTGCTGCACCTGCAGATGCGCGATGCGCTGCTCCAGTTCGCGCAGGCCGCGCAGGCCAGCTTCATCGATCGCCATCCCGGCGACGTCGCGCTGCAGATCGTCGATCTGTTGCGCCAACTTCCCGGCTTGGGCAATAGCCTCGTCCAGGCGCTGCAGTTCGCGTTCCAGCTGCTGCAGTTGCTCGTCGCAGTCGCGCCGCTGCGCCGCCTGCTGCGCAGCGGCCACCTGCGCATGGCAATCTGCTAATTGCTCGTCGACCTGCTGTTGCCGCTGCAGGGCCCGCTCCAGCGCGGCACGGGCCGGCTCCAGGCCGGCCGAGGCCGCTTCGGCCTGGGCCCGCAGTTCACGCAACGCCGCGCTATCGCGCTGGTCCCGCTCGACCTGGTCGTGCAGCAGCGCCAGGGTGTCGTCGGCCTGCGCCAGCTCACGCTGCAGGCCGGCCAGCGCCTCGCGCTCGCGGTCGATCTCGGCCAGGCGCGCGCGCGCCTGCGCCGCGCGCTGTTCGAAATCAAGCCAGGGTTGCTCATGTTGCGCCTTGTCGTGGTCGCGCCGCAACGCGGCCAGCCGGTCCACGTCGGCATCCAGCGCCCGCTTGGCGGCGGCCAGCGCTTCGGCGGCCTGCGCGGCCCGCTGGCTGGCGTCTTCGGCCTCTTTGTAGGCGCCCTTGGGCCGGCCGCTGCGGGCATCACGCAATGCGGCGCGTTCGGTCTCGATGCGTTCGTAGAGGTAATCGCCGTCGGCCGAGGCCAGTTCGCCGGTCAGACGCGTCAGCGCCTCGCGCAGGTGACCCTGCGCATGGCCCGCCGGTTCGGCCAGGTTCTGCCCTTCGCCTTGCTGGATCCAGAGCAGACCGGGGATGCCCCCGTGTTCGGGCCGGCTGGTGCCCTTGGCGGAAAATTCGAAGCCCAGCAGGCCCGCCAGCGCATTTTCGGCGGCCTCGCCTTCATGGCGCTCGGCGCCGTCGTCGACCAGCAGCTCGCAGCGCGCACGGCTGAGGAACGACTTGCGCAGCAGATAATGGCGCCCGCCGTGCTCGAATTCGATCTCGACCGAGGGCCTGGCGCCCTGCGCGCCCCACGGCGCCAGGCCGGCCACCTTGGTGGTCTTGTAGCGTTCCAGGAAGACGGCGCGGATGGCGGCCACGAAGGTGCTCTTGCCGGCCTCGTTCGGACCGGCGATGACGTTCAGGCCGTCGGCCAGATCGTCCAGCACGGCGGCGCCGCGGAACTTGCGGAATTCTTCCAGCGCGATACGGCGCAGCTTCATGGCGACTCCGCCCGTTCGCGCTGGAATTGCACCAGCAGGCGCAAGGCCTGCCTGGCGGCCGAAGCCTGGGCCGGATCGTCCTGTAGCGCCTGCAGCTGCGCGGCCACTTCGCCCACGTAGCCGCTCGCCCCCAGGGCCGCCAGGTCTTGCGCGCCAGGCGCCAGGGACACGTTGGCGGCATCGAGCAGCAAGGCGCGCGTGCGCGCGGCGGCGCGTGCCACGGATTCTTGCAGCATGTCCCAGGCCTCGAGCGGCAACTGGCCGGAGAGCTCCAGGCGCAGCACGTCGTCCGCGCCCAGGGCCTGCAGGCGCTGTGCCAGCGCTTCGGCATCGGATGGCAGCACCAGCGATTCGGTCCAGTGCGCCCATCGGTATTGCGCCACTGGCAGCGCCTGTACCACGGGCTCGGCGCCAGCCCCGGGCAAGCGCACGTCCAGCGCACAGCCCGAGGCATTGGCGCGGAAGCGGTCGGGCTCGGGCGTGCCGGCATACCAAGTACGGGCGTCGATCTGCAGGCAGCCGTGCCAGTCGCCCAGGGCCAGGTAGTCGAGCCTGGCGCGGGCCGCGCGGTCGGCGGCAATGGGATTGGCGGAATCCACCGTATCGGGCAGCCGGCCGGCCACGCTGCCGTGGGCCAGCCCCACTCGCACGCGGCCCGGCTCGGTGGCCAGCGTATCGAACACGGCGGTGGTGTCGTCGTAAGTGTGGCGCTGCGTCAGAGGCGCGGCCAGCACGGCCAGGTTCAGGCCGGGCAGGTCAACCACGCCGGGCCGCAGCGGCACATGCACGTTGGCCCCGATGCAGCCGAGCTGGTGCGCCCGCGACCAGACGCTGTCGGCCAGCGCCGCGTCGTGGTTGCCGGCAATAAGCACCCAGGGGCCGGCATAGCCGGCCAGCGCATCGAACAAGCGGCGAATGCTGCGGTCGGACACGGCCTGGGTGTCGAATACGTCGCCCGCCACCAGCACCGCGTCGGCGCGCCGCTCGGCCGCCAATGCGGCGATGCGGGCCACCGCCGCATAGCGGGCCTCGGCCAGCATGGCGGCGTCATCGGTGTCGAACTGGCCGTACTGCCGCCCGATCTGCCAATCGGCGGTATGGATGAGATGAATCACGAGTTGCCCGCGGAGTACCTGCGCCACGGCGGCGCGTCATGCCGCGATTGTGGCATATGGCGCGTGGCGGCAGCGATGCATGCAACGGGGCGGTGTCTGACACCCTGACGGGAGTCAGACACCTGTGGGGTTCTGCGGGGTTCTGCGAGTTCGGTCTGGTCCGATCTGGTCTGGTCCGATCCGGTCTGGTCCGATCCGGTCTGGTACGGTGAGGCCCGGTCGCGTCAGGTGTCAGGCTCCCGCAGGTGCCTGACACCGCTGCTTGCCACCAGTGCCCCGGGATTACGCCGCCGAGCGCTCGCCCAGCGCGGGCCCGGCGTGGCGCGTCCGCGCGGCCTGGTAGCGCGCCAGGGCCAGGTCATCGGCGCGGATGGCGGGCCGCTGGCCGGTGACCAGATCCGCCACCACCTTGCCGGAGCCGCAGGCCATGGTCCAGCCCAGCGTACCGTGTCCGGTGTTCAGGAACAGGTTGGCGTAGCGCGTGGCGCCCACGATGGGGGTGCTGTCGGGCGTCATGGGGCGCAGGCCGGTCCAGAACTCGGCCTGGGCCACCTCGCCGCAACCGGGATACAGATCCGTCACGACGTGCTCCAGCGTGCGCCGGCGCGCCGGGTTCAGGCGCAGGTCGAATCCCGCCAGCTCGGCCATGCCGCCAACCCGGATACGGTTGTCGAAGCGCGTGATGGCAACCTTGTAGGTTTCGTCGAGCACCGTGGATACCGGGGCCGCCTCGGCGCTGGCCAGCGGGATGGTGAGCGAATACCCCTTCACCGGGTACACGGGCAGGTCCAGACCCAGGGGGGCCAGGAACCCGCGCGTATAGCTGCCGAACGCCGCCACATAGCGGTCGGCCACCAGGGTTTCGCCGCCGACCCGCACGCCGCGGATCTCGGCGCCGCCCGCCACCAGGGCCTCGACGTCTTGCCCATAGCGGAACTCCACGCCCAGGCCGGCCGCCAGTTGGGCCAGGCGCCGCGTGAACAGGCGGCAATCGCCGGTTTCGTCGTTGGGCAGGCGCAGCCCGCCGGCCAGCTTGTGCGCGGTGCGGGCCAGCGCCGGCTCGACGGTTTGCAGGCGGGCGCTGTCCAGCAATTCGTAGGGCACGCCACAGGCGTCCAGCACCTGGATGTCGCGCTGGGCCGCCTGATACTGGCTGGCGCTGCGGAACAATTGCAGCGTGCCGAGCGTGCGGGCTTCGTACTGGATGCCGGTGTCGGCGCGCAGTTCGCGCAGGCAATCGCGGCTGTATTCGGCCAGGCGCAGCATGCGTTCTTTATTGACGGTGTAGCGGCCGGCCGTGCAGTTGGCCAGCATCGCGGCCATCCAGCGCCACTGGTACAGCGTGCCGTCGGGCCGGATCGCCAGCGGCGCGTCTTTCTGGAACAGCCACTTCAGCGCCTTGAAGGGAATGCCGGGCGCCGCCCAGGGCGTGGAATAGCCCGGCGACACCTGTCCGGCGTTGGCGTAGCTGGTTTCGCAGGCAGCCTCGGGCTGGCGGTCGAGCACCGTGACTTGGGCGCCCTGGCGGGCCAGATAATACGCGGTCGTGGTGCCGATGACGCCGCTGCCCAGGACGATGACGTGCATGAGAATTCCCCGATTTAGACATGTCACACGAACATTCAAATAGTCTAGAAGCGGCGAAGCAGTGAAAAGCACTAAAATCACCCGCTCCAATCCATTTTTCGACTGGCGGCCCGGGCCTGGGAGGCCCGGCAAGAGTGAAATGCGCGAACTCGACCGTATCGACCTGAAAATCCTCGACATTCTGCAGCGCGACGGACGCATCTCCATCACCGACCTGGCCGAACGCATCAACCTGTCGGCCACGCCCTGCTCCGAGCGCGTCAAGCGGCTGGAGCGCGAAGGCGTCATCGCCGGGTATCATGCGCGCGTCAATCCCGCCGCCCTGGGCCGAAACTTGCTGGTGTTCCTGGAAATCAAGCTGTCGGCCAAGTCGGGCGACATGTTCGACAAGGTCAAGCAGGAACTGCTCTACGTGCCCGAAGTCATGGAATGCCACCTGGTCTCGGGCGACTTCGACTACCTGGTGAAGGCCCGCCTGACCGAAATGAACGAATACCGCCGGCTGCTGGGCGAGATCCTCAAGCGCCTGCCCGCGTCGGCGGAATCGCGCAGTTATGTAGTCATGGAAGAAATCAAGGAAACCCTGTTCCTGCCCACCCATGGCCACTAATGTCAATAGCCCGAGACTCTCGCGCCTAACCGGAGACCTGTACTCATGACGCGCCTGTACCGATATTTCTTCCGCGGGCTGATCACGGTGCTGCCGATCGCGCTGACGATCTACGTGCTGTACATCCTGCTGGCCTGGACCGAACGGGCGGCGCTGGCCCTGCTCGGCCCGTTCATCGGCAGTTTCTACATTCCCGGCATGGGCCTGGTGCTGGGCGTGCTGGGTATTCTGCTGATCGGCTACCTGGTCTCGAAAGAACGCGTGCAGCGCGTCTTCCACCTGGTAGAGATGCCGTTCACCAACCTGCCGGTGGTCAAGAGCATTTATTCGTCGCTCAAGAGCTTCGCCGACTACTTCTCGCCCAGCGCCAAGACCGACACGCAGCACGTGGTGATCCTGCGCATTCCGGGCCAGCCGCTCGAACTGGTGGGCCTGATCACCCGGCGCGGCGCCGACGGCCTGCCAGAGGGCTTCCTGCCGGGCGAGCGCGTGGCCGTGTATTTGCCCATGGGCTACATGATCGGCGGCTATACCGTATTCGTGCCCACCGACTGGGTGCAGCCCATTGATATGTCAGTCGAGGAAGCCATGCGCGCCTCGCTGATTGCCTGGATGGCGCGCAGCCCCGATGGTTCGCCCGCGGCGCGGCCCGAGCCGCCTGGCGCTCCGCCTGCAACTCCGCCTGCCTCCGAAGCGCCCGCGGCCGTCCCGCCTGGCCCGCCCGCGGCCCCCTGAACCCGCCCTGACTCGCCTGCCCGGGAATTTTCCATGAAACTCATGGCCAAGAACTCGCTGTTCGCCATTTTGCTGCGCTCCCCATGGTGGATCAGCCTGCTGGTGGCGGCCGTGCTGATCATCATCGGACTGGCGGCGCTGCCGCCGGCCTACGCGCCGTTTCCGGTCTTTGCGGCCATTCCGTTCCTGGCGATTGCCGGCATCGCCGCCTGGAAGCAGCGCGGCAAGCCGTCGCCGGCGCGGGTCGAGCAAACCGCCAGCGCTCTGGCCGCACTGTCCTGGCCAGCCTTTGCCGACGTGCTGGAAGCCGCGCTGCGCCGCGACGGCTGCGAGGCCAGGCGCCTGGATGGCGCGGCGGCCGATTTCGAAGTCACCCGCGCCGGCGGTGGCCGCGCCCTGCTGGCCGCGCGCCGCTGGAAGGCGGCCCATACCGGCGTCGAGCCTCTGCAGCGGCTGGAAGCCGCCCGGGCCAGTGCCGGCGCCGGCACGAGCATCTACGTGGCGCTGGGCGCTCCCTCAGCGCCGGCCCGCGACTACGCCGCCCGCCACAACATCAGTTTCATGGATGCCGAGGCGCTGGCGCGCCTGCTGCCGGCAGGCGTGCCGCAAGCGCCCGGCCAGCAGTAGAATCTGGCGCCTGACGGCGCGCGCAGCCTTTCCCCACCGGACGCGCGCCGCGCTTCGGAGCCTACCCATGCCCCCCATCGAATCGTCTTGCCCGCCCGCCCCGCGGCAAGGCATCCGCATTGCCGCGCCCGACGCCGGCGCGCTGCGGGCCGAATGCCAGTCGGCCCGAGACTTCCTGCAGGGATTGGGCCTGGCGCGGTACGCGCAGGCGGTGTCCGACGGCCCGCACGCCATGCATTTCGAACCCAGCCAGGCCCTGCTGGACCTGGCGCCCCAGCGCGACACCACCGCGCTGTGCGCCCGCCTGGGGTTCGATACCGAAGCCTGTGCCGACGACCTGGCGCGTGAGATCCTGCTGGCCATGCTGCTCGGGCCCGTGGCCTTTCCGTTTCCCGGCGCCGCCGAGCTGCGCAGCGCCGTGCGCATCCGCCAGCACATTGTGCAGGCCGCCCGCAAAACGGCCCTGGCCTTCGACACCGAACAGGCCGAACGGCCGGCCGGCTACTGGCGCTACGACGAGGCGCGCGGCTTCACCATCGAGCCGGGCGTGTCGTTGATCGAGGCCTTGCAGAAGGCCACGCAGCCCGATGCCTCGGGCAAGCTGTATTCGTTTTCTTGCTACCGCGCCACCGAGTACGTCACGCTGCTGGGCATTGCCCTGGAACTGCGGGATGCGCATCCGGCGTTGTACGCGCGGCTGGAACGCCAATGGCAGACGCGCGCCATCATGTCCGGGCCGTTCCATGACGTGTTCCTGCGTGAATACGGCTCGATGGACGCTCCGCTGCCGCCCCGCTACTACGTGCCGGGCGACCGGCTGTGGTTCCGCAACCCCGACGCGCACTCGTCCAACGTGGAAGGCTACGAAGGTTCGTGGGTGTTCTACCTGGGCAGTGGCCTGTTCAACAATTTCTGGAAGCGCGACCAGCCCTACACCCTGACCAGCAAGTGCGTCGAGATCTATCACTGGCGCGACGGCGCGCGCCAGGACGAACAGGGCCGGCTGGTGCTGGACGAAGCCATCGTCGAAGAACAGGTGGCGCGCAGCCTGGCCGACCCGGCCATGGTGCGGGACATCCTGGCGCGCATGCTGCGGCGGCGCGACCCGCAAGGCGTCTACGCCGAAGGCGGCTGCATCGACGCCACCCGCGAATGCGCGCAATGGGTGCTGCCGGGCACGGCGCAGATCGTACTGCCCGATGCGTGAACTGTGCGGCTGCGCGACGCGGCACGACGGTGTCTGACACCTGCGGAGTCAGACACCTGACGATTGCGCGTTACCCGCCTGACTGCCAAGACGGTATCTACGGAGTCAGACACCTGACGCGATGCGGCGGCGCGGTGCAGCACCTGGTGTCGCGCGGCGGCTGCCCCAGGTGTCAGGCTCCGCAGGTGCCTGACACCGCGCTTTAGCGAAACAGCCGGGGCGCACCGCGGTGCCTGACACCTGCGGAGTCAGACACCTGGCGCGCCTTTCAGGTTCAGCGGACCTTGCCCTCCTTCCAGGCTTGCAGCAGCTGGTCGTACGGAATGGTCTGGCCTTGCGGCTTTTCGTTGGCCAGCTTCTTCCAGGGCGCGTGCTCGTCGGACAGCCATTTCGACGGATCGCTCTTCTTGTTGAGCTTGGGCGGGCAATGGCTCATGCCGGCGCGTTCCAGGCGGGCCATCACCCGGTCCATTTCGTCGGCCAGATTGTCCATGGCCTTCTGCGGCGTCTGTTCGCCCGTGACCGCCGTGGCCACGTTCTTCCACCACAGCTGGGCCAGCTTGGGATAGTCGGGCACGTTGTTGCCCGTGGGCGTCCATGCCACCCGCGCCGGGCTGCGGTAGAACTCGATCAAGCCGCCGTAGCGGTCGGCGTTCTTGGTGAAGTAATCGCTATGGATGTCGCTGTCGCGGATGAACGTCAGCCCGGTGATGGACTTCTTCAGCGACACGGTCTTGGACGTGACGAACTGGGCGTACAGCCAGGCGGCGGCCAGGCGGTCGGGGTCGGTGGACTTGAAGAAAGTCCATGAGCCCACGTCCTGGTAGCCGTTCTGCATGCCGTCTTTCCAGTACGGCCCATAGGGCGATGGCGCCATGCGCCACTTGGGCGTGCCGTCTTCGTTGACCACCGGCAGGCCTTTCTTGGTCATGTCGGCCGTGAAGGCGGTGTACCAGAAGATCTGCTGGGCGATGTGGCCCTGCGCGGGCACCGGCCCCGATTCCGAGAACGTCATGCCCATGGCCTGCGGCGGCGCGTACTTCTTCATCCAGTCGATGTACTTGGTCAGCGCGTAGACGGCCGCCGGACTGTTGGTGGCCCCGCCCCGCTCTACCGAGGCGCCCACCGGCGTGCACTTGTCATCGGCCACGCGGATGCCCCATTCGTCCACCGGCATGCCATTGGGCAGGCCCTTGTCGGCCGCGCCCGCCATCGACAGCCACGCGTCGGTAAAGCGCCAGCCCAGCGAGGGATCTTTCTTGCCGTAATCCATGTGACCGTAGATTTTCTTGCCGTCGAGTTCCTTCACGTCATTGGTGAAGAAATCGGCAATGTCTTCGTAGGCCGACCAGTTGGTGGGCACGCCCAGGTCGTAGCCGTACTTGGCCTTGAATTTCTCGCGCAGGTCCGGACGGGCGAACCAGTCGGCGCGAAACCAGTACACATTGGCAAATTGCTGGTCGGGCAACTGGTACAGCTTGCCGTCGGGCGCCGTGGTGAACTTGGTGCCGATGAAATCCTTCAGGTCCAGGCCGGGGTTGGTCCAGTTCTTGCCGGCTCCGGCCATGTAGTCGGACAGCGGCAGGATGGCGCCGTACCGGTAGTGCGTGCCGATGAGGTCAGAATCGGAGATCCAGCCGTCATAGATGGATTTTCCTGATTGCATCGACGTCTGCAGTTTCTCGACCACGTCGCCTTCCTGGATCAGGTCGTGATTGACCTTGATGCCGGTGATCTCGGTAAAGGCGCGCGCCAGCGTCTTGGACTCGTACTCGTGGGTGGTGATGGTTTCGGACACCACGTTGATCTCGTTGACGCCCTTGGCCTTGAGCTTGGCCGCCGCGTCGATGAACCACTGCATCTCGGCCATCTGCTTGTCTTTGGACAGCGTCGACGGCTGGAATTCGGAGTCGACCCATTTCTCGGCCTCGGGCACTCCTGCCCACGCGGCCGACCACCCGATCAAGGCGATGCTTGCCGCCATGACTTGCAAGCGCAATTTCATGACTTCCTCCTCGTTGTACCTTCCCGTCTTTGCTGCAGACCGCGGCCTGGGAAGATGCCGGCCGGCGGCCGTACGCTACAGCTCTTTGTCGGCTTGCCTATCCCTTGCGCATGATCCACGCCAGCAGCAACATCGAAGCCGCGAAACTGATCCACACCGTGGGCGGATCGTCCAGCGCGAACCAGTCCATCATCTTTTCGCCCAGGCCCACATAGGCCAGGTTGACCCAGGCCGCGGCCATCAGGCCGATGAACAGGCGGTCGCCGCGCGTGGTGGCAATGGGCAGAAAGCCCTTGCGCAGCCGGGTGGGCGATTTCAGTTCCCACACCGTCATGCCCGCCAGCATCAGGGCGACGCAGATGAAGAACACCGCCACCGGCGTCGTCCACACCATCCACTGGAACATGGCCCGCCCCTCCTAAACCCGGCCCATCGCGAACCCCTTCGCGATGTAGTGCCGCACGAACCAGATGACAATGCCGCCGGGCACGATGGTCAGCACGCCCGCCGCGGCCAGCACGCCCCAGTCCATGCCCGAGGCCGACACCGTGCGGGTCATGGTGGCGACGATGGGCTTGGCGTTCACCGAGGTCAGCGTGCGCGCCAGCAGCAGCTCGACCCAGCTGAACATGAAGCAGAAAAAAGCCGCCACTCCCACGCCGGACTTGATCAGCGGCAGGAAAATAGTCAGGAAGAAGCGCGGGAACGAATAGCCGTCCACATAGGCGGTTTCGTCGATCTCGCGCGGCACACCCGACATGAAGCCCTCCAGAATCCAGACCGCCAGCGGCACGTTGAACACCAGATGCGCCAGCGCCACCGCCAGGTGCGTATCCATCAGGCCCAGCGAGCTGTACAGCTGGAAGAACGGCAGCAGGAATACCGCGGGCGGCGTCATGCGGTTGGTGAGCAGCCAGAAAAACACATGCCGGTCGCCGATGAAGCGGTAGCGCGAGAATGCGTAGGCCGCGGGCAGCGCCACGGCCAGCGACACCACCGTGTTGATGGCCACGTAGATCAACGAATTGATGTAGCCCGAATACCAGGCGGGGTCGGTGAAGATGGTGCGATAGTGCTCCAGCGTGAAATGGCTGGGCCACAGCGTCAGGGTGCTGACGATTTCGGTATTGGTCTTGAACGACATGTTCAGCATCCAGTACAGCGGCAGGATGGCGAACAGCAGGTACAGCGCCAGGAAGGCCCCGCGCCAGGCAGCGCCGCGCTTATCCATGGGTGGTCTCCTCGGCGGCCGTGCCGGCCCGCAGCATCCAGTTGTACAGAATGAAGCACAGCAGCAGGATGATCAGGAAATACACGATCGAAAACGCCGCCGCCGGCCCCAGGTCGAACTGGCCCACGGCTTTCTGGGTCAGGTATTGCGACAGGAAGGTCGTGGCGTTGCCCGGCCCGCCGCCGGTCAGCACGAAAGGCTCGGTGTAGATCATGAAGCTGTCCATGAAGCGCAGCAGCACGGCGATCATCAGCACGCCCCGCAGCTTGGGCAGTTGTATGTAGCGGAACACCGCCAGGCGCGATGCGCCGTCGATGCGCGCGGCCTGGTAGTAGGCCTCGGGAATGGCGCGCAGGCCCGCATAGCACAGCAGCGCCACCAGCGGCGTCCAGTGCCATACGTCCATGGCCAGCACCGTCAGCCAGGCGTCGAGCGGGTCGCCGGTGTAGTGGTAGTCGATGCCCAGCCAGGTCAGGGCCGCGCCCATCAGGCCGATGTCGGTGCGCCCGAACACCTGCCAGATAGTGCCCACCACGTTCCACGGAATCAGCAGCGATAGCGCGATCACCACCAGCACCGCCGAGGCGCGCCAGCCCGTGGCGGGCATGCACAGCGCCAGCAGGATGCCCAGCGGGATCTCGATGGCCAGCACCGCCAGCGAAAAACCGATCTGGCGCAACAGCGCCCCGTGCAGTTCTTCGTCCTGCAGCACCATGGCATACCATTCGGTGCCCACGAAGACGCGGCGGTCGGGCGAGATGATGTCCTGCACCGAGTAGTTCACGATGGTCATCAAAGGCAGGATGGCCGAGAACGCCACGCAGATCACCACCGGCAGCACCAGCAGCCAGGCGCGTTGGTTGATGGGCTTCATGAAATGCGCTCCTCGTTGCGGTAGAAGCAGGTGTGCGGGTTCAGCAGCGGCAGCCACGCCGTGTCGCCCTCGGCGGCCGCGCTGCCGGCGCGCGCCCGGGCGCGCAAGGTGGCGCCTTCGAAGTCGCCCGTCAGCAGCAAGTAGGTGCCCAGATCCTGCACGCGCGTAATGCGCACCGGCACGGCGCCCTGGGCGCCCGCGGTACAAGGCTGCAGGTACTCGGGCCGCACGCCCAGGCGCACCTCGCCCGCGCAGGCCAGGGCCTCGGCCATGCCGGCCGGCAGGCCCGACAGGCGGCGCGTGCCCACCGCCAGCGCGCCATCGCGCCACTGCGCGGGCAGGAAGTTCATGCCCGGCGAGCCGATGAAACGTCCCACGAAGGTATGCGCGGGCCGCTCGAACAGATCATCCGGGGTGCCTATCTGTACCGCCTTGCCGCGCGACATCACCACCACCTGTTCGGCGAATGTCAGCGCCTCCGTCTGGTCGTGCGTGACGTAGATCAGCGTCAGCCCGAGTTCCTGGTGGATTTCCTTCAGCTTGCGCCGCAACTGCCATTTCAGGTGCGGGTCGATCACGGTCAAGGGCTCGTCGAACAGCACCGCCGACACATCGCTGCGCACCAGGCCGCGGCCCAGCGAGATTTTCTGCTTGGCATCGGCCGACAGCCCGCTGGCGCGCCGGTCCAGCTGGGCCGACATATCCAGCATTTCGGCGATGCGGCCGACCCGCTCGCGAATGCGCGCCGGCTCCATGCCGCGGTTGCGCAGCGGAAACGCCAGGTTCTGCGCCACCGTCATAGTGTCGTACACCACCGGAAACTGGAACACCTGGGCGATGTTGCGCTGTTGCGGCGTCAGGTTGGTCACGTCGCGCCCGTCAAACAAAATGCGGCCCTGCGAGGGACGCAGCAGGCCCGAAATGCAGTTCAGCAAAGTTGTCTTGCCGCAGCCGGAGGGGCCCAGCAGCGCATAGGCGCCGCCGTCGCGAAACGTGAAGCGCAGCGGCAGCAAGGCGTAGTCGTCGTCCGAGCCGGGCGCGCGGACGTACGAATGGGCCAGATCCAGTTCGATGGCCGCCATCAGGCTGCTCCCGCGGGGCGGCCGGCGGCCAGCAGGCGGCCGTCGGCGTCGAAGGCATACAGACTGGCCGGCTCGAAATACAAGGTCAACGGGTCCTCCAGTTCGTAGCGGTGCACGCCGGGCAGTTGCGCCACCACGGGTCCGGCCGCGGTCATTGCGTGCACATAGGTGTCCGACCCGGAAATCTCGGCCAGCTTGACCGAGCCAGGCAGCGCCACGCGACCGGTGGCGGGCGTGACATGGAACGCGCCGGCCCGCAGGCCCGCCGTGATTTCCGCCGCGCCGCCGTCGGGCAACGGATACGCGGCCGTCACGCCGCCGGGCAACGTGATGGCGTCGTGGCCGCGCCGGGCGGCGAACAGGTTCATGGGCGGGTCGCTGAAAGCCTGCGCCACCCGCAGCGAGGCGGGCTGGTGGAACACCTGCGCCGCCGGCCCGTACTGCAGCAGTTCGCCGGCATCCATGACGGCGGTATAGCCGCCCAGCAGCAGCGCCTCGGCCGGCTCGGTGGTGGCGTACACCACGGTCGAGCCGCCGCCGCCGAACAAGGCCGCCAGTTCGTCGCGCAATTCTTCGCGCAGCTTGTAGTCCAGGTTGACCAGCGGCTCGTCCAGCAGCACCAGCGGCGCCTCTTTGGCCAGGGCGCGCGCCAGCGCCACGCGCTGCTGCTGGCCGCCGGACAGCTCGGCCGGATGGCGCTCGAGCAGATGCTCGATGTGCAGGCGCTCGGCCATCGCCCGCACGCGGGCCGCGATCTCGGCGGCGCCGCGCAGCTTCAGCGGCGACGCGATGTTGTCGTACACCGTCATCGACGGGTAGTTGATGAATTGCTGGTACACCATCGCCACGTTGCGGCGCCGCACCGGCACGCCCGTGACGTCGGCGCCGTCGACCAGGACCCGGCCTTCGGTGGGGCGGTCCAGGCCCGCCATGATGCGCATGAGCGAAGTCTTGCCCGCCTGCGTGGCGCCCAGCAGTACCGTCATGGCGCCGGGCACGGGCGCCAGGCTCATGGGATACAGGTGGGTTTGCGACCCGGCCTGCAGGGCGATCTGGTCCAGCGTCAACTGCATCGTTCTCCTCCAGATGGACGGATGCGCTTCGCTTTCGTTGTTTTTTTGCTTTTTTGCGTTTTACCTAACAAGCGAAAGAAAAACAATCTTGCAGCGCGGCATTATTTTTCGCTTTTGTTGTTTTATGATGCGAATATGACACTGAATCCTCGCCAAAGCGCCCTGGTGGAAATGGTCCGATCCCAGGGGTCGGCCACCATCGAAGCCCTGGCCCGCCACTTCGACGTCACGCTGCAAACCGTGCGGCGCGACGTCAACCTGCTGGCCGAGGCCGGGCTGCTGTCGCGCTTTCACGGCGGCGTGCGCATCGAAGCCTCCACCATCGAGAACATCGCCTACCGCAAGCGCCAGGGGCTGCACGCCGAAGCCAAGCAGCGCATCGCGCGGGCCGTGGCGCAGGCCGTGCCCGATGGCTGTTCGCTGATCCTGAACATCGGCACCACCACCGAGGCCATCGCGCGCGCGTTGTTGCGCCACCGTGGCCTGCGAGTCATTACCAACAACCTGCACGTGGCCGACATCCTGTCCGATAACCCCGACTGCGAAATCATCGTGGCCGGCGGCGTGGTGCGCCCGCGCGACCGCGGCATCGTCGGCGAGGCCACGGTCGATTTCATCCGCCAGTTCAAGGTCGACATCGGCCTGATCGGCATTTCCGGCATCGAGGCCGACGGCACGCTGCGCGATTACGATTTCCGCGAAGTGCGGGTGGCGCGCAGCATCATCGAGCAATCGCGCGAGGTCTGGCTGGCGGCCGACAGCAGCAAGTTCCAGCGCCAGGCCATGGTCGAACTGGCTCACATTTCGCAAATCGACCGTTTCTTCACCGACGCCTACCCGCAAGAACCCCTGGCGCAAGTGCTGCAAGAGTCCGGCGTGCGCTGCGAGATCGCTGCCGCCGACCCCGACGCCGCCGACGACGAACCGCGCGCCAGCGCCTGACCCCTATTCCCGCCATACGCCCCGACATGAATCCCAACCCCGCATCCCTGCCTGTGCCCGGCCGCGCCGCCCTGCTCGAAACGCTGAACGACAACGCCGCCTGGGACGTCATCGTGATCGGCGGCGGCGCCACCGGACTGGGCACCGCGGTCGATGCCGCATCGCGCGGCTACCGCACGCTTTTGCTCGAGGCCGCCGATTTCGCCAAGGGCACGTCCAGCAAGGCCACCAAGCTGGTGCACGGCGGCGTGCGCTACCTGGCCCAGGGCAACATCGCGCTGGTGCGCGAAGCCCTGCACGAGCGCGGGCTGCTCAACCGCAACGCGCCGCACCTGGTCTGGCCGCTGGGTTTCGTGGTGCCGGCCTACGGCCTGTTCGACCAGCCCTTCTACGGCATCGGCCTCAAGATGTACGACATGCTGGCGGGCAAGCTCAATCTGTCGCCCAGCCGCTGGCTGTCGCGCGCCGAGACATTGGCCCAGGCCGCCACGGTGGCCCCGTCGGTAGCCGGGCGCGGCCTGCGCGGCGGCGTGCTGTACTACGACGGCCAGTTCGACGACGCGCGCCTGGCCATGGCCCTGATGCGCACCCTGTTCGACCTGGGCGGCACCGCCGTCAATTACGTGCGCGCCAGCGGCCTTACCCGCAACGAAAAAGGCGCCATCGACGGCGTGATCGCGCAAGACGTGCTGGGCGGCGGCGAAGTCACGCTGCGCGCGCGCTGCGTGGTCAATGCCGCGGGCGTCTGGGTGGACAGCGTGCGCCGCATGGACGACGCCCAGGCGCAGACCATGGTGGCGCCCAGCCAGGGCGTGCACCTGGTTCTGCCGCGCGAATTCCTGCCCGGCGACAAGGCCATTCTTATTCCCAAGACCGACGACGGCCGCGTGCTGTTCGTGGTGCCCTGGAACGGCCACACCCTCGTCGGCACCACCGACACGCCGCGCGCCGACCTGCCGCTGGATCCGCCCGCCACCGCCACCGAGGTCGATTTCATCCTGCAGACCGCCGCGCGCTATCTCAGCCGCAAGCCCACCCGCGCCGACGTCACCAGCGTCTGGGCGGGGCTGCGGCCCCTGGTCAAGGCCACCGGCGAAACCAAAACCTTGTCGCGCGAGCACACTATCGTGGTGTCGCGCGCCGGCCTGGTCACCGTCACCGGCGGCAAATGGACCACCTACCGCAAAATGGCGCAGGACGTGGTCGATACCGCCATCCAGCACCAGCTGCTGCCGCAGGCGGGCTGCCGCACCGCCGACCTGCCGCTGCATGGCGCGGGCGGCGCGCCCGGGCCCCAGGCGCCCGCGCCCGGAACGCCCGACAGCTACTACGGCAGCGACCTGCCCACGTTGCGCGCCCTGCCCGGCAGCGAGCACATCCTGGTCAAGGCCAGCGGGCTGACCGAAGCCCACGTGCGATTCGCCGCGCGCCATGAACTGGCGCGCAGCGCCGAAGACGTGCTGGCGCGGCGCAACCGCGCGCTGTTCCTGGACAGCCAGGCGGCCCTGCTGGCCGCGCCCGAAGTCGCGCGCATCCTGGCCGAAGAACTGGGCCATGACGCGGCCTGGCAACGCGCCACGGTCGAAGACTTCACCCGCACCGCCGCGCATTACCGGCTCGATTAAGCAGCCCGGGGGCTGGCTGGGTTCCGGCCTCGCGCCGTCCCCCTCTTTTAATTAATTAAATAATTAATTAAACTGCCGGCATGCCTACCTCAACGCCACGGCCCGCCCGCAAGCTCGGCCGCCCCGCCCGCCCGCAACGCGCCGACAGCCGCGACGCCATGCTGGACGTCGCCACCGCGCTGTTCGCCGCGCAGGGCGTCGCCGCCACCACCATCGCGCACATCGCGCGCCGCGCCGACGTCACGCCGGCGATGGTCCACTACTACTTCAAGAACCGCGAACAACTCATCGACGTCGTGGTGGCCGAGCGCCTGGCGCCGGTCATCGCCTTCGTCTGGGCGCCGGCGGCCCTGCCCGCCGGCAATGGCCCTGGCGCCGCGCCGCCGGCGTCGCCCGAGCCGCGCGCCATGGTGGCGCAGGTCGTCGCGCGCATCATGCAGTGCGCGGCCGAGCGTCCCTGGCTGGCGCCGCTCTGGATGCGCGAAGTGGTCAACGAAGGCGGGCAACTGCGCGAGAAAGTCTTTCGCTACCTGCCGGTCGAACGCCTGCACGCCTTCGCCGCCACGATCACGTCGGCCCAGCAGCAAGGCGCGGTGAACCCCGGCATCGAGCCGCGCCTGGTGTTCCTGTCCATCCTGGGCATGACGCTGCTGCCGCTGGCCACCTCGGCGCTATGGCAACGCATCTGGGACGGCCAGGGCCGCGCCACCGACCTGGACGCCGGCGCCATCGCCGCCCATGCCACCGCCCTGCTCGCGGGCGGACTGTTCCCTTCCGACCCCCGCGCGCGGCGCCCCGCCGCGCGCCGCACTCCCATCCGGCAAGGACGCTGACCCATGCCCGCCCTTTTACGCCTGCCCGCCCTATTGCGCGTTACCCCCTGGCGCCGCCTGGCGCTGGGCTGCCTGCCCCTGTGGCTGGCGGCCTGCGGCAACGATGCCGCGCCTTTCTACCAGGGCTATGTCGAAGGCGAATTCGTCTACATGGCCGCCTCGCAGGCCGGCCGCCTGCAAACCCTGCATGTGGCGCGCGGCCAGCAGGTGCAGGCCGGCGCGCCGCTGTTCGCCCTTGAAGCCGACCCCGAAGCCCAAGCGCAGCGCGAGGCACGCGCGCGCCTGGCGTCCGCGCAGGCGCAGCGGCAAGACCTGGCCACCGGCAAGCGCGCGCCCGAAGTCGATGTCGTGCGCGCGCAGCTGGCGCAGGCCGAGGCCGAGGCCAAACGGGCCGCCGCGCAGCTGGCGCGCGATCGCGTGCAGTTCCGGGCCGGCGGCATCGCGCGCGCGCAGCTCGATGACAGCCGCGCGCAGGCGCAATCCAGCGCGGCCCGCGTGCGCGAACTGCGCGCCCAGTTGCAAGTGGCCGGCCTGCCGGGCCGCGACGAGCAACTGCGCGCCCAGGACGCCCAGGTCGAAGCCGCCCGCGCCGCGCTGGCGCAGGCCGATTGGGCGCTGGCGCAGAAACAGGTGGCCGCCGTCCAGGCCGCACGGGTGTTCGATACGCTGTACCGGGTAGGCGAATGGGTGCCGGCCGGCAGCCCCGTGGTGCGGCTGCTGCCGCCCGGCAACATCAAGTTGCGCTTCTTCGTGCCCGAGACCGCCCTGGGCGGGCTGCGCACGGGCCAGGCGGTGCAGGCGCGTTGCGACGCCTGCGGCGAACCGGTCGCGGCCACCATCAGCTATATCGCCGCCGAGGCCGAATACACCCCGCCCGTGATCTACAGCCGCGACAGCCGCGGCAAGCTGGTCTACATGGTCGAGGCCCACCCCGCCCCGCAGGACGCCACCCGCCTGCACCCCGGCCAGCCCGTCGAGGTCACGCTGCCATGACGCCAGCCTCTGCCAGCCCTGCCTCTGCCACCCCGCCCTCTGCCGGCGACCTGGTCATCGACGTGCGCGGCCTGAACAAACATTTTGGCGACAAGCACGTGGTCAACAACGTCTCGCTGCAGGTGGGGCGCGGCGAGATCTACGGTTTCCTGGGCCCGAACGGCAGCGGCAAAACCACCTGCATCCGGTTGATGTGCGGCCTGCTCACCCCCGACTCCGGCAGCGGCACGTGCCTGGGCTACGACATCCTGACCCAGAGCGCCGACATCAAGCGGCACGTGGGCTACATGACGCAGAAATTCTCGTACTGGGAAGATCTCACCATTCGCGAGAACCTCGATTTCGTGGCGCGCATGTACGAAATGCCCGACCGCCGGCAGGCCGTGGAGCAGGCCCTGGAAGGCCTGGGCCTGCAAAGCCGCGCCAACCAGCTCACCGGCTCGCTGTCGGGCGGCTGGAAGCAGCGGCTGGCGCTGGCCGCCTGCCTGCTGCACGAACCGCAGCTGCTGCTGCTCGACGAGCCCACCGCCGGCGTCGACCCGACCGCGCGGCGCGATTTCTGGGAAGAGCTGCACGCCCTGGCCGCACGCGGCATCTCGGTGCTGGTCAGCACCCACTACATGGACGAGGCCGAACGCTGCCACAAGCTGGCCTACCTGGCCTACGGCCGCCTGCTGACGCAGGGCACCGCCGCGAGCGTCACGGCCGAACAGGGGCTGGCCACCTGGGCCATCCACGGCCGCGACCTGGTGCCGCTGGGCCAGCGCCTGCGCGGCAGTCCCGGCGTGGACCAGACAGTGGCCTTCGGTTCGGCGCTGCACGTCAGCGGCAAAGACCACGCCCTGCTCGAGCGCACCCTGCGCCAGGCAGTGGCCGGCGGCGACCTGAAACTGGAACCGGTCGACACCAGCCTGGAAGACGTATTCATCTACCTGATGAACCATTCCACCGACAACTGGAGCCCCGCATGACAGTCCGCGAACGGCGTTTTTCGTGGGCGCGCTGGTGGAGCATGGTGCGCAAGGAATTCCTGCAGCTGCGCCGCGACCGCATCACTTTCGGCATGATCGTCGGCATTCCCATCATGGAGCTGGCGCTGTTCGGCTACGCCATCAACACCGATCCGAAGCAGATGCCCACCGCGGTGATCGTGTCCGACCACAGCGAATTCACACGCACCTTCGTATCGGCGATGAAGGCGTCCGATTACTTCCACATAGTCGAAGAACTGCCCGACGAAGAGGCCGGGCGCGCCGCGCTGGCGCAGGGCCGGGTGCTGTTCGTGCTGAACATTCCGCCCGGTTTCACGCGCAGCCTGCTGCGCGGCGAGCGCCCCGCGCTGCTGATCGAGGCCGACGCCACCGACCCCATGGCCACCGGCATGGCGGTGGGCGCGGCTACGCAGCTCAGCCAGGCCGTGGCCCGCAAAGACCTGACCGGCCCGCTGGCGCACCTGGCGGGCGGCCAGCCGCCGTTCGAAGTGCGCGTGCACCGCCTGTACAACGAAGAGCAGATCGCCCAGTACAACACGGTGCCGGGGCTGATGGGCGTGATCCTGAGCATGACGCTGGTCATGATGACGGGCCTGGCCATGACGCGCGAGCGCGAGCGCGGCACCATGGAAAACCTGCTGGCCACGCCGGTGCGCCCGCTGGAAGTCATGACGGGCAAGATCGTGCCCTATATCGCCATCGGCCTCATACAGGCCACCATCATCCTGCTGGCCGCGTTGTACGTATTCCACGTGCCGCTGATGGGCAGCCTGCTGGCCGTCTACCTGGCCGCGCTGCTGTTCGTGGCGGCCAATCTCACGGTGGGCATCACGCTGTCGTCGCTGGCGCAGAACCAGCTGCAGGCCATGCAGCTGACGATGTTCTATTTCCTGCCCAACATCCTGTTGTCGGGGTTCATGTTTCCCTTCCAGGGCATGCCCGTCTGGGCGCAGCACATAGGCAACCTGCTGCCGCTCACGTATTTCAACCGCTTGATCCGCGGCATTCTGCTCAAGGGCAACGGCTGGGCCGACTTGTGGCCGCATGTGTGGCCGCTGCTGCTGTTCACCGCCCTGATCATGGCGCTGGCCGTGAAGTTTTATCGCCGCACGCTGGACTGAATCCATGAACGCCATTTCCGCCTCTCCGTTGCATGCCGGCGCCCCGCGCGCCGCATCGGCCATGCTGGCCGCGCTGCTGGCGTTGGCCGGCTGCGCCGTGGGGCCCGATTTTGAGCAACCCGCCGCGCCGGCCGCCGAGCGTTACAGCGCCGCAGCCACGCCCGCCGCGACCGCGGGCGATGACCGCGTGCCCGCCCAGCGCCTGCACGCCGGCATGGATATTCCCGCGCAGTGGTGGACGCTATTCCGCTCGCCCGAGCTCGACCGGCTGGTGCGCGAGGCGCTGGCGCACAGCCCCACGCTGGAGCAGGCACGCGCGCGCCTGCTCCAGGCGCAGGAAGAATTCCGCGCGGAATCCGGCGCGCGCACCCTGCCCTCGGTAGACGCGAACCTGTCCGGCGCGCGGCAGAAGGTCGACCCTTCGGCATACGGCGTGCCCGTCACCCAGCCGCCGGCTCCGTTCACGCTGTACAACGCATCGATCGACGTGTCGTACACGCTGGACCTGTTCGGCGGCGAACGGCGCGCCGTGGAAAGCCTGCTGGCCCAGGTCGATTACCGGCGGCACGAACTGCAGGCGGCGCGCATGACGCTGGCCGCCAACGTGGTCACGGCGGCCATCCGGCAGGCCGGGCTGCAGGCCCGCCTGGACGCCACCCAGGCGCAGCTCGCTGCGCAGGCCCGCCAACTGGACATTGTGCGCCAGCGCCATCAGGCTGGCGGCGCGGCGACGCTGGAGGTGCGCCGGCAGGAATCGCTGCTGGCGCAGACGCGCGCCGCGCTGCCGGCGCTCGAGCAAGACATCGAGCGCACGCGGCACCAGCTGGCGGTGTACCTGGGCCGTCTGCCCGCCCAGGCCGACTGGCCGCCGCTATCGTTGCAGGCGCTGCAACTGCCGCTGGATGTGCCGCTGGGCGTGCCGTCGCAACTGATCCGCCAGCGGCCCGACATCCTGGCCGCCGAAGCCCTGTGGCATCGCGCCGCGGCCGACGTCGGCGTGGCCACCGCCAACCTCTATCCGCGCTTCACGCTGACCGGGAGCTTCGGATCGCAGCGCACCCGCGCCGGCGATGTCGCCGACGGCGTCAATGTCTGGAGCCTGGCGCTGGGCCTGACCCAGCCGCTGTTCCATGGCGGCGAACTGCGGGCCCGCCGGCGCGCCGCCGAAGCCGCCTACCAGGCCGCCGCCGCGGCCTACCGCGACACGGTGCTGCAGGGCTTCCAGCAAGTGGCAGATGCGCTGCGCGCCGTGCAGGCCGATGCCGACACACTACAGGCCCGGGCCGAGGCCGAGCGGCAGGCCGAGGCTGCGTATCGCATCACGGCACAGCAGTACCAGGCCGGCGGAGTCAGCCAGCTGGCCCTGCTCGATGCGCAGCGCGAGCAACTGCGCACCCGCGCCGAACGCATCCAGGCCCAGGCCGACCGCCACGCCGATACGGCCGCGCTGCTGCAGGCGCTGGGCGGCGGATGGTGGAACGAGCAGGAAGGCGTATCATCGCTGCATCCGACGCAATCCCCGCCCGCCTGCCATGGATGTCTTCCAGCAACTGCAAGCCCTGCTCGCTGACCACCAAGTTCCCTACCGCCTGCTGCGCCACGAACCGGCCGGCAAATCCGAAGCAGTCGCCGCCATCCGCGGCACCGCCGTCAGCCAGGGCGCGAAAGCGCTGGTGTGCCGGGTGAAAATCACGTCGAACCAGCGCATGCATGTGCTGGCCGTGTTTCCGGCCGACAAGCAGGCCGACCTGGCCGCCATTGCGCTGGCCGCCGGCGGCAAGAAGGCGTCGCTGGCTTCGCACGACCAGGCGCGCGAACTGACCGGCTGCGAGATCGGCGCGATTCCTCCCTTCACGTTCAATCCCGACCTCGCGCTGCTGGTCGACCCGACCCTGCGCGAACGGCACGACGAAATCGTGTTCAACGCCGGGCGGCTCGACGCCTCGATCGTGATGCGCACCGACGATTACTTCCGCCTGGCCCAGCCGCGGCAGGCCTCTTTCGTGCACGCCTGAACGGAGCCGCGCCATGTGTCTTGCCGTCCTGGCCCTGCACAGCGTTGCCGGCATTCCCGTGCTGATGGCCGCCAACCGCGACGAATTCCATGCCCGCCCCACCCAGGCGGCCGCGGCCTGGCCCGGCCAGCCCGTCATTTACGCCGGCCGCGACCTGCGCGCCGGCGGCACCTGGATGGGCGTGAGCGAACAAGGCCGCTTCGCGGTCGTCACCAATTTCCGCGATCCGCTACACATCCTGGCCGATGCGCCTTCGCGCGGCGCGCTGACCGAAGACTACCTGCGCGGCACGCAGACGCCGGCCGACTACGCCGCCGCCGTGCACGCACGGGGCGCGCGCTACAACGGCTTCAACCTGATCGTGGGCGACGCCGCCACGGCCTGGTATGTCAGCAACCGCGACGGCGCGCCGCGCGAGTTGCCGCCAGGCATTTACGCGGTGTCCAACCACTTGCTCGACACGCCCTGGCCGAAACTGGAACGCACCAAGACCGCCTTCGCGCGCGTGCTGCGCGGCGCGCGGCAACCCGACCTGCCGGCACTGTACGCCACGCTGTTCGACCGCACACCCGCCGACGACGCCAGCCTGCCCGAAACCGGCATCGGGCTGGCGCGCGAGCGGCTGCTGAGCAGCCCGTTCATCGTCAGCCCCGACTACGGCACGCGCGGCTCCAGCGTGCTGGCCTTGCACGCCGACGGGCGCGGCGAACTGCACGAACGCCGCTACGGGCCCGATGGCGCGCCCAGCGGCGACAGCGACCTGTTCTTTCAATGGCGATGAATAACGCCTCGCCCCTGGTGTCTGGCCGCCTGACGCCCCGGCGCGCCTTCGTCCCCAGGTGTCTGGCTCCCGCCAGTGCCTGACACCGTGCGATTGAGGCAGCCGCTGCACACATCGGTGTCTGGCACCGGCGGAGCCAGACACCTGGGAAGCAGACACCAGGACGCCCGACGCCTGATACGTGCCGGCGCACCTCCGCCCCTGGTGTCTGGCTCCCGCCAGGGTGCCTGACACCGTGCCTGAACAAGGCGAACTTCGCGGCCGCAATTTGATCTAAAGATTGCCGTCCCGCCCGTCCGGGACACCGCCGCGCCCGGCCGCGGCCAAGCGCCGGGCTTGCAGGAGTATGCCCATGAACAAGCGTCATGAACGTTCGCGCATGGTCGCCATGCTGGCGGCCGGCAGCCTTGCCCTGGCCTGCGGCATGGCCGCCGCCCAGGCCCCCGGCGCGTTGCCCGCCGTGCAACAGCAGGGGCAGGTGCAATACCTGACCGGCGGCTTCGGCCACGACGAATCCGAAGCCATCAAGGCCGCCAGCAGCAATTACCCGCTGGCCCTCACTTTCGCCTCGACCCAGGGCGGCGCCTACCTGGCCGATGTGCAGGTCACCATCACCGATGCGCAAGGCAATACCGTGCTCGACGCCACTGCCGACGGCCCGTTCCTGCTGGTGAAGCTGCCCGCTGGCCGCTACACAGTCTCGGCCCGTTTCAACGGCAACGAACAAACCCGCCACGTGGCGGTGCCCGCGCACGGCACGGCGCGCCAGACCTTCACCTGGAACGCATGAGCCCGCGCGGCATTTTGGCGTTACCCTGGCGGTCCGTCGTCGTCCGCCGCCATCATGCCGCTGCCCTTTCCCACCCTGCTGCCCTGGATCGCCCTGTGCCTTGCGGCCGCCCTGCTGTGGCCGGCCGCCACCCGCCGATATGCCCTGGTACCGCTCGGGGCGGGCTACGCCTGGGGCTGGGCGCAGGGCGCACTGGACCCGATTGTGCTGTTGTGGCTGGCACTGCTGCTGGCCACGGGCTGGGCCGCGCGCGCGCCCGGGCCGTCGTGGCGCCGCGCCACGGGACACGCGCTGTTCGTGGCGCTGGCGGCCGGCCTGGGCCTGCACCTGCTACCCGGCTTCCATAACGCGCAGGCCATCGCGGCCGCCCGCTACACGGCCGACGCCGCGCCGTTCAGCATGTACCTGAACCTGGACAAACCGCTGGTCGCGTTCTGGGTGGTGCTGGCGGCAGCGCCGCCCATGGCCGGCGCCGATGCGGCCGCCACGCTGCGCGCCGCCCTGGCCGCGTGCGCGGCCGCCGCCGTGGCCTGCCTGGGCGTGGCGCTGGCCGTCGGCCTGGTGGGCTGGGCCCCCAAGTGGCCAGCCCAGGGCTGGCTGTGGCTGGCCAACAATGCCCTGCTGGTCACGCTGGCCGAAGAAGCGCTTTTTCGCGGCTACGTGCAGCAGCAACTGACGGCGCGCTGGGGCCACCACCGCGGCGGCGCGGCCCTGGCGATCGGGGCGGCGGCGCTGCTGTTCGGGCTGGCCCATCTGGCCGGCGGCGTGCAGTGGGTGGCGCTGGCCAGCCTGGCCGGCGTGGCCTATGGCGTTGCATACCGATACGGCGGCCTGGCCGCGGCAGTGCTGGCCCACCTGGGGCTGAACACCTTGCATTTCGCCTGCTTCACTTACCCGATGCGCATGGTGGCGGGCTGAGGCCCGCTGACGCGAACCCGCCGGGCGGCGCGGCCTACGCCTTGAGGCTGTCGGCCCACTCGCGCGCCAGGTCGCGCCGCGCGCCCCGGTTGGCCAGCGCGGCCAGCAACATGGCGATGCAGGCGCCGGTAGCGGCCAGGGCCATGTCTTTCTGCGCATCCCAGATGTCGCCCTGCATGCCCAGATAAGCCGCGCCCAGGTCGCCGCCAAACAGCGACGCCGCGCCCCATTCGATCAGTTCGTACAACGCCGAGGTGGACAGCGCCACATCGAGCGGCAGCAGGTACCCCCAGAAGCCGCGCACTTCGACCACGCGCAGGAAGATCTCGCGGATCGGATAGGCGAACAGCAGGCCATACGAAAAATGCACCAGCCGGTCGAAGTGGTTGCGCTGCCAGCCCAGCGCCTCGTTCAGGCTGTGGCCGGTCAGGGCGCGCCACCAATCGTCGTAGGGCACATTCGAATAGGTGTAGTGCGCGCCCACGGCATGCAGGCACAAGAACAGGAAAATCAGGGTGTACGACACGCGTGAAAACACGAACCAGCGCCGCGTCACCACCAGCACCGCGCCGAACAGCAGCACCAGCGCGTTTTCCAGCAGCCAGTCGCCGCGGTCGAACGGCCGGATGGCCAGCGCCACCCACAGCACGGCGTACAGGACGGCCAGCATGGCCAGGTAGGCATGGCGCGCGGAGGGCTTTTTCATGAGTCAGGCGTCGGTGATCTTGCCGCGCAACCGCTTGATTTCGCCGTGCAGCACTTTGCGCTGCACGCGACGGCGCTGCGAGGCGCGGGTGGGACGCGTGGGGCGGCGCGGCCTGGCCGGACGCGCCACGGCGCGCACCATCTCGGCGAGACGCTCGAGCGCCTCGCCGCGGTTCTTTTCCTGGCTGCGGAAAGCCTGCGCCTTGATCACGATGACGCCGTCCTTGGACACGCGGCGGTCGGGCAGCGCGCACAGCGCCTCTTTGATGTGCGCGGGCAGGCTGGAAGCGCGCACGTCGAAGCGCAGGTGAACCGCGCTGGACACCTTGTTGACGTTCTGGCCGCCGGCGCCCTGGGCGCGGATCATCCCGAACTCGATATCGCGCTCGTCCAGGTACAGGTCTTCTTGAATGTAATACATAGGCCGCCAGTCTACGCCAGCCGGCCCGCCGCCGCGACCCGCGCGGTGCCGGTAAAATGGCGGTTTGGACAGGGCCGGCCGCCAGGCCGCCGCCATATGACTTACTCCACCAAAGAAATCTTCAAGACGCTGCAGGGCGAAGGCGCCCAGGCCGGCCGCGCGGCGGTGTTCTGCCGGTTCGCGGGCTGCAACCTGTGGTCGGGCCGCGAAGCCGACCGCGCCGGCGCCGTCTGCACGTTCTGCGATACCGACTTCGTCGGCACCGACGGCCCCGGCGGCGGCAAATTCGCCAGCGCGGCGCAGCTGGCCGACGCCATCGCGACGGCCTGGGGGCCCGGCACGCAAGACCGCTACGTGGTGTTCACCGGCGGCGAGCCGCTGCTGCAGCTCGATGCCGCGCTGCTGCAGGCGGTGCACGGCCACGGCTTCACGGTGGCCATCGAAACCAACGGCACCCTGCCCGCGCCAGCCGGCATCGACTGGATCTGCGTCAGCCCCAAAGGCAGCGCGCGGGTGGTCATCGAGCGCGGCCACGAGCTCAAGCTGGTGTACCCGCAGGCCGAGGCCAGGCCCGAAGCCTATGCCCACCTCGATTTCCAGCATTTTTTCCTGCAGCCCATGGATGGCCCGGCGCGCGCCGCCAATACCCAGCAGGCCGTCCAGTACTGCATGCAGCATCCGCAATGGCGGCTCAGCCTGCAAACCCACAAATACATAGGCATTCCATGAACCACCCCCGCGCCGCGCGAGGCCGCCGATGATCTCGGTCACCCGCAGGCTGGAATTCGACGCCGGCCATCGCATTCCCGACCACCGCAGCCAGTGCCGCAACCTGCACGGCCACCGCTACGTGCTCGAAGTCACGCTGGAGGGCGACGTCGCCGACGCGCCCGGCGCCTCCCACAACGGCATGCTGATGGATTTTTCCGAAATCAAGGCCATTGCCAAGCGCCACATCGTCGACCCGTGGGACCACGCCTTCCTGGTGTACCGCGACGATGCCGCCGTGCGCGGCTTCCTGGACACGCTGCCCGGCCACAAGACCGTGGTGCTCGACTGCATTCCCACGGCCGAGAACCTGGCGCGCGTCATCTTCGCCGCGCTGGCGCCGCACTACCACGGGCACTACTGCGCGCAGCTGCGCCTGGCGCGCGTGCGGCTGTACGAAACCCCCAACTGCTGGGCCGACTGCAGCGGCTGATCTTCCAGCCGGCTACAGGCCTTTTTCGCGCGTGGCCATCAGGTAATTCTCGGCGGCGCCGTCGTTCACGCTGGCCCACAGCAACTGGTCGGCGCGGAAAGCCCGCCACGACGCCAGCACCTTGGCGAAGCCGGCATCCTTGGCGGCATAGCCGTCCAGCACTTCGCGGGTGGCCCGTTGCATGGCGTGCATCACTTCGGGCGGCCAGGCCTTCAGCTTGACGCCCTGCCCCACCAGCCGCTTGAGCGCCGGAATGTTGTTGGCGTCATACTTGGCCAGCAGATCGTCGGCCGCGCAGGCGCTCGCCGCGCGCAAGGCTTCCTGGTAGCGCGGCGGCAGCTTGGCCCAGCTGTCGCGGTTGATGGCCAGGCACAGGCTGGCGCCCAGTTCCAGCACGCCCGGCCCGTAGTAATAGCTGGCCACCTTGGCGAAGCCTAGCTTTTCGTCGTCGTACGGCCCGACGAATTCCACCGCGTCCAGCGAACCCTTTTCCAGCGCGGGGTAAATGTCGCTGCCAGCCACCTGCTGCGGAATCGCGCCCAGCTTTTCGTACACCATGCTCAGCAGCCCCGGCGTGCGGATGCGCAGGCCCTTCAGATCGTCTGGGCTGTTGATCTCTTTGCGAAACCAGCCGCCCATCTGCGCGCCCGTATTGCCGCAAGGAATGGCCAGCGCATTAAAGCGCGCGTACAGCCCGTCGATCAGTTCCTGCCCGCCGCCATGCAGCAGCCAGGCCGTGTGCTGGCGCGGCGTCAGGCCGAACGGCACGCCGGTGTCGAACACCAGCCCGGGCTCTTTGCCCAGGTAGTAAAAACCGGCAGTGTGGCCGCATTCGGTGGTGCCGTTCTGCACCGCGTCCAGCACCTGCAGGGGCGGCACCAGTTCGCCGGCCGAAAACGGCCGGATGCTGAACTTGCCGTCGGTCAGCGCGGCCACTTTCGCGGTCAGGAATTCGGCCGCGCCCCATACGGTGTCGAGCGAGCGCGGAAAGCTGCTGGGCATGCGCCAGTTGATGACGGGCGCCTCTTGCGCCACCGCGGGCGCGGCTAGCGCCGCCCCGCCGGCGCCGGCCAGGGTCAGGAAACGACGACGTTGCATGGCACGGCTCCTTATTCGATGCAGTCGGGCGCCTCGCGCAACGCGCGACGGGCGAAATAGGCAAACGTCAGCGCCAGGATCTTCGGCTTGACCAGGAAATCGTGCGACTCGCGCGCCAGTTCGGCGGGCACCGGCTTGACCGGGCCGATCGCGCGCGCGCGCAATTGCAGCGCGGCGACCTGCTCCAGCCAGATCGCCATGACCGTAGCTTCCTCGATCGACTTGCCGGCCGTGAGCATGCCGTGGTTGGCCAGCAGAATGGCGCGCTTGTCGCCCAGCGCCTCCGAGATGATCTCGCCTTCATCGTCGCCAATGGGCAGGCCCGGCCATTGCGGCAAATAGGCGCAGTCGTCAAAGAAAGGCGTGGCGTCCATGTGCGCCACCACCAGCGGCTCGCCCACCATCGACAACGCCGACACCGCCGGCGGATGCGTGTGCACGATGCACTGCACCTCGGGCCGGTGCCGGTACACCCAGGCGTGAAAGCGGTTGGCCGGGTTGGGCAAAGACTTGCCGTCCAGCGGATTGATGTCCTCGTCGATCAGGATCAGCTCGCTGGCACGCGCCTCATCGGCGCCCACGCCGAACGGCAGCGTCAGGATCGTGCCCGGCGCCTCGCCACGCGCCGTGATCTGGCCCGCAAGACCGCCGTGCCAGTGCCCTTGCGCGGCCAGCATGCGGCAGGCCAGCGCCATTTTCTGGGCGGCCGACCAGGCCGCCTGGGGAGCCGCGCGCTCTTCGATCTCGCGATCGACGCGGCGGCGCAGGACATCCTTGTCCTGGGAAGTGTAATCAGACATCTTGATCATCCTGGTAATGGCCAAACAATATTATTTTTGTGTTGTCTTATAGACAACTTGTTGCCCAACATACAAATAATTGCCCAGACATTCAACGCGGGGAAACCCGCAGGCAGCCGCTGCTTCGTCCAGCCAAAAGTGGCATCATGCTGCCTTCGCTGTCTTGATCGCGCCTGTCCCATGCCGCCGAAACGCTTGCCACCGCCCCCTCCCGCCGCCCCCGACGCCCAGCAGGTCGGGCTGCGGATGCGGGCCACGCGGCGGCGCCGCAAGCTGACGCTGGCGCAGTTGTCGGCCCAGACCGGCCTGGACAAAGGCTTCCTGTCGCGCCTGGAACGCGGCGAGAAATTCGCCTCGGTGGGCTCCCTGCATACGGTAGCGGTCGCCCTGGGCACTACGCTGTCGGCGCTGCTGGGTGAAACCGACCCGCAAGACGAGATCCACATCGTGCGCGCCGACCAGCGCCACCGCATCGCATCTTCAGCCACCGATCCCGGCGAACACGCCTACGAGGCGATCACCATGGGCGGCACCGGCAGCGGCCTGTCGGTCATGGTGGTGCAGGTGGGCACCCATGGCGAACGCACCATCGCCCACCACGGCGGCGACGAACTGATCTTCGTGCTGGAAGGCCGCGTGCGTGTGCATTTCGGCGAACACACGGTGCTGCTCGAACGCGACGACAGCGTGCGCTTTCCCGGCTACCTGCCGCACAGCCTGCAAGCCGAAGGCCGCAAAACCGCCCGCGCGCTGATCATCATCGCAAGCGATTAGCCCAAAACATAGCCCGGCATCACCCCGATGCAACCGCCCGCCGCACCATAAAGCGCCTGGGCGCCCTTTGCATCAACCGTAGTCCCGCGCCATCCGCCCGACCCGGGGCGGCGCGTTGGGCGGCGGGGCAGCCTGCGCAGCAGGCCTCGGGCGCCTGCATGCGCCCGAGCCCGACGCACGTGCGCCGCCCCGGGTCGGGCGGATGGCGCGGGACGGCCCCAGCACTAGCCCCCCAGTACTATCCCGAGCCTCACGCCTCCCCTGCCCCCCAGGCCGCGCACACCTCACACAACTCCATATTGATAGAATGCTAATGAATAGGATACAATCAAATCCATGAAATCCCCCTCCGACTCCCGCCTCATGGCCGCCACGGCCAGCCTGATGGTGCTCTCGCGCGCCTACCGCGGCGCCGCCGATGCCGCCCTGTCCGAATACGGCCTGTCGCAGGCCACGGCCTGGCCCGTGATCATCGCCGGCCGCCTGGGCGATGGCGTGCGCCAGGGCGCCCTGGCCGAAGCGCTGGGCGTCGAAGGCCCTTCCCTGGTGCGCGTCATCGACCACCTGGTGTCGGCCGGCCTGATGGAACGCCGCGAGGACCCGCACGACCGCCGCGCCCGCACCCTGCACCTGACGCCCGACGGCCAGGCCCTGCGCGAACGGGTCGAATGCGTGCTGGCCGCCTTGCGCCGCCAGTTGTTCAAGAACGTCAGCGACGCCGACCTGGAAGCCTGCCTGCGCGTCTTCGACACACTCAAGACCACCCTGGGCCGGCGTTCGGCCTTGGCCACCGAAGAAGAAGGCAAGCCATGAAACTGCCCGACAGCAACGAGCTGATCTTCTCGGCCAAGTGTTATGCGGGCGCCATTGTGGCGCTTTATCTTTCGTACACCATGGGGCTGTCGCGCCCCTTCTGGGCCATGACCACCGCCTACGTGGTGTCGCAACCCTGGGCCGGCGCGGTACGTTCCAAAGCCGTGTTCCGCCTGGGCGGCACCTTCTTCGGCAGCGCAGCAATGGTGTACCTGGTGCCGCGGCTGTCCAACGCGCCCGAACTGATGATTCTGGCAATGGTGAGCTGGGTCGGCCTGTGCCTGTACATCGCGGTGCTCGACCGCACGCCGCGCTCGTACCTGTTCATGCTGGCGGGCTACACCGCCGCCATGATCGGTTTTCCCAGTGTCACCGATCCCGCCACCGTGTTCGACACCGCGCTGGCGCGCGTCGAGGAAATCAGCCTGGGCATCGTGTGCGCGACGCTGGCGCACAGCCTGGTGCTGCCGCGCGGCATCGCCAGGCCGTTGATGGCCCGGCTGGACGCCACGGTGCGCGACGCGCGCAACTGGATTCGCGAAACCCTCACCCGGCGCGACCCCGCGCAGCACGGCAAAGAGCGCCGGGCGCTGGCCGAAGACATCACGCTGCTGCGCATGCTGTCCACCCACGTGCCGTTCGATACCGGCAACATCCGCTGGACAACCGGGGCCGTGCGCGCCATGCAAGACCAGATGGCCGCCCTGACCCCGCTGGTGTCCGCGGTGGACGACCGCCTGCGCGCCCTGCAGGAAGGCGGGCGCGAGCTGCCCGAACCCGTGACGCAAGTGCTGAACGACATCGCCGCCTGGATCGACGCCGGCCCCCAGGCCGAGCGCGCCCAGGCGGCCACGCTGCGCGCCGAGCTGGCGCGGCTGGCGCCCGCCATCGGCCCGGGCGCCAGTTGGCGCGACGCGCTGCTGGCCAGCCTGTTGACGCGCCTGCGCGAACTGGTCGAAGCCTATGCGCGTTGCCTGGCGCTGCGCCACGACATCCATGCCGGCCTGGCGGGCGCGCCGCGCCACGGCGCGCGCACGGCCCGCCTGGCCGCAGGCCCCGTCCTGCATCGCGACCATGGCCTGGCCCTGCTGTCGGCCCTGTCAGCCGCGCTGGCCATATCGGTCTGCTGCATTTTCTGGATCGGCACGGCCTGGAGCAATGGCGCCACCGCCGCCATGATGGCCGCCATCTTCAGCTGCTTCTTCGCCGCGCAGGACAATCCCGTGCCCGGCATCATGCTGTTCCTGCGCTACACCATCTATTCGATCCCGCTGTCGGCCCTGTACCTGCTGGGCATCATGCCCGCCATTCACTCATTCGAAATGCTGGCGCTGTCGATCCTGCCAGTGGCGCTGGTGCTGGGCGCGCTGATCCCGCGGCCGGCGCACACCGGCAAGGCCATGGCGCTGCTGTTCGGCTTCCTGGGCACGCTGGCGCTGCACGACACCAACACCGCCGACCTGGTGTCGTTCATCGACACCATGGCCGCGCAGATCATCGGCGTGGCCATGGCCGCGCTCATCGCGGCGATTTTCCGCACCATCAGCGCCGAGCAGAGCGCGCGCCGCATCCAGGCGGCCAATTGGAAAGAGCTGGCCGCGCTGGCCAGCGCCAGCCGCGCGCCTTCGCGCTCGGCCTATACGCTGCGCATGCTCGATCGCATCGGCCTGCTGCAGCCGCGCCTGGCGCTGGCCAGGCGTTCCGACGACCAACTGGCCGCCGACGCGCTGAAAGACCTGCGCGTGGGCAACGACATCGCCGAGCTGCAGCGCGCGCGGCGCATTCTGCCGGCCGCCGAAGCCGCTATCGGCCCCGTGCTGGGCGGGCTGGCGGGGCTTTTCCGGCGGTGCCTGGCCAGCGGCAGCGGCGACGCCGGCTTGCCCGACCTGCTGGCCGACATCGACCGCGCGCTGGCGCGCGTCACGGCCGCGCCCGGCGCCCTGGCCGCGCGCGACCGCGCCGTGGTGGCGCTGGTGGGCATCCGCCGCGCCCTGTTCCCGCAAGCCCCCGACTACCGGCCCGACGTACTGCCGCCGGCGCACGCATCATGATTGGCGAATTCAATTTCTACGGCATTTATTTCCCCTGGCTGCTGATGCTGGGGCTGGCCACGCTGGGCGTGGCCTGGGCCGTTCGGCGCCTGCTGGCCCGCGCCGGCTTCTACCGGCTGGTGTGGCATCCGGCGCTGTTCGATGCCGCCCTCTACGTCGTGCTGTTGTACGGCATCTACCTGATTTCACCTTACGTACTGAAGTAGCACCATGAACATCCTCAATACGCTGCGCCGCCCTGTCGTGGGCAAGTTTTTCGTGACGGCGCTGACCGTCTGCGCGGCGGTCTATGCCGGCTGGCAATTATGGACGCACTACGAAGTCGAGCCCTGGACGCGCGACGGGCGCGTCAAGGCCTACGTCGTGCAGGTCGCCCCTGATGTGTCCGGCCTGGTGACCGCCGTGCCGGTGCACGACAATCAAGACGTCAAGGCCGGCGACGTGCTGTTCGAAATCGACCGCGCCCGCTTCCAGCTGGCTTACGACCAGGCCCAGGCCGCGGTACGCGCGCAGCAGGTGGCGCGCGACCAGGCCGCGCGCGATGCGCGCCGCAACCGTTCGCTGGGCAAGCTGGTGTCGGCCGAAGCGCTCGAACAAAGCCAGGCGCGCCTGCAGCAGGCCGAAGCCGCGCTGGCCGAGGCCGAAGTGCAGCGCGCGACCGCCAGGTTGAATCTGGCGCGCAGCCGGGTGGTGGCGCCCACCGACGGACGCGTCACCAACCTGGACCTGCGCGTCGGCTCGTACGCTACCGCGGCGCACGCGGTCATGGCCCTGGTCGATGCCAGCTCGTTCTACGTAGAAGGCTATTTCGAAGAAACCAAGCTGGCGCAGATCCATGAAGGCGACGCAGTCTCGGTCACGCTGATGGGCGACTCGCGCCAGATCCATGGCCATGTGCAGAGCATCGCCCTGGGCATCGCCGACCGCGACCGCGGCACCGGGGCCAATCTGCTGCCCAACGTCAACCCGACCTTCAACTGGGTGCGGCTGGCGCAGCGCATTCCCGTGCGCGTGCAGATCGACGAAGTGCCCAAGGGAGTGCGGCTGGTGGCCGGCCAGACCGCCACGGTGGAGATCAACGCATCATGAACATCCGCCGCCTTCGCATGTTGCCGCTGGGCCTGGTGCTGGTGCTGGCGCTGGCCGGCTGCGCCGCCGTCGGCCCCGATTACCGCGTGCCTGACGGCGCCGCCGTCAACCGGCCCACTGCGTCAGCCGGCTTCCAGCAGGCGCGCGCAACCGCCTTCCGGCAGGATGCCGTGCCCGGCGCCTGGTGGCGGCTGTATCAGGACCCCACGCTGGACGCGCTGGTCGGCCAGGCATTGCAGGCCAATACCGACCTGCGCATCGCCGCCGCCAATCTGCAGCGGGCCCAGGCCGCCACGCGCGAGGCGCGCGGACAACAGCAGCCCACGCTGGGCGTGAACGCCACGCCCACCTTCGGACATGTCTCGGGCGTGCAGGCTGGCGCGCCCGACGCGCGGCCGCCCGACAGCTGGTCATATTCCGGCGGCATCAGCGTAGCCTACCAGGCAGATTTGTTCGGCCAGATCCGCCGCGCCATCGAGGCCGCGTCCGGCGACGAGCAGGCGGCCCAGGCGGCCTACGATGCCGCGCGCGTGACGGTGGCGGCCGAAACGGCTCACGCCTATGCCGACATCTGCGCGGCCGGCATGCAACTGGCCTCGGCCCGGCATTCGGTCCGGGTGCAGCGCGATTCGCTCGACGCCGTGCAGCGCCTGCAGCAGGCAGGCCGCGGCACCATGCTCGATGTCACGCGCGCGCGCAGCCAGCTGGAGCAACTGCAGGCCGACCTGCCGCCGTTCCAGGCCAGCCAGCGCACTGCCCTGTATCGCCTGGCAGCCCTTACCGGCCACACGCCCGCGGAAATGCCCGCGGCGCTGCTCGACTGCGCCCGGCCGCCGCGGCTGGCGCAGCCCATCCCGGTGGGCGACGGCGCGGCGCTGCTGCGCCGCCGGCCCGATGTCCGCCAGGCCGAGCGCGCGCTGGCGGCCGCCACGGCCCGCATCGGCGTGGCGACGGCCGAGCTGTACCCCACCATCACGCTCGCGCTGTCCGGCGGCTCGGCCGGCCCTGCCGCCATCGCAGGCGAACGCGGCACATTCAGCTGGAGCATCGGGCCGCTGATTTCCTGGACCCTGCCCAATACAGGCGCCGCGCAGGCGCGCATTGCCCAGGCCCGCGCGGACGCCGGCGCCGCGCTGGCGCGCTTCGACGCCACGGTGCTGGGCGCCCTGCGCGAAACCGAAAGCGCGCTGGTGACATATGCGCGGCAACTCGACCGCGAGGCCACGCTGCAGGCGGCGCGCGACCAGAGCGCGCTGGCCGCCGCCCAGGCCCGGCAATTGTTCGCGGCCGGCAAGACCGATTACCTGACCGTGCTGGATGCCCAGCGCACGCTGGCCGGCACGGAAAGCGCGCTGGCGGCGTCGCAGGCGGCGCTGAGTTCCGACCAGATCGCCCTGTTCCTGGCGCTGGGCGGCGGCTGGCAGGACACGCCGGCCAGCACGGCCGATGCGGCCGCCGCAAGCCGCGCGCCGCGCGCGCCCGGCGTCTAGGGCGGGTTCAAAGAGGGCCGCGCGGGTTTCAGTGCAGCGTCGAGCCCTGCGGCGGCGCCTGGTTCAGGCCCAGCGCCGCTTCCCAGCTGCGCAGCGGCACGCAGGTCTGCAGGCGCTCGATGGCGCGCTGCACCAGGGCCGGGTGCAGGACGTGCCCCACGCGGCTGGCCACATCGATGGTGGCATCGCCATGCAGGGCATCCAGCCGCGCCTGGGCCGCCTGGGCGTGCGAGACGGCCATCACGGCGTCGTCGGCGCCGTGCAGCAGATGAATGGTGGTGTATTGGGGCGCGCTCTTGGGCAATTGCGCATAGCGTCCCGAAAAGGCCAGCACCCGCCCGGCCAGGCCGTCGTGGGCCTGCACCGCTTCGAGCGCCATGATGGCCCCCTGTGAAAACCCCGCCAGCGCGGTATCGGACTGCAGCAGCCCCAGGCGCGCCTGCGCGGCGCGAATGTAGTCGACCAGCGCCGGCAAGGCGCGCGCCACGCGCCCGGGGCGGTTGTCGTCGTCGACGCCCTGCACGGAAAACCATTGCCGCCCGCCGCCGGCGCCATCGGCCGGCTCGAACCCGGCCGGCGCCAGGATGGCGGCCTGCGGGAAGGCGGCGCGCAGGGCCTGCGCCAGCGACTGCAGATCGTGCGGCGAGCCGCCCACCCCGTGCAGCAGGATGAACAGTTGCTTGATCTCGGTGCCGGGGTCGGGCAGGAACTCTAAGGCGGTGGCGGTGGCGGTGGCGGCGGACATTGGGCGGGGCTGGCTGGCGTTCTAGGGCGGGTCGGTCATTGTAGATCTTGGATCCGGGGAGCTTGCTCGAGGGCGGGAGTTGGATCGGGTTCTTGCGGCGTCCGGGGCCGTTGGGGCAGGCAGGGGGGCGGCGCCCGTGCGGCGGGCTCGGGCGCATCCAGGCGGCCCGAGGTCTGCTCTCGCAGACTGCCCCGCCGCCCAACGCGCCGCCCCCCTGCCTGCCCCAACGGCCCCGGACTCGGCGGAGATGGACTCGGACCATGAGGGCCTACGCGGCTCGTATTGGTTCGGGCCATGGAAGCTTAAATACTGTATATTTGTACAGTATAAATTCAGATCAGCCATGTTATCCCCCGAACACATCCACCCTGCCCTCTGGCGTGCCACGCAGTTGGCCCGCAGCGCCGGGCGCGGCGTTCCCACCGGCCATGCCGCACTGTCGGCGCTGCTGCCGGGCGGCGGCTGGCCGCCCGGCGCGCTGGTGGAATTGCTGGCCCCGCATCCCGGCATCGGCGAAATCCGCCTGCTGCAGCCGGCCCTCGCCCAGCTCGACAGCCGTCATGCCATCGCGCTGGTGCAGCCGCCCCATGTGCCGCACCTGGCCTGCTGGCAAAGCTGGCGCCTGGCGCCCCGCCAGTTGCTGTGGGTCGCTCCCGAACGCCCCGCCGACGCCCTGTGGGCCGCCGAGCAAATTCTCAAGCACGGCAGTTGCGGGGCCTTGCTCTGCTGGCTGCCCAAGGCGCGGCCCGAGGCCTTGCGCCGCCTGCACCTGGCAGCCCAGGGCGGCAGCACGCTGTGCTTTGCCCTGCGTCCCGCCACGGCGGCGCAGCAGGCCTCGCCCGCTCCCTTGCGGCTGGCGCTGGCGCCGGCCCCGGGAGGGCTGTCTGTCCATATCCTGAAGCGGCGCGGCCCCGCCTGCGCCGAACCCCTGCACATCGTTTTCGAAACCGCCACGCCGCCGGTTTCCGCGCCACCCCGCCATGCCCCTCTGGATCGCCGCCTTCCTGCGCTGCCTGCCGCTCGACGCCGCACGCCCGCAATGGCCTCATGATGCGGCCTTCGCGGTGCTGGAACAAGAGCGCATCGCCGCCCTCACGCCGGCCGCCGCGGCCGCCGGGCTGCAGCCCGGCATGCGGCGCGCCGGCGCGGCGGCCCTGGCGCCGGCCATCGCCCTGCTGGCGCGCGACGTGCCGGCCGAGCATCGCATCCTGCGCGAAGCGGCGCTGGCGCTGCTGCAATACACGCCCGACATCGCGCTGGCCGAACCCGACGCCGTGCTGCTGCAGGTCGATGCCAGCCTGGCGTATTTCGGCGGCCCGCGCGCGTTGCACAAGCGGGTGGCCGCCACGTTGCGCGCCATGGGCCTGCACGCCTCGCTGGGCCTGGCCCCCACGGCTCAGGGCGCCTGGCTGCTGGCGCGCCAGGCCGTCCCGCGGGCGCCGCGCCGCGTGCTGCAAGCCCGCACGCTGGCGCGCCGGCTCGATGCCCTGCCTTGTGCCCTGCTGCCCAGCGCCCAGGCGCGCCTGGACTGGCTGCACGATATCGGCTGCCATACCCTGGGCGCGCTGCGCCGCCTGCCGCGCGCCGGGCTGCAACGGCGCTGCGGCACCGGACTGGTCCGGGCGCTGGACGCCGCCTATGGCGACGCGGCCGAATGCCACGCCTGGATCCAGCCGCCCGCGCGCTTTCGGCAACGGCTCGAACTGCCCGACTACATCGAACACGCCGACGCCGTGCTGGCCTCGGCGCGCCGCCTGCTCGAACAGCTCTGCGGCTGGCTGGCGGCGCGGCAGCGCGCCGTGCAGCATTTGACGCTGGTGCTGGAACACGAGCGCGGCCGGCACGCGCGCCCGCCCACCGTGCTGCCCCTCAGCCTGGCTCAGCCGGCCTGGCAACAGCCGCACTTGCTGGGCCTGCTGCGCGAAAAACTCGGCCGCCTGCAACTCGAAGCGCCTGTCATCGCCCTGGTGCTGCGCGTGGCGGGCACGGTCGAACAGCCCGCCGCCAGCACCTGCCTGTTTCCCGAGCCCGGCGGCACGCCGGCCGAACACGCGCGGCTGCTCGACCTGCTCAGCGCCCGGCTGGGCCGCGAGCGGGTCTTGCATGCGCGGCCCGTGGCCGACCATCGCCCCGAATTCGCCAATGGCTGGCAGGCGGCTCAAGACGGCCCCGGCGGTCAGGTTCCCTTGCCCGGGCCGCTTGATCGTCCGTTCTGGCTGCTGGACCCGCCCCTGCCGTTGCGGGTCATACACCATCGTCCCGTCCATGCCGGCCAGCCCCTGCGCCTGGTGCGAGGCCCCGAGCGCATCGAAAGCGGTTGGTGGGACGCCGCCCTGACGGTGCGCGACTATTTCGTGGCCGAAGACGCCGCCGCGGCGCGCTACTGGATCTACCGCGAGCGCGACACCGAGCACGCCCGCTGGTTCCTGCACGGACGCTACGCCTAGGGCCGGTTCGCACCGGAACAAGCCGTCACGCAGTCCACCATGTCATCCGCCATGCCGTCCGCCATATCGTCCACCCCCTCATCGGCTCTGCTGCCGGCCTATGCCGAGCTTCAGTGCCTGTCCAATTTCTCGTTCCTGCAGGGCGCCTCGCGCCCGGAAGAACTGGTCGCACAGGCCGCGCAACTGGGCTACGCCGCGCTGGCCATCACCGACGAATGCTCGCTGGCGGGCGTGGTGCGCGCGCACGTGGCGGCCAAGTCCTGCGAACTGCCGCTCATCATCGGCAGCACCCTGGCCCTGCAAGGCAGCGCCGATGCGCCCGGCCCGACCCTGGTGCTGCTTGCGCAGAATCGCGAAGGCTACGGCAACCTGTCGGAACTGATCACGCTGGGCCGTTCGCGCGCGCCCAAAGGCCAATACCGCTTGTGCGCGGAGGACATCGCCGCGCCCGGCCCCGGCCATGCGCATCTGCGCGGCGTGCCCGATTGCCTGGCCATCCTGGCGCCGCCCGATGGCATCGATGCCGACACACTGGCCCGGCAGGCAGCCTGGCTGGCGCGCACATTCCCGGGGCGCGCCTGGGTCGGACTGACCTTGCTGCATCGCGCGCGCGACGACCTGCACCGCGCCGCCGTGCAACAGGCCGCGCAGGCCGCCGCTCTGCCCATGGTGGCGCTGGGCCGGGTGCAGATGCACCTGCGTTCGCGCAAGCCGCTGCACGACACGCTGGCGGCCATACGCAGCAAACGCAGCGTGGCGCAATGCGGCTACGACCTGCAGGCCAATGCCGAACAGCATCTGCGCACCCGCCTGCGGCTGGCGTCGCTGTATCCGGCCGATGCTCTGGCGCAAACCCTGGCCATCGCGCAACGCTGCAGTTTTTCGCTGGATACGCTGCGCTACGAATACCCCGACGAAATCGTGCCGGCCGGCGAAACGCCCGCCAGCTACCTGCGCCGCGAAGTCTATGCTGGCGCCCGCGGCCGCTACCACGGCGATGTTCCCGCCTCCGTGGTTACCCAGATCGAAAAAGAACTCACGCTGATCACCGAGCTGAAATACGAGCCCTATTTCCTGACTGTCTACGACATCGTGCAGGAAGCCCGCCGCCGCAACATCCTGTGCCAGGGGCGCGGCTCGGCGGCCAATTCGGTGGTCTGCTATTGCCTGGGCATCACCGCGGTGGCCCCCGAGCAAAGCAAAGCCCTGTTCGAACGCTTCATCAGCAAAGAACGCCGCGAGCCGCCCGACATCGACGTCGACTTCGAACACCAGCGCCGCGAAGAAATCATTCAATATATCTACGACAAATACGGGCGGCACCGCGCCGCGCTGACCGGCGTGGTCATCACGTACCGTCCGCGCAGCGTGCTGCGCGACACCGGCCGCGCGCTGGGTGTCGACCTGGGCATCATCGATGCCGTGGCGCGCGCCCATCAATGGTGGGACGGCCGGCAGGCCATGCTGCGCACGCTGGGCAACTGCGGCCTGGACCCGGACTCCCGCGTGGCGCGGCACTGGGCCGTGCTGGCCGAGACCCTGATCGGTTTTCCGCGCCACTTGTCGCAGCATCCAGGGGGGTTCGTGATTTCGCGCGGCAACCTGGCGCGCCTGGTGCCCATCGAAAACGCCGCCATGCCCGACCGCAGCGTGGTGCAATGGGACAAAGACGATCTCGATGCCCTGGGCCTGCTCAAGGTGGACATCCTGGCGCTGGGCATGCTGTCGGTGCTGCACCGCGCCCTGGATCTCACCGCGCAGCGGCGCGGCCAGCCGCTGGCGCTGCATGAAATTCCGCAAGACGACAAACCCACCTACGACATGATCTGCGAAGCCGATACCGTCGGCGTCTTCCAGATCGAGTCGCGCGCGCAGATGAGCATGCTGCCCCGCCTGCGGCCGCGCAAATACTACGACCTGGTCGTGCAGGTGGCCATCGTGCGGCCCGGCCCGATCCAGGGCGGCATGGTGCACCCCTACCTGAAGCGCCGGCAGGGCCTGGAAGACGAAACCTATCCCAGCGAAGCCGTGCGCGGCGTGCTGTCGCGCACCAAGGGCGTGCCCATCTTCCAGGAACAGGTCATGCAGATCGCCATGGTGGCGGCCGGCTTCAGCGCGGGCGAAGCCGATGAGCTGCGGCGTTCGATGGCCGCCTGGAAACGCAAGGGCGGCATCGACAAATACACCGACAAGCTGGTCGCCGGCCTGCTGAAAAACAATTACAGCGCCGAGTTCGCCGCAGCCATCATCCGCCAGATCGAAGGCTTCGGCGAATACGGTTTTCCGGAAAGCCACGCGGCCAGCTTCGCGCTGCTGGCGTACGCCAGTTCCTGGCTCAAGCGCCACGAACCCGAAGCGTTCCTGGCGGCGCTGCTCAATTCACAACCCATGGGTTTTTATGCGCCCGCCCAGCTGGTGCAGGACGCGCGCAGCCACGGCGTCGTCGTGCTGCCGGCCGACGCCGCCGTCAGCGGCTGGGAGGCTGCCCTGGAAAACCTGCCCGCGCCCCCCGGCCAACCCCCGGCACGCCCCGCCGTGCGGCTGGGCCTGAACCAGGTGCAGGGCCTGTCGGAAGACGCGGGCCGCCGCATCGAACAGGCGCGCGCCGCGCGGCCGTACACCGACACGCGCGACCTGGGCCGGCGCGCCGCGCTCAGCCGCCACGAACTCGACGCGCTGGCCGCCGCCGACGCCCTGCGCAGCCTGGCCGGACACCGCCGCCTGGCCAGCTGGGAAGCCAGCGCCAGCGTGGCCCACCGCGACCTGCTGCGCGATGCCGACGTGACCGAAGCCGCCACGCCCGTCCTGTCGGCGCCCACCGAAGGACAATCCATTTCCGCCGATTACCGCAGCCTGCGCCTGACACTGCGGCGCCATCCCGTGGCCCTGCTGCGCCCGCGCCTGCAGGCCCTGCGCTTCGAAACCGCCGCCGTGCTGCGCCACTACCCCGACCGCCGCCTGGCGCGCGCCTGCGGGCTGGTCACGGTGCGCCAGCGGCCGCAAACCGCCAAGGGCACCATCTTCGTCACCCTGGAAGACGAAACCGGGCCGGTCAACGTGGTGGTGCGCAACGAACTGATCGAGCGCCAGCGCCGCGAACTGCTGGGCGCCACGCTGCTGGGGGTATACGGCACCTGGCAAAGCGCCTCGGGCGTGCACCACCTGATCGCGCAGCGGCTGGTGGATCTGTCGGCGCTACTGGGCGGGCTGCCGGCACGCAGCCGCAACTTCCACTAAGTGCGCCCACCAAGTGCGTCCACCAAGTGCGCCAACCAAGCGCGCAACGCCCCCGGGGGATTTCAGCACGGTTTGAACGGCGCGGCGTCGACCGGCAGCTCCAGCCCGGACATCTGCGCCGTCAGCAGGGCCGCGCTGCCGCAGGCCAGGGTAAAGCCCAGCGCTCCCTGGCCAGTGTTCAGCCACAGGTTGTCGGCCACCCGGCTGGCGCCGATCAGGGGCTTGCCGGTGGGCGTGGCCGGACGCAAGCCGGCCCAGGCCACCGCCTCGCCCAGGTCCAGCTGCGGAAAAGCCTCGTGCACCTGGTGCTTCAGCAACGCAATGCGGGCCGGGTCGATCTCGGCGTCCTGGCTGCCGATATCGACCATGGCGGCGATGCGCAGCATGCGGCCTACGCGGGCGTAGACGATGCGCCGCTCGTAGTCGGTCACGCTGATGGCCGGCGCGGTGTCGTCGTCGGGCGCCAGCGGCACGCTCAGGCTGTAGCCTTTCAGCGGATACAACGGCACGTCCTGGCCCAGCGGCTTGAGCAGCGCGCGCGAGCCCATGCCGGCGGCCAGCACCACGGCGTCGGCGCCGATATCGCCCGCGGCGGTTTCCACGGCCACGATCTTGCGCCCTTCGCGGCGCAACCCGCGCACCGGGCTGGCCATGCGGCATTCGGCATTGCCCAGCTCTTTCAGGCGCCGGAACAGGGCTTCAGTGAACTGCCGGCAATCGCCGGCCTCTTCGCTGGGGGTGTACACCGCGCCCGCCAGGCGGTGCCCCAGGCCGGCCAGGGCCGGCTCCAGCTTCAGCGTCTCGCCGGCGTCCAGCACCCGTTGCTCGGCGCCCAGCGCGGCCTGGTAATCCACCAGCTTGCGGGCTTTTTCAAGCAATTCGGGACTGCGGTAGGCAATCAGCTTGCCGTTTCGCACGTGGCCGAAATCGAGTTCTTCCTGCTCGAGCAGGCGGTGCATGACGTCGCGGCTCAGGTACGACAGGGCCTGCAACTGGGCCGTCGAAGCCTGCGCCACCGAGGCGCGGCAGGCCAGCGCGAACTGCAGGCTCCACAGCCACTGGTGCGGGTCGAGGCGGGGCCGGAACCGCAGCGGCGAGTCGGCGCGCAGCAGCCATCCGGGCACGCTGGACAAGACCCCGGGGCCCGCCAGCGGCGCCACATAGCTGTAGCTGAGCTGCCCGCCGTTGGCGTAGCTGGATACCGTGGCCGGCCGGGCCCGGCTGTCGACCAGCACGACCTCGTGGCCCTGCCGGGCCAGGAAATACGCCGACGTCACCCCGACCACGCCGGCGCCAATGACACATACCCTCATGGAAAACCCTGAATATTTGCACTTACGGTCATTCTGGAATGCCGGCCTGCCTCGGGCAAATGCCAAACTCGCCAGCTCCCATAACCTAAAGTTTTCATTCGACGCGCACAGGGTCGACGCGCGCGGGCCGAACAAGCCCGAAGAAGCAGCCCGGCCGGGCCTGCCCGGACCGCTAGGCCGCCCGATGCAGCTGGACGATCGCTTCGGCGGTGGGCGAGCGCACCAGGTCCGCCAGCGTGTGCCGGTTCAAGGCGTCGTAGAACACCTGCAGGCTATCGGCCAGCACGCCGGACAGCCGGCACAGGCCGTTCAGGGCACAGGGGGGTTCGGCGCAGTTGATCAGCGCGCCCTGGTGCTCCAGGGCGCGCACCAGGTCGCCCACCCGGTAGGCGGACGGCGGGTGGGCCAGCCGCAGGCCGCCGCCCTTGCCCCGGGTGGTGGCCACCCAGCCCTGGCGGGCCAGGAAATGCACCACTTTCACCATATGGTTGCGCGACACATTGAAGCGCGCGGCGATCTCGGGAATCGTCGCGGGGACGGCGCGGTCGTCGCCCTGCGTCAGGTACATCAGGACGCGCAGGCCGAAATCAGTGTATCGGGTCAGTTGCATGCGGCCAGACTATACCGGCTAAGCGCCCGGGCCGCCCGTGCCGAAGACCTCGGCATGGATGCGATCGGACGCCACGCCCAGCTCCGAGAGGCTCTTGCGCTGGGCATTCATGAACGGCAGCGGGCCGCACAGGTAGTAATCGGCGTCGGGCAGCACCGCCACGTCGCGGATGGCCTGCAGGTCCATGCGGCCGGCGTAGTCGTAGTCGCGGCCAGGCTGGTCGCCGGCGCCCACGTTTTCGTAATAGACCACCTTGCGCACGTTCGGCCAAGCCTGCGCCACCGAGTTGATGTGCGTCTTCATGGCGTGCACCGAGCTGTCGCGGCAGGCATGCACGAAGCGGATCTGCCGGCCGTCGTCGCGCGCCACCAGATGGTTCAGCATCGACACCATGGGCGTCAGCCCGACTCCGCCACTCAGCAGCACCACGGGCGTGGCCTGTTCGGCGCGCAACGTGAAATCGCCCTGCGGCGGCGCCAGGTCCAGCACGTCGCCCTCTTGCACGCGGGTGTGCAGCAGATTGGACACGCTGCCCGCCGGCGCGCCGCCCGCGCCGCCTTCGCGCTTGACCGAAATGCGCAGCCGTCCCTGGCCCGGCGCATCCGACAGGCTGTACTGGCGCGGCTGCATCAGCCCCAGCTCGGGCACATAGACGCGCAGCGAAATATACTGACCCGGCAGATAATCGGGCACATTACCGCCGTCGGCCGGCACCAGGTAGAACGACGTGATTTCGGCGCTTTCAGGCACCTTGCGCTCTACCCGGAACGCGCGCCAGCCGGTCCAGCCGCCTTCCTTGCCGGCCGACTGCGCATACAGGCGGGCTTCTTCGGCGATGAGCAGATCGGCCAGCTGGCCGTAGGCCGCCGCCCAGGCGGCAATCAGTTCGTCGGTGGCGGCCTCGCCCAGCACCTCGCCAATGGACGCGAGCAGATGCTTGCCCACGATGGAATAGTGTTCGGGCCGGATGCCCAGGCTGACGTGCTTGTGCACGATGCGCGTGACCACCGGCGCCAGCACCGACGGGTCGTCGATATGTTCGGCGTAGGCGGCCACGGCCGCGGCCAGCGCCTGCTGCTGTTGTCCGCCTTCCTGGTGGCCCTGGTTGAATACGTGCTTCAGCTCGGGATTATGACGGAACATGCGGGCATAAAAATGGCAGGTCAGCGCCTCGCCATGGGTTTTCAAAACGGGCGCGGTGGCCTTGACCAGAGCACGGACTTCCTGGCTCAACATCTGTACTACTCCTTCGTCTACGGATAATGCCTAAAACATGTATTTATTATACATCTTCAATCGCAAGGCCCTGCGTTTGCGTGGCGCGGCAACGGCCGGTTAAAACATCAGTTCAGCCGTATCCATCCTAAAGGTTTCACCATGAGCAGCACGCTCAAGACCCGCCTGTCCGACGCCATCAAAGAAGCCATGCGCGCGCGCGATTCGCAGCGCTTGTCCACGCTGCGGTTCCTGTTCGCCGCGGTCAAGCAGAAAGAAGTCGACGATCGCCACGAACTCAGCGACGCCGAAATCACCGCCATCATCGAAAAGCAGGTCAAGCAGCGGCGCGAATCCATTGCCGCCTATGAACAGGCCGGCCGCCTGGAAACCGCCGCCCAGGAAACCGCCGAGCTGGATGTCTTGCGCGAATTCCTGCCGCAGGCCGCCACGCCCGAAGAAATCGAGGCCGCCATCAGCGCGGCGCTGGCCGAAGTGGCCGCGCAGGGTGTCAGCGGCGGGCCCGCCATGGGCAAGATCATGGCCATCCTGAAGCCCGCCCTCGCCGGCCGCGCCGACATGGCGCTGGTGTCGCAGCAGGTCAAGCAGCGCCTGGTGTAGCAGGCAGCCCGGCCGCCTGGCCGAACAAGTCCAGGTCGCCCTGCCGCGCCAGCGCGGCAGGGTCGTCGAAATTGCTCATTCCCACCCCCGCCAGCCGGTAGCGCGTGCCCGCCGGCAGGTCGACGCGCGCGCACAGCTGGAACGCCACTTCGGCCAGCGCCTCGGCCGAAGTGGGCGCGCGCGTCAGGGTAAGCGTGCGCGTCAGGATGCGGAACCGGTCGGTCTTGAGTTTCAGCACCACGGTGCGGCCCACCGCGCCTTTTTTCACGGCCTGGCCCCACACTTTGACGGCCAGCCGCCCCAGCGGCTCGCCCAGGGCATGCAGCGGCTGGTCGACGGCGAAGGTCGTCTCGGCCGAAATCTGCTGCAACGGAGCGTCCGGCTGCACCTCGCGCCTGTCGATGCCCTGCGACAACTCGTGCAGGCGGATACCGTAGCGTCCGAAATGGTGCTCGAGCTCCACTGCCGTATGGCGCGCCAGGTCGCCCACGGTATGCACGCCCAGCGCCTCGAGGCGGGCCTGCATCACTTTGCCCACCCCCGGCACCTTGCGCACCGGCAATGGCTGCAGGAACGCCAGCACCTGCGCCGGCTTGATCACGAACAGCCCGTCCGGCTTGTTCCAGTCGGACGCGATCTTGGCCAGGAATTTATTCGGCGCCACGCCCGCCGACGCGGTCAGCCGGGTTTCCTGCAGAATCTCGCTGCGGATGCTGCGAGCCACGTCGGTGGCCGAGGGCAACCCCTGCTTGTTGACCGTGACGTCCAGATAGGCTTCGTCCAGCGACAGCGGCTCGATCAGGTCGGTGTGGCGCGCGAAAATCTGCCGCACCTGGCGCGACACATCGCGATAGCGGTTGAAATCGGGCGGCACGTAGACGGCGTCCGGGCAGAGCCGCTGCGCGCGCGCCACCGACATGGCCGAATGCACGCCGTAGCGGCGCGCCTCGTACGAGGCCGCGCACACCACCGAACGCGGCCCTTCCCAGGCCACCACCACCGGCAACCCGCGCAGCGCCGGGTTGTCGCGCTGCTCGACCGACGCGTAGAACGCGTCCATGTCGACGTGTACGATTTTGCGCGATGACGATGGCATGACAAGCACCCGGAGGGCAATACGAACGGCGATGGCGTGGAAAAAAGAATATTATGACGCGCTGCCACGCATCCACCCTGCATTCACCCCCAGATCCACGCCGGATTCACAAACACCTGCCTGTATTCATGACCTCGACCGCCTCGACTGATTATTTCGGCCTGACCATCCCGCTGATGGACCTGATAGGGCTGGTGCCCGACAGCATCGGCGCCGACCACGCCCGCACCGTGCTGCCCTGGCGTGCAGACCTCACCAACAGCCGCGGCGACATCCACGGCGGCACCCTGATGAGCGTGCTGGACTTCACCCTCAGCGCCGCCGCCCGGGGCACCGATCCCTCCGTGGGCATGGCCACCATCGACATGACCACCAGCTTCATGTCGCCCGGCACCGGCGACCTGGTCATCGAAGCACGCTGCCTGCGGCGCGGCGCCTCCATCGCCTTCTGCGAAGGCGAAGTGCGTGGCGCCGACGGGCAACTGGTAGCCAAGGCCTCCGCCACCTTCAAAGTCATCAAGCGCCGCCCCGGCGGCGACTGAACGCCCCCCGTATCACATCAGCCAGGCGCCCCCCCTCCCGCCAATAAGAAGAGCCACGATCGCAGCCATCAGATCGAGTCCCGCGGCATGCGGGCAGTCGGGACGGCGCGTTGGGCGGCGGGGCAGCCTGCGCAGCAGGCCGAGGGCGCCTGCATGCGCCCGAGCCCGACGCACGGGCGCCGTCCCGACTGCCCGCATGCCGCGGGACGGCCGCAGAACCGCAGACAGGCCCAGAATCAACCCCTTACGGCTTCGGATCCCCCGGCATATAAGCCACGCACGACGGCACGCCATAGACCACAGCCTCGTGCATCGCCCGCACGGCATCGGCATTCCAGATGCCGCGTCCCCACATGGCGATATCCACCTTCGATTGGCGTTCATCCAACGCGGCAATGCGCACGCGCGCCACGTCATCCCCCGTGAACGGCGCCTGCACGCGCACCAGCGCGCTACGCCCCGCTTCATCGACACTGCCGTGCACCGTGTAGGCGCCCGTGCCGCGCAAGCAGCGCTCGGCCTGCGCCTGCGCGGCGCGATAAGCATCGCGGTAGGCGGACTGCGCGGTAAAACTGTCGGTCAGCGCGCCGCCACTCGAAAGGCCGGTCGAGCATCCCGCCAGGCCCGCGGCGGCCAGCGCCGCCGCCACTGCAACTCTGATCATGTTGACTCCCGTAACGTGGCTGCGATTATCCCGCAATCGACGGCCTGCCCGCCACCGGCGGGCGCCGGACCCGGTTCGACGCGCCCGCCCCGCCTGTGGCATGATCGGCGGATGCCGCCGGGCCCGCCCGGCCCAGGAGACCCGCCTTGCCCCACACCTCGCCCCCGCCCGCGCAGCCGCCGCGCCACTACCCCCTGAAAGACTTCTTCCGCAACCCCGACCGCGGCTTCTTCCGCCTGGCCGACGACGGCAACACACTCGGCTTCATGCAGCCGGTGGCGCTGGACGGGCACCCGGCGCGCATGAACATCTACGTGCAGGCGCTGCAAGACGGCCGCCCCACCGGAGAACCGCGCCGCCTCACCAGCGAAACCGAGCGCGACATCAGCAATTTCTTCTGGAAAGGCAACGATGTCGTGCTGTACCAGAAAGACTTCGGCGGCGATGAAAACTTCCACGTGCTGGCCGTCAACGCCCTGACCGGCGCGGCCCACGACCTGACGCCCTATCCCGGCGCGCGCGCCGGGATCGAAGACGACCTGCCCGACGACCCCGACCACGTACTGATCAGCCACAACCAGCGCGACCCGCAAGTCTTCGACGTGTACCGCGTCAATGTGCGCACCGGGGCGGCGGCGCTGGTGGCGCAGAACCCCGGCAACGTGGTCGGCTGGCAGACCGACCACGCCGGCAAAGTGCGCGCGGCCCTCACCAGCGACGGGCTCGACACCACTCTGCTGTACCGCGAAGACGAAGCCGAGCCTTTCCGCGCGCTGATCACCACCGACTACCGGACCACCGTCAGCCCGGCCTTCTTCACATTCGACGACCGCAGGTTCTATGCCCTGAGCAACCGCGGGCGCGACAAACTGGCGCTGGTCATCATCGACCCCGCCCGCCCCGACGACGAAGAACTCGTGTTCGCCGCCGACGAAGTCGATCTCGATGCCGCCGGCTACTCGCGCAAGCGCCGCGTGCTCACGCTGGCGGCCTACCAGGCCGACAAGCCGCGCCGCCATTATTTCGATGCTCCCACCGCCGCCCTGTACCAGCAACTGGAGGCGCTGCTGCCCGGCTACGACGTCGCCCTCCAGGGCTGGAACCGCGACGAAGACACCTACATCGTGGCCGCCTACAACGACCGCACGCCGGGCGCGCGCTACCTGTTCCAGAGCAGCGCCGGCACTCTGCACAAGCTGGCCGACATCAACCCCTCCATCCCCGAAGCCGACATGGCGCCGGTGCAGCCGGTGCGCTACACCAGCCGCGACGGGCTGGACATCCACGGCTACCTGACCCTGCCCGCCGGCCGCGCGCCGCGCGGCCTGCCTTGCATCATCAACCCGCACGGCGGCCCTTGGGCGCGCGACGGCTGGGGCTACAACCCCGAAGTGCAGTTCCTGGCCAATCGCGGCTTCTGCGTGCTGCAGATGAATTTCCGCGGTTCCACCGGCTACGGCCGCCGCTTCTGGGAAGCCGGCTTCGGCCAATGGGGCCTGGCCATGCAGGACGACATCACCGACGGCGTGCGCTGGCTCATCGACCAGGGCATCGCCGACCCGGCCCGCATCGGCATCTACGGCGGCAGCTACGGCGGCTACGCCACGCTGGCCGGCATCGCGTTCACCCCCGACCTGTACGCCGCCGCGGTCGACTACGTGGGCGTCTCGAACCTGTTCACCTTCATGAACACCATCCCGCCCTACTGGAAGCCCCTGCTGGCCAAGATGCACGACATGGTGGGCCACCCCGAGCGCGACCGCGACCGCCTGGCCGCCACCTCGCCGGCCCTGCACGTCGACCGCATCCGCACCCCGCTGCTGATCGCCCAGGGGGCGCAAGACCCGCGCGTCAACAAGGCCGAGAGCGACCAGGTCGTGCAGGCCCTGCGCGAGCGCGGCGTCGAGGTCCAGTACATGGTCAAGGACAACGAGGGCCATGGGTTCCACAACGACGAGAACAAGTTCGAGTTCTACGCGGCCATGGAAGCCTTTTTCGTCGAACACCTGAAACCATAAAAAACGGGGCACGAACGCCGGCCGGGACAGCGGCCGGCCACGCTGGCATGTTTAGTTACGGAAACCTAATCGCCCTCGGGCGGGTCTATCCGGTTCTGACCTAGAATCGGCAGCAATGAATAGTCCTGAGCACCACACCCCTTCCGCCCCCCGCCGGGGCGTCAAGCAGTTCCTGCGCAAGCGCATCCTGGCCAAGGCGGCCGTGGCGCTGGCGGGCCTGGCCGTAAGCGGCGCGCTGGCCCTGGCCCTGGCCGTGGCGCTGGCCTGGCCCAGCCTGCCCGCCCTGCACGCCATGACCGACTACCGGCCCAGCGTGCCGCTGCGCATCTACACGGCCGACCACGTCCTGATCGGCGAATTCGGCGAAGAGCACCGCAACGTGCTGCGCTTCGCCGACATCCCTCTGGTCATGAAGCAGGCCATCCTGGCCGCCGAAGACGACAACTTCTATCAGCACGGCGGCATCGACTGGATGGGCATGCTGCGCGCCAGCCTGGCCAACCTGGTCAGCATGTCGAAGTCGCAGGGCGCCAGCACCATCACCATGCAGGTGGCGCGCAACTTCTACCTGTCGTCCGAGAAAACCTACTCGCGCAAGTTCTACGAACTGCTGCTTACCTTCAAGATCGAATCCGAGCTCACCAAAGACCAGATCCTCGAGCTCTACATGAACCAGATCTACCTGGGGCACCGCGCCTACGGCTTTGCCGCCGCGTCGCGCACCTATTTCGGCAAGCCGCTGTCCGAAGTCACCGCCGCCGAGGCCGCCATGCTGGCGGGCATACCCAAGGCGCCGTCGCGCTCCAACCCCATCACCAACCTCGAACGCGCCAAGATCCGCCAGCACTATGTGCTGGGCCGCATGCAGGCGCTGGGCTATCTCACGCCCGAACAGACGCAGGCCGCGCTGGCCCAGCCCCTGCTGATCCGCGGCAGCGAGGGCGCGCAGTCCAACGGCTTCACGGTGCATGGCGAGTACCCGGCCGAACTGGTGCGGCAGATCATGTACGGCATGTTCCAGGACGAAACCTACACGCGCGGGCTCGATGTCATCACCACCATCGACTCCAAGTCGCAGCAGGCCGCCTACGAAGCCGTGCGCGCCGGCGTGCTCGACTACACCCGCCGCGCGCCCTACCCCGGCCCCGAAGACCAGATCGACCTGCCCGACGGCATCGAGCACGACCCGCAGGCATTCGAAGAAATCCTCGACGGCGTGCAAGACGAATCGCCCGACAGCGGCGACCTGCTGGCCGGCGTGGTGCTGTCGGCCAGCCCCACCGAAGTGAAGGTGGCGCGCAGCGCCAGCGAAATCATCACCGTGTCCGACAAAAAAGCCCTGGCCATCGTGGCGCGCGCCCTGGGCCCGAAGGCCGACGACGATATCCGCATCCGGCGCGGCTCGGTGGTGTACCTGCACAAGAACGGCGACACCTGGGAAATCGTCAACATGCCCACGCTGCAGGCGGCGCTGGTGTCGCTGGCGCCGCAAGACGGCGCGGTACGCGCCCTGGTCGGCGGCTTCGATTTCTACCGCGGCTCATTCAACCGCGCCACGCAGGCCTGGCGCCAGCCCGGCTCCACCATCAAGCCGTTCATCTATGCCGCGGCGCTCGAGCGCGGCTTCACGCCGGCCACCCAGGTGTCCGACCAGCCGTTCTCGCTGAGCGTCGAGCAAACCGGCTCGCGCCCCTGGACCCCCAAGAACGACGGCAACGAATACGAACCCATGCAGACCCTGCGCCAGGGCCTGTACCGTTCCAAGAACATGGTGTCGATCCGCGTGCTGCAGGCCATCACGCCGCAATACGCGCAAGAATACCTGACACGTTTCGGCTTCCAGAAAGAACGCTGGCCCGCCGTGCTGCCCATGGCGCTGGGCGCGGGCGGCGCCACGCCGCTGCAGGTCGCCAGCGCCTACAGCGTATTCGCCAACGGCGGCTACCGGGTGCCGCCCTACCTGATCGACCGCGTCACCGACCGCTCCGGCAAGGTCCTCATGCAGGCCCAACCCGCGGTGGCCGGCGACGCCGCGGTGCGCGCCATCGACCCGCGCACCGCCTGGGTCGTGGACGACATGCTGCGCGACGTGGCCTCCATCGGCACCGGCGCGCGCGCCAAGCGCACGCTCAAGCGTTCCGACCTGGCGGGCAAAACCGGCACTACCAACGATGCCGTCGACGTCTGGTTCAGCGGCTATACGCCCACGCTCACCACCACCGTCTGGATGGGTTTCGACCAGCCCCGTTCGCTCGGCACCAACGCCTTCGGCAGCGGCCTGGCGCTGAGCACCTGGCTCGACTACATGCAGCCCATGCTGCAGGGCGTGCCCGAACAACCCCAGCGGCCCATGCCCGGCGGCCTCATCGTGCACAACGACGAATACTATTTTTCGGAATTCCCGCCTGGCCAGGCCGTGGCTGCGCTGGACCTGTCCACCGGCGATGCGCTCACCGACTTCCTGAACAATATGCGGCCCAGCGACAACGCGCCCACCCAGGTGCGCCCGCTCGACGCCCCGGCCCAGGGCGGGCTGCCCACGCCGCCCATCCCCGTGCCGCAGGTCGGTCAGGCCGGACCACCGCCCGCCGTGCCGGCCAACGCGGCCCCGCCCGCGGGCCCCGCGCCTATCTTCAGCATCCCCATCCCGTCCGCGCCCGGCCCGGCCAACGCCCGGCCCATCCAGCCGCCCGGCTCGGTCGACTCGCGGCCCCTCTAGGCGGCCCCGGCCGCCCCAGGCGTCCCGCCTCGCCCCGCCGGGTGCCTGGCTTCAGGCAATACCCCAGGTGTCCGACTCCCGCGGGGTATCGGACGCCGTTCGGTTGACACACCGGCCGCCCACTTCGGTGTCAGGCACCTGCGGAGCCCGACACCTGGCTGACAAGACCATTCGGTATCCCAAGTGTCTAATTTCCGGCGATTCAGATGCCTGACTCCTGGCAATTCAGGCGTCTGACTCTTGACGATTCAAATTCAGGTGCCTGACTCCCGACGATTCAAATTCAGGTGCCTGACTCCCGACGATTCAGGTGTCTGACTCCCGTAGGGTGTCAGACACCGCCCGTTTGACACACCAGCCAATCCCGCCATGCTTCCGAACCACAAAATTCCCTCGCAACGTCCACCTAGACGATGAGAATAGATATTGTTCATGCTATCGTTCAGGTTTCAGTCATTCGCCCCGCGCCTCGCCCATGACCGCTGCAACCACCGTCAAGACCTGGTATCTGGTCCACAAATGGACCAGCCTGGTGTGTACCTTGTTCTTGCTGGTCATCTGCCTGACCGGGCTTCCCCTGATCTTCCATCACGAAATCGAGCACCTGCTCGACGAAGGCAAGCCGGTGGCCGAATTGCCCGAAGGCGCGCCCACGGTCAGCCTGGACCGCATCGTCGCCCAGGGCCAGGCGCTGTATCCCGGCGAATATGTCGACTACGTCTTCCTCGACGAAGACGAGCCGCAGGCGTACGTGGGCCTGGTGCCCGAACTGGGCAAGGCGGTTGAAAAAGGCCACGCCGTGCGCGTCGACACGCGCACCGCCGAAGTCCTGTACGACGGCCCGCCCTATGCCGAAGACCGGTTTTCGTTCATGGGCATCATGCTGGCGCTGCACGTGGACCTGTTCGCCGGCCTGACGGGCGAGTTGTTCCTGGGCTTCATGGGCTTGCTGTTCGTGGTGGCCATCGTATCGGGCGTGGTGCTGTACGGCCCCTTCATGAAGAAGCTTGAATTCGGCACCGTGCGCGCCGCGCGCTCCACACGCCTGAAGTGGCTGGATCTGCACAACCTGCTGGGCATCGTCACCCTGGTCTGGGCCTTCGTGGTGGGACTGACGGGCGTCATCAATGAACTGTCCACGCCGCTGTTCCGCCTGTGGCAGTCCACCGAATTGCCGCGCATCCTGGCGCCTTACCAGGGCCGGCCCGTGCCCACCACCCTGGCCTCGGTCCAGGATGCCGCCGATACCGCCATGAAGGCCCTGCCCGGCCGCGAAGTCTCATTCATCGCCTACCCCGGCAACGCCTACGGCAGCCCGCACCATTACATCGTGTGGCTCAAGGGCAATACGCCGCTGACCTCCAAGCTCAACAGCCCGGTGCTGGTCGACGGCGTCACCGGGGAACTCAGCGCCGTCGCGCGCATGCCCTGGTACCTGACTGCGCTAGAACTCTCGCGTCCGCTGCACTTCGGCGACTACGGCGGCATGCCGCTGAAAATTCTCTGGACCCTGCTGGATCTGGTCACCATCGTGGTACTGGGCAGCGGCCTGTATCTGTGGATCGCGCGCCGCAAGGCGACTGACGCGCGCATCGCCGAACTGGTGCGGCGCCATCAACAAGCCGCCACGCCTGAACGGAGCCCCGCATGACCTCCCGCAGCCGTTTCCTGTTCATCTGGGGCGCGCCCATCGTGCTGGGCGTGCTAAGCATCTTCGGGTTGCTGGCGGCGCTGCTGGGCACGGGCCTGTGGCACTGGGCGTCGTGGCTGTCCCTGAGCGCGCTGCTGGCGGTGATTGCCAGGTACTGGTGGTTCGCGCCGGCCAAGGCCTGAAAAACCCAGCGCCCGCCGCGCGGGCGCCCGGCATCGCCACACCGCGCGCCGGCCTGCTCAGCCGCTGAAGCGCTCGGGGTCGGGCCCCAGGCGGGCGCCTTCGGGAAGGCCGTCAATGGCGGCCATGTCCTCGGCAGACAGTTCGAAATCGAGCACGTCGATATTGGCCCGGATGCGGGCCGGCGTGACCGACTTGGGGATCGCGATCACGCCGTTCTGCAGATGCCAGCGCAGCGTCACCTGCGCGGCCGACTTGCCGTACTTTTCCGCCAGCGCGGCCAGCGCCTTGTCGCGCATGACGGTGCCCTGGCCCAAGGGGCTCCAGGCCTCGGTGGCAATGCCCTGCGCGGCATGGAAGGCGCGCAGCGGCTTTTGCGCAAAGCCGGGATGCAGTTCGACCTGGTTCACCGCCGGCACCACGCCGGTCTCGTCGATCAGGTGCTGCAACTGGGCCTGCGGGAAGTTCGACACCCCGATCGAGCGCGCCCGCCCGTCTTCCTTCATGGCCACCAGCGCGCGCCAGGCATCCAGGTACTTGTCGCTGCCGGCCACCGGCCAATGAATAAGATACAGATCGACATACGCCAGCCCGAGCTTCTGCAGGCTGTCGTCCATGGCCCGCTGGGCCGCGTCATAGTCGTGCTGGTCGTTCCATAGCTTGGTGGTGATGAACAAGTCTTTGCGCGCGACGCCGGCCGCCCGCAGGCCCGCGCCCACGCCCGCCTCGTTGCCATAGATGGCTGCGGTATCGATCAGCCGGTAGCCTGCCGCCAGCGCCTCTTTCACGCAGCCCGCCGCGTCGGCGTCGGGCACCTGCCACACGCCCAGGCCCAGTTGAGGAATCGAGTTGCCGTCGTTCAATTTCAGTATGGGCACCTTTGCCATGAGACCTCCGAAAGTGAATGAGTAGCATGCGGATACGCCCGGCATGCCGGCAGGCATCTTGCCCCGATGATAGCCCCGTACCCGGCCGCGCTTCCAATCGGGGCCCTGGCGCGCAAGACTTGCATACACACAAAACCCTTGCACACACCCTAGCACAGTCTCGCCAGGCGCGGGCCGCGGCAAGGCCCCGGACAGCGGCGGGGCTTTCAGGCGCGCGCCGGCCGGCTGGCGGATAATGCCGCCTTTCCGGCCGCGCCGACCTTGCCGCCCCGCCCATGACCCAGCCCGACCCCTCGACCACGCCGCGCGGCAGCCTTGCCACGCTGCGCACCCTGCTGCCCTATCTGTGGCCGCCCGGCCGTACCGGCCTGAAGGCCCGCGTCGTCATCGCCCTGCTGTGCCTGCTGGCCGCCAAGGCAGCCGTGGTGTACGTGCCGCTGCTGTACAAGTCGGCCGTGGACGAACTGGGTAAGCAAGCCACGGGCCCGATCGCCGTGCCCGTGGGACTCATCCTGGCCTATGGCGCCGCGCGCGTCTTCTCGCTGCTGTTCTCCGAACTGCGCGACGCGATATTCGCCCGCGTGGGACAGCACGCCATCCGCGCGGTGGGATTGCAGATCTTCCGCCACCTGCATGCGCTGGCGCTGCGCTTTCACCTGTCACGCCAGACCGGGGGGCTGACCCGCGCCATCGAGCGCGGCACCAAGGGCATCCAGACCCTGCTGTCGTTCCTGCTCTTCAATGTGCTGCCCACCTTTTTCGAAATCGGCCTGGTGTGCGCCGTGCTGTGGAAGATGTTCGACTTCTGGCTGGCTGCCGTCACGGCCCTGACCGTGGGCCTGTACCTGGCCTACACGCTGGTGGTCACCGAGTGGCGCACCAAGTTCCGCCGGCTGATGAACGAAACCGATTCCGAAGCCAACACCAAAGCGGTCGAAAGCCTGCTGAACTACGAAACCGTCAAGTACTTCGGCAACGAAGAACACGAGGCGCGCCGCTACGATGCGTCGCTGACCCGCTACGAGCGCGCCGCGGTGCGCAGCCAGGTCAGCCTGTCGATCCTGAACATCGGCCAGGCCATCATCATCTCGGTGGGGCTGACGGCCGTCATGTGGATGGCCGCGCAGGGCATTGCCGACGGCCGCTACACGCTGGGCGATTTCGTGCTGGTCAACACCTACCTGCTGCAGTTGTACGATCCGCTCAGTTTCTTCGGCTTTATCTACCGCGAAATCAAGCAGTCCCTGATCGACATGGAGCGCATGTTCGAGCTGCTGGGCCAGCAGCGCGAAATCGGCGACAAGCCCGGCGCCGGCGCGCTGCGGCTGGCGGGAGCCAGCGTGGAATTCCGCGATGTCGTGTTCGGCTACGACGCGCGCCGGCCGATCCTGAAAGGCGTCAGCTTCCAGATACCGGCTGGCCGCACGGTGGCGGTAGTGGGTTCGTCGGGCGCCGGCAAATCGACGCTGGCGCGCCTGTTGTTCCGCTTCTACGATGTCGAGCGGGGCGCCATCCTGATCGACGGCCAGGACATCCGCGACGTCACGCAGGCCAGCCTGCGCGCCGCCATCGGCGTGGTGCCGCAAGACACCGTGCTGTTCAACGACACCATTCACTACAACATCGCCTACGGCCGGCCCGGCGCCACCGACGGCGAAGTGCAGGCGGCCGCGCGCCTGGCGCATGTCCACGACCTGGTCATGAGCATGCCCGACGGCTACCGCACGCTGGTGGGCGAACGCGGACTGAAATTGTCGGGCGGCGAAAAGCAGCGCGTGGCCATTGCCCGCACCATCCTGAAGAACCCCTCGATTTTCCTGTTCGACGAAGCCACCAGCGCGCTAGACTCGCACACCGAACGGGAAATCCAGGCTAACCTGCGCGAAGTCAGCCAGGGGCGCACCACCTTGATCATCGCGCACCGCCTGTCCACTATCGCCGACGCCGACGAAATCATCGTGCTCGGCGACGGCCGCATCGTCGAACGCGGGCGCCACGCGGCGCTGCTGGCGCGCGGCGGCGCCTACGCCGCCATGTGGGAAAAACAAGCCCACGCCGGCGACGCAATACCAGCCTGAGCCACTATGTCCGATACCTGTCCTGTTGCCCCCGTCTACGTCTGCGCCAGCGACGCGCTGGTAGAAGGCGGCCTGGGAGTGAAACTGCCGGCCGCCGAAGGCGCCGGGCGCGCCACCGTGTTCTTCGTGCGGTACCGCGGGCTCGTCTACGGCTACGTGAACCGCTGCGCCCACCAGGGCGTCGAGCTCGACTGGGAAAACAGCTTTTTCACGCGGGCCGGCGATCTGCTGATGTGCGCCCGCCATGGCGCCACCTATCAGCCCGACACCGGCCTGTGCGTGGGCGGGCCATGCAGGAACGGCCGCCTGGCGCCGCTGCAGGTGCAGGAACGCGACGGCGCGGTGTACTGGCTGCCAGGCGGCAAGGTCCGGCCGCTGGACGAGGCCGCGGGGGCTCCTACGGGGCCAGCTTGAACCCCAGGTCAATGCCCCATTTGTCTGTTTCGCGCAGCCACTTCGCGCCACACTCCAGGCAGCGGAAATGATCTTCACGGCAGCCTTCGCGCCCTTTCTGGCTCGAAAATAAGAATCCCTGGTGCCCTAGCCCCAGGTGCGGCTCGATCCCCGGCACGCCCGGCGCGATGGCCTGGCATGCAACACACATGATGCTCATGAGCAACCTCTGCACAACAATTAATAAATTTTAAAGTATTTAACGAATTGTTGTGCCCGCCCGCATCTCCGTATGGGGCGGCGCCGCTTTGCTCAGGCCGGCGGCAAGGCCGCGTAGCAGGTTGCCAGGTGATAAGGCGTGGTCGAGGGCATATCGGAACGCGCCAGCGCCCCGTCCGCGGCCAGGCATTCCCGCCAGCCCAGGGGTGACAAGAACCGGTGGCGCAACGCCGCCAGCTGCACGGCCAGGGCCGCCCAGTCGCCGCTGGCCGCCAGGTAGCGCGCGTATTCCGTCTGGGCCCAGATGCGCTCGGTAGCGTCGCGCACCCGGCCATCTTCGTGCAGGGCCGCCAGTACGCCGCTGGTGGCATCCAGCACGCCATGTCGGCGCGCCCAGGCGCAGCCGCGCGGCACCGCCAGCGCCAGCTCCAGGCCGGCGAACACTGCTGGCGCGCTGTCGAGCAGCACGAACCATTCGAACTGGTGGCCGGGCTCGATGCGGTTGCCGGGCGTGCCCAGCGGGGCTTCGGCAATGCACTGCGTGGGCGCGTGCAGGAAGGCATCGGCCACGCCCTGCGCCAGGCCGCGCAGCCGCTGCGCGAACCAGGCGGGTTCGGCCACGCGCGAGGCGGCCAGGTACGCCTCTGTGAGGTGCATGGCCGGGTTCTGCGCCGGCCCGTGGCTTACCTGCCGCCAGTCGGCCGACATGGCGGCGTGATACAGGCCGTCATCGCGCCGGAAGCGCGCCTCGATCTGCTCGGCCGTATGCAGCAGGGCCTGGCGCGCCTGGGCATTGTGCGAGCGCGCGAAATAGGCGGCGCAGGCAAACACCACGAAGGCATGGGTGTAGAGGTCTTGCGTGTCGTCCAGCGGCCGACCGTCGGCATCGACGCTATAGCGCCAGCCGCCGTGCCGCTCGTCGCGGAAATAGCGCAGCAACGCCTCGAACAGCCGGTCGGCATGCCGCGCGTGGGCGGGCTCGGGCGCGCTGGCATACACATAAAGCTGGCGCGCGCAGGCCATGGCGCGATAGCGCTGCGGCGCCAGGGGCAGCCCGCTGTCGCCGGCCAGCGATTCATACGGCAGCCCCATGCGTTCATTAAAGCCGTGCCCGGTCCATAGCGGCAGTATCACGGCGCTGAAATGATGGCGCAGTGCCTGGATGGTGCAGGAAAGTTCAGGGTCGGCGGAAGCGCTCATCGATGCATGGCGCGCCGATGGCGCGCGCCGTAAATGACGAAGCAGCGACGATAACCCGGATTTGTCGCGCAACCGGGCCAGGCATCGGTTCACCCTCATGGGCGCGCGCAGTTTGCAAGGCTCTCCAGGCCTTCGTCAGCGGAATATGTTTTCTTCTACCCAGTTCTGGGCAAAAACTTCTGCGCGATCGCGCGCCTCGTGCAATGAGGCGCAGTCGCCCAGATACGAAAAGGCGGCATCGACTTCGGTGCCTCCTTCGGCCGTTACCGTCAGCAGTACGCCGTATCCGCCGGTATCCATGGCCGCTGTGGATACGTCGATCAGTACTTCCTGGTCATGATGCTGCATGGCTTCCTCCCAGTCGGTTACCCAAACGCGTGAATCCACGCGTGGCGCTGGCGGGGTCCATTTGTAAGGTCCGCATGGCAATTGGACCCCCCGGCGACACGCAAGTTCATCTTACCGGGGGGGTGCGGGCGGCGATACCCTGGCATCCCCTAGGGTGGCGCGCCGTGGCAGAGCGCTTATCCCAGGTGGATGGCGCCGGGCGCTTCCATGTGCAGGGCCAGGCGGCCCTTGTCGGTCAGCACGAGCTGGCCGGCGTCGGTTTCGCGCACGCAACGCAGGATCAGCAAGCCGTCGGCCACGTGCTCGGGCACCTGCCCGCGCGGCACGCCGGCTGTGTCGCCGTTGGCAACGAATTGCAGCCAATGGGCAAGCTCGCCCTGTTGAATCTTCATGCGCGCCATGGGGTATATACGAAGAAAAATCTCATCCCTACGATAGCATGCGCCCGGCGCGCTCAGCGCAGCAGCGCCGGCAACGCCGAGGCCAGCAGCGCCAGGCCGGATGCCGTCAGCATTCCCAGCACAATCTTGCGAAACATTGCATCACTGATGCCGACATAGGCGCGCGCGCCCAGCCAGCCGGGCACCAGCATGGCCGGAATGGCCAGGGCCAGCGACGGCGCCATGGCCCGCGTCACCACCCCGCCGGCCAGGTACGACAGCATGGTCGCGGCCAGCATGGCCAGGTTGAAGTTCTGGATGATCGAACGCTGCGCGTCTTTCTCGAACCCGCGCAATGTGCACCACAAGGTGGGCAGCACGCCAGTAAAGCCCCCCACCCCGCCCATGACGCCGCCCAGCAGGCCCACCCCCGCGTCGGCCAGGCGCCCGCCCGCCGTCAGGCGCGGCAGCCGGCTGGCCGCCAGCATGAACGGACACCAGGTGGCCAGGAAACCGCCCACCAGCGCCTTGAACAGCGCGGGGTTCAGCAGGGGCAGCACTGCCACGCCCAGGGGAATGCCCAGCAGCCCGCCAGCCACGAACGGCAGCAGGCGCGCGGCGTCGAAACCGCGCCGCACCGTCACCGCGGCCAGTATCTGCCCGGCCAGGGCACACGCCACCGCCAGCACGGCGGCCAGGCGCGGGTCCAGCGCCCAGGCCCAGAATGACATGGCCACCATGCCGAAGCCGAAGCCGGCCAGGCCTTGCACGAAACCCGCTACCGCCGCGCCGGCGGCGATGACGACAAACATCGAATCCATGGGCACGACGGCTCCCGGGGCTGCACAGGTACAGGCGCGGATCGTAACGCCTGAAACGATTTTGTGCTTGCGTCCGCCGAAACCCGGGACTAAATTGCAATTGCCGGGCATCTGACACCCATGCGTGCGAAGCCTGGCAAGAGCGCCCCACACTCGTCCCGAGCTGGGGCGCTCTTCATTGCGCGCCCGGAACCCGTATGCGGCGTCTTGAATATGCCGAATATGCCAAATGTGCCGGCCCGCGCTGCGCGCCTACAATCGGCGGACACGGGTGGCCGCGCGGCCACCGCAACACACTGGGGGCACGCATGATCGACCACCTGGACCACCTGGTCCTGACTTGCACCGACCCGGCCGCCACGGTCGATTTCTACACTCGCGTCCTGGGCATGCGCCTGGAGACGTTCGGCCAGGGTCGCCAGGCGTTGCGCTTCGGCAACCAGAAAATCAACCTGCATGTGCGCGGCAGCGAATTCGAGCCCAAGGCGCACCTGCCGGTGCCCGGCGCGCTCGACCTCTGCTTCATCGCCGACCGCCCGCTGGACCAGGTCATCGAGCATCTCGCAGCCGCCGGCGCGCGCATCATCGAAGGCCCCGTGGCCCGCACGGGCGCCACAGGCAAGATTCGCTCCGTGTACCTGCGCGACCCCGATCTGAACCTGATCGAAATCTCCGAGCTGCTGGCTTGATCGCAAGCCGGCGCGCGGCGGAATCTTGATAAGATCGCGGGCATGAACCGCCACTTCCATCATCGCAACCTGCCTCATCTGTTGCTGTATGCGCGCGAGGCCCTGATGGCGCATTTCCGGCCCATCCTGAACCAGGCCGGCGTCACCGAACAGCAGTGGCGCGTGCTGCGCACGCTGAGCGACCTGGAACCCATGGAACCCAACCAGATCGCCGCCAGCTGCCAGATCCTGCGGCCCAGCCTCACGCGCATGCTGCTGGGCATGGAACAGGCGGGCCTCATCGAACGGGCGCGTTCCAGCGCCGACCAGCGACGGCAAGACATCTCGCTGACCCCGAAGGGACGCAAGCTGATCGAGCGCATGCGTCCGCTGGTGGACAAGCGCTACGAAAACCTGGAAAAGACCGTCGGCAAAGAGCGCCTGGAGCGCCTGTACCGCGATATCGACGCGGCCATCGAGCTGGTCAAGCGCGAACCGCCGACGGTGTAGCGGCCGCAAGCGCCGCGGCTATGCCTGCGGGCGCGGCGGCACTGGACCACCCTGGTTCGCGAAGCAGCCCACATCCAGCACCGTGCCTGAAATCGCGGCGGCTTCGTCCGACAGCAGGAACGCCGCCGCCGCCGCCATGTCGGCCGGCACGACTGGCCGGCCGGCCACCGAGCCCACGGCATTGCGGCCGAATTTCGCCGCATCGGCGCCCATGCGGCCCAGGCTCATGCCCGACACAATGCCGCCGCCGCCGGGAATCAGCAGGTTGACGCGAATGTGCTGGTGAAAATGGTCGTAGGCCATGGCCGCGCTCAGCGCCACCAGCCCGCCCTTGCTGGCGCTGTAGGCCGCCATGTTGGGCTTGCCCCAGCCGGCTCCCGACCCCACGTTCACGATGGCGCCGCCGCCCTGCCTGGCCATGTGTGGAATCACCTGGCGGGCGCACAGGTATACCCCCTTCAGGTTGACCGCCATGATGCTGTCCCACAGGGCCTCGTCGGTATCCAGCACCGTTCCCAGCGGGCCAATGGCGGCGTTGTTCACCAGGCCGTCGATGCGGCCATGGCGGTCGAGCGTATGGCCCACCACGCGCGCCACGTCCTCGGCGCGCGAGACATCGGCCTCGAGCAGGTCGGCCTGCAGGCCCTCGCGCTCGAGTTCGGCCCGCACCTGCTGGATGCCGTCGCGCGCAATGCTGGACACCTGCGCCGACTCCAGGCCGAACGCCACCACCCGCCAGCCGGCGCGCGCCAGCCCCACGGTAATTCCAGCCCCGATGCCGAAAGTGCCGCCGGTCACGATTACGGTTTTCATCGCGCGCGCTCCCTCGGCAGCGGCAAGATCGCGTTGATCTGCCCGGTGCCGGAACTGGCGAAGTACTCGGTGACGATCTCGGCCGGCTGGTCGTAGGCGTCCCAGCCCAACAGGCCCAGCAGCATGGCGGTGTCGTGCATGCCGCCCTCGCCCACGCACAGTTCGGCGTATTCGGGCAGCATGGCGCAGAAAGTCTTCCAGTCGCCCTGGCGCCACAGCTCTACCACCCGCAGGTCCACCTGGCGAAAGAACTCGCGGCTGATGCTGTGTATGGAGTCTTCGGGGCTGCCGTTGTCGTTGAAGCGATGCGACAGCGATCCGCTGGCCAGCACCGCCACATTGCTGTCGCTGCGTTCGATGGCCTCGAGCGCGGCCTCGCCCATGCGCCGGCTGTCGTCCAGCTTGTGCCAGGCGCACCAGCCCGCCATCGACACCACCTTGAAATGGCCGTCCTGATTCATGTAGCGCATGGGCACCAGCGTGCCGTACTCCAGCTCCAGGCTGTCGATCTCGTGGGCGCGCGTGGCCACGCCACGCGCATTGGCGGCCTCGGCGATCAGGTGGCCCAGCGCGGGGTTGCCCGGATAGGCGTAGCGCATGTCCTTGATGAAATGCGGCAGTTCATTGCTGGTGTACACCCCCGAAAACTGCTTGTTGCAGTTCACGTGGTAGCCGGCATTGACCAGCCAATGCACGTCGAACACCAACAGCGTATCCACGCCCAGCTCGCGGCAGCGGCGGCCGATGACGCGGTGACCCTCGATGGCCGCCTCGCGGCAACCGTGATGCTTGCCGGGCAATTCCGACAGATACATGGACGGCACATGCGTGACCTTGGCCGCCAACGATAGTTTTCCCATTTGCCTCTCCTGGCCCCCTGGCGGGCGCTAGACGCCCCACTTCGGAATGTGATGGCCGCCCATCGACACACAGACGTTCTTCACTTCAGCGAAGACCTCGTAGCTGTATTCGCCGCCCTCGCGCCCGGTGCCCGATTCTTTCATTCCGCCAAAAGGCTGGCGCAGATCGCGCACGTTCTGGCTGTTGATGAACACCATGCCGGCTTCGATCCCGCGCGCCACGCGATGGGCGCGGCCCAGGTCGTTGGTCCAAATATACGAGGCCAGGCCATACTTGACATCATTGGCCAGCGCCAGGCCGTCCGCCTCGCCCTTGAACGGCAGCAGGCAGGCCACCGGCCCGAAGATCTCTTCTTGCGCGCACCGCATGCGATTGTCCACATCGGCCAGCACCGTGGGGCGCACGAAATTGCCCTGGCTCAGGTGCGCCGGCAGGCCTTGCGGCTTGTCGGCCCCGCCAGCCACGATGCGCGCGCCCTCTTGCTCGGCCAGGCGGATATAGCCGGTGACTTTCTCCCAGTGCTGGCGCGTGATCATCGATCCCACATTGGTTTTTTCGTCAGTCGGGTCGCCCACCACCAGGCGTTGCGCGCGTTCGGCGAACTTGCGCACGAAATCGTCGTACACGCTTTCCTGCACGAAGATGCGCGAACCTGCGGTGCAGCGTTCGCCGTTGAGCGAAAAAATGGTGAACAGCGCCGCATCCAGGGCGCGGTCGAGGTCGGCGTCGTCGAATACCAGCACCGGCGACTTGCCGCCCAGCTCCATCGAGAACTTCTTGATGCCGCCGGCCCCCGCGATGATCTTCTTGCCCGTGACCGTGCCGCCGGTAAACGAAATGGCGCGCACGTCCGGGTGGCGCACCAGCGCATCGCCGGCCGTGGCGCCATAGCCCTGCACCACATTCAGCACGCCGGGCGGTATGCCGGCCTCCAGCGCCAGCCGGCCCAGCTGGTCCGCCGTCAGCGGCGACAGCTCCGACATCTTCAACACGGCCGTATTGCCCAGCGCCAGGCACGGCGCGGTTTTCCAGGTGGCCGTCATGAACGGCACATTCCAGGGCGAGACCAGGGCGCACACGCCCACCGGCTGGTACAGCGTGTAATTCAGCATCTGGTCGTCCACCGGATAGGTGTGCCCGTTCATGCGCACGCAGACTTCGGCAAAGAAATTGAAGTTCTCGGACGCGCGCGGGATCAGTTGCTTGCGCGTCTGCGAAATGGGAAGGCCGGTGTCGGCGGTTTCCAGTTCGGCCAGTTGCGGCACGTTCTGGTCGATCAGCTCGCCCAGGCGGCGCATCAGGCGCGCGCGCTCGCGCGCCGGGGTATTGGCCCAGCCCGGAAAGGCCCGCTTGGCGGCGGCCACCGCGGCGTCGATTTCACGGGCGCCGCCCGCGGCGACTTCGTCGATGGCCTGCCCCGTGGCCGGGTTGAAAGTGGTGAAGCGTTCATCGCTGTCGACTTGCTTGCCGTCGATCCAGTGCTTGATGGTCACAGATGTTCTCCTCGCGCGTCCATGCGGGCCGGCCGTTGCTGCGGCGGCCGAAAAAATAATTAACTCGTTAATGATCTTCGGTTTGCGCCACGCTGTCAATGCGCCGCCGCCCCTCTGCGCGCAACTCCCCATCCATGAACAAATACGATGGATAAATAAGAATTTTTCGATTTTTTTATGGATGCAGCCGTGCTGCAATCCGCTCATCCGCGCCCTTTGCGGCACCCAAAGGCGCTTACCCGGAGAGAGACCTCGCATGACCCCGCAGCCCACCCAGACCCGCGTACTGATCGCCGGCGCAGGCCCCGTAGGCCTGGTGCTGGCCATGGAACTCGCCGCCCGCGGCATCGACGTCACGGTGCTGGAACCGCGCCGGCGCCTCGAGCCGCCAAACGTCAAATGCAACCACGTCTCGGCGCGCTCGATGGAGATCCTGCGCCGCCTGGGCGTGGCCGGCGCGGTGCGCCAGGCGGGCCTGCCCGAGGACTACCCGCACGATATCGCCTACCGCATTACCGCCACCGGCCAGGAACTGACGCGCATCCCCATCCCGTGCCGGCGCGACCGCTACACCGCCGCCACGGGCCCCGACACCGGTTGGCCCACCGCCGAGCCGCCGCACCGCATCAACCAGATCTACCTGGAACCCATCCTGTTCCTGCACGCCGAGGCGCAGGCCCGCATCCGCATCCTGAATCGCACCGCGCTGCGCGATTTCGAACAGGACGCGCAAGGCGTGCGGGCCGTGGCCGAGCACGTCGATAGCGGCCAGCGGCTCAACTTCGACTGCGACTACCTGATCGGCTGCGACGGTGGGCGCTCGATGGTGCGCAAGCGCATCGGCGCGCAACTGCGCGGCGATGCGGTGGTGCAGCGGGTGCAATCCACCTACATCCATGCGCCCGACCTGCTGGCGCGCTTCCAGCATGCGCCGGCCTGGGCCACGTTTTCGCTCAACCCGCGCCGCAGCGGCAACATGTACGCCATCGATGGCCGCGAGCGCTGGCTCATCCACAACTATCTGCGCGAGGACGAACCCGATTTCGAATCGGTGGACCGCGACGCCTGCATCCGCGCCATCCTGGGCGTGGACGCCGGGTTCCGCTACGACATCATCAGCAAAGAAGACTGGTACGGCCGCCGCCTGGTGGCCGAGCGCTTTCGCGACCGGCGCGTCTTCCTGTGCGGCGATTCCGCGCACTTGTGGGTGCCCTATGCCGGCTACGGCATGAACGCCGGCATCGCCGATGCCCACAACCTGGCCTGGCTGCTGGCCGCGCGCCTGCAGGGCTGGGGCGCGCCGGGCATCCTGGACGCCTACGAGGCCGAACGCCTGCCGATCACCGAGCAGGTGTCGCACTTTGCCATGAACCACGCGCACGCCATGGCCAGCCAGCGCAAGAGCGTGCCGGACGGCATCGAGCAGCCCGGCCCCCAGGGCGATGCCCTGCGGGCTGCGTTGGGCCGCGCGGCCTACGACCTGAACGTGCAACAGTACTGCTGCGCAGGGCTGAACTTCGGCTACTTCTACGATCGCTCGCCGCTGGTCGCCTATGACGGCGAGCCGGCGCCCGGCTACTCGATGGGCGGGTTCAGCGCATCCACCGTGCCCGGCTGCCGCACGCCGTATTTCGAACTGGCGAACGGTACGCCGCTGTACGACGCGCTGGGTCCGGGCTATACGCTGCTGCGCTTCGATCCGGCCATTGACGCAACGCCGCTGCTGCGCGCCGCGCAAGCTCGCGGCCTGCCGTTGGCCGTGCTGGACGCAGACCGGCGCGACCCACGCGCTGCGGTGTACCGGCACGCGCTCTTGCTGTCGCGACCCGACCAGCACGTGGCCTGGCGCGGCGATGCCTTGCCCGCCGACCTGCACGCCCTGGCGGCCCGCCTGTGCGGCGCCGCGCACTAAGGCGCGCCTAGCGCGGCTGCGCCAGCAGCTCGGCCAACACGCCGATCAACGCCGTGGCGGCGGGCGACAAGGTGTGGCCTTTGCGCGTCACCACGTACAAACTGCGCTCCACTTCCGGGTCGTGCAGGGGCCGGGTGAGCAGGTTGGGATACTGGAAGCCGCTGACCAGATAGCCCGGCAACACCGACACTCCCAGGCCGCGCGCGGTCAGGGCCAGCGCCGTTGACAGGAACGAAACCTCCCAGGCGGGATGGAAATCGATACCCGCCTGCGACAACGCGCCGTCGATCAGCGTGCGGATGCCGTTGCCATGCCGCACCGTGATCAACGGAAACTGCGCCAGGTCGCGCCAGCGCAGGCGTCCACGCGCGGCCAGGGGCGAATCATCGCGGCACACCACCCCCAGCCGGTCGCGCAGCAGCGGCGCCAGGGCAATGCCCGCGGTGCGGGCATCAGGCGTTCCTATGCTGAATTCCACCTCTCGTTCCAGCACGGGCGCGATCAAGCGGTCGGGCCCCAGGTCGTGCATGACCAGGCGAATGTCGGGATAGCGCTGCTGGAACTGCTCGATGGCCAACGGCATCAGCGTGGCCGCGACGGAAGTCGTTACCGCGAAATGCAGCAGCCCGCGACGCCGGTCGGCCAGCCCGCGGGTGTTGCTGACCAGCAGATCAACATCTTGCAGCACGCGCTGCGCCATGTCGTAGGCCTCGTGGCCGGCGTCCGTGGGACGCAGCGCGCGCGACGCGCGGTCGAACAGCAGCACGCCCAGCGTTGCCTCGAGCTGCTGCAGCAACACGCTGGCCGCCGACTGCGTCACGTGCATAGCCTGCGCGGCCTGGGTCAGGCTGCCCAGGCGGTACACCTGCACGAACATCTGCAACTGGCGCAAAGTCGGCGTCATGACCCGCTCCCGAGCCGCCGTTGCCGCAGGCCGGCCCGGCGCGGGCCGGGCCGCGCGGGTTCAGTCATTGTTCCGCTCCGGGGTTTTGATTATCATTAACATGCTAATTAAATTGCGCGGAGACCGCCATGCCCCACATCTGGATAGAGTATTCCAAGAACCTGCGCCCGCGCCTGGACGTGCCCGCCCTGATGCGCACCATACAGGACAGCGCCGTCGACGACGGCAGCGTCTTCCCGCTGGCCGGGGCGCGCACACGCGCCATCGCGATCGAAGACTACCTGATCGTGGACGGGCACCCCGACAACACCTTCATCCATGTCACCATCAGGGTCGGGCACGGCCGCGACGCCCAGGAAAAACAGCGCGCGGCCGAACGGGTGTTCGCCGCGCTGCGCACTTTCACCGAGCCCCTGATGGCGCAGTTGCCGCTGGGCCTGAGCCTGCAGTTGGAAGAAGCCGATCCGGTGCTGAACCTCAAACACAACAACTACCGGCAATACCTGCAGGCGCGCCAGGGCTGAAGCGCCCTTGCGGGCGGCGCCGCGGGCCGCGGCAGCCCAGCCGCCCTGCCCGCTTATTCGAGCTGGATGCCGGCGTCGCGCGCCACCTTGGTCCAGCGTTCGATATCGGTCGAAATCGCCTTGCGCAGCACTTCGCCGTCGGCCGTGCCGGTATCCATGCCCAGCTGGTGGTAGCGCTTCTGGATCTCCGGATCTTTCAGAATGTCTGCCAGGGCCGCGTTAAGCTTGCTCACCACTTCGGGCGGCGTGCCCGCGGGGGCCACCAGCGCGCTCCAGATCGGCACGTCATAGCCGGCCAGCCCGGATTCGGCCACCGTGGGCACGTCGGGGAGCACCGGCGAGCGCTCCTTGGTGGTGACCGCCAGCGCATGCAGGCGGCCGGCCTGCACCGACGGGATCACGGCCGCGCTGTCCAGGAAAGCCAGGTCGATCTGTCCGCCGGTCAGGTCCACCACCACCGGCCCCGACCCCCGATACGGCACGTGCGTGAACTGCACGCCCGCCATGCTGGCCATCAGTTCCGCGGCCAGCTGGAACGTCGAGGTGGCCACGCCATGGGTCAGCGGCGTGTTCTGCGACTTCTGCAGCTCGATCAGTTCCGACACCGACTTGACGTCTTTCAACTTCGGGCCGGTGGTGATCACCAATGGAAATTTCGCCAGCAGCGCCACGGGCGTGAAGTCCTTGACGGGGTCGTACGTCAGCCTGCCGGGCTTGTATACCGCCGGATTGACGGTCAGGCCGCCGCTCGATATCACCAGCAGCGTATAGCCATCGTTAGGCGCGGCCTTCACGTAGTTGGCCGAGATCATCGAATTGGCGCCGGGCTTGTTCTCCACAATGAAGGTCTGCCCCAGCCGCTTTTCGAGTTCCGAAGACACCAGGCGCGCCAGGATATCGTTGGTGCCTCCCGGCGCGAAGCCGACGATGACGTTTACCGGCTTTTCCGGATAGGCCGCCGAGGCCGGCAGCGCATAAGCCGCGGCGGCCATACAGCCGGCGGCGAACAGCGTGGATATTTTCATGATGTCTCCTGGAATGCTTTGTGATTAACCTGTTAACTTATTTATGAAATTTAAGTCCATACAATGGACTATGATCAATCTATCGAAAACCCTTACTCGCCATCAGCCTCCTCATCCATGGAAAAAAACTCCGAAGGCGTGCGCGCCGTCGAGCGCGCCCTGGCCATCCTGCAGGCTTTCACGCTTGAAGACTCCCAGCTCTCGGCCATCGAACTCGCCAGGCGGGTCGACCTGAGCCGCCCGACGCTCTACCGGCTGCTGTACACCCTGGAAAGCCAGGGCTACATCGTGTCCGAGGGCGATCCGCAACGCTTCAGCCTGGGCCCCGCGGCGGCCCGCCTGGGGCACATCTGGGCGGCCAGCCTGGACCTGCCCCGCCTGGCCCATCCGGTGTTGCAGGCGGTCTGGGAGCAGACCCGCGAAACCGCCGCGCTGTTCGTGCCGCGCGGCGACTTGCGGCTGTGCGTCGCCGAACTGCCCTGCCCGCAGCCCCTGAGCTTCAAGCGCGGCGTGGGCTATAGCGAAAAGATCGAACGCGGCGCCAGTGGCCGCGCCATCCTGGCGCATTCCGCACCCACCGAAGCCCAACTGGCGCGCTACAGCCAGACGCTGGACATCGACCCCGCCCGCCTGCAGCGCGAGCTGGCGCAAGTCCGCAAGAAGGGCTACGCGGAAAGTCACGACGAACTGATGCAGGGCGCGACCGCCGTGGCCGCGCCGTTCTTCGACCGGGCCGGCGCGGTGGCCGGGTCGATCGGCGTATTCGGGCCTTCTGTGCGGCTGGACCGGGAACGCGTGGCCTCGCTGGGCGCCCTGGTCACCCAGGCCGCGGCCGAGTTGTCGAGCCTGCTCGGTCATGCCGGGCAGCGCTCGCGCGCGGCCTGAGGCGGCGGCGCCCGGGCCTCAGAAGAACACCGTCAGGTTCTTCGCCAGCAGCACGTTCTGGTCCAGGATGATTTCGCGGCGGGCCAGTTGCCAGGGTCCGCCCGCCTCGCGGCGCAGCGTGTCATTGCGCTTTCCCACGAAGAAGTAGGTCTCGTACTCGACCCGGTTCTGGTACACCAGGAAGCGCGAACCGACATCGACTTCGCAGCCGCCGCCCGGCAGTTCGCGCACGGCCAGCACGCGCACATTGCTGACCTGGTGGCACACGCGCGACAACGGCTCTTCGGCCCAGTGCACGCCGGTCTTGATCTGCTCGACGCGCTTGCGCAGGGTCCATTTGTCTTCGTCGAACCAGCTGATGTCGCGGCCCTGCCGCGTGTTCTCGCGTTCGTCATGAGTGCCGTACTTGACGTTGCGGCGGATCGGCATGAAATAGCTGAGATCGTCGGCCAGCGTATCGAGCCAGTCGTCGAACCGCCGCGAGTCGATCAGGTCGGCTTCGCGGTACAGGAATTCTTCGACCTCCTGCCGCAGCAGCAGGCGCTGCAGGCCGGCGGCATCGCCAGCGGGATCATGCGCCGGCGCCGCCGGCAAAGGAGAAATCTGGGTATGCATCATTGCTCCTGGAATGGCGGTGGGCGGTTCAGCGCTGGGCGGGCTGGTACATGGGGTCGTTCTTGCCCAGCAGGTCGTCCCAGCCTTTGCCTTCCATGTAGTCGCGCCAGCGGTTGTACAGCGCGCGCGGATTCTCCTCGCCAACCTGCAGCGACACGTTGCCCGGCACGGGATCATTGACGGTCGACTTGCCCAGCGACTGCTGGTAGTTGTAGGGATAGCGCCGCGCGATCGTGCCGCGGCTGGCCGCCGTGGCGTAGTTCCAGTTCTCCATGTCGTCCTGTTCGGTCATGCCGGCCGGGCCCGAATAGCGCATGTAGTAGTGGCGCAGGAAATCCTTCACCTCGGGCGGCGCGTCCTTGTCCACCAGGAAAAAGCGCCAGACCTCGACGCTGTCCGGCCCGTGCGGATGCCACACGAAAATCGAGCGCGGCTGGTTGCCATGGAACGACGTGTTGGGAAAAATCGTGCCCACGAACGGCCGCAATCGCGACTTGTCGCCCAGGCGCTTGCGCCGCTCTTCGAAGCAGTGGCGGAAATACGCCTCGACCTCGGGGTTGTCCTTGAACGATTCCACATACTCCTGACCCTCGGGCATGATCGCGCTGTGCACGCCATGGCCTTGCGGGAAATTGATCCACAGGTGCCTGGCGTGCTCCAGTTCGTTGTCGCGCCGGCCCTTCACGTCGGCCTTGGCGCTGGGTCCGATGCCGATCAGGTCCACCGATTTGTGGCTCACGTTGTGGTACGTGTCGCCCATGAAATTCTCGGCCGGGAATTTCCAGTTGCACGGAATGATCCACTTGGTAATGCCGCCGAACACCTCGGAGCCGCCTTCGCGGCCGTCGCGGCAGTCCAGCGCCAGATCCAGGTGCTCTTTGGCGTCGCCCAGGTAGGTCAGGAAATCCGGCGCGTCGGGGTCCCAGTTGGCCCAGATGGTGCCTTTGTAGTTGCAGATATTGGGAGGCTCGATCAGTCCCCAGTCGGCCTTTTCCATGCAGCCTTCATAAATGGTCTTGTACATGGGCACGCCCTGCAGCTTGCCGTCCAGCGTGTAGCTCCAGGCATGGTATGGACAGGTGAACAGCGACGTGTTGCCCTCGTCGTACAGGCACACCTTCATGCCCCGGTGGCGGCACGAGTTCAGGAACACGTGGATCTGCTGCTTCTTGTCGCGGCACAGAATCACCGATTCCTCGCCCATGCGCGACACGAAATAGTCGCCGGGGTTGGGAATCTGGCTTTCATGGCCGACAAACTGCCACACCCGGGGAAACAGTTTCTCCAGCTCATCGCGGTACACGCTTTCCTGGAAGAACATCTCCCGGCTCACCAGGCCCTTTTTCAGATCCACATAGTGTTCGTAAGTGTTGCCGCTCATTCAAGCCTCCATAGGAATCAAACGGGGAACGCGCGCCGGGCGGCCCGCGCATATCCGCATTAACTGAATCTCTCGCACAGCACGTCGCAGCCCGCGGCGCCGGCCTTGACCACCGACTGCCGCACCGCCTCTACCATGGCGGGCGGGCCGCACACGTATGCGCGGGTGTCGGCCGCCAGCTCCATGGCCTCGATCAGTTCGGTGACGCGCCCGGCGTGGCAGCCGGCTGGCGCGTCGTGCTCGGCGGCCCAATGCACCACGGCGCCAGGCAGCCGCGCCGCCAGACCGGCCAGTTCTTCATGCGCGAACAGGTGCGCGCCGCTGCGCCCACCCACCAGGATGTGCAGGGGCTCGCCGGACACCGGCACGGCCGAGTCTGCCAGCGCCCGCAGCATCGACAGAATGGGAGCCAGGCCCGTGCCGCCGGCCACGAACAGCCGCGGCCGCGCTTCATCGCGCAGGAAGAAGGCGCCGCGCGGCGCTCCCACGCTGATGGCCTGCCCCACCGCGGCCTGCGCCAGCCAGCCGGAAAACCGTCCGTTGTCGAGCTCGCGCACGTAAAAACTCAGGCTGTCGGCGCCTGGCGCATTGGCCATGGAATAGGCGCGCGCCCAGTCGGCGTCTGGCGGACCCAGGTGCACGTACTGCCCAGGCAGGAAATCGGGCGCCTGCTCCAGCGCCACATCCAGGCGCAGCGTCTGCGCCGCCACCCGCTGCACGGCCGCGATGCGGCCTTGCCTGGGCGCGGCCTGCGCCGCCATGCATTCCGAAAACTCGTACGGAAACTCGATGACACAGGGGCCGTCCAGGACGGTCACGCACGGCAGGATCGCCCCGCTGGCGCGGTCTTCGTCCACCAGCGTGTACCGGTCGTATTCGCCCAGCGTGACCGCCCCGGACAGCAACGAGGCCATGCAGGTGCCGCAATTGCCTTCGCCGCAGTCGGCCAACAGTTGGTAGCCGGCCTGTCGGGCGGCCTGCACCAGCCGGGCGCCCGCTTCGGCATCGAAGCGGCGCGATTCGCCGTCAGAAAAAATCAGGGTGATCGCATGGCGGCTCATGGGGAATCCTCGTCTAAATGGCAATGTCCGCCTGACGGACATCATTCTCATTTTTTATTCTTCGCCTTTTGTGAAGCCCTTGTCAAGGGTGCGCCGCGACTTGCCAGTGAATTGCAGTTTCTGGATAATAGATAACATGTTAATAATCCAGGGCCATCGCGGCCGATGCGAACCCGTGCATCGAAGGAGACCCCATGCCATCCTCGTTTTCTTATGCGGCGCTGTGCCAGCCTCCCACGGATGGCATGCCGCGCACCGTGGCAGGCGTGCTGCTCAATGACGCGGCCGAGCTGGCCGCGCTGGGCGACGCCGTAAACCAGCCTCCGTACAAAGCGCCGCCACGGGCGCCAGTGCTGTACATCAAGCCGGCCAACACCTATGCCGCCGACGGCGACACCATCACCCTGCCCGGCGATGTCGATGCCGTCGTGGTCGGCGCCTGCCTGGGCATCGTGTTCGGCCGCCAGGCCCGCCGCGTCGACGCCCGCCAGGCGCTCGATCACGTGGCCGGCTACCGCATCGTGGCCGACCTGTACGTGCCGCATGCCAGCTATTACCGGCCCGCCATCAAGCAGAAGTGCCGCGACGGCTTCTGCCCCATGGGGCCGGTGGTGCCGCGCGCCCAGGTGGCAGACCCCGACGACCTGGACATCCTGGTCAGCGTCGACGGCCAGGTCGTGCAGCAGGCATCGACCCGCAACTGGATGCGCCCGGCGGCCCAGCTCATCGCCGATGTCTCCCGCTTCATGACGCTGGAACCCGGCGACGTGCTGCTGGCCGGCATACCGGCGGGGCAGCCGCAGGCCCGCGCTGGCCAGCATTACGAAATCAGCATCGGCGCCCTGGGCCGCTTGTCCAACCGCCTGGCCGCGGCGCGCTGAAAGGAACCCCCATGAAACACGCCCGCATCCGCTACCAAGGCGAGATTCATCTGGCCGCCGAACACGGCAACGCCGAACTGCGCCTGGCCGATGGCCGCATCGTGGCGCAAGACCAGGTCGAATGGCTGCCGCCCGTCGAGCCGCGCACGACGTTCACGCTGGCCATCAACTACGCCGACCACGCCAAAGAGCTGGCCTTCAAGGCACCCGAAGAGCCGTTGGGCTTCCTGAAGGCGGCCAACGCCTTCGTGGGCCACCGTGCTTTCACTCACCGGCCCGCCGATGTGGCCATGATGCACTACGAGTGCGAGCTGGCCGTGGTCATCGGCAAGGCGGGCCGCGATATTTCCCGCGCGCGCGCCTACGAGCACGTGGCCGGCTACACGGTGGCCAACGACTACGCCCTGCGCGACTACCTGGAAAACTGGTACCGTCCCAATTTGCGCGTCAAGAGCCGCGACACCTGCACGCCGCTGGGCCCGTGGCTGGTCGACCGCGACGACATCCCCGACCCCATGAACCTCGAACTGCGCACCACGGTGAATGGCAAAGAAACCCAGCGCGGCAACACGCGCGACATGGTTTTCGACGTGCCCTCGCTCATCGAGTACTTCAGCAGCTTCATGACGCTGTCGCCGGGCGACCTGATCCTGACCGGCACCCCCGACGGCATCGTCAACGTGGTGCCCGGCGACGAAGTCGTCACCGAGATCCAGGGCGTGGGCCGGCTGGTCAACACCCTGGTGGCCGAACCCGCCTGAACCCTTTCACTCATTCATAAACTGACTACCTTACCCATGCTCGACGCAGCCACTATCCAGGAACTCGCCGCCCGCCTGCACCAGGCCGAACGCAGCCGCACCCAGATCCGCCAGATTTCGCTGGACCACCCCGAGATCACCATCGACGACGGCTATGCCATCCAGCGCCAATGGCTCGATCTGAAAATCGCCGAAGGCCGCAGCATCAAGGGCCACAAAATCGGACTGACCTCGCGCGCCATGCAGCAGGCCTCGCAGATCGATGAACCAGACTACGGCACCTTGCTCGACGACATGTTCTTCGGCGAAGGCGACATCCCGGCCGAGCGCTTTATCGTGCCGCGCCTGGAAGTCGAACTGGCCTTCATCCTGGCCAAGCCGTTGCGCGGCCCGGGCGTGACCCTGATGGATGTGTACAACGCGGTCGACTACGTGGTGCCGGCGCTGGAGATCATCGACGCCCGTTCGCACCAGATCGACCCCGACACCAAGCGGCCGCGCAAGGTGTTCGACACCATCGCCGACAACGCCGCCAACGCAGGCGTGGTGCTGGGCGGACGCCCGGTGCGCATCCATGAAGTAGACCTGCGCTGGGTGGGCGCCATTCTGTCGCGCAACGCGGTGGTCGAAGAAACCGGTCTGGCCGCGGGCGTGCTCAACCATCCCGCCAACGGCGTGGTGTGGCTCGCCAACAAGCTGGGGCCGCGCGGCGTCACGCTCGAGCCCGGGCAGGTTATCCTGTCAGGCTCATTCACGCGGCCCGTCTATGCGCGCCCGGGCGACACTTTTGCGGTCGACTATGGCACGCTGGGTTCCGTCAATTGCCGGTTCATCTGAAATAAAAGCCCTGCCCTCGAGCGCCGCGCCCTTCCCCGCCACGCGGGGCCGCTCGCGCGGCGCATGCTGAACCATTGACACCGATCAACATGGATATCCTGACCAATCAATTCAAGCGCGCGCTGCGCGCCGGGCAAGCGCAGATCGGCCTGTGGGCCGGGCTGGCCCACCCCTACACCGCGGAAATCTGCGCCGGCGCCGGCTTCGACTGGCTGCTCATCGACGGCGAGCATGCGCCCAATACGCTGCAGACCATGCTTGGCCAGTTGCAGGCCGTGGCGGCCTACCCGGTAGCGCCCGTCGTGCGGCCGGCCTGGAATGACTTCGTCCAGATCAAGCAGATTCTCGACGCGGGCGCGCAAACCCTGCTGGTACCCATGATCCAGTCCGCCGAAGAAGCCGCGGCGGCGGTGTCGGCCATGCGCTATCCGCCGCATGGCGTGCGCGGTCTGGGCAGCGCCCTGGCGCGCGCGTCGCGCTGGAATCGTATTCCAGACTATGCGCAGCGCGCCAACGACGAGATGTGCCTGCTGGTGCAGATCGAAACGCCGCAGGGCTTGCAGGCGCTCGATGAGATCCTCGCGGTGGAAGGCGTGGACGGCGTCTTCATCGGGCCGGCCGATCTGTCGGCCAGCATGGGACACCTGGGCAATCCGGGCCACCCCGACGTATGCGCCGCCATCGATGACGCCATCGTGCGCATCGCGCGCGCCGGCAAGGCCGCCGGCATCCTGCATGGCGACCCGGCGCAGGCGCGCCACTACCTGGAGCTGGGCGCCACCTTCGTGGCCGTCGGCGTCGACGCCACGCTGCTGGCCCGCGCCGCCGAGAAACTGGCCCAGTCGTTCAAAGGCCAGCCCGCCGCGCCGGCCAGGCCTGGCGGGCCCTATTGATATTGATATCGGCCCCGGGCCAGGTGTCTGACTCTCGCAGGGTCCCGGGCCAGGTGTCTGACTCCCGCAGGGCGTCAGACACCGTATACGTTGAGACAGTCCCGGCACACTTCGGTGTCTGACACCCTGCGGGAGTCAGACACCAGACCTGCAACAGGCGCGCCGTACCCGATCAGGAATCGCCGCTGGTGCGCGGCACGGTAGTAGTGGCGGCGGCCTCGCTCGACTGCAGCAGCTTGCTCGCGCACAGGTCGGCGGCGCCATCAACCGGTGCCTTGGCGTCGGCGAACGTCACCCAGCCGCCCTTTTCTATCATCGAGTCGCGCTTCCAGGAATCGGCGCTCTTTAACGCCGCCAGCTTGGCCTGCGCATCAGGGGCGGCCATGAAGCGGTGCACGCAAATGCCCGCCGCCAATTGCGCCACAGCGGCGCTGGTGGAAGCCTCGGCCTGTTTGGCGGCAGTGCTTTGCGTCACCCAGCCTCCGGCCGTGAAACCGACGATCATGGTCAAGACCGCCGCGCCCACGCACGACCACAGCCAGATGGTTTTGCTCGGTTTGTAATCGCTCCATGCCTTCATAGGGCTATTGGACATATTCTGCTCTCCTTGGTGGTTGCGCCGTGAACAACACGCACGGCGCAACTCAATGTAGTGCAGTCGGCCAGCCAAAGTAGGACGGAATTACCCTTACTTGATGTAACCGAACACAGCGCACCGTAAGCACGGCGCGGCCTGGCAGACCGTCACGGCCGCAGCCACGCACGCGCGTTTCTTATCTTGCATCAACAGAACATCATCTCGGCCTTGTCCGGGCCGATGCGCCGGAGTCTGATGAATTTTTGAACTCATCTAAACCCAAGGAGACCGCGCATGACCGCCATGATGAAAGCCGCCATATTCGTCGAACCCGGCCGCATCGAACTTGCCGACAAGCCCATTCCCGAGGTGGGTCCCAATGACGCCTTGCTGCGCATTACCACCACCACGATCTGCGGCACCGACATCCATATTCTCAAGGGCGAATACCCGGTGGCCGCCGGCCTGACAATAGGCCACGAGCCGGTCGGCATCATCGAGAAACTGGGCAGCGAAGTGGCGGGATACCAGGAAGGCCAGCGCGCGATCGCCGGCGCCATCTGCCCCAACTTCAACTCGTACGCGGCGCAAGACGGCCGGGCCTCGCAAGACGGCAGCTACCTGATCCCGCGTGGCCTGTGCGGCTGCCATGGCTACAAGGCCACGGCGGGCTGGCGCTTTGGCAACATCATCGACGGCACGCAGGCCGAATACGTGCTCGTGCCCGATGCGCAGGCCAACCTGGCGCCGGTTCCCGACGGCCTCACCGACGAGCAAGTGCTGATGTGCCCCGACATCATGTCCACCGGATTCAAAGGCGCCGAGAACGCCGGCATCCGCATCGGCGATACCGTTGCGGTCTTCGCCCAGGGTCCCATCGGCCTGTGCGCCACTGCCGGCGCCCGGCTGTCGGGCGCCACTACCATTATCGCCATCGACGGCAACGATCACCGGCTGGACATCGCGCGCAAAATGGGCGCCGACGTCACCTTGAACTTCCGCCAATGCGACGTGGTGCAGGAAATCATGAAGCTCACGCGCGGGCGCGGCGTCGATGCGGCCATCGAGGCGCTGGGCACCCAGGCAACGTTCGAATCGGCCCTGCGCGCGCTGAAGCCGGGCGGCACCCTGTCGAGCCTGGGCGTGTATTCCGAAGACCTGCGCATTCCCATCGACGCCTTTGCCGCGGGCCTGGGCGACCACAAGATCGTCACCGCGTTGTGCCCAGGGGGCAAAGAGCGCATGCGGCGCCTGCTCAATGTGGTCGAGGCAGGCCGGGTCGATCTGGAATTGCTGGTCACGCACGAATACCGGCTCGACGACATCGTGGCAGCCTACGACCTGTTCGCGAACCAGCGCGACAACGTGCTCAAGATTGCGGTCAAGCCGTAGCGCAAACAGGGCCTGGAATTGAAAAGGCCGTTAGTGATTGCTATCACTAACGGCCTTGGAACTACTGGTCGGGACGGCGGGATTCGAACTCGCGACCCCTTGCACCCCATGCAAGTGCGCTACCAGGCTGCGCTACGCCCCGAAAGAAAAAGAGTATATCAGAACAAAAAAAAACCTGCACCGGATGGGGCAGGTTTTTTGATGTGGCAGACGACTTTTTTCAGTGCGCCTGGTCTGCCGATGGCGGCGTGCCCAGGGCCTCGGCCAGCATGGCCGACACATTGCCCAGTTCGGCGCGCAGCGCCTGGATTTCGGCGCCGGAAAGGCGCACGGCGGCATCCTGGTCGTGCGGCGTATCGCGCGCGTCGCCCAACCGGTTACGCGCGCCGCTGATGGTAAAGCCCTGTTCGTAAAGCAGCGAGCGGATGCGGCGGATCAGCAGGACTTCGTGATGCTGGTAGTAGCGGCGGTTGCCGCGGCGCTTCACCGGCTTGAGCTGGGTGAATTCCTGTTCCCAGTAGCGCAGCACATGCGGCTTGACTCCGCAAAGGTCACTGACTTCGCCAATGGTGAAATAGCGTTTGGCGGGAATGGGCGGAAGCGCAACGGTGGATTCGGGACGAGTCATGGAAGGATTTTATGCCGTGAGGCGTCATGAGCCGATAACAATTGCCGACAAAGCGTATCACTCCCCGCTATTGTTCGCACTGTCCGCCTGCTCGACCACGCTCTTGAGCTTCTGGCTGGCGTGGAAAGTGACCACGCGCCGGGCCGCAATGGGAATGGTCTCGCCCGTTTTGGGGTTGCGCCCCGGCCGCGGCGGCTTGTTGCGCACCTGGAAATTGCCGAAGCCCGACAGCTTCACCGAATCGCCGCGCGCCAGGGCGTCGCGGATTTCCTCGAAAAAAGTATCGACGATATCTTTGGCTTCGCGCTTGTTCAGCCCTACCCGTTCGAACAGCAGTTCGGCGAGTTCGGCTTTGGTCAGGGTACGCGGCTCGGCAAGCATAGTAGTCCCCATGTTCAGGTGCGCTGGCGTGCGCCGTGGGCGCTGGCCAGCGCCTGGTTGATGCGGGCCAGGCAGTCGGCGACGCGGGCTTCGTCCAGCGTGACCTCAGTGTCCTGTAGCCAGAAACGGAACGCAAGGCTTTTTTCCGTGACCGGCCGGCCGTCCTGGGGACGGTCGCGCCATACGTCGAACAGGCGGACGTCTTGCACCACCGCCAGCTGCGGATCGGCCGCGATGGTGGCCGCCACCGTGTCCAGCATGGCCTGCGCGTTGACCGACAGGTCGACCCACAGCGCCAGGTCGCGCACCACCACCGGCTGGCGCGACAGTTCGCCCACCTGCGGCAGGCTGCCTTGCGACAAGGCCTGGACATCGACTTCAAACACCACGGGCGCGTGCGGCAGGTCGGCCTGCTGCGCCCAGCGCGGATGCAGCTCGCCGATCCAGCCCACCGGCTGCCCGTCGAGGTCGATGCGCGCGCTGCGGCCCGGGTGCAGCGCCGGATGCGCGGCCGGCTCGAAGCGCAGCTGGGCCGCGCGCGCGCCAAACAGCGCCTGCACGTCCATCTTGACGTCGTAGAAGTCCACCTGCCGCGTCGGCACGCCCCACTGCTCTTCGACCGCCGGCCCCCAGGCCGCGCCGGCCAGGCGCAGCGGCTGGCGCACGCCCGCGACTTCGAGCGGGCCATCCTGGTGCGCGGCGTCGCGCAGGAACACGCGCCCCAGCTCGAACACGCGCACGCGCGCCTGCTTGCGGTTGGCGTTATAGCGGATGTTGGCGACCAGCCCGGCGATCAGGCTGGAACGCATCACCGACAAATGGCTGGCAATGGGGTTCAGCAGGCGCACAGGGTTGTCGTTGCCGGCGTAGTCGCGCTCCCAGTCGGCCTCGACGAAGCTGTAGTTGACGACCTCTTGGTAATCTTGCGCGGCGGCCAGGCGGCGCAGCGCGTGCGGGCCGCGCCGCACTTCCGGATGCGAGAACATCTGCGCGCGCGCCATGGGCGGCACGTCGGGCAGGCGCTCGAATCCATGGATGCGCGCCACTTCTTCGATCAGGTCTTCTTCGATCGACAGGTCGAAGCGGTACGACGGCGGCTCGACGATGAAATCGTCGCCCTGCACCTGGTACGGCAGGCCCAGGCGGGTGAATATCTGCGCGACTTCGGCCTGGGGCACGGGCACGCCCAGCACGCGGTGGCAGCGCGACAGGCGCATGCGCACCGGCTCGCGGCTCGGCAGGTTGACCGCCTGGTCGTCCACGGGGCCTGCCTGGCCGCCACAGATGTCGATGATCAGGCCCGTGATGAATTCCAGGTGCTCGGGGATGCTGGCGTAGTCGACGCCGCGTTCGAAGCGGTGGCTGGCCTCGGAACTGAACTTGTAGCGGCGCGCGCGGCCGGCGATGGCTTCGGGCCACCAGAAGGCCGCCTCGACGTAAATGTTGGTGGTGTCCAGCGTGACGGCGGTTGCCTCGCCGCCCATGATGCCGGCCAGGCTTTCGACCTGGTCGCCAGCGGCCACGACCCCCACCCTGCTGTTGAGCTCGACCGTCTGGCCGTTGAGCAGCTCCAGGCTTTCGCCCTCGCGCGCCCAGCGCACTTCGATGTTGCCCCGGATTTTGTCGAGGTCAAACACGTGGGACGGACGACCCAGTTCGAGCATGACGTAGTTGGAAATGTCGACCAGGGCCGACACCGAACGCTGGCCGGCGCGTTCCAGGCGCGTCTTCATCCAGGCCGGCGTGGCGGCGCGCGCATTGACGCCGCGGATGACGCGGCCGGCAAAGCGGCCGCACAGCTCGGGCGCCTGGATGGCGACCGGAATGCGATCGTCGACGGTGACGGGCACCGCCTTGGCGGTGGGCACCGACAGCGGCGCCCCGGTCAGGGCGGCCACTTCGCGCGCCACGCCCAGGATGGACAGGCAGTCGGCGCGATTGGGCGTGAGCTTCAGGGTGAAAAGCGTGTCGTCGAGATCGAGCGCCTCGCGCAGCGACTGGCCGGGCGTCAGCGTGCCAGGCAGTTCGAGCAGACCGGCGTGGTCTTGCGACAGGCCCAGTTCGCGCGCCGAGCACAGCATGCCGGCCGATTGCACGCCACGCATCTTGGCCACGCCGATCTTCATGCCGCCGGGCAGTTCGGCGCCCACGCGCGCCAGGGGAACCGTGAGGCCCTGCGCCGCGTTGGGCGCGCCGCAGACGATCTGCAGCGGGTCGCCGGAGCCATCATCGACCTGGCAAACACGCAGCTTGTCGGCGTCGGGATGCGGGGCGATGGCGGTGATGCGCGCCACCACCACGCCGGTGAACGGCGGCGCGGCGGGCGCGGTTTCTTCGACTTCCAGGCCGGCCATGGTGAGCCGGTGCGCCAGTTCGTCGGTTGCGATCGGGGGATTGACCAGGGCGCGCAGCCAGGATTCGGGAAATTGCATGATCAGCCGTCGGTTATTCGTTGAACTGGCGCAGGAAGCGCAGGTCGCCTTCGTAGAACTGGCGCAGGTCGTTGACGCCATAGCGCAGCATGGTCAGGCGCTCGAGGCCCGAGCCGAACGCAAAGCCGATGTAGCGTTCTGGGTCGAGGCCGAAATTGCGCACGACTTGCGGGTGCACCTGGCCCGAGCCGGAGATTTCCAGCCAGCGGCCGCGATTGGGGCCGGAGGTGAACATCATGTCGATCTCGGCCGACGGCTCGGTGAACGGGAAGAACGACGGGCGGAAACGAACAACCAGGTCGTCGCTTTCAAAGAAGCGGCGCAGGAAATCGGTGTAGACGCCTTTCAGGTCGGCAAACGAGATGTCTTCGGCGATCCACAGCCCTTCCACTTGGTGGAACATGGGCGAATGGGTGGCGTCGCTGTCGACGCGGTAGGTGCGGCCCGGAGCGATGACCTTGATGGGCGGCTGGTGCATGCGCGCATAGCGCACCTGCATGGGGCTGGTATGCGTGCGCAGCAGCAGCGGCAGGCCGTCGCCGTCCTGCAGGTCTACATAAAAGGTGTCTTGCATGGACCGCGCCGGGTGGTCCAGCGGATTGTTCAGCGCGGTGAAATTGGTCCAGTCGTCTTCGATCTCGGGGCCGTCGGCCACGTCGAACCCGATGGAGCGGAAGATTTCCTCGACGCGCTCCCAGCTGCGCGTGATGGGATGGATGCCGGCTGGAGCGCGGCCGCGGCCGGGCAAGGTGACGTCGATGGTTTCAGCGGCCAGGCGGGCATCGAGCTCGGCCTGGGCCAATTGCGCACGGCGCTCGTTCAGCAGGGCCTCGATGCGCTGCTTGGCCTGGTTGATGCGCGCGCCGAGTTCGCGCTTCTGGTCGGGGTCGAGCTTGGCCAGCCCCTTGAGCAGCATGGTCAGCGCGCCCTCTTTGCCCAGGAAGCGCGCCTTGGCGTTTTCCAGGGCAACGGCATCGGGCGCCGCGGCGAAGCGTTCTTGGGCCTGGGAAACCAGGTCGTCTGCCAGTAGATTCATGGAATCTCGCAACCTAAAAACAATACCCCCGCATTCTGCCTTGGGGGGCGAACCCTGCGCCAAAACGCAAACGGGGCCTACAGCCCCGTTTGCAGCGATGCGCGATGCGACCTGCGCTATCAGGCGGACAACGCCGCCTTGGCCTGCTGCACGATGGCAGCGAAGCCGGCCTTGTCGCGCACGGCCAGGTCGGCCAGCACCTTGCGGTCGAGGTCGATCGAGGCCTTCTTCAGGCCAGCGATGAACACGCTGTAGCTCATGCCCTGCTCACGCACGGCGGCGTTGATGCGGGTGATCCACAGGGCGCGGAAGGTGCGCTTCTTGTTGCGGCGGTCGCGGTAGGCATATTGCCCGGCGCGCATGACCGCCTGCTTGGCGATGCGGAATACATTGCCGCGGCGGCCACGGTAACCCTTGGCGGCAGCGATGACTTTCTTATGACGAGCACGGGCGGTAACGCCGCGTTTGACGCGAGGCATGGTGGATCTCCTTTATCAAGCGAAAGGCATCATGGCCTTGACAGAGGCCACGTTGGTTTCATGGACCGCCGCCGAACCGCGCAACTGGCGCTTGTTCTTGGTGGTTTTCTTGGTCAGGATGTGGCGCTTGAAAGCCTGGCCACGCTTGATGGATCCGCTGCCGCGAACCTGAAAGCGCTTCGACGCGCTTTTCTTGGTCTTCATCTTGGGCATGATGATTCCTACGTTGAATTTAAGTACATGAACCACAGGTGCTTGGCCCTTTTCCCCCGGCCCCGTGCGGCAAAGCAAGGCTTCGGCGCAAGGCTCGGGTTCAGGACAAGGCTTGATGTACCTGGATCCACTTCTGGTTTACTTCTGGTCTTTTGCCCAGCAGCCTTCTGGCAAATCTTCTGGCAAACCGGGAAAAGCCCTTGATTATATGGTGATTTCGGGTTTTTTGTCGAATCGGCCAAAAGCACCGGTTCAGCGCAGCGTGCAGCGGTATTGAAGGGCCTCGGCCACATGGCGCGCCTGGACGCGATCCTGGCCGTCCAGGTCGGCCACCGTGCGCGCCACCCGCAAGGTCCGGTGGGTGGCGCGAGCCGAACCGTGCAGCCGCTGCATGGCCTGCCGCAGCAGCGCCTGTCCCTCGGCATCCAGGGCGCAACTGGCATCGAGATCCGCCCCCTGCAGCGCGGCGTTCGGGCCGCCCTGGCGCTGCTGCTGGCGCTCGCGGCAGCGGGCCACGCGGGTGCGCACCGCCTCGGAGGGCTCGCCGGGCGGCGCATCGAGCCAGTCGGGCGCGACGGCTGGCAACTCTATCGCCAGGTCCAGGCGGTCCAGCAGCGGCCCGGACAGCTTGCCGATGTAGCGCGCGACCTGGTCGGGCGTGCAGCTGCAGGGGCGCGCCGGGTGCCCGCGCCAGCCGCACGGGCACGGGTTCATGGCGGCAACCAATTGGAACCGCGCCGGATACTGCACACTATGCCGGGCCCGCGCGATGGCCACCCGGCCCGTTTCCAGGGGTTCGCGCAGCGCCTCCAGCGCCCGCCGGTCGAATTCCGGCAACTCGTCCAGGAACAGCACGCCGTGATGCGCCAGGGTTGCCTCTCCCGGACGCGGACGGGCGCCGCCCCCCACCAGCGCGGCCGCCGACGCCCCGTGGTGCGGCGCGCGGAACGGCGGCTGGCCCTGTAGCGCCGCAGCCACGCCCGCTGGCCCGGCCAGGCCGGCCAGCGCGGCGGCCTCGAGCGCCTGGGTGCGCGACAGCGGCGGCAGCAGCCCCGGCAGGCGCTGGGCCAGCATGCTCTTGCCGGCGCCAGGCGGACCCACCATCAGCAGGCTGTGCGCCCCGGCCGCGGCCACCTCGAGCGCGCGGCGCGCCATGGGCTGGCCGCGCACGTCCGACAGGCAGGGCGACGCCGCCGCGGCAGGCCAGGCGCCAGGCTCGGCGCGCGGCAGCGGCGCCGCGCCGGACAGGTGCGCGGCCACCTCAGCCAGGGCGCTGGCGGCCAGCACCTGCAGCCCCGGCACCCAGGCGGCCACCGTCGCGCTGTCGGCCGGCAACACCAGCGTGGCGTCGGGTTGCTCGCGCGCCACCGCCAGGGCCAATGCCAGCGGCGCTCCCACGGGAACCAGGGCGCCCGTCAGGGACAGCTCTCCTGCCAGCACCAGGGCCTGCAGGCCTGGCGGCGCGACGCCGCCCCCGGGACCGGGCGCGCCCACCTGGCCCGAGGCCAGCAGCACGCCCAGCGCAATGGGCAGGTCAAACCGGGCCGAGGCTTTGGGCAGGTCGGCTGGCGACAGGTTGACGGTAATGCGGCCGTTGGGGAACTCGAAACCGCTGCTCAGGATGGCCGCCCGCACCCGCTCACGGCTTTCGCGCACCTCGGTATCCGGCAGGCCCACCACCGTAAAGGCCGGCAACCCCGGCCCGAGGTGTGTCTCGACGCGCACGGCGGGCGCATCCGCGCCCGACAGGGCGCGGCTGGCAAGAATGGCGAGTGTCATGGCGGCCCCAGGAATGGATCAGCCGCCAGTATGCGGGCAGCCGGCGCGCCGCGAAGAGCGCCGGTGCGATGGGAATGTCGCGCCGCGCGGGCGCGCGCCGGCCTACTGCCTGGTTTCCAGCGCGGCCACGCGCGCCTCGAGCTGGCGGACCTGCGCGTCGAGCTGCTCGACCCGCTCGCGCGCGCGCGCCAGCAAGTCGGCCTGCACGTCGAATTCTTCGCGCGTGATCAGATCCATTTTCGTGAACGCCTGGCCCATCATGGCCTTCACGTTGCGCTCCAGATCGGCCGCAGGGCTGCGGGCGATCAGGTCGGACAGGTTTTTCTGGAAATCTTCAAGCCATTGCGTGCGGTTCATGACATCCTCGCATTCGTGTTCGATGCCCACAGTGTAGACGCTGTAGACGCACACGCGCGCGTTCGCCGCGCACAAAAAAATGGGCGGGCCGCACGCGGCACCGCCTCAAAGCACAGGAGAAAACCGAATCGCCACCTGGCGACTCCCAGAAGCAATCGCACCCGGGGGTGCTGGCCGCACGCCTGTACGGCATGGCTTGATTCTTCCTGAGCCGGCGACGTGTCACAAGCGGCTGCATGTAATGCCGCGTTTCAGACGACCCGATACATTTATGTCGAAAATTGGCGAAATTCTGACGCACATGAAACGGGCTGAATGGCTGTTCACCCCTTGCATGCAGCACGCGCAAGCGCGCGCAGGTTTTTTCAGGCCAGGCCGGGCAGTGATGGCGTGGACGCCTTGGGGGCTGGCGAATCGCTGCAATTAGATACAACAAGCGCGCGGACAAAATATTCTGTTGCAACCCTCCCCGTCCCGGTGCCGCGCACCATCACGGGGACTCACGCACGGGTTCATGCACCCATATGGAGCATGCAGGCACGATAACGGCGCACCGCCCTGCCCGCTGCCCACGCGGGCCAGCGTGCGCGAAATTTGGCATGGATATTGCTTGATTGGGCATGCCTGAGTGCAACCACGAGAGGAATTGCCATGAAACTCATCATCGCCATCATCAAGCCCTTCAAGCTCGACGAGGTGCGGGTGGCTCTGTCCGGTATCGGCGTCCAGGGCCTGACCGTTACCGAAGTGAAAGGCTTCGGCCGCCAGAAGGGCCACACCGAACTGTACCGGGGCGCGGAATACGCCGTCGACTTCCTGCCCAAGCTGCGCGTCGAAGCCGCCGTGCCCGACCACCTGGTCGACCAGGTCATCGACGTCATTGAACAAGCGGCGCGCACCGGCAAGATCGGTGACGGCAAGATTTTCACCGCGCCGCTGGAGCAAGTGATCCGCATCCGGACCGGCGAGTCCGGCGAAGCTGCGCTGTAACGACAACGATAAAGAAAGATGCATTGGAGCTTGAAAAATGGATAAAGCGGATATCTCCTGGTTGCTTGTTTCGACCCTGCTGGTGCTGATGATGGCAGTGCCGGGCCTGGCGCTGTTCTACGGCGGCCTGGTGCGCAGCAAGAACGTGCTGTCGGTGCTGATGCAGGTGCTGTGCACCTTCGCGCTGGGCCTGGTGCTGTGGTTCATCTACGGCTACTCGCTGGCGTTCACCGAAGGCAACGCCTTCTTCGGCGGCCTGTCGCGCGCCTTCTTCGCGGGCATGTTCACCCCGGCCGACGGCTCGTACGCGCTGTCCGGCTCGTTGACCGAACTGCTGTTCGCGTCGTTCCAGGCCACTTTCGCGGGCATCACCTGCGCGCTGATCGTGGGCAGCTTCGCCGAGCGCGCGCGCTTTTCGGCGGTGCTGGTGTTCACGGTGATCTGGTTCACGTTCGCCTACGTGCCCATCGCCCACATGGTCTGGTTCGCCTCGGAAACGGCGCCTGGCCTGCTCAATGCGCGCGGCGCGCTGGACTTCGCCGGCGGCACGGTGGTGCACATCAACGCCGGCGTGGCCGGCCTGGTGGGCGCCTATGTGGTGGGCAAGCGCGTGGGCTACGGTCGCGAAGCCATGCAGCCGCACAACCTGCCCATGACCTTCATCGGCGCCGCCCTGCTGTGGACCGGCTGGTTCGGCTTTAACGCGGGTTCGGCGCTGGCCGCCAACGAAGGCGCGACCCTGGCCTTCTTCAACACCATGATCGCCACCGCGGCCGCGGTGCTGGCCTGGCTGTTCACCGAATGGGCGCTGAAGGGCAAGCCCTCGATGCTGGGCGCTGCTTCGGGCGCCGTGGCCGGCCTGGTCGGCATCACCCCGGCCGCCGGCCTGGTGGGCCCCGGCGGCGCGCTGGTCATCGGCGTCGCGGCCGGCATCGTGTGCGTATGGGGCGTCAATGGCCTGAAGCGCCTGCTGCGCGCCGACGATGCGCTGGACGTGTTCGGCGTGCACGGCGTGGGCGGCATCATCGGCGCCCTGCTGACCGGCGTGTTCAACGCCCAGGCGCTGGGCGGGCCGGGCCTGGCCGATGCGGGCGAGATCCTGGGCCAGGTATGGGTGCAGCTTGAAGGCGTGCTGCTGACCATCGTGTGGTCGGGCGTGGTGGCCTGGGTGGCCTACAAGATCGCCAACGCCCTGTGCGGCCTGCGCGTGCCCGAAGACCAGGAGCGCGAAGGACTGGATGTGACCAGCCACGGCGAATCGGCCTACCACAGCTGATCGCGCCACAAGGGTAAACAAGTGCCTGGCACCCGATGGGTGCCAGGCGCTTGTGCATTGCGAGATCCAGGCAGACTTGCGCTTCAGGCGTTTTTCTTGCCGCCCGCGCGCCGCCGCACGCTGGCGTCGATCAGCCGGCCGGCGGCCTCGGGCAGATGGCGCGCCGGGCCGCCACGGCCAAACAGCTGGCCCGACACGAACGCGCCTTCCAGCAGCAGCAGCAAACCGTCGGCCAGCATGTCGGCGTCGTCCGCATCCATGGCGCGCGCCAGCTCTACCATGCGCGCGCGCAATAGCGCCTTGTGCTCCACTGCCACCAGGCGGGCCGGATGGTCGGACTCGGGATATTCCACCGCCGCGTTGGTCAACCCGCAGCCGCGGTAGCCGTCACTGCTGGCGGCGCGTTGGGCCAGGCTCTCGAAATACACCATCAGCGCGGCGCGCGGATCGTCGGGATGCTGCTGCCAGCCCGCCTCGAACTTGCTCCAGAATTCGGCCTCGTAGTCGCGCAGATACGACGCGGCCAGTTCGTCTTTGGACGAAAAACTACGGTACAGGCTCGGCTTGGTCACGCCGGCTTCGGCCACCAGCGCGTCGACCCCCACGGCCCGGATGCCATCCTGGTAGAACATGCGGCGCGCGGTTTCACGGATGCGGTCGGCCGCCAGCTTGGGCGGCGCGGCCGGCCGGACGGGCGGCGTGGCGGCGGTGGAAGGGATCTTGCGGGCCATGGCGGTGCTCCTGACATCGAATCAAAATTTCACTTGACGATGTTACTGACCGGTACGTAGCATACGAGTTCCTTTTACGTACCGGTCAGTAACATGAGTATATCCCAGCTTCCCCGCCCCTTCCGGCGCAGCGGCCAGGCGTACGCCTTCGTGGTTGTTGCCGTGATTTTCCTGGCACTGCTAGTGTCCGCCGGATTGCGCTCCACCCCCAGTGTGCTGCTGGTGCCCCTGGAAGAATCGTTCGGCTGGAGCCGGGCCACGACTTCGTTCTCGGCGGCAATCGGCATCTTCCTGTACGGGCTGGTGGGCCCGTTCGCCGCGGCTGCCATGGAGCGCTTCGGCCTGCGCCGCGTGCTTATCGGCGCGCTGGCGCTGATGGCCGCGTCGACCTTCGCCAGCAGCTTCATGACAGAGCCCTGGCACCTGTTGCTGACCTGGGGCGTGTTCTCGGGCATCGGTTCGGGCGCCGTGGCTGTGGTACTGGGGGCAACCGTGGTCAACCGCTGGTTCGCCACGCGCCGCGGCCTGATGATGGGCCTGCTGACCGCCAGCACGGCCACCGGCACCCTGCTGTTCCTGCCCGGCCTGGCGGCACTGGCCTCGTCGGGCGACTGGCGCCGCGCGGTATGGGCGGTGGCCGCGGGCGCCGCGGCACTGGTGCCGCTGACCTGGTGGCTGGTGCCCGACCGCCCTGCCAGCGTCGGCCTGGCGCCCTATGGCACGCCGCCCGGCACCCCGCCGCCCCCGGAGGCTCCGCGCACCGGCCTGCTGGCGGCCACGTTCGGCACGCTTAACCGGGCCATTCGCACGCGCACGTTCTGGTTCCTGTTCGCCACCTTTTTTGTGTGCGGCTTCACCACCAATGGCCTGGTGGGCACGCACCTGATCGCGCTTTGCGGCGACCACGGCATTCCCGAAGTCCGCGCGGCAGGCCTGCTGGCCGTCATGGGCATCTTCGACCTGATCGGCACCACCGCCTCGGGCTGGCTGACCGACCGCTACGACCCGCGCAAACTGCTGTTCATGTACTACGGCCTGCGCGGGCTGGCGCTGATGTACCTGCCCTATTCCGACTTCTCGTTCTACAGCTTGTCGATCTTCGCGATTTTCTTCGGCCTGGACTGGATCGCCACCGTGCCGCCCACCTTGCGGCTGACCACCGAGGCCTTCGGCGACCGCGACGCGCCCATCGTGTTCGGCTGGATCGTCGCGGGCCACCAGGTGGGCGCCGCCACCGCGGCCTGGATGGCCGGGTATGTGCGCGAGACCCAGGGCAGCTACCTGGTGGCCTTCGTGCTGGCGGGCGCCACCGGCTTGCTGGCGGCGGTGATCGCGCTGCTGATCCGCCGCAAGCCGGCGGCGCAGGCAGCCCCCGCCGCGGCCTGAGCCGCGCGCGCAACGCAGGGCGCGCCGCATGCGCGCCCCGCCGCGTTCAAGCCGCGCCTTCGATTTCGCCCAGGTAGGCGGCGCGCACCTTGGGGTCGGTAAGCAGGTCGCGCGCCGGCCCCGACAAGGTCAGTTCGCCCGACTCCATCACGTAGCCGCGATGGCTGTGCTCGAGCGCCAGCTTGGCGTTCTGCTCGATCAGCAGGATGGTGACGCCCTCGGCGGCGATGGCGCGCACCACTTCGAACACTTTCTCCACCATCAGCGGCGCCAGGCCCATTGACGGCTCGTCGAGCAGCAGCAACTTGGGCCGCGCGATCATCGCCCGGCCCATCGCCACCATCTGCTGCTCCCCGCCCGACAGGGTGCCGGCGGCCTGCTTGCGCCGCTCGGCCAGGCGCGGAAACAGCGTGAACACGCGTTCCGTATCCTGGCGCACCTGGGCGGCATCGCGCCGCACATAGGCGCCCATGGCCAGGTTTTCCTCGATGGTCAGCTGGCCGAAGATGCCGCGGCCTTCAGGCACCATGACCAGGCCGCGCCGCACCAGCTCGAACGACTTGCGGCCGTTGATGGACTGCCCGTCATAGACGATGTCGCCGCCGGCCAGCGGCACCAGGCCGCAGATGGCCCGCAGCGTCGTGCTTTTGCCGGCGCCGTTGGCGCCGATCAGGCAGACCAGTTCGCCGCTGTCGACCCGCAGGTCAATGCCGCGCACCGCGCGGATGCCGCCGTAGGCCACTTCGAGCCCGCGCAGTTCCAGTAAGGGTTGGGATGCGCTCATGATGCCGCTTGCTCCGATGAATGCGCGGGGGTGTCGTGGGCCGCTCCCGCGCCCAGGTAGGCCTCGATCACTTTGGGATCGCGCTGCACCTGGGCCGGCTTGCCCATCGCCAGCACCTTGCCGTATTCCAGCACCAGCACGCGGTCGCACAGCCCCATGACCAGTTTCATGTCGTGCTCGATCAGCAGCACCGTGATGCCGTCGGCGCGGATCTTTTCGATGAGCTGGCGCAACACGACGGTTTCCGAGGCGTTCATGCCCGCGGCGGGCTCGTCCAGCGCCAGCAGCTTGGGCTCGGTGGCCAGCGCGCGGGCGATTTCCAGGCGCCGCTGGTCGCCGTACGACAGCGAACGGGCCACGTCGTTGGCGCGCGCGCCTATGCCCACGTAGTCGAGCAGCTCGTGCGCGCGGCGCTCGATGGCGGCCTCTTCGGCGCGCGCGGCCGGCGTGCGCAGCACCGCGCCCAGCACGCCCGCGCGGGTGCGCACATGGCGGCCGATCATGACGTTCTCGATGGCGCTCAGGTTGGCGAACAGCCGGATGTTCTGAAACGTGCGGGCCAACCCGGCCTGCGCCACCTGGTGCGGCTTCAGGCCGGTGAGCGGCGCGCCGGCGAAGGTGCAGCGCCCTTCTTCCGGGATGTACAGGCCGGTCAGCACGTTGAACAGCGTGGTCTTGCCCGCGCCGTTCGGCCCGATCAGCCCGTAGATCTCGCCGGCGCGGATATCGAAGCTGACGTCGGACAGCGCTCGCAGGCCGCCAAACCGCTTGCCCAGGCCTTCTGCTTGAAGAATGATGCTCATGCCTGGCCTCCCGCGGCGCCCGCCAGCTCGCGCTTGCGCACCGCCGATGGCCACAGCCCCGCCGGGCGGAACAGCATCACGCACACCATTGCCAGGCCGAACAGCAACATGCGGATGCCCTCGGGATCGAGCACCACTTCGCCAAACACCAGGCGCTGCAGCGGTTCGACGGTCGCGCGCAGGAACTCGGGCAATGCCGCCAGCAGAATGGCGCCCAGGATCACGCCGGGAATATTGCCCATGCCGCCCAACACCACCATGCACAGCACCGAGATGGATTCGGTCAGGCTGAAGCTCTCGGGGCTGACGAAACCCTGCATGGCGGCGAACAGCGCGCCGGCCACGCCGCCAAACGACGCGCCCATGGCGAAAGCCAGCAGCTTCACGTTGCGGGTGTTGATGCCCATGGCCTTGGCCGCGATCTCGTCTTCGCGGATCGCCTCCCAGGCGCGCCCGATGCGCGAGTCTTGCAGGCGCACGCAGACCAGCACGATCAGCAGCGTGATGCCCAGCAGCAGGTAGTAGTACTTTTCGGGGCCGGTCACACGCAGGCCCAACAGGGTCTCGGTGCGGCCGAACATGAACTCGCCGACCTTGAACCCGTCGATGCGGTTGATGCCTTGCGGACCGTTGGTGATGTTGACCGGCGCATTCAGGTTGTTGAGGAATATGCGGATGATCTCGCCGAAGCCCAGCGTGACGATGGCCAGGTAGTCGCCGCGCAGCTTCAGCGTGGGCGCGCCCAGCAACACGCCGAACACGCAGGCCAGTCCCAGACTGATCGGCAGGATGGCCCAGAACGGCAGGTGCAGGCCGAAGTGCGGCGACGCCAGCAGCGCCCATGCATAGGCGCCTACCGCATAGAAAGCGATGTAGCCCAGGTCCAGCAGCCCGGCAAAGCCCACCACGATGTTCAGGCCCAGCGCCAGCATCACATAGAGCAGCGCGAAGTTCAGGATGCGCACCCAGCTCTGCCCGGCCAGGCCCAGCGCGAAGGGCAGCACGGCCAGGGCCACCCCGATCAGCACGATGCCGAAAAGGTTGCGGCGCGACAGGCCGCGGTTCTTGATGGCGGTATTCATGCGCGGTCTCCTACGCGTTCGCCCAGCAGCCCGGACGGACGGAAGATCAGCACCAGCACTAGCACCACGAACGCGAACACGTCCTGATAGTGGCTGCCCAGGAACCCGCCGGTGAGATCGCCGATGTAGCCGGCGCCCAGCGATTCGATGATGCCCAGCAGCAGACCGCCGGCCATTGCCCCGACCAGGTTGCCGATGCCGCCCAGCACCGCGGCCGTGAAGGCCTTCAGCCCCAGCATGAAGCCCATGGTGTACTGCGCCACGCCGTAATAGGTGGTGACCATCATGCCTGCCACGGCCGCCAGGGCCGAGCCGATCAGGAACGCGGCCGAGATCACGGTATTGATGTTCACGCCCATCAGGCCCGCCACCTCGCGGTTCTGCGCGGTGGCCCGCATGGCGGTGCCCAGGCGGGTCTTGTGCACCACCGCCAGCAGCCCGCCCATGATCAGCGCGGCGATCAGCACGATGGCCATCTGCAGCGAGCTCATGCGCGCGCCGGCCAGTTCGTACACCTGTGGCTCCAGCACCTGGGGAAAGTTCAGGTAATTGCGGCCCCAGACCATCATGGCCAGGTTTTGCAGAATGATCGAAACGCCGATGGCGGTGATCAGCGCCGCCAGCCGCGGCGCGCGGCGCAGCGGGCGGTAGGCCATGCGCTCGGCCGTCCAGCCCACCGCCATGCACAGCGGCACCGATATCAGCAGCCCGGCGCCCAGCACCGCGAACGCCGATACGGTGGGATCGCCGCCCACCATGGCCGAAGCGATCATGGTGGCCGCCATGGCGCCGATCATGACGACGTCGCCATGCGCAAAATTGATCAACCCGATAATGCCGTACACCATCGTGTAGCCCAGCGCGACCAGCGCATAGACGCTGCCCAGCGTCAGGCCGTTGATGAGTTGTTGTATGAAGATGTCCATAGGGGCCGAGCCTGTCTGGTGCTCACAGAGGAAAAAACCGCGCCGCGCGGGCGCGATGCCGCGCGGCGGTCAGGAGGCGGCGCGGGCGCGGGCGCTGGCGCCCGCGCGTTGCCGGCCGGCTCAGTTGGCCTGGCTGACCATGGTTTCCACCATTTCCCACTTGCCGTTCTTGACTTCGTAGATGGTGACCGAAATTTCTTTCAGGTCGCCCTTGGCGTCGTAGGCAATGTGGTCGCTGGTTGCGCCCTTGCGCTCGAGCTTGGCGAGCTTGGGCAGGTAGTCGGCCGGATCGGCCGAATCGGCCTGCTCGATGGCGGTGATCATGTTCCAGGCGCCATCGTAGGCATACGGCGCATACACGCCGGGAGCCTTCTTGAAGCGGGCCTCGTAGCGTTGGGCGAAGTCTTTGCCCGCCGCCATTTTTTCCAGCGGCACGCCCGCCAGCGAGGCGTACGTGCCGTCGGCGGCGTCGCCGGCCAGCTTGATGAAGGTGTCGCTGCGGGTCATTTCGCCCGACACCAGCGGCGCCTTCAGGCCCAGCCGCACCAGCTGCCGCTTCATGGGGCCGGATTGCGCGTCGAGGCCGCCGTAGAAGATGGCATCGGGCTCGGAAGCCTTGATGTTGGTCAGGATGGACGTGAAGTCGTTGGCCTTGTCGGTGGTGTACTCGCGACGCACGATCTCGCCGCCAGCCTTCTTGACCGCCTTCTCGACCTCGTCGGCCAGCCCCTGGCCGTAGGCGGTGCGGTCATCGATGATGGCGACCTTCTTGGCCTTCAGGTTCTCGACAATGAACTTGCCCACCGCGGCGCCCTGCTGGGTGTCGCTGGTCATCATGCGGAAGGTGGTGTCGTAGCCCTGGTTCGTGTATTCGGGCGAGGTCGCCATGGCGATCTGCGGCAGGCCGGCTTCGTTGTACACGCGCGAGGCGGGAATCGTGGTGCCCGAATTGAAGTGCCCCAGGATGCCGTCGACGTCTTCATCGACCAGCTGCTGCGCCACCTGCACGGCGGTGCGCGGGTCGGCCTGGTCGTCGCGCGACACCAGCACGAACTTGGCGGTTTCGCCGTCGATCTTGATGCCCTTCTTGTTGGCCTCTTCCAGGGCCAGGGTCAGCCCGTTCTGCATATCTTCGCCATAGTGCGATTGCGGACCGGTCAGGGGCGCGGCGAAGCCGAACTTGATGTCTTCGGCGTGAACGGCGCCAGCCATGCAGGCTGCTGCCAGTGCGGCCAGCAAGGCCGGGCGGGAAAACGCGGATTTCATATGAACCCTCCTGTGTGAATGGGGTGGCACAAAGGCCCGCCGCGGCTCGTGGCGCGGGAGACTTTTCTTATTGGCCGCCCGGCAGCGCCGGACGGGCCTGGATGATGATCCGGCAACGGCTTGCGCCGGTTGCCGCCGAAAAAGTTGCACCGGATTGTCGGCCAGGTGCAACCTCGGGTGCTATTGGAGATAACCCGCGTTTGAGCGAGGCATACCAGGGTTGCATGGCGGTTCCCTCTAGCCGATCGACATCAGGCTGGCGTTGCCGCCGGCCGCCGCCGTATTGACGCTGACCGAGCGTTCCGCCAGCAACTGCTCCAGCGCATAGGCCGCCCCTGCCGCCAGGGCGTCAGAGGTAAGCCCCTGCACACCCAGGATCGGGCCTTCGCGGGCGGCGATGCGTTCGTTCCAGGCGCGCAGCGCATCGCCGTCGCCCTCGAACAGCACGCCGTGGAACGTGGCGTCGTCCACTTCGGCGTCGGCCAGGAACGACACCTGCGCGCCAGCCGCGGCATGCCAGGCTCGCGCGGCCGGCGTATCCATGAACAGCGCCGCGTTGCCGGTGGCCTGGGCAGCGGCATATTGGGTCCGCGCTCCGGCCTCGGTGGCCGCCACGCACAGCACCGCGCCGCGCGCCTGCAGGCAGTAGGTGTTCTGCTCGCCGGTCGGGCCGGGCAGCGTCATCACGCGCGGCAGCGGGCCGGCGCCATCTACGCCCGGCGGCAGGCCCGCCGGCCGCGTGGCCAGCAAGCGGTACATGTACAGCGGCCCGCCCGCCTTGGGGCCGGTGCCGGACAGGCATTCGCCACCGAAGGGCTGCACGCCCACCACCGCGCCGACGATGTTGCGGTTGACGTACATGTTGCCGGCGTGCACGCGCTGCGTGACGCGGCCGATCGTTTCGTCAATGCGACTGTGCACGCCGAAGGTCAGGCCATAGCCGGTGCCGTTGATCTGCTCCAGCACCTGGTCCAGCGCTTCGCGCGGATAGCGCAGCACGTGCAGCACCGGCCCGAACACTTCGCGCGTCAGCTCGCTCACGCTGCTGATCTCGATGAGGGTGGGCGGCACGAAGGTGCCGTGACGGCAGCCGCTGCCGAGCTCGACCTGGTCGACGCGGTGCCCCGCCGCGCGCATGGCGTCGATGTGGCGCAGGATGTTGTCGCGCGCCTCGGCATCGATGACCGGCCCCACGTTGGTGGACAGCTGATCGGGATTGCCCACGCGCAGTTCGCGCATGGCGCCGCGCAGCATGTGCAGCACATGGTCGGCGCTGTCTTCTTGCAGGCATAGCACGCGCAGCGCCGAACAGCGCTGCCCGGCCGAGTCGTAGGCGGAATTCAGCACGTCGAACACCACCTGCTCGGCCAGCGCCGAGGAATCGACCACCATGGCGTTCTGCCCGCCGGTCTCGGCAATCAGCGGAATAGTATGGCCGCGGTCGTCCAGCCGGCCGGCCAGGGTGCGGGCGATCAGGCGCGCCACGTCGGTAGAGCCGGTGAACATGACGCCGTCGATGGCCGGGCTGGCCACCAGCTGCGCGCCGACAGTCTCACCGCGGCCCGGCAGCAACTGCACCGCGCCCGCCGGCACCCCGGCCGCGCGCAGCACCTGCACCGCCTGCGCGGCGATCAGGCAGGTTTGCTCGGCCGGCTTGGCGATTACTGTGTTGCCTGCCACCAGCGCGGCGGCGACCTGCCCCGTGAAAATGGCCAGCGGGAAATTCCAGGGGCTGATGCACAGCACCGTGCCCAGCGGCCGGTGCGTGTCGTTGTCGAACTCGCGCTCGGCCTGCTCGGCGTAATAGCGCAGGAAATCGACCGCCTCGCGCACTTCGGCAATGGCGTTGGGCAGCGACTTGCCCGCCTCGCGCACGATCAGGCCCAGCAGCGGCTGCATGCCCTCTTCCAGCAATTGCGCGGCGCGGCGCAGGCACAGGGCGCGTTCGGCCACCGGCGTGGACTGCCAGATCGGCGCGGCGTTGTCGGCCACCTGCAGGGCGGCATCGACCTCATCGGGCCGGGCCTCGACCACCTGCCCCACCACGTCGCGATGGTCGGCCGGATTGCGCACGTCGACGGCGCGCTCGGCATCCCAGGCCGCGGCATCGTCGCCCAGCATCGGCGCGGCCCGCCAGGGCGTGGCCGCGCTGGCCAGCAAGGCCGCCGCAAGCGACCCCAGCCGATGCTCGTTAGTGAGGTCCAGGCCGGCGGAGTTCAGCCGCGCGCCGCTGCCGGGCGGGCCGTACAAATCGCGCGGCAAGGGAATTTTCTCGTGCGGAGCGCCCAGCGGCGAAATCCGCGAGGCGACCTCGACCGGGTCGGCCACCAGTTCGTCCACCGGAATGCTCTCGTCGCCGATCAGGTTCACGAACGAGGTGTTGGCGCCGTTTTCGAGCAGGCGGCGCACCAGGTAGGCCAGCAGCGTCTCGTGGGTGCCCACGGGCGCATAGATGCGGCACGGGCGATTCAGCTTGTTCTGCGCCACCGGCCCGACCACTTCTTCGTACAGCGGCTCGCCCATGCCGTGCAGGCACTGGAATTCGTATTGGCCGGGATAGTAGTTCTGGCCCGCCAGGTGGTACACGGCCGCCAGGGTGTAGGCGTTGTGCGTGGCGAACTGCGGATACACCGCCTCGGGCGCGCCCAGCAGCTTGCGCGCGCAGGCCAGGTACGCCACGTCGGTGTAGACCTTGCGGGTATAGACCGGGTAGCCCTCCAGCCCGTCGACCTGGGCCTGCTTGATTTCGCTGTCCCAGTAGGCGCCCTTGACCAGGCGCACCATGATGCGATGGCGGGTGCGCCGCGCCAGGTCGATCACATAATCGATCACGAAGGGTGCGCGCTTCTGGTAGGCCTGCACCACGAAGCCGATGCCGTTCCAGCCGTCCAGCTCGGGCGCCAGGCACAGCGCTTCGAGCAGGTCGAGCGAGATTTCCAGGCGGTCGGCTTCTTCGGCGTCGATGTTCAGGCCAATGTCGTAGCTGCGCGCCAGGATGGTCAACGCCTTGACGCGCGGCAGCAGTTCTTCCATGACGCGCTCGCGCTGTGCGCGCGAGTACGTGGGATGCAGGGCCGACAGCTTGATGGAAATGCCCGGGCCTTCGTAGATGCCACGGCCCGCCGCCGCCTTGCCAATGGCATGGATGGCCTGCTCGTACGATGCGTAATAGCGGTCGGCATCTTCGCTGGTGGTGGCCGCCTCGCCCAGCATGTCGTACGAATAGCGAAAGCCCTTGGCCTCGAGCTTGCGGTTGTTGGCCAGCGCCTCGGAAATGGTCTGGCCTGACACGAACTGCTCGCCCATCATGCGCATGGCCAGGTTGACGCCCCTGCGCACCAGCGGCTCGCCGCCCTTGCCGATCAGGCGCGTCAGCGCCTTGGACAACGACTGTTCGCTATTGACCGCCACCAGCTTGCCGGTCAGCATCAGGCCCCAGGTAGCCGCATTCACAAACAGCGATTGCGAACCGCCCATGTGCGCGCGCCAATCGCCGCGCGAGATCTTGTCGCGGATCAGCGCGTCGCGCGTGGCGCGGTCGGGAATGCGCAGCAACGCCTCGGCCAGGCACATCAGCGCGACGCCTTCCTGGCTGGACAGCGAGAATTCCTGGATCAGCCCCTCTACCCCACCGCCGCCGCGCTTGTCGCGCAGCGCCTGCACCAGGCGCGAGGCCATGGCGTGGATCTTCTCGGTATGGGGCATGCGCGCCTGGCCCAGCAACAGCGGCACGCATTCCGGCTCGGGGCGGCGATAGGCCGCCGTGATGGCCGCGCGCAGCACCGACTGGGGCTGCACGTCCTGGCCGAACTCGAAGAATGGCGGCGTGGCGGGCTGCGCGCCCGTGTCGGTGTCTTCGAGGTCGGCTTCGTCTTGCGACAGATGGGTGATTTCCGCTGGCAACTGGCCGCGTTCGATCTTGTCGAGGTACGCCAGGAGCGCCTGCTTATGCAGCCAGTGCGGGGTGCAGCTCAGTTTCCGCGCGGCGGCCTTCAGGCGGTCGCGCAAGGTGTCGTCCACCTTGACGCCCAGTGTGGTGCTGGCCATGATGAATTCGGTTCCTCAGCTTATGCGGCAATACCCACGGCCCAGCCGGGCCGCGCCTTGCCGATTCCGGTCAAACCCGGATACTAAGGAAGATGCAACCCGCTTTGAATTATGGTTAACCTTTAAGGGTTTACCCTTACAGTCACACCCTTATCAGCTGCAACCCCAGAGCTGGATCTCGGGGCCGGCCGGCGTGGCGCGCGCGCCGCCCGAGTCAATCGCCGAGGCAATGGTCCGCGCCAGCAGCACCACCGCCTGCTGCTGGGCCTGCACCAGGGCCGGAATGCCCAGACCATCGGCCGGCATCTGCACCGTGGCCCGGCAAATCAGGGCGCGGGCGCCCTTGAGCTTGATGGGCCGCACGCGCCAGGTGGCGTCCAGCCGCGCCGGCCCGCCCGATACCATGTCGAAGCGCTGCACGTCGACCTGCACGCGCCACACCGGCGTATCCGCGGCCGGTTGCAGGGCCTGGACATCGAGCGCGCCCAGGGCATGCGTCAGGCCGTCGGACAGCGCGGCGCCGATCTCGTCGGACAGCGGCGCTGCCCAGCGATGCGAATACAGCGGCGTCAGCGCCCCGTCGCCCTCGGACTTGGCCAGCATGATCTGCGGCTGGTCGGCCTGCAGGGGCACCGACACGGGAGCAACCTCGATCTGGAAGGCGGCCCGCTGCGCGGCGGCCGGCGCCGCTTGAGGAGCCGCCTGCAGCGTGTAGAAACGCGCCGGCGGCGACATGGCGCAGCCGGCCAGCGCGGCCGCCAGGGCCAGCGCGGACAACGGAAGCCGGAGGTATCGGGAAAGGGACATGGGTCAGTTCCTGGTAGCCCCGGGCAGCGGGTCATCGCCGCGGCCGCGGATCAGGGCTTCTGGATTGGCCTGCAGGTAATCGGCCAGGGTGCGCAGCGAACGGGCGGCCCGGGCCAGCTCTTGCATGGCGCGCTCGGCATTGGCCGGCAGCGCCGCGTCGTTGGCCAGCAACTGGTTGATGTTGTCGATCGACTTGCGCGCGGCACGCAGGGTTTCGCGCGCTTCGGGCGCCAGCGTCTTGTCCAGGCTGGACATCAGCCTGGAGGTGCTCGACAGGGTCGTGCGCAGGTCGCGGCCGATCTGGTCGAACGGGATCTTGTCGATACGGTCGACGATGTTGGTGATCTGCTGCTGCAGTTGTTCCAGGTTGCCCGGGATAGTGGGAATGACGACCGGATCGGTAATGTGGAACTCGACCGGATCGGCCTTGGGGAAATGCGCCAGCACGATGTACAGCTGGCCGGTCAGCAGGTTGGCGGTGCGCAACTGCGCGCGCAGGCCGTGCTTGATCATGGACGCCAGCAGCTTGCCTTCGGTGTCGTCGCCAGACTCGAGAGCGCGCTCGTGCACCCGGTCGTAGACCGATCCCAGGCGTTCGGGATACAGCGACGCATCGACCATGGCGAAGAAGCGCTTCTTGTCGGAATCGAAGTCGACGGTAATGCGCGTGACTTCACCCAGCGCGATGCCCTGGAAGTCGATCGTGGCGCCCACGCTCAGGCCGCGCACCGACTGGTCGAAACGCATGCGGATAGGCACGGGGTCGCCATCGGGGTTCGCCTTGGCGTCGGCCTCGCTGGCATACAGCTGGAATTCGCTGCCGGCCTCGGCGGCGCCCGGATCATTGAGGTTGATCGGCGCGAACGCGACCCCGCCCAGCGCGAGCGACACCAGAGACTGGGTATGCAGCTTCAGCCCGTTGCCGTCGACCGACAGATCGACGCCGCTGGCATTCCAGAAGCGCGCGCCGCGCGTCACGAATTTGTCGTTGGGAGAATCGATGAAGACTTCGACATTGACGGCGTTGCCGCTTTCGTCGAGCTCGTAGCCGATGACCCGGCCGACATTGATGCGGCGAAAGTAAACCGGCGATCCGATGTCCAGCGACCCCAGGTCATGGGCCTTCAGGACGAAGCGCTTGCCGTCGCGGTCATGCGTGACGGGCGGCGGCGTTTCCAGTCCCACGAACTCGAACTTGGTGGCGCTGGTCGCGGCCCCTGCCCCATCGACCGCATCCACGCCGATGTAGGCGCCGGACAGCAGCGTGCCCAGGCCCGACACGCCGCTGATGCCCAGCCGCGGCCGCACCACCCAGAAGTTGGTGCCCTCGGTGGCCAGCCCGGCGGCGTCTTTGACGAGCTCCGCCTGCACGATGACCTTGGAGCGGTCGTCGTTGAAGCGAATGCTGTGCACCGTGCCCACTACCACGTCTTTGTAGCGCACCTGGGTCTTGCCGACCTCGATGCCCTCGGCGGTGTTGAACTGGATGGAGATTTCCGGACCGGTTTGCATCCAGGTGCGGACCACCAGCGACAGGCCGGCCAGCAGGGCCACGATGGGCACCAGCCATATCCAGGAAATGCGCCGCTGCTTCTTGCGGGTGACTTCCGGGACGTCGACGCCGTTGCTGGAAGGTGGAGGTGTCTGCTCGGCCATATAGAGTGTGGATGTGCGAGGCTATGCCGTATTTTGCCCGGACGCCGCGGGCATGTCGCCCCCCGCGGGCCGGTCGGCGCCAGCCTCGCCGCGCGGCGCCTGGTCCCAGGCAGTGCGCGGATCGAAGCTCATGGCCGCGAGCATGGTCAGGATGACCACCAGGCCGAACGCGCCGGCCGCCGGGCCGGCCGAGATTTCGAACAGGCCCTGGAAATGCGCCAGGGCCGACAACAATATCACGACGAAGACGTCGAGCATCGACCATTGCCCGATGAACTCCACCAGCTCGTACAGCCGGGTACGCTGGCGCAGGTTGAACTGGCTGCGCCGCTGCACGGCGATGGCAAGCACCACCAGCGCGAGAATCTTGGTGAGCGGCACCACGATGCTGGCCACGAACACGATCAGGGCGATGTCCCATGAGCCCGTATGCGAGAGCTCGACCACGCCGCCCAGGATGGTATGGCCGCTGTCGCCGAAAAACAGCGAATTGATATTCATGATGGGCAGCACATTGGCGGGCACGTACAGCACGGCCGCGGCCAGCAGCAGCGCCCAGGTGCGGGCCAGGCTGTCGGGTTTGCGGTAGTGCATTACCGCCCGGCAGCGCATGCAGCGCGGCGCCGGCCCGTCGTGGCCATGGGCGGCCAGCGCCTGCACCTGGCCGCAGACATGACAGCCAGCCAACACCTGGCCCGGCTGCGCGCGCGGCACGTGCACCGGCGCCACGCCGTTTTCCTCGGCATAGCGCCATATCGCATGCGGCGACAGGCGGGAAAGCATGGTCAGCAGCACCGTCAGGACCGCAAAGGCATACAGGCCGGGCTCGGGCCCGACCCGGGCCATGCCGGCCAGCTTGACCACGGCCACCACCACTCCCAGCAGGAACACCGGCACCATGCACCATGGCCGCAGCATGCCCAGCAAGCGCATGGCCGGCCGCAGGCCACGGGGTTCGCGGCCCCGGGCCAACGGCCACAGCACCCACGCCAGCAGGCACAATTGCAACAGCGGCAGGCCGAAGCCGGCCAGGCCGGTCATGGTGGCGGTCATGACGTAGCCTTGCTGCCACGTCATGGCGACTGCGTCGAGCAGCGAGGCATCGCGGACCAGGCCCCGCACCGACATCGACACGACCGGATAGCCGTTGGCCACCACGAATACGATCAGCGCGGTCAGCGTGAGCGCCAGCCAGCCCGACACGCTGAGGCCGCTATAGCGCCACAGGATAGTGCCGCAGCGCGAGCAGGTAGCGGTCTCGCCGCGCTGCAGTTCGTGGCGCCTGAAGATGCTGGCGCAGTGTTCGCACGAGATCAGGGGCTCGCGGGCCAAAACCGGGCCTTAGTCGACCAGCTCGACTTCCTGCTTGTCTGGCGCGCCAGAACCCGGCGATTTGCCGGCGCCGTCGAAGCTGAGCCGCACCTTGCCGGTTTCGTCGAGATCCACCGTGACCGTGCCGCCATCGGCCAGCTTGCCGAACAGCAGTTCGTCGGCCAGCGCCCGGCGGATGGTGTCCTGGATGAGGCGCTGCATGGGCCGGGCGCCCATGAGCGGGTCGAAGCCCTCTTTGGCCAGGTGCTCGCGCAGCCCGTCGGTGAATACGGCCTCGACACGGCGCTCGTGCAACTGGTCTTCGAGCTGCATCAGGAACTTGTCGACCACGCGCAGGATGATCTCGCGCGACAGCGGCGCGAACGGAATGATGGCGTCGAGCCGGTTGCGGAATTCCGGCGTGAACATGCGCCGGATTTCGGCCATTTCGTCGCCCACCACCCGGCTGTTCGAAAAACCTATGGCCGGCCGGTTGAGGGTTTCCGCGCCCGCGTTGGTGGTCATGATGATGATGACGTTGCGGAAATCGGCCTTGCGTCCGTTGTTGTCCGTGAGCGTGCCGTGGTCCATGACCTGCAGCAGGATGTTGAACACATCGGGATGCGCTTTCTCGATTTCGTCGAGCAGCAGCACGCAATGCGGCTGTTTGGTGATGGCTTCGGTGAGCAGGCCGCCCTGGTCGAAGCCCACATACCCCGGCGGCGCGCCGATAAGGCGCGACACGGCATGGCGTTCCATGTATTCGGACATGTCGAAGCGCAGCAGCTCGACGCCCATGATGAAAGCCAGCTGGCGCGCCACTTCGGTCTTGCCCACGCCCGTGGGTCCCGAGAACAGGAACGAGCCGATCGGGCGATCGGGCTTGCCCAGGCCCGAGCGCGCCATCTTGATGGCGGCGGACAAGGCTTCGATGGCGGTATCCTGGCCGAATACCACGGTCTTGAGATCGCGGTCGAGCGTGGCCAGCTTGCTGCGGTCGTCGTTGGACACCGACTGCGGCGGGATGCGCGCGATTTTCGAGACGATGTTCTCGATGTCGATCTTGCCGATGAGCTTTTTCTGGCGCGAGCGCGGCAGCAGGCGCTGCGCGGCGCCCGCTTCGTCGATGACGTCGATGGCCTTGTCGGGCAGGTGGCGATCGTTGATATAGCGCGCCGACAGCTCGGCGGCGGCGCTGAGCGCGGCCGCCGAATAGCGCACGTTGTGGTGTTCTTCGAAGCGGCTTTTCAGGCCGCGCAGAATCTGCACCGTCTGCTCGACGCTGGGCTCGGAGACATCGATTTTCTGGAAGCGGCGCGACAGCGCGTGGTCTTTCTCGAAGACCCCGCGGAACTCGGTGTAAGTGGTGGCGCCGATGCACTTGAGCTGCCCCGACGACAGCGCCGGCTTGAGCAGGTTGGATGCATCGAGCGTGCCGCCCGAGGCCGAACCCGCGCCGATGAGGGTATGGATTTCGTCGATGAACAGGATGGCGTCGGGATTGCCGCGGATCTGCTTGAGCACGCCCTTCAGGCGCTGTTCGAAATCGCCCCGGTACTTGGTGCCCGCCAGCAGCGCCCCCATGTCGAGCGCGTAGACGTGCGCGCCCTGCAGGATTTCGGGCACTTCGCCGCGCGTGATGCGCCAGGCCAGGCCTTCGGCGATGGCGGTCTTGCCCACGCCGGCCTCGCCCACCAGCAGCGGGTTGTTCTTGCGGCGCCGGCACAGCACCTGGATGACGCGCTCGACTTCATGCTCGCGGCCGATGAGCGGATCGATGCGGCCGGCCAGGGCCGCCGCGTTCAGGTCGTTGGCGTACTGGTCGAGCGGCGACTGGCGCGACTCGGACGGTTCTTCGAGGCCGGGCTGCTCTTTGGGGGCCGCCGCGGATTCTTCCTGCGGCTGCTTGGTGATGCCGTGCGACAGGAAATTGACCACGTCCAGGCGCGTGACGCCCTGCTGCTGCAGGTAGTACACCGCGTGCGAGTCTTTTTCGCCGAAAATGGCCACCAGCACGTTCGCGCCGGTAACCGGCTTCTTGCCGGTGCCGCCCGCCGAAACGTGCATGATGGCGCGCTGGATCACTCGCTGGAAACCCAGGGTGGGCTGGGTGTCGACCTCCGCCCCCGTGGGAATGACCGGCGTGTTCTCGGACACGAACTGACGCAGATTACGGCGCAAGTCATCCAGATTGGCAGCGCAGGCGCGCAGGACTTCCACCGCCGACGCGTTGTCGAGCAGCGACAGGAGCAGATGCTCGACGGTAATGAATTCATGGCGAGCCGAACGGGCCTCGACAAAAGCCATATGCAGGCTGACTTCAAGCTCTTGGGAAATCACGCTTCCTCCGTAACGCATCGAAGCGGTCGAAATACACGATTCATATTCTAAGCTGATCAGGGCGTAACGCCAGCGATTTCAAAAACCACACGGTCGTAACGGCCTTGTTCATCCATGGCGGTCAGGGTATAGCGGCCATTGTGCACCATCGACAGTGTCAGCGGCGCCGACGCCGAGCCGCGCTCGCGCACGCGCCCGTCGAGCATCCACCACACCTGGCCGCGCGCGCCCTGCACGCTTACATCCAGTACTACCTCTTGCCGGCCCGGCACCGGCCGCAGCACCGATCCGTCGGCGACCCCCTGCACGCGCAGCGGGCCGCTGGCTGCGTCAGCATAGCCGGCGAAGCTGGGCGGCACCGTGTCGTCCAGCGCCCACGCCGCGCGCGGCTGGGCGCATGACCCGGCCTGCGCGCTGCCCTGCCGCCAGCCGCCCGGCCAGCAGGTGACCACGGGCCGCACGCTGGCCGGGCGCGGCGCGCGATGCGCGGCCCCGGCGGGCAGCACCGCGGCGATGTCGCGCAGCAACGGCGCAGCCACATTGGCGCCAAAAAAACCTGGATTGGGCGTGCCGTCGGGCCGCCCCACCCACACGCCGATGGTCCAGGCGTCGGTAACACCCACCGCCCAGGCATCGCGAAAACCGAAACTGGTGCCGGTTTTCCAGGCCAGTTGCCGGCCGGCCTGCAGCAGGGGCCGGTCGGGGTGGCCGCCGCCCTCGAGAATATCGCGCACGATCCAGGCCGCCCCAGGGCTCATCATACGGGACTCGACCCGTGGCTGTCCCGGCGCCAGGCGCGGCCGCCCGGCCAGCCCCCCGCGCGCCAGCGCCCGATAGGCGCCGACCAGTTCTTCTAATGTGGTGCCGGCCCCGCCCAAAATCAAGCTCAGGTTGGGCACGGCGCCGTCCGGCATGCGCAGGCGCACGCCGCCGGCCAGCAGCATCGAGGCAAAGCGCGATGGCCCGACGCGGTCCAGCAGGTCGACCGCGGGCACGTTCAGCGAACGCTGCAACGCCTGCGCCACGCTTACCGGACCCGAGAACGCCGCCTGGAAGTTGCCCGGCGCATAGCCGCCGAACGACAGCGGCGCGTCCAGCAGCAGGCTTTCGGAGTGCACCAGCCCCTCGTCCAGCGCCTGCGCGTACAGGAACGGCTTCAGGGTGGAACCCGGGGAGCGCACCCCGCGCACCATGTCCACGTGCGAGTAGCGGCTGTCGTCCGAAAAATCGGCCGAGCCCGCATAGGCCTTGACGGCCAGCGTATCGTTGTCCATGACCAGCACGGCCATCGATACTTTCGGCGGCAAGGCATCGACCCGGTCTAGCAGCATGCGCTCGGCGGTGGCCTGGATGTTGGTGTCGAGCGTGGACGCCACTATGGCCGGCCGCCGGCCGGCGCTTTGCTGGCCGGCCAGCAGGCGCCGGGCCGCCAGCGGGGCCAGCCAGTGCGCCCGCAACGGCGGCGCCACCACGGTCTCGATCTTGGCGTCGGCCACGGCGGCGGCGCTCCAGCCGCGCGCCGTCATGCGGTCGAGCACTTTGTCGCGTGCTGCCTGGGCCGCCCGGGGGTGCCGGTCGGGACGCAGGCGCGACGGAGCCTGCGGCAAGGCGGTCAGCAAGGCCGCCTCGGCCGGGCTGAGATCGCGGGCGGACTTGCCCAGCCACAGGCGCGCGCCCATTTCCACGCCCTCGACAATGCCGCCCATGGGCGCGTGCGTCAGGTACATGGCCAGGATCTCGTCCTTGTCATAGTGCCATTCGAGCTGCAGCGCGCGGGCGATCTGGCGCAGCTTGGCGGCCAGCGACCGCGAGGGCTGGGCAGCCAGCCGCGTATCGACCAGGCGGGCCACCTGCATCGTCAGCGTCGAGCCACCCGATACGATGCGCCCGTGCGCCAGCCATTGCCAGCCCGCGCGCGCCAACGCCACCGGATTCACCCCCGGATGCCAGTAGAACCAGCGGTCTTCGTAGCCCAGCAGGTTTTGCAGGTAAACAGGCGCCACCTGCCCGGGCGCAACCGGATAGCGCCACATGCCGTCGCGGCTGGGATAGGCGCGCAGCGGCGTGCCGTCGGCCGCCACCACGACCACCGCCCCGCCGCCGTCGATGGCGGGCAAGGGAAACAGGCGGTCGAGCGCGAGCAGCGCCGCCGCCCCCACCGCCAGCAGGCCGGCCAGCAACGTCAGCCGCTGGCGCGCGCGGCCACCCTTTCTTATTGCGGCGCGGCGCCGCGGTCGCGGATCTCGATGGGACTCCATCGTTCGCCTACGCCTCGCAATTCGGGCCGGTACATGTCTTCAGCCACGCTGGACGGCACGGCGTAACGCCCCGGCGTAACGACCCGCGCCATGTAGAACACCTCAACAGTGTTGCGGTCGAGGGCCACGGCAGCCACGTAGCGGTCGTCGCGGAATTCGCGGTGCTTGATGGCCGGGTTGGCCAGCGCGTCAGCCACCCGCGTCCCGCCGATTTGCCAGTCTTGCATGTCGGGGCTTTGGGACAGGTTCAGGTTTTCGACTTCCAGGCCGGCCGGCACGCGATCGACCACCAGCGCGTCGGGCAACACCTGGTTGGCCGAGACGCGCAGCTTCACCACCAGCAGGTCGCCCGTATGCAGTACACCGCCGTCCCAGGGCCGGCCGTCTGGCGTGTACCAACTGCGCTGCAGGCGGATGGCGTCGCTGCGCGGCGCGGGCGGTTCCTGGCGGGTGCCCTGCAGGTCGAGCTCGGCGAACAGCGGCTGCGTGCCGGTATTCGTGAGTTGCAGGGCAGCCACGTCGGCGCCGCGCAGGGCCACGCTGCGATCCGCGGCGCCGGTCAGGTCCTGGCGCCCCGCGGCGGTAGCCAGCGATGCCGCCCAGGGTTGGCCGGCGTCGCCGCCCGCCGCGCCGGCGGCCAGCACCAGCGCCATCTGCTCCTGGGTCGACAGGTAAGAACGCCCCTGCAGGCGGCTGTCGAGCTGCGCCAGCCAGGTTTCACGGCCCTGCTCCGCCAATTGGTATTTCGCCGCCAGCGCGTAGGCCAGCGCGTAATCGCGCACCGCGCTGCCGTAATCGCCCAGCCATTCGTCCCAATAGCCGCTGCCCCCATGGCGCTGATAGCCATAGCCGCGCGCCTGCGCCAGCTCGACAGCCTGCTCCATGCGCGCCGCATCGCCCATGAGCTGGAATGCCGCGGCCAGCTGGATCAGGGGCAACGGCGACAAGGCGCGTTCCTGGTAACGGTCGAACAACTGGCGCACCGTCGACAGCGGGGCCTGGCGATCGCGCGCCAGCACCAGCGCCGCGGCTGCAAAACCGGCGAAGCGGCGGTGATCGTTGCGCAGCGTGGTGGCGTAGTCGCTGTCGACGCGTCCGCTTTGCAGTTGGCGGCGCAGCCTGTCGGGCCAGGTGCCGAAGCTGCCGGCGCTTTGCTGCACTTGCTCCAGCAACCACCGTTTCGGGCGCGCCAGCGCGTCGTCCGGCACCGCGAACTGACGGTCGCGCGCGTCCTGCATGAAGCCGGTGGCATACGCCGTCAGCCAGACGTCGCGCGCCGAGGCATCGCCCCACAGCGAATACGCGCCGGAAGCGTTGCGCATGCCGGCCAGGCGGCCCAGCGCCCCGGCAATCTTCTCGGCGCGGGCTTCGCGGCTGCGCACGGGCAGGCCGAAACGCTGCGCGTCGGCATCGTCGATCAGCACCCAGGGCAAGGTGGCGCTGATGGTCTGCTCGGTGCATCCGTACGGATAGCTGAGCAGGCGTTGCACCAGGCGCCCCACGTTGATGGGCGGCCGGTTCGACAGGCTGAGGCTCGCACTGACCGAATCGGGGTAATAGCCCGCCACCAGCGCCGCGCCGGGCGCGAAGCTGGCGCCCGGCGCCAGGCGCACGCGCCGCAGCTGGTTTTCGGGGGCATGGGCCGGCTGCACCTGCAGCACCGATTCGCGCACGATGCGCACCGGCTTGGCGCCGCCCTTGCCGTCGATCTGCAGCCGCAACTGCCCCAGCCCGTACGAGCCGGTCGCCGTGGCCACGAAACGCAAGGTAGTGCGCTGGCGGTCCTGCAGCGTGACCGTGCGCGTGCCATCGGCGATGGCCAGCGGATCGAGCGCGCGCAGGTCCACCGTGACCTGCTGCGTGGCGCCGCTGAGGTTGGTGACATCCAGCGCCACGGCGGCCTGGTCGCCCGGCGTAATGAAGCGCGGCGTGCTGAGTTCGGCCACGATGGGCGCGGCCACGACCAGCTCGGCATCGGCGCTGCCGTATTTTTCGTCGCTGAAGGCCACCGCCATCAGGCGTAGCGTGCCGTTGAAGTCGGGCAGGTCGAGCGCAATGTCGGCCTGCCCCTGCGCATCGAGCGCCACCGGCCCCGAGAACAGGTCGACCAGCTTGACCTTGCGCGGCAGGCTGCGGCTGTCGCCGCGCAACGCCGCGTCGCCGCCCCACTTCAGGCGGCCGCGGGTGCCGTCCATTTTTTCGATCAGTTTGCCGTACATGTCGCGCAGTTCGGCGGCATAGCGGTGCTTGCCGAAGAAGAAATCGAGCGGATCCGGCGTCGCATACTGGTTGATGTTCAGGATGCCGACATCGACTGCCGACAGGGTGACCATGGCCTGCCCGCCTTGCGCGCCGTCGACCTTGACGCGCACGGTGGCGCGTTTTTCGGGCTCGACCTTGGCCGGGGCTTCGAGCGCCACGCCCAGCTTGCGCTCGGCGCTGCCGATGGGCAGGAATGCCAGCCCCAGCGCACGGGCCGGCGTGACCCGGTCGCCGGCGCTGCCGGGGCGGAACACCACGGCCGACACGTACAGGTCGTGCCGCTTCCAGGCCGGATCGACAGGAATTTCAAGAGGCGTGCCGGAAGCCTGCACCGGCACCCAGCGCGACCACAGCATGCGGTCGCCCTCGACCGTGACCAGCGCCTGCCCATCGTGCGGCGGCGTAATGGTCAGCCTGACGGTATCCCCCGGCCGGACGGGCACGCCTTCGAGTTTCATCTGGACCCGGTCGGGCCGGTTGCCCACGGCCTCGGCGTCTTGCGCGCCCCACCCTGCGTAGAAGCGGTAGCGCGCCACCTGGCCGGTCTGGGGGTCGGCGATCTCGAGCCGGTAGCGGCCCCAGCCGACCGGCAGCGACAGCGTCGTGCGATCGGGCAGCGCAATAACGCGCGATTCCACCAGTTCGTCGGTATCGGTGTAGCCGCTGTTCCAGCCGCGCTGGTCGTCGTAACGCCAGTAATAGCGGCGGTTTTCACGGTACAGGCGCAATTGCGCCTCGGGCAGCGCCGCCACCTTGCCGGCGGTGTCCACGCGCACCACTTCAAAGCCGGCCGGCGCGCCTTCGCGCGTGACGTCGTCGTCGAACAGCGGGCGCACGGCAATCAGCTTGTCGGCCGGCCAGACGCTGCGCTCGATCGAGCGCACCACGGGCCGCCCGCCTGACTCCAGCAGGCTGGCGGACAACCGCACCCGCAGCGGCGAATTGGCCGCGCCCGCGCCTTGCGGGTCGACCGACAGTTGCGCCGCGCCCTGGTCGTCGAGCTTGCCTTCGGGCAGTTCTTCGTAATGCCGCAGGGCGTCGTCATTGACGTCGCCGAACACGAAGCCCGGCCATTGCTGGGCCAGCGCGTAGCGGTCGCGCTTGACCTGGAAACTGGCCAGCAGGCGGTTGCCGGCGGCCGGCGCGCCGTACAGGTAATCGCCCTGCACATCGATCTGCCACGGCTCGCCCGGAGCCAGGACGGCCTGCGCGGACTCCAGCCGCAGTTTCATGCGCTCGGGCAGGAACTCCTCGACCTGGAACCACCACGAGGCGTCCGGCGTGCGAGCGGCCGGGTCGACCCACAGCTCAAGCAGCCACTTGCCGGTCTGCGCATCGACGGGCAGGCTGATGGCATGCTCGACATAGCCGGGCGTCTTTTCCGCTGGATGCCATAGTTCGCTGCGCACCAGCCGGCCATCGGGCCGCTTCAAGGTGGCGGTCAGCGGCGCGCGCGGCAACGGACGGCCGTCCGGGTCGCGCGGCAATACCGACACCTGGAACGTTTCGCCGGGCCGGTACAGGTTGCGACCCGCATAGACAAACAAATTGTTGTTGCGGGCGGGATGGCCGCCAATGTCGTATTCGGACAGGTCCAGCGCCGGTTCGCCCAGGGCCAGCACAGTCATTTCGGCGCCGCGCACGGCGCGCACCAGGCGCGCGCGGGCCGGATCGCCGTCGAAGCGCACGTGGCCGTCCTGGTCGGCATGGGTTCGCGCCAGCACTTTGCCGGCGCCGTCCACCAGTTCGACCTCGGCATCGGCCACGGACTGGCCGCTCTTGAGCGACACGGCATAGGCCTCGATGCGGTCGGCGTAGCGGCGCGTGTGCAGGCCGATGTCGCTCACATAAAAATAGGTGACCTGGTATTCGTAGCGAAAACGCCCCGGCTCGCTCATGACCGCCACGTAGATGCCGGGTTGCCGCAATTCGGCCAGGGTTTCTACCGGCAGGAACGTCACATGCCGCCGGTTGGGATGGTCGTCGGTAAGAAAGCGGCCCTGGTAGACGCTGGTGGTCAGGCGATGCAGCCGGTCGAGGTCCCAGTTGCTGACCGAACCCTTCAGGCTGCGGTTGTCGGAATAGCGCCATTCGTCGTCGTCATCGTCGTCGCCGGCGTTACCCAGGCCCAGCACGTCGTCGAAGAATTCGGCCATATGCTCGGGCGCCACGCGCAGGAACTGCACGTCCACCTCGGGCACGTTGACCGTGGTAACGGGCAGGCCGCCGTTCTGCCCGGCCGGCAGCACCACGCCACGGCTGGCAAAGTAGAACGAAGGCGGCATGGCCGGCGTCTGCACGCTGCATTGCAGATCGGCGCCCAGCGTGGCGCCCGCCTGGGCGCCGGGCAGGGCCGCGCGCAGGCGCACGGCATAGCTGCGCTGCGGTTGCACATAAGGGAAATAGACCATGCGCGGGTTGTCGCCCACCACCCAGGCGCCCTGCACCGGCCGCCCCTGCGCTGCCGCAGCACCGGCAGCCACCACCGACGCCTTGCTGGCCGCGGCGGCGTCCTGCCCGTCTTCGGATGCCTTGACCGCGCCAGTGTCGACGACGTTCAGGAAAGAATCGAGGCCGGCCTTGCGGTCTACCGGCTGAGTGAACGTGACCGCCAGGGCCAGCGTGTCGTTGTATTCGCGGGCCTGGCAGTCCAGCACCGCGAACGGATCGGCCTGGCCGACCGTGGCGGCGGCGGGCTGGGCCGAAGCCGGCGGCTGCGGCCGGGATTGCGTCGCGTGATCAGACTGGATGGGCGATGGCTGGACTGCCGCGGCAGCCTTGCCAGATGCCGATGGCGCCCCGCCTCGCCCAGCCCACCACCCCAGGCCCACGGCGATCGCCACCACCACCGCCAATATCGCGACAGCGCCCCCTCTTTGACTCATCACATGCCCCTGTACAGCGTGTACGAGCGCCGCGCGCCCTGGATGACCGCCGCCACGCGGCAGATACTAGACTGCTTGTTATACGGGTTCCATGACGCACTGCAACGGATGCTGGCGCGCGCGCGCATACTGGGCAACCTGCGCGATCCGCGTGGCGGCCACATCGCGTGGGTAAACGCCACAGGTGCCACGGCCTTCATGATGGACCTGCAGCATGATGCGGGTGGCATCTTCCTGGTTCTTGCCAAAGAACTTCTGCAGGACCTTCACTACGAATTCCATCGGCGTGTAGTCGTCATTGAGCAGCACCACCTGGTACATGGGAGGCGGGGCGGTACGGGCCGGCGCCTTTTCCACAGCCACGTCATGCTGGGTATCCAAGGTCGAACTCATAGGGCGGGATTCTATTGAAACAAGGAACGGCAACGCCGGGACTTACGTAAAATTACACGCAGAAATGCGTAGTTTCCACACTTGACGCCGGAAAGAAAAGCAGAGCATTATCCACGCATTCGGGGGTCCTTGGCTGCATGGAGGCCCACCCGGAAGCCGGAAGGCAAGCAAGCCCAGGCCCAATGCCTTCTGTCAAACATACGATTCAATGAGGCAGTCCGCATGTCTGATACGACCGCAACCGCCGTCCAAGGGGACAATCCCAAATCGACGGGTACCGTCAAATGGTTCAACGATGCGAAAGGATTCGGCTTCATAACGCCCGATGACGGCGGTGAAGATCTGTTCGCGCATTTTTCGTCCATCCAGATGAACGGCTTCAAAACCCTGAAAGAAGGCCAGAAAGTGGCGTTCGAAATCATCCAGGGTCCTAAAGGCAAACAGGCATTGAACATTACGTCGGCCTGACGCCCAGTATCTGTACAGCGCCGCCCGCAAGCCGGCCCATCCGGCATCGGGCGGCGTTATTGCCCGGGCGGGGCGCAATGCCCCGCCCTGTTATTTTCCGCCGTTTCCCCATTTCATGTCGACCCATCGCCCGCCGTCCTACCCGCGCCTTTTCATTCACGCGGCCGTCGCCGTCGCCGCGCTGCTGGGGCTGCCCGCCGGCGCCACGGCCCAGCAGACGCTCACCGCTCCCCAGCGAGGCCTGCCGGTTGCCGAGCTGACCGCCGGCATTCACATCATCCGGGCCGAAGTGGCCAGCACCGAAGACACGCGACGCATCGGCCTGATGCAGCGCCAAAGCCTGCCCGACAACAACGGCATGCTGTTCGTGTTCGAAATGCCGGACCTGCAGTGCTTCTGGATGCGCAACACGCTTTTGCCCCTGTCGATCGCCTTCATTGCCGACGACGGCGCGATCGTCAATATCGCCGACATGGCGCCGCAAACCGACGACGCCCATTGCTCAGCCCGGCCGGTGCGCTACGCGCTGGAAATGGCGCAAGGCTGGTTCGCCACGCATGGCATCAAGGAAGGCAACCGCATCGACGGGCTGCCCTGAACCTGGGCCCAAGCCCCAGCCCGCGCGGACAGACCTGCGAAGCAATGAAAAAGAGCCGGAATTTCCGGCTCTTTTCGTTACGCGCGCGGCAAGGTCAGACGCGTTCGAGCACCACTGCAATGCCCTGGCCTACGCCGATGCACATGGTGCACAAGGCGTAGCGGCCGCCAGTGCGATGCAGCTGGTTGATGGCCGTGGTGGCTAGGCGGGCGCCGCTGGCGCCCAGCGGGTGCCCCAGGGCAATAGCGCCGCCATTGGGATTGACGCGCGCGTCGTCGTCGGCAATGCCGAGGTCGCGCAACACCGCCAGGCCCTGCGCGGCAAAGGCCTCGTTCAGTTCAATGACGTCGATCTGGTCGAGCTTCAGCCCGGTAAGTTCGAGCACCTTGCGGGTAGCCGGCGCCGGGCCCATGCCCATGATGCGCGGCGCCACGCCGGCCGTGGCCATGCCCACCACGCGCGCGCGCGGTGTCAGGCCGTGGCGGGCGGCGGCGCGCTCGTCGGCCAGCAGCAGCGCCGCGGCGCCGTCATTCACGCCCGAGGCATTGCCGGCCGTCACCGAGCCGCCTTCGCGCACCACGCCCTTGAGGCGGCCCAGCGCTTCCAGGCTGGTTTCGCGCGGATGCTCGTCCTTGGCCACCACGATCGGGTCGCCCTTTTTCTGCGGGATGGACACGGGCGTGATTTCGGCGTCGAAGAAGCCTTCGCGCTGGGCGCGAGCGGTTTTTTCCTGGCTGGCCAGCGCGAACTTGTCCTGGTCGGCGCGGCTGATGTTGAAGTCGTCGGCCACGTTCTCGGCGGTTTCGGGCATCGAGTCGACGCCGTACTGGGCCTTCATGAGCTTGTTGACAAAGCGCCAGCCGATCGTGGTGTCATAAATGGCGGCATTGCGCGAAAACGCGGTGTCGGCCTTGCCCATGACAAAGGGTGCGCGGCTCATGCTTTCGACGCCGCCAGCCAGCATCAGGCCGGCTTCGCCGGCGCGGATCGCGCGCGCCGCGGTGCCGATGGCATCGAGCCCCGACCCGCACAGGCGGTTCAGCGTGGCGCCCGGCACTTCGATGGGCAGCCCCGCCAGCAGCGACGCCATGCGGGCCACGTTGCGGTTGTCTTCGCCGGCCTGGTTGGCGCAACCCAGGATCACGTCGGCCAGTTCGTCCCAGTGCACACCGGCGTTGCGCGCCATCAGCGCCTTGATCGGCACGGCGGCCAGGTCGTCGGCGCGCACGGGCGCCAGGGCGCCGCCGTAGCGGCCGAAAGGGGTGCGGATGGCATCGCAGATGTAAGCATGCACGGTCATGGATCGAAAACCCGAAGTAGTGTGACAAGGAAAAAAGTAGATTTTTCGATGTTACGCCAGCCACACGGCGGCCGGCGCAGCCCTGCCCCGACACGTCCACAAGACGGACAGTGTCTATGTGTTGGACACCTTGGTTGAGATACCTTGGCCGCTACGACGGATCGCCGCGCGCGGCCCGCCCCGCCTCGACCTGCGCCTGGCGGCGATAGCGGCCCGCCGCGAAGTGGTAGAACGGCTGCGGGCAGAACTGGCGCGCCACCACCGACGCCGACAGGGCGCCCACCAGCAGCCAGAACAGCATGGGCTGGCTGCCGGTCATTTCCATTACGATCACGCTGGCGGTCAGCGGCGACTGCGTGGCCGCGGCCAGGAAGGCCGCCATGGAAATTAGCACCAGGACGCGGCGGTCGACCTCGCCGCCGGTCAGTTCCCACAAATGCTGGCCAATGCCGGCCCCGGTGGTCAGGGCCGGCGTGAAAATCCCGCCCGGGATGCCTGCCCAGTACGACACGACCGTGGCGGCCAGCTTCGCCAGCCCGAACGCAGCCGGGCCTTCGGACTCGCCCGACAGCAGGCCGCCGGCGACCGCATAGCCGGTGCCGTATACCGTGTGCTGGCTGAGAGCGCCCAGCACGGCCAGGGCCAGGCCCATGGCCGCCGCCGTGCAAACCGGATGCTGGCGGATCCAGCCGCGCCACGAAGCCGGCGCGACGCCCGCCGCGCCCTTGCTCAGCAGGCGGCTGAACACGCCGCCCAGCACGCCGTTGACCAGGCCGCACAGCAGCACCCACATGGCCATGTATTCGGGCAGCGCCTGCCCGCCGAACGTGCCGAAATATGGGTTGTTACCCGCCAGCGCGACCACCAGGAAACCCGCAGCCAGCACGCCGATCAGTACCAGGCGCTGCCAGCGCAGCACCGTCCCGCGCCCCAGCTCCTCGATGGCAAAAATAACCCCCGCTAGCGGGGCATTGAAGGCAGCGGCCAGCCCTCCGGCCGCGCCCGCGGCAATCAGTTCGTTGGCATGGAACCCGCGCAGCGGCACGCCGCGGCGCTGCCAGAAGCGTCCCCAGGCCAGCATGACGGCGGCGCCAACCTGCACCGAGGGGCCTTCGCGGCCGGCCGAGGCGCCTGCCGCCAGGCCCAGGAACGTCAGCGGGATCTTCCACACCGTCTGGCCGGGCGACACCAGGCTGGTCTGGGCCGGCCCGGGCGGCAGGGTCAACGAGCCTATCACCTGCGGAATGCCGCTGCCGGCGGCCTTGGGAGCCAGCCGCAAAGTCAGCCAGCGCAATATGGCGAATGCCGCGGGAATCAACAGCAACGCCAGCCAGCCGTAGCGCGAGACCCAGGCGTGGTTCCATTCCAGCGCCAGGTCGGCCAGGCGGGCAAAACCCAGCGACACCAGGGCCACCAGGGCGGCGCCGCCCAGCAGCAACCCCAGCTGCAGGCTTTTGCGCGACAGGCGCCCCATTTGCCGTGCCTTGCGGTGGGAAAGCAGGCGCAGGCGGGTCGTCAGGCGGCGTATCAGTTGCATGGTCGGCGGGTCAGCGTGAAGAGGATGCGAACAGTAGCGCGGTGGGCCCGCTACCTTACCATCGGATCGCGTTGGCCGGCCGCATCGGCGCGCACCCGCGCACCGCAAAATGGAAACGCCCGGCCGAAGCCGGGCGTTTGCTTGGGCGGCGGACCGCTCAGGCGAAGTTCTTGGCCGCGAAGTCCCAGTTGACCAGCGCCCAGAAGTTTTCCAGGTACTTGGGGCGGGCGTTGCGGTAGTCGATGTAGTAGGCGTGTTCCCAGACATCACAGGTCAGCAGCGGCTTGTCGGCCGTGGTGAGCGGCGTGGCGGCATTGCTGGTGTTGACGATGTCGAGCGAACCGTCGGCCTTCTTGACCAGCCAGGTCCAGCCCGAGCCGAAGTTGCCGGCGGCGGACTTGTTGAAGGCTTCTTTGAAGGCGTCGAAGCTGCCCCACTTGGCGTTGATGGCGTCGGCCAGCTTGCCGGAGGGCGCGCCGCCCGCGTTGGGAGCCAGGCTGTTCCAGTAGAACGTGTGGTTCCAGATCTGGGCCGCATTGTTGAACACGCCGCCGGACGACTTCTTGACGATGTCTTCGAGCGAGGCGTTTTCGAATTCGGTGCCGGGAATCAGGTTGTTCAGATTCGTGACGTAGGTCTGGTGGTGCTTGCCATAGTGAAACTCGAGCGTTTCCTTGGAGATGTGCGGAGCCAGAGCGTCCAGCGCGTAAGGCAGGGGGGGAAGAGTATGTGCCATGTGGGTTCCTTCTTTGTTGAGTGCACGATCAAGCGCGACCATTGTATCGGCTCTTGGAGCGGGCACGCCCGCTTAACCCTGTTTTGGCGCGGGGTTAACGGGCGCGCGGGTCCAGCACCTGCACCCGCGCGCCGCCCTGCGCGAAGGTCGCGTCCAGCTCCTGGGCGCGCGCCAGCGACGCGCCGTCGCGCACGATGCGGCCTTGCGCGTCGCGCACGATCGCGTAGCCGCGCGCCAGGGTGTGCTGCGGATCGAGCGCGCGCAGGTGCGCCGCCACCGCGTCGGCCCTGGCCTTGCGGACGGCCAGTTGGCGAGCCTGCGCCTGCCCCAGCCGGCGCGCCACCGCGGCCAGCCGCTCAGAGGCGCGCCCAAGGTCGGGCGCGGCATGCGCCAGCCGCTGCGCCAGCAGGCCGATGCGCGCGTTGCGGCGGCCCTGCGGGCCGTTCCAGGCCCCGGCCAGGCGGTGACGCAAGGTGTTCAGCCGTTCGGCCTGATGCGCCAGCCGGCGGGCCGGCGAAACCAATTGCGCCGCCGCCCTGTCCAGCCGCTGGGCGGCCCATTCCAGCCGGCGCTGCTGTGCGCGCGCCAGGCGCCGGGCCGCCTGCTCCACCTGCCCCAGCAGGTCGGCCCGCGGCACGCAGGCCAGCTCGGCCGCCGCAGTGGGCGTGGGGGCGCGCACGTCGGCCACGAAGTCCACAATGGTGAAGTCGGTCTCGTGCCCGACGCCGCTGATCACTGGAATGGCGCTGGCGGCCACCAGCCGCGCCAGGGATTCGTCGTTGAAGCTCCACAAGTCTTCGATGCTGCCTCCGCCTCGCACCAGCAAGAGCGTATCGACTTCCTGGCGCGCATTGGCCACTTGCAGCTGAACAGCCAGCCGGGCCGCGGCATCGGCGCCCTGCACCGGCGCCGGATACACCACCACCGGCACCTGTGGCGCGCGGCGCGCCAGCGCCGACAGCACGTCGCGCAGCGCGGCCGCGTGCAGCGAGGTAATGACCCCGATGGCGCGCGGCAAGGCCACGGGTGTGCGCTTGACGGCGGGATCGAACAGTCCCTCTTCGGCCAGTTGCGCCTTGAGCCGCAGAAATGCCTCGTACAGGTTGCCCACGCCGGCGCGCCGCATGGCCTCGGCCTGCAATTGGTAGTCGCCGCGAGGCTCGTACAGCGACACGCGGGCGCGCACTTCTACCTGGTCGCCAGCGCGGGGGACAAAGCCCACGGCCGCCGCGCGGCCGCGGAACATCACGGCGCGCACCGCTGCCCGGCTGTCTTTCAAGGTGAAGTACCAGTGGCCCGACGCGGCCTGGGTGAAGTTGGAAATCTCGCCGCGAACCCACAATGACGGGATGTTGCGTTCCAACAATTGGCCCACTGCTTGGTTCAGCTGGGCAACCGTCATGATATCCCGCGTAAATACGTCGTTTCTTACGGGAAATTCAACTGTCATAAGGCTTTCCGAAGAGATATCTGTCCACAGGGCTTGCCGGACGGGCACAGATGATATCGCAGGCCATTCCTTGACGGCCGCCCCCCTGCAACGCCAATAAATTAGTAGCAACTTATTGTTTTTTATGGGAAAAATGGCCCAGACCAACCTGGCACACTACCGCCGACCCAGCCCAAAACCAGCATTCATCCGCATTTCAGGGAAGTTCTGCACAGAATTATCCACAAAAACTGTGGATAGATTGGTCCCACGGCAGCGGCCTTGCCACCGGGGCCTTCCGCCCGTTACAGTTCGCCCTTGAATCGGGCTGCGCCGCCGGGCGCGGCCACCCCGGGAGCTCCGCCTTGCTGTCCATTTTTCGCGAAGCCGGTTGGCCGATCTGGCCACTGCTTGCCACGTCCATACTGGGCCTGGCCCTGATCGTCGAACGCCTGCTGTCGCTCAGGCGCGGACTGATCTTGCCGCGCGGGCTGCCCGAACAAGTGCTGGAAATGCAGCGCAACGGCCAGGACACGCCGCAAGCCCTGGCCAGGCTCGAGCGCAATTCGCCCCTGGGCCGCGTGCTGGCCGAAGTGCTGCGCCAGCGGCACCAGCCGCACGATCTGCAGCGCGCGGCCATCGAAGACGCCGGCCGCGCGGTCGCCCACGACCTGAACCGCTACATCCCGGCCCTGGGCACGGTGGCGGTCATCGCTCCGCTGATGGGGCTGTTCGGCACCGTGGTCGGCATGATCGAAATCTTCGGCTCGTACACGCCTTCGGGGGGCGATCCGGCCCAACTGGCGCGCGGGATCTCCATCGCGCTCTACAACACCGCCTTCGGCATCCTCATTGCCATTCCCGCCATGATCGCGCACCGTTACCTGCGCGGCCGGGTCGACGGCCTGCTCAACGCCATGGAGCAGATCGCTGCCAGGGTGGCGCGGGCCAGCGCGCCGGATGCCCAGTCCGGGAACCAGCCATGAACTTCCGCGGCGGGCGCGGCGAAGGCGACGAACTCGAGATCAACCTGATCCCGCTGATCGACGTGCTGCTGGTCATCCTGATTTTCCTGGCCGCCACGACCTCGTTCGCGCGCTTCACCCAGTTGAAGGTCACCCTGCCCGAGGCCGCCATCGAACAGGAAACCCCACCCGCCATCGAAGTGGCAATCAGCCGCGACGGCCGCTACGCCGTCAACGGCACGCTGGTCGACGCCGCCGGACCCGCCGACATGGCGCAGGCCCTGACGCTGGCCGCCGCCGGCAAGCCGCAGCCGCTGCTGTTGATCAACGCCGATGCACAGGCCACTCACCAGTCGGTGGTCAATGTCATGGAAGCGGCCCGCCTGGCAGGCATTGGGCGCGTCAATTTCGCCGCCCAGAACGCCCGGTGAAGCCCTCTTCTTCTCGCGCCTCCTTTGCGCAACGCCACTGGCAGCACGACGGCTGGCTGGCCACGCTGCTGCGCCCCCTGTCCGCCCTGACCGCCTGGCACGTCGCGCGGCGCCGCGCCCAATACCAAACCGGCCGCCGCCCCATATACCGCGCCCCCGTGCCGGTCGTGGTCATCGGCAACATCTACGTCGGCGGCACCGGCAAGACGCCGGTGGTCATCGCCACCGTGCAGGCGCTGCGCGAACGCGGCTGGACGCCCGGAGTGATCAGCCGCGGCTACGGCGCGCGCATCGGGCCGCAACCACGCGTCGGCCAGGGCCAGGAGCTGACTCCTGCCAGCCATGGCGACGAGCCGGCCCTCATCGCCCACGCGACGGGCGCGCCGGTCGCGGTGCATCCGCGCCGCGCCCTGGCGGCCCAGGCGCTGCTGCGCCAGCACCCTCAGGTGGACGTGATCGTCTCCGACGATGGACTGCAGCACCTGGCCATCGCGCGCGACATCGAAATCGCCGTGCAGGACGATCGGGGCATCGGCAACGGCCGCCTGCTGCCGGCCGGCCCACTGCGCGAACCGGCCGCGCGGCTGGATACCGTCGACGCAATAATTACCAATCGCGCGCCGCAATCGTCCTTCACGCCCACGGCCGCCTGCGGCCAGGGGCCGCGGCGCGCCGACATGCGGCTCGAGCCCGAAGCGGCCCGGCACCTGCAAAGCGGCGCCCGCCGGCCGCTGGCCGATTTCGCCGATGCCCGGGCATTTCCGGCCGTGGCCGCCGCCGCGGGCATCGGCAACCCCGAACGCTATTTCGCCACCCTGCGCGCCGCGGGCCTGCGCCCCGAACCCTGCCTGGCGCTGCCCGACCACTACGATTACCGGCGTTCGCCGTTCGAGGCCATCGTCGCAGACGCGATCCTGGTCACCTCGAAAGACGCCATCAAGTGCCGCGGGCTGGACGACCCGCGCCTGTGGGAAGTCCCGGTGCAGGCGCGGCTTTCCGACCCCGGGCTGTTCGACTGGCTGGAGGCGCGCCTGCGCCAGGCGGCCGCCGCCATCGCGCGCTGAAGCTCGCTGCGCCGGCGTCCCAAACTGCTTTAGAATCGCGGGATGGAATCCCGCCTTCTCGACACTCTCGTGTGCCCCGTCTGCAAGGGCCGCCTCGACTTTGACCGCGCCCGGGCCGAACTGCTCTGCCGCGCCGACCGCCTGGCCTACCCCGTGCGCGACGGCATTCCGGTCATGCTTGAATCCGAAGCGCGGCAGCTCGATGCCGCGCCCGCCGATCCGGCCTGAGCCGTGAGCTTCGTCGCTCTCATCCCGGCGCGCATGGCGTCCACGCGCCTGCCCGACAAGCCGCTGGCCGACATCGCCGGCAAGCCCATGGTCGTGCGCGTGGCCGAGCGCGCGGCCCGCTCGGGGGCCACCGGCGTCTACATCGCCACCGACGACGCCCGCGTCGCGCGAGCCGCCGCGGCCCACGGCCACGCCGCCCTGCTCACCCGCGCCGACCACCCCACCGGCACCGACCGGCTGGCCGAGGCCGTCGAGCAACTGGGCCTAGCCGACGACGCAGTGGTGGTCAACGTACAAGGCGACGAGCCCCTGATCGATCCGGCCCTGGTCGACGCCGTGGCCGCCACGTTGCAGGCCAGTCCTGACGCCGCCATCGCCACCTGCGCCTGTCCGCTGGCCGACGCCGAGGCGCTGTTCAATCCCAATGTCGTCAAGGTCGTGTGCGGCGCTGGCGGGCGCGCCCTGTATTTCTCGCGCGCGCCCATCCCCTGGGCGCGCGACGCCCTGGCCGGCGGCACGCGCGTGCTGGCGCCCGGCTTGCCGGCCCTGCACCATATCGGCCTGTACGCATACCGCGCGGGCTTCCTGCGCCGCTTCCCGGCCCTGTCCCAGGGCGCGCTGGAACACTACGAGGCGCTGGAACAACTGCGCGCCCTGGAACACGGCCACGCCATCGTCGTACATCGCACGCCGCAACCGCCCATGGCCGGCGTGGACACCCCCGCCGACCTCGAGCGCGTGCGGGCGCTGTACGCCGATGGGTTATAAGGGGTTTCCCTTGATACGCTCGGCCACAAGGGCTGCTGCATTGCGGCATAATCGTTCCCGGTCATAAAAACTCGCAATCAATCAGGAGCATCCATGCGTCTCATCCTGCTCGGACCGCCCGGCGCCGGCAAAGGCACCCAGGCCGCATTTGTCACCCAGCACTTCGCCATTCCGCAGATTTCAACCGGCGACATGCTGCGCGCGGCCGTCAAGCAAGGCACGCCGCTGGGCCAGGAAGCCAAGAAAGTCATGGATGCCGGCGGGCTGGTGTCCGACGAAATCATCATCGGCCTCGTCCAGGACCGCCTCAAGCAGCCCGACTGCGCCAACGGTTACCTATTCGACGGCTTCCCCCGCACCATTCCGCAGGCCGACGCGCTCAAAAGCGCCGGCGTGGCGCTCGACTACGTGGTCGAAATCGAAGTTCCCGAAGACGACATCATCGAACGCATGAGCGGCCGCCGCGTGCATCCGGCCAGCGGGCGCAGCTATCACGTGCGCTTCAACCCGCCCAAGCAGGAAGGCCTGGACGACGTCACCGGCGAACCCCTGGTCCAGCGCGACGACGACCGCGAAGACACCGTGCGCAACCGCCTGGCCGTCTACCAGAAGCAGACGCGCCCCCTGGTCGACTACTACGCATCCTGGGCCCAGGCCGGCGACGGCAAGGCGCCCAAGTACCGCAAGATCTCCGGCGTAGGCGCCGTCGACGACATCAAGGCCCGCCTGTTCCAGGCGCTGGCCAGCTGAGCCGGCCCCCCAACGCCCTCTTCCTTGCGCCGCGGCCTGCCGCGGCGCTTTGCTGAATCTATCTGTCTTCAAAGGCTTCACATGGAAATCTCGAACAAGGTATTCATCGTGACCGGCGGCGCATCCGGCCTGGGCGCCGGCACGGCGCGCATGCTGGTGGAAAACGGCGCCAAGGTCGTCATTGCCGACCTGCAGGACGAACCCGGCCAGGCCCTGGCCAACGAGCTGGGCCAGCGCTACGTGCATTGCGACGTCACCCGGGAAGCCGACGGCCAGCGCGCCGTAGCCGCCGCCCTCGAACTGGGCCCGCTGTTCGGCCTGGTGAACTGCGCCGGCGTGGCCCCGGCCGCCAAGATCGTCGGCAAGAACGGCGCGCACCCGCTCGACCTGTTCCAGAAAGTCATCTCCATCAACCTGATCGGCAGCTTCAACATGATGCGGCTGGCCGCCGAGGCCATGAGCGCCAACACGCCCGAGCCCACCGGCGAACGCGGGGTGCTGATCAACACCGCGTCCGTCGCGGCTTTCGACGGGCAGATCGGCCAGGCTGCCTACGCGGCTTCCAAGGCCGGCGTGGCCGGCATGACGCTGCCCATCGCGCGCGACCTCTCCAGGACCGGCATCCGCTGCATGACCATCGCCCCGGGCATTTTCGGCACGCCCATGATCTTCGGCATGCCCCAGGAAGTGCAGGATTCGCTGGCCGCCAGCATTCCCTTCCCGCCGCGCCTGGGCCGCCCCGAAGACTACGCCCGGTTGGTGCACAGCATCATCACCAACGACATGCTCAACGGCGAAACGATCCGTCTCGACGGCGCGATCCGCATGCCGCCCAAGTAACCCTGGCTGCGCGCGCCGGCCCGTCCGCCGCGCGCTTCTTTCCTTTTCCACATGGGTCTGTTCCGTTCGGCCGCCACCGTCAGCAGCTTCACGCTGCTGTCGCGCATTACCGGCCTGATCCGCGACATCCTGATCGCGCGCGCGTTCGGCGCCGGCCCGCTGACGGACGCCTTCTGGGTGGCGTTCCGCATCCCCAACCTGCTGCGCCGGTTGTTCGCCGAAGGCGCGTTCGCGCAGGCCTTCGTGCCCATACTGGGCGCCGCGCGCAACGAGCGCAGCGACGCCGAGGTGCGCACCCTGCTCGACCGCGTGGCGGTATTGCTCACCCTGGCGCTGATGACCGTGACGCTGGCGGGCATCCTGGCCGCGCCCTGGGTGGTCACCGCCATGGCCAGCGGCCTGCGCGGCGATACCCGCGCCGCGGAATTCGGCGCGGCCGTCTGGATGACGCGGATGATGTTCCCGTACATCCTGTGCATGTCGCTGGTGGCGTTTGCCTCGGGCGTGCTGAACACCTGGCGGCGCTTCGCCGTGCCGGCCTTCACGCCGATGCTGCTGAACCTGTCCATGATCGCCGCCTGCCTGTGGCTGGCGCCGCGCATGGACATTCCCATCTACGCCCTGGCCATCGGCGTCATGGCCGGCGGCGTGGCGCAACTGGCCATGCAATGGGCCGCGCTGGCGCGGCTGGGCCTGGTGCCGCGCCTGTTCACCAGCGCGCGGCTGGCCTGGCGCGACCCCACCGTGCAGCGCATATTGCGCCAGATGGCGCCCGCCACCCTGGGCGTGTCGGTGGCCCAGATTTCCCTGCTCATCAACACCAACATCGCCACCTGGCTCGCGCCGGGCAGCGTCACCTGGCTGTCGTTCGCCGACCGCCTGATGGAATTTCCCACGGCGCTGCTGGGCGTGGCGCTGGGCACGGTGCTGCTGCCCAGCCTGTCGGCCGCCCACGCACGGCGCGACGCCGCCGCCTATTCCGCGCTGCTCGACTGGGGCCTGCGCCTGGTGCTGCTGCTGGGGCTGCCCGCCGCTCTCGGGCTGGCGCTGCTGTCCGACGGCCTGGTGGCGACGCTGTTCCACTATGGCGCGTTCCAGGCGCAGGACGTCGCCCAGACCCGCCTGGCGGTCATTGCCTATTCGGCCGGCCTGATCGGCATTCTCGGGGTCAAGATCCTGGCCCCGGGGTTCTACGCCCAGCAGGACATCCGCACGCCAGTGAAGATAGCCATCATGGTGCTGGTCGCTACCCAATTGATGAACCTGGCGCTGGTGCCCGCCCTGGCCCATGCCGGCCTGGCGCTGGCCATCGGGCTGGGCGCCACCTTGAACGCGCTGGCCCTGCTCATCGGCCTGCGGCGGCGTGGAGCTTACCAGCCTGCGCCCGGGTGGCCCCGGTTCCTGTTGCGCCTGCTGCCGGCGCTGGCCGCCCTGGCCCTGGTGCTGGTCTACGCCCAGCAGCGACTCGACTGGGTGGCCCTGCAGGTCCACCCGGGCCAGCGGGCCTTGTGGCTGGCCGCGGTGCTGGCCGCCAGTGGCGCCGTCTATTTCGCGGCCCTGTACGCATGCGGGTTCCGGCTGCGCGATTTCGGGCGGCGGCGCGCCGGGTAAACCCGCACGCCACCACGCGCCGAACGCCAAACCTGTAAAAAAACAATAATTTACGCGGGCACGATGTAATCTAAAGTAAAAAAAGCATTATTATTTAATGATGCAGCTGCTCGATAGTCATTCGGGTTCATTCATGGCACCGAATACCCCTTCCAGCCAAGCGTCCCCTCTCGCAGACCAGGTCATAGACTGGCTGCTGCTGCTACGCTCTGGCCGGGCCACGCAGCGCGACTATGCCAAATTCCTCGCGTGGCGCGATGCAAATCCGCAACACGACAGCGCCTGGCAGCAACTGACCGGCACGCTGGGCGGCGCGGCATTCGGCCGCCTGGGCGACTCCTACCCGGCCGGCTACGAGTCCGACCTGCCCCCGCTCAACCTGCACCCGCCGTCCCGTAGCCGGCGCCGCTTCCTGGGCGCCGCCGCGCTGCTGGCGGCTGGCGGCGCATCGGCCGCCTATGTGGGCAACATGTTCTTCCCCCTGGGCAGCCTGACCTCCGACGCCGCCACGGGCACCGGCGAACGCCGCCGCTACATGCTGTCCGACGGCAGTGAATTGCTGCTGGACGCGCGCAGCCGCATCGATCTCACTTATACAGCCAACACCCGCAAGCTGAACTTGCTGGCGGGGGCAGTTACCGTGGCGGCCGCCGCCACCGACCACCGCCCTTTTACCGTCACCACCGCCGAAGGCACCATCCATTCGGCCGGCACGCGCTATATGGTGCGCCAGCAGCCTCATCGCACCCTGGTGGTGGCGCACGATGAACCCGTCACCATCGAAACCCTGGCCGGCGCCCGCGATGTGCTGCGCCCGGGTCTGGGGGTGCGCTTCGATTCCGTGCGCGTGGGCGTGCCGCGCGCGGAACTTGCCGCCCAGGCCGCCTGGGAACACGGCCTCATCGATGCGCGTGGCCAGCCCTTGGCCGAAATTATCGGAGCGCTACGTCCCTATTATCCTGGCAGCCTGCGCGTCTCGATGGCCGCCGGCGGCCTGCCCGTCACGGGCGAATACGCGCTCGACGATGTCGATGCCACGCTGCGCAGCCTGCAGCAACGCATGCCCATCGACGTGCGCCGCTTTACGCCCTGGATTATCTCCATAGGCGTGGCCTCGGCCTGACCCCAGCTGCCCTCACGGGTAAAGATCTTGCAATCCCCGGCAGAGTTGCTACAATATTGGACTTTGCCGAATTCACTAAATATCGCAACATGGCCAATACCGCCCAAGCACGCAAACGCGCTCGTCAATCGGTCGAGCGCAACAAGCACAACTCCAGCCTGCGCTCGATGCTGCGCACCGCCATCAAGCGCGTACGCCAATCCATCGCTGCCGGCGACAAAGCGGCGGCCAGCGAAGTGTTCCAGAAAGCCACCAGCGTGATCGATCGCGTGGCTGACAAGAACATCATCCACAAGAACAAGGCCGCTCGCCACAAGAGCCGCCTGGCTGCCGCCATCAAGGCGCTGGCCTGATCATTCTGTCGCCTCTTCGGGGGCGGCACGAATACGGCAAGACAAAGGATGCCCGCGGGCATCCTTTTGTTTTGGATGTTTCGGTGTTTGGGGCGCGCTGACCGCATCGCCTCGGCCGGGCGGGACGGCCGTCCCGCCCCGCGCCGCGGGAGCCCGGGCTGGTGGCCAGGCGTTCAGGTCGGAAAGGCCTCGCGCAAGGCGAACGTGGCCTGCTTGAACACGCCCAGGTCGGTGCCAACCGCCACAAAGTGCATGCCCATGTCCAGGTAGCGGCGCGCGTCGGCGTGCACCGGCGCGAGAATGCCCACGGCCTTGCCCTGGGCGCTGACGCGCTGGTACAGGTGGCGGATGGCCTCCTGCACTTCCGGGTGGCCCGGGTTGCCCAGGTGACCCAGCGCGGCCGCCAGGTCTGACGGTCCGATGAAAACGCCGTCCACGCCCTCCACCGCCGCGATCTCGTCGACCGCTTCGATACCGGGACGGCTTTCGATCTGCAGCAGCACGCAGATGTTGTCATTGATGGTGTGCAGGTAATCGGGCGTGGTGCCATAGCGGTTGCTGCGCTGCATGCCCGCCACCCCGCGGATGCCCTGCGGCGGATAACGCGTGGCCGCCACGGCGCGGCGCGCATCGTCCTCCGACTCGATGAACGGGATCAGCAGGTTATAGAAGCCGATGTCGAGCAGGCGCTTGATCTCGACCGGATCGTTCCATGACGGCCGCCCCACCGGCGCGCTGGCGCTGCCTTGCAAGGCCTGCAGCTGCTGCAGGAACATCGGCACCTCGTTGGGCGAATGCTCGCCGTCGAGCAGCAGCCAGTCGTAGTTGGCCAGCCCGACCAGCTCGGCGGTAATGTGGCTGGACATGCACATCCAGAAGCCGATCAGCCGCTCGCGCGCCAGGATGCGCTGGCGGAAGCGGTTGGGTAGCGGAGAAATCATGGAAACTCCTTTGCAGTGACGGATTCGGCCGGGTCGGCGGACCCGTGCCTTAGTGAATCTCGGGTTCGCCGGCCGCCTGCTCGCGCTGCCCGGTTTGCAGGAAGTCGAAATCGCAACCGCTGTCGGCCTGGCTGATGTGCTTCAGGTACAGCACGCCGTAACCGCGCTCGAAGCGGGGCGGCGGCGCCTGCCAGGCCGCGCGGCGCTCGGCCAGCTCGGCATCCGACAGCCGCACGTCCAGCCGCCGGCTGGGCACGTCCAGGGTGATGAGGTCGCCGTCGCGCACCAGCGCCAGCGGCCCGCCGACATACGATTCCGGCGCCACGTGCAGCACGCATGCACCATAGCTGGTGCCGCTCATGCGCGCATCGGAAATGCGCAGCATGTCGCGCACGCCCTGTTTCAGCAATTTCTGCGGAATCGGCAACTGGCCCCATTCGGGCATGCCAGGCGCGCCCTGCGGCCCGGCGTTCTGCAGCACGATCACACTGTCGGCGTCCACGTCCAGGTCGGGATCGTCGATGCGCGCGGCCATGTCGTTGTAGTCTTTGAACACCACGGCGCGGCCCGTGTGCGTCTGCAGGCGCGCCTCCATGGCCGGCGGCTTGATCACCGCGCCGTCGGGCGCCAGGTTGCCGCGCAGCACGGCCAGGCCGTCGCACGGCACCAGCGCCTGCTCGCGGCTGCGGATCACGTCTTCATGGAACACGCGCGCGCCCGCGATGTTCTCGCCCAGCGTGCGGCCATCGACCGTCTGCTGGGTGGTGTCGAGCAGGTCGCCCAATTGCACCATCAGGGCGCGCAGTCCGCCGGCGTAGTAGAAATCTTCCATCAGGTACTTGCCCGAAGGACGCAGGTTGGCCAGCACGGGCGTGCTGCGCGCCAGGCTGTCGAAGCGGTCGAGGTCCAGCGGGAACCCGCAGCGCCGCGCCATGGCGATCAGGTGCACCACCGCGTTGGTAGACCCCGACAGCGCCAGCACCGTGCGCACCGCATTGTCGAACGAGGCCGCCGTCAGCAGGCTGGACGGCGTGATGTCTTGCCACACCATCTCGACGATGCGCTTGCCCGACAGAGTGGCCATCTGCGCGTGGCGCGAGTCGGGCGCCGGAATCGACGAATAGCCCGACAGGCACATGCCCAGCGCCTCGACCGCCGCCGTCATGGTCGAGGCGGTGCCCATGGTCATGCAGTGGCCCGGCGATCGGGCGATGCCGTCTTCAACGCCCTGCCAGTCTTCTTCGGTGATGTTGCCGGCGCGCAGTTCCGCCCAGTATTTCCAGGTATCCGACCCCGAACCCAGTGTCTGGCCGTTCCAGTTGCCGCGCAGCATGGGGCCGGCCGGCACGAAGATCGTGGGCAGGTCCATCGAGGCAGCCCCCATCAGCAGGGCCGGCGTGGTCTTGTCGCAGCCGCCCATCAGCACGCAGCCATCGGCCGGATACGAACGCAGCAGCTCTTCGGTTTCCATGGCCAGCAGGTTGCGATAGAGCATGGTAGTGGGCTTCTGGAATGGCTCGGACAGGCTCATGGCCGGCATTTCCACCGGGAAGCCGCCGGCCTGCCAGATGCCGCGCTTGACCTCTTCGACCCGTTGCTTGAAATGGCTATGACAGGGGTTGATGTCGCTCCAGGTGTTGATGATGGCGATCACCGGCTTGCCGGCATAGTCGGAGCGGTGATAGCCCATCTGCGCCGTGCGCGAGCGGTGGCCGAAAGAACGCAGGTCTTTCACGCCGTACCAGCGATGGCTGCGCAGGTCTTCGGGGCGCTTGCGCTTGGAATGGTCAGTCATGGAGAAGTCCTTCGATAAGTCGTCGGGATGCGGCACGGGCCGTGTCGTTTCGGAAAAGTCGTCAGGCGCCCAGCAGGTAGGGCACGCCGCAGCGCTCGCACAGCGCGCGCAGGCGCTGCTCGAGCGCGGCGGGAATGGGAATGCCGTCGCGCAGGCGGCGGTCGCGTTCGGCGGCCTCGGGGTCGCCAGCTACCAGCACCGGCCGGGCCGGATCGACAGGCGGCGTGTCGTGCAGCGTGTCGATCACGTCGTCGACCTCTGCCTCGAACGAACCCGAATCGCGGAACGCATCCGGATTCAGCGCGAGGAAGAAATGGCCGATGTCGTCGGGTTCGCCGGGCTGGCGCACGGCCGCGCGGCGCGCCGCCATGGCGCTGCCGCCCAGGGTGCCGCCCAGTATCTGCGCCATCACGGCCAGCCCGTAGCCCTTGTGGCTGCTCATGGCGGCGGTGCCGCCCAGCGGGGTCAGGCCGCCCTCGGGACGGTCGAAAATGTATTGCATGGCCTGCGCGGCATCTGTCACGCTGCCGCCCTGCCCGTCTACGGCCCAGCCCTCGGGCAAGGGCTTGCCGTGGAAGTCGTAGACCTTCACTTTGTTGGCCGCCACGGTGGTGGTGGCCATGTCGAGCACGAACGGCTCATTCTGCGCCGCCGGAGCGGCGAAGGCGATCGGGTTGGTGCCCAGCACCGGCGCGGCGCCATGGGTGGGCACCATGATGAGTGTCGTGGCGCTGCTCGTGACCAGGCCCACCACGCCGCGCCGCACGGCCATGCGGGCGTAGACGCCGGCCGCGCCGAAATGATGCGAATTGCGCACCGCCACGGCGCCCACGCCGTGCTCCAGCGCCTTGTCCACCGCCAATTGCATGCCCTGCTCGGCCACTGGATAGCCCAGCCCGCCCATGCCGTCGAGCAGCGCGGTCGACGCCGCGTCGCGCACCAGGCGCGGCCGGGCGTCGATACGCAGCGTGCCGGCGCGCAGCTTGGCTTCGTACGAGGGCAGCATGGAAACCCCATGCGAATCGACCCCCAGCAAGTCGGTCTCGGCCATGAGTCCGGCCGTGGTGCCGGCCAGGTCGGCCGGCATGCCCCAGGCGGTCAGCACCCGCAGAATCTGTTCGCGCACCTGTTCGGCCGCCGCCCTGACCACTTGCCCATCACTGCTGCCCTGCACTGCCTGTCTCCTTGGGACTTGCGCCCGTTGTTTTCATGATGCGCCCGGCCCGGGCGCAGGTTCAATCCCTTTCGCGATCGACCAGGCGATGGCGCGCCTGCCCCAGGTGAAACTGCATGGCCACCCGGGCCCGTTCGCCGTCTTGTTCACGGATGGCGCACAGGATCGCCGCATGCTCGTCCGCCACGCGCTGGGCGCGCTGTCGCGAACCGGTGCGCGTAAGGCTGAGCGTCAGGCGCATGAAACCGCTGATGGATTCGTGAATGGATTCCAGCACGCCCAGGTAATAGTCGTTGCCGGTGGCTTGCGCGATGCTGGCGTGAAAGGCCAGGTCGGCCTCGGGCGAGACGTGGCCGCGTTCGAGACCATCGATGAAGGCCGCGTGCGCGTCGGCGATAGCCTGCAGTTCTTCGTCGGTGCGCCGCAGCGCGGCCAGCCGGGCCGCGTCGCCCTCCAGCGCCATGCGGATTTCCTGCGCGCGCAAATAGGCGCCCACATTCTGTACATCGCTGAAGGTTTTCAGGCGCGGCGCGGGCTGCTGGCTGACGAAAGTGCCCAGGCCCTGGTGCGCGGTGACCAGACCATCGGCACGCAGGCGCAGCAACGCCTCGCGCACCACCGGCCTCGATACGCCGAATCGCTCGCAGATTTCGTGTTCCGAAGGCAGCTTGTCGCCCACGTTCAGGCTGCCGCCCGCGATCTGTTCGAAGATCTGGCCGTACAACTGATCGGCCAGGCGCACCCGCTGGCCGCGTTCCAGCACCAGCGTGCCGGTGCCGGTTTCCGCCGCCGCGGCCGGCGCGGGCGCCCCGGCCGATGTCTTGCGTCTCACCTTGCTCCCCTTTTTACGTGGCGAGACGCCGGCGCGCATCGCGCAGGCGTCTCGCGGGTGTACAACGCGCCCCCTCCGGGCGCCAGACACCTATATACCATTGTCGGGCGCCGGCCGCTCAACCGCCCGGCACTCCTTGGGTATTGACGTACAGCGCGTAGATGGAATGCGACGATGCCATGAACAGCCGGTTGCGCTGCGAGCCGCCGAAACACACATTGGCGCAGCGCTCGGGCAAATGGATATGGCCCAGCCGCTTGCCCTGCGGCGACACTACCATCACGCCGTCCTTGCCTTCGCCCATGCCCCAGCCGCACCACAAGTTGCCGTCGACATCGCAGCGCATGCCGTCGATGGTGCCGCCCTGCGCGTCGAGGAACACCCGGCGATTGGACAGGCGAGCCCCACCGTCGGCCACATCGTAAACATGGATCAGGCGGTTCGGCATAGCGCGACCTTCGATCACATACAGCATGGAGCCGTCCGGAGAAAAGCACAGTCCGTTGACCCCTTTCAGGTCGGTGATCATGGCCTCGCCCTTGCCGGAAGCCGCGTCGATGCGATAGACCGTATGCGGCAGCTCTGCCGCTGCCTTGCGCCCTTCGTAGTTACCCCCGATGCCGAAAGGCGGGTCCGAGAACCAGATCGATCCATCAGCGGCGCACACCACGTCATTGGGTGAATTCAAGGGCTTGCCCTGGTAGCTGTCCATCAGCACCGTGATCGTGCCGTCGTACTCGGTGCGCGTGACGCGGCGCGTCAGGTGTTCGCAGGTAACCAGCCTGCCTTGGCGGTCGCGTGTATTGCCGTTGGCGTAATTCGACGGCTTGCGGAATTCGCTGACCGCGCCGGTTTCCTCTTCCCACTTCATGATGCGGTTGTTGGGAATGTCGCTCCACAGCAGGAAGCGGCCATCGCCGAACCACACCGGCCCTTCGGCCCAGCGCATGCCGGTGGCGATGCGTTCCACGCCGGCATTGAACAGCCGGTAGGACTCGAAGGCCGGATCGAGCACCTGCACGGACGGGTCCGGATAAGCGGGCGCGGGCTGCCAGGCCAGGGCAGCGCCCGGCAGCGCGGCCACCGCCGCGGCGCCCGCGCCCGCCAGCAGGCGGCGGCGCGCCGGGTCTGCCGGCCCATGGCCAGCGCAAAGCATTTCCTGCGAGACGGCCCGGGGCGGCCGCAAATCGGCGTCGTGCATGCAAGTCTCCTTCATGTTGTCGTGCAGAAAAAACTGGCGCGCGCGTCACGGCGGGCGGGGCTTATGCGGCAGCGGGTTCGCGGTCCCACTCGAGCAGGCGGCGCGCCACCGGACCCACGCGGTCGCGTTCCGCGTCGGACAGGCCGGTCAGCAGCGGCAACATCGGGCCCATGTCGGCCACGCCGGCCAGAGTCACGGCATCGTGCAGCACGCGGATCGGGCTGATCTCGTCGCGGCAGTCTTCCAGGTCGAGATAGCGCGCACGCACCTGCTCGGCCTCGTCGAAGCGCCCTTCGTGCAGCAAGCGCAGCAGGCGCATCGAGCCGCGCGGGGCCACGCACACCGAGCCCGAGGTAAAGCTCTTCAGGCCGAACTTGCGGAAGTGCGCAATGGCCGGGCGTTCGCCGACGCCGCTGACCAGCCAGCGCGAATCCACCGCCTGCAGCAGCGCCTCCAGATAAGGATCGTCGGTGGGATCGTCGCGCACCACGGCGTATTTCAGGGCCACGATGCGCCCTTCATCGACCAGGCCGGCCACCGTGGCGGGCGCCAGGTAGCCGGACGATTTCAAATACACCACCACCGGCTTGCCCAGCGCGTCGCTGAAGCGGCGGATGCCATCGGCCAGGCCGGCGTCGGTGTACGGAAACGACATGGGCAGCAGCATCGCGGTGGGAAACGCGCGCGTGCGCAAGATGGCGGCCTGGTCGATCAGCTTGCCGTAATCGGGCCCCGCCGAAGGCAGCACCCAGGTGTCGTCACCCGCGGCTTCGGCCAGGAAGTCCACCAGCCGCGCATACTCGCTGACGCCCACGTTGTAGAAGTTCGCGTTGCCGCCATACATGACGTTGCGCACGCCGCCCTGCTCCAGATGACGCAGCAAAGCCTGGTTGGCGTTCGTGTCCAGCGACAGGTCGGCCTTGCGCGCCAGCGGCGGAACGGCAATGACGGAACGCTGCAAGTCGGCGGCGGTGACCGGGGTGGTTTTCATGGCGGTAACTCCTGGAAGCCTTGTTGTCGAAAAGTAGGTCAAAAAAAAAGTATACTTGGTTGACAAGTAAAAGCTCAATACCTATATTTGTCTTACAACATTGTTTTGCTTACGGCAGTCCGGCATTCAAAGCCCGCCAGCGCAGATTCGTCCGGCCCCCTGTGCGGACGCCCCGAAAGAATGCGCGCTACGCGCACCCGAGGAGACATCGCCATGCTTGTAAAGTTTTCCATCCGCCCGTTGCTGGCCGGCGTGTGCGCCGTGGCGGCCCTGGCGGCAGCGCCGGCCGCATCTGCGTCCGCGGCCCAGGCTTATCCGGCCCGCCAGGTCACCATCCTGGTGCCGTTCCCGGCCGGCGGCACCACTGACATCGCGGCGCGGGTCGTGGCAGCCGAACTGGGCAAGGCCTGGCAACAGCCCGTGGTGGTGGAAAACCGCGCCGGCGCGGGCGGCAACGTGGGCACCGCCGAAGCGGCCCGCGCCACGCCCGACGGCTATACCTTGCTGATGGGCACGGTCAGCACCCACGCCATCAACCAGTCGGTCTACGCCAAGCTGCCCTACGACCCGGTGCGCGACTTCACGCCAGTCACGCTGGTGATTCCGGTGCCCAACATCCTTGAGCTGAACCCCGCCTTCGCCGACCAGCACAAGATCCGCTCGGTGGCCGACCTGATCGCCTACCTGAAGGCCAATCCCGGCAAAGTGAACATGGCCTCTACCGGCAATGGCACCTCCACGCATCTGTCCGGCGAGCTGTTCCAGGCCATGACCGGCACCAAGATGACCCATGTGCCGTACAAGGGCAGCAGCCCCGCGCTGACCGACGTCATGAGCGGCTCGGCCGACCTGATTTTCGACAACCTGCCATCTTCAATGGGCTTCCTGAAAGCCGGCAAGCTGCGCCCGCTGGCCGTCACCAGCGCCGAACGCTCGCCCGCCCTGCCCGACGTGCCCACCATGGCGCAGGCTGGCGTGGCCGGCTACGACGCGTCCAGCTGGTTCGGAATGCTGGCGCCGGCCGGCACGCCGCCGGCCATCGTCGACCAGGTGCAGCGCGACGTCGCGAAAATTCTGCAGGATCCGGCCGTGCGCGAGCGCTTCGCGGCGCTGGGCGCGGTGCCATCGGGCATGACCCCGGCGCAGTTCAAGCAATTCATGGCCGCCGAAGCCACCAAGTGGGCCAAGGTGGTCAAGCAATCGGGCGCGCGGGTCGACTGACCCCGCACCGCTTCCAGGCCGTCGGAGCGCGTGGCCGGCGGCCCGTCCAACAACACGCGCAAGGAGACACTGTGAACACACTGATCAGCGCCATTGCGGCCGCCAGCCTGGCCCTGCTGGGCGGAGGCGCCGCCCACGCGGCATCGTTCCCCGACAAACCCGTCACCATCATCGTGCCTTTCGTGCCCGGCGGTTCGTCCGACATCACGGCGCGCTCGGTCATGCCGAGCATGCAGAAGCTGCTGGGCCAGAGCTTCGTGGCCGAGAACAAGCCCGGCGCCAACAGCGCCATCGGCGCCCAGGCGCTGGCCCGCGCCCCGGCTGACGGCTACACCATGATGGTGGGCTCGATCGGCACCTTCGCCATCAACGAAGCGCTTTACAAAGAGCTGGCGTACAACCCCAGCAAGGACTTCGCATACCTGACGCAGGCGGTGCGCAACCCCAACATCCTGGTGGCGCCGCCCTCGTTCCCGCCCAATACCGTGGCCGAATTGGTCGAGTACGCCAAGAAGCACCCGGGCGAAGTCACGTACGCCTCGTCGGGCACCGGCTCGTCGGATCACCTGTCGGCCATCCTGTTCCGCCAGCGCACCGGCACCACGGGCGTGGACGTGCCTTACCGCGGCGGCGCGGCGGCCATTGCCGACCTGCTGGGCGCGCAGGTCAATGTCTCGTTCCAGAACCTGGGCGCCGTGCAGAAGTACGTGCAGGCGGGCAAGCTGAAGGCGCTGGCCATCACCGGCGACGCGCGCGCGGCCGACCTGCCCCAGGTGCCCACTCTGGCCGAGGCCGGCATCAAGGACATGGTGGTGTATTCATGGCAAGGGTTCGCGGTGCCCAAGGGCACGCCGGCCCCGGTCGTCAAGACGCTGTCCGACGCCCTGCGCAAGAGCCTGCGCGAGCCGGACGTCGCCAAGACACTGCAGGGCCTGGGCTTCGAGGTCGTGGCCAGCTCGCCGGAAGAGTTCGCCAAATTCCAGCAGGGTGAAGTCAAGCGCTGGAAGCAGGTCATCAAGGAAGGCGGCATCCAGCTGCAGTAGTCCACTGGGCGCGGGCGGGCAGCACGGCTGCCCGCCCGCGCCCCGAATCAAGTAGCATTTGCGTTTTACCCCTCACCCCGCGCATACGACATGACCAAGCAACGCATCCTCCAGGTCGGCTCCCTGTCCGGCTCGCCCTCGGCCAACCAACGGCTGGCCGACGGCTACGACGTCTTCGAACTCTGGAAGCATGGCGACCGCAAGGCCGCGCTGGCCGAATACGGCCCCGGCATCACGGCCATGGTGACCTCGGCCTCCATGGGCGCCGACGCCGCCCTGATCGCCGCCCTGCCCGACCTGAAGGCCATCTGCAGCTGGGGGGTGGGCTACGAGACCATCGACGTGCAGGCCGCGCGCCAGCGCGGCGTGATGGTCAGCAACACGCCCGACGTACTGACCGACTGCGTGGCCGACCTGGCCTGGGGTCTGATGATCGCCGGCGCGCGCCGCATGAGCCTGGGCGACCGCTACGTGCGCGCCGGCCGCTGGGGCCAGGTGCACGGCAGCATCCCGCTGGGCACGCGCGTCAGCGGTAAAAAGCTGGGCATCGTCGGGCTGGGCCGCATCGGCCAGGCCATCGCCCGGCGCGGCGACGGCTTCGACATGGAAGTCCGGTATCACAACCGCCGCGCCCGCACCGACGTGCCGTACACCTACGAGGCCTCGCTGGTCGAACTGGCCCGCTGGGCCGACTTCCTGGTGGTGGCCACGGTGGGCGGGCCCGAAACCCGGCACCTGGTCAACCGCGAGGTGCTCGAGGCGCTGGGTCCCAAGGGCATCATCGTGAATATCGCGCGCGGCCCGGTCATCGACGAACAGGCGCTGGCCACGGCGCTGGAAAGCGGCAAGCTGGGCTGCGCCGCGCTCGACGTGTTCGAGCATGAGCCCAATGTGCCGGACGCATTGAAAACCAGCGACAACACGGTGCTGCTGCCCCACATAGGCAGCGCTACCTACGAAACCCGCCTGGCCATGGAAGACCTGATGCTGGAAAACCTGCAGTCGTACTTCCAGACCGGCAAGCTGGTTACTCCGGTGGACTAAGCCGCCTGTGCCTGCCCGGCTCCGCCGGGCGTCCGTCCCGCAAGCCGCGAGCCATCGCGGTTTTTTTACAGTTAGCGCGGCCGTTGCCGGGTCAGGCGCCCACGGCCGGGCTCGCGGCTCAGACCTCGCGTTCTTCGGTCTTGAGCTTGTTATCGTGGGCGAAATCCACCACGAACTTGTAGGCCAGCGGCTCGAGCTCGCGCAGGCGCTGGTCGACCACCACGCCGCGCACGCCGTCGATCATGACGGGCAGCACATAGGGGGAGTACGCCAAATGGCTGCCACTGAAGCCGGGCGGCCGGAACTGGGCCATGACGCCCGCCAGGCGTTCGGCCCAGTCGCTGGGGCGAAACCGGGCGCCGCTCTCGGTGACGCCATGGATAACGAATTGTTTGACGCGAGTTGCCATGAATTTTTCACCGCGGGCTGCGTATGCTCGATCCAGACTGGCCGAGCACCAAAGATGCGACCCGCGCCGCGAATTGTATATGATTGGTCTTTTGGCTTTGCGTTTGCATCATGACTCCTCCCACGCACCAGACCGGCCCCTTGCGGCACTTCCTGCAGTTCCGGGATTTTTCTCCCGCTGAAATCGCCTATGTGCTCGAGCGCGCACGCCTGATCAAGGACAAATTCAAGCGCTACGAGCCCCATATGCCCCTGCACGACCGCACCCTGGCCATGGTGTTCGAGAAAGCCAGCACCCGCACCCGGGTTTCGTTCGAAGCCGGCATGTATCAAATGGGCGGTTCGGTCATCAACCTGACCTCGAACGACTCGCAACTGGGCCGCTCCGAGCCCATCGAAGACACCGCGCGCGTCATCTCGCGCATGGTCGACATCGTCATGATCCGCACCTTCGAGCAAACCCGCATCGAGCGCTTTGCCTCGCACTCGCGCGTGCCGGTCATCAACGGCCTGACCAACGAGTTTCACCCGTGCCAGATCCTGGCCGATATCTTCACCTATATCGAACACCGCGGCCCCATCGCCGGCAAGACGGTGGCCTGGATCGGCGACGCCAACAATATGTCGTACACCTGGCTGCAGGCCGCCGAAATGCTGGGCTTCTCGCTGCACGTGTCGACCCCGCGCGGCTACGAGCTCGACCCGGCCCGCGTGGGCACCCCGCCCGCCGGCGTGCTGCGCCAGTTCGACGACCCCATCGAAGCCTGCCGCGGCGCCCACCTGGTCACCACCGACGTCTGGACCAGCATGGGCTACGAAGCCGAGAACGACGCCCGCCGCGCCGCCTTCGCCGACTGGTGCGTCGACGCCGAAATGATGGCCGCCGCCGATCCGCAGGCCGTCTTCATGCACTGCCTGCCCGCCCACCGCGGCGAAGAGGTCACCGGCGAAGTCATCGACGGTCCGCAAAGCGTGGTCTGGGACGAAGCCGAGAACCGCCTGCACGTGCAGAAAGCCCTGATGGAATTCCTGCTGCTGGGCCGCGTCGATTGAATGGGTCTGCCACCCGAAGCGCTGCGCGTTGCCTCCCTTGACGGGGGGCGACGCGGGCGGACCGGCAAAGCCGGCTCCGCCCGCCCCTGATCGGCAGCCACCCGCGGCCGGCCAAGTCGCTCTGCGCCCCCGGCGCCTGCTGCCCCAGGGCTCGCGGCGCCGCCCATGTGCACGCCGTAAACGCGTTAAAATCCCCGGTTCAACCGCAGCAAGCGCGGCCGCCACCAGCGCGGCGCGCTCCCGACAGCCCCGTAGGCGCTTTAGATCACACAATGACCACTATTCTTCCCAACCTTCCCGTCGGCCAGAAGGTCGGCATTGCTTTTTCGGGCGGCCTGGATACCAGCGCCGCGCTGCTCTGGATGCGCAACAAGGGCGCCATTCCCTACGCCTACACCGCCAACCTGGGCCAGCCCGACGAAGACGACTACGACGCCATCCCGCGCCGCGCCATGGAATACGGCGCCGAGAACGCGCGCCTGATCGACTGCCGGGCGCAACTGGTGGCTGAAGGCATCGCGGCCCTGCAGGCCGGCGCCTTCCACGTTTCCACCGCCGGCATCACGTACTTCAATACCACGCCCATCGGCCGCGCCGTCACCGGCACCATGCTGGTGGCCGCCATGAAAGAAGACGGCGTCAACATCTGGGGCGACGGCAGCACGTACAAGGGCAACGACATCGAGCGCTTCTACCGCTATGGCCTGCTCACCAATCCCGACCTGAAAATCTACAAGCCCTGGCTCGACCAGCTGTTCATCGACGAACTGGGCGGCCGCGCCGAAATGTCCGAATACATGCGGCAAGCCGGCTTCGACTACAAGATGTCGGCCGAAAAAGCCTATTCCACCGACTCCAACATGCTGGGCGCCACCCACGAAGCCAAGGATCTCGAGCAGTTGAATTCCGGCATCCGCATCGTCAAGCCCATCATGGGCGTGGCCTTCTGGCGCGACGACGTGGCGGTCAAGGCCGAAGAAGTCACCGTGCGCTTCGAAGAAGGCCAGCCGGTGGCCCTGAATGGCGTCGAATACGCTGACCCCGTCGAACTGATGCTGGAAGCCAACCGCATCGGCGGCCGCCACGGCCTGGGCATGAGCGACCAGATCGAGAACCGCATCATCGAAGCCAAGAGCCGCGGCATCTACGAAGCCCCGGGGCTCGCGCTGCTGTTCATCGCCTACGAGCGCCTGGTCACCGGCATCCACAACGAAGACACCATCGAGCAATACCGCGAAAGCGGCCGCAAGCTGGGCCGCCTGCTGTACCAGGGCCGCTGGTTCGACCCGCAGGCCATCATGCTGCGCGAAACCGCCCAGCGCTGGGTGGCGCGCGCCGTCACCGGCGAAGTCACCCTCGAACTGCGCCGCGGCAACGACTATTCGCTGCTCAATACCGAGTCGCCCAACCTCACGTACGCGCCCGAGCGCCTGTCGATGGAAAAGGTGGAAAACGCCCCCTTCACCCCCGCCGACCGCATCGGCCAGCTGACCATGCGCAATCTCGACATCACCGACACGCGCGACAAGCTGTTCACCTACGTGAAGACGGGGCTGCTGGCATCGTCCGGCGGAGCCGCGCTGCCGCAGTTGAAGGACGCCAAGAAATAACGCGGGCGTCCCGCTTCAGGTGTCTGGCTCCCGGCAGGGCGCCAGACACTGTGCTGTTGAGATAGCCGCGGCACACTTCGGCGCCAGGCACCTGCGGAGCCTGGCATCTTGCCAGGGCGTCAGAAAAAAATCCTTCCCTGCCATCCGCAAAACCCCTTCCGCGCCGCGCGCAACGGGCGTTTTACAGTTCCACCTGCATTCCCATTTCAACCACCCGGTTGGGCGGGATCTTGAAGAACTTCGTGCTGCGCGTGCCGTTGCGGGCCATGAAGGCGAAGATGGCGCGCCGCCAGCGCTGCATGGCCGGTCGCCTGGCGGCCACCACGGTCTGGCGCGACAAATAATACGACGTGCGCATCGGCTCCAGGTCGATCTCGGGGTACGCCTCGGCCACCAGCCGCAACACCGCCGGCACGTCCGGATCTTCCTTGAAGCCGTAGTGCACCGCCACCTGCCAGCATGACGCACTGATCTGCCCGACCTCGAAGCGCTCGTCCGGCGACGCGTACGGCACGTCCGCCACGCGGATGGTCAGAAACAGCACATGCTCGTGCAGCACCTTGTTGTGCTTCAGGTTATGCAGCAGCGCGGCCGGCACCACCCCCGGGTTCATGGTCATGAAAATGGCCGTGCCCGGCACCCTGGCCGGCGGGAACTCTTCCAGCTGCGTCATGAATTCCTTCAGCGGCTGGTGATCGCGGCGCTGCATCTCGGCCAGCAGGCCGCGCCCGCGCCGCCAGGTCATCATCAGCAGGAATACCACCGTGCCCACCAGCAACGGCAGCCAGCCGCCTTCGTGAATCTTGAACACATTGGCGCCGAACAACAGCAGGTCGACCACCAGCAACACGCCCAGCACCGTCAGCCAGGCCAGCCGGCGCCAACCAGCGGCGCCGCGCGGCAGCACCGAGAACGCCAGCACCGAGGTCACCAGCATGGTGCCCGTGACAGCAAAGCCGTAGGCGGCGGCCAGGCTTTCCGAATCCTGGAACAACAGCACCAGCACCAGCACCGCCGCCAGCAGCAGCGCGTTGACCTGCGGCAGGTAGATCTGGCCCTTTTCGACGGCCGAGGTGTGCAGGATCTGCATGCGCGGCCAGAAACCCAGCTGCACCGCCTGGCGCGTGACCGAGTACGCTCCCGAGATGACCGCCTGCGACGCCACCACGGTGGCGATCGTGGCCAGCACCACCAGCGGCGCCAGGCCCCATTCGGGCGCCATCAGGAAAAATGGGTTGCGGATCGCCTGCGGTTCGCGCAACAGCAGCGCGCCCTGGCCGAAATAGCACAGCACCAGCGCCGGCAGCACCATCGAAAACCAGGCGCGCCGGATTGCCGGGCGGCCGAAATGGCCCATGTCGGCGTATAGCGCTTCGGCGCCGGTCAACGCCAGCACCACGGCGCCCAGCAGCAGGAAGCTGCCCAGCGGGAAATCGTCGATGAAGCGCAAGGCCCATATGGGGTTGAGCGCCTGCAGCACCTGCGGCGCCTGCCAGACCTGCCAGCCGCCCAGCACGGCCAGTGTGGCGAACCACAGCGCCATCACCGGCCCGAACAGCTTGCCCATGGCACCCGTGCCGCGCGACTGGATGACGAACAGCAGGATCAGCACGGCCAGCGACATCGGCACGATCCAGGCGTCCAGCGTGTGCGACACCACGCCGATGCCTTCGATGGCCGACAGCACCGAGATGGCCGGCGTAATCATGCTGTCGCCATAGAACAGCGCGGCGCCGAAAATGCCCAGCACCACCAGCAGCCAGCGCGCGCGCCCCTCCCGGCCGCGCACGGCCAGCTCCAGCAACGCCAGCGTGCCGCCCTCGCCGCGATTGTCGGCGCGCAGAATCAGGGTGACATATTTGAACGACACCACCAGCATCAGCAGCCAGAACAGGATCGACAGCACACCCAGGATATGCGCGGGTTCCAGGTCGGCAAACCCGACCAGGCAAGCGCGCAGGGTGTACAGCGGGCTGGTGCCGATGTCGCCGTAGACGACGCCCAGCGCCCCCATGAGCAGCGCGGCTTTCGACGACGCAGCCTGTCCATGGGACGCGGCGGCGCCCGGATGTTGCGATGTCATGATGCGGGGTCTTGGCGGGTCAGTTGGGCGCCTTTGCGGGGGCCGGGAAAAACCACGGACAGGCGGGTGCCGGGATACTCGGGGCGGCTGCTCAGCTTCCACCAGGCGCCATGGGCATGGGCGATTTCGCGCACGATGGCCAGCCCCAGGCCCGAGCCGCCCGCCGTGCTGCCCGGCGAGCGGTAGAAGGCCTCGAACACCCGTTCGTGCTCGTCGGAGGGAATGCCCGGCCCGTCGTCTTCGACCGTGAGCGAAGGCGGGTTCAAGCCCACCGTCAGCGTAATGCGTCCGCCCCCCTGTCCATAGCGCAGCGCATTGTCGATCAGGTTGCCCAGCAGTTCGTCGAGCAGCAGCGGATCGCCATCGATCCACACGGGCTGCTCGGGCGCCACCAGGTCGATCTCGAAATGGGCGGTGCGGGCGTGCGGAATCCATTCGGCGCCGCTTGCCCGGACCCACTCGCACAGGTCGATCCGCACGAAGCTGTCTTGCGGGCGCGCATTCGGGTCGGAACGGGCCAGCACCAGCAGTTGCTGGCCCAGGCGGATCATGCGGTCGCTGACGGCCTTGATGCGCTCGGCGCGCGCCCGCACGTCGTCGGGCAAGGGCCGCGCCAGCATCAGTTCGGACTCCATGCGCAGGCCGCTGAGCGGCGTGCGCAACTGGTGCGCGGCGTGGCCGATGAAGCGCCGCTGCGCCGCCAGCGAGGAATCCAGGCGCCGCAGCAGATCATTGGTATGCGTGACCAGCGGCTCGATTTCAACCGGCACGCCGGCCACTTCCAGGGGCTGCATGTCGTCGATGGAGCGCTGCCGGATCTCGTCGGACAAGTGGTTGACCGAACGCAGCCCCGACCGCACGCCCTGCACGATGACGCCCGCGAACACGCCCACCAGAATGGCCTGGCCCAGCACCATCAGCCAGAAGAAGTCCTCCAGCATCCAGCCCGCCATGTCGAACTTGTGGCTGATGACCCAGGTCGCGAGCAGGTCCAGCGCCACCAGCACCAGCATGGGCGGCAGCAGCCGCTTTACCAGGTAGCGCGCCAGCGAGCCGCGCGGCATCTGCCAACGCGCGGCGGAAAGAAAAGAGGGGGAATCCGGCATGGTGGCGGGCGCCGGCCTGGCGACAGAGCGCGCGGGCCGGCCTGGCATGTTCACGCCGGGTCAGTGTCCAGCATATACCCGAAGCCGCGCACCGTCTGGATGCTGGCGCCGGTGCCTTCCAGGCGCTTGCGCAGGCGGTAGACATAGACTTCAACGGCGTTCTCGCTGAAGTCGGCATCCCAGGCGGACAGGGAATTGACGATCTGGCGCTTGGTGACTACCCGGCCAGCGCGGGCCATTAGCATTTCGAGCACCGAGAGTTCGCGCACCGACAGCGACAGGCGCTGGCCGTTGGCGCGTACCTCGCGGCCCACGGTGTCGAACGTGAGCGTGCCGGCCTCGATCAGGGGCTGCGCCTGACCCGCGCGGCGACGCCCGAAGGCGCGCACCCGCGCAGCCAGCTCGGGCAGGTCGAAGGGTTTGGTGACGTAATCGTCGGCGCCGGCATCCAGGCCGGCCACCCGGTCTTCCAGGCCGTCGCGCGCCGTGACGATCAGCACGGGCACCTGGTTGCCGTCCTGGCGCAGCTGGCGCAGCACGTCCAGGCCGCTGCGGCCCGGCAGGTTGAGATCGAGCAGCAGCAGATCGTAGGATTGCCCGGCCAGCGCGCCCAGCACCTTGTCGCCGTCGGTCAGCCAGTCGACCGCGTAACCCTGGTCGGCCAGGAACTCCTGGAGCGCGTGGCCCAGGGTCGTGTCGTCTTCGATTACAAGAACTCGCATGCGGCGATTCTAGCGCGAAGATGGCGCGGACGGGTAAAGATGCCGCCCCGCCAGTGAATCAATGCGCCGGCGCGGGAGTGGCCGCAGTGGCGGGCGCCGCGGGGCCGGCCGGCGCGCCAGCGGCGGCCGGCTCGCCTGCCGCGCCGGCGTCCGCGCGCGCCGGCTGGGTAATGAAACCGATGCGCGACAGGCCGGCACGCCGGGCCGCGCCCATGACTTTGGCCAGCGTCTCGTAGCGGGTGTTCATGTCGGCGCGGATGCGCAACTCGGGCTGCGGCTTGGTCTGCGCGATGCTCAGGAAGCGGTTGGGCAGGTCCTCCATGGCGACCGGTTTTTCGTCCCAGAACAGCGCGCCCGCCGGGTCGATGGCCAGGTCGACCGTCTTGGGTTCTTCCTGCACCTGCTCGGCGCTGACCTGCGGCATGTTGATGCGGATCGAGTGCGCCATCAGCGGCGCCGTGATGATGAAAATCACCAGCAGCACCAGCATCACGTCGATCAGCGGCACCATGTTGATTTCCGACACGGTGTGGCTGCCCGAGCCTTTGCTGTCGAAGCTGCCGAAAGCCATTATTCGGCTCCCCGGGCGCTGACGGCGTGGCCCTGGCGGCGCAGCGCGCGCACCTTGCCGTCGGACAGCACCACTTGCTGGCCCGTGCTCAGGAAGGCGAACAGGTCATGGGCGAATGCATCCAGGCGCGACAGGAACACGCGGTTTCCGCGCACGAAGGCGTTGTAGGCCAGCACGGCCGGAATGGCCACCGCCAGGCCCAACCCGGTCATGATCAGGGCTTCGCCCACCGGGCCGGCGATGCGATTGATGGTGACCCCGTCGGCCAGGCCGATGCCGACCAGCGCGTGGTACACGCCCCACACCGTGCCGAACAGCCCCACGAACGGCGCGGTGGAACCCACCGAGGCCAGCACCGTCAGGCCGTTTTCCAGCTTGGCCGTCTCTTCGTCGATCACCTTGCGCATCGTGCGCGTGACGAACTCGCCGTTGGCGCCGGTTTCTTCGAGCTTGGTGGCGCCGAACTTGGCGTGGTGCGCCTGCGCATGCATGGCGTGGCTGGTCAGGTGCGAGAAAGGATCGCGCGCGCCGTGCGTGACGATCTCGTTTTCGACCTGCTCCAGCGAGCTGGAATTCCAGAACTTGTTCAGGAAATCGGCCGAGCGGCGGCGCATGCGCACGTTATTGATGAACTTCACCAGGATCAGGTACCAGGTGACCAGCGACATCACGATCAGGATGGCGAACAGCGCCTTGCCGACGAAGTCGCTCTGCGCCACGAAGTGCAGGAAACCCATGTCGGCCGGCACGGGCAGCGGCGGCGGCGCGGACGCCGGCATCGCGGCGGCGGCCTGTTGCACCGCATCGGCGGCCGGCGACAGCGCGGGCGCGGCCTGGTTCAGGGCGTCGGCGGCCTGCTGCGCGGCCGGCAACGCGCCGGCCGCCGCCGCAGCAGGGGCGCCGGGCGCGGCGGGCGCGGTGCTCGCCTGCGCCACCAGAATGGCGTTATGCATAGCGTTGGACATCTCAGTTCCTCATCACGAAATCGAACGGTAATTTGGCTTTGGCCGGATACGCCACGCCATTGCGGGTCAGGGGCTTGAAGCGCGCCTTGCGCGCGGCCGCCAGCGCCGAGTCGTCGAGCCGGTTGTAGCCCGACGACTGGGCAATAGAGGCGCGCTCGACCAACCCCTGGGTATTGATTTCCACCAGCACCACCACCCGGCCCTCTTCGCGCAGGCGCTTGGACGTCATGGGGTACACCGGCATCGGGCGGCGGCCCAGATACTCGACGCTGGAAACCATGATCGGCTCGTCCGGCGGCGGGCCCTGCACCGGAGCCTGCGTCACCTCGGCGCCCTCGGGCGCGCCCGAGGGCGGCTGCACGGGCTTGGGCGGCTCGACCGGCTTCTCGATCTTCGGTTTGGGCTTTGGCTTTGGCTTCGGCTTCGGTTTGGGCTTGGGCTTGGGCGCCGGTTCGGGCGCCTTCTCGATCACCGGCGGCTCGGGTTCGGGCTCAGGCTCGATGACGGGTTCAGGTTCGGGCTCGACGACGGGCTCGGGCTCCGGTTGGGGTTCAGGCTCGGGTTCCGGTTCTGGTTCAGGCTCGGGCGGCGTGGGAGGCTCGACTGTGGGTTCCGCCTTGGCGATCTGCGGCACGGGGGCCTCGATCACGCTGACCATCACCGCCTCGGGTTCGAGCAACTGCGGCGGACTGGTGTCGGGCATCCAGTAGATCGCCCCGATCACCGCCATGTGCGCCGCCAACACCGTAAGGCCGGCGCCGGCGCGTAAAGCCAGGGAAGAATGCGGACGAGCGGACCAACCGTGTTGAGGACGAGGCATGAATCAGCCGAAAAACATCAGTGTCGGCCGGCCGCGCAACCGGCACCACGCCGGGAAACGCCGGAGCCGGCAAATTCCAAGTCCGACATATTATATTAAATGCGAATGATTCGCACATACTTTCTGACCTGGAGCGGTCCCCGATCAGCCGCCGGCGCGGCCGGCGCGGTCGATGTGGCCCAGGTCGCGCCCCGGGTCCAGGTGGTCGCGCACGCGCTGCTTGAGAACCTTGGCGTCGGGGAACCCTCCGTCGACTGCGCGGTCCCAGAGCAGGCTGTCGTCATAGTGGATACGGAACACGCCCCCCGTGCCCGGCACCAGCGCCACTGCCCCAAGGTCGGTGCCGAAGGTCGACAACAGCTCCTGCGCCATCCAGGCGGCTCGCAGCAGCCACTGGCATTGCGTGCAGTACACGATGCTGATACGGGGAAGATTGGATTCACTCATGAAGCACTCCGAGCCTGGCCTGCGGGCGACGCCGCCGGCCGCCCCAGGCGCCAGTATGCTTGCGCCCGCGGGCGGCGGGCAAGCCGTTTTCGCTGCAGCGCAGCAGTCCATGCCAATTCGCAATACAATGCCCATGCGCCCCGCCCCGGGGCACGCGCCGGCATCCGCCCCGCAACAGCCCCCTGCGGCCGCAGCACGGCGCCCGGCTTCCCGGCCGCCCGCCGGCCCGCGCCGGCCCCTCATTTTTGCTATGTCCGGTAGTTCCGCCAATTCTTTCCTGCGTACCTTGTGCAGCCTGCGCTGGCTGGCCATTGCCGGCCAGGCCGCGACCGTGCTGGTCGCCAGCGGCCTGCTGGGACTCGAACTGCCGCTGCTGCCGCTATGGAGCGGCGTGGCGATGCTGGTGGCGTTCAACCTGTATGCCAGCCTGCGGGTGCGCCGCAGCCATGGCGAAATCGCCCCGGGCATCGCCTTCGCCCACTTGCTGGTCGACATTGCCGTGCTGTCGTGGATGGTGGGCTGGAGCGGCGGCATCCACAACCCGTTCGGCCTGATGTTCCTGATCCTGATCGCGCTGGCCGCCCTGGCGCTGCCGCGCGGGTGGGCGCTCGCCGCGGCGCTGGCCTGCCTGGCGGGATACGCCGTGTCCGCGTTGCTGGGCAAGCCGCTCGAAGGACACCACAACCCCTATGCCCTGATCCTGTGGGCCATTGCCACCAGCTTTCTCATTTCGGCCATGGTGGTGCTGTATTTCTCGACCCGTCTGGCCGCCGACCTGCGCAGCCGCGAACGCGAACTGGCGGCGCTGCGCGAGCGCTTCACCCGCAACGAGGGCATCGTCGCGCTGGCCACCCACGCCGCCGCCATGGCGCACGAGCTGAACACGCCGCTGGCCACCATGACCCTGCTGGCCGACGAGATCGCCGCCGAAGCCCACAACGAAGACCTGCGCGCCGACATCGCCCTGCTGAGGCAGTTGCTGGCGCTGTGCCGCGAGCGCATCCGCAACCTGGCCGTGCCCACCGAGGTCGATCTGGTGCGCGTGGTGAGCCAGTGGCGCCTCGTGCGCCCCACCATCGACCTGCACCGCACCGGCGAGCTGCCCGCCACGCTGCGCGTCGAGCCGGCCATCGCGCATCTGCTGCAGGCGCTGCTGAACAACGCGGCCGACGCCGGGGAAGCCGAAGGCAATGCGCGCGTCGACCTGCATCTCGAATACCGCGACGGCGCGCTGCAGGGCGAAGTGCGCGACCATGGCCGCGGGTTCGACCCCGACCATTCCCTGCTGCCCGCCACCAGCCTGTTTCACAGCGGCAAGCCCGGCGGGCTCGGCGTGGGGTTGGCGCTGTCGCACGCCACGGTAGAACAATTGGGCGGCGAAATGACCATGACCGCGGCCGACGGAGGAGGCGCCCGCATCCGTTTTTACCTGCCGCTGGAGCCCCACGCTCCGCGCGCTTCCGGAATACAAGCATGAACCCATCCGACGCCGGTCTGCTGATCGACGATGACGAACTCTACGTGCGCACGCTGCAACGCAGCCTGGCGCGCCACGGCCTGGAAACACGCGTGGCCACCAGCATCGCCGAAGCCTTGCGCGTGGCTGAAGACATGCTGCCCTCCTTCGCGCTGGTCGACCTGCGCCTGGGCGAAGATTCGGGCCTGACGCTGATCCGCCCGCTGCGCGCCCTGCGCGCCGACATGCGCATCCTGCTGGTCACCGGCTACGCCAGCGTGGCCACCGCCGTCGAAGCCATCAAGCGCGGCGCCGACGACTACCTGCCCAAACCCGCCACCGCGCCGATGATCCTGCGCACCCTGGGCCTGGCCAAGGCCGAGTCGGTGGCCATCGAATCCACCATGACGCCGCTGCACCGGCTGGAATGGGAACACATCCAGCAGGCGCTGCACGAATGCGGCGGCAACGTGTCGGCCGCGGCGCGGCTGCTGGGCATGCACCGGCGTTCGCTGCAACGCAAGCTGGCCAAGAAACCCGGCCCTGAGCGCGATCCGGCGCTCGATTGAGCCCGCCCGGGTGCGACACGTTGTCGCACCTCGTCGGGCGGCGCAACGGCTGCCGCCCCGGTAGCAGCCGGTCTTTCTCCGACCCATTCCGGGGTAAGACTCCAAATTGATGCGACTTTTCGTCGCATGTTTGCGCTGCAACAAATCGCTAGCATTGCGGCTTCACCGCATCTTTGCGTCTGCGCAAGGCGCGGATGCATTTCTTGCCGGCCACGGCAATCCACCCTCAAGGCTGTACGTGAAACACCCCTTCTTTGCCACCTTCGGGCGCACGCTCGGTATCGGTGCGCTCATGCTGCTCGGCGGCTGCACGATGGAAGTGCTTTCCCCCAAGGGAGACATCGGCGCCCAGGAAAAAACCCTGATTCTCACCGCCCTGGGGCTGATGCTCCTGATCGTGGTGCCCGTCATCATCATGACGCTGTATTTCGCCTGGAAATACCGCGCGTCGAATACCCAGGCGGTGTACATGCCGCGCTGGTCGCACTCGACCCGCATCGAGGTGGTGGTGTGGACCATTCCCTGCATCATCGTCGGCATCCTGGCCGTGCTGACCTGGCGCTCCTCGCATGAGCTGGACCCCTACCGCCCCATCGAATCGGCCGTCAAGCCGGTGAACATCGACGTGGTGTCGATGGACTGGAAGTGGTTGTTCATCTACCCCGACTACGGCATCGCCACCGTCAATGAAATTGCCTTCCCCGTGGACGCGCCGGTGCAGTTCCGCATTACGTCGGCCTCGGTGATGAACTCTTTCTTCATTCCGCAGCTCGGCAGCCAGATTTATTCGATGGCCGGCATGGAAACCAAGCTGCACCTGATCGCCCGCGAGCCCGGCACCTACGCCGGCATCTCGGCCAACTACAGCGGCGGCGGTTTTTCAGGCATGCGCTTCAATGCCATCGCCACGTCGCAACAGGGCTTCGAAGACTGGATCAACCAGGCCAAGGCCGCCAACAACCCGCTCACGCCCGCGGCCTACCAGGCCCTGGCGGCGCCCAGCATCAATGTGGCCGCCACGCGCTACTCCAGCACCCCCACGGGCATGTTCGACTACATCATGCACAACCAGATGAGCAAGATCGCCGGCCTGGACCCGGCGAACTGCACGCCCACGTCGCAGAATTTGATCGCAGGAAACAACTGATGTTCGGCAAACTCACCCTAGAGTCCATTCCGTACCATGAGCCCATCGTCATGGTCACGCTGGCGGCGGTGGCCATCCTGGGCCTGGCGCTGGTGGGCGCCATCACCTACTACGGCAAATGGAAGTACCTGTGGACCGACTGGCTCACCACCGTCGACCACAAGCGCATCGGCATCATGTACATCATCGTGGCGCTGGTCATGCTGCTGCGCGGCTTTGCCGATGCCATCATGATGCGCACCCAGCTCGCGGTGGCTTCGGCCGACTCGGCGGGCATCCTGCCGCCGCACCACTACGACCAGATCTTCACCGCCCATGGCGTCATCATGATCTTCTTCATGGCGATGCCGTTCATCACGGGCCTGATGAACGTGATCGTGCCGCTGCAGATCGGCGCGCGCGACGTGGCCTACCCATTCCTCAACTCGCTGAGCTTCTGGCTGTTCGGTGCCGGCGTGGTGCTGATGATGCTGTCGCTGTTCGTGGGCGAATTCGCCGCCACTGGCTGGCTGGCCTACCCGCCGCTGTCCGGGCTGGACTACAGCCCGGGGGTGGGGGTCGACTATTACCTGTGGGCCTTGCAGATATCCGGGCTGGGCACCACCCTGAGCGGCATCAACTTCATCGTGACCATCCTGCGCATGCGCGCGCCCGGCATGAACCTGATGAAGATGCCGGTGTTCACGTGGACGGCGCTGGTCACCAACGTGCTGATCGTGGCCGCCTTCCCGGTGCTGGCCGCCACGCTGGCCCTGCTGACCGCCGACCGCTACCTGGGCACGCACTTCTTCACGAACGACATGGGCGGCAACGTCATGATGTACGTGAACCTGATCTGGATCTGGGGCCACCCCGAGGTGTACATCCTGATCCTGCCCTGCTTCGGCGCGTTCTCGGAAATCGTGGCCACCTACTCCAAGAAACCGCTGTTCGGCTATACCTCGATGGTCTACGCCACGGCGGCGATCGGCATCCTGTCGTTCCTGGTGTGGCTGCATCACTTCTTCACCATGGGTTCGGGAGCCAACGTCAACGCTTTCTTCGGCATCATGACCATGATCATCTCGGTGCCCACCGGGGTGAAGATATTCAACTGGCTCTTCACCATGTACCGCGGCCGGGTCGAACTGACCACGCCCATGCTGTGGACCATCGGTTTCATGGTCACCTTCGTGATCGGCGGCATGACCGGCGTGCTGATGGCGATTCCCGCGGTGTCGTTCGTGCTGCACAACAGCCTGTTCCTGATCGCCCACTTCCACAACGTCATCATCGGAGGCGTGGTGTTCGGCTGCATCGCCGCCATGACCTACTGGTTCCCCAAGGCATTCGGCTTCAAGCTGAACGAGCGGCTGGGCAAGTATTCGTTCTGGTGCTGGCTGGTGGGCTTCTACCTGGCCTTCATGCCGCTGTATATCCTGGGCTTCAAGGGCATGACGCGGCGCCTGAACCACTACGACAACCCCGAGTGGCAGCCGTACCTGATCGTGGCCCTGGTCGGCGCCTGCTTCGTGGCGCTGGGCATCTGGTTCATTCTGCAACAGGTCTTCGTCAGCATCCGCGACCGCAAGCAGAACCTGGACACCACCGGCGATCCCTGGGGCGGCCGCACCCTGGAGTGGTCGATTCCTTCGCCCGCGCCGTTCTACAACTTCGCCCACGTGCCGCACGTCGACCATCTGGACCAGCACTGGGAAAACAAGCAGAACGGCACCGCCTACACGGCGCCCGCCAGCTACGAAGACATCCACATGCCGCGCAACACCGGCGCCGGGGTGTACATCGGCGCCTTCGGGCTGGCCATGTGCTTCGGCCTGATCTGGCACATCTGGTGGCTGGCCATCGTCGGCTTCCTGGGCATGATCGGCTCGTTCCTGGTGCGCGCCTATGACCGCGACACCGACTACTACGTGCCCGCCGCGGAAGTCGAGCGTATCGAATCCGCCCATCTCGCCAACATGCAAAAGGCCGCCTGAGCCATGACCCAAGCTGTAACCGCCCTGCCCCACGGGTCCGGCCACGCCGGACACCATGATGACGGATCCAAGACCGTATTCGGGTTCTGGATCTACCTGATGAGCGACCTGCTGATCTTCTCGGTCCTGTTCGCCACGTTTGCCGTGCTGTCCAAAGCCACCGCCGGCGGCCCCACCGGCGCGGAACTGTTCGACCTGTCGTTCGTGCTGGTCGAGACCATGCTGCTGCTGATCAGCAGCTTCACCTTCGGCATGGCCATGCTGAACCTGCACGCGGGACGCGCGCGCCGCGTCATCGGCTGGCTGTGCGTCACGTTCCTGTTCGGCGCCGGTTTCATCGGCATGGAAATATACGAGTTCCATCACCTGATCACCGAAGGCGCCGGCCCGCAGCGCAGCGCCTATCTGTCGGCATTCTTCACGCTGATCGGCACCCACGGCCTGCACGTCACATTCGGCCTGGTCTGGATCGCGGTCATGGTCGACATGGTGCGCCGCCACGGCTTGGATTCGGTCAACGTCCGCCGCCTGTCGTGCCTGAGCCTGTTCTGGCATTTCCTGGACATCGTCTGGATCTGCGTGTTCACATTTGTTTATCTTCTGGGAGCGCTCTGATGTCGCACGACACGATAGCCGCGGCGGACCACGGCCATGACGGCGCCGCCCATGGCACCCTGAAATCGTACCTGGTGGGCTTCGGCCTTTCCATTCTTCTGACGCTGGCATCGTTCGGCCTGGTCATGTCCGGCGCCGTGCCGCGCTCGCTGGCGATGCCCGGCATCATCGTGCTGTGCGTGGCGCAACTGCTCGTGCAGCTGGTCTACTTCCTGCACATGGGCGCTTCGCGCTCGCAGCGCGACAACCTGTCGGCCTTTGTGTTCGCCGTGTTCGTCATCGCCATCATCGTGGGCGGCTCGGCGTGGGTGCTGCACAACATGAACGCCAACATGATGCACCCCATGCCCGCCGGCATGTAGCCTTGAGGCCCATTTGCCGGGGCCAGGCGGCTCCGGTATACTGCCGTCCGCGCTGCACTTGACGGCAACGCAGCCACCCTGGCGCCTGGCGGCGCACAGGCGGCACCCGGGGGTGCTTAGCTCAGTTGGTAGAGCGGCGCCCTTACAAGGCGTAGGTCACAGGTTCGACCCCTGTAGCACCCACCACCCCCCGCGCAGCAAGGCACCCGTTCCGGGTGCCTTTTTGTTTTGCGGACCGCGTGGCAGGCGTCTGATATCAAGGAATCGTTGCAGGCGCCTGGCCTCAAGGGAGTGGTGCAGGTGTCAGGCTCCGACAGGTGCCTGACACCGAGGTGCGTAGAGGTTGCTTCAGTAGCACGGCGTCAGGTAGCACGGTATCAGGCACCTGCCGGAGCCTGACACCTGTCATCGCCTGCCCCAGAAAACACAAAAGCCCTTGAAGGCCCGGCGCGGCACGCCGATTCAAGGGCTTTCGATCGCGGCGCGGGGCGCCGCGCGATACCGTCGACTGGCTTAGTTGACGGCGTCTTTCAGGGCCTTGCCCGGACGGAACTTGGGCACCTTGGCCTTCTTGATCTTGATCGTTTCGCCGGTGCGCGGATTGCGGCCCGTGCGAGCAGCGCGCGCCGAAACGGCGAACGTGCCGAAGCCCACCAGCGTGACCGTACCGCCCTTTTTGAGCGTGGTCTTGACAGCACCGATCAGGGCGTCAAGCGAACGGCCAGCAGCAGCCTTGGAGATATCAGCCTTGCTGGCGATATGATCGATGAGTTCGGTTTTGTTCATTCAGGTTTACCCCTCACAAGGTATTGGTTCTGTCGGGCGCGCGCCAGCTTCGGAGGCAGGCTACGAGGCCGGCAAACGGAAGAACGGACGAGTGGAAATGCTTCTGGGCACTACCAGGCGCAACTGCAAAATTGCTGCGTCGCGGAGACTTCACCGCCACGATGCCGTGGTGAAGTGTCAGCGACGCAGAGACGTATTAGGCCTTGCGCCGAAGCGGCTGTCAAGAGGAAAGCTTGCCAAAAGCCGCGCCAATACTGGCTCGGAGCATTATCAAATAAGCGAGCTTGCGTTCACGCAGCGCCTCGCGCCCCGCCGCCGCGGCATGGCCTCAGACGTCGGCCCAGCGGCGCAGCAGGTTGTGATAGATGCCGGTAAGCTGCACGATGGACGGATGGCCGGCGGCGTCCTGGTTGAGTCGCTGGATGGCGACGTCCATGTCCAGCAACAGATTGCGCTGGCTGTCTTCGCGCACCAGGCTTTGCATCCAGAAAAACGCGCTGATGCGCGCGCCGCGCGTTACCGGATTGACCTTGTGCAAACTTGTGCCCGGATACAGCACCAGGTGTCCGGCGGGCAGCTTGACCGAACGCGGGCCGTACGTGTCGTCCACGACCAGCTCGCCGCCGTCGTAGGTATCGGGGTCGGAAAAAAACAGCGTGGCAGAGAGGTCGGTGCGCACGCGCTCGGAAGTGCCCGGCACGACCCGCACCGCGTTGTCGACATGGTAGCCGAACGACTCGCCCCCTTCGTAGCGATTGAACAAGGGCGGAAATATCTTGCGCGGCAGCGCGGCCGACATGAACAGGTTGTTGGCCGACAGCCGTTGCAGGATCAGCTCGCCCAGCTCCTGGGCGAGCGGGTGCTGCTCGGGCAACTGGCGGTTGTGCTTGACCTGGGCCGACTGGTGGCCGGCCGTGACCCGGCCGTCGACCCAGTCGGCCTGCTCCAGGCGCTGGCGGATCTGCGCCGCCTCGGCGGCGCTGAAGACTTCGGCAATTTGTATAAGCATGAGGGCCTGCGGAAAAATCGGCGCGGGTTACGCCAGACAGGCCTGGAGCGCCTGGTCGAAGTCGTGCAGCAGGTCGGCCTGGTCTTCGATGCCCACCGATACCCGGATGAGGCTGTCGGCAATACCCATCTGGGCGCGCCGCTCGGCGCCCATTTCATAATAAATCGTGTGCGCGGCCGGCAGCGCCAGGCTGCGCGTGTCGCCCAGGTGCGTGGCCATCAGCACGATTTTCAAGCGGTTCAGGAAATCGAAACAATCGACGCCGTCGGCCAGCTCGATGCCCAGCAGGCCGCCATAGCGGCCGCCGAACAGCTGCGTCGCGCGCTCGTGCTGCGGGTGCTCGGGCAGCCCGGGGTACAGCACGCGCGCCACGCCGGGGTGCGCCTGCAGCATGCGCGCCAGCGCCAGGGCGTTGCTGCAGTGCGCCGCCATGCGCAGGGCCAGGGTTTCGGCGCCCACGGCGATGCGGTGCGCCGAATCGGCCGACAAGGTGCCGCCCATGTCGCGCAAGCCCTTTTTCTTGATCTGCAGCAGCCCCCAGCCGGTGGCCGGGCCCTTGCGGTAGCTGTCGTAGATATTGGCGTAGCCCGACCAGTCGTAGAGGCCGGTATCGGTAATGGAGCCGCCCAGCGCGTCGCCATGGCCGCTGATGTACTTGGACAGCGAGTTCATCACCAGCGAGGCGCCCACCGAGCGCCCCTGGAACATCCACGGCGAAGTCAACGTGTTGTCGATGACGTACACCAGATTGTGTTCACGACACAGCTCGCCGATACCGGCCAGATCGGCCAGCTGCGTGCCCGGGTTGGCGATGGTTTCGGTGAACACCATGCGGGTATTGGGCCTGAGGGCGGCGCGCACCTGGGCGATGTCGGTGGGGTCAACGTAGCTGACTTCGACGCCCAGCTCGGCCAGCGTGCCCAGCAGGCTGTTGGTGTTGCCGAACACGTACTGGCTGGACAACAGGTGGTCGCCCTTGCGCAGCAGCGTCGAGAATACCGCCGCCAGGGCCGCCATGCCGGTGGCGAACGATACGGTGCCCGTGCCCGCTTCCATTTTGCTGATCTTGGCTTCCAGCGCGGTGGTGGTGGGCGTGCCCTGGCGGCCGTAGGTGAAGCCGGCCTTGCCCTGGAATACCGCCGCCAGTTCGCGCGCGTCGGCATACGCGTACTCGGACGAGGTATGGATGGGCTTGTGCACCGCGCCGTGCTCGACGGACTGCAGGCGGTCGGAATGAAGAATCGTGGTGGTGAAACCGTTCTGAGGCATGATAGAAACCGAAATAAGCCCACCCCCTATGCGCTGCGCGCTGCTCCTTCAAGGAGCGGCGCAGGCAGACCGGCAAAACCAGGTCCGCGCGTCCCCGACCGGAGTACATATGGTCATGCCGCAGGGGGTGCTATGACGCGCCATGACAGCCGGAATGAAAGCGGAAAGTTTACTCCCGGCGCTGGCGCACCGACTCGTACAGGCACACGGCGCTGGCCACGCTGACGTTCAGGCTTTCCACCGACCCCAGCATGGGGATATTGACCAGCTGGTCGCAGGTTTCGCGCGTCAGGCGGCGCATGCCCTCGCCCTCGGCGCCCATTACCCAGGCCATCGGCTGGCGCGCGTCGACCGTATGCAGGCTGCCGGCGGCCTGGTCGTCGGTGCCCACCACCCACACGCCGCGTTCTTTCAGGCCGCGCAGCGTGCGCGCGAGATTGGTGACGGTGATATAGGGCACGGTGTCGGCCGCCCCGCAGGCCACCCGCTGTACCGTGCTGTTGAGCCCCACGGCACGATCGCGCGGCGCGACCACCGCATGCACGCCGGCGGCATCGGCAGTGCGCAGGCAGGCGCCCAGGTTGTGGGGGTCGGTCACGCCGTCCAGCACCAGCAGCAGCGCCGGCCCCTCGATCGTGTCCAGCACTTCATCGACATCGACCGCCAGCAGGCGCTCTTCGGCCAGCGCCACCACGCCCTGGTGGCGGGTGCCGCGCGCCAGGCCGTCCAGCCGTTCGGCCGACACCGGGTGCACGCGCCGCCCCGCCCGCTCGGCCTGCTCCAGGAACGCCAGCATGCGCTTGTCGCGGCGCGAGGCCTCGACATAAATATCTTTGATCGACTCGGGCGCGTGCCGCAGCCGCGCCACGACCGCGTGAAACCCCGCCAGGACTTGGGCCGACGCCATGAATGTTCACCTTGTTGTAGATAACGACAAGCCGGCCCCTCGGGGGGCCGGCCGCCGGCGCGCCAACGCGCGCGCGGCCATAGCCGCCATGTTACTGCCTGCGGCGCTGGCCGGCCCGCGCCCGGCTACCGGCGCGCGGTTTTCTTGGCCGGGGCGCGCTTCTTGGCAGGGGCCGTCGGCTTGGCGGCCTTCTTGGCCTGGGCGCGCCGCTGCTTGGCGGTCTGTCCCTTCAGCGCCGCCGGCTTGGGCGCGGCGGCTTTCTTCACCTTGCGCGGCTCGTCGGGATTGCGCGAGGCGGCCTTGCGCAGCGCCTCGAAGCTGGTGCCCTTGACCAGGCGGAACTCGATGCGACGCGCTTCCAGGTCGACGCGCGAAACCTGCACCTGAACCTTGTCCGTCAGGCGGTAGCGCATGCCGGTGCGTTCGCCGCGCAGTTCGTGCAGCGCCTCGTTGAACTGGAAGTACTCGCCGCCCAGTTCCGACACGTGCACCAGGCCCTCCACATGCAGCGTATCCAGCGTGACGAACACGCCGAAGCTGGCCACGCCCGTCACCGTGCCGCTGAAATCTTCGCCCACGCGCTCTTTCACGAACCAGCACTTCAGCCAGGCTTCGACATCGCGCGAGGCCTCGTCGGCGCGCCGCTCGCTGGCCGACAGCAACAGGCCCAGTTTTTCCCAGGTGGCGTGTTCATGCTCGCGCTGCGTGCGGCCGATAACCACCGGCTGGTCTTCCAGGCCCGGCACATAGCGCCGGCCCGCCAGCAGGGCCTTGATCACCCGGTGCGTAAGCAGGTCGGGATAGCGCCGGATGGGCGACGTGAAATGGCTGTAGGCCGGATACGCTAGGCCGAAGTGGCCGACGTTGTCCGGGCTGTAGATGGCCTGCTGCATCGAACGCAGGCACATGGTCTGCAGCAGCTGGAAATCGGCCCGGCTGCGCACGCTGTCGAGGAATTCGCCGTAATCCTTGGCGGTAGGCGCCTCGCCGCCGCCCAGCGACAGGCCCAGGGTGCGCAGGAATTCACGCAGCGAAGTCAGGCGTTCCGGCGTGGGACCTTCATGGATGCGGTACAGGCCGGGGTGCTTGCTGCGGCTCATGAAGTCGGCCGCGCAGGTATTGGCCGCCAGCATGCACTCTTCGATCAGCTTGTGGGCGTCGTTGCGCACCACTCCGACAATCTGCTCGATGCGGCCCAGTTCGTTACAGACGATCTTGGTCTCGACCGTATCGAAATCGATGGCGCCGCGTTTCTTGCGCTGCTGCACCAGCAACTGGTAGAGCTCGTGCAGGTGCCGCACATGCGGCATGATTTCGCCCAGCGCGTGCGCCACCGGCCCGCCCGGCTGCTGCAGGGCTTCCCACACCTGGGTGTAGGTCGTGCGCGCATGCGAGTGCATCACGGCGTTGTAGAACTGATAGGCCGTGATGGTGCCCGCCTTGGCGCCAGTGGCCGGAATCACCATGTCGCACACCAGCACCAGCCGGTCGACCTGAGGATTGAGCGAACACAGCCCGTTGGACAGCGACTCGGGCAGCATGGGAATCACGCGGCGCGGAAAATACACGCTGGTGCCCCGTTCGAGCGCATCGTCGTCCAGGGCGTCGCCGGGCGTGACGTAATGGCTGACGTCGGCAATCGCCACCAGCAGGCGCCAGGCCGGCCGCTTGCGCTGGCCGCTGCCCAGCTCCACGGGCTCGCAATACACCGCGTCGTCGAAATCGCGCGCGTCTTCGCCGTCGATGGTGATCAGCGGCACGTCGCGCAGGTCGATGCGGTCTTTCAGGTCGGCCTTGCGCACCACGTCGGGCAGGCGCGCGGCCTGTTTGGCGGCCGGTTCGGAAAACTCGACCGGCACGTCGAACTTGCGCACCGCGATTTCGATCTCCATGCCCGGGTCGTCGATTTCGCCCAGCACTTCGGAAACCCGCCCCAGCGGCTGCGTGTGGCGCGTCGGCTGCTCCATGATTTGCACCGACACCACCTGGCCGTGCTGCGCGCCATTGGTGTCGCCCGGCGGAATGAGGATGTCGTGCTTGATGCGCTGGTCTTCCGGCACCACGATCGACAGGCCGTGCTCGTGCAAGAAGCGGCCCACCAGCTTGTTGGTGCGCCGCTCGATGACCTCGACGATCATGCCTTCGGGTTTGCCGCGGTACTCGCCCGAAGGCTTGACCAGCACGCGGTCGCCATGCAGCACCTTGAGCATCTCGCGCGGCGACAGGAACAGGTCGGGGCCGCCGTCGTCGCGCAGCAGGAAGCCAAAGCCGTCGCGATGGCCCTGCACCTTGCCGGCCACGAAATCGAGCTTGGTGGCCAGCAGCAGCACGCCCTTGCGGTTCGGCATCAATTGGCCGTCGCGCTCCATGGCGCCCAGGCGGCGTTCGAAGCCCACCAGCGTGGCGGGCCGCTCGACGCCCATGCGCTCGGCCAGTTCGGCAGGCGACAACGGCGCCCCGGCTGATCGCAGCGCCTTCAGAATGGCTTCGCGCGAAGGCACGTCGGGGTCGAAGTCGGGGGGCGTTTCGGGCAACACGAATCCTGATCTGCCGTTGTTATTGTTATTCGAATCTTTATTCGATCGTTTTGCCAAAGTTGGGAATCCTGTATATAATCTTTCGCTTCTGTGGTCTGCCCAAGGCTGATCACTGCAGCAAGACCGGTTTGAAGACCAGTATGGTAAGGCATGTAGCACGTTGCTAGCAGTTTTGCAGCGTATCATACAAATCTGCAAGGTCTGGCTCAGTGCCCAGGTGGCGGAATTGGTAGACGCGCATGGTTCAGGTCCATGTGCCGCAAGGTGTGGAGGTTCGAGTCCTCTCCTGGGCACCACGGAATTCCGGCAGTTCGGCCACGCCGAGCCGCCGCCCCGGCCCCCGGCAACCCTTCAAGGTTCGTCGGGGGTTTGTTTTTCCGCCTTTGCCTTGCCGTTTTTGCCCGCTTTTCCGTTTTTTCCTCCCTCCAGGCAGGTTCCGTGCGGGTCCGTTTCCTGCGCGCCCGCGCCCTGCTCTTTCCGGGACCGGCTGCCCGCGCGGCGCAGGTGGTCGCGCTCGTAGCGCGCCTGTCCCATGGCGGCGATCTGCCCGGCCACCAAGGCCTCGAACGGATCGAGCAGCGCGGCGAACGAGCGCGGCGCCTCCAGGAGGTCGAGCGCCGCGGCCACCGCCTCGATCGTAGCCAGCGCCTGCGGGTGCGCGGCATGGCGCACCCGGTAGCGCGACCCCGCTCCGCCATCCAGAGATACGCGCGGCAGCGCCGCGAGCGCCGGGTGCGCCGCAAGCAACTGGCGCGCGTGCCGCCAGGTGCCGTCCAGCACCACCAGCAGGCGCGGCAGGCCCGGCGGCGCGGCGCGCTCCAATGGCTCGGCGCCTTCTCCGGGAAACAACAGCCAGGGCTCGTAGCCGGGCACTTGCCACAGAGCGGCGTCGAAACGCCGCCCCACGTGCAGGCTGGCATTACGCAGGCCCAGCACGGCGAGCCGGGCAGTATTCAGGGCGTGGCGCGCCTCATCCGGATGCTGCAGCACCACCACGCGCGTGCGGCTGTCTAGCGCCGGAATCCACCGGCACAGGCAATGCGCCAGCGGCCGCTGGCAGCGCGGGCAGGCGGGCCGCCCAGTCGGCTTGCGCCCGGCCTGAAAAGTGTGCATAATGCGCGTCCTCTGTTGCTCAAACGCGATTAAACAACACCGCGCCAGAACAACAGCAGAAAGCCCAGGTGGCGGAATTGGTAGACGCGCATGGTTCAGGTCCATGTGCCGCAAGGTGTGGAGGTTCGAGTCCTCTCCTGGGCACCAATTACTACATCGCGACTTACCTGCGCGATGCGCCGAAAACCCCGATTGCCCGCAAGGCATCGGGGTTTTTTCTTTGGCTGTTTTCAGTGTTCCAGCTCGCGCGTCATGGCGATGTGCTCGATGCCCGCCTCGACGAAGGTCTCGCCCTGCGCCGCGAATCCGTGGGCTTCATAGAAGCCGCGGGCGTGGGTCTGGGCATGCAGCAACAGCAGGCGGTGGCCGTCGCCGTGCCCCTGCGCGATCAGGGCATCCAGCACCCGCCCGCCCACCCCGCTGCCACGGGCCGCCTTGCGCACGGCCATGCGGCCGATATGACCATCGGGCAGCAGCCGCCCGGTGGCGACAGGCGTGCCGTCATCGCCATAGGCCACGGCATGCACGGCCACGGGGTCATCATCGTCGAGCTCGATCTCGGGCGGCACCGCCTGCTCCAGCACGAACACCTCGTGCCGCACGGCGTAGGCGTCGTCGCGCAGGCGCTCCCAGGTTCCCAGGACAATGCGAATGGCGGGCGGGGTGGGCATGGCGAGTCTCCAGTGGTCGATAAAGTCATGGCCGCGGCGGCGCACCCCGATTTTCGCAGGCAACGCGCCCGGCTGGAACCCGCCGCCGCACAGTAGAATGTGCGCACCTCAAAACACCCCCGCGCCATGCAAGCCGTTGTCACCGCCGCCCTGCCGGTTTTCGCCCTCATCCTGACCGGCTGGCTGGCAGCCCGCTGGCGGGTGCTGCGCCCGGCCGCCACCGATGCGCTGAACCGCTACGTGGTCTACCTGTCGCTGCCGGCCCTGCTGTTCCGCGCCATGGCGCATGCCGATCCCGGCCAGATGCACTGGGGATTCGTGGCCGCGTTCGGCGGCGGCATCGTCATTACCTTCGCCGCCACCTGCCTGTGGCCACGGCGCCACGCTCCCGCCCTGACCGACCTCAGCATCGAGGGGCTGGCGGCCTCGTACACCAACGCCGGCTACATGGGCATTCCGCTATGCCTGGCGCTGCTCGGCCCGGCCAGCCTGGCGCCCGCCGTGATCACCACCCTGCTCACGGCCTGCGTGCTGTTCGGCGCGGCCATCGCCCTTATCGAATTCGACCAGCACCGCGACCGCAGCCTGGGCGCCACCCTGGCCAAAGTGGCGCGGGCGCTGGTCCGCAACCCGCTGCTGGTGGCGCCGCTGCTTGGCCTGGCCAGCACCTGGTCGGGCGCGGCGCTGCCCGCCGGCCTGGACCGTTATGTCGAGCTGCTGGGCGCGTCGGCCAGCCCGTGCGCCCTGGTCACCATCGGCCTGTTCCTGGCCCAGGCCCAGCCGGGCGGCGGCCGCGCGATGGTGGGCCGGCTGGTCGCCGGCAAGCTTGTGCTGCAGCCCGCCGCCACCGCGGCGCTGGCGTTCATGGTGTTTCCGATGCCGCCGCTGTGGGCCTGGTGCGCCGTGCTGATGGCCGCCCTGCCTATCGGCACCGGGCCTTTCATGCTGGCCCAGATGTATGGCCGCGACGCGCGCGCCACGTCCCGCGCCATCTTGCTGTCCACCGTCCTGTCGGTGCCCACCGTCACGCTGCTGGTCGCCTGGATCAGCACGCGGCTTCCCTGAGTTCGCCCCCATGCTGCTGTCCGCCACTATTTTCATCGTCACGCTGGCCTTCGTCATCTGGCAGCCCCGCGGCCTGGGCATCGGCTGGAGCGCCTCGGCTGGCGCGGCGGTGGCGCTGGCCTGCGGCGTCGTGCAGCCCGCCGACGTGGCCGCGGTCTGGCACATCGTCTGGAACGCCACGGCCACGTTCATCGCCATCATCATCACCAGCATCATCCTGGACGCGGCGGGCTTCTTCGAATGGGCCGCGCTGCACGTGGCCCGCTGGGGCGGCGGCCGCGGCCACTGGCTGTTCGCGCTGATCGTACTGCTGGGTGCGGCGGTGTCGGCGCTGTTCGCCAATGACGGCGCCGCGCTGATTCTTACCCCCATCGTGATGGAAATGCTGTTGGCGCTGGGGTTCGGGCTGAGCGCCACGCTGGCGTTCGTCATGGCGGCCGGCTTCATTGCCGACACCGCCAGCACCCCGCTGGTGGTGTCGAACCTGGTGAATATCGTGTCGGCCGATTTCTTCAATATCGGCTTCGGCCGCTATGCCTCGGTCATGGTGCCCGTCAACGCCGCGGCCGTGGCGGCCACGCTGGCGGTCTTGTTCGTGTATTTCCGCAAGCAGATCCCGGCCCGCTACAACGTCGCGCAATTGCGCGCGCCGGGCTCGGCGGTGCGCGACCCCGCTACCTTCCGCGCCGGCGTGGCCGTGCTGGCGCTGCTCCTGGCGGGTTTTTTCGTGCTGGAGCCCCTGGGCATCCCCGTCAGCGCCATTGCGGCGGCCGGCGCCCTGGCCCTGCTGCTGGTGGCGGGCCGCCAGCATATCGTCGGCACGCGCCGCGTCATGCGCGAAGCGCCCTGGCATATCGTGGTGTTCTCATTGGGCATGTACCTGGTGGTGTACGGCTTGCGCAATGCCGGCCTCACTGCCCATCTGACCGCGCTTTTCGACACATTCGCCAGCCACAGCGTCTGGGGCGCGGCAATGGGCACGGGCCTGGTCATGGCATTTCTGGCCTCGGTCATGAACAATCTGCCCGCCGTGCTGGTGGGCGCGCTGGCGGTGGCCGATACCCACGCCACTGGCGTCGTGCGCGACGCGATGATCTACGCCAACGTCATCGGCACCGATCTGGGGCCGAAGATCACGCCCATCGGCAGCCTGGCCACCCTGCTCTGGCTGCACGTGCTGGCGCGCAAGGGATTGCGCATTACCTGGGGCTACTATTTCACGGTCGGCATCGTGCTGACCCTGCCGGTGCTGTTGGTCACGCTGGCGGCGCTGGCGCTGCGGCTGGGCGGGGGCCAGTAGTTCAGGCAAGCCGCGTCTAGTGGTATGGTTGCCGTCATCCGCAATCGGGAGAGATCCGCATGACCTGGATGGTTGGCCGCTACACAACCTTTGTCCTGGTGCTGGTGGGCACCGCCATCACGGGCGCGCTGGCGGCGACGGCGTCGCCGCACTGGCTATGGGCGGCCGTGCCGCTGGCCTTGCTGGCGCTGCTGGGCGTCTACGATCTGGTCCAGGAACGCCACGCCATCCGCCGCAATTACCCGGTGCTGGGCAACCTGCGTTTCCTGTTTGAGTTCATCCGGCCCGAGATCCGCCAGTATTTCCTGGAAGACGACACCCACGCCGCGCCGTTCTCGCGCGCGCAGCGGTCCATCGTTTATCAGCGCGCGAAGCTCGAAATCGACAAGCGCCCGTTCGGCACCCAGGAAGATGTCTACGGCGACCGCTACGAATGGATCAACCATTCGATGGTGCCGGCGCGCGTGGACGACGCCGATTTCCGCGTGACGGTCGGCGGGGCCGAATGCACCCAGCCGTATTCAATGTCGGCGTTCAACATCTCGGCCATGAGCTTCGGCGCCCTGTCGGCCAACGCCATCATGGCGCTGAACGAGGGCGCGCGCCAGGGCAACTTCGCGCACGACACCGGCGAAGGCGGCGTCAGCCGCTACCACCGCAAGGCGGGCGGCGCGCTGGTGTGGAATATCGGCTCGGGCTATTTTGGCTGCCGCGACGAAAGCGGCGCGTTTTCCGAAGCCGCCTTTGTGCGCAACGCCTGTACGCCGCAGGTGAAAATGATTGAAATCAAGCTGTCGCAGGGGGCCAAGCCGGGCCACGGCGGCATCCTGCCAGGCGCCAAGGTCACGCCCGAAATCGCCGAGGCGCGCGGGGTCGCGGCCTGGCAAGACTGCAATTCGCCGTCCAGCCACAGCGCCTTCGACACGCCCATAGGGCTGCTGCATTTCGTGGCGCGCCTGCGCGAACTTTCCGAAGGCAAGCCGGTGGGCTTCAAGCTGTGCGTGGGCCACCCCTGGGAGTGGTTCGCCATCGTGAAAGCCATGCTCGAAACCGGCATCACGCCCGATTTCATCGTGGTCGACGGCGCCGAAGGCGGCACCGGCGCGGCGCCGGTCGAGTTCGTCGACCATGTCGGCACGCCGCTGCGCGAAGCGCTGCGCCTGGTGCACAACACCCTGATCGGCGTGAACCTGCGCGACCGCATCCGGCTGGGCGCGTCCGGCAAGATCATCACCGCCTTCGACATGGCGCGCGCCATGGCCATGGGAGCCGACTGGTGCAACGCGGCGCGCGGCTTCATGTTCGCGATCGGCTGCATCCAGGCGCAGGCCTGCCATACCGGCAAATGCCCTACCGGTGTCACCACCCAGGACCCGCTGCGCCAGCGCGCGCTGGTAGTGCCCGACAAGGCCCAGCGCGTGGCCCACTTCCATCGCAATACGCTGCACGCCCTGGCCGAACTGCTGCAGGCCGCGGGCCTCACCCACCCCAGCCAGTTGCGCCCGCACCATATCGCGCGGCGCATTTCTTCCAGCGAAGTGCGCTTGCTGTCCGCGCTGTTCCCCGAACTGGAACCGGGCGAACTGCTGCGCGGCGAATTCCGGCACACGGTGTTCAAGGTGGGCTGGTCGATGGCGCGGCCCGACTCGTTCCAACCCGCGCATGACGTCACCGCCGCGCTGGCGGCCATACACCGCTCCCAGGTCGCCGGCACGGCCTAGCCCGGCGCGGGCGCTACAGCCAGCGCTCGAACAGGCGCGAGAAAAATTCCATGAACCGGTCGCTGGCGCCGCGGTCGTGCCAGTCTTGCAAGGTGACCTGCTGCGCCGCGGCCACGTCGCTGTCGAACAGCGCCTCCATCTGGGCGCCGAACCGCGGCCCCAGGATCACCGCGTTGATCTCGTAGTTCAGCGCGAAGCTGCGCCAGTCCATGTTGCTGGACCCGACGGTGGACCACACTCCGTCGACCACGGCGGTCTTGGCATGCAGCAAGGCATCGCGCCGCTCGTAGATTTTCACGCCGGCCTCGAGCAGATTTTCGTAGTGCGAGCGGCCGGCATGGAACACCAGCGATGAATCGCTGAACCCCGGCAGCACCAGCACCACATCCACGCCGCGCCGCGCGGCATCCTGCAGCACTTCGATGAATGCCGGGTCTGGCACGAAATACGCCATGGTGATGTGGATGGACTTCTGCGCGCTCTCGAAGGCCGACATCAGCGTCAGGTATACCGTGTAGCCGTCGCTGCGATCCGGCTGGTTGGCCAGGATGCGCACGTCGAGGTCGCCGCGCGCGACAAGCTTGGGGAAGAAATCGCGCTGCGCCAGGGGCGGCCCTTTCTGGGACTCCCAGCCCGCCAGGATGACGCGCTCGAGCTCGGCCACGGCCGGCCCTTCGATGCGGATATGGGTATCGCGCCAAGGCTGCGCCTCGCGCCCCGAGCTGGCCGGGCGCGAGCCCGACGAATACACGCTGCTGACGTTGATGCCGCCCAGATAGCCCACCTTGCCATCGACCACCAGCAGCTTGCGGTGATTGCGCTGGTTGAGCGACCAGCCGCCCCGCGCCTCGGCCGGATTGACCGGATTGAAGACGGCGACCTGCACTCCCGCCTCGCGCATGCGGTCGAACAGCGTGTCGGGCGTCTGCAGCGTGCCCACCGCGTCGATCATGACGGCAACGGCGGCGCCCCGGCGCTGCGCGGCAATCAAGGCATCGGCAAAGCGCTGGCCGGCCTCGTCGTCGTCGAAAATATAGGTTTCCATGTGCACGTAGTGCCGCGCGCGGCCAATCGATTCCAGCATGGCGCGATACGTGGCCGGCCCGTCGGCCAGCAGACGCACATCGTTGCCGCCCACCAGGGGCGAGCCGCCAATGGCGGCCTCGATGGCCTGGTGGCGCGCGTAGAAATCCTGCGGGCGCGCCTGGCTGGCGCGCGCCACGATGTCCCGGCCCCGCTCGTAGCTGGACCAGCCACTGTCGGCCGACTGCCCTGCCTGCTCTTTGCGCGCCTGGCGTTCCCGGGCGTCGGGCACGGTGGCGCAGGCCGCCAGGGATGCCGCCAGCAGCAATCCCACCAGCCATCGCACCGCGCGTCCCACCTCGCCGGCCGGCATCGTCTCACCCCGGGCTCAAGGCTGCCACTGCGTGCGGTGCGATACCGTCGGGCGCCGCTGCGGGCCGCGGCGCGAAGGTTCGCGATCGGTCCAGCGGCCGCCTCGCCAGCGGCCGTGTTCGCGGTCAACCTGGAAGCCGCCGGCATCACGCAGCAGCGCCATCACGGCCTCTTCTTCATCGGGTTCGACCTGCACTGCCAGCAGCACGGCCTGTTCGGCAGCCGGCAGGCTGTGCAGCCGGGCGTTGCGCATGGTCACCAGGCGCCGGCCGGCCCACAGGGCGCCGGCGGCCGCGCCGGCGCAGGCCCCCAACACGGCTCCGCTCACCACGGCGATATCGCCGCGGGCCAGGAAAATGGCCGCCACCGTGCCCAGCAGCGCGCCAGCGGCGGCCAGCGCCGCGGCACGCCAGGCCATGCCGTAGCGCGCGTGCCCGGCCTGGGCTTCCGGATCGTCGTCCCAGGACCGTACTTGTCCGGTGCGGCGCCCGCCCCGGAACAGGCTGACCGCTTCTTCGCGGAAACCTTCGGCAAACAGCGCATGCGCCGCGCTCTTAGCCGACGGGACACTGTCAAAACGTGCAACGATGATCGACGACATACGCAGTCTCTTGGCATGTTGACTCTTGACTTTATTCTGCTCGCCCGGCCGCGGCCTGTCCTTTGGTTTCGCAACCAGCAGTAATGCGGTATTTCGGCGCGGCGGGGCCTGACACACTTTCTCTCGCAGCGCCCCGGCTTGCTTGCGTTTCGTTAAAAAGCATTGCAATCCGCTCGCGGGACTTGCGGCGCGGCGGGGTCGCCGGTCACAATAAGTGCCGCGCAACAGCACCTGCAAGGAAGCAACCGCATGGTCCAGCCCCGCAGCATGTTCGCAGCCGCGCCGTCCCCCAGCCCGGAATCCTCGTCCGGCGCCGCCGTCCAGGCCATCCAGGAACTGCAGGCCGGCCTGCTCGCCCGCCCGGCACGCATCGATCCCAAATATTTGTACGACCGCCTCGGCTCCAGCCTGTTCACCGCCATCACGCAACTGCCCGAGTACTACCCCACCCGGTGCGAAGCCGAGATTCTGCACGAGCACGCCGCCGGCATTGCCCGCCACATCGGCGCGGTGGAGTCGCTGATCGACCTGGGCGCCGGTGATTGCGTCAAGGCCGAACGCCTGTTTTCCAGCCTGCGCCCGCGGCGCTATGTGCCCATCGACATCTCGGCGGATTACCTGCGCACGGCCGTGCAGCGCCTGGAACACGCGCATCCGGGCCTCGAAATCATCGCGCTCGGCCAGGACTTCCACCACGCCCTCGATCTGCCGGACACGCTGCCCGCCGCCGGACGCCTGTTCTTCTATCCGGGCTCCAGCATCGGCAACCTGGACCCGGCCCAGGCGCTCGCCATGTTGACGCGCATTCGCGCCGCCTGCCCCGACGGCGGACTGCTGGTGGGCATCGACCGCGTCAAGCCGCGCGCCATTCTCGAGCCTGCGTACGACGACGCGCTGCACCTTACTGCCGCCTTCAACCTCAACCTGCTGCGGCACGTCAATCGCCTGCTGGGCAGCGACTTCAACGTGCACGACTGGAGCCACGTGGCCCACTACGACGAACCCCATGCGCGCATGCAGATGCATCTGCAGGCCCTGGGCGAGGTCAAGGTCGAATGGCCGGGCGCGCAGCGGCGCTTCGGCAGCGGCGAGCGCATTCACACCGAGAACTCGTACAAGTACACGGTCGAAGGTTTTCGCGACCTGCTCGCGCGCGCCGGCTACACCCGCATCGAGCACTGGTCGGACTCCCGCGACTGGTTTTCCGTTTTCAGCGCGCGGGCCTGACCGCATACATCAGCCATGCCATCCGACACCACCACAGCCTGTCCCTGCCTGTTGACCCGCCCTGCTCCGCACCTGGATGCCGACGCCAGCCTGGCGCAGCGCTACGAGCGCGTGCGCGGCCAGACGCGCGCACTGGCCGAACCGCTCAGCCCGGAAGACTGCCAGGTGCAGTCCATGCCCGACTGCAGTCCGGTCAAGTGGCACCTGGCCCATACCACCTGGTTTTTCGAGACCTTCATCCTGGCGCGTTTCCTGCCGGGGCATCCGCCATTCCATCCGCAGTACCGGATGCTGTTCAACTCGTACTACAACGCCATCGGCGACCGCCATCCGCGCCCGCAGCGCGGCATGCTGTCGCGCCCGCCGCTGGCCGACATTCTGCGCTACCGCGAGTATGTGGACGCCGCCATGGCCGGTCTGCTGGCCGGCGCGCAGGACGCCGAGCCCGCCTTCGCGCAATTGGTCGAACTGGGCCTGAACCACGAGCAGCAGCACCAGGAGCTGATCCTGACCGACATCAAGCACGCCCTGTCGCTCAACCCGCTCAAGCCCGCGTACGCGCCCGGCCGGCCGGATGCGCTTCCGGCGGCCACGCCGGCGGGCTGGACACGCTACGCGGGCGGCTGTGTGCGCATTGGCCACGAGCCCCCCGGGTTCGCCTTTGACAACGAAGGCCCGGCGCACGAGGTGCTGCTGCGCCCCTTCCACCTGGCCGACCGCCTGGTGACCCAGGGCGAATTCCTGGAGTTCATGCGCGACGGCGGCTACCGCCGCCCGGAACTGTGGCTGTCGCTGGGCTGGGACCGGGTCTGCGCCGAGCAATGGCGCGCCCCGCTGTACTGGGAAGGCCAGAAAGACGACTGGCAGGTGTTCACGCTGCACGGCATGCAGCCGCTCGACCGGCACGCGCCGGTCACCCATGTCAGCTATTACGAGGCCGACGCCTACGCCCGCTGGGCCCGCGTGCGCCTGCCGCGCGAGGCCGAATGGGAACACGCCGCCCTGGCCCGCCCGGCGCCGGCGCACGCCAACCTGCTCGAGCACGGCCACCTGCATCCCCGCGCGGCGCCGCAGCGCCCGACCGCGGGCGGGCCGGTGCAACTGTATGGCGACGCCTGGGAATGGACCAGCAGCGCCTACGACGCCTATCCGGGCTACGCGCCGCCCGCGGGGGCGGTGGGCGAATACAACGGCAAGTTCATGTGCAACCAGTACGTGCTGCGCGGCGGCTCGTGCGCCACGCCGGCAGACCACATCCGCGCCACTTACCGCAACTTTTTCCCGCCCGAGGCGCGCTGGCAGTTCTCGGGCATACGGCTGGCGCGCGATGCCTGAGGGGTTTGCGCCCCAATAAAATGTCGTGCTAGAATTTCGTTCTTGCCTGGCCCTGCCGGGCAAGAAGTCGAGCACTACGTCAGGCACGACATTGAGGCACGACATTGGCGCATTAGCTCAGCCGGTTAGAGCGACGGAATCATAATCCGCAGGTCCCCTGTTCGAATCAGGGATGCGCCACCAGAATTACGAAGGGCGCCCATGGCACATGGGCGCCCTTTCTTTTTGACGGTGCGGGGTGTAGGGGTGTAGGGGTGTTAGGGGTGTTAGGGGTGATGTGGGGTGTGAGGGGCGCAGCCAGGCTTCAGAACCTCAGGCCGCCACCCGCAGGTGCCGCCGCGACTGGCCGCCCTTGATGGGCCGCAGCAGGCTGCTGGGCACATCCTCGACCAGCTCCGGTTCGCACCGTACGCTGACCTGGCCCGGCAGGATCCAGCTCTTGCCGTGGCGGCACTCGGTGGCGCGCAGATGCCTCGCCAGGCGCAGCGCGTCGAGCTCGGCGCGATCACGGCCGGAACGCACCATGTCGCAGAAGCGCGTGAAACTGAACGTGTGTGCGCCCTCGCGGCCTATCACGTCGACACACCCGCGAAATTCGCCAAAATCGACCTCGTGCACGCGCGGCCGGATGGAATAGCTCACATTGGAAGCAAAGGCGGAAAACGTGTCCATGGCTTGATCTCCCTGATGAAGCACGACCATTTCAGGGTAGAGCAAAAATCTGTCGAATCCGCGCCGCCTTTGCAATCTTTGAAGAGGATTACCCGGCCGTTACAAAATCCATAATTGACTACATCCCTGGCGCCGCGCGCGGGCTTCAGGGCTGGGCGGGCGTATCGTCGCGGGCGGCGGGCTCGACGAAATCGGAGGTGAACAAGTCCCAGCAAGTGATGAACAGCGCCGCGATCAGCGGCCCGATCACGAAACCGTTCAGGCCGAACAACGCCATGCCGCCCAGGGTGGAGATCAAGACCACGTAATCGGGCAGCTTGGTGTCCTTGCCCACCAGCAACGGACGCAGCACGTTGTCGACCATGCCGATCACCAGCACGCCATACAGAATGAGCGCCACGCCCTGCCATGTGGCGCCCGTGACCAGGAAATACACGGCCACCGGCACCCAGATCAGCCCCGCGCCAATGGCGGGCAGCAGCGACAGAAAGGCCATGACCACGCCCCACAGCACCGGCCCCTGGATACCCAGCACGTAGAAGATCACGCCGCCCAGGGCGCCCTGCGCCGCGGCTACCGCGATGTTGCCCTTCACGGTGGCGCGGATCACGGTAGTGAACTTGCGCAACAGGTGAATCTTGCGCGAGTCGCTCAGGGGAATCGCGGCGCGCAGCCGCGCCGACAACAGCGAGCCGTCGCGCAGTAGGAAAAACAACAGGTACAGCATGATGCCGAAGCTGATCAGGAACTGGAACGTATCCTGCCCGATGTTGAACGCCTGCGTGGCCAGGTACTGGCTGCCCCGCATCGCGCCCGCGGTGAGCTTGTCTTGCAGGCTGGTGATGTCGGCCATGCCGAAGCGCGTCAGCAGGCTGTGCAACGATGCCGGCAGCGCGTCGAGCACCTGTTGGAAATAAACGCCGAAGTTCAGGTTGCCCGACTTGACGCGCTGGTAAAGATTGGCGCCTTCCTGCACCAGCGAGCCGGTGATGAGCGTGACCGGCACGATTACCAGCAGCAGCACCAGCAACAGCGTGCACAGCGCGGCCAGGTTGCGCCGCTTGACAAGCTTGGCGGCGATGCGGCGATGCACCGGCGCGAAAATAATCGCCAGGATCGCGCCCCAGAATACCGCTCCGTAAAACGGCCACAGCACCCAGCCGAACGCGATGGTGACAAGCACCAGCAGCAGCAGGAAAAAGCGGTTATGCAGGTTAGACCCGTTCATATTCGATCCCGTGCGCGGCAGTTGCCGCGTGAGGCGCAATTGTACAAATCCGGCATGGCGGCCCGCGCTCAGGCCGGCGCCAGCGCGCGCAGGCTGCGCTGCGCCTGGCCGACCGCGTCGGCATGGCCGTTGAGCGCATCCAGCAGGCGGTTCAATTCCTGCTGCACGGAAGGGTCGCGCACCGAAGCCGACTCGGCGTCGATGACGATCTGCCCGCGATGCCGGGCCACGTACTCGGCTGCCCGCACGGCATCGTCGAGCGCCGCCGCGGCCACCGCCAGCAAAGGCTCCAGCCGCGCCGCGCTGCCGGTCACGGCGCGCCCGTAGGCCTGCGCGTACACCGCCTGCAGGTCGGCGGGCTGCTCCAGCCCGGCGCGCTCCGTGCCGGCGCGCTCCAGCGCCCGGCGCAGGCTGGCGCGCGCCTCGGACAGGGCCTGGCGATCGGCCAGCAAGGCGTCCTGGCGCGCCTGCAACTGCGCCAGCGTGTGCAGCTCCTGGTGTTCCAGCGCACGGCCCAGGCACTCGACCACCGTGGCGGCCACCGCGTCGAAATCGGCCAGCACCTGGTAGTGCTCGACGTAGTCACCGAACGCATCGCGTTGCGGGTCATCCAGCGCGGGCACGGCCGCCCCCGGCGCGTCGGCCACACTGGCCTGCAGCCAGGCGATAAAGGCCGCGCGCTGGTCCGGCTCTTTGTTGACGCAGCCCGCCAACAGCAGGCCGGCCGCCAGCAGCCATATGAAATTAACCGCAATGCGCATGCTTCCCCCATTTGCCGCAGCCAGCGCCGCGCCGCCGGCCGCCTCGAACATTAACCCAAGCGCAGCCGCCCATACAGCGCTTATAGGATTTGTTGCCTCCGAAGCGATATGTGACACTGCGCCCGCCGAACGGCGCGTCCCCCTGCCCTACAATGCCCCTTGATCATTCCATTCAAAACCGCGTTGCCCGCCATGACCACTGCCGACAGCACCCCTGTTTCCCAAGAGCCCTGGGGCTACACGCACGCCGAATGCCGGGGTTCGACGGCGTTCCTGTTCTTCACTTCCGACCTGGCGCGCACGGTGAACGAGCACCTGGCCAACCGACCGCTCGATGACGCTGCCCTGCAGCGCGCCCAACAGGCCGTAGATGCCCTGGTGCAGCGCTACATCGACATCCAGGCCGCACCGGCCGCGTTCGCCGGACAGCGCATCCGGCTCAGGCTCGAGAGCGGCCAGGGTGCGGGCGCCGCGCCGCAAGTGGCGCTGGAAATGTCGCCCGACCTGGAAGACCAGATCATCGAGGCGCAGCGCCTGGCCCACCAGCAGGCCGCCACGCGGCACTAAAGCCGGCCATCCAAAAAGCATTGACAAAACAAGCATTTATTCGTATAGTGATTAATTGGCTAGTACCCAACCGTCGGCAAGACAATTCTTAAAAAGAATATTTTCAAGTCAGCCAGCCATACTGCCTTCTTCGTGGCCTTGCCACGTTTCCATTATTTGGCCGCCCTTTCCGCATTCGCCTGCGCGAGCAACCCGCAGGCAGCCTCGCGGCCCTGAATCTTGCCCAGCCCGGCTCGGCTCTCACGCCGGCCGGCAGCAAACCCGGCTCCGACCCGAGCCTTGACAGCACCATGCCTCGCGCGCCGTGCGGCACGCCAGAGCCAGCCCCGCTGGCGGCGTGCGCACACGCACAGGCGGGTGCCGCATTTCCATAACGAGAACTCGAAAGAGAGGAACATCATGAACTCATCCATCAATCCCATCACGGCCACGCAACTTCTTCCCCGCCGCGCGCACAGCAGGCTCGACCACACGCCCATCCATGTAGGCGACGTGGTTCATCTCAAGCCGGCCTGCGGTCCGGACATCCGCGCCACGGTGATCTACAACGCGCCGATCAACGGCACGGTGACCTACACCACCGACGTGGTCCACCCGCGCGGCGCGACTGGCGGCCCCGGCATGCGGATCCGTTTCCGCCACGAACACGTGCATCGCATCGAACCGCTGCGCCGCCGCGCCAGCCGGGCGGCCTGACCTCAGGCGCGCCCCGGTCCGCCCGGGCCGCGTGCTACAGTCGGCCTCATCGCCGGCCCCGTCGCGCCAGTTCGCAATGCAGCACACTCGTTCGTTCGTACGCATCTGGGACCTTCCCACCCGCCTGTGCCATTGGGCACTGGCCGCCTGCGTCATCGGCGCCTACGTCAGCGTCAAGCTGGGCGGGCTGTATATGGATTGGCACGTGCGATTCGGGCTGGCCACGCTCGGGCTGATCGTGTTCCGGCTGGCGTGGGGCGTGGCCGGGCCGCGCTATGCGCGCTTTGCCACCTTCGTGCGGGGTCCCGGCGCAATCAGGCGCTATCTGCAGGGCTCGGCCCCGCCAGCCGGGCACAACCCCCTGGGCGCGCTATCGGTCATCGCCATGCTGGCCGTGCTGGGATTCCAGGCAGTCAGCGGCCTGTTCACCAGCGATGACATCATGACCCAAGGCCCGCTCTACGCCCGCGTGGACGAAGCGCTGTCCGCGTGGTTCGGCCGCTGGCATCACGCCAACGAATGGCTCATTGTCAGCCTGGTCGCGCTGCACTTGCTGGCGGTGCTCTGGTACGTGGCCGTGCGGCGCAAGCGCCTGCTGCGGCCCATGCTTACCGGCGACGCGCGGCCGCAGGACCTGCCGGCGGGCACCCAGCCCGCCGCCGACGGCCCCGGCGTCTGGCTGCGCGCCGCGCTGCTGGCCGCCGTGGCGGCGGCGTTGGTGGTGTGGATCCGCTCGCTTGAAATCGTGGCCGACTTTTCTTTTTCTTGAGCTTTGCGGCCAGCCGGCATCGTGCGCCAGCCTATTTTTTCTTGCGGTATGAGTCGTGGCAGGCCTTGCAGCTTGCGCCCACGCCGCCAAACGCGGCCCGCAACGTGTTCAGGTCGCCCGAATCGGCCGCTGCCGTCAGCTTGGCCAGGTTTTCTTTCAGGCGCTCCTGCTTCTGCCGGAAGCCCTCGGCATCGCTCCAGACCTCGGGCCGCGCGTCTCCCCCTTCCGTACCCGGGCCGAAAGCGGCCCAGGGCAGCCCTGCCAGCACGTTCAGAATCTGGACGTTGGCCTTGATCTGGGCCGCATCGTATGGCGCCTGGCCCTTCACGACCGGTTGCATGCGGCCGAAGTGCGAGCCCATCAGGGTCAGGGCCGATTGCCGGTACTTGATGGCATCGGCCGGCTTGGCGAATTGCGACAGCGCAGGCGCGGACCACAGCGACATGACGCCGAAACAGGCCATGGCGGCCAGCAGGGGGACTTGCTTCATGGACGATCTCCCGGTAAGTGCGACGATGCCGGCTGCGCCGGCACTGCCGACTATACCGCCCGGGCGAGACCGGCAGCCAGCCCGACGTAGGCGCGCGGGGTCAAGGCCAGCAGGCGCGCCTTGGGCTCTTCGGGCAGTTCGAGGCCGCTGACGAATTCGCGCAGCGCGGCTTCGGTGATGCCCTTGCCGCGCGTCAGCGCCTTGAGCTGCTCGTAGGGTTGCGGCAGGCCGTAGCGGCGCATGACGGTCTGCACCGGTTCGGCCAGCACTTCCCAGCAGGCGTCGATGTCGGCGTCGATGGCCGCGGTATTGACTTCGAGCTTGCCCAGCCCGCGCAGGCACGCGTCCCAGGCCACCAGGCTGTAGCCCAGGCCCACGCCCAGGTTGCGCAGCACGGTGGAATCGGTCAGGTCGCGCTGCCAGCGCGACACCGGCAGTTTCTCGGACAGGTGGCGCAGCACGGCATTGGCCAGCCCCAGATTGCCCTCGGAGTTCTCGAAGTCGATGGGATTGACCTTGTGCGGCATGGTGGACGAGCCCACCTCGCCTTCTTTCAGGCGCTGCTTGAAGTAGCCCAGCGCCACGTAGCCCCAGATGTCGCGATCGAGGTCGAGCACGATGACGTTGGCGCGCGCCACGGCGTCGAACAGCGCGGCGATCCAGTCGTGCGGCTCGATCTGGATGGTGTGGCGGTTCTGGGTGAGGCCCAGGCCGGCCAGCACGCGGGCGCTGAAGGCCGGCCAGTCGATCTCGGGGTAGGCCGACAGGTGCGCGTTGTAGTTGCCGGTGGCGCCGTTGAGCTTGGCCAGGGGCTCGACCGCCTCGATGGCGGCGATGGCCCGCTGCAGGCGCGCCGCCACGTTGGCGAACTCTTTGCCCAGCGTGGTGGGGCTGGCGGGCTGGCCGTGGGTGCGCGACAGCATGGGCTGGTCGGCATACTGGCGGGCCATGCCGGCCAGCGTGTCGGCGACCTGGCGCAGGCGCGGCACGATCACCTCGGCGCGGGCGCGGCTGAGCATCAGCGCGTGCGAGGTGTTGTTGATGTCTTCGGAGGTGCAGGCGAAGTGGATGAACTCGGCCGCGCGGGCCAGCTCGGCATCGCCGGCGACCTGCTCTTTCAGCCAGTATTCCACCGCCTTGACGTCGTGGTTGGTGGTGCGCTCGATTTCCTTGATACGGGCCGCGTCGGCCTCGGAGAAGTCGCGCACCAGTTGCGCCAGGCGGGCGCGGGCCGCGGCCGAGAAGCTGGGCAGCTCGGGCAGCCCGGCGTCAGACAGGGCCACCAGCCATGCCACTTCGACCTCGACCCGGTGCGCCATGAAGCCCGCCTCGGAGAGCAGGCCGCGCAGGGCGTCGCCCCGCGACGCGTAGCGGCCGTCCAGCGGGGACAAGGCGTTGAGGTGGCTGATCTGGTCGGCAATCTGCATGGCGGGAGAAGAAAAAGAAGGGAGTCGAAAGGCGGGTGCCGATTTTATCACCCGCCCCAATGTAACAATGGCGCAAAAAGCGTTGCTCAATGGGAACTTCGCATTTCTGAACCTATCGCTCCTGCTATACTGCGGCCGCTTTCCGACTTCGCTTGTGGCCTCCATGAAACTGATCGGCTCGCTTACCAGTCCCTATGTTCGCAAAGTGCGGGTCGTCATGGCCGAGAAGAAGCTGGACTACCAGCTCGAGCTGGAAAACGTCTGGTCCCCCGATACCCAGATCCAGGCCTACAACCCCCTGGGCAAGGTTCCCTGCCTGGTCATGGAAGACGGCGGCGCCCTGTTCGATTCGCGCGTCATCGTCGAATACCTGGACACCCTGTCGCCGGTGGCCCGCCTGATTCCGCAGCCGGGCCGCGAACGCGCGGCCGTCAAATGCTGGGAAGCCATCGCCGACGGCGTGCTCGACGCCTGCGTCATCATCGTCAAGGAAAACCAGCGCCCCGAGGCCCAGCGCAGCGCCGACTGGATCGAACGCCAATACCGCAAGATCCACGCGGGCCTGGAAGCCATGAACACCAGCCTGGGCGAACAGGCCCACTGCATGGGCGTGAACTACAGCCTGGCCGACATCGCCGTGGGCTGCGCCCTGGGTTACCTGGACCTGCGCTTCGCCTCGCTGGACTGGCGCGCGAGCCACCCCAACCTGGCCCGCCACTACGAAAAACTGTCGGCCCGCCAGTCGTTCATCGACAGCGCCCCGCCGGCCGCCTGAGCGGCCGCGCGGCCACGCCTGCCGCTCAGACCGCGAAGGCCTGCCAGGCCTTCGCCAGCATGTACGCCGCCAGGGCGAACAACAGACCTGCGAACACCCGCTTCAGCGTGGCTACCGGCAGGCGGTGCGCCATGCGCGCGCCGGCCGGGGCGGTCAGCACGCTGGTGGCCACCAGCGCCAGCAGCGCCGGCCAATAGATATAGCCCAGCATGCCCGGCTGGCTGGCGTTCTCATTCAGACCCGAGGCAACGTAGCCGATGCTGTTGGCCAGCGCGATGGGAAAGCCCAGGGCGGCCGAGGTCGAGACCGCCGTATGCAGCGCCACGTTGCACCACACCATGAAGGGCACCGACAGGAAGCCGCCGCCCGCCCCGACCAGGCCCGACAGGAAGCCGATGCCGGCCCCCACCGCCGAAGTGCCGGCGATGCCAGGCATCTGGCGCGAGGGCTTGGGCTTCTTGTTGCGCAGCATGTTCCAGGCCGAATAGCCGACGAACAGCGAGAAAAACAGCGACAGCCAGGCCGTGCTCAGGGCCGCGAACACCGCGCCGCCCGAAAACAGGCCGCCGACGATGATGCCGGGCGCCATGGCGAACACGATCTTCCACTGGATGGTGCCCTTGCGCTGGTGGGCCCGCACGCTGGAAAGAGACGTGAACAGGATGGACGTCATCGAGGTGGCGATGGCGGCATGCACGATCAGGTCTTGCGGCATGCCCTGCCAGCCGAACAGCATGGTCAGGAACGGCACCAGCAGCATGCCGCCGCCTATGCCCAGCAGCCCCGCCGCGAACCCGACCACGGCGCCGAGCGCCAGCAGGCAAACCAACATCGTCACATCCACTTCGACCTCCTCAGATATACGAACCCGGCGCCGCCCCCCTCGGGCGAAGCTCAGGCGATGATGCCGCCGCCCAGGCAGACGTCACCGTCGTACAGCACGGCCGACTGGCCTGGCGTGACGGCCCACTGGGGCTGGCTGAATGACAATTCAAAAGCGCCCTGGCTGGCCTGCTCGAGCACGCTGGCCGCATCGGCCTGCCGGTAACGCGTCTTGGCGCCATAGCCGCCCGGCTCGGGCGCGCGGCCGGCGACCCAGCTGGCATCCAGCGCCTGCAGGCGGTTCGACAGCAACCAGGGGTGGTCGTGGCCCTGCACCACATACAGAATGTTGTGCTGCAGGTCTTTGCGGGCCACGTACCAGGCGTCGGAGGTGCCGTCGTCGCGCTGGCTGCCCTTGACTCCGCCCACGCCCAGGCCCTTGCGCTGGCCCAGGGTGTAGAACGACAGGCCGTGGTGCCTGCCCACCCGCTGCCCCTGTGGCGTCAGGATGTCGCCCGGCTCGGTGGGCAGATAGCGGTTCAGGAATTCGCGGAACGGCCGCTCGCCGATGAAGCAGATACCGGTGGAATCTTTCTTGGCGGCGTTGTGCAGGCCGATGTCATGGGCAATGCGCCGCACCTCGGTCTTGTGGATCTCGCCCAGGGGAAACAGCGTGCGCGACAACTGCGCCTGGTTCAGGCGATGCAGGAAATAGCTCTGGTCTTTGCTGCCGTCCAGCGCCTTGAGCAACTGGTATTCGCGCCCGTGGGGCCCTGCAATCGCGCGCACGCGCGCATAGTGGCCCGTGGCAATGTGCTCGGCGCCCAGGGTCATGGCGTGGTCGAGGAATGCCTTGAACTTGATCTCGGCATTGCACAGCACGTCGGGGTTGGGTGTGCGGCCGGCGGAGTATTCGCGCAGGAATTCGGCGAAAACGCGGTCTTTGTACTCGGCGGCGAAATTGACGTATTCGAAGTCCACGCCGACCAGGTCGGCCACGCTGGCTGCGTCGAGCAGATCCTGGCGGGTGGAGCAATACTCGGAATCGTCGTCGTCTTCCCAGTTCTTCATGAACAGGCCGATGACTTCGTAGCCCTGCTGCTTGAGCAGCCAGGCCGTTACGGACGAGTCGACGCCGCCGGACATGCCGACCACCACGCGGCGGCCCTTGCCGGGAGATACGCTTAACGATGCAAGAGACATGATGACATTATTCTAGAGGGCCGCGGGTTCACCCGCCGGGCGCGGCTCGGCCGCCAGCGAGACTTCCATCAGCCAGGCCCGGAACGCCTGCAGAATGGGCAGGTTGGCCTTCTGCTCGGGGTAGCACAGGTAATAGCCCTGGCGCGCACGGATCGGCAGCCGCAGCGCGACTGCCAGCTTGCCGTCGCGCAGTTCGTCTTCAATGAGGCAGCGCGGGATCAGCGCGATGCCGAAGCCGGCCGCCGCCGCCTGGGACAGCAGCGAATACTGATCGAAGCGCGCGCCCTCGAGCGCGCGCCGCGTGTCGCAGCCCGCCTGCTCGAACCAGTCGCGCCAGCCTTCCAGCGCCGAGGTATGGTGCAGCAGCGGATAGCGCAACAGCTCGTCGGCGCTATGGCAACCGTCGCCCAGCAGGCGCGGGCTGCACACCGGCACGATATCGCGCCCCACGATGTAATCGGCGCCGCTACCCGGCCAGATGCCGTCGCCGAAGCGCACGGCCGCGTCCAGTTCGGGGGTGGAAAAATCGTAGCCTTGCCGGTGCGGCAGGAACTCGACGTGGATGTCGGGCCGCACCCGCATGAAGGTGGCCAGCCGCGGAATCAGCCAGCGCGCGCCGAACGTGGGCATGCAAGTCAGGTGCAGCGTGCCCCCCTGGCCCTGGTGCGCGATGAGCTCGACCGTGGCCGCCTCGATCTGGCCCAGTCCGGCCTGGATTTTCTTCAGGTAGCTTTGCCCCGCCTCGGTCAGCACCAGGCCTTGCCTGATTCGCAGGAATAGGTCGACCCCCAGGAAGCTCTCGAGGTGTTTCACTTGTTTACTGACGGCGCCCTGGGTGACGCAGAGTTCCTGGGCGGCACGCGTGAAGCTGCTATGCCTGGCAGCCACTTCGAAGGCTTGCAGGTCGGTCAGAGAGGGACAGAATCGGCGCATGAGGAGCGCGGGTGTTGTAACTAATTACAACTTCCGGCATGAGAAAAAGGAATAGCTTACGGAGAATCTTTCGTTTGCGCAAACCAGGTGCGGCGCACAGAATCTTCGAGTTTGCGAACCGCAACGATCCAACATCTTCCTACAGGGGAATTCATGAAACGTCGCCATGTCATCCTGGGCCTGTCTCTCACCGCCGCGGCACTGGCCGCGCCGCTGACCGCCGGCATCGCCCACGCACAAGACGCCTATCCGACCAAACCCATCCGCCTGGTCGTGCCCTTCCCGCCCGGCGGCACCACCGACATCGTGGGACGCCTGTTCGCCGACAAGCTCAGCCAGGCGCTGGGCCAGACCGTGGTGGTGGAAAACAAGGCCGGCGCCGGCGGCTCGATCGGCAGCGCCCAGGTGGCCAGCGCCGAGCCCGACGGCTATACGCTGGGCATCGCCACAGTGAGCACGCACGGCATCAACCCGGCCATTTATCACAACCTGCCGTTCGACGCCGAAAAAGACTTCACGCCGATCTCGAACCTGGCTTCCGTGCCGAACATCATGGTGATCAATCCCAAGGTGCCGGCCAAGAACATCAGCGAATTCATCGCCCTGGCCAAGAAAGAGCCGGGCAAGCTGGCGTATGCCTCGGCCGGCAACGGTTCGGTGTCGCACATGATGGGCGAACTGTTCAAGATGGCTTCGGGCACCGACCTGATGCATGTGCCGTACCGTGGCGTGGGCCCCGCCCTGAACGACACGCTGGCCGGCCAGGTCGACGTGCTGTACGACAACCTGCCGTCGTCGCTGCCGCACGTGCAGGCCGGCAAGCTGATAGCCATGGCCGTGGCCTCGCCCAAGCGCGTGGCCGCCCTGCCCGACGTGCCCACCTTCGCCGAAGCCGGCCTGGCGGCGGTGAATGATTCGTCGTGGTTCGGCCTGATCGGTCCGGCCAACCTGCCCAAGCCCGTGCTCGACAAGCTGTATGCCGCGGTGGTGAAGGTCAGCGCCGACCCGGCCGTGGTGCAACGCCTGGAAAGCCTGGGCGCCGCGCCGGTGGCCAACACGCCTGAAGAATACGCCAAGCAGATCTCGGCCGAAATCGCCAAGAACAAGCGTATTGCCAAAGAGGCCAATGTGAAGATCGACTGACCGATCTGCGGCCCCCGCCCCCGGGCCGGGGGCCGTTTCCCGTCTTGATGCTGTATCGATACCCCATGCTTATCAACGAACCCTTGTCTTATCGCCTGGCCCTGCCGGCCGGCTACCCGGAAGCCTCTGCCGCGCTGGTGCTGGATTCGCCGCACAGCGGCACGACCTACCCCCCGGATTTCGGGCCGTCGGTGCCATTCGCCGCGCTGCGCACGGCCGAAGACACCTGGGTCGACGACCTGTGGGGCGATGCCGTCGACATGGGCGTGCCCCTTATTGCCGCCGCCTTTCCGCGCGCCTATATCGACGCCAACCGCTCTCTGGAAGAAATCGATCCGCAGCTGCTCGAGCAGCCGTGGCCCGAGCCGCTGCCCGAGTCCCCCAAAGTGAAGCTGGGCAAGGGCCTGATCTGGCGCATGCTCGACGACGGCACGCCGCTGTACGACCGCAAGCTCAGCCTCGATGAGGTGCGCCATCGCATCGACGCCTGCTGGAAGCCCTACCATGCCCAGGTGGCTCGCCTGATCGACCAGGCCCACGCGCGCCATGGCAAGTCGTGGCACATCAACTGCCATTCGATGCCCAGCGTGGCCGGCATTTATGCCACCGACAAGCCCGGCCTGGTGCACCCCGATTTCGTGCTGGGCGACCGCGACGGCTCGACCAGCGATCCGGCTTTCCGCGAGTTCGTCGCCGCCTGGCTGCGCGAGCGCGGCTACGACGTCACCGTGAACGACCCCTACAAGGGCGTGGAGTTGGTGCGCGCCTACGGCCGCCCGGCCGAAGGCCGCCACAGCCTGCAGGTCGAGATCAACCGCAAGCTGTACATGGACGAAACCACGCTGCGGCCCTCGGCCGGCTATGCGAAGCTGAAATCCGACCTGCGCGGCCTGACCGCCGCCCTGCTCGACTGGACGCGCGCGCAAACGGCCTGACGCCGGACGTTTGCACGCACGCGGCTGGCGCCATGCGCCGGCCTTCGACGCCCTGGCCATGCCAGGGCGTTTTTTATGCGCGACTCTTCCGGCGCCGGCCTGGCAACGCGCCCCAGGCAGCGCCGGCATCCTGACCGCCTGCCGCTGATTCCGTGTATAACTACGCGAACCCAGGAGGAGGAGCGATGCAGATAGGAATACCGCGCGAGACCCGGGAAGGCGAAACTCGCGTCGCAGCAACGCCGGAAACCATAAAAAAATACATCGGCGCCAAACATTCTGTCGTGGTCGAACGCGGCGCGGGCCAGGCGGCCCGCTACCCCGACGAGGCCTACGCCGCCGCCGGCGCCACGCTGGGCAGCGCGCAAGACGCGCTGGGCAGCGAACTGGTGCTGAAGGTGCGCGCCCCCTCGGCCGACGAACTGCCCCACATGAAGGCCGGCGCGGTGCTGGCCGGCATGCTGGATCCGTTCGACGCCGACGGGCTGGCCGCGCTGGCGGCCGCCGGCCTGACCGCCTTCGCGCTGGAGGCCGCGCCGCGCATCACCCGCGCCCAGAGCCTGGACGTGCTGTCGTCGCAGGCCAACCTGGCCGGCTACAAGGCCGTGCTGCTGGCCGCCCATTACTACGGGCGCCTGTTCCCCATGATGATGACCGCCGCCGGCACGCTCAAGGCCGCGCGCGCCGTGGTGCTGGGCGCCGGCGTAGCGGGCCTGCAGGCCATCGCCACCGCCAAGCGCCTGGGCGCCGTCGTCGAAGCCTCGGACGTGCGGCCCGCCGCCAAGGAACAGATCGAGTCGCTGGGCGCCAAATTCATCGACGTGCCGTTCGAAACCGACGAAGAACGCGAGATCGCCCAGGGCACCGGCGGCTATGCCCGGGCCATGCCGCCCGCCTGGATGGCGCGGCAGGCCGCGCTGGTGTCCGAACGCTGCCGGCAAGCCGACATCGTCATCACCACCGCCCTGATTCCCGGCCGCCCCGCGCCCACCCTGCTGTCGGCCGAGACCGTGCAGGCCATGAAGCCCGGCTCGGTCGTGGTGGACCTCGCGGTCGAGCGCGGCGGCAACTGCCCGCTGTCCGAAAAGGGCCAGGTCGTGGAAAAGCACGGTGTCACGCTGGTGGGGCTGACCAACCTGCCCGGGCTGGTGCCCACCGATGCGTCCGCGCTCTATGCGCGCAACCTGCTCGACTTCCTGAAACTCATCACCGATGCCGATGGCGCGCTGGCCATCCGGCGCGACGACGAAATCGTCGCCGCCTGCCTGATGTGCGAAGGCGGCAACGTCATCCAGAAAAAGGGCTAGGCCATGGAAGCAATCAACCCCACGCTGGTCAACCTGATCATCTTCGTGCTGGCCATCTATGTGGGCTACCACGTGGTATGGAACGTCACTCCCGCCCTGCACACGCCGCTGATGGCCGTCACCAACGCCATCTCGGCCATCATCATCGTCGGCGCGATGCTGGCGGCCGCCCTTACCGAAGGCGGGCTGGCGCGCGGCATGGGCGTGTTCGCGGTGGCGCTGGCCGCCGTCAACGTGTTCGGCGGCTTCCTGGTCACGCGCCGCATGCTCGAAATGTTCAAGAAAAAAGACAAGAAGCTCGCGCAGGAGGCTCGCCCATGATCTCGCTGAACCTGGTGACCCTGCTGTACCTGGTGGCCTCGGTCTGCTTTATCCAGGCCCTCAAGGGCTTGTCGCACCCCACCACGTCGCGCCTGGGCAATGCCTTCGGCATGGCCGGCATGGCCATCGCCGTGCTCACCACGGCAGCGCTCATCGTGCAACTGGCGCGCGCCGGCCAGGCCGGCATCGGGCTGGGCTGGGTAGTGCTGGGCCTGCTGGTGGGGGGCTCGATCGGTACCCTGATGGCCAAGCGCGTCGAAATGACCAAGATGCCCGAGCTGGTGGCCTTCATGCATAGCATGATCGGCCTGGCGGCCGTGGCCATCGCGATAGCGGTGGTCGCCGAACCGCACGCCTTCGGCATCGCCGCGCCCGGCGAGCCGCTGCCCGTGGGCAACCGCCTGGAACTGTTCATTGGCACCTTCGTCGGCGCCATCACGTTCTCGGGCTCGGTCATCGCCTTCGGCAAACTGTCGGGCAAATACAAGTTCCGCCTGTTCCAGGGCGCGCCGGTCGTGTTCGGCGGACAGCACCTGCTGAACCTGCTGCTGGCCCTGGCGATGCTGGCCTGCGGCTTGTGGTTCATGGCCACCCAATCCTGGACCCCGTTCATCATCATGACGGCCATCGCATTCGTGCTGGGCGTGCTGATCATCATCCCGATCGGCGGCGCCGACATGCCGGTAGTGGTGTCGATGCTGAACAGCTATTCGGGCTGGGCGGCGGCCGGCATCGGTTTTTCGCTGAACAACCCCATGCTGATCATCGCCGGCTCGCTGGTGGGCTCGTCAGGCGCGATCCTGTCGTACATCATGTGCAAGGCAATGAACCGCTCGTTCTTCAACGTGATCCTGGGCGGCTTCGGCGGCCAGGGCGCGGCGGCGGCCGCGGCGGGCGACGGCCAGCAACGCAGCGTGAAATCAGGCAGTGCCGACGACGCGGCGTTCCTCATGACCAACGCCGAAACCGTCACTATCGTGCCCGGCTATGGCCTGGCCGTGGCGCGCGCCCAGCATGCCCTGAAAGAGCTGGCAGAAAAACTGGGCGAAAAAGGCGTGACGGTGAAATACGCCATCCACCCCGTGGCCGGCCGCATGCCTGGCCACATGAACGTGCTGCTGGCCGAGGCCGAAGTGCCTTACGACCAGGTGTTCGAAATGGAAGACATCAACGGCGAGTTTGGCCAGACCGACGTGGTGCTGGTGCTGGGCGCCAACGACGTGGTCAACCCCGCCGCCAAGAACGACCCGTCGTCTCCGATCGCCGGCATGCCCATCCTGGAAGCCTACAAGGCGCGCACCGTCATCGTGAACAAGCGCTCCATGGCCGCCGGCTACGCCGGCCTGGACAACGAACTGTTCTACATGGACCGCACCATGATGGTGTTCGGCGACGCCAAGAAAGTGCTGGAAGACATGGTCAAGGCCGTGGAATGACCTCCGGGGCCGCGGGGAAACCAGCGTAGCAACCCGCGGCCGCCCGCATCAGCAAGCCCAGACCCGCGGAAATCCTCCGCTCGCAGTCCCGCGGCGGCCGGCTGGGCCGGGGCGGCGCGTTGGGCGGCGGGGCAGCCTGCGCAGCAGGCCAAGGGCGCCGGCATGCGCCCGAGCCCGACGCACGGGCGCCGCTCCGGCCCAGCCGGCCGCCGCGGGACGGGCAAGAACTACCCCGCCCGATAAGCACCACCACTAAGCCCTAAGCCCCCGCAACCGCTCGTCGACCACCTCGATCCAATGCCTCACCGGTATCTCGGTCCCACTTTGCAGATGCGACACGCACCCAATGTTGGACGACACAATCACCGGCGGCGCATGTGGCGTTATCGCCGCCAGCTTGCGGTCGCGCAGTTCGAGCGCCATGCCCGGGTTCAGCACCGAATAGGCGCCGGCCGAACCGCAGCACAAGTGCGAATCGGCAAATGGCTGCAGCTCGAACCCCAGCTCGACCAGCAACCGCTCGCTCAAGGGACGCAAACCCTGCCAGTGCTGCAACGTGCACGGCGGATGAAACGCCGCGCGCCCGCCCGGCGCCAGGCGCTCCCGCAACGCCTGCGCGTGCGGCGCAACGATCTCGGCCACGTCTTTCACCAGCTCCACAATACGCGCCGCGCGCTCGGCATAGCGCGCATCGTGGCGCAGATGATGGGCATATTCCTTCACCATGGCGCCGCAGCCCGAGGCGTTCATGACAATAGCCTCGATCTCGCCCCGCTCCACCGCCGGCCACCACGCGTCGATGTTCGCGCGCATCTGGTCCAGCGCCTCGGCCTGCGCGTCCAGGTGGAAATTCACGGCGCCGCAGCAGCCAGCGGACGACAGCCGCGCCCCGATGCCCACGGCATCCAGCACGCGGATCGTCGCCGCGTCGATGGTCGGCATCATGGCCGGCTGCACACACCCGGCCAGCATCAGCACCTGGCGCGCATGGCGGGCCGTATCAGGTAGCGGACCGGGATCGCGCCGCTGCGGCACCTTGCGCTTCAGGGCCTGCGGCAACAGTCCGCGCAGCATCTGGCCGGCCCGCATGGCTGGCGCAAACAGCGCCGAGTTCAACCCCTTGCGCAACAGTGCGCGGCGCATGCGATCGCGCCAGGGGCGCTGCACTTTCTGGTCGACCACGTTGCGGCCGATGTCGATCAAATGGCCGTACTGCACCCCCGACGGACACGTGGTCTCGCAATTGCGGCAGGTCAGGCAGCGATCCAGGTGCTGCTGCGTGGCCAGCGTGGGCTCGGCGCCCTCGAGCACCTGCTTGATCAGGTAAATGCGCCCGCGCGGGCTGTCGAGCTCGTCGCCCAGCACCTGATACGTGGGACAGGTCGCCGTGCAAAATCCGCAGTGCACGCAACGGCGCAGGATAGCGTCCGCCTCGCGGCCCTGATCCGTATCGCACGCCCAGGAAGCAAGATTAGTCTGCATGCTGCGTTATAGCTCCAACACCAACCGGCCCGGGTTGAACAGCCCGGCCGGATCCAGTTCTTGTTTCAGGCGCCGGGTAATAGCCGCCACCCCTGGCGACAGCGGATGGAATACGCCGTCGGCAGGGACCGCTGCGCCCGTCGGGCGGAACAAAGTAGCATGGCCGCCCAGGCGCTGGGCCAGCTCGCGCATGGCCTGCGCATCGGCCGCGCCGCTCACCCAGCGCTGTCCGCCGCCCCACTCCACCAGCGTCGGCCAGCCAAAATCCTGCGCCGGCGTGGCGGGCGGCAGCGCCAGGCGCCAAAGGGGCTGGCCGCGCCCGAAGAACGGATGCGTGTGCTCGCGCAGCGACGTCCACCATTGCCCGGCCTGCGCGGCGTCGAGCGTGTCGCCGCCGATGCGCGCGGCCGCGCTGCGCACCGCGGGCGGCGCGCCCGACAGCCTGACCGTGACGAAGCCGCCAGCGCCGTCGTCGGTGGGACTCCAGCATGTGGCCGACACCGCCAGCGGCTGGCCCCGCCATTCGGTAAAACAGGCCAGGGCCTGCGCCTGGGTGGCCTCGAAGCGCAGCGTGCGTTCTTCGAAAGGCCGCGGCGCCACCTTGAGCGAAACCTCGAGAATCGCGCCGAAAATGCCATGCGAACCCGCCAGCAGGCGCGATACGTCATAGCCCGCCACGTTCTTCATGACCTCTCCGCCGAACGACAGCACGCGGCCTTGAGAATCGAGCAGGCGCGCGCCCAGCACGAAATCGCGGACGCCGCCGGCCGCCATGCGGCGCGGACCCGCCAGGCCCGCCGCCACGCAGCCACCCACGGTGGCCGACGCGCCGAAATGCGGCGGCTCGAAAGCCAGCATCTGGCCGTGCTCGGCCAGCGCCGCTTCCAGCGTGGCCAGCGGCGTGCCGGCGCGCGCCGTCACCACCAGCTCGGACGGCTGGTAACTGACGATGCCGCTGTATGCGGTCATGTCGAGCAGGCAGTGGCCATCTTGCGGTGTAAGCGGCCGGTAGTTGCCGTAGAAAGACTTGCTGCCGCCTCCCATGACGAACAGCGGCTTGTGGCCGGCACGCGCCGTCATGACCTGGTCGCACAACTCCGACAGGACGAATTCCATTTTGCGCCCGCCTTAAAAGCGAGCCAGGTCGGGAAAGCTCATTTCTCCGGCGTGCACGTGCATCTTGCCGTATTCCGCGCAACGCGCCAGGGTGGGAATCACCTTTTCAGGGTTCAACAGCCCGGGCGGATCGAATGCCCGCTTCACGGCCAGGAACGCGTCCAGCTCATCGCGCGTAAATTGCACACACATTTGATTTATTTTCTCCATACCCACCCCGTGCTCACCTGTCAGGGTGCCTCCGACCTGCACGCACAGCTCGAGAATGGCTGCGCCGAATTTTTCCGCCCGCTCGACTTCGTCGGGCTTGTTCGAGTCAAACAAAATCAGCGGATGCAGGTTGCCGTCGCCCGCGTGGAACACGTTGGCGCAACGCAACCCGAATTCATCTTCCATCTGCTCGATGGCTCCCAGCACGCGCGCCAGGTGGCGGCGCGGAATGGTGCCGTCCATGCAGTAATAGTCGGGCGACACGCGCCCGGCCGCGGGAAACGCATTCTTGCGCCCGGCCCAGAACCTGAGCCGTTCGGCCTCGTCGCGCGACACCTGCAGGCGCGTGGCGCCGGCCTTGCGGAACACGGCCTCCATGTGCTGGATTTCGTGCGCCACTTCTTCGGCCGTGCCATCCGATTCGCACAGCAAGATGGCCTGCGCGGAAACGTCGTAGCCCGCGTTGACGAAGGGTTCGACCATCTGCACTGCCTGGCGGTCCATCATTTCGAGGCCTGCCGGGATAATGCCCGCCGCAATGACATCGGTGACCGCCTGGCCGGCGGCCTCGGCGCTGGAAAAGCTGGCCATGATCACCTGCGCGCAGGCCGGCTTGGGAATGAGCTTGACGGTAATCTCGGTTACCACGCCCAGCATGCCCTCGGACCCGATGAACACCGACAGCAAGTCCAGCCCCGGCGCATCGGGCGCTTCGGAGCCCAGTTCAACCACTTCCCCATCGATGGTGACCACGCGCACGCGCAGCACGTTGTGCACGGTAAGACCGTACTTCAGGCAATGCACGCCGCCGGAGTTCTCGGCCACGTTGCCGCCGATGGAACAGGCGATCTGGCTGGAAGGATCGGGCGCGTAGTACAGCCCGTAAGGCGCGGCCGCCTCGGAAATGGCCAGGTTGCGCACGCCCGGTTCGACCACGGCCGTGCCGCTGGCCGGATCGATGCGCCGGATGCGGTTGAACTTGGCCAGGCCCATCAACACGCCTTGCGCGTGCGGCAAGGCGCCGCCGGACAAGCCCGTGCCGGCGCCGCGCGCCACCAGCGGCACATTCAGCCGCTTGCACAGGCGCAGCACCGCGATGACCTGTTCTTCGGTCTCGGGCAGGGCCACCACCGGCGGCAGCGCGCGGTACAGCGACAGGCCATCGCACTCGTACGGACGGGTATCTTCTTCGCGGTGCAACACGCAGTGCGCAGGCAGCACGGCATGCAGCGCATCGATGACCTGCTTCGCGGAAAACGGCTGCTGGGTGTGACTAAGGTTCGGTTCGACCAGTGAATTCATGAGCGCAACAATAGCGCGTGGCTATCATTCCCGGCAGGGCGGATTTACCCGCACCCGCCGGCCCCGCCCGCCCTGCTGGCGGCATGGTCTTACCAGCTGATGATCTTGCCAGGGTTCAGGATGTTGTTCGGGTCGAATGCGTGCTTCAGGCTGCGCATCAGCGCCAGCGCGTCTTCGCCGTGCTCTTCGGCCATGAATTGCATCTTGTGCAGGCCCACGCCGTGCTCGCCAGTGCAGGTGCCGTCGGCCGCGATGGCGCGCCGCACCAAATTGTGATTAATAGTTTCAGATTCTTGCCACTCAGCCTCGTTGTCGGCATCCAGCAACATCAGCACGTGGAAATTGCCGTCGCCCACATGGCCCACGATGGTGTACGGAAAACTGGCGCGGTCAAGCTCGTCGACGGTTTCGCGCACGCAGTCGGCCAGCCGGGAAATCGGCACGCAGACATCGGTGGTGCTGGCGCGGCAGCCGGGCCGCAATTGCAGGCCGGCAAAATAGGCGTTGTGGCGCGCCGTCCAGAGTCGGCTGCGGTCTTCGGGGCGCTCGGCCCATTCGAAGTCCATGCCGCCGTGCTCGGCGGTAATGCTCTGCACGGTCTCGGCCTGTTCCTGCACGCCGGCCGGACTGCCGTGGAACTCGAACACCAGCATGGGCGTTTCGCGCAGCGCCAGCTTGCTATGCAGGTTGACAGCCCGCACTGCCGCCGCGTCCATGAATTCGACGCGCGCTACCGGCACGCCCATCTGGATGATCTCGATGACGCTTTGCACCGCGTCGTCGAGCGTGGGGAAATTGCACACTGCGGCCGATACGGCTTCGGGCTGCGGGTACAGCCGCACGGTGACTTCGGTAATAATGCCCAGCGTGCCTTCGCTACCCACGAAAATGCGGGTGAGGTCGTAGCCGGCCGACGACTTGCGGGCCCGGCCCGCCGTGCGCACGATGCGGCCGTCGGCCGTGACCACGGTGAGCGACATGACGTTTTCGCGCATGGTGCCGTAGCGCACGGCATTGGTGCCCGAGGCGCGCGTGGCGGCCATGCCGCCCAGGCTGGCATCGGCGCCCGGGTCGATCGGGAAGAACAGCCCGGTATCGCGGATTTCTTCGTTGAGCTGCTTGCGGGTAACCCCGGCCTGCACCGTGGCGGTGAGGTCTTCGGCATTGACCGCCAGCAGCCGGTTCATTTGCGACAGGTCGATGCTGATGCCGCCCTGGATGGCCAGCAGATGCCCTTCGAGCGACGAGCCCGCGCCGTACGGAATGAGCGGCACGCGGTGTTCGTTGCACAGGCGCGCCACCGCCGCCACTTCTTCGGTGCTATGGGCGAACACGACGGCATCGGGCAGCATCGGCGGATACGGGGATTCGTCGCGGCCATGATGCTCGCGCACGGCCTGCGACACCGACAGGCGGTCGGCAAATTGCGCGCGCAGGGCGTCCAGGCAGGCGGCGGGAACCGGACGGCGCAGGGATTCGGCGGTGGCGGGTGCATTCATGGCGTAGAGGCGTCAGAAGGATGGGAACTCTGCATTCTACGCCGGGTGCGGCGCGAACTCCGCGCCCCAGGCATGATGGAACATGAGGGCCGCCCGCCCGCCGGCCGCCCTACTTGCCCGCCGTCGTGGCCGCGCGCCGCCGCTCTTTCACGGCCCGCGCCAGGCGCTCGAGCACCTGCACCGAGGCGTCCCAGTCGATGCACCCGTCGGTAATACTCTGGCCGTACACCAGCGGCTCGCCCGGAACCATGTCCTGGCGACCGCCCAGCAAATGGCTCTCGACCATCACGCCCACGATGCGCGTGTCGCCGCCTTCGATCTGGCGCGCCACATCGTCGATCACCAGCGGCTGGTTTTCGGGCTTTTTGCTGCTGTTGGCGTGGCTGGCGTCGATCATCAGGCGCTGGGCCAGGCCGGACTTGGCCATGTCCTGGCAGGCGGCCGACACGCTGGCAGCGTCGTAATTGGGCGCCTTGCCGCCGCGCAGGATCACGTGGCAATCTTCATTGCCGGCGGTGGACACGATGGCAGAATGCCCGCCTTTGGTCACCGACAGGAAATGATGCGGCTGCGATGCCGCCTTGATGGCGTCGACGGCGATTTTCACATTGCCATCGGTGCCGTTCTTGAAGCCCACGGGGCACGACAGCCCGGAAGCCAGCTCGCGGTGAACCTGGCTTTCGGTCGTGCGCGCCCCGATGGCGCCCCAGGACACCAGGTCGGCAATGTACTGGGGGGTGATCATGTCGAGGAATTCGCAGCCGGCGGGCAGGCCCTGGCTGTTGATGTCGAGCAGCAGTTCGCGCGCCACGCGGATGCCGCGATTGATGTCGAAACTGCCGTCCAGGCCCGGGTCGTTGATCAACCCTTTCCAGCCCACGGTGGTACGCGGTTTTTCGAAATATACCCGCATTACCACTTCCAGCTCGCCCTGCAGGCGGTCGCGCACCGGCTTCAGGCGCCCGGCGTATTCCAGCGCGGCCCGGGTGTCGTGGATGGAGCACGGCCCGATGACCACGATCAGGCGGTCGTCCATGCCGTGCAGGATGCGGTGCATGCCCTGGCGCGCGGCGAAAACGGTTTCGGACGCCTGCTGCGTGCAAGGGAATTCGCGCATGACGTGCGATGGCGGGTTCAGCTCTTTGATTTCGCGGATGCGAAGATCGTCGGTATTGTGTGACACGATGTGCTCCTGGGTTGCCCCGCCAGGCTGACGGCACAAAAAAGCCGCCAGGGGGCTGGCGGCTTTTTTGAGGGATTTTGTACGGACTTCAGATTGAGCGCGTCCCTTCCTCCGCCAGCGGCTTCAGAAAACCAAAAAAATAAAAGTAAAAGGCGGGGGACGCGAATTTCATGACGAGAAACTCTAGCACAAAAACGGCAAGGCCGCCAAGACGGCCGCCAAGGTCCGGATCATTGGCAGCACGTCAGGCCGTGCCACCCACCGTGAGCCCATCCATGCGCACCGTGGGCATGCCCACCCCCACCGGCACGCTCTGGCCGTCCTTGCCGCAAGTCCCCACCCCCGAATCCAGCTGCAGGTCGTTGCCGATCAGGCTGACGCGGTTCATGGCGTCCGGACCGTTGCCGATCAGCGTGGCCCCCTTGACCGGATAAGTGACCTTGCCGTTTTCGATCATGTAGGCCTCGGACGCCGAGAACACGAACTTGCCATTGGTGATGTCGACCTGGCCGCCGCCGAAATTGGCCGCGTAAATGCCGTGCTTGACCGAGGCGATGATTTCCTCGGGCGGCGTCTGGCCGGCCAGCATGTAGGTGTTGGTCATGCGCGGCATGGGCAGGTGCGCGAACGATTCGCGCCTGCCGTTGCCGGTGGCGCCCGTTTTCATCAGGCGCGCGTTCAGGGTGTCTTGCATATAACCGCGCAGGATGCCGTCTTCGATCAGCACGTTGCGCTGCGTGGCATTGCCTTCGTCGTCGATATTCAGCGAGCCGCGGCGGTCGGGCAGCGTGCCGTCGTCGATGACGGTCACGCCCTTGGACGCCACGCGCTGGCCGATGCGGCCGGAAAACACGCTGGACCCCTTGCGATTGAAATCGCCTTCCAGGCCGTGGCCCACGGCCTCGTGCAGCAGAATGCCCGGCCAACCCGACCCGAGCACCACCGTCATCTCGCCCGCCGGGGCGGGACGCGCGTCCAGGTTGACCATGGCTTCGTGCACGGCGCGCTCGACATAGCCTTGCAGAATGTCTTCAGAGAAATACGCCAGCCCCAGCCGGCCGCCGCCGCCGGCATGGCCCATTTCGCGGCGCCCGTTGCGCTCGGCGATCACGGTGAGCGACAGGCGCACCAGCGGGCGCACGTCGGCAGCCAGGCGGCCGTCGCTGCCGGCCACCAGCACGACATCGTATTCGGCGCCCAGCCCCGCCATCACCTGGATGACATGCGGATCGCGCGCACGCGCCATGCGTTCCACCTGTTCGAGCAGCGCGACCTTCTGCGACGCGCTCAGCGTGGCAAGCGGATCGAGGTCGGCGTACAGGCTGCGCCCGGACTCGGGCGGCACCTGGGCCGCCACCTTCACCTTGCCCGCGCCGCGGCGCGCGATGCCACGCACTGTGCGAGCCGACGAAAGCAGCGCCTCGGGCGAAAGCGAATCGGAATAGGCGAAGGCGGTTTTTTCGCCGCTGATGGCGCGCACCCCCACGCCCTGCCCGATGGAGAAACTGCCGGTCTTGACGATGCCCTCTTCCAGGCTCCAGCCTTCGCTGCGCGTGTACTGGAAATACAGGTCGGCATAATCGACCTTGTGGGTAAAGATTTCGCCCAGCGCGCGAGCCATGTCGGCTTCGGTCAGGCCCCAGGGGTCGAGCAGCAGCGACTTGGCCGTGGCCAGGGATTGGATATCGGGATCGATCGGCTTCATAAGATTAATGTCTTTACAGGACTCGATGGCGCAATGCCGGCAGCGATGCGCGCACTTGCGCCAGGCGCTCAGCCTCTATGGTACCGCTGACCACGCCTGGCCCCTCGGGCAGGACGCCGAGCACATCGCCCCACGGGTCGATCAGCATGGAATGGCCCCAGGTGCGCCGGCCATTAGGATGGCGCCCGCCCTGCGCGGCGGCCAGCACATAGCATTGGTTTTCGATGGCGCGCGCGCGCAGCAGCAGTTCCCAGTGCGCCTTGCCTGTCGTGTAGGTAAAGGCGGCCGGCACCAGAATCAAGTCCACCTGCCCCAGGGCGCGGTAAAGCTCGGGAAACCGCAAGTCGTAGCAGACCGACAGGCCCACCCTGCCCCACGGCGCATCGAAGGCGCGCACCGTATCGCCCGGGCGAATGGCGATGGACTCGTCATAGGCCTCGTCGCCGCGCTGGAAATTGAACAAATGGATTTTGTCGTAGCGCGCGGCCGGTTTGCCGTCGGGGCCATAGACGAAGGTGCTGTTGAATACCCGGCCCGGGTCGGGGCACGCCAGCGGCAGCGTGCCGCCCGCCAGCCACACGCCATGCCGTTCGGCCTGGGCCGCCAGGAAATCCTGGATCGGCCCCTGGCCGGGCTGTTCCTTTATTTCGAGCTTCTGCAAATCGCCATGCCCCATAAAACAGAAATACTCGGGCAGGGAAATCAGGCGCGCCCCCGCGGCCGCCGCGTCGGCGATTAACTCGCCAGCCTGGCGCAGATTATCCTGCACGTCGGGCGTGGAGACCATCTGGATGGCGGCCACTACCGTTGAATTCGACCCTGAAACACCCATTTTTCAGCCCTCTGAAAATGATAAATATGCTGCACAATACTGAACGGGCCGGATATTTTATGTATTATGGCAACCATGGCCGACCAATAAGGCCATTATTACCCGCGCCAGACCGCTTTTAATACCGGCAATAGACCGCACCATAATCTCTCAGGACTCGCCATGCCTCGTGAAACCTACTCCGCCCTGCAGGCCAAAATAGAAAAAGAAATAAACAAATTGCAAAAAAAGGCGGAAGCCCTGCAAAATAAACGCCGCAAACCGGTTATTGCATCCATTGTCGCGTCGATGCGCGAATATAATATTACCCCCGAGGAAATCGCCAGCGCTTTTGGCGGCGCCTCGAAATCTCGGGCCTCGGGCAGCCGCAAGGCCGCGCCGGCCGCCAAACGGCAGGTGGCGCCCAAGTACCGCCACCCCAAGACCGGTGAAACCTGGAGCGGCCGCGGCAAGGCGCCGCGCTGGCTGACCGCGGAAGAAGCCGCGGGCAACAGCCGCGAAACCTTCCTGATCGCCGAATAAACCGCGTCCGGCCAGCACCGGGCCATCTGGCCCGGCATTATTCGCGGCGCCGCCGGCCGCCGCGCCGGGAATCGCCGGCCTTATGCTCCGGCAGCCCCCTCAGCGGTCGAGCGGGTATTCCACTTCGCGCTCCGAGCCATTATTGCCCGGGAAATTATCGAATATGGCGCGCACCAGATACGGCATGGTGCGCACCAGGTCTTCACGCCCGGTGACTATATACGCCGTGGCACGATATACCTCGGCGTCATTGCGCGCGCCATCGCGGATTTCGACACTGAGGCGGTTGCGGTATGCCACCGCGGGCACGTCGACCCAGTCGGGGCCCCAATACCCGAAGCCGCCGCCCCACCAGCGCGGCCCGTAAAACCCGCCATAGCCGCCATAGAAATATGGATCATAGGCGCGGCGCACCATTACCTGGGTTTGCTCGGACCCGTACTTGAACGACACCTTGAAGCGCGCCGGCTGGCCTGCCCGCGCCTCGACCAGGCCGGTGGGCCCGATGCCGGCGCGCATCGTGTCCTGGTAGGCCTGGTATTCCAGGTTGCCGGCCTGGCCGGGTTCGGCATCCACGAACCGGTAGGTCTGGCCGACCACATCGGCGGGCCATTGCTGGAACGACGTGACACGGGCCTCGACCGTGGGCGTGGCGCAGCCTGTCAGCAACCCGGCCGACAGCGCGACCGCGATACCGGCCCACCGCCAGAAACCGAGCCACGATAGGGATTGGGACATGAGCATCTCCTGCGATGGGCGCCATCATACGTAGATTTCGACCATGCCGGTGAATGAAAGTTTTCAACCGGATATTTCTTCCGATATTTGGCCGGCGGGGTACCACTACAATACGTCATTCCCTTATTCTGAACTGGTCTTGGCATGCGCACCGAAACGCCTGTAACCGTATATCGCAAGGATTATCAGCCCTATCCGTATGCCATTCCGGAAGTCGCCCTGGCGTTCGACCTGGACCCCGAGTCCACCCAGGTGCACAGCACGCTGCGCATCGAGCGCAAGGCCGATGCCCCTGCCGACGCGCCGCTGGTGCTGGATGGCGCCGAACTGGAGCTGGTGTCGCTGCAGGTCGACGGCAAACCCTGGCCGGCCGACCGCTATACGCTGGACGACAGCGCCCTGGTCCTGTCGGGGCTGCCGGGCGCCGCCACAATCGAGATCGTCAGCCGCTGCCGGCCCGCCGCCAATTCCACCCTGATGGGCTTGTATGTATCGGGCGGCAATTTCTTCACGCAATGCGAGGCCGAAGGCTTTCGCCGCATTACCTGGTTCGCCGACCGGCCCGACGTCATGTCGCGCTACCGCGTCACCCTGCGCGCCACGGCCGACTACCCGGTACTGCTGTCCAACGGCAACCTGCTGGCCACGCGCACCCTGCCCGACGGCCGCCAGGAGGCGCAATGGGAAGACCCGTTTCCCAAACCCTGCTATCTGTTTGCCCTGGTGGCTGGCCGCCTGACCCATCGCGAAACCACCGTGCAGACCGCCAGCGGCCGCCCGGTGCTGCTGCAGGTGTACAGCGACCCCGGCTCTGAAGACCGCACGGAATGGGCGCTTGAATCGCTGGTGCGGGCGCTGCGCTGGGACGAGTCCCGCTTCGGTCTGGAACTCGACCTGGACCGCTTCATGGTGGTGGCGGTGCGCGACTTCAACATGGGGGCCATGGAAAACAAGGGCCTCAACATTTTCAACGCCGCCTATGTGCTGGCCGATCCGCACACCGCCACCGACGCCAACTACGAGGGCATCGAGGCCGTGATCGGGCACGAGTATTTTCACAACTGGACCGGCAACCGGGTCACCTGCCGCGACTGGTTCCAGCTCAGCCTGAAAGAAGGCCTGACCGTTTTCCGCGACCAGGAATTCACCGCCGACATGATGGCGCGCGACCTGGACCCGGCCGCGGCCGCCAGCGCCCGCGCCGTCAAGCGCATTGACGACGTGGTTACCTTGCGCGCGGCGCAGTATCCGGAAGACGCGGGCCCCATGGCCCACCCCATCCGGCCGGAAAGCTACCAGGAAATCGGCAACTTCTATACGGCCACGGTATACGAGAAAGGCGCCGAGGTCATCCGCATGCAGCACACCCTGCTGGGCGCGGAAGGCTTTCGCGCCGGCATGGACGAATACTTCCGGCGCCACGACGGCCAGGCCGTCACCTGCGACGATTTCGTTGCCGCGATGGAATCCGTGTATGCGCGCCAGCACCCCGGCCGCGATCTCTCGGTGTTCCGCCGCTGGTACCGCCAGGCGGGCACGCCGCGCGTGGCGGTCAGCCTCGATTACGATGCGGCCGCCAGGCAGTGCACCGTCACGCTGGCCCAGCGTTGCCCGCCCGTGGGCGTGGAAAAGCGCGCCGGCGACGGCTATGTGAAAGCGCCGCTGCACGTTCCCTTTGCCCTGGGCCTGCTCGATCCCCAGGGCCGCGCGCTGCCGCTGCGGCTGGCGGGCGGGCAGCCGCAGGACACGGCGCTGCTCGAACTCACGCAGGAAAGCCAGCAATGGGTGTTCCACGACGTGCCCGCCCAGCCGGTGCCGTCGCTGCTGCGCGGCTTTTCCGCGCCGGTGATCGTCGAATACAACTGGAGCGACGCCGAACTGGCCCTGCTCTCGGCCCATGACACCGACCCCTTCGCCCGCTGGGAGGCCGGCCAGGAGCTGGCCACGCGCCAGATTCTGGCGCTGGCGGCCAGCCAGCAGGCCGGCGCGCCCATGCAGGCCGACGCCGCCTTCATCCAGGCCTGGCGCGCCCTGCTCACCGATCCGACGCTCGACGCCGGCTACCGCGCCCGCGCCCTGGCTTTGCCCTCGGAAAAAACCCTGGCCGAACGCATGCAGGCCATCGATCCGCCGGCCCTCGCCGCCGCGCGCGATTTCCTGCGCGCCGAGCTGGGCCGCGAACTGGCGGCCGAATGGCGAGCCGCGTTCGACGGCAACCAGACGCCCGGCGCATACAGCCCGGCGCCCGGCCCGGCCGGCCGGCGCGCATTGAAGAACCAGGCCTTGTCGCACCTGATGGCGGCGGGCCTGGACGGCGCGCAGGCGCTGGCCCAGGCGCAGTTCGACCAGGCCGGCAACATGACCGACAGCCTGGCGGCGCTCTCCGCCCTGGTGAATCACGGCCAGCCCCAAGCCGCCGCCCAGGCGCTACAGGCCTTCTATACCCGCTGGCAGGACGACCCGCTGGTCATCGACAAATGGTTTACGCTGCAAGCCACCGCGCGCGGCACCGACGTCGAGGCGGTGCGCGCGCTGATGACGCATCCCGCGTTTACGCTGCGCAACCCCAACCGCGCGCGCGCCCTGGTGTTCCAGTTCTGCCTGAACAATGCGCGCGGCCTGCACCGCGCCGACGGCGCGGGCTACGCCTATTGGACCGAACAGGTGCTGGCGCTGGACGCGCTGAACCCCGAGATCGCCGCCCGCCTGGCGCGCGCGCTCGACAACTGGAGCCGCTTCGTGCCGGCGCTGCGCGCGCCCATGCAGGCCGCGCTGCAGCAGGTGTGCGGTCATGCCGGACTGTCGCGCAACGTATTCGAAATCGTATCCAAGGCGCTGGAATTCGCCGCCTGAATTCCACGCCCTTTATTCGCTGCTAACGGAGACCGCTCTTGAAACGCAAAACCCTTACCCAATACCTGGTCGAGCAGCAGCGCTCGGCCAATGCCCTAGGCCCCGAGGTGCGGCTGCTGATCGAAGTCGTGGCGCGCGCCTGCAAGGCCATCAGCCACGCCGTCAGCAAAGGCGCGCTGGGAGGCGTGCTGGGCAGCCTCGAGTCCGAGAACGTCCAGGGCGAGGTGCAGAAGAAGCTCGACGTGCTGTCCAACGAAATCCTGCTCGAGGCCAATGAATGGGGCGGCCATCTGGCGGCGATGGCGTCCGAGGAAATGGAAACCATCCACCTGATCCCGAACCGCTACCCCAAGGGTGAATACCTGCTGCTGTTCGATCCGCTGGACGGCTCGTCGAACATCGACGTCAACGTGTCGATCGGCACGATCTTTTCGGTGCTGCATGCGCCGCACCGCGTGGCGGGCGCCGAGGAAGTCTGCGAACAGGATTTCCTGCAACCCGGCAACCAGCAGGTGGCCGCGGGCTATGCGGTGTACGGTCCGCAGACCATGCTGGTGCTGACCATCGGCACTGGCGTGGTGGGTTTCACGCTCGACCGCGAAATGGGCTCGTGGGTGCTCACCCACGAAAACATGCGCGTGCCCGCAGACACCAAGGAATTCGCCATCAACATGTCGAACATGCGCCACTGGGCGCCGCCCGTGCGGCGCTACATCGACGAATGCCTGGCCGGCACGACCGGCCCGCTGGGCAAAGACTACAACATGCGCTGGATCGCTTCGATGGTGGCCGACGTGCACCGCATCATGACCCGCGGCGGCATCTTCATGTACCCCTGGGACGCGCGCGAGCCCGGCAAGGCAGGCAAGCTGCGGCTGATGTACGAGGCCAACCCGATGAGCATGATCATCGAACAGGCCGGCGGCGCGGCCATCGACGGCACGCGGCGTATCCTGGACATTCAGCCCGACAAGCTGCACCAGCGCGTCAGTGTGATCCTCGGCTCGAAGAACGAAGTCGAACGGGTCGGCCGCTATCACGCCGAGGCCGCCCAGGCGCCTGCCTAGGCCAGCCGGAAAAGCGTCAGGCGCCCCGATGGCGCCTGACACCTGTTCCGCATGCCCGTCTGCTGCGGCTACTTCACTTCTTCGATGCTCTTCACATCGTCCTTGTTGATCTGGACCTTGTGGCCGTCTTTCTCGTACTCGTAGAAGCCCGTATCGTCGTTGTACTTCGGCTCATCGGGAGTGACGAGCTGGCTACCGTCGCGCGTCTGTACCGTCGATGGCGACGAGCAGCCCGCCAGTACGCCGACTCCGGTCACGATCAGGGCGAGCGTCATGGTCTTCAATTTCATGGGGCATTTCTCCGTCAGTCTTGAAAGAAATTTCAATGTAGGACGGCGTTTCCAGCCGCACCGTGACGGGATGTCGTCAAAATGCATAAGTCTGTAATGACAGCGGGCAGGCCTCGGTTACGTCCCCCTGCCACGGCCCGCCCGTGAGGCGGCTTCCCAAAACAAAACCCCCGGCTCGCGCTGGCCGGGGGTCCGGGACGGAAAGACGTCGCAATCACCCTTACACTTTGGCATTGGCCTCGATGTAGCGTCGTACCAACTGTGCGTCGCAATCCATGACCTCGACGCGCTGCGGCAGCGACTCCAGGCCGGCCAGGGCCGGTGGCGGCGTTACCGGCCGGCCCAGGGCCTCTTCGATGGTGTCCGAAAATTTTGCCGGCAGCGCTGTTTCCAGCACCAGCATGGGCACGCCCGGTTCGACGAATTCGCGGGCGACCTTCACGCCATCCGCGGTGTGCGGGTCGACCAGCACGCCGGTGGCGTCGTAGGTGGCGCGAATCACGGCCAGGCGGTCGGCGTGCGTGCTGGTGCCGGCCACGAAGCCGTACTGCGATTCGAAGCCCGGCTTCAGCGAAGCCAGATCGAAGTAGCCGTCGCGCGCGAGGTCCGCCCATAGCGCCTTGACGCGCTGCGGGTCGCGACCGGTGAGATCGAAGACGAAGCGCTCGAAATTCGAGGCCCGCGAGATATCCATCGACGGGCTGGAGGTCGCGTAGGTTTGCTCGGCGCCGCGCGGGCGGTAGATGCCGGTGCGGAAGAACTCTTCCAGCACGTTGTTCTCGTTGGTGGCCAGCACCAGGCGCCGCACGGGCAGGCCCATGGCGCGCGCGATGTGCCCCGACAGGATATTGCCGAAATTGCCCGAGGGCACGGCGAACGACACCTGCTGCCCGGCAGCCGAGGTGGCGCGCAGCCAGCCATGGAAGTAATACACCACCTGGGCGGCGATGCGCGCCCAGTTGATGGAATTCACCGCGCCTATACGATAGCGGGTCTTGAAATCGAGATCGCCAGCCAGCGCCTTGACGATATCCTGGGCCTCGTCGAACACGCCGCGCACGGCGATGTTGTGGATGTTCTCGTCTTGCAGCGAGTACATCTGGGCGCGCTGAAAGGCACTCATGCGGCCATGCGGCGACAGCATGAACACCGCCACGCCCTGCTTGCCGCGCAGCGCGTATTCGGCAGCCGACCCGGTATCGCCCGACGTGGCGCCCAGGATGTTCAGCGTGGCGCCGCGCCTGGTCAACACATACTCGAAAACCTGGCCCAGGAACTGCATGGCCATGTCTTTGAAGGCCAGCGTCGGGCCTTCCGACAGGCCCAGCAGATGCATCCCGCCATCGAGCGCCCGCAGCGGCACGATGTCTTCGCTGCTGAAGATGCCAGGCCGGTAGGCCGCGTGCGTCAGGCGGCGCAGGTCGTCGGCCGGGATATCGGTGGCAAAGCGCGACAGCACTTCGAAAGCCAGGTCGGCATACGACAGGCCGCGCCAGCTTTCGAGCGTATCGGCCGAAATCTGCGGCAGCGTTTCGGGCACGGCCAGGCCGCCGTCGGGGGCCAGGCCTTCGAGCAGGATGTCGCTGAATGCTTGCGGGGCCATGCCGCCGCGGGTAGAAATGTATTTCATGTCAGGGTCTCGACACGCAGGCGCGTCACGCTGGAGCGCACGAACGGCAGTTGTTCGATGCTGCGGATGGCCTGGTCGACATTGCCTTCGACGGCCTGGTGGGTCAGGAAGATGATATCGGCGCCGCCGATGTGCGAAGGCTGCTGAATCATCGAACCGATGGAAATGCCGCGCTCGGCCAGGATGCGGGCGATGTCGGCCAGCACGCCGGGCTGGTCGTCGACCCGCAGCCGCAAATAGTACGAGGTGCTGACCTTGTCGATGGGCAGGATCGCCAGGTCGGACAGCGCGTCGGGCTGGAAGGCCAGGTGCGGCACGCGGTTGCCGGGGTCAGCCGTGTGCAGACGGGTGACATCGACCAGGTCGGCCACCACCGCCGAGGCGGTGGGCTCTTCGCCGGCGCCCTGCCCGTAGTACAGCGTGGGGCCCACGGCATCGCCGCGTACCAGCACGGCGTTCATGGCGCCCTCGACGTTGGCCAGCAGGCGTTCGGCCGGCACCAGGGCCGGGTGCACGCGCAGCTCGATGCCGTCGGCGCGGCGCTTGGTGATACCCAGCAGCTTGATGCGGTAGCCCAGGCGCTCGGCGTGGGCAATGTCTTCCTGGGCGAGCTGCGAAATGCCTTCGATGTGCGCCTTGTCGAACTGCACCGGCACGCCGAATGCCAGCGAGGCCAGCAGCGTCAGCTTGTGCGCGGCGTCCACGCCCTCGACGTCGAAGGTCGGGTCGGCCTCGGCGTAGCCCAGGCGTTGCGCTTCGGCCAGCACGTCGGCAAACGGCAGGCCGCGCGAGCGCATTTCGGACAGGATGAAATTGGTGGTGCCGTTGATGATGCCCGCCACCCATTCGATGCGGTTGGCGGTCAGGCCTTCGCGAATGGCCTTGATGATGGGAATGCCGCCGGCGACGGCGGCCTCGAAGGCCACCATGACGCCCTGCGCCGAGGCCGCGGCGAAGATCTCGTTGCCGTGCTTGGCCAGCAGCGCCTTGTTGGCGGTGACCACGTGCTTGCGATGCGCAATGGCCTCGAGCACCAGCTCGCGCGCCAGCGTGTCGCCGCCGATGAGCTCCACCACGATGTCGACTTCGGGGTCGCGCACCAGCGCGTGCACGTCGGTGTCGACCGTGACGGCGTCGCCAACGCGGCTGCGCGCCTTGGCCACGTCGCGTACGGCGACGCGGCTGATCTCGATGCGCCGGCCCGCGCGACGGGCGATTTCTTCGGCATTGCGGGCCAGCACGCTCCAGGTTCCGCCCCCCACCACGCCCAGCCCGAGCAGGCCGATCTTGATGGGCCTGATCTCGATGCCCGGGCGGGTGGCGCCGTCGGGCGCCGTACTTGCAAAATTCGTCATTTCAGATTTCCAGATACAGCAGAGGTATCAGCCTCCGTGGCGTGAGCGCCCGACGCCCTGCCGGAGTCGGACACCTGGCCTATTACTTCAGCAGCCCGTCCTTGCGGAACATGTCTTTGATGCCCCGCACCGCCTGGCGCGTGCGTTGTTCGTTCTCGATGAGAGCGAAGCGCACGTACTCGTCGCCGTATTCGCCGAAACCAATGCCGGGCGACACCGCGACCTTGGCGTCGGACAGCACGCGCTTGGCGAACTCCAGCGAACCCATGGCACGGTAAGGCTCGGGAATCTGCGCCCAGATGTACATGGACGCCTTGGGAATCTCGACGTTCCAGCCAGCCTCGTGCAGGCCGCGCGCCAGCACGTCGCGACGGCTGCGGTATTGCTCGACCACTTCGCCAACGCAGTCTTGCGGGCCGTCGAGCGCGGCGATGGACGCCACCTGGATGGGCGTGAACGTGCCGTAATCGTGGTAGCTCTTGATGCGCGCCAGCGCATTGACGAGTTCGCGATTGCCCACCATGTAGCCGATGCGCCAGCCGGCCATGTTGTAGCTCTTGCTCATGGTGAAGAATTCCACCGCGACGTCGCGCGCGCCGGGCACCTGCATGATGGACGGCGCCACATAGCCGTCGAAACAGATGTCGGCGTAGGCGAGGTCGTGCACCACCAGGATGTCGTGCTCTTTGGCCAGCGCCACCACCCGCTCGAAGAACGACAGGTCGACGCACTGCGCGGTGGGATTGCTGGGAAAGCCCAGGATCATCATCTTGGGCTTGGGAATCGACTCGCGCACGGCGCGCTCGAGTTCCTCGAAGAAGTCCACGCCCGGGGTCATGCGCACCGAACGGATGTTGGCGCCGGCGATGACCGCCCCATAGATGTGGATGGGATAGCTGGGATTGGGCACCAGCACGGTGTCGCCGCGGTCGAGCGTGGCCAGCATCAGGTGGGCCAGGCCTTCTTTCGAGCCGATGGTGACAATGGCTTCGCTGTCGGGATCGAACTCGACCGCGTAGCGGCGCTGGTACCAATCGCAAATGGCCTTGCGCAGGCGCGGAATACCCTTCGATACCGAATACCCGTGGGTGGTGGGCCGGCTGGAGGCCTCGACCAGCTTGTCGACGATGTGCTTGGGCGTGGGGCCGTCGGGGTTGCCCATCGACATGTCGATGATGTCCTCCCCGCGCCGCCGGGCGGCCATCTTGAGCTCGCCGGTAATGTTGAACACGTACGGGGGCAGACGCTCGATGCGGGAGAACTTCCTCATGGGAATGATTCCTTGGTTAAGGCGGGGGACAAAATGGAGGTTTGCGGTGCAGCAAAACTCAGTAATCTAGCGCAAGCCGGCCCAGGCGGCAAATGGGCGTATTTCAGCCCCAATGCCCGTGGATACCCTGCAACATGGGCGCATTCCAATGCGCTATGATCGTCATCATAAAGCCGGAGTTTTTATTGAAGCTGCACACCGACCCTGCATCGGCCCTGAATACCGTCACCGCCTACGGTGACGGCTATATCGAGGTCAACCAGGTACGATTTTCCCACGCGGTCGCCTTCGGCCCCGAAGGCACCGTCGCCGAATGGCCGGTCCAGGCCGCCACCGACATCACCCCCGCCCTGCTCTTGCAGGCCGCCGGCCTGACCGAGGCCCCGCGCGACCCCCTGGCGTTCCTGGATGCCCCGGAGACGGCCGCCCCGGCGGCCGGCCAGGGCCCGGAAGTGCTGCTGGTCGGCACGGGCAGCCGGCAGCGGCTGCTGAGCCAGGACGTGCTGCGCCCCTTGTTGGCGGCCGGGATTGGCGTCGAGGTCATGGATACCCAGGCGGCCGCCCGCACCTACAACATCCTGATGGCAGAAGGCCGGCGCGTCATCGTTGCGCTGCTGCCCACCCAAGGAGATCTCCCCGCATGACGCCGCACATAGGCAAGCCCGCCCCCGCAATTCACCGCCGAGAGCACGATCGGCCCCATCAGCCTCGAGCAGTGCCGCGGCCGCGCAGTGGTGCTGTACTTCTACCCCAAAGACAATACCCCCGGCTGCACGACCGAAAGCCAGGATTTCCGCGACCTGCATGCCGATTTCCTGGCGGCCGGCGCCGTGGTGGTGGGCATTTCGCGCGACTCGCTGAAATCGCACCAGAATTTCCAGAACAAGTACCAGTTGCCCTTCCCGCTTATTTCGGACACGGACGAAACGGTATGCAATCTGTACGGCGTCATCAAGCAGAAGAATATGTACGGTAAACAGGTACGCGGCATCGAGCGCAGCACGTTTCTGGTCGATGCCGAGGGCCGGCTGGTGCAGGAATGGCGTGGGGTCAAGGTGCCCAATCACGCCAGCGAAGTGCTGCAGGCCGCCCGCAGTATCGGTTGAGCCCGCACTGGACTCATCGTCAGGCGCTATAGCCGGCCCCACAGGAGAATCACCTATATGCCGCTACCGAAGTTGCCCTCCCGACCCGCAGCCATCCTGACATTCCCCTCGGGCGAAGCCGCCCGAAGCAAGACCCGGCCGGCCAAGCGCGCCGAACCAGCCGCGCCCGCCGCGAAACCGCTGCCGGTGCAACCCGAACTCGACGGTTTCAAGCCTCAGTCTGCCGCCTCTGCCGCCGCCCCGGCCCCTGCGCCGGTCGCCGCCACGCGCCCGGCCAAGCCGGCCAGCGCCCCGGCGCGCAAACCCAAGGCGCGCGCGCAGCAGGCCGCGCGCAAGCTGTTCGTGCTGGATACCAACGTGCTGCTGCACGACCCGTCGTCGCTGTTCCGCTTCGAAGAGCATGACATCTTCCTGCCCATGATGACGCTGGAAGAGCTCGACCACCAGAAAAAGGGCATGTCGGAAGTGGCGCGCAATGCGCGCCAGGTCAGCCGCTCGCTGGATGCGCTGGTGCACGACGCCACGCAGCTCGACGACGGCCTGGAGCTGAGCGCGCTGGGCAACAAAGAGGCCACCGGCCGCCTGCTGTTCCAGACCACGGCCATCCATAGCACCCTGCCCTCGGACCTGCCCATGGGCAAGGCCGACAACCAGATCCTGGGCGTGGTGCGCGCCCTGCAAGAGAAATTCCCGCAACGCGAAGTGGTGCTGGTGTCCAAGGACATCAACATGCGCCTGAAGGCCCGCACGCTGGGCATGGCGGCCGAAGACTACTACAACGACCACGTCCTGGAAGACACCGACCTGATGTATTCGGGCGTGATGCAGTTGCCCGAAGACTTCTGGAACCGCCACGGCAAAGACGTGGAGTCCTGGCAGCAAGGCGGCACCACGTTCTACCGCGTGCACGGGCCGCTGTGCGCGCAGTTCATGGTCAACCAGTTCGTCTACTTCGAAGGGCAGATGCCGCTGTATGCGCAGGTGCGCGAAGTCAGCGGCAAGACCGCGGTGCTGGCCACGCTGCGCGACTACACCCACGGCAAGAACAACGTGTGGGGCATCACCGCGCGCAACCGCGAACAGAACTTTGCCCTGAACCTGCTGATGAACCCCGACTGCGACTTCGTGTCGCTGCTGGGCCAGGCGGGCACCGGCAAGACCCTGCTGGCCCTGGCCGCTGGCATTACCCAGGTGCTGGAGACCAAGCGCTACACCGAGATCATCATGACGCGCGTCACCGTGCCGGTGGGCGAAGACATCGGTTTCCTGCCCGGCACCGAAGAAGAGAAAATGCTGCCCTGGATGGGCGCGCTGGAAGACAACCTGGACGTGCTCAACATGGGCGACGGCGACGGCGGCGACTGGGGCCGCGCGGCCACCATGGACCTGATTCGCTCGCGCATCAAGGTGAAGTCGCTGAACTTCATGCGCGGCCGCACGTTCTTGAACAAGTACCTGATCATCGACGAGGCGCAGAACCTGACGCCCAAACAGATGAAAACCCTGGTCACCCGGGCCGGCCCGGGCACCAAGGTAGTGTGCCTGGGCAACATCGCGCAGATCGACACGCCCTACCTCACCGAGGGAAGTTCGGGCCTGACCTTCGTGGTGGACCGCTTCAAGGGCTGGCCGCACGCCGGCCACGTCACGCTGCAGCGCGGCGAACGTTCGCGCCTGGCCGACTATGCGGGCGACGTCCTGTAATGGCTGAGCATGCGCCCGTGGGCATCACCATGGGCGATGCCGCCGGCATCGGCCCGGAAATCGTCGTCAAGGCCTGTGCGCAAGGCCTGAAGGCGCCGGCGGTGGTGTATGGCGACGCCGACACCATGCGGCGCGCCGCCGCCCTGCTGGGCGCGCGCCTCGAAATCGTCGAAATCGCCGCTGCCGCGCAGGCGCGCGGCGGCCCGGGCCGCATCGAGGTGGTGTCCTGCGCGGCGCCGCTGCCTGCCGGCCTGCCGGTTGGCCGCGCCAGCGCCGCCGCCGGCCAGGCCGCCTACGACTACCTGTGCGCGGCGATCGACGATGCCCAGGCAGGCAGCATCCGCGCTATTGTCACGGCCCCGCTGAGCAAGCATTCGATGCATCTGGCCGGCATCGACCAGCCCGGCCACACCGAGATCCTGGCAGAACGCTCGCACACGGCCGATTTCGCCATGATGCTGGCCAACGATGAGTTGCGCGTGCTGCTGGTCACCATCCACATGGCCCTGGCGGACGTGCCGCGGGCCATCACGCCGCAGGCCGAGGCGCGCGCCATCCGGCTGGCCGACCGCGCCTGCCGGCAGATGGGCATCGCCAAGCCGCGCATCGCCGTGGCAGGACTGAACCCGCATGCCGGCGAAGACGGCAAGTTCGGGCGCGAAGATCTCGACATCATCGCCCCGGCCATCGCCCAGGCGCGCGCCGGCGGCCTGGACGCCTCGGGCCCCTGGCCCGGCGACACCATCTTCATGCGCGCGCGGCGCGGCGAGTTCGACATCGTGGTGGCGCAATACCACGACCAGGGCCTCATTCCGGTGAAATACCTGGGCGTGGACCAGGGAGTCAACGTCACCGTCGGCCTGCCCTTCGTGCGCACCAGCGTCGACCACGGCACAGCCTTCGACATCGCCTGGAAGGGCGTGGCCGACCACGCTTCGCTGGTAGCGGCCTTCGACCTGGCCCTGGCCATGACGCCATAGGCCTGCCGGGCAGCGCGCTGCCCGGCCCTTGCATCCCTAACAGCATCCTGAACACGCCGTCTTTGGGGCGCGTCTACAATAACGCCCTTTGGCCGCCGCCCGGCGCCCCCGCAACAGTCCCCCATGTCCCGCTACACCCGCTTCCTGCCCGACCGCTTCACGCTGTTCCTCGTCATTACCGTTCTTATCGCCAGCGTGCTGCCGGCCCATGGCCAGGGCATCGCGGCGTTCACCTGGATCACCAATATCGGCATCGCGCTGCTGTTCTTCCTGCATGGCGCGCGGCTGTCGCGCGAAGCGATCATCGCCGGCTTCACCCACTGGCGGCTGCACCTGACGATCTTCTCGGCCACATTCATCATGTTCCCGGTGCTGGGCGTAGCGCTCAAGCCTGTACTGCAGCCGCTGGTGACGCCCGAGCTCTACACCGGCATCCTGTTCCTGTGCTGCCTGCCGGCCACGGTGCAGTCGGCGATCGCCTTTACGTCGATGGCGCGCGGCAACGTGCCGGCCGCAGTGTGCAGCGCGTCGGCATCGAGCCTGCTGGGCATCTTCCTGACGCCCCTGCTGGTGGGCACCGTCGTCGCCGCCAGCGCCAGCGCCCCGATCTCGTTCGACGCGGTCGGCAAGATCATGCTGCAGTTGCTGCTGCCTTTCGTGCTGGGCCAGTTCATGCGCCGCTGGATCGGCGCCTGGGTGTATCACCGCAAGACGCTGCTGAAATTCGTCGACCAGGGGTCGATCCTGCTGGTGGTGTACACGGCGTTTTCCGAGGCCGTCAACGAAGGCCTGTGGCATGACACGCCGGTGCCCGCGTTGCTGGGCCTGGTGCTGGCCTGCACGGTGCTGCTGGCATTGGCGCTGCTGGGTTGCGTTGCGCTGGGCCGGGCATTCAAGTTCAGCCTGGAAGACCGCATCACCCTGCTTTTCGGCGGGTCCAAGAAAAGCCTGGCCAGCGGCATTCCCATGGCGCAGGTGATCTTCGCCGGCCAGGCCGTGGGCGCCATCGTGCTGCCGCTGATGCTGTTCCACCAGATCCAGCTGATGGTCTGCGCGGTATTGGCGGCGCGCTACGCCAAGCGGCCGCATTGACCATGCGGAGAACCCGGCGCCGGGCGCCCTGCCCGCGCCTCGCTCAGCCGGCCATCAGCTTGCGCCAGCCTTCGGGCCCCAGCCGGCGCAGCGTCTCGATGTTTTTCTCGTAGATTTCGGCGGGGTCGCCAAAGGCCTCGACCGCGCGGTCGATGCTGTCTTCGCGCAGCAGGTGCAAGATGGGATGCGGCGAGCGGTTGGTGCAGTTCTCGATGTCGTCCGGTTCGGTGTCGGCGAACTGGAACGCCGGATGGAACGTGGCCACCTGCAGCTCGCCAACCAGCCGCATGCGCTTGAGCAGCCGGTCGGATAGATCGGCGAAATCGTTGAACTCGTAGAAGTCGTCCAGCGCGTCAGGCAGGATCAGCAGCGTCGTGTCCAGTTGTTCGGGATCGGCCTGCGACAATAGCAGCAGCTCGTCTTCCAGGTCGGCCAGCACGCCCTCGGGGTCGGTGGCGTCGCTGGCCGCATAGCGGACCTGTTGCTTGACCTGCACCGCCTTCGCGAAGGGACACAGGTTCAGGCCGATGACGGCCCGTTCTACCCACAGGCGGGTCTCGTCGATGATGCGCTGGTAGGCGCCGTCGGTGTGAATCATGGGTGTCGTTCAGGCCGGCATGGCCGCCATGATCTGCGCCACGGCGGCCGTCAGCCGCTTGCCGTAAGGCACATGCAGGAATTCATTGGGCCCGTGGGCGTTCGAGCGCGGCCCCAACACCCCGCAAACCATGAACTGGGCCTTCGGGAAGCCCTGTTGCAGCAGGCTCATCAGCGGGATGGTGCCGCCCTGCCCGATGTAGCCGCAGGGCGCGTCGTAGTACTGCCGCGATGCCGCGTCCAGCGCCTGGGTAAGCCACGGCGCCGAGGCAGGCGCGTTCCAGCCGGTGGCCGCGCCCTGGTTGGCATGGAAAATGACCTTGGCGTTGTAGGGCGAATCGGCTTCGAGCAGTTGTTTGATTTCCTGCGAGGCCGCCACCGCGTCGATCAGCGGCGGCAGGCGCAGCGACAGCTTGAACGCCGTGCGCGGGCGCAGCACGTTGCCGGCGCTGGACAGCGGCGGCAGGCCCTCGGCGCCCGTGACCGACAGCGTGGGCCGCCAGGTGCGGTTGAGCAGCGCTTCTTCGGGCTGCGTAGTCATGGGCAGCACGAAACCGCCATCGGCGCCGCAGCTCCAGGGAAAACGCCGCCAGACTTCGTCGCCCAGAATGCGCGCCGTCTCGCGCACTTGCTCGCGGCGTTCGGCAGGAATTTCGCAGTGCAGGCTCTGCGGCAGCAGGCGGCCGGTGGCGCTGTCTTCCAGGCGGTCGAGCAGATGGCGCAAGATGCGGAAGCTGGACGGCACCACGCCGCTGGAGTCGCCCGAATGCACGCCTTCGTCGAGCACCTGCACTTCCAGCGTGCCCGCCACCATGCCGCGCAGCGACGTGGTCATCCAGAGCTGGTCGTAGTTGCCGGCGCCCGAATCCAGGCAGACCACCAGTGCGACGTTGCCCAGGCGGTCGCGCAGCGCGTCGATATAAGGCAGCAGGTCGTAGCTGCCCGATTCTTCACAGGTTTCGACGATGCCCACGCAGCGCGGGCGCGGAATGCCCTGCGCGTCGAGCGCCATGATGGCGGTCAGCGAGGCGTAGATGGCATAGCCGTCGTCGGCGCCGCCACGTCCGTAGAGCTTGCCGTCTTCGTACTTGGGCGTCCAGGGGCCCAGGTCGGAGCGCCAGCCCGAGAACTCGGGCTGCTTGTCCAGGTGCCCGTATAGCAGCACGGTATCGCCATTGTCGGCGCGGGTGGCGGGCGCGTCGAAGAAAATGACCGGCGTGCGGCCTGGCAGCCGCACGACTTCCAGCTTCAGGCCCGCGACCTTGCGCGCTTCGACCCACTGCGCCGCGTCGCGCACCACGCGCTCGATGTAGGCGTTCTTTTCCCAGTCGGCGTCGAAAGCCGGGCTCTTGGCCGGCACGGCGATGTAGTCGGTGAGCGCGGGAATGATTTCGTCGTCCCACTGGCGGTCGACGAAGGCCTGCAGCGCGTCGGGATCGAGGGTGGGCGGCAGTGCGTCGTCGGGAATGCGGGCGTTCATGGCACGGGTCCTGTCGGGGCGAAAGCAACATTTTATGCCCGCGCGCTGGCAAATGGGAAAGGCCGCCGGCCGCCGCCGGAGGGCCCGCCGCGCCAGCGCTATACGCGCTGGATGCCGGCGCCTTGCACGATCCGCGCGTACTTCTGCATCTCGGCGCGGAAGTACGCGGCAGTCTGGTCGGGCGGCATCAGCGTGATCGTGTTGCCCTGCGTGGCCATGGCGGCCTTTACCTCGGGCGCGGTGAACCCCTGGGTAAAGGCTTGGTACACCCGCCGCACGTCCGCGTCCGGCAAGTGTGCCGGCGCCACCACGGCAAACCATCCCGCCATGTCGTAGTCGGGCAAGCCTTGCTCGCGCAAGACTCGGAATGTCCGGCACCGCGGGGCTGCGGCGCCGCTTCGCCCTGGCCCTGCGCGACGAGGCGACGCTGTCGGGCGCCGCGCGCTTATTGCTGCGGCACCTGGAAAAGGCCGCGCGTGGCCCGCGTGAGCCAGCCGGCGCGGACTGAACCGCCAGTTACCCCACCCACACGCGCGCGTTGCGGAACATGCGCATCCAGGGGCTGTACGCGCCGCCGCTGTCGGCCGCGCCCCATTTCTGCGGCGCCCACGACATCATCACGTTGCGCGTGACGCGCTCGGGGTGCGGCATGATGACGGTGAAGCGGCCGTCGGCGGTGGTAACCGAAGTTTGCCCGCCGGGGCTGCCGTTCGGGTTGAACGGATAGGCCTCGGTGGCCTTGCCGTGGTTGTCGATGTAGCGCGCGGCCACCAGCGCCTGGCTGGCATCGCCCTGCACGGCGTAATTGGCGTAGCCTTCGCCGTGCGCCACGGCCACCGGCACGCGCGTGCCCGCCATGCCCGCGAAGAAGATCGACGGCGACTCGGCGATTTCGACCAGCGACAGGCGCGCCTCGTATTTTTCGGACTGGTTGCGGGTGAAGCGCGGCCAATGCGTGGCGCCCGGAATCATGGGCGCCAGGGCGGCCATCATCTGGCAGCCGTTGCAGACGCCCAGCGCGAACGTATCCGGGCGCGCGAAATAGGCGGCAAACTGGTCGGACAGCCGGCTGTTGAAGCGGATGGTGCGCGCCCAGCCCTCGCCCGCGCCCAGCACGTCGCCGTAGCTGAAGCCGCCCACGGCCACCAGGCCCTGCATGGCGCCGAGGTCGATGCGGCCGGTCAGCAGGTCGGTCATGTGGACGTCGATGGCGTCGAAGCCCGCCGTGTCGAAGGCCCAGGCCATCTCGACCTGGCTGTTGCAACCTTGCTCGCGCAGGATGGCCACGCGCGGGCGCTTGCCAGTGGCGATGAACGGGGCCGCGATGTCTTCCTGCGGATCGAACGCCACGCGCGGCGCAAGACCGGGATCGGTGGCGTCGTTCCAGGTATCGAGCTCGGCCTGTGCGCAGGCGGGGTTGTCGCGGCGGGCCATGATGCGATAGCTGACTTCGCTCCAGGCGCGCCCCAGCTCGACGCGCGGCTCGCTCCAGACCTTCTTGCCATCGCGGAAGAATTCCACGGTGTCAGAGTCGTTCAGGCCGCCGATTACGTGCGCATGCTTGGACAGGCCCGCGCCGCGCAACACCTGCATGACGGCGTCGCGCTGCGCCGCCGGCACCTGGATCACGGCGCCGGCCTCTTCCGAGAACAGCGCCTTGAGCGTGAGCTCGTCGCGCTGCACCGCCACCTGTTCGGGGCGGATCTTGTAGTCGCCCCAATCAGCCGAATCGGGGTCGAAGGTAAGCATGTCGAGGTTGACCGAAATGCCGGTGCGTCCGGCAAAGGCCATCTCACACAGCGTGGCGAACAGGCCGCCATCGGAACGGTCGTGGTACGCCAGCAGCACGCCAGCCTCGGCCAGGGTGCGGATCGTGATGAAGAACGAGCGCAGATCTTGCGGCGCGTCGATGTCGGGCACGCTGGTGCCGACCTGGTTGTAGGCCTGCGCCAGGATCGAGCCGCCCATGCGATGGCGACCCCGGCCCAGGTCGATGACGATGAGCACGCTGTCGCCCGCGTCGGTGCGCAGTTGCGGCGTCAGGCTGGCGCGCGCGTCGCCCACCGGCGCAAAGGCGGTGACGATAAGCGACACCGGCGCCACCACCTGGCGCGTTTCGCCGTCGTGATCCCAGGTGGTTTTCATGGACAGGGAATCCTTGCCCACCGGAATCGACAGACCCGCGGCCTGGCACAGCTCACTTACCGCGGCCACGGTGTCGTACAGGGCGGCGTCCTGGCCGTCGACGCCGCACGCCGCCATCCAGTTGGCCGACAACTTGATGTCTTCCAGGCGCGCCACGTCGGCGGCCGCCAGGTTGGTCAGGGCCTCGGCCACGGCCATGCGGCCCGAGGCCGGGGCGTCGAGCACCGCCAGCGGCGTGCGCTCGCCCATGGCCATGGCTTCGCCGCGGAACCCTTCGTAATCGGCCAGGGTGACGGCGCAATCGGCCACCGGCACCTGCCACGGGCCTACCATCTGGTCGCGGCTGGACAGCCCGCCCACGGTGCGGTCGCCGATGGTGATCAGGAACGATTTGTTGGCCACCGTGGGGTGGCGCAGCACGCGATAGGCGGCCTCGGTGAGGTCGATGCCGACCAGGTCCAGCGCCTGCGACACGCCGGGCAGGCGTCGCACCTCGCGCGTCATGCGGGGCGGCTTGCCCAGGATGACGTCGATGGGCACGTCGACTGGCCGAGTGCCGGCATCGCCGGCCGGCGCTTCCGGATCCAGGCCGGGCAGGCCTTCGCCGTCGACCACCCGCAGCTGGCGCGATTCGGTCGCCACGCCCACCACCGCATACGGGCAGCGTTCGCGCCGCGCGATGGCATCGAAGCGCGGCAGGTCTTGCGGCAAGATGGACAGCACGTAGCGCTCTTGCGATTCGTTGCTCCAGATCTCGGCCGGCGACAGGCCCGATTCTTCGAGCGGTACGCGCTTGAGGTCGAACACGGCGCCGCGCCCGGCGTCGTTGACCAGTTCAGGAAAGGCGTTGGACAGGCCGCCCGCACCCACGTCGTGGATGGCCAGGATGGGGTTGCCCTGCCCTTGTTGCCAGCAGCGGTCGATGACCTCTTGGGCGCGGCGCTCGATCTCGGGGTTGCCACGCTGCACGGAATCGAAATCGAGTTCGGCCGAATTGCTGCCCATGCTGATGCTGGAAGCCGCGCCGCCGCCCATGCCAATGCGCAGACCCGGCCCGCCCAGCTGGATCAGCAGCGCGCCGGGCGGAATGGTTTCTTTGTGCGTGAGCTCGGCATCGATGCTGCCCAGGCCGCCGGCGATCATGATGGGCTTGTGATAACCCCAACGCGTGCCGCCGGCGCTTTGCTCGTAGGTGCGGAAATAGCCCAGCAGATTGGGACGTCCGAATTCATTGTTGAAGGCCGCCCCGCCGATGGGGCCGTCGATCATGATCGACAGGGGCGAGGCGATGCGCTCGGGCAAGCCGTGGTGGTCGGATTCCCAGGGCTGCGGCGCATCGGGAAAGCGCAGGTGCGACACGGTGAAGCCGGTAAGGCCGGCCTTGGGCTTGGAGCCGCGCCCGGTCGCGCCTTCGTCGCGGATTTCGCCGCCCGCGCCGGTGGCGGCGCCAGGGAACGGCGCGATGGCGGTGGGATGGTTATGCGTTTCAACCTTCATCAGCGTGTGCACGATGGCGTCGCGGCGCACATAGCGCGAGGCGTCGCCCTCGTGCCCGCCGGCCAGCGGCACGCCGGCCTGGAACCGCTGGGCGGCGCCGCCTTCCATCACCGCCGCGTTGTCGGAGTAAGCCACCACGGTGCCCGCCGGCTGGGCCTTGTGCGTGGCGCGAATCATGCCGAACAGGGTTTCGGACTGCGGCTCGCCGTCGATGACCCATTGCGCGTTGAAGATCTTGTGGCGGCAGTGCTCGCTGTTGGCCTGCGCGAACATCATCAGTTCGACGTCGGTGGGATCGCGGCCCAGGCTGGTGAACGACTGCGCCAGGTAATCGATTTCGTCTTCGGACAGCGCCAGGCCCAGCGTGGCGTTGGCCTCGACCAAGGCGTCGCGGCCATGCTGCCCGACCGCCACGGTGCGCATGGGCTTGCCGGCCAGGGGCTGGAACAATGCCTGGCCGTCGAAGTCGGCCCCCACCACGGTTTCGGTCATGCGATCGTGCAGGCAGTCGGCCGCGCGCGCCAGCATGGCCTCATCGAACGACTTGGCGCCCAGCAGGCCGCGTTCGGGGGTCAGGAAATAACGCACGCCGCGCTCGACGCGGCGCACTGCCGCCAGGCCGCAGTTGTGGGCGATATCGGTCGCCTTGCTGGCCCACGGCGATATTGTGCCCAGGCGCGGGATGACCAGCAGCGCGAGGCTCCTGGACGGCGCCTCGCCGGCGGGCTCGGTGCCGTAGTCCAGCAACTGCGCCAGCCGCGCTTGCTGGCTGTCGTCCAGGGCGGTATCGGTGCAGACGAAATGCTCGTAGCGAGCGGAAACGTCGGCAATGGGCAAGCCGGCTTCCCGAAGCTGCGCCAGCAGCCGCTCGCGGCGGAAGGCAGAAAGGACGGAAGAACCGGGCAAATGCTGGACGAGAGACACGATGCGGGCGCCGTTTGAAAGTAAGAGGAAGCGAAACCGGGATTTTACCGTTTTAGGGATTTCCCCGAGCGCCACCCTGCCAACCCCATGCGGCGGGCCGGCCGTGGCGCTGCTGCCCAGGGGTTACAAAGTCGGCCAGCCCGCGCGGCGCCTGGCTTATTGCGGCGCAAGAACGGTCGCCCGTACAACGACAACGGGGCGTTTCACCGGCCGGACCCGCGCGGCGGCGCATGATTCTGCGGTGCCGCACCATGTTGCAAAAGCCCCGCACCCACGGGAAAACACGCACTAACGCCCCGCCCGCCCGGCGGTAGGATGCTGGCGACTCCGGCGCTTGAACTCCGGCCGGAAGCCGCATGCGCGGCACGCATCAAACCCGCAGCAGCCCAGGGGAGAACGGCGGCCCCCGCCGCCAACCGGAAGGCCGGACGACAGAATCCGGCCGCCAGCACGGACGCCGGTACGGCGTCCGTGTTTTTTTGCGCCGCGCCCGGTGCGGATGCCCCGACGCCTGACGCCGGTAATCAGCCCTGCCCGGGATACCGCACTTCCAGGATGTCGAGCTCTTCGACGCCGCCCGGCGTGCGCAGCACCACGGTGTCGCCTTCGCGCGCCTTGATCAGCGCGCGCGCCACGGGCGAGATCCAGCTGATCTTGCCAGCCAGCGGCTCGGCCTCGTCCACGCCCACGATGGTGACTTCGTGCGTGTCGCCGCCCTTGTCCAGGTAGGTGACGGTGGCGCCGAAGAACACCTGGTCGCGATTGGGCTGCGCGGCCGGATCGACCACTTCGGCGATATCGAGCCGCTTGGTCAGGAAACGCATGCGCCGGTCGATTTCACGCAAACGCTTCTTGCCGTAGAGGTAGTCGCCGTTTTCGGAACGGTCGCCGTTGGAGGCGGCCCACGACACCACCTGCACCACGGCCGGACGCTCAACGTTCATCAGGTGCGCCAGCTCGTCGCGCAGGCGCGCGTAGCCGGCGGGCGTCATGTAGTTGCGAGTGCCGGCCGGCAAGGCCTGCGCCTCGGGCAGGTCATCGTCGTCGTCGCGATCCGACTCTTTGACAAAAGCCTTGTTCATGGGGGTATCAGAGCCAGTCGTGCCAGACCGGCTTCAGGTCGTCGGGCAGCGCGGGCAGCGAGCCCAGGTCGGCGCGGCTTTCTTGCGGGCTGTGGAAGTCGGAACCGCGCGAAGCCAGGAAGCCGTAGCGCCGCGCCACCCCCGCATAGTGCCGGGCTTCGTCGGCCGTGTGGCTGCCAGTGGTGACTTCGATGCCCTCGCCGCCGCATTGCAGGAATTCGTCGAACAGCGCATTGAACTGCAGCGGCGAATACTTGTATCGGCCCGGATGGGCAATGACCGCGCGCCCGCCCGCGGCGCGGATCCAGGCCACCGCGTCGGCCAGGCAGGCCCATTGCATGGGCACGTGGCCGGGGCAGTCGTCGCCCAGGTACTTGTTGAACACGGTCTGCACATCAGGGCAGTAGCCCGCCTGCACGAGGTAGCGCGCAAAGTGCGTGCGGCTGACCAGTTCGGGGTTGCCGGCAAACGGCAAAGCGCCTTCGTAGGCCCCCGGCATGCCCATGTCGGCCAGCCGCTCGCCCATGCGGCGCGCGCGTTCGGCGCGGCCGGCCCGGGTATTGCGCAGGCCGCGCGCCAGGGCCTCGTTGTCGGCATCGAAGCCCAGGCCCACGATATGCACGGTTTGGCCCGCCCAGGTCACCGAGATTTCGGTGCCCGTGATAAAGCGCATGCCCAGCTCGCGGGCCGCGGCGCCGGCCTGCGCCAGACCGCCCACTTCGTCGTGGTCGGTCAGCGCCCAGACGTCCACACCGTTGGCGTGCGCGCGCCGCGCCACTTCGGCCGGCGGCAGCACGCCGTCGGACACGGTGGAATGGCAATGCAGATCGACGTTCAGGGCGGTTGTGCGCATTACCCTATTGTACGGCCGCCGCGCGCGACGGGAAGCCGCTATCAGGTCGCGGGGCCGCCCAGCAGGAAGCGAGCCACCGGCTCGATCTGGGTTTCGTCCATGAGCGTGGGCGCGTGCCCTACCCCAGCCATTTCGAGCAAGTGGGCGCGCGGATTGCGGGCCAGCATTTCCGCCGCCGTGGTCTCGGTCAGCAGGTCCGACTGCGCGCCGCGCAGGATCAGCACGGGGCAATCCAGCGCATCGTACGACCGCCACAGGATCTGTTCGCCGGCCGAATACGCCTCGGCCGCCTGGGAGGCCAACGGCAGGGCCAGATTCAGGTCGTAGTGCTTGACCCATTTACCGTCGCGTTCAACATACACATTGCGCGCCAGCGTTTCCCATTGCGCATCCGTATGCGGCCCGAAGGGCGCGGATATCTGCCGCACCGATTCCACCGCTTGCGCAAAGGTCTCGAATTCGGCCGGCTGGCCGACGTACTGGCCAATGCGGCCCAGTGCGGCGGGTTCGAGCCGCGGACCGACATCATTGAGCACCATGCGGTCCAGGTGGATGTCGTGGCTGGCCGACCACGCGCCGGCACGCGGCTGCGCGGCGCGCGCCAGGCGCGCATGGGCGGCCGCGCCCGCCAACGCCAGGCCGATCAGTCCGCCCATGGAGGTTCCCACCCAAGACAGCGAGGCCGGCCGCAAGCGGGCAATCAACGTCACCATGTCCGACACGTACTGGGGCACTGTGTAGAACGCCGGCACCGACAGCCAGTCGGAGCGCCCGCGGCCCACCACGTCGGGGCACACTACGCGGAAATCGCCCGCCAGGCGGCGCGCCAGGTCGTCGAAGTCGCGTCCGGTGCGCGTGAGCCCGTGCACGCACAGCAAGACCCGGTCGTTGCCGGGATCGCCCCATTCGGTATAAGCCATGCGATGCAAGCCAGCGGGACTGGCGCAGGTGACAAAATCGAATCGAGGTTCCAGCATGAGGGCTCCGGACGCTGTGCCGCAAAGAGCCACATGTTATAGCAGCCGCGTCATGGCCCCGCGCGATGCCAGTAGCGCCGCGCGGCCCGCGCCTCGGCCCTGGCCGCCATGCCCACCGGACGTGATTCAACAGTAATCGCGCCGTGCCAGTCGGTGCGCCAGAACATTGCGCCCGCGCGGCGCCAGCGCGCCTGCACCTGCGGCGCGGGGTGGCGGAAGCGGTTCAGGCGGCCCGCCTGCGCGATCACATGCACCGCGGCGGCGGCTTCGACCAGCGCGGCGCCCGACGAGGTGGCCGAGCCATGGTGCGGCGCCATCACCACATGCACGCGCGGCAGCGCAGGCGCCAGTTCGCGCTCTTGCGCCACGCCGATATCGCCCGGCAGCAGCGCGGCATGGGCAATGCCCTGCACCAGCAGCACGCAGCTCTGCGCATTGCCGTCGCCGCGCCGCGCCGGGGCCGCGCGCGCGGGATGCAGGAAGCGAAACGCCACGCCGTCCACCTGCCAAGCCTGCCCCGCGCGGCATTGCTGCACGGATAGCGGCAATCGGGCCCGGGCCGCCTCGGTGCCGGCTTCTGTCTGCTCGCGCAGGAGCGCCGCCAGGTCGAACGAGGCATAGGCCTGGCGCACCGGCAAGGCCGCCAGCAGGCTGGCCAGGCCACCGGCGTGGTCCAGGTCGGCGTGCGACACCACCAGGCCGTCCAGGTGTCGATAGCCGTGCGCGCGCAGATACGGCGCCACCACGCGGGCAGCCGCATCGGCGCCGTCGCCATAGCGCGGCCCGGTGTCGAACAGCCATGCCTGGCTCGCCGTCTCGATCAGCACGGCGCTGCCCTGCCCCACGTCGAGCGCCGTCAGTGTCCAGTGCCCGGGCGGCGGCCGCTCGGGCCGCCAGCACAGCATGGGCAGCATCAACAGCCAGCCGGCGCCGCGCGCCGGCCAGCCCGGCGGCTGCAGCGCCCACGCCACGCCGGCCACTGCCAGCGCAAGCAGCGGCCAGGGCGAGGCGGCGACGTCTACAGCCGCCCAGTGCGCGGAGCCTATCCAGGTCACCGGCACCATGGTCCAGTCGAAGACCGCGTGCCCCAGGACGCCACAGGCGCGCGCCAGCATGCCCAGGCCCGGCACCGCCCCGAATGCCGCGCACAGTAGCGCCAGCGGCGTCACGATGAAGCTGACAATGGGAATGGCAAACGCATTGGCCAGCGGCGAACCCAGCGACACCTGGTGCATCAGGTGCGCCAGCAGCGGCACCAGTCCCAGCGTGACAGCCATTTGCACACGCCCGAACTCGCCCAGCAAGGCGGCCACGCGGTCCCGCCATCCGGCTCGCCGCAACGCCGGCTCCGCCGAGGCGGCCGCGCGCAGCAAGACCGCCACGGCGCCGAACGACAGCCAGAAGCCCGGCGCCAGCGTGGCCCATGGATCGAACAACACCACGGCCGCTGCGGCCAGCGCCAGGATGCGCGCGGGCGACAAGGGCAGGCGCGTCATGGCAGCCAGCGCCACCACGGCCAGCATGAAAAAGGTGCGGCGCGCCGGCACGCCCCAGCCCGCCAGCAGGCAATACAGCAACGCCACGAGCAGCGCCGCCGCCGCGCCCACGACTTGTGCAGGAAGCCTCTCGGGCAGCCCGATGCCACCCCAACGCGCCCGCCGCCAGGCAAAGGCGGCCAGGACGCCGCCCAGGCCAGCGATCAGCGTCACATGCATGCCGCTGATCGACACCAGGTGCGTGATGCCGCTGCGATTGAATATCTGCCAGTCTTCGCGGGCCACCCCGGCCTGGTCGCCCATGGCCAGTGCGATCAGCACCGGGGCATGGCGGCGCGGACCCAGGGCGTGGCGCATGCCCTCGCGGACGTGATGGCGAATGCGCTCGATGACGATGCCGGCGCCGGACCAGGGCTCGTCGCGCAGCAGCACCGGCATGCCGCGCACCGTGGCGGTCGCGCGTATGCCCAGCGCGAACAGCCGCGCCTCGGCGTCGTAGCCTTGCGGGTTGCGCGCGCCATATGGCCGCCGCAGCACCACCGCCATGCGCCACACCTGTCCGGGCAGCAGCTCGGGCAGGCGGACGCCGGGCGGCGCATGCCACGATACGGCAATGCGCGCGGGCACTCCTGCCGGCCGGTCGGAACCGGCTTCGGCCACGAAGCGCCACCGGCCCGCATCGCCCTGCGGCAGATCGGCAACACGCACCGCCAGGCGGCTGACCTGATCATGATGGATGTCGGCCAACGCATCATCGAGGCGCAGTTGGCCCTGCCAGACGGCCCACGCCAGGCCCAGGCCGATACCCAGCCAGGCAGCCGCCACGCTCCGTGCGAGCCCGCGCCGCGAACGGCGGCACGCCACCGCGCCGGCAGGCAACAGCGCCGCTGCCCAGGGCAGCAGCCAATCCGCACCCGGCAGCGCTGGCAGGTGCTGTGCGGCGGCCGTGCCCGCCACCAGGCCCAACAAGAACAAGCGCCCGACGATGCCCGTCTCCCAAAACGAGCAGCGTAGGCCCGGGCCCGGACGCGGGCGCCGCGTGTGAATGGAAATGTCCGTGCGTTGCGCCCGCAAGCCGACAACCATCGCGCCTCATGGAACTGGCCCGGCCGCTCCGATGGCGGGATCGCGGGTCCGGCCGCTCAGTCGATCAGTCGATCAGTTGCTCAGTGGCTCAGCGCCAGGCGCGGCAGCACGCGCCGGGCGGCGGCCGAGGTGGCCTGGGCGATGGCGGCGGCGTCTACGCCGCGCAATTCGGCCAGCACCTGGGCTATGCGGGGCAATTGCGCCGGATCGTTGCGCCGCATGGGCGGATGCAGCCATGCGGGCGGGATATCGGGCGCGTCGGTTTCCAGCACCAGGTGGTCCAACCCGATGCCGGCTGCGTGGCGGCGTATCTGCAGCGCGCGCGGGTATGTCATGGCGCCCCCAAGGCCCAGCGCAAAACCGCGCTCGACGAATGCGTCGGCCTGCTGCGCGCTGCCGTTAAACGCGTGGGCGATGCCGCCGCGCACGCCGGGCCGTCGCCGCAGGTACTTCAGCACTATGTCTTGCGAGCGCCGCACATGCAGCAGCACCGGCAGGTCGAACTCGGCGGCCAGCGCCAGTTGCGCGTCATAGAAACGCTCCTGGCGCGCGCGCGGCTCGCCCGCGGCGATGTCGGGCACGAAGAAATCCAGGCCGATTTCGCCTATGGCGACGAAGCGCGGGTCGCCCAAGGCGTTGATCACGGCCGCGCGCAGCGCGTCCAGGTCGGAATCCTGGGCGCGCGCCACATACAGCGGATGAATGCCCAGCGCGTAAGCGCCGCCGTCGATTCGGTGCGCCAGGTCGCGCACCACGGTGAAATTGCCGCGTTCGACCGCGGGGATCACAATGCTCCGCACCCCGGCCGCCCACGACCGGCCCGCCACCTCCAGGCGGTCGGCGTCGAATTCGGCGGCATCGAGATGGCAGTGCGTGTCGATCAGCATGGCATGTCCGGCCGCGGCGGCGCTGCTACCCCGAAACCAGCTGCCCGCGTTCCATGAGCAGTTGGCGGTCGGCCAGCGCGGCCAGTTCGGCATCGTGCGTGACGATGGCAAATGCCGTGCCCGACTCGCGGTTCACCTGGGTCAGCAGCTCGAACATTTTGTGCGCGGTGCCGCGGTCGAGGTTGCCGGTGGGCTCATCGGCCAGCACGCAGGCCGGCCGCGTGACCAGCGCGCGCGCCAGCGCCACACGCTGGCGTTCGCCGCCCGACAACTGGCCCGGGAAATGCCCTTCGCGCTGCGCCAGGCCCACCAGCGCCAGCACTTTGCGGGCCGCCTCGCGCGCGGTGTCGCGCTGTTCGCGACGCACGATGAGCGGCATGGCGACATTGTCCAGCGCCGAAAACTCGGGCAGCAGGTGATGGAACTGGTAGACGAACCCCAGGCTGCGATTGCGCACGGCGCTTTTCTGCCCTTCGGACAAGCCGGCGGCCGCCACGCCGTCGACCGTGACCTCGCCGCTGCTGGGCACGTCGAGCAGGCCCAGTATGTGCAGCAGCGTGCTCTTGCCCGAGCCCGACGCCCCCACAATGGCCACCATCTCGCCGCGCGCGACGGTCAGGCTGACGTCATTCAGCACCTGGATGCGCGCCGGGCCTTCGTCGTAGGTTTTCACCAGATTGCGGGCTTGCAGCGCCGGCGTGGCGCCGGCCGGGGTCAACAGGGCATCAGTCATGGCGCAGCACCTGGGCGGGTTGCAGGCGCGATGCGCGCCAGCTGGGATACAACGTGGCCAGCAACGACAGTACCAGCGACGTCACGCCGATGGTGATGATATCGCCCGACTGCGGGTCCGATGGCAGCTCGCTGATGAAGTAGATCTCGCGCGGCAGGAAGTGCACGCCCAGCAGACTTTCGATGAACGGCACGATGACGTCGACGTTGTAGGCGATCAGTATCCCGCCCAGCACGCCCACCACGGTGCCGACCACGCCAATCAGCGCGCCCTGCACCAGGAAAATGCGCGCGACCTCACCGGGGCCCGCGCCCAGCGTGCGCAGGATGGCGATGTCGGACTGCTTGTCTTTCACGGCCATGACCAGCGACGACAGCAAATTGAAGGCCGCCACCGCCACGATCAGCGCCAGGATGAGGAACATCATGCGTTTTTCGGTCTGCACCGCGGCGAACCAGGTGCGGTTGTTGCGCGACCAGTCGCTGGCCATCACGTAGGGCGGCAGCGTCTTGGACAGTTCGGCCGCCACCTGCGGGGCGCGCTGCATGTCCTGCACGCGCAGGCGCACGCCGGCGGTGCCGCTGTCGCGGAACACCCGGGCGGCGTCCTCGTCATCGACAAACGCCAGGCTGGAATCGTATTCGTAGTGGCCCGAAGTGAACGTGCCCACCACGGTGAACTGCCGCATGCGCGGCGTGAACCCGGCCGGGCTGATAGAGCCTTGCGGAGCCAGCATCAGCAGCGTGTCGCCCACCTGCACGCCCAACCCGTCGGCCAGGTCGCTGCCCAGCACCACGCCGAAGCCGCCCGGTTTCAGGTCGGCCAGCTTGCCGCTGGTCATCTGGCGCGGAATGTCGGATACCTGGCCTTCGGTGACCGGATCGATGCCTCGCACTTGCACGCCTCGCAATGCCTGGCCGCGCGCCAGCATGGCCTGGGCGGCCACGAACGGCGCCGCGCCCTTGACCTCGGGGTTGCGCTCGGCGGCGTCGGCGAATTGCCGCCATTGCTCGAGCACCCGTTCGGGCACCGCACCGGGTATGTACAGCTCGATGTGCGGCAGTACCGACAGCATGCGGTCACGCACTTCTTTCTGGAAACCGTTCATGACCGACAGCACCACGATCAGGGCCGCCACGCCCAGCGCGATACCCGCCATCGACGTCGCGGCGATGAACGAAATGAAGCGATCGCGGCGCCCGCGTCGCTGGCGGATACGGGCCATGCCCGCGTAGCGGGCGCCGATCCAGAGTTCGTAAGGTATTTTCAGCACCCGGGCATTATGGCATTAACCGGCAGGTCTTCCGGCCGTCGGCCTGCGACTACAATCGGCGCCATGCTCATCGTGATCCCGGGCGCCCTGCCGCCCCCGCCCGTCGCCGCCGAACTGGCACGGCTGCTGCCCCAGCGCGCGCCGCTGCTGTATGCGTGGCTGCAGGCCGCCACGGCCCGGGTCGAAGGCTTCGATGCGCGCGCCCACGGCTGCACGCCGTACGAGGCCTGGCAGCTCGAACAGGCCGGCTACCGTCCCGCTCCGGGCATGCCCGTCGGCGCCGGGCTCGGCCCGCTGCGCGCCGGCCCCGCCGCGGCCGACGGCGAGCCGGTGTGGCTGGCCGAACTGGCCCACCTGGCGCTCGGCACCGATCAGGCCACCCTGCTCGATCCCGCCGACATGGACCTGCGGGCCGATGAAACTGATGCGCTGCTGCAGACGGCACGGCCCAGCATCGAGGCGGCCGGCTTCGCCGTGCAGCCGCTGTCGCCGCAACGCTGGCGGTTGCGCCTGCCCCAGGGGTTGGCGCCGGCCACGGCCAGCCCGGCCGCCGTGGCCGGCCAGCCGCTGCGCGACTGGTGGAGCCTGGACCCCGCCATGCGCCCGTGGCGACGCCTGCTCAACGAAATCCAGATGGCCTGGCACGAACACCCGGCCAACCACGCCCGCGCCGCCCGCGGCGCGGCGCCGGTCAACGCGCTATGGCTGTACGGCGGCGCGGCGCCCTGGCCAGCCCGGCCCGCGGCGCCCGCCCAGATCGCCACCGAGCTCGCCGAGCCGCACCGCGCTGGCGACTGGGCCGCCTGGCTCGACGCCCTGGCCAGCCTCGAACAACATCATCTGCGGCCGCTGCTGGCCCCTACGGCTCAATTGCCCGGGCAACCGGTGCAGTTGACGCTGCTGGGCGCCGACCGGCGCGCCGACCTGTCCCTGCAACCGCGCGGCCGCCTGCTGGCCTGGCTGCCCGCACCCAAGAAAAACTGGAATACCTGGTGGTCTCGCCCCGTCTGACCGTACGCTCGACCAATCCCGATGCCTGCCGCACCCTGGAAGCCGCGGGCATCCATCCGTTGCTGGCCCGGCTGTGGGCCGCGCGCGGCGTCACGCACCCCGACCAGACCCGGCTGGCCTGGCCCGCCCTGCTTCCGCCGGCAGGCCTGACGCACGTGGACAACGCGGCCCGCATCCTGGCCGACGCCATTGCCCAGGGCAAGCGCCTGTTGATCGTGGCCGACTACGACTGCGACGGCGCCACTGCCTGCGCGGTAGGCCTGCGGGCGTTGCGCGCCTTTGGCGCCAACGTCGATTTCCTGGTGCCCAACCGTTTCGAAACCGGCTACGGGCTGTCGCCCGCCGTGGTTGACCTGGCCTGCGCCCACCACGCCGGCAAACCCGACCTGATCATTACCGTGGACAACGGCATCGCCAGCGTCGACGGCGTGGCGGCCGCGAATGCGGCCGGCATCGGCGTGGTAGTCACCGACCATCACCTGCCCGGCGACACGCTCCCCGACGCGCTTGCCATCGTCAATCCCAACCAGCCTGGCTGCGGCTTTCCGTCGAAGAACCTGGCCGGCGTGGGCGTGATTTTCTACCTGATGCTGGCTCTGCGCGCCGAACTGCGCCGCCGCGGCGTCTACCCGCCCGACGGCGGGCCGCGCCTGGATGCGCTGTCGGACCTGGTCGCGCTGGGCACCGTGGCCGATGTGGTCAAGCTCGACGCCAACAACCGCCTGCTGGTCACCCAGGGCCTGCAGCGCATGCGCGCCGGACGCATGCAGCCGGGCCTGCGGGCGCTGTTTGCCGTGGCCGCCCGTGAGCCGCGCAGCGCCTGCGGCTTCGATCTCGGCTTTGCCCTGGGCCCGCGCATCAATGCGGCCGGCCGGCTGGCCGACATGAGCCTGGGCATTGCCTGCCTCACGACCGACGACGAGGCGCAGGCCCTCGACATGGCGCGCCAGCTCGACCAGATCAACCGCGAGCGGCGCGGCATCGAAGCCGAAATGCGCGAACAGGCCATGGCCGCCATGGACGCCGCCGGCAGCGCGAACGGCGCAACCGTCTGCGTATTCGACCCGAGCTGGCACCAGGGGGTGGTCGGCCTGGTGGCCTCGCGCCTGAAAGAAAAATACTGGCGCCCCACCCTGGCTTTCGCGCCGGCCGGCGACGACGAACTCCGCGGCTCGGGCCGTTCCATTCCAGATGTGCATCTGCGCGACGTGCTCGACCTGGTGTCCAAGCGGCACCCGGGGCTGATCCGCAAGTTCGGCGGCCATGCCATGGCGGCCGGCCTGACCCTCGGCCGCGACGACTTCCCCGTGTTCGGCCCGGCCTTCGACGCGGCCGTGCGCGAACTTACCGGCCGCGACCGGTTCGAGCCGCTGCTGGAAACCGACGGCTCCCTGGAATCGGGCTACGCCAACGCCGACGTGGCCACCCTGCTGCAGCAGCAAGTGTGGGGCGCGGGCTTCGCCCCGCCCCTGTTCCTGGACGAGTTCACGGTGCGCAACCAGCGCCTGGTGGGCGAAAAACACCTCAAGCTCTCGCTCGAGCGCGGTCATCAGCGCTTTGACGCCATCTGGTTCGGGCACGACCAGTCGCTGCCCGAACGCATCCAGGCCGCCTACCGCCTGGAACCCAATGTCTGGAACGGCATGGTGTCGGCCCAGCTCGTCATCGAGCATGCCGGGTAATCCACGCTAAAATGCTGGGTTTCGCACTAATAGCCACCAGGAAGCACCATGGAAGCCGAACGCCAGAACCAGCTCGCCGCCCGCCTCGCCGACTACGCGCAGCGCGAACAGGCGCTACGGGGGTATCTTTGACTACGATCTGAAGGCCGAACGCCTGCAGGTCGTCAACGCCGAACTCGAAGATCCGGCCGTCTGGAACGACCCCAAGCACGCCCAGGACCTGGGGCGTGAAAAAAAATCCCTGGAAGACGTCGTCACCACGCTCACCGCGCTGCGCAGCGGCGTGGCCGACGCGCTCGAGCTGTTCGAGCTCGCCTCGGCCGACGATGACGACGCCACGCTCGAATCCATCGAGAGCGACGCCGACGGCTTCCAGCAGCAACTCGAAGGCCTGGAATTCCGCCGGATGTTCTCCAACCCGGCCGATCCGCTGAACTGCTTCCTCGACATCCAGGCCGGCGCGGGCGGCACCGAAGCCCAGGACTGGGCCTCCATGCTGCTGCGGCAATACCTGAAGTACGCCGAACGCAAGGGCTTCAAGGCCGAAGTCCTCGAAGAATCCGAAGGCGAAGTGGCGGGCATCAAGTCGGCCACCATCAAGCTCGAGGGCGACTACGCCTTCGGCTACCTGCGCACCGAAACCGGCGTCCACCGCCTGGTGCGCAAGAGCCCCTTCGACTCCTCCGGCGGGCGGCACACCTCGTTTGCCAGCGTGTTTGTGTACCCCGAGGTCGACGACTCGTTCGAAATCGACGTCAATCCGGCCGACCTGCGGGTCGACACCTACCGCGCCAGCGGCGCGGGCGGCCAGCACATCAACAAGACCGACTCCGCGGTGCGTCTGACCCACTTGCCTACCGGCATCGTGGTGCAGTGCCAGAACGACCGTTCCCAGCACCGCAACCGCGCCGAGGCCATGCAGATGCTGAAGTCCAAGCTGTATGAACTCGAAATGCGCAACCGCATGGCCGAGCAGCAGAAGCTTGAAGACTCCAAGACCGATGTGGGCTGGGGCCATCAGATCCGCTCGTATGTGCTCGACCAGAGCCGCATCAAAGACCTGCGCACCAACGTCGAAATCTCCAATACCCAGAAGGTCCTCGACGGCGACCTGGATACCTTCATCCAGGCCAGCCTGAAGCAAGGCGTGTGATCCCACGGGCGCCTCCGGGCGCCCTCACCCGAACCCGAAGAGGCAAGCGCATGACCGACACGATCGCAATCCTGACTGGCGCCTCGCGCGGCATAGGCGCCGCGCTGGCCCGCGGACTGGCCCGCCCCGGCACCCGGCTCGTCACGCTGGCCCGCCGCGCCGACCCCGACCTGACCGCGCACGCGCAGGCGCAAGGCGCCGACCTCGAGCAGATCCAGGTCGACCTGTCCGACCTGCGGGCCGCGGCCCAGGTGGCCGAGCGCATCGGCGCGACTCTGCCGCGCGACGCCCGCCGCTACCTGCTGATCAACAACGCCGGCACCGTGCAGCCGGTGGCCGCCGCGCGGGCGCTGACCGACGGCCCGGCCATCGCCGCGGCGTTCAACCTGAACATATCCGCCGTGATGCTGCTCACCGCGCATTTCACGGCCGCCGTGCAGGACCTGCAGGCCGAGCGCCGCGTGCTGAATATCTCTTCGGGCGCCGGCCGCAACCCCAACGCCGGCTGGGGCGTGTATTGCGCCACCAAGGCCGCGCTCGACATGTACACCCGCGTGTTCAACCAGGAACAGGGCGCCGCCGGCGTGCGCGCCGTGGCCCTGGCGCCCGGCATTGTCGACACCGGCATGCAGGAAACCATCCGCGCCAGCGACCCGGCCAGTTTCCCGGCGCTGGCCAAGTTCCAGGAATTCCACGCCACCGGCAAGCTGGCCGCGCCCGACGCCGTGGCGGCCAGCATCCTGTCCTACCTCGACCGCGACGATTTCGGCTCCACCGAAATCGACGACATCCGCAATTACAACTGACCCGCCATGACCGACCATTCGCCCGCCCCGGCCGCCCAGGATGAAAACCGCTTGATCGCCGAACGGCGCGCCAAGCTGTCCAAGCTGCGCGAAGCCGGCGTTGCGTATCCCAACGATTTCGTGCCGGATGCGCACGCCGCCGACCTGCACCGCCAGTACGGCGAACAAGACCAGGAAGCACTGGCCGCCGCCGGCGTGCAGGTGAAGGTCGCGGGCCGCATGATGCTCAAGCGCGTGATGGGCAAGGCCAGTTTCGCCACCGTGCAAGACGGCAGTGGCCGCATCCAGATCTACCTCGATCGCGGCACCCTGGGCGACGAAGCCTATGCCGCTTTCAAGCAATGGGACATTGGCGACATCATCGCGATCCAGGGGTCGGTATTCAAAACCAACAAGGGCGAGCTCTCGGTGCATGCCGCCACGGCGCGCCTGCTGTCGAAATCGCTGCGCCCCCTGCCCGACAAGTTCCACGGCGTGGCCGACCAGGAACTGCGGTACCGCCAGCGCTACGTCGACCTCATCATGACCGATGCCACGCGGCGCACGTTCGAGACGCGCAGCAAGGCCGTGGGCAGCATCCGCCAGGTCATGCTCGACGCCGGCTTCCTCGAAGTCGAGACGCCCATGCTGCACCCCATTCCGGGCGGCGCGGCGGCCAAGCCCTTCGTCACGCACCACAATGCGCTCGACATGGAAATGTTCCTGCGCATCGCTCCCGAGCTTTATCTGAAGCGGCTGATCGTGGGCGGATTCGAGCGTGTTTTCGAGATCAACCGAAATTTCCGCAACGAAGGCGTGAGCCCCCGGCACAATCCCGAATTCACCATGATGGAGTTCTACGCGGCCTATGCGGATTACCGCTGGCTGATGGACTTCACCGAACACGTCCTGCGCCAGGCGGCCATTGCGGCCACCGGCAGCGCGGTGCTCACCTATCAAGACCGCGAGCTCGACCTGTCCCGGCCGTTCGACCGCCTGACCATCTGCGAAGCCATCCTGAAGTACGCTCCCGCCTACACCCAGGCCCAACTCGATGACGCCGCCTTCGTGCGCGCCGAACTGAAAAAACTGGGCGCCGACGTCGACGGCCCGGTGCTGGCGCGCGCCGGACTGGGAGCCCTGCAGCTGGCGCTCTTCGAAGAAACCGCCGAAGCGCAACTGTGGAACCCGACCTACATCATCGACTACCCGGTCGAGGTATCGCCGCTGGCCCGCGCCTCCGATACGCGCCCCGGCATCACCGAGCGCTTCGAACTCTTCATGACCGGCCGTGAAATCGCCAACGGCTTCTCCGAGCTGAACGACCCCGAAGACCAGGCCGAGCGCTTCCGCGCCCAGGTCGAAGCCAAGGACGCCGGCGACGAAGAAGCCATGTACTTCGACGCCGACTACATCCGCGCGCTCGAATACGGCATGCCGCCCACCGGCGGTTGCGGCATCGGCATCGACCGCCTGGTCATGCTGCTGACCGACAGCCCCAGCATCCGCGACGTCATCCTGTTCCCGCACCTGCGGCGCGAAGACTGATCCCAGGGCCGGCCGCGATGCTCGTCAAACTGCTGATCATCGTCGTCTTCATCGTCCTGCTGCTGTATGTCGTCCTGCCCAAGCGCCGTGCGCCGGCGGCGCCTCCGCGCGCCGGCCGGCTGATGCTCACGCTGCTGGCCAGCGCGGCCATGCTGCTGTTCATCCTGGCGCTATTCTGCGCGCTGCTCTGGGTGGGCGGCGTGTCCAGGGTGGTGGGCGGCGGCGAGGTGCTCGGCGACACCGGCCTGCTGCGCATCGCCGCCCTGCTACTGTTGCTTTCGATCGTGTGCGCGATCGCCGCGCTACTCAAGCGGCCACGCTGAAAAAACAATCCAGGCACCCTCGGCAGCCGCAGGCGCACCTCATCAGGTGTCTGACTCCCGCAGCGTGTCAGATAACTGGCGCATCTCAGGTGTCTGACTCCCGCAGGGTGTCAGACACCGCTTTCCAGACTCGAAGCGCACCACGGTGTCAGGCACCCTGCGGGAGCCTGACACCTGATAGCGAGAACCCAGCTACACCCCGGCCGCGCCGCGACGTTCCATGGCCTGTGCCCAACGGCGCGCCACCGACGGCGAAGTAGCGCACACAGCCGTCTTGGTCACCACCCGCACTGCGCGTTCCAGCAACTGGATGTCGGCCTCATGCTGGCGTGCCACGTGCGGATCTTCAAAGAAAATCACGCGCTGGCACTGGTGTTCGAGCACCAGTTCGGCGATCTGCGCATCGCCCCCCAGAGGGCCGCTAAGATAACGCTGCACCCAAGGACGGTCGGCCGGCCAGCCGCGCGACCATGCAAGTTCGTTCAGGCGCGCCCCGGTGGTGCCAGTGGCCACCCGCCGGGAAAACCGCGACAGCAAATCGAAATGATCCGCCGCAAACGCCACCATCTGGTCTTTGAGCGCATCGTGGGAAATCAGCGCCAGCGTCTGCTGGCTAAAATCGAACAGGCGCTGCAGCGAGCGATCAGCGGCCATGCCGGCATGCAGGCGCTCGACCTCCATCCATTCGATGGCCCCCGCCAGCGTCGAAATGAACGGCCGCCCATGCGTAATGCACTGGCGCTTCAGCGCCAGCGCTTCGGGAAAAATGGACGAAGGATCGACCGGATCGATCAGGTAAATGGCCCCGTCGAACGGAGCGTCGCCGTCCCGGCCTTCGGTGACGCGTGCCACCAGCTTCATCAGGCCGCCTTCACGCCCGTAGGGGTAGCGGATCAGGCCGGGATAGCCCTGCAGCATACCTTCGCGCACGATGGCGTCATGCGTGCGTCCCACCGTATGCAGCTGTATGCCCAGTTCGCGTATGGCCTGTGAACTAGCGCGCAGCCAGTCGAACAATGCGGCGTCGGGCGTTTCGTGATGCAGGCGGTTGGCGGCAAGGCCAAAGCGCAAGACGGTCATGGCAATCCAGGCTCATCAAGAGAAACCGCGCGCCAGGCGCGCGGCGCAAGACAGAACACACCGCGCGGCGCTCAGGCCGCTTCGTCGATCCAGGCCATCTGGATGGCCTCGAGGATTTTCTCTCCGCTACGGGTGGGATCGTCGTCAAAGCCGGGCAAGGCAAGGACCCACTCGCGCAACTGCGTAAAGCGCACCGTGTTCGGATCCACGTCGGGATGCGCGTCGACCAGCGCGGCGGCGATATCGTAAGTATCGACCCACTTCATCAGTGTTCCTCTTTGGCGTGGTTGATGGTGTATTTGGGGATCTCGACGGTCAGGTCGGCGTCGGCTACCAGGGCCTGGCACGACAGCCGCGAGGTGGAGCTCAGGCCCCACGCCTTGTCGAGCAGGTCTTCTTCGTCGTCGGTCGCGTCTTCCAGCGAATTGAAGCCCTGCCGCACGATCACGTGACAGGTCGTGCAGGCGCATGACAGTTCGCAGGCATGCTCGATCTCGATGTGGTTGTCGAGCAGCACGCGGCAGATGGAAGTTCCTTGCGGCGCGTCTTCGATCACGGCGCCTTCGGGGCACACCTCCGGATGAGGCAGTACAGTCAGTTTGGGCATACTTTCGGGCGGTTCGGTCAGGCGATTTCGTCCAGTTTACGGCCGGCCAAGGCAGCGCGGATGCCACGGTCCATGCGGCGGGCGGCAAAGTCCTCGGTGGCCGCCGACAGCGCCTGGGCGGCGGCGCGCACGGCATCGGCATCATCGGCGTCCTGGGCGGCGGCGGCCGCCTGCAGGCGTTCGTCGACCACGCGGCGCTCGTCGGCGTCGAGCAGGTCGCCGTCGGCCGCCAGGGCGGCGCGCACCGACTCGACCAATTGGCGCGCCTCGACCTGCTGCTCGCGCAGCATGCGTGCCCGGGCGTCGCTGTCGGCCTGCGCCACGCTGTCGGCCAGCATGCGCGTGATTTCATCGTCGGACAGGCCATACGAAGGCTTGACCGACACGGCCGCCTCGACCCCGGTGCTTTGTTCGCGGGCGGTGACGCTGAGCAGTCCGTCGGCATCGACCTGGAAGGTCACGCGGATGCGCGCCGCCCCCGCCACCATCGGCGGAATGCCGCGCAGCTCGAAGCGCGCCAGCGAACGGCAGTCGGACACCAGTTCGCGCTCGCCCTGCACCACGTGCACGCTCATGGCGCCCTGGCCGTCCTTGAATGTGGTGAATTCCTGCGCGCGGGCCACCGGAATGGTGCTGTTGCGGGGGATGATGCGCTCGACCAGGCCGCCCATGGTTTCCAGCCCCAGCGACAGCGGAATGACGTCCAACAGCAGCCAGTCTTCGCCGGGCAGCCGGTTGCCCGCCAGCAGGTTGGCCTGCAGGGCGGCGCCCAGCGCCACCACCTGGTCGGGGTCCAGGTCGACCAGCGGCTCGGTGCCGAACAGCTCGCCCACAGCGCGGCGCACCACCGGCATGCGCGTGGCGCCGCCTACCATCACCACGCCGTTGATGTCGCCCACCGCCAGCCCCGCGTCGCGCAGCGCGGACCGGGCCCGGTCGAGGGTGCGGCGCACCAGCGGCTCGGCCAGTTGTTCGAATTGCGCCTGCGTCAGGGTAAGGTCGAGCTGGCGGCCGTCTTGCAGGGTGGCGCGCAGGGGCGCCTCGGACGCCTGCGACAGTGCTTCGCGGGCCGCTCGGGCGGCCACCAGCACCGTGCGCCGGTCAGCCGGCGCCAGCGGCGCATCGCCCAGCGAGGCGCGCGCGAATTCACTGATGGCCCAATCGAAGTCGTCGCCGCCCAGCGCCGTGTCGCCGCCCGTGGCAACGACTTCGAACACGCCCTTGGTCAGGCGCAGGATCGACACGTCGAACGTGCCGCCGCCCAGGTCGTACACGGCGTACGTGCCCTCGGCCGCCTGGTCGAGTCCGTAGGCAATGGCGGCGGCCGTGGGCTCGTTGAGCAGGCGCAGCACATTCAGCCCGGCCAGCCGCGCGGCGTCGCGCGTGGCCTGCCGCTGCGCGTCGTCAAAATAAGCAGGCACGGTGATGACGGCGCCCACCAGGTCGTCGCCCAGCACGCCTTCGGCGCGCTGGCGCAACACCGCCAGAATCTGCGCCGAGACTTCCACGGGGCTCAGCTCGCCCTGGGCCGTGCGCAGGCGCACCATGCCCGGCGCATCGACGAACTCGTACGGCGCGCCGCTGGCGCGCGCCTCGTCCAGCGAACGCCCCATGAAGCGCTTGACCGACACCACGGTATTGAACGGGTCGGCGGCCTGCTGGGCCAGCGCCTGCCGGCCGATGACGACCTTGCCATCAGCGCAATAGCGCACCGCGGAAGGCAGCAGCGCCTGCCCTTCGGCATCGCGCAGCACTTCAGGCGTGCTGCTGCGCACCGCCGCCACCAGGGAATTGGTCGTGCCCAGGTCGATGCCCACCGCCAGCTTGCGCTGGTGCGGCGCGGGCGATTCGCCGGGCTCGGAAATCTGCAATAAGGCCATGATTATGCTTCGGGTCTTAAAACGGGGTGGCGGCGCGGTGTCGGCCCGGCGGGCCGGGTCAGCCGGCCGGGCGGGCGGCTGCCAGCTCTTGCGCGAGTTTTTCGACAAACATCCATTCACGCACCTTCTGGCCGGCGGCGGCGTAGTCGTGGCGCTCGTCCAGCAGCGTGGCCAGGGTTTCGCGCATCTGCCGGCGCGCGTCGGAAAGCTCGGCATCCAGCTCGGCGAACACGGCAGCGTCGTCGCGCGCTTCGTCCAGCATTTCGCGCCACTGCATCTGCTGCATCAGGAAGGCCGGGTCCATGGCGGTGTTGCTTTCGGTCTGCAAATCTACCCCCGCCTGCTCGCACAAATAGCGCGCCCGCAGCAGCGGGTCGCGCAATTGCCGGTAGGCCTCGTTGGCGCGCGCCGACCATTGCATGGCGACGCGGCGCTCGGCCGGGCTGGCGGTGGCATAGCGGTCGGGATGCACCTGGGCCGCCACGGCCCGCCAGGCGCGCTCGAGCGCCTGGGCATCAATATCGAACCGCGCGGGCAGGCCGAACAGGCTGAAGTGGTCGTCCGCGGCCAAGACCTACACCGTGAACGACTCGCCGCAGCCGCAGGTCGCCTTTTCGTTGGGGTTGCGGAACTTGAAACCCTCGTTCAGCCCTTCGCGCGCGTAGTCGAGCTCGGTGCCGTCCAGATAGGCGAAACTCTTGGGGTCTACGAATACCTTGACGCCAAAGCTCTCGAAGACCATGTCTTCGGGCGCAGGATCATCCACGTACTCGAGCTTGTAGGCCATGCCCGAGCAGCCGGTGGTGCGCACGCCCAGCCGCAGGCCCACGCCCTTGCCGCGCTTTTGCAGGTAGCGTCCGATGTGCGAGGCCGCCTGTTGGGTCAGGGTAACCGACATATCAGCTCGCCACCGCAGCCGCCGCAGTTTCGCCCTGGGCATCGGCCGGCGCGGCGTGCTTGTCTTTGTAGTCTTTCACCGCCGCCTTGATGGCGTCTTCGGCCAGGATCGAGCAGTGGATCTTCACGGGTGGCAGGGCCAGCTCTTCGGCGATCTGGGTATTGCGGATGTCCAGCGCTTCGTCGAGAGTCTTGCCCTTGACCCATTCGGTCACCAGCGAGCTCGACGCGATGGCCGAGCCGCAGCCGTAGGTCTTGAAGCGCGCATCTTCGATGACGCCCGACTCGCTGACCTTGATCTGCAGTTTCATCACGTCGCCGCACGCCGGCGCGCCGACCATGCCGGTGCCCACCGATTCGTCGCCCTTGTCGAAAGAGCCGACATTGCGCGGGTTCTCGTAGTGATCCAGAACTTTGCTGCTATATGCCATGATGTTTCTCCTGTGGGGTCGCGTCGGCGCTCAGTGAGCGGCCCACTGCACGGTGTTCAGGTCGATGCCAGCCTGGGCCATTTCCCACAGCGGCGACATGTCGCGCAGTTTGCCCACGCGGCTCTTGATCAATTCGATCGTGAAGTCGATTTCCTGCTCGGTCGTGAACCGGCCCAGCGTGAAGCGGATAGAGCTGTGCGCCAGTTCATCGTTGCGCCCCAGGGCGCGCAGCACGTACGACGGCTCCAGGCTCGCCGAGGTGCAGGCCGAACCGCTGGAGACCGCCAGTTCCTTGATGGCCATGATCAGCGACTCGCCTTCCACGTAGTTGAAGCTGACGTTCAGGTTGTGCGGCACGCGTTGCTCGAGGCTGCCGTTCAGGTAGGTTTCCTCGATTTGCGACAACCCCGCCCACAGGCGGTCGCGCAACATGCGGATGCGCTCGTTTTCGGTGCCCATTTCTTCGCGGGCCAGCCGGAAGGCCTCGCCCATGCCGACGATCTGGTGCGTGGCCAGCGTGCCCGAGCGGAAACCGCGCTCGTGGCCGCCGCCGTGCATCTGCGCCTCGATGCGCACGCGCGGCTTGCGCCGCACATACAGCGCGCCAATGCCCTTCGGGCCGTAAGTCTTGTGAGCCGAGAACGACATCAGGTCGACCTTGAGCTTCTGCAGGTCGATGGCGACCTTGCCGGTGGCCTGCGCCGCATCGACGTGGAACACGATGCCCTTCTCGCGGCAGATTTCACCCAGGGTTTCGATGTCCTGGATGACGCCGATTTCGTTGTTCACCAGCATGACCGACACCAGGATGGTGTCGGGGCGCAGCGCCGCCTTGAAGGCGTCAAGGTCAATCAGGCCGTCGTCGCGCACGTCCAGGTAGGTAACCTCGAAGCCCTGGCGTTCGAGCTCCCGACAGGTGTCCAGCACCGCCTTGTGCTCGGTCTTGACCGTGATGATGTGCTTGCCGCGCTCGGCATAGAAATTGGCGGCGCCCTTGATGGCCAGGTTGTCGGATTCGGTGGCGCCGGAAGTCCAGATGATTTCGCGCGGGTCGGCGTTGACCAGCTGGGCGACTTCCTGGCGGGCGTTCTCGACGGCGTCTTCGGCTTCCCAGCCGAAGGCATGGCTGCGCGAGGCGGGGTTGCCGAAGTTGTCGTACAGCCAGGGCACCATCTTTTCAACCACGCGGGGATCGACCGGCGTGGTGGCGGAATAATCGAGATAGATCGGGCGGGTGGTCATGGGTTGCTACTCCTGCTTCTTATGCGGTGGCGTCGGCGGCGATGGCCGGGGTGGCGACGGGGGTGGAACCCGCAGCGCCCCGCTCGACCCGCACGGCGGTGCAGCCCTGCGCCGCCTGCGTGGCTTCCTGCAGCTGGCGCAGCCGTTGCTGGTCGACCAGATCTTGCAGGGACACGGAATCGAGGTAATCGACCATTTTGCGGTTCAGGGTAGTCCAGAGCTCATGCGTCATGCACTTGCCCGACTTGCCGTCCTTGCCGCTGGTGCAATCGTGCTTGCCGCCGCAGTTGGTGGCGTCGAGGGGTTCATCGACCGCGAAAATGATGTCGGCAACGGTGACGTTGCGGGCCAGCCGGGCCAGCGAATAACCGCCGCCTGGGCCGCGCACGCTGTCGACCAGCTCGTGCCGGCGCAGCTTGCCGAACAGCTGTTCAAGGTAAGAAAGCGAAATATTCTGGCGCTGGCTGATTGCCGCGAGAGTTACCGGACCGCTGTGCTGCCGCATGGCCAGGTCGATCATCGCGGTGACCGCGAACCGCCCTTTCGTAGTGAGCCGCATGGTGGATTCCTGTTAAAACCGGCAGGCCACCCGACCTGGGCAACCAATACCTGAGTAATTACCTCAAGTATAGCAAATTCCCGAGTAAATTGCTAAGCCATCGTAATCGTAAAAAACCGCGCCATGGCGCGGTTTTTCGAGGCCCGATGGCCACTGCCGGATCAGGCCGCCTGGTACTGCGTGGCCCGCTTGCGGACCAGCTCCAGCACACCCTGACAGGCATCTTCCAGGTAGTCGAGCACCTTGCCGAAGCCTTCGGGGCCGCCGTAGTACGGGTCGGGCACCGTGGCTTCTTCGAATTCGTTGGCAAAACGCATCAGCAGCATCAGCTTGTGCTGATAAGCCTTGGGGCATTGCTGCTGCAGCGCGGAAAGGTTGTCCCAGTCCATGGCCAGAATGAGATCGAACTCGCGGAAGTCGTCGGCGGTGACTTGCCGGGCTTCGCAGTGATTGATCTCGTAGCCGCGCTTGCGGGCGGCGGCCTGGGCGCGGGCGTCGGGCGCTTCGCCAATATGATAGGCATGCGTGCCTGCGGAATCCACATGCACGACATCGCCCAAACCGGCATCGTTCACCAAATGGCGAAAAACGCCCTCTGCGCTCGGCGAGCGACAGATGTTACCCATGCAAACGAAAAGTACCTTGGTCATCATGGGTGTAAGTCTGAGGGAAAACCCGGAATATAGCAAGTTTTTTTTGCAATTGCGCAAGCGTCTACGGGCTTTCTGTATGTATTATTTTTTTCTATTTAATCAATAGCTTAAATCAATTATTGAAAGTGATATCAGAGGTATTTCGACGGCCTGCCGTAACAAATCGGCCGCTTTGACCGCAATGCAACACCCGGGCCATTCCGGCCCTTTGGCGCCGCTACGCCGCGCCGTCCAGCAACACGCGCTGCTTGAGCGCATTGAGCGCGTCGCGCGCCGCCGCGGCCTGCTCGAACTCCAGGTTGCGGGCGTGGTCGGTCATGAGTTTTTCCAGGCGGCGGATCTCGCGGGCTACCGACTTTTCGTCGGCCAGCACCTCGGGGGCGATGGCGGATTCAAGGGTATCGTGGCGGGCCGGCGCGACGATGCCGTCGATGAGTTCGCGCACCGCCTTGTTGACGCCGCGCGCCGTAATGCCGTGCTCGGCGTTGAAGGCCAGTTGCTTGGTGCGCCGCCGCTCGGTTTCGTCCATGGCCCGCCGCATCGAGGCCGTGATGGCATCGGCGTACAGAATGGCATGGCCGTTCAGGTTGCGGGCGGCGCGGCCGATGGTCTGGATGAGGCTGCGCTCGGAACGCAGGAAACCTTCTTTATCGGCATCCAGGATGGCCACCAGCGACACCTCGGGGATGTCCAGCCCTTCGCGCAGCAGGTTGATGCCCACCAGCACGTCGAACGTGCCCAGGCGCAGGTCGCGGATGATCTCGACGCGTTCGACCGTATCGATGTCGGAGTGCAGGTAGCGCACCCGCACGCCGTGCTCGGCCAGGAAGTCGGTAAGGTCTTCGGCCATGCGCTTGGTCAGCGTGGTGACCAGGACGCGCTCCTGGGCCGCCACGCGCAGCTTGATCTCGCCCAGCAGGTCGTCGACCTGCGTGCGGGCCGGGCGCACCTCGACCTGCGGATCGACCAGGCCGGTGGGCCGCACCACCTGCTCGACCACGTTGTCGGAATGTTCTTGCTCATAGGCGGCCGGCGTGGCCGACACGAACACGCACTGGCGCATGCGCGCCTCGAACTCTTCGAGGCGCAGCGGCCGGTTATCGAGCGCCGACGGCAGCCGGAAACCGTATTGCACCAGGGTTTCCTTGCGAGCCCGGTCGCCCCGGTACATGCCGCCCAGCTGGCCCATGGTGACGTGGCTTTCGTCGATGAACATCAGCGCGTCGGCCGGCAGGTAATCGATGAGCGTGGGCGGCGGCTCGCCCGGGGCGGCGCCGGACAGGTGGCGGGAGTAGTTCTCGATGCCTTTGCAAAAGCCCAGCTCTTGCAACATTTCGAGGTCGAAGCGGGTGCGCTGCTCGAGCCGCTGCGCCTCGACCAGCTTGCCCTCGGCGGTCAGCAGTTTGAGGCGGTCGCGCAGTTCTTCCTTGATGGTCTCGATGGCGCGCAGCACTGTGTCGCGCGGAGTGACATAGTGCGACCCCGGGTAGACCGTGAAGCGCGGCACTTTCTGGCGCACCCGACCGGTGAGCGGGTCGAACAGCTCGAGCGACTCGATCTCGTCGTCGAACAGCGTCAGGCGCAGCGCCAGCTCGGGGCTTTCGGCCGGGAAGATGTCGAGTGTTTCGCCGCGTACCCGGAAGGTGCCGCGGGCGAAGTCGGCGTCGTTGCGGGTGTACTGCATGGCCACCAGCCGCGCCAGCACCTCGCGCCGAGAAATGCGGTCGCCCGCGCGCAGGATGAGCACCATGGCATGGTAGTCGCCCGGGTTGCCGATACCGTATATGCACGAAACAGTGCCGACAATGACAGTGTCGCGGCGCTCGAGCAGGCTTTTGGTGGCCGACAGCCGCATCTGCTCGATGTGCTCATTGATGGATGAATCTTTCTCGATGAACAGGTCGCGGGTGGGAACGTAGGCCTCGGGTTGGTAGTAATCGTAATAAGAAACGAAATACTCGACCGCGTTCTTCGGGAAGAACTCGCGCATTTCCGCGTACAACTGCGCCGCCAGCGTCTTGTTGGGCGCCAGCACCAGGGCCGGCCGGCCCAGCCGGGCGATGATGTTGGCCATGGTGTACGTCTTGCCCGAGCCCGTCACGCCCAGCAGGGTCTGGTACATGAGGCCGTCGCGCATGCCCTGGGCCAGGCCTTCGATGGCGGCGGGCTGGTCGCCCGCCGGCGGGTATGGCTGGTACAGGTGAAAGGGGCTGTCGGGAAAATCGACGAATCCGGGAGCGGTCATGCTAGACTGTCTCAGGGTAAACCCCTCATTATCCACAGCACGCCCTCCTGCGTCCACATACCCTTACCGAACCCCCATGAGCTCTCTTTTCGATTCCGTCGAACTTGCGCCGCGCGACCCTATCCTGGGCCTGAACGAACAATACAACGCCGATACCCGCCCCGGTAAAGTCAACTTGGGCGTGGGCGTGTATTACGACGACGACGGCCGCATCCCGCTGCTGAACGCCGTGCGCAAGGCCGAAATCGCCCGCATCGAGGCCGCCGCCGCGCGCGGCTACCTGCCCATCGAAGGCATCGCCGGATACAACAAGGGAGCCCAGACCCTGCTGCTGGGGGCCGATTCCCCCCTGGCCGCCGAAGGCCGCGTGCTCACCGCCCAGGCCCTGGGCGGCACCGGCGCGCTGAAAATCGGCGCCGACTTCCTGCGCCAGCTGCTGCCGCAGTCCAAGGTGCTGATCAGCAACCCCAGCTGGGAAAACCACCGCGCCCTGTTCGAGCGCGCCGGCTTCCCGGTCGAAACCTACGCCTACTACGACGCCGCCACCCATGGGCTGGACTTCCAGGGCATGCTGGCCTCGCTGCAGGCCGCCCCGGCCCAGACCATCGTGGTGCTGCACGCGTGCTGCCACAACCCCACGGGCGTCGACCCCACGGCCGAGCAATGGCAGCAGATCGCGCAGGTGGTCAAGGCGCGCAACCTGGTGCCCTTCCTCGACATCGCCTACCAGGGTTTTGGCGCCGGCCTGCAAGAAGATGCCGCCGTGGTGCGCCTGTTCGCCGACCTGGGCCTCACCATGCTGATCAGCTCGTCGTTCTCGAAGTCGTTCTCGCTGTACGGCGAGCGCGTGGGCGCGCTGACCGTGGTGGCCGGCAACCAGGACGAAGCCAAGCGCGTCCTCAGCCAGCTCAAGCGCGTCATCCGCACCAACTACTCCAACCCGCCCACCCACGGCGGCACGGTGGTGTCCACGGTGCTCAACACGCCCGAGCTCTACACCCTGTGGGAACAGGAACTCGCCGGCATGCGCGACCGCATCCGCCTGATGCGCCAGCAACTGGTCGACAAAATCAAGGCCGCGGGCGCCACGCAAGACTTCAGCTTCGTGCTGCAGCAGCGCGGCATGTTCTCGTATTCGGGCCTGACCTCGGCCCAGGTCGACGTGCTACGCGAGCAGCACGGCATCTACGCCGTGGCCAGCGGCCGCATCTGCGTGGCTGCCCTGAATAGCCGCAACATCGACATCGTCGCCAAGGCCATCGCCGCCGTCATCAAGCAGTAAGGACGGCCGCATCGCCAGCAAAGCCCCTCCACCGGAGGGGCTTTTGCTTTGCATGGCGCAGCTCTGCTGCCTGCCTGAACACCACGAGCCTGGCCGTGCGGGGCATGGCGCAGGGCGAGTTGACCGACGGGGCAGCCTGCGCAGCAGGCCAAGGGCGCCTGCGTGCGCCCGAGCCCGGCGGGCTTCGCCATGCGCCATGCCCCGCACGGCCAGGCTCGTGGACACGCCAACCGGGCAGCCCTTGCTTTTTTGGCGTACGTCGTCCAGAATTCGTGCTGTATATCCATACAGTCCGCTTTCCGGATCATCGCCATGGCCAGCAAACTCACCGACCGCCAGCAGGAAATTCTGGATCTCATCCGGCTGACGGTATCGCGCACCGGGTTTCCACCCACTCGTGCCGAAATCGCCCGCGCGCTGGGGTTCCGCTCGCCCAATGCCGCGGAAGACCACCTGAAAGCCCTGGCCCGCAAGGGCGCCATCGAACTCACCGCCGGCGCCTCGCGCGGCATCCGCCTGAAGGACCCCGGCGAAGCCCCCGCCCCCGGCCCCGAGACCGCCGCCTCCGCCCTCGCCGGCATGGCCGACGCCGTGGGCCGGTTGCTGCTACCCCTGGTCGGGCGCGTGGCGGCGGGCAGCCCCATTCTGGCGGCCGAACATGTCGAACGCGAAGTCGGCGTCGACGTCGGCCTGTTCGCGCAAACGCCCGACTACCTGCTGAAAGTGCGCGGCATGAGCATGCGCGACGCGGGCATCCTCGAAGGCGACCTGCTGGCCGTCAAGCGCGCGGCCGAGGCCCGCAATGGCCAGATCGTCGTCGCCCGCCTAGGCGACGAGGTTACCGTGAAGCGCCTGCAGCGCCACCAGGGCCGCATCGAGCTGCTGCCCGAAAACCCCGACTTCTCACCGATCGTGGTCGACGGCACCCAGGAATTCGCGCTGGAAGGCATTGCCGTGGGCCTGATCCGCACCCAGGCGCTGCACTAGCTGGCGCCTACAGGCCGGCTTCCAAAGGCCGGCTATCTACAAGCCAGTTGCCCACTGTCCGGCTGTCCGGCTGTCCGCATCATCTTCAGCACACAGCACCTTCAACGCACATAGCTTCACGCGCGCCGGCGCTCACGCACATGCCGCGGCCGCCGGCCGTGGAAACAACCCCGCTCGCGACAGCATGCCCGGCACGGGCCGGCCCAACGTCTGCGCCAGCCATTGCGCCGCATCCGCGAGCGCCGCTGCCGATACCGAGCCGGCGCATCGCATCCTTTCCAGCATATAGGCCACGTCTTCGGTAGGAATGTTGCCCGTGGCGCCAGGGGCAAACGGGCACCCGCCAATGCCGCCGATCGATGCGTCGAACACGCGCACGCCGGCCTGCATGGCGGCCAGCACATTCGCAATGCCCGTATTGCGCGTGTTGTGGAAATGGCAACGCAGCGCGGCGTCGGGCAAGGCCTGTTGCACGGCATCGACCCGTTGCAGCACATCTGCCGGAGACGCCACGCCGATCGAGTCGGCCAGGATGATCTCGTCCGCCCCTTCGGCGGCGGCCTGCCGGGCGATGTGCACCACACGCCCCACATCGACCTCGCCTTCGAATGGGCAGCCGAACGAGGCAGCCACCGTCAGCGTGGCCCGCAACCCCGCATCGCGCGCCAAAGTGGCCACCTGCCCCCAGCCGCGCAAGGTCTCGTCGCTGGGGCAGCCCTGGTTGGCCTGGTTATAGCTGTCAGTGGATACGACCACGTAGTTGATTTCGTCGACCCCGGCATCCACGGCGCGCTGCGCTCCCCGCACGTTCAGCGCCAGTCCGCTGTATGTCACGCCCGGCCGCCGCGGCACGGCCTTCATCACCGCTTCGGCGTCGGCCATTTGCGGCACCCGCCGCGGGTTGACGAAGCTGACTGCCTCGATGCGCCGCAACCCCGCCGCCAGGGCGCGTTCGATCAGTTCGACTTTCTGCGCGGTCGACAGGATTTCAGGCTCGTTCTGCAGACCGTCGCGGGGGGACACTTCAACCAGCGTTACAGGGGGGAATGTCATGGCCGTCCTCGGATTTACCCTTAGTTGTATACAACGATACTTTACACTCACACAGTTTAATAGGATAGTCGGCCTGTTTTAGTAATTTCCCCGATTAATTGTATGCAACAGCAGGATACCCCTGCTTCCGCCCCGGAAGCTCCCTCTGCGCGCCGGGCCGCCGGCAAGGCCGTGGAGCATGCCTACAGCAGCATCAAGGCGGCGATCCTGTCGCGCGAATTCCAGCCCGGTTCCCATCTGGGCGAGGCCGCGCTGGCAAAGCGCCTGGGGATCAGCCGCACGCCTATACGCGAGGCTTTCCGCCGGTTGGGCGCCGAGGGCTGGCTCGAGATCCTGCCCGACCTGGGGGTGCGCGTCACCGAATGGTCGGCGCGAGACGTCGACGAGGTATTCGAGGCGCGCATGCTGTTGGAATCTCACATCGCGCGCCGCGCCGCCGAGCGCATCACGCCCGAGCAGCTCGCGACCCTGCGCCGCCATGCCGAGCACATGGAAAACCTGCTGAACGAACCCGTGGATGCCATCGTGGAAGAGCGCTCCGCCGCCAACAACGCCTTTCACGACCTGCTCGTGCAGGCCGCCGGCAGCAGCCGGTTGCAACGCATCCTGCGCCTGATGGTGGAAATCCCGGTCGTGAAATGGACCTTCAAAGGCTATTCGGCGGAAGAAACGCGCCGCAGCGTGGCGCACCACTTCGAGATCATCGCCGCCCTGGAAGCCCGCGACGGCGAATGGGCGGCGTCCACCATGCGCAGCCATATCCTGTCGGCGCGCAACGCCGTTCTGCGCCGCCTGGCCGCCGACAACCCAACCTCTCCGGAGAATTGACAGCGTGGATACCCCCGACTTCCCTCACGGCCCTCTGCACGGCGTGCGCGTCATCGAACTGGGCCAATTGCTGGCCGGCCCGTTCTGCGGCCAGTTGCTGGCCGACTTCGGCGCCGAGGTCATCAAGGTCGAACCTCCCGGGGTGGGCGACCCCATGCGCGAGTGGGGCCGTGAAAAAGCTCATGGCAAGACGTTGTGGTGGCCGCTGATCGCCCGCAACAAGAAGTCCATCACCTGCGACCTGCGCACCGAGCAAGGCCAGGAGATCATCAAATCGCTGGCGGCCGATGCCGACGTGCTGCTCGAGAATTTCCGCCCCGGCACGCTCGAGAAGTGGAACCTGGGTCCCGACGTCCTGAAGGCGATCAATCCGCGCCTGGTGCTGGTGCGCGTATCGGGCTACGGGCAGACCGGCCCCTATGCCAGCCGCGCGGGTTTCGGCTCGATCGGCGAGGCCATGGGCGGCCTGCGCTACGTCTGCGGCGACCCGTCCACCGCGCCGTCGCGCGTGGGCATCGCCATCGGCGACACGCTCGCGGCCATGCACGCCGCGCTGGGCACGGTCATGGCGCTGTTCGCCCGCGAACGCATTGGCCGCGGCCAGATCGTCGACAGCGCAATCTACGAGGCGGTGCTCAACTTCATGGAAAGCATCGTCATCGAATACGACCAGGCGGGATACATCCGCGAGCGCAGCGGCCCCATCCTGCCCAACATCGCGCCCAGCAACGTCTACCCCACCGCGGACGGCCTGGACATTCTTATCGGCGCCAACCAGGACAGCGTGTTCCGCCGCCTGTGCCAGGCCATGCAGCGCCCCGAACTGGCGGAGGACGAGCGTTACGCCACGCATTGGGCACGCGGCTCGCACCAGAAGCAGCTCGACGACCTGATCGCCGACTGGACCCGCACGCTCAAGGCGGCGGACCTGCTGGCCCTGATGGAAGAGCACGGGGTGCCCGCGGGCGGCATCTACCGGGCTCCCGAGATGATGGCCGACCCGCATTTCCAGGCCCGCCAGGCCATCGTGCGGGTGGCGCATCCGGAACTGGGCCAGGTCGCGATGCAGAACGTCGCGCCGCGCCTTTCCGAAACGCCGGGGTCGGTGCGGCATTGCGGCCCGGCGCTGGGCGAACACACAGAAGAAGTGCTGACCACGTTGCTGAGCATGCCGCCCGAGCGGGTGGCCCAGCTTAAAACCGCCGGCGTCATCTGACCCACCGGCCCCCAAGGAGGAGACCATGAAGAAAAATCTGAAAGTCCTGGCCTGCGCCGTGCTGGCGATGGGCATTGCCGGCGGAGCGCACGCCAAGGAAACCTTGCGCGTCACGCTGCAGATTCCCGCCAAGCACATCCTGGGCCAGAACGTGCTGGCCTTCAAGAAGATCGTCGAAGAACGATCCAAGGGAGAGCTGGAGCTGGAAATCTACGATTCCGCCCAACTGTACAAGGGCACCGAAGTGCCCCAGGCGGTCAGCTCCGGCGCCATCGACATGGGCATCGTGGAACTCGGCGTCTACACCGGCACCATTCCGGCCGCCGGCGCGTTCTCGGTACCGTTCCTGTTTCCGAGCGAAGCCGCCATCGCGAAAGCCACCGCCCCAGACAGCGCCGTGCGCCAGGCCATCGACGGCGCCATTCTGAAGACTGGTGCGCGGGTCATGTGGTGGCAGGCGTACGGCCTGGTACAGATGCTCAGCAAGAAGGCGCCGGTCAGGCTGCCCACCGATCTCAAGGGCAAGAAAGTGCGCGTCATCAGCAAACCCATAGGCGAGTTCGTGGCCGACCAGGGCGGCGCGCCGATCGTCATCGACGGCGCCGAACAGCTAATTGCTTACCAGCGCGGCACGGTCGATATCGGCATGTCGGGCACCACCGCCACCCAATCGCGGCACATATACGACGTGATGGACTACATCACCATGACCAATCACTCGGACGTGGAGTTCCTGGTGCTGATCAACGACCGGCGATTCCAGAAGCTCAAGCCTGAACAGCAAGCCCTGCTGCAGGAGGCCGCCCGCACGGTCGAAGCCGATTTGCGCAAGAACACCGAGAAACTCAACGCCGAGGCCAAGGAGTTCCTGCGCACCAAGACCAAGATGCAGGTGGTGGACCTCACGCCCGCCGAGGCCAAGGCCTGGCACGACGCCGCGCAGCCCACCATCAAGAATTTTGCGCAGCAGAATGGGCCGCTGGCCAAGCAGGTGGTGGACGCCGCCCTCAAGGCCCAGTAAGGCCCTCACCTCATACCGCCCGGCCTGCCGGATACGCCGGGCGACATCCGCCTTACCGAGGAACGCATCATGCCTCTGCTTTCCCTGCTCGACCGGGTCTCGGATCTCGTAGGCCAATTGGCCGGCTGGATATTCTTCGCCATCGGCCTGGCGCTTACCTACGATGTGGCCGCCAGGTTCCTGTTCTTGTCGCCCACCTCCTGGGCTGGCGACGTATCGACCATTCTCCAGGTCTGGGCGGTCTACCTTGCCATGGCCCATGTCCTGCGCACGCGCAGCCTGATACGCATCACCGCTTTCGTACGCCTGGGCTCGCCCGCCATGCGCAAAGCCGCAGACGCATTTTCCGTGCTGTTCATCGGCGTATTTGCCGGCCTGATGGCCTGGTACAGCATGCACATAGTGGCCGAATCGATTGAACAGGGCCGGCGCGCCGCCACGATGATCGAGACGCCCACCTGGATACCCGAGATCGCGATCCCCATTGGTTTCATCCTGTTGCTGCTGCAATGCCTGGCCGAACTGGCGCGCGTGGCTGCGCGCCCCGCCCCCGTATTCGACGAAGAAGAGGTATAGCCAGTGGCCACCCTGACCATCATTGCGCTTTTGCTGGCCCTGCTGTTCGTCGGCGTGCCGGTCGCATTCGCCCTGGGCGGCCTGGGGCTGGGAATGCTGTGGCTCAAGGGGTTCCCCTTGACCATTGCGGCCCAGAACCTGACCAGCGGGCTCGACAACTTCATCCTGCTGTCCATTCCGCTGTTCCTGCTGATGTCGAACATCCTGCTCAGGGGCGGCGTCGGACGCGACCTGTTCGGCGCGTTCCAGGCCTGGGTCGGCCACTGGCCCGGCGGGCTGGCCACGGCCACGCTGATGTCCTGCGGCATGTTCTCGACCATCAATGGAAGCTCGGTGGCCACGGCGGCCACCATTGGCACGGTTGCCATTCCCGAGATGACGCAGCGCGGCTACAACCGCCCGTTCACTTATGGGCTGGTGGCGGCGGGCGGCACGCTGGGCATCCTGATCCCGCCTTCCATACCCTTGATCGTGTACGGCGTCATTACTGAACAGTCGCTGGTGGCGCTGTTTCTGGCGGGCGTGGGTCCCGGCCTGCTGCTGCTGGCCGCCTTTACCATTTACTCGTCGCTGTACTGCCATTTCGGCAAGGGCTACACGCCGCTTGCACGCCACAGCTGGCGCGAGCGCGGCGTAGCCACGTTGCGGGCGATGCCCACGCTGGCCATCGCCCTCGTGATTATCGTGGGCATTTATATCGGCATATTCACGCCCACCGAAGCCGCGGCCATCGGCTTTTTCTGCGCCCTGGTGCTCACCGGGCTGGTGTTGCGCACCTTGTCATTCGGGAAGCTGCGGCTGGCGGTAACGGACACGATGCGCACCTCGGTCACGATCCTGTTGATCGTGGTGGGTGCGAAGATTTTCGGCCATGCCGTCACGCTGTATCGCATTCCCCAGGAAGTCACCACATTCGCAACGACGCACTTTCACCAGCCGCTTTACTTCCTGCTGGCCATCACCTGCGTCCTGCTGGTCGTCGGCCTGTTCCTGGAAAGCCTCTCGATGCTGCTGATCATGGTGCCCGTACTGTATCCGTCGCTTGAATCGATGGGCATGGACCCGGTCTGGTTCGGAATCTATTTCGTGATTCTGATCGAGGTTGCCCTGATCACTCCGCCAGTTGGCATGAACCTGTTCGTGATCCAGGCAGTGACCAAAGCCCGCATCACCGAGGTCGTGCGCGGGGTGCTGCCCTTTGTGCTCATCATGCTCGCCCTGGCGTTCCTGCTCTATGCATTCCCGTCCATCGTCTTGTGGCTGCCGCAGATGCTCTAGCCACAAGCTCTCCTCGTCCGCAAACAAAAAGGGTGGCCGATGATGGCCACCCTTTTTGCTCAGGGCTGGCGCCCCTTAGTGCTTGAACACCGGATCGCCGGGCGATGCAGCCTCGGCCGGCTTGGCCACCAGCGCTTCTTTCACGGCCTCGTCCTCGGACAGGGGCTCGGGCAGGCGCTCCAGCGCCAGCTCGAGTACCCTGTCGATCCAACGGACCGGCACGATCTCGAGGTGGTTCTTGACGTTGTCCGGAATCTCGGCCAGGTCTTTGACGTTTTCCTCGGGAATCAACACCGTCTTGATGCCGCCGCGATGCGCGGCCAGCAGCTTTTCCTTCAGGCCGCCGATGGGCAGCACTTCGCCGCGCAGGGTGATCTCGCCCGTCATGGCAACGTCGGCGCGCACCGGGATACGCGACAGGGCCGACACCATGGCCGTGGTAATGGCGATACCCGCCGACGGGCCGTCCTTGGGCGTGGCGCCCTCGGGCACGTGCACGTGCATGTCGTGCTTTTCGAACACGCTGTCGGCGAAGCCCAGGCGGCGGGCGCGCGAGCGCACCACCGTGCGCGCGGCTTCGACCGATTCTTTCATGACGTCGCCCAGCGAACCGGTGCGCTGGATGGTGCCCTTGCCCGGCATGTCGGCCACTTCGATCGTAAGCAGGTCGCCGCCCACTTCGGTCCAGGCCAGGCCGGTGACCTGGCCCACCTGGTTTTCTTTTTCAGCCATGCCGAAGGTGTAGCGCCGCACGCCCAGGTAGTCGCTGAGGTTGTCGGCATTCACGTGCACCGGCGCAGGGGCCTGCGCCGGCTTGCCTTCAGCCTTGCCCTTGTCGGCCTGCGCCAGCAGTTCCTTGACCACCTTGCGGCAGATCTTGCCGACCTCGCGCTCGAGCGCCCGCACGCCCGCTTCACGGGTGTAGTAGCGCACGATGTCGCGCAGCGCCGAGTCGTCGACCGTCAGTTCGGACTCTTTCACGCCATTGTTCTTCATCAGCTTGGGCAGCAGATGGTCGCGGCCGATATGGATTTTCTCGTCTTCGGTGTAGCCCGACAGGCGTATGACTTCCATGCGGTCCAGCAGCGCCGGCGGAATGTTCAGCGTGTTGCTGGTAGCCACGAACATGACGTCGGACAGATCGAAGTCGACTTCGATGTAGTGGTCCTGGAAGGTGTGGTTCTGTTCGGGGTCGAGCACCTCCAGCAGCGCCGATGAAGGGTCGCCGCGGAAATCCATGCCCAGCTTGTCGATTTCGTCCAGCAGGAACAGCGGGTTGCGCACGGCCACCTTGCTCATGTTCTGCAGGATCTTGCCAGGCATCGAGCCGATGTAGGTGCGGCGATGGCCGCGGATCTCGGCCTCGTCGCGCACGCCGCCCAGCGCCATGCGCACGAATTTGCGGTTCGTGGCGCGCGCGATGGACTGCCCGAGCGAGGTCTTGCCCACGCCCGGAGGCCCGACCAGGCACAGGATGGGCGCCTTGACCTTGTCGACGCGCTGTTGCACGGCCAGGTATTCAAGAATGCGTTCCTTGACCTTTTCCAGCCCGTAGTGATCGTCGTCGAGCACTTTCTCGGCATTGCCGATGGAATTGTTGATCTTGCTCTTTTTCTTCCAGGGAAGATTGATGAGCGTATCGATGTAGTTGCGCACCACCGTGGCTTCGGCGGACATGGGCGACATCAGCTTGAGCTTCTTGAGCTCGGCATCGGCCTTCTTGCGCGCTTCTTTGGGCATGTGCGCGGCGATGATCTTCTTTTCGAGCTCTTCGATGTCGGCGCCATCTTCGCCTTCGCCCAGCTCTTTCTGGATGGCCTTGACCTGTTCGTTCAGGTAGTAGTCGCGCTGGCTTTTCTCCATCTGCTTCTTGACGCGGCCGCGAATGCGCTTCTCGACCTGCAGGATGTCGATTTCGGTTTCCAGCTGCGTCAGCAGACCTTCCAGGCGTTCAGAGGTGCCCAGGATCTCGAGCATTTTCTGCTTCTGCTCGAGCTTGAGCGGCAAATGGGCAGCGATGGTGTCGGCCAGGCGGCCGGCGTCGTCGATGCCCGCCAACGAGGTAAGGATCTCGGGCGGGATTTTCTTGTTGAGTTTGACGTACTGCTCGAACTGCGCAACGATGGCGCGGCGCAGCGCCTCGGTTTCGGACCCCTGGATGGCGTCCGGTTCAACCGGGGTGACCTGGCAGACGAAATGCGATTCAGCGTCGTCGATGCTGTCGATGCGAGCGCGCTGGGTGCCCTCGACCAGCACCTTCACGGTGCCGTCGGGCAGCTTCAGCATTTGCAGGATGCCCGCCACGCAACCGATTTCATACACGTCTTCGGGTGTGGGGTCGTCTTTGCCGGCGGATTTCTGCGCCACCAGCATAATGCTCTTGCCCGCTTCCATGGCCACTTCCAGCGCCTTGATCGAGCGCGGGCGGCCTACGAACAGCGGAATGACCATATGCGGGAACACCACCACGTCGCGCAGTGGCAGCAGCGGCAGATCAATGGGTTCGGAAGGCAGGGTCTGGCTGGCAGACATAAAGGATTCCTTGGTAAGACTCGGCGTATCGGCACCGGATACAGGGCGATGGGGCCCTTTTATCCGTATGGATTACGTCTGATATGGGAACGATAGCCGAAAAATCAAGCGGCCGGCACGCAGACCGCCGGCAGAGGCAAAAAAACCCGTTACAGAACGGGTTTTTTGCTTTGTTTTCAGGCAGCTGCGCCGCGCACCTGGCTGCGCGCCGGCTTGTCGGGGGCGGCCGCCTCGTCGGCGTAGATGAGCAGCGGCTTGCCGTCGCTGTCGATGACGTTCTCATCCAGCACCACCCTGCTGACGTTGCCCTGGGAAGGCAGGTCGTACATGGTGTCGAGCAGCGCCGCCTCGATGATCGAGCGCAGGCCGCGCGCGCCGGTCTTGCGCTTGAGCGCCTTGCGGGCAATGGCCTTCAGGGCGCCCGGGCGCACGTCGAGTTCGGCGCCTTCCATGGCAAACAGCTTCTGGAACTGCTTGATCAGGGAATTCTTGGGCTCGGTCAGGATCTGGACCAGCGCGGCCTCGTCGAGTTCGTCGAGGGTGGCCACAACCGGCAGGCGGCCGACCAGTTCGGGGATGAGGCCGAATTTGATCAGGTCTTCGGGCTCGACTTCGCTGAACAGTTCGCCCACGCCGCGCTCGGACTTGGCCCGCACCGACGCCGAAAAACCGATGCCGGACTTTTCGGTGCGATCGCGGATGACCTTTTCCAGCCCGTCGAAGGCGCCGCCCACGATGAACAGGATGTTGGTGGTGTCGACCTGGACGAAGTCCTGGTTGGGATGCTTGCGGCCGCCCTGCGGCGGCACCGAGGCCACCGTGCCCTCGATGAGCTTGAGCAGCGCCTGCTGCACGCCTTCGCCGGACACGTCGCGGGTAATGGACGGGTTGTCGGACTTGCGCGAGATCTTGTCGATTTCGTCGATGTAGATAATGGCGCGCTGGGCCTTTTCGACCTCGTAGTTGCAGTTCTGCAGCAGCTTCTGGATGATGTTCTCGACGTCTTCGCCCACATAACCGGCTTCGGTCAGGGTGGTGGCGTCGGCCATCACGAACGGCACGTTGAGCATGCGCGCCAGCGTCTGGGCCAGCAGGGTCTTGCCCGAGCCGGTTGGCCCGATGAGCATGATGTTGCTCTTCGAGAGCTCGACTTCGTCGCCCTTGATTTCGCCGTGGCGGATGCGCTTGTAGTGGTTGTAGACGGCCACCGCCAGCATGCGTTTGGGCAGCGTCTGGCCGATGACGTACTGATCCAGGAACGTCTTGATTTCGGACGGCGTGGGCAGTTCGGACCTGATGGCCGCGCGCGCGGTCGCCTGCGCTTCTTCGCGGATGATGTCATTGCAGAGGTCGATGCACTCATCGCAGATGAACACCGAGGGTCCCGCGATCAGCTTGCGGACTTCGTGCTGGCTTTTATTGCAGAACGAGCAATGCAGCACTTTTGCGTCGGCCGATCCCTTTTTGTCAGGCATATGTGTTTCGTATCTCTGGTGAGAATGCGCCAGCCCTTTGGCCGGCGCATTCAACGCTTACTCGGACGTGACGGAACCGCACAGGCCCGGGGTGTTGCCGTTCGCCTACCCCTCGGAACGGGATGCGAGAACCTTGTCCACCAGACCATACGATACCGCATCTTCGGCCGACATGAAGTTGTCGCGCTCGGTGTCCACGGCGATGCGCTCGACGGGCTGGCCGGTGTTCTCGGCCAGGATGCGGTTCAGGCGTTCGCGCAGGTCGAGGATTTCCCGAGCCTGGATCTGGATATCGGAGGCCTGCCCCTGGGCGCCGCCGGACGGCTGGTGGATCATGATGCGCGAGTTGGGCAGCGTGAAACGCTTGCCCTTCTTGCCCGCTGCCAGCAGGAACGCTCCCATGCTGGCAGCCAGCCCCGTGCACAGGGTGGAGACGTCAGGCTTGACGAACTGCATGGTGTCGTAGATGGCCATCCCGGCGTACACCGACCCGCCTGGCGAGTTGATGTACAGCGAGATGTCCTTGTCAGGGTTTTCCGATTCCAGGAACAGCAGCTGCGCCACGATCAGGTTGGCCGTGTTGTCGTTGACCGGACCGACCAGGAAAATGAGCCGTTCGCGCAGCAGGCGCGAATAGATGTCGTAGGCGCGTTCGCCACGCCCCGACTGCTCGATGACCATGGGGATGTAGCCCAGCCCCGTCGGCGTGACCGAGGCCCCGCCGTACATTGACGCATAGAAATCGGTAAAACGCTGCATATATTTACGCCATCCCCATCAGCTGATCGAAAGGCACCTTTTCCTCGGTGACCTTGGCCTTGTCGAGCACGTGCTGCACCACGTTGTCTTCGAGCACGATGGCTTCGATTTCGGCGCGGCGCTGGCGGTCGGTGAGGTAGTAGCTGACCACCTGGGCGGGTTGCTCGTAGTTTTGCGCGAACTCTTCAATGCGGGCGCGCACCTGTTCGGGCTTGGCCTGCAGCTGCGCCTGCTTGACCAGCTCGGACACCAGCAGGCCCAGGCGCACGCGGCGCTCGGACTCGGTGGCGAAGGCTTCGGCCGGAATGGGCACTGATTCGGCGTTGGGCACGCCGCGCTGCTTGAGTTCTTCGCGGGCGGCCTGCACGCGGCTCTGCACGTCGCTGTCGACCAGCGCCTTGGGCACGTCGAACTTGCCGGCCTCGACCAGGGCGTCCATGACGCTGGCCTTGGTGCGGCCTTGCGTGCGGGCCTTGGCTTCGCGCTCGATGTTGGTGCGGATGTCGGCCTTGAGCTTTTCGACATCGCCTTCAGCCTGGCCGAGCGACTTGGCGAACTCGGCGTTGACTTCGGGCAGCACGCCTTCGGCGACTTCCTTGACGGTAATGGTGAATTCGGCGGTCTTGCCGGCGACTTCCTTGCCTTGGTAGTCGTCGGGGAACTTGAGCGGGAACACCTTGGTTTCACCGGCCTTCAGGCCCTTGGCCGCGGCTTCGAACTCGGGCAGCATGCGGCCCTGGCCCAGCACGAACGGGAAGTTCTCGGCCTTGCCGCCTTCGAACGGCACGCCGTCGATGGTGCCGGCGAAATCGAGGGTGACGCGGTCGCCATCCTGGGCGGCGCGGCCTTCGCGGGCTTCGAAGTTGGCGCGCTGCTTGCGCAGCACGTCGAGCGTTTGCTGCACCTCGGCGTCGGTGACGGCGGTTTCGTAGCGCGTGACGGACAGCGCGGACAGGTCGGGCACGGCCACTTCAGGATAGACCTCGAAGGTGGCGGTGAAGGCCAGCGTGTCGTCCGCGACGCCTTCGGTCTTGGGCTCGAGCGTGGGCGAGCCGGCCACGCGCAACTTGGCGCCGTCGACGGCCTGCTCAAAAGCGCGGCCGACCTGGCCGTTGATGACGTCGTAGCGGATGCCGGGGCCATGGCTGCGTTCGAGCATGGCCAGCGGGGCCTTGCCGGGACGGAAGCCGGGCACCTTGGCCGTGCGGGCAACGCGCTTCAGTTGCGCCTGGACTTCCTTTTCGACGTCGGCCACGGAAACCGCCAGATCGACACGGCGTTCCAGACCAGAGAGGGTTTCAACCACAGGCTGCATCAAATTTTCCGAAAGTAAGTGAACGAACAAGTAAACAGCGCATTTTACCGGAAAGTTCAAGGCCCCTGCGCAAGCGGGGCGCCGGCCCTGGGGAAGTCCCCAAGGGCGGCGCCCTGCGGGTACCGCCGTGGCGTTTACTTGCCCGCGGCGATCCGGTTTTCAATGTGCTTGGCGCGCTTGGCCGAGGACGGATGGGAACTCATCATGTCGCTCTTGCCGCCATCGAGCTTGGCCAGCTTCTCGAAGGCCGTGACCAGCCCCCGGGTATTCAGCTTCTTGGCCTGCAGCAGGTCGAACGAATAGTCGTCGGCGGCGCTTTCCTGCGATTGCGAGAATTGCGCGTTGATGAATTTTTCGGTCAGGTCGCCCAGTTGCGACGCGCTGAGCGCCGCCACCGCGCTGCCGCCCGCCGCGCCGGCCGCGTCGCGCGCCGCCGAGACCGTGTAGGCGGTCTGCATGGCTTTCTTGGAGTGGCCCAGCGCCACGTGGCCGATTTCGTGGCCGATGACGCCCTGCAGCTCGTCGTCGGTCATCATGTCCATCAGGCCGCTGTAGACGCGGATGCAGCCATTGGCCATGGCCCAGGCGTTGACGTCCGACGTGATGTACACCTTGTAGCTGGCCGGCTGCCCGTTGACCTTGTTGCCCAGAGCCTTGGCGAGCTTCTGCAGGCGCGCATCGTACTTGCTGCCGGACTTGGCGATCTTTTCCTGCTTGTCGCTTGCCGCGCAAGCCTGGTCGGACAGGGTCTTGATCTCGGCATCGTTCAGGGTAGCCGCCTGGACGACCTTGCTGCCGGCGCCGATGAGCCCGCCAATGTCCAGGGCTTGCGACGCAGAATATGGGGCCAGAGCCAGCGCGAGCGCGGCCACGCCGTGACGCATCTTCATTCGTATGATCTCCTGTGTACCGCTCGACGCGAGCGGGCGCGGCAATTCTAGCGATGCCCTCTGACCCGCCCCTGTTTTCTGTACACATGCTCGCAAATGCGAAATTCGCTTACATATTTTGGACATGTTTGCGGCGTCCGGACGACAAAACGCCCCCGTCGGCGCATGGCCGGCGGGGGCGCATCCTGACTGCGGCGCTTGCCGCGGCGTCAGGCCGTGACTTTGATGTTCTTGGCGCTGGGGCCCTTGGGCCCCTGCCCCACTTCGAACGTCACGCGCTGGTTTTCCTGCAGCGACTTGTAGCCTTCGCTGCTGATTTCCGAATAGTGCGCGAAAAGGTCTTTGCTGCCATCATCGGGCGTGATGAAGCCGTAGCCTTTTTCGGCGTTGAACCATTTGACGATGCCTGTTGCCATGAACGTGTCCTTCACCTTCGAGTAGCGATTGCTCGCGGGACGCCAGATGATCAAGGATGGGATAGGCAACTGGGTACCAGTGACGGCGACAGGTGTGACGACCGCGTCGCTTGAAAATCTCGCTTGCCCAGTGTATGGGGGAATCTCGAACGTCGTCAAACCCAAATCAAACAGAGCGCCCGCCGCAGCGGCGAAGCGGCCATAAAAAAAGCCCCCGAAGGGGCTTTTTCATAGAACCTGGAGCCTTACAGCACCTGGATCTTCGTCGCTTGCGGACCCTTGGGGCCATTCGCCGTCACGAAGCTGACGCGCTGGTTTTCTTCCAGCGACTTGAAGCCATTGGCCTGGATTTCCGAGAAATGCGCGAACAAATCCTTGCCACCCGCTTCCGGGGTGATGAAGCCGTAGCCTTTTTCCGAGTTGAACCACTTAACAACGCCGGTTTCCATACTGTATTTCCTAGAGATAATGGGCAAATGCCCGGGGGTCACGAATCAATCAAGGAGGGGACAGTAGAACAATAACGCTGGCCGGAAAAGGCACTGCACTGAACGAAAATCGCAACGCTTGAGATCGTGTGCCGTCACTATCGTTAGGTTCCCCTCACAAGTCAACATAATCCTCAAAAATACGTGCCAATAATGCAACAAAGCGCAACGGCACACGGTTGATCCTGGAACTATTGGCGCGCCGTGGGGTCTTGCGCGCGCACGAGCCTGTCAGGAATCGACTGGCAGGCCCAGCAGGTCCAGGGCCGCGTTATACGCGTCCTCGTGGGCGCACAGGAACACGGCCACGTCGCCGGGATTGAGGTTTTCCAGCACCTGGTCGACCTGCTCCTGAGCGGTTTCGACGGCGTCGACTGCCGCGACATGGATGTCGGCGCCGGCCTCGGCCTTTTCGCGCGGCACGATGTCGCCGACGGCCTCGATGTCCGACACGCCGGTTACCACGTAAGCGTCGATGCGTTCGCCGTCCAGCGTGGCTTCCAGGGCGACTCCGCCAGCGATGGCGGCGATTTGGCGGCTGGTGACTTCCATATCAGGGCATCCTTCAGGTGCGCGGGGACGCGACTATACCAGCCTTGGCCCGGCGGCGCAGGCACTGCTGGTATGGTGTGGGCTGGCGAGACAGAACCGGAGGGCCATAGCCATGCAACGGGATTTTGATCTGGTGGTGACAATATTGGGCGAATTGCGCGACGCCGATACCGCCGCGCTGTCGCGGGCCGACATCGAGGCGGCGGTGCACGCCAGCATGCCGGATGCGCCGCCCGCGGCGTTGATCGCGCATCACCTTGACATCCTGGCCGACGCCGGGCTGATTGCGCCAGCGGCTGCGCCCGATGGCGACCTGGCGGGCGCGGCATGGCGCCTGACCTGGAAAGGCCACGATGCGCTCGACCAGCAGGATGACGACGAGGACGAGGACGACGAAGACGAGGACGACTGACCCAGGGGCCGGATCAGGCCGGCCCGGTCGGCGAACGCCGCTGCAGCCGGCGGCGCCACACCTTGCGCGATACCAGGGTGGCCGCGGCGCCGATGACCAGCGAGAACATGAAGGCGGCCACCGCCAGCAGGGCCACGATGTCGCCCAACCCGGCGCGGGCCGCCAACCAGGCGACCACGACCAGCACGGCCAGCGACAGCGCGGCCACGCCGGCCAGGCTGCGGACCACCGCGGCACAACGCCCCAGCAGCGCTCCGCCCGCCAAGGCCAACGCGACGATGGCTGCCATGGCCCAGAACAGGTTCTCGTAATGTTGCAAGGTGGCCGTCCCGTTTGTGCGCAGGGATGCCGTGCGGGTATGCCCTGCAGGCGCGCCGATGCGCGCCGGATGAAGCGCCGCCCCGCTCAGGCGGGGCGGCTGTGTACTGGTGCGAAGGGCGGGACTCGAACCCGCACACCTGTTACGGCGTCAGGACCTAAACCTGGTGCGTCTACCAATTTCGCCACCTTCGCAAAGCCAAGCCCGGTATTGTAGCTTGCTTGCTAAAATCGTGCGCCATGAACCCGCGTCTCGATGCCCTGCATCCCTATCCCTTCACAAAACTGCGCGCGCTGCTCGAATCGGCCGGCCCCGCGCCCGACGGCCTGGCGCCCATCGACCTGTCGATCGGCGAGCCCAAGCACGCCGCGCCCGCCTGCGTGGCGCAAGCACTGTGCGACAACCTGACGGGCCTGTCCGTGTATCCGGCCACCAAGGGCGAGCCCGCGCTGCGCGCGGCCATTGCGCAGTGGCTGGCGCGGCGCTACAGCATCCCCGCCCCCGATGCCGACACTCAGGTGCTGCCGGTGCTGGGCTCGCGCGAGGCGCTGTTCGCATTTGCCCAGACCGTGGTCGACGCCAGCGCCGGCCAACCCCTGGTGGTGTGCCCGAATCCGTTCTACCAGATCTACGAAGGCGCGGCGCTACTGGCCGGCGCCCAGCCCCATTACGTCAACGCCGATCCGGCCCGCAATTTCGGCTGCGACTGGCAGAGCGTGCCCGCCAGCGTCTGGCAGCGCGCCCAGCTGGTGTTCGTGTGCTCGCCCGGCAACCCGGCCGGCAACGTGATGTCGCTCGACGACTGGCGGGCGCTGTTCGAGCTGTCCGACCGCCATGGCTTCGCCATTGCCTCTGACGAGTGCTATTCCGAAATCTATTTCGACGAAGGCAATGCGCCGCTCGGCGCGCTGCAGGCGGCCCGCCGCCTGGGGCGCGATGACTACAAGAACCTGGTGGTGTTTTCCAGCCTGTCCAAGCGCTCGAACGTGCCGGGACTGCGCTCGGGCTTCGTGGCCGGCGACGCTGCCCTGATGGCCCGCTTCCTGCTGTACCGTACGTATCATGGCAGCGCCATGAGCCCCATCGTGTCGGCGGCCAGCATTGCCGCCTGGACCGACGAAACGCACGTGCGCGAGAACCGCGCCCTGTACCGCGAGAAATTCGCCGCGGTCGTGCCGCAATTGCAGCCGGTGCTCGATGTCGAGTACCCGCAGGCTTCGTTCTACCTGTGGGTGCCCGTGCCCGGCCCGGACACGGCATTTGCCCGCGACCTCTACGCCCGCACCGGCGTAACCGTCCTGCCCGGCAGCTTCCTGGCGCGCGAAGCGCACGGAACCAATCCCGGCCAGGGCCGCATCCGTATCGCGCTGGTGGCGCCGCTGGCGCAATGCGTCGAAGCCGCCGGCCGCATTGCCCAGTTTGCCCGCACTACGCTTTGATCAACCTTTTGAATAGCTGAGCCGTCATGACTCTCGATCTGCAGACCACCATCGAAAACGCCTGGGAAAACCGGACCAACCTGTCGCCCGTCGACGCCACCGCGGAAGTGCGCGAAGCGGTCGAACAAACCATCGCCGCGCTGGATCTGGGCCGCCTGCGCGTGGCCGAGAAGACCGAGGCTGGCTGGATCGTGCACCAGTGGATCAAAAAGGCGGTGCTGCTGTCGTTCCGGCTGCAAGACAATGCCATCATGGGCCAGGCGCCCATGCAGTTCTACGACAAGGTGCCCCTCAAGTTCGCCGAATACGGCGACACCGCCTTCCAGCACGGCGGCTACCGCGTGGTGCCGCCGGCCGTTGCGCGCCGCGGCGCCTTCATCGCCCGCAACGTGGTGCTGATGCCATCGTACGTGAACATCGGCGCCTATGTCGACGAAGGCACCATGGTCGACACCTGGGCCACCGTGGGCTCGTGCGCGCAAATCGGCAAGAACGTGCACCTGTCGGGCGGCGTAGGCATCGGCGGCGTGCTCGAGCCGCTGCAGGCCAACCCCACCATCATCGAAGACAACTGCTTCATCGGCGCGCGCTCGGAAGTCGTCGAAGGCGTGGTCGTGGAAGAAAACTCGGTGCTGGCGATGGGCGTGTTCCTGTCGCAAAGCACCAAGATCTACGATCGCGCCACCGGCAAGGTCACCTATGGCCGCGTGCCGTCGGGCTCGGTGGTGGTGCCCGGCTCGCTGCCGTCCGAAGACGGCTCGCACAGCCTGGCGTGCGCCGTGATCGTCAAGCGCGTCGACGCCCAGACCCGCGCCAAGACCAGCATCAACGATCTGCTGAGGGCCTGATGACCGCCAACAGCGCCGTACTCGCGCTCGTGCGCGAGCTGATCGCCCGCCCTTCCGTCACGCCCGACGACGTCGACTGCCAGCTGTTGCTCGCCCAGCGCCTGGAGCACGCGGGCTTCCGCTGCGAAACCATCGCGCGCGGCGACGTCACCAACCTGTGGGCCCGGCGCGGCAGCGCGGGGCCGCTGGTGGTGTTCGCCGGCCACACCGACGTCGTTCCTCCCGGCCCGCGCGACAAATGGGACAGCGATCCGTTCGTGCCCACTGAACGCGACGCCTACCTGTACGGCCGCGGCGCGGCCGACATGAAAAGCTCGATCGCCGCGTTCGTGGTGGCGGCCGAGGAATTCACGGCGGCCCATCCCGGCCACGACGGCTCGATCGCCCTGCTGCTCACGTCCGACGAAGAAGGCCCGGCGGTCGATGGCACGGTCATCGTCTGCGATGAACTGCGCGCGCGCGGCGAGCAGCCCGACTACTGCATCGTGGGCGAGCCGACGTCCGGCGACGTACTGGGCGACACCTGCAAGAACGGCCGACGCGGCTCGCTGTCGGGCCGCCTTACCGTCAAGGGAATCCAGGGCCACGTCGCCTATCCGCACCTGGCGCGCAACCCGGTGCACCAACTGGCGCCCGCCCTGGCCGAGATGGCGGCCACCGAATGGGATCACGGCAACGAGTACTTCCCGCCCACCACTTTCCAGGTATCCAACCTGCGGGCCGGCACGGGAGCCACCAATGTGGTGCCGGGCGAAGCCGTGGTGCTGTTCAACTTCCGCTTCTCCACGGCCAGCACGCCCGACGGCCTCAAGCAGCGCGTGCACGCGCTGCTCGACAAGCACGGGCTGGAATACGAGCTGGACTGGGAACTGGGCGGCGAGCCCTTCCTGACCCCGCGCGGCCCGCTGACCGATGCGCTGGTCGCTGCCATCCGCGCCGAAACCGGCGTGGCGGCCGAGCTGTCCACCACCGGCGGCACTTCCGACGGCCGCTTCATCGCCAAGATCTGCCCGCAGGTCATCGAGTTCGGCCCATGCAACGCCACCATCCACAAGGTGAATGAGCGCATCGAACTGGCGTCGCTGGAGCCCCTGAAGAACATTTACCGGCGCACGCTGGAAAACCTGCTGCTGCCGCGCTGACCCTGCCATGCCTACATCTTCCCGCCCCGAACTGCAGACGCTGCGCGACCTGATCCGCTATGGCGTGTCGCGCCTCCGCGAGTCCGGCGTCGCGCTGGGCCACGGCAGCGACAACGCCTGGGACGAGGCCGTGTACCTGGTGCTGCACACGCTGCACCTGCCGCTGGACACGCTCGACCCCTTCCTGGACGCCCGCGTCCTGCCCGACGAGCGCGCGCGCGTGCTCGACCTGCTGGACCGGCGCGTGGCCGAGCGGCTGCCTGCCGCCTACCTGACCCGCGAAGCCTGGCTGTGCGGCCATCGCTTCTACGTCGATGAGCGCGTTATCGTGCCGCGCTCGCCCATCGCCGAACTGCTCGACCAGGGCCTGGCGCCCTGGGTCGAGCCCGAATCGGTACAGGCGGTGCTGGACATGTGCACGGGCTCGGGTTGCCTGGCCATCCTGGCAGCCCTGGCATTTTCCGATGCCCGGGTGGATGCGGCCGATGTATCGCCCGATGCGCTGGAGGTGGCGCGGCGCAACGTGGCCGACTACGGCCTGCAGGACCGGCTGACGCTGCACCGCAGCGACCTGTTCGACCAACTGCCGGCGGCCGCCTACGACGTCATCGTCTGCAACCCCCCCTACGTGAACAGCGCCTCGATGGCCGCCCTGCCCGACGAATACCGCCACGAGCCCGCCCTGGCGCTGGCTGGCGGCGCCGACGGCATGGACCTGGTGCGACGCATCCTGGCAGCCGCGCCCCGTTACCTGGCGCCCCAAGGCGTGCTGGTGCTGGAAATCGGCCATGAGCGCCCGCACTTCGAGGTGGCCTTCCCGCAATTGCAGCCCGTGTGGCTGGACACCGAGGCCGCCAGCGACCAGATCCTGCTGCTGGCCCGCGAGCAATTGGCCTAGGGCCACGTTCCACCCGGCTTTAAGCATCTACAGGCTTCTGGACTCTACCTTTCCGTGATACGTGCTTCTGGATTGACCCTGCGCCGCGGCACCAAGGTGCTGCTGGACGGCGCGGACTTCGCCGTGCATCCCGGCGAGCGTGTCGGCATCGTCGGCAAGAACGGCGCGGGCAAGTCGTCGCTGTTCGCGCTGCTGACCGGCGCACTGGACCTCGACGCCGGCAATATCGACCTGCCGGCCGGCTGGCGCATTGCCAGCGTGCAGCAGGAACTGGCTGCCGACGCCCAACCCGCGCGCGAGTTCGTGATTGACGGCGACACCCACTTGCGGCGCCTGCAGGCCCAGCGCGCGGCCCTGCGCGACGACCAGGGCACGCAGATCGCCGAGGCCGAATCGGCCCTGGTCGAGGCCGGCGCCTGGAGCGCCGCGTCGCGCGCCGAACAATTGCTGGCCGGCCTGGGCTTCAAGCCGCACGAATGGATGCAGCCGGTGGCCAGCTTCTCGGGCGGCTGGCGCATGCGCCTGGCGCTGGCCCGCGCGCTGATGGCGCCGTCCGATCTGCTGCTGCTCGACGAGCCCACCAACCACCTCGACCTGGACGCGATGCTGTGGCTGGAAAAATGGCTGGCTGCCTATCCCGGCACGGTGCTGCTGATTTCGCACGACACCGAGTTCCTGGATGCCGTGGCGCGGGCGATCCTGCATTTCGACCATGGCAAGCTGGTGCGCTATCGCGGCGGCTACCAGGACTTCCTGACGCAGCGCGCCGAGCGCCTGCGCCAGACCAACCTGGCGCACGAGCGGCAGGCGCGCGAGGCGGCGCGCCTGCAGGGTTTCATCGATCGCTTCAAGGCCAAGGCCAGCAAAGCCAAGCAGGCGCAAAGCCGGGTGAAAGCCCTGGCGCGCATGGAGGCCCTGGCGCCGCTGCATGCGGAAGCCGGCATCGACATCCGCATCCCGTCGCCCGATCACATGCCCGACCCGCTGCTGGCGCTGGAACACCTGTCGGCCGGTTACACCGACGCGGCGGGCCAGGCCGTGCCCATCTTGCGCGACGTGACGCTGATGGTGCGCGCCGGCAGCCGCATCGGCGTGCTGGGCGCCAACGGCGCCGGCAAGAGCACGTTGATCAAGACCCTGGCCGAGGAGCTGCCGGTGCAGGCTGGCGAACGACGCGCATCGCGCGGGCTGGCCATTGGCTACTTCCACCAGCACCAGCTCGACATGCTGGACCTGGATGCGACGCCCCTGGCCCACCTGGCGCGGCTGGCGCCCGACACGCGCGAACAAGAACTGCGGAACTACCTGGGGGGCTTCGGCTTTTCAGGCGATGCCGCCACCGGCCTGGTGGGGCCGATGTCGGGCGGAGAAAAAGCCCGCCTGGCGCTGGCGCTGATCGTGTGGCAAAAACCCAACCTGCTGCTGCTGGACGAACCCAGCAACCACCTGGACGTCGAAACGCGCGAAGCGCTGGCCGCGGCCCTGGCTGAATTTTCCGGCAGCATGCTGCTGGTGTCGCACGACCGGCACCTGCTGCGCACCACCGTCGACAGTTTCTGGATCGTGGCCGACGGCGCCGTGCGTGAATTCGACGGCGACCTGGAAGACTACCGGGACTGGCTGGCGGCGCGCAATGCCGAAGAAAAGGCGGCCGACGCGGCCGCCCGCGAACCCGCTGGCACGGCCGAGACAGTGAACCGCAAGGCGCAGCGGCGGCTCGAAGCCGAACAGCGCCAGCGGCTGGCCACCCTGCGCAAACCGCTGGAAGCCGAACTGGCCAAGGTCGAGGCGGGCATGGAAAAAACCCGCGCCGCCCTGCAGAAGCTCGACGACATCATCGCCGATGCCGACCTGTATTCCGATGCGCGCCGCGCCGAACGCCAGCAGGTCATGGCCGAGCACGGCGAGCTCGGCAAGCACATGCAGTCGCTGGAAGAGCGCTGGCTGGAATTGCAGGAAGCACTGGAAGACATCCAGTAGATTCCTATTCCGCGAACACCTCGACAATGGTCTGGCGCAGCCACTGATTGGCGGCCTCGCGGTGGTTGCGTGCATGCCAGAACACATTGATTACCGACTCGGGAATCTTCACCGGGCAGGCCGCGGCCACCAGGCCGAACGGTTCGCATACGCAATCGGCGAACCGCAGCGGCACCACGGCGATCATGTCGGTGCTTTGCAGCACCGGCCCCACTGCCATGAAATGCGGAACCGTCAGCCGTATGCGGCGGGCCACCGCGGCGCGCTGCATGATCTCGTCCACCACCCCGTGACCCGTGCCTTCGGCCAGAATGGCCACGTGCTCGGCCGCGCGGAACTGGCGCAGCGACACGGCGCCGTCCGCCAGCGGATGTCCGCGCCGGAACAGGCATACGTAGGGCTGGCGGAACAGGCGGCGCTGGAAGAAGCCGCTCTTGAGCGCCGGCAGAAAGCCCATGGCCAGGTCGATGCGGCCGCGCTCCATTTCATCTTTCACATCCAGTGAGGTGGTGCGAGCCGTGCGGATCGTGACGCCAGGGGCCAGCTGGCCCAGGCGGCGCATCAGGCGCGGCAGGAAATAGGTTTCGCCCACATCGCTGACGCCAATGACAAAAGCGCGCCGGCTGCTGGCCGGATCGAAGGCGGCGCGCGCATTGAGCGTATCGCGGATGGCGTCGAGCGCGCCCGCGAGCGGCTCGGCCAGAGCGTCGGCATACGGCGTAGGCACCATGCCGCGCGACGTGCGCAGGAACAGTTCGTCGCCCAGCAGGCGGCGCAGCCGGTTCAGCGCGTTGCTGACGCCCGGCTGCGATACGCCCAGGCTGGCCGCGGCGCCCGACACACTGCCTTGCTTGAGCAATTCGTCGAACACGACCAGCAGGTTCAGGTCGACGTCTTTCAGGTTCATGCGTGTCTCCCGCCATTATTGATCATGGTGATTTTGCTTATTCAGCGAATTCTATTTATTAATTTTCCGACGCGCACGATCATGGCCGCATAGCACCACAAATGGAGAGAGACGCCATGCCTGCCCAAGCCGTGCCGCCCGCCACCCCGCCCTGCAGCCGGAGCGCCCGATGAGCCCCGCCACGCCGCCCGAGGCCCGCATCGCCTGGACGGACAACGGCTCCAGCCGGATTCCGTTCGGCGTGTACACCGATGCGGCGCTGCATGCTCGCGAAATGCAGCGTTTTTTCTACCAGGGGCACTGGAACTATGTGGGCCTGGAGGCCGAAATTCCGCGACCCGGCGATTTCAAGCGCACCGCCATTGGCGAACGGTCGGTGATTCTGGTGCGCGACGCCGATGGCGCGGTGCGCGTGCTGGAGAACCTGTGCGCTCATCGGGGCGTGCAATTCTGCCGCGAGCGGGCCGGCCATCGCAGCGAATTCGTATGCCCCTACCATCAATGGAACTACGACCTGCAAGGCCGCCTGATCGGCGTGCCGCTGCGACGCGGCGTCAAGCAGGACGGGCGCGTCAACGGCGGCATGCCGCCGGATTTCGACCCGGCCGAACACGGCCTGAACCAGCTGGCCGTCGCGTGCCGGCACGGCGTGGTATTCGCGTCGTTCGACCACCAGGTCGAGCCGCTGGAGGATTTCCTGGGTGCCGACATCCTGCATTACTTCGACCGCGTGTTCGACGGGCGCGAGCTGGTGGTGCACGGCTACAGCCGCCAGCGCATCGCCGGCAACTGGAAGCTGATGCAGGAGAACATCAAAGACCCCTACCATCCCGGCCTGCTGCACACCTGGTTCGTCACGTTTGGCCTGTGGCGCGCCGACAACCGCTCGCAACTGAAGATGGACCCGCACTTTCGCCACGCCGCGATGATTTCCACGCGCGGCCAGGGCGGCATGAAAGGCACGGTGACGCAAGGCGTGGCCAGCTTCAAAGAACAAATGCAGCTCAACGACGACCGCTTCCTGGATATCGTGCCGGAGCCCTGGTGGAATGGCCCCACGGCGGTGCTGATGACGCTGTTTCCCAGCCTGATCATCCAGCAGCAGGTGAATTCGCTGTCGACGCGCCACATCCAGCCGGTGGGGCACGACGCCTTCGATTTCGTCTGGACCCATTTCGGCTTTGCCGGCGACACGCCCGAGATGACACGCCGCCGATTGCGCCAGGCCAATCTGTTCGGACCGGCCGGCTTCGTGTCGGCCGACGATGGCGAAGTCATCGAACTGTCGCAGGCGGGGTTCGAACAGAAGCCGCAGCACCGCGCGCTGGCCGAACTGGGCGGGCGCACGGTGGAAAACACCGAACACATGGTGACCGAGACGCTGATACGCGGCATGTACGCGTACTGGCGGCACGTCATGGAGGCCTGACGGCATGGTGGATTTTCAGACTTACCAGGCGCTATTGCGCCTTTACACCGACTACGCGGCCGCGCTGGACGCCGGGCAATGGCAACAATGGCCCGAGTTCTTCACTGACGAGTGCGTCTATCGCATCGTGCCGCGCGAAAACCACGAGCGCGGCTTTCCCCTGGCCACCCTGGCATTCGAAAGCAAGGCGATGCTGCTCGACCGGGTGTACGCCATCAGCGAGACCATTTTCCACGACCCGTACTACCAGCGCCATGTGATCGGCGCCCCCAGAATCCTGTCGGCCGACGATGAGCACATCGAAGCCGAAGCCAGCTACGCAGTGTTTCGCACCAAGCCCAGCCAACCCACCACGGTCTTCAATGTGGGGCGCTATCTGGACGTCATCCGGCGCACGCCGCAGGGCCTGAAATTCGCGTCTCGGCAATGCATCTTCGACAGCGAACTGATCCCCAATTCATTGATTTATCCGCTCTAGGAGCCGCCCATGCCGGACGCGACCGCCCTGCCCACCGCCACCGCCTGTTGGACCGAAGCCCTGCCGCACAGCGAACTGGCCCCCGACGATGTCACGCCCTGCGAGGCCGCCGGCCACGAGCTTGCCCTGTATGCGGTGGGCGATGCCGTGTACGCCACCGACAACCTGTGTACCCACGGCCTGGCGCGCCTGTGCGACGGGTTTCTGGAAGGCCACGAAATCGAATGCCCGCTGCATCAGGGGCGTTTCGACGTGCGCACCGGCAAGGCCCTGTGCGCGCCGCTGAAGCAGGATATACGCAGCTACCCAGTGAAAATCGAGAACGGCATGGTCTACGTGCTGCTGTAGACCTGCCGCGCTTCAGGAATAAGGGCGTTCGCGCTGCTGGCGCTGGTGATCGACCACCGTGTCGATGATGGCACGCAGGATCGTGGCCGCCAGGTCGGGAGGCACCCCGGCGTCGATGGCCAGGTGGCGGATGCGCTCGAGCTGCTGCGCGGCCCGTTCGGGATCGGCCGGGTCCAGGCCGCTTGCCTGCTTCAATTCGCCGATCATGTCGGTGCAACGAAAGCGCACGCCCAGCAACAGCATGATCTGCTGGTCGATTTCATCGATCTCGGCGCGCAGCGCAGCCAGTTCGGATTGAGTTGCATCGCCAGCGCTCATGATGGTCATCCCTGGATGATATCCAGCTTGGCGATGCCCAGCGCCAGGGTCTTGGCGCCGACATCGCGGAACTGAATCTGCGCCTGGGCATCCTGGCCGGAGCCGCTCAGGCCGATGATGGTACCGTCGCCGAATCGGGCATGCCGCACGCCCTGCCCGATACGATACTGCCGATCGCCCACCGTGACGCCGCTGGCAACGCCACGCGGCGCGCGAGGAGCGATGATGCCGGTAGGCCTGCGCCCGAAGGCGTCGCCACGGCCGCCCCAGGCGCCCGACTCGCCAAATCCCGCATGGGCATGGGCAACGCCGGCGCGCGGAGTGAGCCATTTCAGGTGCTGCTCGGGGATTTCGTCCAGGAACCGCGAACGCATGGCATAGCGCGTCTGGCCATGCAGCATGCGGCTTTGCGCCAGGCTCAGGTAAAGCCGCTGACGCGCCCGCGTGATCGCCACGTACATCAGGCGCCGCTCTTCTTCCAGGCCAGCCGGTTCGAGCAGACTGTTTTCGTGGGGGAACAGGCCCTCTTCGAGGCCCGTGATGAACACGGCGTCGAACTCCAAACCCTTGGCCGCGTGCACGGTCATCAGTTGAACGGCGTCCTGGCCTGCCTGCGCCTGGTTGTCGCCTGCCTCGAGGGCGGCGTGGGCCAGGAAGGCGGCCAGCGGCGTCAGCCCGTCGGGCGGCACGTCGGCGCCCAGGTCGGGAACGCGTCCGGCAGGCAGGCCGTCGAAGTTCTCTTCCGAGGCGAACACAGCCGCGGCCGTGATCAGTTCGTTGAGGTTCTCCAGGCGCTCAGCGCCTTCACGCTCGGTTTTATAGTGGGCCACCAGCCCGCTGGCTTCGAGCATGTGCTCGACCAGTTCGGGCAGCGGCAGATCGCGGGTGTCGTGGGCCATGCGGCCGATCAGCTGGGCGAACTGCGCCAGATTGGCGCCGCCCTTGCCCGCCACGCGCGCCACCGCGCCGAACAGGCTGGTGTCCTGCGCGCGCGCCGCGTCGGTAAGCTGCTCGAGCGTACGCGCGCCAATGCCGCGCGTAGGGAAATTGACCACGCGCATCCATGACGTATCGTCATCGGGATTGGCCATCAGGCGCAAGTATGCCAGCGCATGCTTGATTTCCTGGCGCTCGAAAAAGCGCAAGCCGCCATATACCTTGTACGGGATGCCGGCCGAGAACAGCGCATGCTCAAGCACGCGCGATTGGGCGTTGCTGCGATACAGCACGGCGATCTCGCGGCGCAAGCTGCCGTCGTTGATCAGCGAGCGTACTTCGTCGACCAGCCACTGCGCCTCGATGCCATCGGATGGCTGCTCGATGACGCGCACGGGCTCGCCTTCGCCCTGTTCGGTCCAGAGATTCTTGCCCAGCCGTCCGCTGTTATGGCCGATGAGCGCATTGGCCGAATCCAGGATATGGCCGTACGAGCGGTAGTTCTGTTCCAGCCGGATAACCGTGCCGCGCGCGTATTCGCGCTCGAAGTCGGCCATGTTGCCGACATTGGCGCCGCGAAACGCGTAAATGGACTGGTCGTCGTCGCCCACCGCGAAAATGGACGCCCCGCCTCCTGCCAGCAGCCTCAGCCACTTGTACTGCAGGGTGTTGGTGTCCTGGAATTCGTCGACCAGAATGTGCCGGAAGCGCCGCTGGTAGTGTTCGCGCACGGGCGCGTTGCGCGACAGCAGTTCGTACGCGCGCAGCAGCAACTCGGCGAAATCGACCACGCCTTCGCGCTGGCACTGGGCCTCGTACAACTGGTAGATTTCAATCAGGCGGCGGCGGTGGCTGTCGTGGGCTTCGACGTCGCCGGGGCGCAGGCCGTCTTCCTTGGCGCCGTTGATGAAGCGCTGCACATCGCGCGGCGGGTATTTTTCGTCGTCGATGCCGTTGGCCTTCAGCAGGCGCTTGATGGCGGCCAGTTGATCGGTGGTGTCGAGAATCTGGAAGGTTTGCGGCAGGCCCGCGTCGCGGTGGTGGGCGCGCAGCATGCGGTTGCACAGCCCGTGGAAAGTGCCGATCCAGAGCCCGCGCGTGTCGATGGGCAGCATGGCCGACATGCGCGCCAACATCTCGCGCGCCGCCTTGTTGGTGAAGGTGACGGCCAACAGCCCAAATGGACTGGCCTGGCCGGTTTGAATCAGCCAGGCCATGCGGGTGGTGAGGACCCGGGTCTTGCCGCTGCCCGCCCCGGCCAGGACCAGGGCATGCTGCGGTTCGAGCGTTACAGCGGCGCGTTGTTCAGGGTTGAGCTGCTCTAGCATCATGCCGCGTAGCGGCTAAGGCGAAGGGCGAATTGCTCGAGCCCGGCGATGCCGCTTTGCTGGGCGCGCTGGCACCAGGCCTGCAGATCGTGCAACAGTTGCTCGCTGCTCGCGCTGGAGCTTTCCCACAGGCGGCCCAGTTCACGGCGCATTTGCACCAGCGTGGACAGCGACTGGTTCTGCGCGATGGCCTGGTCGACCTCGGCCCGCTGCTCGGGCTGCAGGACTTCTTCGTTGCGGTGCAGCCAGCGGCGCACGCGCTGCAGGCGCGACAGGGCCTCGCCCTGCGCGGGCTTGAGCTTGTCGAGTTCTTCGCGCACGGCCGACTTGACGATGTCGGCGTAGCGAGCCATGACTTCGTAGCGGTGCGTGATGACGCCCTGCAGGGTGCGCAGGTCGATGGCCTTGGCGCTGGATTCGAGCTTGAGCTTGGGCGCGACCTTTTTGATCTTGGCCAGGCCGAAGAACTTCAGCACGCTGATGTAGCACCAGCCGATGTCGAATTCGTACCACTTGGCCGAGAATTTGGCCGAGGTGCCATGGGCGTGGTGGTTGTTGTGCAGTTCTTCGCCGCCGATGACGATGCCCCACGGGAACACGTTGGTGCTGGTGTCGGGGCTGTTGTAGTTGCGGTAGCCCCAGTAGTGGCCGATGCCGTTGACCACGCCGGCCGCCCAGAACGGAATCCAGGCCATTTGCACGGCCCACACGGTAAGGCCGATGGCGCCGAACAGAGCAACGTCGATGGCCAACATGATCATCACGCCCATCAGGCTGTGCTTGGAATACAGGTTGCGCTCGAGCCAGTCGTCGGGGGTGCCGTGACCAAACTTGGCCATGGTTTCTTTATTGGCCGACTCGAGGCGGTACAGCTCGGCGCCGCGGAACAGCACTTTCCAGATGCCGAACAGCATGGGCGAATGAGGGTCGCCCTCTTTTTCGCACTTGGCGTGGTGCTTGCGGTGGATGGCAACCCATTCCTTCGTGACCATGCCGGTAGTCATCCAGAGCCAGAACCGGAAGAAATGCATGACCGCCGGGTGCAGATCCAGCCCGCGGTGCGCCTGGCTGCGGTGCAGGAAGACCGTGACCGACACGATGGTGACGTGCGTCAGCGCCAGCGTGTACAGGACGATCTGCCACCAGCTGGCTTGGGAGAAGCCGCCGGAGAGGAAGGAGAGGAATTGATCCATATAGCTTTTTGCGAGCCTCGCTTGAAGAATGGCAGGCAGTTTAGCCTACCTGGTTTGCTTATGACAGCCTGGTTTCAAAATAGTTTTCAATGACAAATCAAGGACTAAGCCCGCATATTGAAGCCTGCGCGCAGCCCCGAAAACACCCGGAACAGCTACCTGCGCAGCCCGCTGCACGCTATGTAAATGGGGTGGCCCAGGCGGGAAAACCAAGGCGGATTATACATTTTGCTACATTTTGGCTGGCAAAATGGGGCTTTTGCCTGACCATTGTTCGCATAAACAGGTTCTCTTCATGATACTGCTGCCGCCCGGCAGGGCAATCTGGCCCCTTTTGTTCTCGTGTCTGTGCGTTACAAGCGCCGCGGCAGCCGATATATCAGTATCGGCCACTGTCGGGCAGGACGTGCTGCTGGCCAGCTATTACGAAATTCGCCCGGCCGGGTGCCTGGCGCTGCAGGCCCCGCGCGTGCGGATCACCGCCCCGCCGGCGCTGGGCCGGGTGACTGTCGTACACATCCAACAACAACCCGTGCAAGCCGGCCGCTGCGCAACCGTGGCCGCACCGGTAGCCCAGGTGCGCTACCGGGCGAGCCGGGCAGGCGCCGATACGCTGGCCTGGGAAGTGCGCTACCAGACGCGAGGGCCCGCCCCGGAACAGGTCAGCGCCGAACTGCGGGTGCTGCCGGCCCGCCCTGCCCGCTAGGACTGCGCGGAGACGGCACGGACGCATTCGGTGTCTGACACCCTGCGGGAGTCAGACACCTGGCAAGGTCATCTGCCAGCATGCGCGCCGAATGCCTGGCTCCGTCAGGCGCCAGGCGCCGCCGGGTGGGGTGGCGCATCGGCGCTGGCGGCTTCATCGGCGACCGCGGTATCGGCCTGCGCCGTGGCCGCGCCGACTGCCGCATCGACCGCCGCTGCATCGACCGCCGCGGCATCGACCGCCGTTGCATCGACCGCCGTTGCGTCGACCGCCGTTGCGTCGACTGCTGCGGCATCGACCGCTGCGGCGTCGGCCGCCGCCGGCTGTCTGGCGGCCGTTTTTTTACGCTCAAATACCGCCGCGAAGAAACCGTCGGTGCCATGCAAGTCGGGGCGCAACTGCACATATGGCCCCTCCAGGTGCAGGTCTGGGCACCGGCTTGCGAGCAAGGCGGCGCCGTCGATCAATTCAAAATCGGGATGCGAGGCCAGGAACTGCTCGGCCTGCGCGGCATTTTCCTCGGCCAGCAGACTGCAGGTGGCATAAACCAGCCGCCCGCCGGGCGCCACGCAGCGCGCGGCGCTGTTCAGGATGCGGGTCTGCAGCGCACACAGCTCGGCCAGTGCCTCGGGATGCTGGCGCCATTTCAGGTCGGGGTTGCGGCGCAACGTACCGATGCCGCTGCACGGCGCGTCGACCAGCACACGCTGGGCCTTGCCTGCCAGCCTCTTGACCCGCGTGTCGTTCTCGCTGTCGATAGCCACCGGAACCACGTTGGACAGCCCGCTGCGCGCGAAGCGCGGCTTGGCGCGGGCCAGGCGGGCGGCCGACACGTCGAAGGCGTACAGGCGTCCGGTGGAGCGCATCAGCGCCCCCAGCAGCAAGGTCTTGCCGCCCGCGCCGGCGCAGAAGTCGATGATCATTTCGCCGCGCCGTGGCCCCACCAGCAGGGCCAGCAGCTGGCTGCCCTCGTCCTGCACCTCGAGGCTGCCGTTCTCGAACTGCGGCCAGCGGTTGACCGACGGCCGGCCTGCCAGTCGTATGCCCCATGGCGAATGCGGCGTGGGCTGGGGATCGAAACGCGCGGCCGGGCCATCGACCAGGGCGGCCAGCGCGGCGTCGCGCTCGGCCTTGAGCGGGTTGACGCGCAGGTCGAGGGGCGCGGGGCGGTTCAGCGCCGCCATGAGGGCGTCCGGGTCCTCCAGGCGACCCAGCCGCTCGTCCAGCCAGTCGGGCATGCTGGCGCGCACGGCGCGCGGCAGCGTTGCCGGGTCGATGCGGCCAACACGCTGCAGCCATTCGTCTTCGGCCGGGTCCAGGCCATCGCGCAGCGCTGCGGCGCCCAGGGTGGCGGCCAGGCCCAGAATGGCCAGGCGCCGCGACGCCGCGCCACTGCCGCTTTCCGACAATTGCCGATAGCGGCGCAGGTGGCGCAGCACATCGTAGACAGCCTCGGCGACCTCGGCCCGGTCGCGCCCGCCCAGCGCCGGATGGGCGCGCAGCCAGTGCGACAGGGCCGCATCGGCGGGGTACTGCCATTGCAGGATTTCGCCCAGCACGCGCTGGACCTGGTCGATGCGTATGACCGCAGGCGGCGTGCGCGGCTGCGTGGCCGCCTGGCCAGCCGGCGCGCGGCGGGAATCGCCGCGCGAATTGGCCCGCCGCGCGCCGGGCGCGCCGGCGCTGCGCGGCCGGGAAGTGGGATTCTTGCTCATGATGCTTCCAATCGACGCCGGGGCATGCGCCCCGGCTGGTCAGACTACCGGAGGTGCGGCGAGCGGCGTCAGGCCGCGCCGTCCCCCATGAAGAGGCGCTGCGGCTCACCCTCGACTTCGACGCGCTGGTCCGGCGTCAGGCGCACCCGCCCTTCGGCCAGCCACCGCACCGCCGCGGGATAAGCCTGGTGTTCGACCTGCAGCACGCGCCGGGCCAGGGTTTCGGGCGTGTCGCCCGCCAATACCGGCACGCAGCCTTGCGCGATGATAGGCCCGTGATCGAGCACGGGGGTGACGAAATGCACGGTGCAGCCATGCAGGCGCACACCGGTGGCCAGCGCCTGGGCGTGCGTGTGCAGGCCCGGAAACATAGGCAGCAGCGACGGGTGGATGTTCACCAGCCGGCCGGCATAGTGGTTGACAAACGCGGGCGTCAGCACGCGCATGAAGCCGGCCAGCAGCACGTAGTCGGGCCGGTGCTGGTCGATGGCGGCAGCCAGCGCGGCGTCGAACGCCTCGCGGCTGGGGAAGTCTTTATGGTACAGCGCCCCGGTGGCGATGCCCTGCTCGCGCGCCCACTGCAGCCCGGCCGCGTCGGGCCGACTGGCAATGACCGCGCTGACTTCCGCGGGCCACGCCTGCTCGCGGCAGGCCTGCACCAAGGCCTGCATATTGCTGCCCCGCCCCGATATCAGGATGACCAGGCGGCGCGAAGAAGGTGAAGATTCGGGCAAGATGAGATATTCCAAAGGCGAGCCAACCCAAAATTGTAAACTCTCGGTCGTGAAAACCTCGCTGCACCTATACCGATCCGCGCCGCCGCCCGCGCAGCGCACCCCTTGCGCGCTCACTATCGGCAATTTCGATGGCGTGCACCGCGGCCACCAGGCCATCCTGGCCCGCGTGCGGCAAGCCGCGCGCGAGCGCGGCCTGCTGCCCACGGTCATGACCTTCGAGCCGCATCCGCGCGAATACTTCGCCGCCCTGAACCAGCGCCCCGAACTGGCTCCCACGCGCATTTCGGGCCTGCGTGACAAGCTCGAGGCGCTAGCCTGCCAGGGCATGGCGCAGGTGGTGATCGAGCGCTTCAATGCACGCCTGGCCGAAATGTCGGCCAATGCCTTCATCGAAGACCTGCTGGTGGCCCGCCTGCAGACGCGCTGGCTGCTGGTGGGCGAAGACTTCCGGTTCGGCCGCAAGCGCAGCGGCGACATCGACCTGCTGCGCGAGGCCGGCATGGTGCACGGTTTCGAGGTGCAGACCCTGGCCGACATCACCGACCGCCACGGCCACCGGGTGTCGAGCTCGGAAGTGCGCACCGCGCTGGCGGTAGGCGACCTGGCGCGGGCGCAAGACCTGCTGGGCCGCCCTTACCAGATCAGCGGCCATGTCATCCATGGCCAGAAGCTGGGCCGCACGCTCGGCTTCCCCACCCTGAACCTGCGCGTGGCGCCGCGCTGCGCCGCGCGTTCCGGCATCTACGTCGTGCGCGCCCACGGCCTGGGCGCGCAGCCTCGTCCGGCAGTGGCCAGCCTGGGCGTGCGGCCCACGGTCGAAGACCACGGGCGGGTCCTGCTCGAGGCCCATCTGCTCGATGGCCCGGCCGACGCATACGGTAAACTCGTGCGAGTCGAGTTCCTGCACAAACTGCGGGACGAAGAAAAGTTTCCCGATCTCCCATCCCTGACTGCCGCCATCGCCGAAGACGCGCGAAACGCGCGCGCCTATTTTGCCGTTCATGGACTATAAAAAAACCCTCAACCTGCCCGACACCCCCTTCCCCATGCGGGGCGACCTCGCCAAGCGCGAACCCGCCTGGGTTGCCCAGTGGGAAGAAAACCACGTGTACCAGGCCATCCGCGCGGCCAGCCGCGGGCGGCCGCGCTTCGTGCTGCACGACGGGCCGCCGTATGCCAACGGCGACATCCATATCGGCCACGCGGTCAACAAGGTCCTGAAAGACATCATCGTCAAGAGCCGCAACATGGCCGGCTATGACGCGCACTATGTGCCGGGCTGGGACTGCCACGGCATGCCGATCGAGATCCAGATCGAGAAAAAATTCGGCAAGCACCTGCCCGTGACCGAGGTGCAGGCCAAGGCGCGCGCCTACGCGCTCGAGCAGATCGACCGCCAGCGCAAAGACTTCAAGCGCCTGGGCGTGCTGGGCGAATGGGACCGCCCCTACCTGACCATGAACTTCAGCAATGAAGCCAATGAAATCCGGGCGTTGGGCGGCATTCTGCAAAAGGGCTATGTGTTCCGCGGCCTGAAGCCGGTGAACTGGTGTTTCGACTGTGGCTCGGCCCTGGCCGAGGCCGAAGTCGAATACGCCGACCGCGTCGACCCGGCGGTGGACGTGGCGTTCCCGTTCGCCGACAAGCCGGGCCTGGCCGCGGCCTTCGGCCTGGACTCGATCGACGACGGCGCGGTGGTGATCTGGACCACCACGCCCTGGACGATTCCCGCCAACCAGGCGCTGAACATGCACCCCGAACTGGAATACGCACTGGTGCGCGCCACGCCGGCGCCGGCCCATGGCCCGCTGCTGCTGCTGGCCCGCGAGCGCGTCGAGGCGTGCCTGAAGGCCTGGGGCCTGCAAGGCGAAGTCATCGCCACCGCGCCCGGCGCGGCGCTGTCCGGCGTGCGTTTTCATCATCCGCTGGCGTCGGCCGACGCCGGCTATGCGCGCACCTCGCCGGTGTACCTGGGCGACTACGTGACGCTGGACGCCGGCACGGGCGTGGTGCACTCGGCGCCCGCCTATGGCATTGAAGACTTCGTGTCGTGCAAGGCGCACGGCCTGTCCGACGACGACATCCTGAATCCGGTGCTGGGCGATGGCAAGTACGCCGACAGCCTGCCGCTGTTCGGCGGGCTGTCGATCTGGGACGCCAACCCGCGCATCATCGAGGCCCTGAAGGCCGCCGGCTCGCTGATGGACGTGCAGAAGCTGTCGCACAGCTATATGCACTGCTGGCGCCACAAGACGCCCGTCATCTATCGCGCCACCAGCCAGTGGTTCGCCGGCATGGACGTCAAGCCCGCCGATGGCGGCCCTACGCTGCGCGAAAGCGCGCTGGCCGGCATCGACGCCACGGCGTTCTACCCGTCATGGGGCCGCGCCCGCCTGCATGCCATGATCGCGAACCGGCCCGACTGGACCCTGTCGCGGCAGCGCCAGTGGGGCGTGCCGATGGCCTTCTTCGTGCACAAAGAAACCGGCGCCCTGCATCCGCGCACGGCCGAGCTGCTGGAGCAGGTGGCCCAGCGCGTCGAACAGCACGGCATCGAGGCCTGGCAATCGCTCGACCCGCGCGAGTTGCTGGGCGACGAAGCCGACCAGTACGAAAAGAACCGCGACACGCTCGACGTCTGGTTCGACTCCGGCACCACGCACGCCACTGTGCTGGGCGGCAAGGACCAGGCGCTGGGTGGCTCGCACGGCGCCGAGCTGGCCTGGCCGGCCGACCTGTACCTCGAAGGCTCCGACCAGCACCGCGGCTGGTTCCATTCGTCCCTGCTCACCGGTTGCATGCTGTATGGCCAGCCGCCCTACAAGGCGCTGCTGACGCACGGCTTCGTGGTCGACGGCCAGGGCCGCAAGATGAGCAAATCGGTGGGCAACGTGATCGCCCCGCAAAAGGTGTCCGACTCGCTGGGCGCGGAAATCCTGCGCCTGTGGGTGGCCTCCACCGACTACTCCGGCGAGCTGTCGATTTCCGACGAAATCCTCAAGCGCGTGGTCGAAGGATACCGGCGCATCCGCAACACGCTGCGTTTCCTGCTGGCCAACGTGGCCGACTTCGATGCGGTCAGCCAGGCGGTGCCCTACGGCGAACTGTTCGAGATCGACCGCTACGCGCTCACCATGACCGCGCAGATGCAGGCCGAAGTGCTGGCCCACTACGAGCGCTACGACTTCCACCCCGCCGTGTCGCGCCTGCAGACGTTCTGCTCGGAAGACCTGGGAGCGTTCTACCTCGACATTCTCAAAGACCGCCTGTACACCACGGCGGCCGGCAGCGCGGCGCGGCGTTCGGCCCAGACCGCCCTGCTCGACATCACCCAGGCGCTGCTCAAGCTGATGGCGCCGATCCTGTCGTTCACCGCCGAAGAAGCCTGGCAAGTACTGGTCCAGTCGGCCTTGCAGCACCAGGCCGACGTCTCGCGCACCACGATCTTCACCGAGGTCTACCACGCGCTGCCGCCCTTCGCCGACGCCGACGCGCTGGCCGCCAAGTGGGCGCGCCTGCGCGCCATCCGCGCCGAGGTGCAGCGCAAGCTGGAAGACGTGCGCACGGCAGGCGGCATCGGCTCGTCGCTGCAGGCCGAGGTCGACCTGTACGCCGACGGCGACGACCGCGCGCTGCTGGCCAGCCTGGGCGACGACCTGCGCTTCGTGCTGATCGTCTCGCGCGCCACGGTCCATGAGGGCCAGGGCGAATTGCGGGTCGAGATCGCGCCGTCGGCCCACAAGAAGTGCGAGCGCTGCTGGCACTGGCGCCTGGACGTGGGCAGCGACGCCGACCATCCCGAAATCTGCGGCCGCTGCGTGAGCAACCTGTTCGGCGCGGGCGAACCGCGCGACAAGGCCTGACCCATGCCCTCCGCTTCCGCCGGCAATGCCGTCACGGGCCGCGCGCCGGGCATCGGGCGCTGGCTGGCCCTGGCCGCGCTGCTGATCGTCCTGGACCAGGCCACCAAGCTGTATTTCAACGCCAGCTTCGCCTACGGCCAGCGCGTCAACGTCCTGCCGGTGTTCGACTTCACGCTCGTGTACAACCGCGGCGCGGCCTTCAGCTTCCTGGCGTCCGAAGCCGGCTGGCAGCGCTGGCTGTTTACGGCGTTGGGCATCGTGGCCTCGGGCGTCATCGTGTGGCTGCTGCGCCGCCATGCCGGCCAGGCGCGGTTCTGCCTGGCGCTGGCGCTGATCCTGGGCGGCGCGCTGGGCAACGTAATCGACCGCGTGGCATACGGCCACGTCATCGATTTTCTGCTTTTCTACTGGAAAGACTGGCAGTATCCGGCATTCAACGTCGCCGACATCGGCATTACCTGCGGCGCCATCCTGCTGGTGCTGGACGAACTGCTGCGCGCCCGCCGCTCGCGCAGCGCTTAAAATTGCCATATTCCCTTCACCGCCTCGACTGACGGCGCCTCGTGCGCCGGCCCGCCATGCTCGATCTTGCCCGCAAACGCATTGTCCTCGGCCTGACTGGCGGTATCGCCTGCTACAAGATCGCCGAGCTGGTACGACGCCTGACCGAACAGGGCGCGGTGGTCGACGTCGTGATGACCCAGGCCGCCACGCACTTCATCACCCCGGTCACCATGCAGGCGTTGTCGGGCCGCCCGGTATACCTGGACGCCTGGGACGCGCGCATCGACAACAACATGGCGCACATCGAGCTCACCCGCGGCGCCGATGCCGTGCTGGTGGCGCCGGCCAGCGCCGACTTCATGGCCAAGCTGGCGCACGGGCTGGCCGACGACCTGCTCTCCACGCTGTGCCTGGCGCGTGCCTGCCCGCTGCTGGTGGCGCCGGCCATGAACCGCGAGATGTGGGCCAACCCCGCCACCCAGCGCAATGTGGCGCAGTTGCAGGCCGATGGCATCGCCGTGCTGGGCCCCGCCTCGGGCGAGCAGGCCTGTGGTGAAACCGGCGACGGCCGCATGCTGGAAGCGCATGAGCTGCTCACCGACCTGATCGCCTTCTTCCAGCCGAAAGTGCTGGCGGGCCGCCACGTGCTGCTGACCGCGGGCCCGACGTCCGAGCCGGTGGATCCGGTGCGCGTGCTGAGCAACCGCTCGTCGGGCAAGACCGGCTACGCGCTGGCGCGCGCGGCGCGCGAAGCCGGCGCCCGCGTCACGCTGATCACGGGCGCCACCGCCCTGCCCCTGCCGCGCGGCGTGACCGCCCTGCCCGTCACCACCGCCCGCCAGATGCATGACGCGGTCATGGCCAATGCCTATACCGCCGACGTCTTCATTGCCGTGGCCGCCGTGGCCGATTGGCGCGTAAAGAACGTCAGCAGCCAGAAGCTGAAGAAAACCTCCGAAGGCGGTGGCGCGCCAGTGCTGGAATTCGAGCCGAATCCCGACATCCTGGCGGAAGTCGCCAAGCTGCAGGGCGGCCCATGGTGCGTGGGCTTCGCCGCCGAAACCGAAAAACTGGCCGAACATGCCGAGGCCAAGCGGCTGCGCAAGGGCATTCCGCTGCTGGTGGGCAATCTCGCCCATAAAGTGATGGACGCGGACTCCACCGAGCTGGTGCTGTTCGACGCGCACGGCACGCACCCGTTGCCGCCCGGATCCAAGCTGGATGCGGCGCGCCGGCTCATCGCCGAAATCGCCGCGCGGCTGCCGCAAGACGGCTGAGGGCGCGTGGCAGAGGTGTCTGGCGCCCGCAGGGTGTCGGGCATCGTTATGTTGAACGGGCCTGGCACACTTCGGTGTCTGACACCCTGCGGGAGTCAGACACCTGAGCCGGCCCGATGCTGTCCGGCCGCCCCCTATCCAGCCGCCCCCTATATCCAGCCGCCCCCTATCCGGCCGCTCCTATCCGGCCGCGGGGCTGAGGCGCGCGTCGGCCGGCCCGCCGCCCTTGATCAGCCTGGCCAGTAGCGCCACCACGGCCAGCGTCAGCGCGACGCGGCCCACCAGGATGATCCAGATGTCCGCGCCGAGCGTCAGCAGCAGGGCCGTGTCTTCGATCAGCGAGTGCGACAGGGATATCCAGGCCAGCGCCAAGAAGCGCGTGCGCGCCGGCAACTGGTTCTTGTCGGCTTCTTCGATGATCAACGCCCCGCCATAGCTCAGGCCCAGCAGCACGCCCACGGTGGTCACCGGCGCCACGCGCGCATCCAGCCCCGATACGCGCAACAGCGGCATCAGCATGGCAGTGATGGCGCGTGTAAGGCCGGTGCGTTCAAAAATGTCCAGCAAGACCAGCAACGCCACGATGACCCCGTACGTGAAGAGCAGCGACATGGCGGTGCCCCGCAGCCAGTCGAGCCCCCCGCTGCCCTGGGCGTCGGCGGCCAATGCCGAACTCTGCAGCCAGCCCAGGGATACCGGCTGTTGCAGCCACCCGCCCCAGCGGCACGCCCAGGCGACGGCGGCCGCATACAGCACCGCCGCGCCCAGTCGCAGGGCAGCGGTTGCCCAGAAGCTGGCGCCGGCCCGGCGCACGATGGCCTGCTCGACCGGCAGCCCATGGGCAAACAGCACCATGGCGCACAAGGCACTGAGCTGGGCCACGTTCAGGTCGAGCTGCGGGGCCAGCCCGATCAGGGCGCCGATGGCGCCATAAACCCCCACGCACACGCCTGCGACCCAGATCATGCCGGCCTCGGGCGGCAGGTCCAGTAACGCCATGGCCGGGGCGATGGTGTGCCCGATTGCGTCGATCCAGCCCAGCCACTGCCCTGCCTGCACCAGCGCCATGACGGGCAACATGATCTTGATCAGGACCCAGAACAGCCGGCGGCTGCGGCGCAACAGGTTCAGCAGGTACGGCATGAGACTATCCCGCGGCAAAAAAGGGAAAAGGAAAAAGCAGAAAACAAAGAACCGCCAGCATAGGCCAGGCGCCACAAAATAGGCATGCATATTATTGTGCAAAACGAATTTTTATTGTGCTAAGTTGATAATTTCGCACACAGAAATTTCGTCATGGAACTGGATAGCCTGGACCACCGCATACTGGCCCAGTTGCAGCGCGATGCCGACCTGTCCAATACAGCCCTGGCCGGCCGCATCGGCCTGTCGCCATCGGCCTGCCTGCGGCGCGTCGAACGCCTGAAGAAAAGCGGCGTCATCCGCCGCATCGTGGCCGTGGTGGATCCTGCCCAGGTCGCGCACGGGCTGTCGGCCATCGTCACGATAGAGTTTGCCCGCCATGGGGCCGCGCACCGCCAGGAATTCATGGCGCGCGTACGCGGCGAACCCGCGATCACGCAATGCTATATGGTCACCGGCGACGTCAGCTGCGTGGTGATCGCGCACATGCGCGACATGGACGACTACCTGGCGCTGGCCGAACGGCTGTTCGAACACGACGACAACGTGCAGGCGTTCTACACCCACATCGTCATGCAGACCATCAAGCACGAACCCGGCATCCGGCTGTAACGCGCTACTGCGTGGGGCCGGGCACGACGGCATGCGCGGCCCAATCGGCCAGGGGCAAGGGCGCGCCGCTGTCGAAGATGCGCGCCAGCAACAACTGCATTTGCGGCCAGCCGCCACGCCCGCTGGGCCACCGGCGCGGCGTGATGGCCTGCCAGGCGCCGTCGCTGCCGCGCTCGGCCATGACGAACCGGAAGGTGTAATAGCCTGCCACCCCCATGCGCAGATCGGTGACGACCAGCGCGTCGCCCAGCACGTCGTAGCGCAGCCAGTCGTTGGTGAACCAGCGCAGCCGTTCGTGCAGCGCGACACCGTCCAGAATGGCGCGCAGCGGTAGATGCAGCGGCAAGGCCAGCATTTCGGGCGGGCCGCGATCAAGCCAGCCGCTGACGGCCTCGTAGTACTGGCCCTGGCCGTCCTTGGCGATCACGCGCCACAGCAGCGTATTGAACGGCATCGGCGTGGCCAGCAGCGCCGCGGGCTGCACTCCTTGCGCGCGCAGGGCCTGCGCCACCTGTCGTTCGGCGTGCCAACGGCCCGCCAGCGACACGCCCAGATAGACGGTGCTGAACACCAACGCCGCGGCCAGCGCCCGGCGGGCGCGCCGCGTGCAGCCGAACAGCGCCGCGCCCAGCACCGCGGCCCCCAGCGGCAAGGTGTAGACGGGGTCGATGATGAATACCGCCGACCAGCTTTCAGGAATGCGCGCCAATGGCCAGAACAACTGCGTGCCGTAGACAGTGAAGGCGTCCAGTACCGGGTGAGTCACCAGCACGAGAAACAGCGTCAGAAACAGCCGCGCGCCGCTGTAGGGCGCCTCGGGCCACTTCTTGCGCACCAGCCAGGCCAGGACCGCCGCGAGCGCGGTCAGCACGAATATCGAATGGGAAAAGCCGCGATGGTAGGTCATCAGCGACACCGGATCGGGATAGTGCATCAGCACGTCCAGGTCGGGCAGCGTGGCCAGCAAGCCGCCATACAGCAGGGCTTTGCGGCCTTGCGCGCGGCCCAGCAAGGTTCCCTGGATGCCGGCGCCCAGCACCGCTTGTGTCAGCGAATCCATGAGGTCGGAGATATGTGCGCGATGAATCGGGAAGGCGCCGCGGCATCCTGCATGGTGGCGGCAGGCGTTAAGATACCGCATCGGCCGTCCGGCCGCCCTTCACAGGACTTCACCATGGCCCTCGATGGCGAACCCAAAGACGGTGATTTTGTACGCTACATCGAAATGCTGAACCGCCAGGCGGACGGCTCGCCCGGGCAGGTGCCGCCGCGCCAGCGGCGCGTGTCCGGCCGCGGCCGGCGTGGCGCAGCGCAGCCTGCCGAAGCGTCGGACACCTTCACGCCGGCGCCCTCCAGCAGCATGCCTGCCGGATCGGCCGAGGCGCCGGCCACGCTGGCGGCGCGCACCGGCCAGCGCCGCATCGCGCTGGGCCTGACCATTGCCGGAATGTTTGCCCTGTGGCACGCCATCGGCAGGCTGGTCGCGGCCCTGGACCGCGACACCATCGACATCGACGATCTGATCCCGGTGGTATTCCTGGCCGTGTGCGCATTCATGCTGTTCAAGGGCGGCAGCCGATTGCGCGCCGCGCAGAACCGCAGCCCGATGCCCAAGCTGCCGCCGCTGTCCACCCTGCCCGGCGGCAAGAAACGCCAGGCCTGACCCGGCGGGGTCTGCCCCCGCTTGGTGCTAACATCTTCGGCCCATGGCGGCCACGCCAACAGACTTTGCGGAGCGAACGTGAGCAACACCCCGGTCGGACTGACAGAAGCCCAGGCGGCAACCATGCTGAAACTGCAGGACCGCCTCAATAGCATCATCAACCCCCAATGGATCACCGCCGGCTCGCGCTTTCTGCGCGCCGCCTTCGTCGAATCCGCTGAAGCGCTCGAGCACCATGGCTGGAAATGGTGGAAAAAGCAGACCATCGACCTGCCGCAAGTGCAGATGGAGCTGGTCGACATTCTGCATTTCTACCTGTCGCACACGCTGGTGTCGGCCGGCGGCTCGGCGGGCGACGCGGCGCTGCTGCTGGTGGCCGACCTGGCCTCGCCCGACGCCATCGCGCTCGACGGCCGCACCTATCACCTGAACGAACTCGACGTGCCGCAACTGCTCGAACTGATCGGCGGCCTGGCCGTCTGCGGCCGCGCCAGCTACAAGACGCTGGAATGCACCATGGCGCGCTGCGAACTGTCGTGGAACGACGCCTTCACGCAGTATGTGTCGAAGAATGTGCTCAACATCTTCCGCCAGGAAAACGGCTACAAGGCCGGCACCTATGTGAAACTGTGGCACGGCGAAGAAGATAACGTCGTGCTGGCGCGCCTGATGTCCGACCTGGACCCGGCCCGCCCCGATTTCGCCGAAGCCCTGCACGCAGGCCTGACGCAGGCCTACGCGCAAGTGCGCTGACCGGCGGCTCGTTCCTGCCTGGCCGCAAGGCGCCAGGTTGGGAGCCGCCCGGCCCCCTACACCGCTTCGATCACCGATTGCAGGAATTGCTGGGTACGCTCCTCGCGCGGCTTGGAGAACAGCACGCTCGATTCCGCGTCCTCGACGACGTTGCCCTGGTCGAAAAACAGGGTGCGGTCTGAGCTGCGCTCGGCAAAACTCATCTGGTGAGTCACGATGATCATGGTCATCGTGCGCTTGGCCGCCAGGTCGCGCAGAATCTGCAGGATGCCGCCCACCAGTTCGGGATCGAGCGCCGAGGTCACTTCGTCGAACAGCATGATTTCTGGGTGCATTGCCAGGGCGCGGGCAATGCCCACGCGCTGCTTCTGCCCGCCCGACAGCTGCGCCGGATACGCGTCCAGCTTGTCGCCCAGGCCCACCAGCTCCAGGTACTCGCGCGCGCGCTGCGCGGCTTCACCGCGCGGCACGCCGCCCACGTAAACGGGCGCTTCCATCACGTTGCCCAGCGCGGTCTTGTGCGGGAACAAATTAAAGTGCTGGAACACCATGCCGATCTTGCCGCGCACACGCCGCACATGCGCCGAATTGGGCCCCATGGCGCGGCCCTGCGCATCGGTCCACATCGATTCGCCGTCGATCAGGATCTCGCCACTGGTCGGGCGGTCCAGCGTCATCAAGAGGCGCAACAGGGTCGACTTGCCCGATCCCGACGGGCCAATGATGGACACCGTTTGCCCTGCCGGAATGTCGAGGTCGATGCCGCGCAGCACCTCGAGTTCGCCGTAGCGTTTGCATAAATTGTTCAAGCGTATGCTTGCGCTCATCGCGAGCCTCCGAATTTTTTCAGCCATGCTTCCAGACGACGCACGCCCCAGGCCGCAATCAGGCTCAGCAGCAGGAACAGCAGGCCCACCAGGGTCAGCGGCTCGGTATAGCGGAAGGTGGCCGATCCAATGATCTTGCTCTGCTGCAGCAGCTCGACCACGGTAATGGCCGACAGCAGCGGCGTGTCTTTGAACATGGCCACCAGGTAATTGCCCAGCGCCGGCACCACGGGCGGAATGGCCTGCGGCAGCACCACGCCCACGGCGGTGCGCCAGGGCGACATATTCAGCGCCGTGGCGGCTTCGAGTTGACCGCGCGGCACCGACTCGATGCCGGCGCGATAGACTTCGGCGCAATAGGCCGCATAGTGCACGCCCAGCGCCAGAATGCCGGTGGCCAGCGGCGACATGCGCGCGCCGCTTTGCGGCAGCACGTAGAACAGGAAATACATCTGCACCAGCAGCGGCGTGCTGCGCACGAACTCGATCAGCACGGCCACCGGCGCGGATACCCAGCGCATGGGCGCGCGCCGCAGCATGGCCAGCACCAGGCCCAGCACCACCGCCAGCAGCATGCCCAGCACCGTCGCCTGCACCGTGATCACCAGCGCGGACCCCAGCGCCGGCAGGATTTCCCAGGCGAAGGCCCAGTCGAAAATTGGATTCATCGGACCCTGAACCTCCGCTCGAGCAGGCGGATGCCCGCCGTGATGACCAGCGCCACGGCGAAATACAGTAGCAGCAGCAAAATGAACACCTCAGTGGTGCGCAGGGTTTCGGCGCGCAGCATCTGGCCGCGGAAAGTCAGGTCGGTGATAGTGATCAGCGATACCAGGGCCGTGTTCTTCAGCAGCTCGATGAGCAGGTTGCCGGCCGGCGGCAGCATGGCGGGAAACGCCTGCGGCAGCACAATGCGCCGCATGATCCGGCCTGGGGTCATGTTGAGCGCCACCGCGGCCTCGCGCTGCCCCGGCGCCACCGCCAGTATGGCGCCGCGCACCACTTCGGCGCCATACGCGCCTGCATTGGCGGCCAGCACCACGATGCCCACCGTGACCGCCGGCAGCTTCAGGCCGAACAGCGGCAGCACGTAATAGAACCAGAACAGTTGCACCAGCGCCGACGTGCCACGGAACACCTCCACATAAGCCAGCGCGGGCCAGCGGACCCACCTGTGCGGCGACAAGCGCGCCAGCCCGGCAGCCAGCGCCAGCGGCACCGCCAGCAAGGCCGCCCCGGCCGTAATGCGCAGCGTCATCGACAAGCCGCCGAGCAGCGGCGGCAGCAACGTCGCGAACCCCTCCAACGAGATAGCCACGCGTTATTGGCCGTTGGCCGCGCACAGCTTGGCTGCGGTCACGTCACCCGGCAATTCGGTCTTGGTGAAGCCGAACGGCTCGACCACTTTGGCGTGTTCTTCGGTGCCGATGAATTTGGCCAGTTCGGCGTTGAAGGCATCGACAAAATCCTGATCGTCCGTGCGGAAGGCGAACGCGCCGTAGCCGCGCACGCTCTTGCCGTCGATGACCGGATCAGTGAAAGGCTCGGCTTTTTCCAGGTCGCCGGTGGCGGTTTTTTCCATCAGGTCGTTGACCGTCATCGCGGTGGCGGCGTAGGCGTCGGCCCGGCCAGCCTGGATGCCCGACAGCGCGCTGACCACGTCGGGGAACACCACTACGCGGTCGGCCGGAATATCCATCTTGCTGGCGTACTCGCCTTCAATCGCGCCCACCACCACGCCCAGCCGGGCGTCGTCTTTCTTCGCGATGTCTTCGTAGCTGTGCAGGTCCTTGGGATTGCCCTTCTGCACCAGGAATGCCTCGCCCACGCCGTACGTGGGATTCGAGAACGCCACTTGCTGGCAGCGTTCGGGCGTGACGTACATGCCCGCGGCAATGATGTCGAAGCGCTTGGCCTGCAAGCCGGGAATCAGCGAACCGAACTCGGTCAACACCCCTTCCACTTCGTTGATGCCCATGCGCTTGAGAACAATGCGGGCGATTTCCACGGCTTCGCCGGTAATCTGGTTCTTGCTGCTGTCCATATAGGCATACGGAGCCTCGTTGGCGTAGCCGATGCGGACCTTGCCGGCGGCCTTGGCGGCGGCCAGCGTGCTTTGCGCCGCGGGCGGGTTGCTGGCCGCGGGCTGCTGGGCGGCCTGGTCATTGGATCCGGAATCGTTGCATGCCGCCATCAGCCCGAGACTCAGCGCCGCTACGGCCCATTTCGTCGTGTTCAGAATGCGTGTCATGCGCTACTCCCTATCAAAATATTTATGCACAGAATCAATTCACGCGAAATAGTACGCTAATTAATCATTTCAACACAAAGTATATAGCGACAAAAAAACAGGCCGACGGCCTGCTTCATGCGCCCGCGCGTGGCGGTTACCGGGCGCAGACCCCGATCAGCGGCCCGCGCTCGGTGTAACCGCGCTGTTACTCGGCGTAGGAGAAGCGCCCGTTGCGAATCACGCCCATCACCCGCGCGCGTTCGTCGAACCCCTGGTGATCGGTCTTGGAAATGTTCAGCACGCCATTGGGCACAACCAGGTCGCGGGTATTTTCGATGGCGTCTCGCAGCGCCGCGCGGAATTCCGGCGTGCCCGGCTTGGCGCCGGTCTGGAGCGCGCGCCCCACCGCAGAATCGAGCAGCATCCAGGCCCCATAGGCATCGCCGGCGAACTGGGTAAGCGAGTGCGGGCCATGCTCGGCCTCGTACTTGTCGGCAAAGGCCACGGCCACCTTCTTGACCGGATTGCCGTCGGGCAGCTCGCGCGCCACCACTCCCGGTCCCGTGGGGAACAGCGTGCCCTCGACCTCTTTGCCGCCCACCTGGAGGAATTCGAGCGTGCCGATGCCGTGCGTCTGGTAGACGGGCCCCTTGTAGCCCCGTTCGACCAGGGTTTTCTGCGGCAAGGCGGCCGGCGTGCCCGACCCGGCGATCAGCACGGCGTCGGGTTTGGCGGCCATGGCCTTGAGCACCTGCCCCATGACCGACGCATCGTTGCGCTGGAAGCGTTCGTGGGCCACCAGCTTGATGTCGTTGCCGGCGGCCTTGCTGAATTCATTCCACCAGCTGTCGCCATACGAATCGGCGAAGCCGATGAAGGCAACGGTCTTGATGCCCTTGCGGCGCATATCCTGCACCAGCGCGGTGGCCATCAGCGAATCGTTCTGCGGCATCTTGAAGGCCCAGCGGCGCTTGGGATCGTCGGGCGGCTCGACGATGACGGCCGACGCGGCCAGCGCCACCATGGGGGTGCCGGTTTCGGCCAGCACGTCCAGGCCAGCCAGCGCCGCGGCGGTAATGTTGGGGCCGACGATGGCGTCGACCTTGTCTTCGGAGGTGAGCTTGCGCAGATTCTTGACGGCGCGGCTGACGTCGGTGCCATCGTCCAGCACGACATAGCGCGCCGGCTGGCCGCCGAGCGTGGCGGGCCAGAGGCGCAAGGCGTTGTTGGTCTGGATGCCGATGGCGGCAGCCGGGCCGGTGGTCGAAACATCGACCCCGATCACGACTTCGGCGCGGGCCGACCAGGACAGCATCGGCAAGATGGTGGCGGCGATGGCAGCCAGGCGTAGCAGCGGATTGGACATGGCGGTGATCCGGCAGAGTGAAGGAAGAAAGCGCGCCACGGCGGCGCAAGGCGCTATTTTGCCCCAGGCGCGGCCGGCTTGGGCTGCCCGTGGGCCTCGTACACCATGGCCGCCAGGGTGAGGTCTTCGAGCGCGCTGCCCACCGCCTTGAACACCGTGACCTGGCTGTCGTCGCGGCGGCCCGGCGCGCGGCCGGTAATCAGGCCGGTCAGCGTGCCCCGGATGTCCTGCGGCGCCAGCACGCCAGCCTGGAATGCCGCCAGCAAGTCGCCGGCCTTGGTGGGTGCCTCGTCGGTATCCACATAGACCTCGGCGCCGGCAAAACACGCGGGATCGGTTTCTTTCATATCGGGCCTGAAGCTGCCGATGAGGTCCAGGTGGGTGCCGGGCCGCAGCCAGTCGCCGCGCACCAGAGGCTCGGTGGATAACGTGGCGCAACTGACGATATCGGCCTGCCGCACGGCGGACTCCAGCGAATCGACCGCCTGCGCGTCGAAGCCCTGCCGTGCCAGCGATTCGGCCAGCGACTGCGCGCCTGCCGGCCGCACGTTCCAGACCAGCACGCGCTCGATGGGCCGCACGGCGCGCATGGCGGGCGCCAGCAGCCCCGCGATGCGCCCCGAGCCGACGATCAGCAGCACCCGCGCATCCTGGCGCGCCAGGTACGACGCGCCCAGCGCCGCCGCGCCCGCCGTGCGAAACACCGTAACCACATCGCCGTCGACCTGCGCCAGCGGCACCCCGGTGCGAGCGCTATACAGCGTGTAGATGGCGTGCAGGCCCGGCAGCCCCTGGCGCGTGTTCTGCGGAAAGATATTGATGACTTTCACGCCGAAATAGCCTTGCTCGTTCCAGGCCGGCATGATCAGCGAGGTGCCCTGCGCCCCGCCGGATTCGATAATATGCACGTGCCGCGGCGGCACATTGGCGCCGTCGCGAAATGCCGCGCGCAGCGCCTCGATGACGGCGGGAAAAGCCAGGACGCGGCGGGTCTGTTCAGTATCGATGAAAAGCATGCGGGCCTCCGGTAAGGCCCCATTATCGCTGCCCGCGCACATAACAAAATGCCAGCCGCGAGACTGGCATTTTGCCTGGCTGCAGAAAGGCCAGCTCAGCGGCGCCGGTGATCGTGATAGGCAGAAATGGTGGGATGAACCTGGCGAGCCTCGTCCATGCCATGCAGTATTTCGCCTACTGACTCCAGGAAGCCGGTGACACGCTGCTGAAAACGGCGCCATGCGCTCGACGCCCCGCCGGCCGGTTTGCCCGGCTTCGCGGCTCTGCGGGTGGAATCTTCCATGACCTGCTCCTTGAGAAGAATGAAAGGGAACCACGCCAATTCATCTTAGACCCGAAATTGCTGCTCCACAACATAATTTGATGGATCAGAGAAATCGTTGCCAAATAGGTACAGTTCTGGCTAACGGGCCACCGCATATGCCCTTGCCTGTTCCATCGGGCACAATATTTGTGCATTGCAGCGCATAGGTTCATGCCACTGCCGCCCCGGCGACGCAGGGGTGGCCACCGGGCCCGTCATGGGTGGAATCAGCCCTGGTCGAGCAGGTCCAGGTCGACCGGCAGCGCCCGGTTCAGCGCGGCGGCCACTTTGACGCGCAGGTCGTTGCTGTGGGCGCGGCGGATTTCCCGTTTGACGTCGAGCAGTTGCTGCGGATGCATCGAGAATTCGGTCAGGCCCAGACCCAGCAACAGCCGCGTCAGGCGCGCATCGCCCGCCATTTCGCCGCATACGGCCACGGGCTTGCCGACCCGCGCGCCGGCATTGATGGTGTTGGCCACCAGGCGCAGCACGGCAGGATGCAGCGGGTCGTACAGGCTGGCCACGTCGTGATCGCCGCGGTCGATGGCCAGGGTGTACTGGATGAGGTCGTTAGTGCCAATGGACAGGAAATCCAGCGCCTGGGCGAAGGGTTCGATGGCGATGGCGATGGCCGGCACTTCGACCATGGCCCCCACTTCGAGGCGTTCGGCATAAGCATGGCCGCTGGCGTCGAGTTCGCGACGCGCCGACTCGATGGCGGCCAGCGCCGCCGTGACCTCGTGCATGTGCGTCACCATCGGCAGCAACAGGCGCACGTGGCCATGCGCGGAGGCCCGCAGGATGGCGCGCAACTGGGTGGCGAACATTTCGGGATGGGCCAGGCAATAGCGGATGGCGCGCAGCCCCAGCGCCGGATTGGTGGCCACCGTGGCCTCGTCGTCGAGCGTCTTGTCGGCGCCGATATCCAGCGTGCGTATCGTGACGGGACGGCCGCCCATGACCCGCACCACGGACGCATAGGCCTGGTACTGCTCTTCTTCGTCGGGCAGCGACTGCCGCCCCATGAACAGGAATTCGCTGCGGAACAGCCCGATGCCCTGCGCCCCCGCGGCCAGGGCGGCGGCGGCTTCGTCGGGCAGCTCGATGTTGGCATTGAGCACGATGTCGATGCCGTCCAGCGTAACGGCGCGCTCATCGCGCAGCAGCGCCAGCTCGGCGCGCTCGGCCATGTACGCCACGTGGCGGTCGCGGTATTCCTGCAGCATGACCGGCCCGGGATTCACCAGCACCACGCCGGCCGCTCCGTCGACCACCAGGGTGTCGCCGTCGCGCACCAGCTCGCGCACGTTGCCCAGCGCCACCACCGCGGGCACGCCCATGCTGCGCGCCACGATGGCAGTGTGCGAGGTGGGTCCGCCCAGGTCGGTCACGAAGGCGGCGAAGCGCCCGCCGCGCAGGCGCAGCATGTCGGCCGGCGAGATATCGTGCGCCACGACCACCAGCGGGTCGTCGCCGTCGAGCGCGCCGGCATCGGGCAGCATGGCCGTGCTGCCCGACAACACCTGCAGCACGCGCTCGATGACCTGGCGGACATCGGCCCCGCGTTCGCGCAGGTATTCGTCTTCCATGGCGTCGAACTGCTCACCCAGGATCTGGCCCTGCGCGGCCAGCGCCCATTCGGCGTTGTAGTGGCGCTCGGCGATCAGGGCGCGGGTCTGCTCGGCCAGCAAGGGGTCGGCCAGCAACAGGCGGTGCACGTTCAGCATGGCGCCGAGTTCGCGCGGCGCATCGGCCGGCAGGCTGTCGGCCATTTGCAGCAGGTCGTCCTGGGCGCGGGCCAGCGCCTGCGTCAGGCGTTCGCTTTCGGCAGCGACGTCTTCGGGGGCAATGCGATAGTGCGCGACTTCGAGTGACGCGGCGCCCATGACGACCGCGCGGCCGATGGCGTATCCGCGCGCCACGCCCTTGCCATGCAGCGCCACCACGGGGCCGGGCCCCGTCGGCGCGGGATCGGAAGGCGTGCTATTCGTGCTCACCGAATTTGCTGTCGAACAGGTTCTGGATTTCGGAAAGCGCCTGGTCGGCATCGCCGCCCGAGGCTTCCAGCCGGACGGTGACGCCCTGCCCGGCGGCCAGCATCATCACTCCCATGATGCTCTTGGCGTTGACGCGTTGCGCGCCGCGCGAGATGAAGATTTCGCTGCCGAACTTGCTGGCCAGCTGAGTCAGCTTGGCGGCCGCGCGCGCGTGCAGGCCCAGCTTGTTGGAAATGACGATGTCAGAAATAGGCATAGAAATTAGGTAAACACAGCCCGGCATGGCCATTCCCGCCGCGGCATCCGCATGTCGCCGTAGGGTCCGTGCCATGCACCGACATAATAGGGCAAAAAACGGCTGTTCAGTCTACCCGCAAACAGCCTTGCACGCCGCCTGCCAGCGCCTTCTCGCGCGTTTCGGCCAGGCTGCGGTCGCGCGAGGTCAGGGCCCGCAGCAACATCGAGGTATTCAGGCCGGCGACCAGGGCGCATTGCGTGCCTCGCGCCTGCGCATCGGCCACCGCCCGCTTGGCGATGTTGGCGGGCGTGGCGCCGATGAGATCGGTCAGCACCAGCACGCCCGCCCCCGAATCGGCCGCGAGAATATCGCGCAACACGGCGGGCGCGCGGTCGTCGGGCGTTTCGTCGGGCTGGATATCGTGCACGGCCATCTGGCCGGCCGCCTCGCCCAGCACGTGTTCGGCGAATTCGCGCATGGCGTCGCCCAGAGGCGCATGCACGACGATGACGATGCCGGTCATGCTCTTACGCCGCCGCGCGTTCCAGCGCCTGGGCGAACATGCCCGCCACGTCGAAGCCCGTTTGCTCGGCGATTTCCACGAAACAGGTGGGGCTGGTGACGTTGACCTCGGTGACATAATCGCCGATTACGTCCAACCCCACCAGCAGCAGGCCGCGAGCGGCCAGCCTGGGCGCCACGATGGCGGCGATTTCGCGGTCGCGCTCGGACAGCGGCTGCGCCACCCCTCGCCCGCCCGCGGCCAGGTTGCCGCGAGTTTCGCCAGCCAGGGGAATGCGCGCCAGCGAATACGGCACTGCCTCGCCGCCGATCAGCAGGATGCGCTTGTCGCCCTGGACGATCTCGGGAATGTAGCGCTGCGCCATGATGGTGCGCGTGCCGTCTTCGGTAAGCGTTTCCAGGATGGCATTGAGATTGGGCTCGGCCGCTTGCAGGCGGAAAATGCCTGTGCCACCCATGCCGTCGAGCGGCTTGACGATGACGTCCTGGTGGCGGGCATGGAACGCCTTGATGCGCGCCATGTCGCGGGTAACGAGCGTAGGCGCGGCCAGCTCTGCGAATTCGGTGATCGCCAGCTTTTCCGGATGGTTGCGAATGGCCGCGGCATCGTTAAATACCCTGGCCCCTTGGGCCTGGGCGTATTCGAGCATGTGCGTCGAATAGACGTATTCCATGTCGAAAGGCGGGTCTTTGCGCATCAGCACCGCGCCGAAGCGCGATAGCGGAACATCTTGCGCCGCGCCGGTGTCGCGCCACCAGTCGTGGCCGTGGAGATCGGCGTCAGCCACCAGTTCGATGCCGGTGGCGCGGGCTTGCACGACCCCCGCGTCGATGAACAGGTCGCCCTGCATGGCCACGCTGAGGGTGTGACCGCGCGCAACCAGCGCGCGCATCATGGCGACCGAGCTGTCTTTGTAGGCCTTCAGGCGCGGCAGGGGGTCGATTACGAATAAGACATGCATAGTATGGACATCCCGGTCGCGCGCCGTGCCCAGGCAGCGGCGCGCCAAACCGACATCGTAGCGTAAATGGGCACCCCGCGCCGGCCGTGGCCGGCGTGGCTGGCCGGCTTGCAGCGCGGCCAGCCAGGCACGGGCTGGGGGTCAGCCGGCGGAGTCGGCCTTGCCCGGCGTGCTCTTCTTGCGGGGGGCCAGCACCATGACCATCTGGCGGCCTTCCAGCTTGGGCATGGCCTCGACCTGGGCCAGTTCGGTCAGGTCATCGCGCACGCGTTCGAGCACGCGCATGCCAAGTTCCTGGTGGGCCATTTCCCGGCCCCGGAACCGCAGCGTGACCTTGGCCTTGTCGCCTTCTTCCAGGAAGCGGCGCAGGTTGCGCAACTTGACCTGGTAGTCGCCTTCGTCGGTGGCCGGGCGGAATTTGACTTCCTTGACCTGGATGACCTTCTGCTTGGCGCGGGCTTCGGCTTGCCGTTTCTGTTCCTGGTATTTGAACTTGCCGTAGTCCATCAGGCGGCAGACCGGGGGATCGGCGTTGGGCGCGATCTCGACCAGATCCACATCGGCTTGTTCGGAAAGACGGAACGCGTCGGCCAGCTTGACGATGCCCAGCTGTTCTCCGTCCAGACCTATCAGGCGCACCTCGGGAACGCGGATTTCACCGTTGATGCGATTGGCTTTTTCAGTGGCGATGTTGACGACTCCTAAAAGATTTAATTGGCACTGCTTTCGGGTTGAATGACATCCCGTCGGGCGGTAACGTCTTCGGCCAGGCGGGCGGCGAAGTCTTCGAGCGCAATCACGCCGAGATCGAGACCGCCCAGGCCGCGAACGGCAACCGTTCCATTTTGCTTTTCCTTGTCACCCACGACAAGGATGTACGGTACCTTTTGCAGGCTGTGCTCGCGGATTTTACGAGTGATTTTTTCACCACGCAAATCAGACTGTACCCTAAAGCCTTGTTTTTTCAGGGTTTGTGTTATTTGCGCAGCATAATCGGCCGAGGGTTCGGAAATGCAGCACACCACGGCCTGCACCGGCGCCAGCCACGGAGGCATCGCACCGGCGTGGTTTTCGATCAGCATGCCGATAAAACGCTCGAGCGAACCCAGGATGGCCCTGTGCAGCATGACCGGCGCGCGGCGCTGGTCATGGGCGTCGACGTATTCGGCGCCCAGCCGCACCGGCATGGAAAAATCGACCTGCACGGTGCCGCACTGCCAATGGCGGCCAATGGCGTCTTTCAGGGTGTATTCGATCTTGGGGCCGTAGAAAGCGCCCTCGCCCGGCGAGATCTCGAACTCGCAGCCGGTGCGCCGCAGGCTTTCCATGAGCGCCGTTTCGGCCTTGTCCCAGATTTCGTCGCTGCCGATGCGCTTTTCAGGCCGCGTGGCGACCTTGTACAGCACTTCGTGAAAACCGAAATCGCGGTACACCTTCTGCAGCAGCGCGGTGAAATCGGCACATTCATCCTGCAGCTGGTCTTCGGTACAGAAAATGTGGCCGTCGTCTTGCGTGAAGCCGCGCACCCGCATCATGCCGTGCAGCGAGCCGGAAGGTTCGTTGCGATGGCACTGGCCGAACTCGCCATAGCGCAGCGGCAGCTCGCGGTACGAGTGCAGCCCGGCGTTGAAAATCTGCACGTGGCCCGGACAGTTCATGGGCTTGAGCCCGTAAACGCGGTTCTCGGACTCGGTCGTGAACATGTTTTCACGGTAGTTGTCCCAGTGGCCGGTTTTCTTCCAGAGCGACAGGTCGAGGATCTGCGGCGCCTTGACTTCCTGGTAGCCGTTGTCGTTGTAGACCGCGCGCATGTACTGCTCGACCTGCTGCCACAGCGCCCAGCCCTTGGGATGCCAGAAGATCAGGCCGGGGGCTTCGTCCTGGAAATGGAACAGGTCAAGGTCGCGGCCGATCTTGCGGTGGTCGCGGCGCTCGGCCTCTTCGAGCATGTGCAAGTAGGCGTCCTGGTCGTCTTTGGTAGCCCACGCCGTGCCGTAGATGCGCTGGAGCATCTCGTTGTTGCTGTCGCCGCGCCAGTAGGCGCCGGCCACCTTCATCAGCTTGAAGACCTTGAGCTTGCCCGTGGAAGGCACGTGCGGCCCGCGGCAAAGGTCGACGAAATTGCCTTCGCGGTACAGGCTGAGCGTTTCGTTGGCGGGAATCGACGCGATGATCTCGGCCTTGTAGTCTTCGCCAATGCTCTTGAAGTAGGCCACGGCGTCGTCACGCGTCCATTCTTCGCGCGTGACGGTTTCGTCTTTGCGCGCGAGTTCGGTCATTTTCTTTTCGATGGCCGCCAGGTCTTCGGGCGTGAAGGGCCGCTTGTACGAGAAGTCGTAATAGAAACCGTTGTCGATGACCGGCCCGATAGTGACCTGCGCGTCGGGAAAGAGCTCTTTCACGGCATAGGCCAGCAAGTGCGCCGTGGAATGGCGGATCATGTCGAGGCCGTCGGCGTCTTTGGCGGTAACGATGGCCAACTGCGCGTCGTGCTCGAGGCGGTAGCTGGTGTCGACCAGCCGGGGCTCGCCGCCGGGTTCGGTCACGCGGCCGCCCAGGGCGGCCTTGGCCAGCCCGGTGCCGATGGACTGCGCGACTTCGGCGACCGTGACCGGCCCCGGAAACTGACGCTGCGAACCATCTGGCAAAGTGATCTGTACCATCGAAAATTCCTGGGGAAGAAACGACAAACGCGGCTGTCCGCCGCGTTCCGTCTGGTTGCTTGCTTGGGGACTGCCGCCTGACATGGCGGAACCCGACGCTTGGTAAAACTAACGCGACATGGGGCGGAAGTTTCCGGTCGTAGTTCGTGTCGGGCAGGGCATCATGCTGAAAACCGTGTGGGTCCGGCACGCACCAACGCGCGCCGATCGTCAAAGATTGTAGCATCCCCGGCGCCCGCCGTCCGGGCGGCCTGAAGCCGCCACATCAGCAATTGCGTCAGCTGACATCTGAAATGTCAGACAACAGATTCGTCCTATTTGGCCGACACTTCCGCCAGACACCGCCCCGCCTGGGTACCCTCCGATGATCGCGCAACTCCGTCGCCGCCCCGCCACCATGCCACCGTTCACGGCCTCCCGCCCTGCTGATCCGGCCGCCCTGCCCGCGGGCCCGGGACGCCGCTACCTGCTGCTTTCCGGCTCCACCGACCGCCTGCGCATCGCCATCCTGGACGACCATCCGGTCATCACGCTGGGGGTGGCGGCCTACCTGCGATCGCAGCCTGACTTCGACATCGTGCACACGGAAACCACCTCCGAAGCGCTGGTCCGCAGCCTGAAGCACCAGCCGTGCGACGTCGCGGTGGTCGACTTCTACCTGCCCCGCCAACCCTGGGACGGCATGGATTTCATCCGCCGCCTGCGGCGCCAGCACCCGCGCATGGCCATCATCACGTTCTCGGCCGGCGCTCCCGCGGAAACCGAATACGCCGCATTCCGGGCCGGCGCCCATGGCTACCTGCCCAAATCCGCCTCGATGCCGGCGCTGGTCGAGATGATTCGCGCCGCGCACAGCCGCGGCAGCCCCGGCGATTTCATCAGCTACAAAAACGGCGCCTTGTACACGGCGGCGCCGCGCCATCCCGACACCCGCCTGACCACCGCCGAAATCGAAGTGTTGCGCCAGATCACCCAGGGCCTGTCGGTAACGCAGATCGCCTCGCGCCTGCTGCGCAGCAAGAAGACCATCAGCACTCACAAGCGGCGCGCCATGAAGAAACTCGGGCTGGCCGACGACCTGGCGCTGGCGCTGTACCTGAACGAAAAATTCGACCACAAGGCGGGCCCCTGATACGCATGCTCCACATCGACGCCCTGCTGCCGCTGTATCCCGACACCGCCGCCCGGCGCGCCCTGCTCGAACAGGCATTGGCGCAAATCCGCACCGACCTGTCCGACATCCGGCATGCCATTCTCGCCGGCTGCCCGGTCATCGCCCGCCAGCACGCGCACCGCGCCAAAGGCACGGCCTGCTTCCTGGGCACCCACGACACGCTACCCGCCTTCGATCGGCTGTCGCAGGCCTTGCGGACTGGCGACGAGCTCCGCATCCGCCAGGCATACGTTCCGGTGGAAAGCGCCCTGCTCGAACTCGAATCCGCCCTGCGGGCACGCCTGTGCGCCCATGGCGAGCAGGCCGATGCGCCTGGCCCCGACGCCTGATTCAGGCATCCAGGTGCGCGCGCATCTGGGACTCGAACCACTCCAGAAATACGATCAGGCGCCGCGAACGCTGACGCCGGTGCGGATAAAGCAGCGTCACCGGCATGGGCGGCGCAGGGCTATCCGGCATTACCTCTACCAGCGCGCCGGCAGCCAGCAGATGCTGGACGTCGAAGCGCGGTATCTGGATCAAGCCCAACCCCGCAAGGCAGCAGGCAATGTAATTTTCGACGTTGTCCACGAGCACCCGGCTGGGCAGCTCTACGGCGCGCACATTGCCATCGCGCTGCAGGTATTCCCATGCTGCCTGCCGGCTTAGCCCCGCTGGCGCATAGCCGACCACCCAGTGGCCGCTGGCCAGGTCGCCGGGTTGGCGCGGCTCGCCGAACTCGCGCAAATAGGCCGGGCTGGCGCAATTGGCCATGCTGACATGACCCAGCGGCCTGGCCACCAGGCTGCTGTCATGCAGCGTACCGACCCGAACCACACAGTCGACGCCCTCGCGTATCAGGTCGATGGCGCGATCCGTGCAGCCCAGGCTGATCTGCAGCCGCGGATGGCGGCGCAGCAGGCCGGGCAGCATCGGCGCGATCAGGCGGCGGGCGATGCGGCTGGGCGCATCAATATTGAGCCGGCCAGAGACCTGCCGCTGGCCCGCCTGGAACAGCTGGTCGATGTCTTCGACCTCGGCCAGCAGCAGGCGGACGCGATCCAGCAATTGCATGCCGTCCGGAGTAACGCGCACCTGACGCGTCGTTCGATGCAGCAACCGGGCACCCACCTGGGCCTCGAGCTGCTGGACCGCCGCCGACACCGAGGCGCGCGGCATCCCCAGCGCGTTGGCCGCCTTGATGAAGCTGCCCATCTCGGCCACCTGCGCGAAAACGCGGTATTGCTCGAACCTGTCCATGCAGCGAGTCAGTCAGCCGCGGCGCGGCGGCGATTTGGCGCCCGCCAGAATCAAGAACCGGGTATACATGCGCCTCCTATTTGGTGGTGTAGCCGCCGTTGATCAGGATGGTCTGGCCGGTCATCCACCAAGTATCGCTGACCAGGTGACGGATGAACGGCACGACGTCTTCGATGTGAGTCAGGCCGGTGGGCGAGAAGGCCGACAGCGCGGCGGCGGTCTTGTGATAGGCCACGGCCTCGGGGCTTTCGGCCGGATAGAAGAACGGCGTATCCATGGGACCCGGGCCGACTGCGTTGACAGAAATGCCGCGCGCGCCAAACTCCTTGGCGGCCGCGCGGGTGTAATGCTCGACCGGCGCCTTGGTGCCCGCATAGGCCGCGTAGAACGGCGTGAAGGCGCCCAGCAGCGAAGTCACCAGGGTCACGATCTTGCCGTTGTCGTTGACGTGCCGGCCAGCTTCTTTCAGGAAAAAGAATGCCGACTTGCTGTTGATGGCAGCCATCTCGTCGTACTCGGCCTCGGTGATTTCCGTGAACGGCTTCTTGAGCACCTTGCCCACCGTGTTGATGGCGATGTCGGGCCGCCCGACCGCGGCGATGGAGTCGGCAAACAGCTTTTCCACCGCGCCGGCGGTGGTGAGATCGCCCTGCAAGGCCACGCCTTGCGCGCCGCTGGCCTGCATCGCAGCCACTGTGGCCTCGGCGGCCTCGCGGGACGACGCGCTGTTGTAATGAACGACAACGGCGCGCGCGCCGTGCTTCGCCAGGTCGCGGGCGATCAGGCCGCCCAGGTTCTTGGCGCCACCCGCAATGAGCGCCACCTTGCCGTTGATGGAATGATCAGCCATGGGAAAGCTCCTTCGTGCATCGATGGGAGTCTCAGCTTAGAAGGAACGGCGCCGGGCGATAAACCGGCGCTGCCTGGATAGATTATCCAGGAAAACCGCCCAATAGCATCAGGCGCGCCATTCGCGCCTGGCCGCGCGCGCGATCCCGCACCCAGCCTGCTGGTCATGACACGCCATGAAAAAAGCCCTCCGGAGAGGGCTTTTTTGGGGCGCAGAACCGCTTAGATAACGCGGATCTTGGTGGCCTGCGGTCCCTTGGCACCTTGCGCCTGCACGTAGCTGACGCGCTGGTTTTCTTCCAGGGACTTGTAGCCCTGGCTTTCAATGTCGGAGAAATGCGCGAACAGGTCTTTGCCGCCGTTCTCGGGCATGATGAAGCCGAAGCCCTTGTCTGCGTTGAACCACTTGACGATACCGGTTTCCATAGTTACTTCCTTAATATGACAACATGCGAGCGATCGCTCGGAAAGACGATCAAGGAAGGACTGTGGACAATGATGGCACGTTAACCGTGCATGACCGCACGACGATCACGACACTTGAAGATCAGTGGCCACTATGGGCGCCTTGCCTCCGGAAGTCAACCGAAGTTTCAAATGCCTTGCCGCGAAGGTAATACGCAGCATGACAGCGCGCTTGGGGAGGCGCTTCGGACAGTACGCGCACCCATGGCGGGTGCGAGCATCTTTCTGGCGACGCCCAAAAACAAAAAACCGCCCGGCGGAAGGCCTGGGCGGCAATGTAGCGGGTGGGAGCCCACTGGAATTCTGGTAGGCGGTATTGGAATCGAACCAACGACCTCTACGATGTCAACGTAGCGCTCTAACCATCTGAGCTAACCGCCTGCAAAGAAGAAAGATTATATATGGCTTTTATAGGCCACGCAAGCGCTCATCGGCCTGACGCACGGCTTCGAGCAGCGCGCGGATTTTGTCCGGCGATTTCTCGCCCGGCGCGGTTTCGACGCCGGAACTGACATCGACTGCCCAGGGGCGGCAGGCTTCGATGGCGGGCCCGACGTTGGCGGCGTTCAGGCCACCCGACAGGATGAGCGGCCGCGCGGCGGCATCGGCCCGCACACCGGCCAGCAAGGCATGGTCGAAGGTCTGCCCGCTGCCGCCGTAGCCGGCGCTGTAGCTGTCGAACAGCCAGCCGGCCGCCGCGCCATACGCACGGCAGGCGGCGGCCAGATTGTCGGGCGTATCCAGGCCCGGGGCGCCGGTACGGAATGCGCGCAGAAAGCGCGTGCCGTAGCGCGCGCATTCGGTCGCGGATTCATCGCCGTGGAACTGGATCAAGTCGGGGCCGACCTGATCCAGCACGGCCTGCACGTCGGCCGGCGCAGGATTGACGAACAAGGCCACGACGTCGACGAATGCCGGGACCGTGCGGCGCAACTGAGCCGCCAGGGCAGGCTGCACATAGCGCTTGCTGCCCGGATAGAACACGAACCCGATCGCGTCCGCCCCGGCCTGCACGGCCGAGGCGATGTCTGCTTCGCGGGTCAGACCGCAGATCTTGACGCGGGTACGCATGGCGCTTTACTTGAATGCCGCGGCCGGGTCGGCCGCATCGTTGCCATATATATTAGTACCGTACGTGGATTCGATCTCGATCTTGACCGTGCTGGGATCGACGGTGGACACGCCGGACTTGTAGTGCATGACGATGCCGGGGAAGACCATGACCGCGACCACCATGACCAGCTGGATCACGATGAACGGCACCGAGCCCCAGTAGATCTGCCCGGTGGTCACCGGCTCGATGCGCTGGCCCGTGACCTTGTCCCGGTACGCGTCC